>Ga0209464_10000001_pt1 | contig 626465 bp, 555 predicted proteins | sample DOMMetBare1Fresh_2_FD_187473 | JGI IMG/M metagenome (GOLD analysis project Ga0209464, IMG submission 187473) | Wetland sediment microbial communities from St. Louis River estuary, USA, under dissolved organic matter induced mercury methylation -... | ecosystem: Environmental > Aquatic >...
GACAGTCCGATAGGAACGCCCCCTCTCGGTATAGAAATACTCCAAGCCCAGGTTGTTGCGAGCGCTGAACCAGTGCGAATAGCGCCCAAAAAACTCCTGCACTCCGCCGCCCCCCTGAGAATGTCCCGGCGTCATATCATGATAGACGTAGCCACGGGGGAACTGAAAGTCGCTATAGAGCATGACGCTTCCGAAAAAATATTCGAAACGGAAATCATCCCGGCAGGTTGTTGTCAGGCAGGGGATCTGGAAGCCGGCGACATAACTCTCCACAATTGGCCAGACGCCGCCCGCATTATCTTCACCTGAAAACTCGCCATACACCTCAGTATTGCGAAGCCAGGGAATACGGAAGCGCAGGTCAAGACCCGCGATGGAATTGGAGTGGTCATTGTTACCGCCGCCGAAAATTGTATCGGGTGACCCGGTAAATCCCGGGCCACCTGTCTGACGAACAAAATTGGCACCGATTTCGAACCACTCCTTTGGTTTGACCGCCAGCTTGAAGCCGATCAGCCAGGGATGGCGGTGATCAGGCGTACCGGCATCGGTCTCATCAAATCGGGAGAAGAGCAGCGAATACTTGATATCGCCAACCCAGCGTTTGATCCACTCCACCTGCAGAGGTTCGGGACTGGAGAGCTTGATTTGATCGAAGTTACGGGCGTTGCTGGTCAAGGTGGTCGTGCCGCGATAACCGGGACCGAACCAGTTTTCATCCCGACCGGCCTCCAGCTCCAGCCCTCCCCCACCCAGCTTGACATAGCCGCGATTCAGACGAATCGTAGTATCACCTTTGGAGGCCTGGAGAACAGGCTCAACCAGTCCGCTAACCTTGTCACTCAGGTAGCCTTCAGCGGCCCAGCGTAATTCACCGCTGTGACCCTTGAGATGAATGATGCCATTGTTATTCTCCAAAAGCGGTGTTCCCTCGGTACCGCTCGTATGCACCGGGCCGCCCGGAAATGGTCGCAAGTCTCCACCAATAAAACCGAAGGCCGACTGGTGGCTCGGATCCAACGAGGTACGGTTAAAATCACGTGCGGCGCCATCAAGATAGACGTAGCGCGCCAGCAGAGAAGCCACAGGGTTGTAATCAATTACCGGCGGTTTTTTTTCAGGGTTCGTGCGCAGAGAAACTTCCCTCGGCAAAAGCTCACGGATCCGCGCTACCAGTTGCATGGCAAAGGCAGGCGCGGAACTGTCCTGCGCAGCGATGTTCTTCACCGCCTCAAGAACCAAACGGGCTGCCTCTGCCTTGGAATAGGGTCGCAACCCTTTCACGTCCGAGGTGATCAGTCCCAAACCGGCCAGTTTTTCAAGATAGTCGTAGATCGGGCTGCCCAGGGGGATGTTGGCCGAGGAAAGGGCATACACCGGCGCGGCGTGAAACATGAGTAAGAGTGCCGCCCCAATGGCTATCCTTATTAATACGCCTGCAGCGATTTCTTTAAAAAGCATAATCAATACGCGCCCTTGCCACTAATCACCACCGAAATTGTTCTAACTAGCAAACTGAGATCAAGCCAAATCGACCAGTTGCGGATGTAATAGGAATCGAGTGTTTCCTGCGCAGCCAGATTCCCATCACTGCGCGCACTCACCTGCCACATTCCAGTCATGCCAGGCATGACACTTCTACGCAATACTCGAAAACTCTCATCAAACTGCTCCAGATGGTAATGTGGAAAGGGGCGCGGCCCTACCAGACTCATCTCGCCCCGCAACACGTTCCAGAGCTGTGGCAACTCGTCAAGACTTGTCTTTCTGAGCAATGTTCCCACCATAGGGAGGATCCGCGGATCTTCCTTCAGCTTGAAAAATTGTTCCCACTCATGACGTGCATCGGAATTTTGTTCCAGATATTCATGTAGCAGGTTATCAGCATTGAGAAACATCGTTCTCATCTTCCAAACCTTGAATTTCTTCCCCCCCCGTCCCTCGCGCACCTGACAATAAAAGGGGTTTCCCGGGCTCACCATTATCGTCCAGAGCGCAAGCAGCATAAAAAGGGGCAGGCTTAGCACAAACAGGGGGATACCGAGTACATAATCCATACAGCGTTTAAAATACCAATGTCTGCGCAAGAGCAGATTTTTCTGGATCTCCAGCCCAATGACCCCACCCAGGTCGCGGGTTTCAACCCAGAGACTCTGCAAGCCGATCAGGTCAGGCACAATCAGCACATGAAAAAATGGCAGATGCCGTACCAAATGGACAATTCGTTCTCGACCCGCACCAGGTATGGCAATCAGGGCACACATAACCTTCCCTGAATATTCATTAGCCTTGTCTAGACAACCGACAACAGGCACACCTGCAATTGATGAACCCCATTTATTATTGTCGTCATCCAAAAGAGCAATCGGCCGGTACCCCAGCACTGCATCGTTGAGTAGAGAACTGACAACATGCTCCCCGGTTTTGCCGGCACCCAGAACGATGACCGGCGTACCCCATAGATTATGACGTATCAGTATGTTGCGGAAAACAAATTGAAAAAACGGCGGGAGTAATAGGGCTATAACTAATGTGAGGAGCAGGATCCCTCTGGAACGGCCACTCTCATTTGTCAGAAAGTTCCAGGTAATGAATACCAGGAAAAAAATAAATGTGGTCCGCAGTCGCCTTCGTAACCGCTCCACAACTGACAGGCCATAACCTGGATAGAGCCCAACCAGCCAGAATCCCACGGGAAGAAGCAACAGCCCTATGGCCAGCTTACCATAGTCCTGTTGCGACATATCCAGCGGCACCCAGCGAGTCAAAAACGATCGAAGGTGCCACCCCAGAAACAGTGAGACTTGCAGTGCAACAACGTCCACAAGCAATTTAGTCCCGCGAATCCAGCGCTGCTCTCTAAATAATGCTTCTTCTGACCGTAAAGAACAGTGCATACTTATTTACTCACCATGTACAAAGGTAGTCGATTCCAGAGCGAAATCTAGTGGAGAAGCGTGTTAAAGTCAATGACTGTCCGTTTTCATGCCTTTAAACAACGCATCATATTGATCGGTAATTTTTTCCCAGGTGTAGTTTGTTGTGATGCGCGTTCGTGAGCTTTGTTTGTAGGTTTGAAGCGTACCGGGCACAGCCTCAATCGCGTGAATAAGTGTTTCAAGACTTCCTTTTTGCTTTGTGAAAAACATTCCATATTCATCATTGTTCAACATCTCCCGGTTGAAGACCGTATCCAGGGCACAGATAGCACAGCCATATGCCAATGCCTTCAGCATGGTCGGGTTTGTTCCACCAAACTCATGGCCGTGAAAATAGGCAAAACAGTTGTGGTACAGCTCCGCCAAAACATCTTGATCGGTAACATATCCTGTAAAAACGACCCTGGGGTCATCCAACCCCTTGAGCGACTTTGCATAGGCATCCCGGTAGGGAACATCTCCAACGATAACCAGTTTTTTATCAGAAGAAGCACCAATAAACTCACCTAGTATGATATCGGCATTATTATCAGGAATCAGCCTGCCGACTATAAGATAGTATCCCTGCGGCTGCAATCCCCACTGTTTGATCAATTCAGGGTGCGTTGACTCACGGATATTCGCTCCATAGGCAATAACCGTTGACTGGGCATTAAACTCGCGTTCGTAGACCTTCTGCATCTCATCCGAATCGGTGATAATCACATCATAAAGCTTCGTAGCCATCCGGGAAGCCCAATGAAAATATTTTGAGCCCAAACCCTTCCACTTCGGCCTGAGCCACTCGAGTCCATCGACATTTATAGCTGTCTTCTTGCCAAACAGCCTGGTAATCAGGCCAAAAGGGCCATTGGCCGAGTTCACCACCAGAATAATGTCAAAGTTCTTAAGACAGGCGTGAGTTATGGATTGGATTGAATGGACCAACTGGCTGAGGGACTTCTTCTCGATAGTTGAAATATAGACCAGATTTACCCCGTTGACCTGCGCGGGAAAACTCTTGAACAGATTTTTATGGCAATAGACGGTAATTTCGTAATCTCTTGTAACCAGCCGCTCTACAAGTTCCTTGACGAAGGTTTCGTACCCACTGTAAACGTATGGATATCCACGGGAACCGATTATGGCAATCTTCATCAACAAGCTCCTTCATCAGCTTTCCGAGCTTTAATTACCTTTGCTGGGACCCCGGCTACGACCGAGAATGGGGGAATGTTCTTCGCGACTACACTTCCGGCTGCAATCAACGACCCGGTCCCGATCGTTACCCCGTCAAGAATAGTGACGCCTGAACCAACCCAGCAATCGTCCTCAACTACAACACCTTTTCTGCTTTCACCCTGCAACCGTATCGGCACGGAAATATCATCATAGTTGTGGTTCTCAGAAAAAATCCTTACCCCAGGTCCCATAATCACGTTCGAGCCGATCTTAACCCCACCTTGGCAGCCGATAAAAGACTGGGCGCCGATGGCCGAGTAATCTCCTATCTCAAGCCCAACGCCCTTGTTGGCTATCACCCCGGTACACATTATAATGACCGCTTTTCCGATGGTTACATTTCGTCCGAAAATCACCCCCTTATCCGATAGGGCATTTATTTGGACGTAATCTTCCAAAATAAGGTTTGGGCCTGATTTAATCTGGTAGCCATTTTCGATTACAACGGTTCTGCCACAAAACAGCAGTCCACCAGACATACTGATCTTACATCTGCTAAAAATTCCCCGTACTATCTGCAAACCGCGGTACTTGACAATATTAAACAACTGTCTGTCGGTATAGGCGGATTTGAATTTATATTCAGGGTCATTTTTCAATTTTGAGATGACGGTTTCGACAATACTCATAAACCCTACACTTTCCCTTTTTCAACAACATTACCTACACATTTCATTAGGTTTGCGGCGGAATATTTCCATTGGAACTGTTGGGCTTGCCGTAGACCACGCGTGATTTTTTCCACATACAATTCCTTGTCAGAAAGGAGGTTATCAATTGCATCGGCAATGCTTCGAGGATCATCAGGATTCGCATACGTTCCGGCGTTACCACAAACCTCCGGCAGAGATGATCGGTCCGAGACGACAACAGGAACTCCCGCAGACATTGACTCAAGTGGAGGAAGGCCAAACCCTTCCTCAAAAGATACGAACCAGAAAAGAGTGGCAAGAGAATAAACTACGGGCAGATCATCATCAGAAACAAATCCGGCAAGTTGTACCCTTTCATTAATGCCCAATGCGCTGACTACCGTCTTGATATCAAACATTTTCCAGTCATATGATCCTACAAGAACTAAAGGTATTTCTTTATCGTTCAATAAAGGAAGCGATTTTAGCAGATTCATTATGTTTTTACGCTCATTCAATCGACCAACATACAACAGGAATCTGTCAGGCAGGCTGTATCGTTCACGCACCTCATTAAGACGTTCGGCGCTGTAGTGGTGACGTGGCATGAATTTTGAGTCGACCCCGATATGTATGACGTCAATTTTAGTCAGCGGCGTACCACAACATGCGTTGATTCTCTTCTTCTCGGAATGGGAAATCGTGCAGATTCTTGAGGCAAACTTGCTCAGCATCTTGATCGGATATAAGTAAACCCGCTCTTTACGAGTAAAGTACTGCGGATGAGAAAGATAGATAACATCGTAAATGAAAGCAATGCTCCGCCAATTGCGCACAAGCGGAACAAAATTCTGAAAAATAATGGCGTCCAGTTTCAGACGCCATACCGCCAAAGGGACGACGAACAGATTGGACAGGAGGTTGTTTCCCCCCCAAACATAAACCAGATGAACCAAGGGACTTTTAAACGGGAAGTGCTGCCCGCGTGCATGCTTATCCAGAATCACAAATAATTCATGTTGCGTATTTTCCTTGATAAGTTGCTCCAAAATATTACGAACGACGTTCCTCCCACTAGGAGGCCCTTCGAAAAACCATTTTGCATCAAAGCCGATTTTCATACACTCCCCACAGGACTGCGTGAAAGCGATTTTGTAGCTTGAACGTCATCAAAAAGCATTTTCGCCATAACGCAAAAAAGGAGTTCAAACCCAGGGAACCCACCTCGAATCCAGATAAAAATAACCATTAAAAGTACTGATAAAAAAGCCACGCCGTAAACGGAGCTATCATAATCAGTGATACCTTTCTTTATAACGGCAGGCACAACTCCCTTTAATAGTAACCAGAAGAGCCTGACATACAGACAAAATCCGACCAGACCGAGCGTAGCAAGTAACGTCACAAGAGTGTTTTCATAACGGGCCGTATTCGCAGCAATCTCCAGCTTTCTATCGTACTTTAGCAGGAGGTAATCTTTAACGTCCGTAGGATCAATACAATTACCAAATACAACATTCCCAATAGAACGGGTCCACCTGACAAATCCCAGTTGCAGCAATTCATTATGCCAATCATCACTTACCGAGATATTACGTGCACCCAGCAACTCGATATCGTCAGCGGCCGGAATAAAGGAAATTGCCCGCTGGGCCTCAACAGGCAAAACAGTCAGGATGCCTTTATTAAAGTAAAGTGCGGTGACCAGCACCAGCGAGACAAGAAAAAAAGGCAGGATGATGCTGAACTTTCTAGTCAAAAGCATCCAAATAACAAGTATCAAAATGGCAGTTGCTGTAGATACCCTCCCTTGTCCTATCAGAACAAGGGAGAACAACGCGACTGTATATAAGATAATCGTGCTTTTAACAAAGCCGTTCTTGGATATATAGAAAACCACTATTGAAATATAGAGGCTTAACAGTGCGGAAAAACGTAGTTCCGTCAATGAAGGCAGGACCAACGTATCTGTTTGGGCAGCGACTGCATCACTGAAGAAAAAGAATTCGCTGGCTGAGATCACGTTTCTTGCAAACAGCACAAAGATACTCACAATAAATATGACCTTGATCTGCTCGGCAGTCCCGTACCTATACAAAAGGTAGGAGAAGATAAGCCAGGTCAGGCTGGCAGCATACACCCTGATAATCGAACCGGCACCTGCAAGCAAGCCCGCCGGACCGGAAAAGAGACTCACGGCCATATGCACTATGATATACAGCATCAACACAATAAAGGTCGAAGACAGAGCAGGGTTCTTTCGCAGGACAACCGATCTGTTAAGACAACTCAGGATGATCAATACACAACATGAAAGAGCAAAACCTATCTCTTCCGGATAGATCTTATATCCGATATTGATATTGCTGCCAATAAAGGCAAGTGCTGGAAAAAAGAGCCACCAGAATCTCCAACCGAAGTATATCAAAGCAAGCGCAACAATCCCGACATATACTACGAGAAAGGGGTGGGATAACCTGCTGAGAGATGCGCCTAAAGCGCACGAGATGATGACGGTACATACCGATAGTAAGACGATTATAGATTTCAATGACCTTATATTGGCTATCATTTCAAAAGAGACCTGAAGATATTTTCAGAAAGAGTTGTAAACAGATAATGTCTCACGAGCACACTTCTCCCAGGTAAAGTCCTTAATTCTAAGGAGTCCTTTGTCTACCAACATATCTTTTGCATATCTGTCATGTACCAGCTTTTCTATTGAATACGACAAAGCATCAACATCGAGTGGATCAAGAGTCACCGCTGCATCACCCACAACCTCCGGCAGTGACGCAACATTTGATGTAATCACGGGACAACCACAGGCCATGGCCTCCAACGGCGGAAGACCAAAGCCCTCATACAGCGAGGGATATACGAACAGGTCTGCCAGGTTATAAATAGCCGGTAAATCATCAACATCAACATAGCCGGGAAATTTTATGCGATCGTTTAACTTCAACTCAGTTATCAGGCTGTAGAGGTCTTTAGAATTCCACCCATAGGCACCAGTAAGCACCAAATCGTGGTCGATACGATCTTTGATTTGAGAAAAGGCTCGTATGAGGGTTTTAAGATTCTTCCGTGGCTCAATTGTTGAAACCGCAAGTATGAATGGTCTGTCAAAGTGGTACTTGCAGCGCACAGCCTCTTTCTGTTCGGTAGAAACAATCCTGAAACCCTCATGGACTCCAAGCCAGGTTACGATAACTTTTTTCTCGGGTATCTGCGGATACAGTTCCAAGATCTCTTTTTTAGTGAATTGAGAAATAGCTATTATTCTGTCAGCACGCTCAATATATCGGGGAAACAGGTGATTCATCATGGTTCGATGCCACAAGGAAAATGAGTGGGGTGACCTGACTATGTAGGTATCGAAGACCGTCAGTACGATAGGGATATCACACGTTAAAGGACAAACCATGGCAGGGGCATGAAGTAGTCTAGCGCCTGTTTTTTTTGCTAATCGAGGCATTATCCGTTGTTGCCAGATAAATTCACGGTTCAGGGTATCAAGTATGCGTAACGTTTTCCTCTCCCTGGAAAAAAAAGGCACATAATCCAGCGGAGTAATTGCCGGCCCGCTCTCAAGGTTGCCAAGAGCGCGAAGCAGCGACCTCACGTATGTAGCAGTTCCGCCACCGGTCAATTGTAAAGCGGATATATCCACGGCAATATTATTCATAGGGTTATTTATCAATCATCATTTTTTGTGATCACGTTACGTACAAACCGACTTATATAAAGCGAATGTTTGCTTTGCGGTACTCGGCCACGAAAAGGTGTTTGCCTTTTTGAGACCCCACGCACTAATTGAACGTCTCAGTTCATCATCGGCAAGCAACCATCGCATTTTATTACTAAGCTTTTTCGCATCATGAGGGTCAAAAAGCAGATCATCCCGGTCAATTATTTCAGGAATTGAAGAACAATTACTTGCAAGAACGGGAGTTCCACAACTCATAGCCTCAAGAGGCGGCAACCCGAAACCTTCGTATAACGAAGGGTACACAAACAGGCGAGCCAATCTATAAATACTTGGTAAGTCTTCCTGCGGGATGGGCCCAAGAATCCTGATAACATCCTGAATATTCAAATCCATAGCAATTTGAGTAATATTCTCAACAAGCCCTCGATTCAACTGTTTCATTGAAGGGTTGAAACTACCACCTAATACAAGCAACTCTTTGACGCCATTTTTCCTTGATTCCGCATAAGCTTCCAACAAAACTTTTACATTTTTTCTGAAGTCAAACCCACCAATATAAAATATATATTCATCAGGAAGAGCATATTGATGCTTGATTTTATCAAGCTTTGATTTGTCGATATCTTTTTCAAAAACTCTATCTGATGCAATATGAATAACCTTTACCCTGCTCCTATCAGTTCCCAGATATTTATGGATATCCGACTGTGAATATACTGAATCGGTAATAATGAAATCGGCTTTATTGATACATAATTCGGAATACCACATATGTATCCGCCTCAAACATGAACCTCGATACTTCGTATAAATCATCGGGATAACATCATGAATAGTGACAATGTGTTTAAAGCTGTTCCCATGCAGAAATGTAGAGCAAAGATAAGGGCTGTGCAGCAGATTGACATGTAACTCAGCGGCTTTTTTTTTCAGTTCAAATTCGAATTCGAGAACATCAACTACATCATTTGCCCGGTTCTTTTTTTTAACAACGCAGTATTCTACATTAGGCAAAAGTGGAAGATTAGTTGCACTGTTGTTAGAATCAAGGAAAACCGTTATGCTGTCTTTTTCGGTAATAAGAGTAGACAACTCGGCCACAAGGTTGACGGTATACTGTCCTATTCCAGTATAAGGCTTTGAATAAAACCAGCCATTTATTCCGATATGCATAATATGCCCTGAATACTATAACCTAGTGGAATACAGTTACTACCGAGAAGATCAAGCATAGTGACCTACCGTAAGATACAGACAGACAAATAGAGGCCTCCAGCACCTGTCATGCAGCACTTCCATATTTATATTTGCGCTTCAGGACGTGGGCAGCACGAAATAGCCCCTTGATAATGGCGCTCTTTGCTAGTATCAGTAACGGCTGGCAGAGAAACCTGAAACGTGGTACGGCACCGAATAACTCGTGTAATCGATTGGTAATTTCAACCAGTTCATGGTTTGTCATCCGATAGGAATCAACCACAATGGCCCTGGGTATCGTAGCGAGCACGAGCCGCTGCTTGCACAAAAGATCACCCGCTGTTATTACCCCCTCATCGAACAGATTACGGTAGGTCATATAGTAATCCAGACATAAGTGATTTAATGCATCGTAATCTACCGTTGAAGGCATCCGCGCTGCAAGGAGCCGACTACCGATAAAGAATGAAGGCAGCTGAGAAGCTGCGGCAGTGCGAGCACTGACTTCGTTTAGAATGCCACGGTTTTTTTCGAAGTAGTCCCACCCCCTTCGCGACAGGGCCTCTGCAAGAGCCCCTTGCCCGAGGCGGGTATTATAGATAAATCCCGAATAATGTCCAACTGACGGATAATTCAGTACATCATAAGCCCTTTCAAACCTGACATCGTTTGTCGGGGCATAATTTTCATGAAATGGGCTATTCACATCTTCCTGAAAACTGAAATAATTAAGGGCAACAAACGCATACTCACCATCTTCCAACACGTCCAGCACCCGCTCAACCAGACCTGGCAGGTAAAGGTCATCATCGCCGAGAATTGCCAGGTAGTCACCAGCAGCATATTCAAAACACTTGATCTGATTGCCTGTATAACCCAGATTTGTTGAGTTACGGTACGTCCGAAGTTTTGGATAGTGCCGCCGGAATTCTTCCAACACTTCCGAAGTATGATCAGGCGAGGCATTGTCGGAAACAATCACCTCTACCTCCGCGTTATCAACTACTTGTGGAATAACAGCGGCCAAGCATTCTCTTAATAATTCAGCCCGGTTAAATGTCGGAATGCAGACGGAGAGCTTCATACTATTTATCCTGTATTTTCAGTTTGTTGCAGCATCGTTTGCTACTATGTGCCACTCAACACGCTTCTTAATAAAAACGTAGGCGGTTAATGGCAATCCAATCAGCAGATTTATACCGACAATTGAATAGGTCATACTCTCCGGAGTTAAGTACTTGGCACATGCCCAGGCACTAGCGGCAATCATAAACGCTCCAACAAGCGATGTTGCCAATAATGGTTCAGACTTGTGAGCACGCAGGTAGCCAGCCATAGACGTTATAATCAGCACTACAACATTGTTCACTAACAGTGCACCAATAGCTGAAAGAGAAAGTACTCGCCTACCATAAACCGGAAAATGTGTTTTAAGTATGTAGACCAGTGTAAATACCATCAGAGACAGTATCATGCTAAAAAACAGCGCTTGGATGGTACTTCTCCGGGCAATCGCATCCAGTTCCGTGTACTGTTGTTTCTGAATCAACGTTCCGTACATAGGGAATTTCGTTGAAATCCAGGCGACACTAATAGTTAATGCCACATTGGCTATACTCATGCTCATGCCCATCTGCCCCGCCACTGTTGCCCCCTGGTAGCGAAACAACAACGGATTGAACAATTGAGAGATTAAATAGCCGGACATCCAACTCAGTGCGATTCGCCACTGCATGGGGAGAATTTCTTTTCTCCAGGCAAGGTGGACTGATGGTAACCTATCCTTTTCTCGGACGGTTTGCCGCAACAACCCCTTAAAGTTCCGATAACTCCAGCCAATAGAAACAGCGAAATTTATCCCCGCCAGGATCGCTGCCGCCAGGAGCCCGCCGTTTGCCACGATAACAGTCCACACGCACAAGGCGCCCGAAATGGCCTGCCAAAGCCGCATTTTCTGCAGGTCTGCCACCCTGCCGCACCCTTCAATAACGGTAAGTAACGGGTAGATGGTTAGATTAAGTGAACTGAAGAACACCAGCAGGATCCACGGAAAGCTGAAACTTACCCGTGTGGATTCCGCATTGGAGCCAAAAAAGATCAAGCCAACCGGGGTCAATATAAGAAACAACAGCAAGGCAAGTAGTCCGTACCAGACAAGCGACTTACGCAGGATTGTCACCAAGCGGGCTAACGGATCAACCTTACCGGCAAGGGCACCATTGGGTGTCCAATGCAGATATGCGAATTCATGGCTTGCAAACTGGGTAATTACGACGCCCAGGCCCAATTCCAGAAAAATGGACAGTGAGAGAATATTGGCAAATGTGTAGTAAAACCCCTGTTCAACGGGTGAGAAGAAACGGGCGATTAAGTAAATAGTTATCGGCTGCGTCAGGAAGGAGACCCCCCGACCAAGCAGTACAAAAAAGACGGCCTGATCAATACCAAGCTTTCTGCAAACGGACTTAGCTGAATTAATCACGTAGCTATCTATTCTCCCTGATATGTAGCAGCCATCACCATATCCACATTCAACGGATTACAAGCTCACTTTCGATGGGAAATATAATTCCGCCAGACCCATAATACCGGCCTGAGCGGATAGTAGAGCCAGAACAACGCGGCCGGCAGGTCAAGCACCTGATAATCTTCAGGAGACACGAGGCAGTATTTCGCAATAATATCATAGGTCAATGAAGGGCGCAGACGCTTCATGTGCAACGTTTCACGCAGTTTTTGAGCACTCTTACCTGCCGAGAGCAATGTTCCTCCATTCATCAGCAGCTTTGTAAGAGCCCTCTCACTAAACGAGGCAGCCAGGCTTTCCTGCCTGATCAATGTGCATAGTTCGTACGGTAAGGGGACGCCGTAAACCCAGTGCACCATCAGTGCACTGTGTGCCAGAATTCGTCGCAGATCGAATTCTGCCGCCCGTTCAAGCAGCGTATCCCAGCTCGTTGAACGTTCGGATAAAAGCAAACGCGCCACATCCCCCAACCATTTCATGCTGGACCACAGGTGACGCGACCCATGCTCGCATAGCAGCAACAGCGTGGCATCGTCATCCAGACAATCAACGGACAATTCCTGCCACTCCTTCCGAGTTGTATGGGACAGAAAATCGTTCATCTGCCCTGGAAGCCACAGACCAAAATTCCAGTGCAGCTCCACATGCAGGCCGGTCTTGGAATGTATAAAATCATAATGCGGGAGGTGGGTTCTGAATTGCCGCTTCTGCCGCGCCGTCAATCGAAGGCCGTGATAATCGCACGAATACCCCTCAGCTTCAAGGATCTGATCCGCCTGGTCGACGTGTTCCGGTTTTACCAGGATATCCAGATCGACGGAACTCCTCATCCCCATATCACCGTAAAGCTGGTGCGAAAGGAATACGCCTTTCAGCGGGATCACACTGATCCCCTGAGCGGCAAACAGCTTGATCAAGCGGGCAAGTTCCGCTGCTTGGTAGAGCGCCTGAAGACGTGACGAACCGTTACGCGCCCGCAAGGTCTCACGAACAGAATCCGGTACGAATTCGACAGCATATTGGCATAGTATGGAATATGCCAGTGCCGGCAAGCCATGGCGCCTGACAAGATGTACAAAAGCATTCCAGTCGATCCCCCCCCTGCACAGCAAGGCGACCTTCTCCGCCTGGTCCTGTTCCAGAGACGGCGGTGCGATCCATGAGCAGGCCACAAGGAGCCTGAATTCGGAAGTCACAGAAAATTTCCCCGGGATATTTGGCAAAGGTACATCAGGCATGCTTAAGAACTCTCATCTTCACGTTGTCGCGAATCACCCCACCTGTGAGATAGGCTGCCACTGTTTTATGTCTAAAGCGCAGACCACCACCAGATAGGTGAACCGGTGTAATTTATTCTAATTGTCCATCCGGGCTGTAGTGTCATGCTTCTGGTTATGCCGACCGGTTGCCCCGCAACCGAAGCTCCGTTGACGGTTCCGCCAGTAATAAATACCGACACCTGAAAAGGGAACGGATTGACGATATCAGTGTTGTTAGTCAACGCCGGTGCAGGCAAGTATGAATTGTAAAGAGTGGAAAATCCTGGCGATGGCTGAATGGACAACGGCGACACTTTACAGAAATCCGCCCTCACGTTTACCATTTTGCTGGTGAGCGCTGCGTCAGCAGCGACACCGAAACCCAGTGAGTTATAGGACGCATCAAATCCGCTTATATTGACCCTGCTTGTCGCCGGTGAAAGATACAAGCCTGTATTTTCATACGACGCGCTGCACCCTGTAAAATTTACGTGGCTGGATTCTACCACTGAGAAACCATAGCCCGCGCCTCCCAGAGACTGCCCCGCCTTGAACGGATGAGCCGCACCCGCTGTTGTGGCTTGTCCTCCGGCTTGGCAGTTTGCGTACGTCACAAACCTGCTGACCTCGCTATTAAATTCACTATGTTTGTTCAGAAATGACCTGCAGTTCGTATGACTGACATGTGAACAGCCGTTATGTGTGAACCCATTGGCAATGGCCATGCCTCGTGCGCTGCAATTGACATAGCTTACATTGGTAGAACTGTTGGCAGAAAAACCACTGGCAGTGGAGCCGCTGTCGCCAACAACGGAACAATCGACGTAAAAGACATCACTGCATAATCCTATCTCAAAGTGAAAACCCTCGCCAAGACCGGAGCTGGCGGTACCCCTCACGTTTTTTATTTCAACACGGGTAAGATAGAGACCCTTTACACGTAAAAAAGCTGCTCCCAATTGGCGGTCTATGATTTGATTAACAGCATTACCGTCCAACCCGACGTCCTCGACGGAGATATTTTTATTGCCGCTTCCAATATTGCTGTTCTGAATGATCGCAGCCTGGTCAGGACTGTTTGCAGCAAGCTTTATGATACTGCTGTTCAATCCACAGCCTTTCAGGGTTGTGTTGCTACCCAAATACATGACGCTCTTGTAGGCTTTGTTTTCAGGGTTTGCCGTCGCGGTTCCAAGATACGTGTAGCATTGAAGCTTGATTACACCACCATGTGAAGATATGGAGTTGGCGGCGGCGCTCAATGCCGGCCCCATATCGGTCGTCCCAGGAATTGCATTGATTTTCCACCACTCCGGCAGTACCTCAGCTACAGCCCCCGGTCCAAAGATGACGCGACCTCTCCCGCTAAATACTTGAGTCAAGCCTGCCTGAAATGGTCCGTTAATGGTAAGAGTCTTACCGGCGTTTACATTAATCTTGCCGCCGGCCTCAATTTTCAATGTAACGTTTTCCGGTACAGTAACATCATCAGTCGTGATCGGGCTTGTTACGTGGATGATATTTCCCGGCGCGCTTGTCGGGCTGAAAACGTCAGTAGTAGCAGGGGGTGAGATTGCGTCAGCGTTAGCCGAGATAGCCAGCGATAAAACGACAAAACATATACAGCATGCCAACACCGCCATAACATAACGTTTAGCATCATTGATATTCACGACTGTCTCCGTCCAGCGCAACCAGCTCAATATGGTAGGTGTCATGAACTTTTCATTTTCAGAATTGTTTGTACCTGCACAGATCGGTGCAAAGCCGACGTGAATACTAACAGCATGCAAGGCGCTGGTAAAGCCTCTGTTCAAATCACAACGTTATAGGCACATAACTACCTTTTGGATAGATACATAATTGTCAGGACATCAGTGCGGGCGCGGCTGTAAGAAAGCGCCCCAAAAACCCCATCAACAGCTCCACACATTCTTCAACGGTATTGGCGGCCGTATCCACATTGCACACCGGTTCCAACGGCGGTTCGTAAGGCGCCGAAACCCCGGTAAAAGCCGGCAATTTTCCGGTACGGGCAAGCTTGTAGAGCCCCTTGGGATCACGCTCCTCGCATATTTCTATGGGGGTATTTACATGCACCTCAAGAAAATTCGCGTTACCGATGATCCCACGGGCCATCTCCCGGTCCTCACGGTAGGGCGAGATAAAGGCCGTAATGACAATCAAACCGGCATCGTTCAACAAACGAGCCACCTCGGCAATACGGCGAATGTTTTCAGCACGGTCCTGTGGAGAAAAGCCCAGATCACGATTGAGGCCATGACGGACGTTATCGCCATCCAGCACATAGGCGGTATGGGCACCATCCAGCAGCCGGCGCTCCAGAGCATAGGCAATCGTCGACTTCCCGGCCCCGCTCAGCCCGGTCAACCAGAGGGTTACCGGCCTCTGTCTCAAATGGTGAGCCCTCTCTTCAGCAGTTATCTGTCCGGCATGCCAGACCACTGTCCGATCCATATTCTATTCCAATCTTCTTCATACTAATATTTTGTGACGATCAAGATTATTACAATTATTCCAATTTGCAATCAGGTGATACAAAAAAGCCCCCAAGCACTCCTATTTCGCTTAAAAGCGCCTACTTCTTGCAGGAGGGGCGAGAGGGCTAGGTCACGTGTCCGCGTGAACGGTTATTGTTTACAGTTCATCTCTCTCATCTGTAATTGCCATGATTGGGCGTAATGCCCCCCGGCCGCTACCAGCTGCTCATGTGTACCGGATTCTGTTATGCGACCGCTCTCCATGACGTGAATCATGTCAGCATGCATGGCAGTGGTAAAGCGATGGGTAATCATTACGGCCGTATGTCCTTCCGTCAGTTCCCGAAATTTTCCCAGCCAATCGGCTTCAGCCCAGGAATCCATGGCGCTGGTCGGTTCATCCAACGCAATAATGGCCGCATTGCGGAGAAAGGCCCGCGCCAGCGCTACCCGCTGCCACTCGCCGACACTCAACTCCGCCCCGCCAAACCACTTACCCAAGACAGTTTCATACCCCTGCGGCAACCGTTCTATGGGCAGGGCTGCCCCGGCGGACCGGGCGGCAGAGCGGATTTGGCCGTCATCGGGATGTGATGCCAGATCACCCATGGCGATATTTTCGGCGGCGGTCGTATGATAGCGCACCGGCTCCTGAAAAAGTACTGTAATCCCGCGCCGCAATTCGGCCGGAGCAAACCGGCGCAGGTCAACGCCATCCAGCAGGACCGCGCCTTCGTAAGGATCGTAAAAGCGGCAGAGAAGCTTGATCAGCGTGCTTTTACCCGCTCCGTTGTGACCGACGATAGCGGTTACCTTACGGGCGGGAAGAGTCAGAGAGAAGTTGGACAATGCATCTCGCTCACTGCCGGGGTAACGAAAAGAAATATTATTAAAACAGATGCCTTGTTGGAGAGGAAGCTGTATCGGTTGCGGGTTATCCGGTTCGGTGAGCTGCGTTTTTTGAGACAGGAAAAGAAAAAGATTATCCAGAAAAAGGGTACTACGGTAGATGCGGCCAGTGCTTTCCATCAGCGACCTGAGCAATCTCTGCCCCTGCTGGAAAGACTGATAGCAGAGCACCAAGTCACCAAGACGAGCAAAACCTTTTGCAGCCCGCAGCAGCATCCAGCCCATCCCACCCAGGCCACCCAGCCAGGCGATTGTTCCAGCCGCCAGTTCCGCCTTCATTTCGCCACGTGCCAGATCCAGACGCCCGGCACGAAGTTGGGCACGCAACCGCTGGAAAGCGTTTCGGTGGTGCCCCCCCAGATCAAACAGGCGCATCTCCGCCGCGCTGCCCCGTTCGGTCAGTATCCAGTCATAATAACGGGAGCGGCGTTCATTGGCCGTATTGGCCGTACGCCACTTGTGTTCGCGCAGGACATAGCGTCCAACCGTCCAGAGGCCCGGCAGCGCGCTGCCGATCAACAGAAACGGCAGCCAGGGTGCGTACACGGCCAACATCCCAGCCAGCACCAGCAGCGTCAAGCTGTTCTGAACAAGACTGCCCAGACTCTCCAACAAGGATAACGGCTGCGAGATGGCCTCAACCCGCGCCCGGTGCAAAAGATCGTATGACTCAGGGTTTTCATAGAAGGCAACATCAAGTTCGAGGGCTTTTTGATGGATCTGTGAGTGGATGTTGTCCTGCACCAGCTCGGCTTGGGCCGTCCGTACCCAGGCCGTCAGGCTGCTCAAGAGCTGGCCGAGCACACCGAGCAGCCCGATCAGCAAGGCCGGCAGCCAGACATCGCCAAATGCCGTCAGGCCGCTCTGGCTGCTAAATGCTGTGGAGATGCGATTCACCGTCAGTCGCGTCAGATATACCAGCGCAGCCGGCATCAGCCCTTGAAGCAGCAAAAGCACTCCCCATGCCAAAGTCCAGCCACGCGCAGCATTCCAGACCAAGCACAAGCCTTTGGCCATCAGCGGGAAGCAGCGGTATAGTTCCTGAAGCGATTTTTTAATCATGCGAAAGAAACAGACATTTGTTCCATTTTCTGAATTGGTAGTTTTTTCTTGTAGCAAGGCATCGCCAGATCAATCTGATTTACTTTCTTGATTAGGATCGCCGGTAGCTTTCTGGTTATTTTCATACTTTCCAAAATCACGTTTCAGTCGAAACTCTAAAGCTCCATAATCCAGTAAAATAGCAGGGTTCGGTTCCGCTTGGGTTGCAATGTACTCGTTGAAAATTGTAAAAAGTCCCTGGCGATGATTGTTTACATATGGGACTATTTGACTTCTTACTCGTTTCGCATGAGACAGGGCCTTATCTATCACTTCATTAGCTTGAACAAAGGTCAGTTCATTATTTCTGAGACGTTTTATCACCTTGCATATGTATCTCGTACATGCGCGCGGGCGCCATTCAGTATAAATTTTACAATTACTATCAACATGGTACCGGCATGGTTGTATAAAATTACGTTTTTGATCTTCTAGCGCTACTCCAGGGTTATTTGACTCGATGAAATGCAAATCTTCATCAACTAGCCGGACATTGCGAAACATGGTGCCGTCACAGCATAACCCGCATTTTCTACAAAGAAAATGTTCTTCGGTCTCTTTACTGTCATCAGCTTTATTATTTTCGGTAGGGTGCATAGAGTTATCTCATTAGCATGTAGAACAAGAAGTATGTGGCCTGCGGTATGTAGAAATAACCGTAAACTTATCATAATTGCCGGCTCCGGTCAGAATGGACTCGCCACATCGCAACCAAGCATGGGCCATCAGTGCTTCAGAACCGCTCTCATCTTTGGCAACTCCGAGATACAGGATTGCGTTGATCCTCCGGCGAGACAACATGACCATGCCGGTCAAGGCCTGTGTCAGGCAGGCACTTTCCCAGGGAGTGCGCGCTGCTGCAGCCCTAATCGCCCAACTGATAGTTTCTGTGTTGCATGGCGGAATTGATTCAGAAGCACCAGGCTGTTCACCCTGTACCAAACCCATCATTGCGGTGATTTTTTGGAACGGCAGCAGTAGAATGGCAGCACGCATCACGCCCAGCAACACACAGGCCTCAAAAAACAACCGCCGTTCCTGCCACGATCGAGAAGAAAATTTGCGCAGATTATCAAACAGCGACACGCACCAAGCCTTCTCGCTCCAGTTCGTCTAAAAACGAAAGCACATCGGCACAGATCTGTTGCTGGCTTCCCTCAAACTCCGTGCCCAACTGATTGCACAGGTCACTCACACAAATTGAGTTTTCCAGAAGCTCCCAAATACGCCGGCCAATGGCATCCAGCGAGATATAGTTGTTGCTCTTCATGTTCAGTATCACAATTTCATTATCAACCGGGGCGGTCATCATCCCTGCGGTACGCACTACACGACTGGTTGCTTCTATTGCCATATTTCATTCTCCTTATTTAGGTTTGTTCAAATAGGTCGGCCGTTTTCATCAAGATAGCCAAATCTCCGCATGGTCTCGCCATGCACATCGACTATCCGTTGCACCAAGTTATCAGGTAACTCTTCACGCCAAGAACCGGTCTGTCCACGACGGAAGAAGAGACCGGATGCCTTTGGCGAACTTTCTCTGAACCCCTTAGCATTCTCCTGGCGCTGCAATTCAGCGAATTCTGAAAAGGCAACGGTACGTCTTACCCGTTCCTCATCAAAAGGTAGTCTACAGAAGCGCACCACTTCGCCGAAGAAACCTTCAGTGTCTCGCTTCAGATCTTCATAACGAACCAGATGTACCGGCAGTCCAGACGTGTCCAGCCAACTCTGAACATGACCGCTCCACGATCCCATCTTCTGGCGTAACTGGTCAGCCATATCACCCAGTGATCGACATAATGCAAATTCGGAATCGCAAAGATTCTCTACAGCTCTTGCCACATTAACACCCCAATGATGAGCACAAGAAGCCGCCATATCTAACGGATTACGCAAAATATAGATAACGCCGCCGGTAATATCGTAGGGAAACAGCCCCTCCCCGTTTTCGGTTCGATACCAGGCATCGTGAACCTTCACATACAAAGTTCCCTGCTCCTCATGTGCCATGCAGCGATATACGCCGGGTCGCAAACAGTCAATAGTAGTATCGTCCAGTGCCGACGCCTCTACTCCCGCCCACTCGTCAAACCAGAGCCGTGCGCTTGCAATCAGCCCGCCTTCAAGCTTGTTGATATCGGCCGGTTCCAGGGAATTACGCAGATAATTGGTCAACAAGATGCGCATCCAGGTATTGCCAGACTTGGGATAGGAAGCCAGCCAGTATATCTTAGGCATGAAGAATTGCCTCCGCAACCTTGTTCACACTACAGCCATAAGTGGGCCGTTCAATGGCTAGCATCTCGACCTGCTCTGCCAGGGCACTTATATACGCAAACACACCTGGATGTTCTTCTGGAAATAGTGGTCCATAGATACATTTCTGCAAGGCGGCAAATTTGTTAGACCCCATTAATTGATTGATGTTTATGCCCTGACCGTGATGGCGACTCAACAAATAAATTGCTCTCAAGGGGACCGGCTCTACCACCATATCAGCATGGCCAATCGGAACAACCACCTTAATGCTTCGCAAGGGGTTACGCTGCAGCCTATCAACATTATGTCCGAGATTTATGGCCGCATCTTCGCACAAGTTCATTTTGGGAAGTCCCGGCAAGACCAGAACCTGTCCGTCACTTCCAATTTTCAGAACAGTTACATCATCAGTTACCATGCGGCAGCCTCGGGCCATCAATGCCCCTTGGGCTGTGGATTTACCCGCACCCGATTCGCCTGAGATAGCCACTGCTCCACGCGGAGTCATTATAACATTTGCGTGCAGAACCAACTGGCCACGCTGACGCAACAGTGCAACAATAACAGTTGAAATCAAATAGGCACAAAGTTGTTCGTCTTCCGCAGCCGGATTACGATACAGAGTAATTAGTTGGCCATTTTCAACCAGAAACCTTCCTGCACGACGTCCACCGCGTAGAAGAAAGCATCCCGGTGAAGCCTGCCAGTTCTGATCTTCAGCAATCGGCGCAACCAGATTATGTGGCACAGGACCTTCAACAATTGTAATGTCAGGTATGGCATCGGTTGCGGCCGGCACTAATATTGAACAAATAAACGGGACTGCCAGTGTAAGTCCATAGAGGTTATAAATATAGGACATAATTGATTTCCAGGAGAACCAAACTTGGCTGTTGAAATGCAGGCATTTTTTTGGATTGTACAGAAGGGGTACAGATAAGGCAATAATGAAGGTTCTGGTAAAAGGACTTTCTATTCACAACTTGAAGAACATTTGATTTGGTGTTTGTCCTGCGGCCTAATATTTTTCATCAATAATATCAGTCAACGCATTCACACTCCATTCACCATGTGGTCTGCGCAATCTACTAATTGATACAGACTGGGCTATCGCAGCTGCATAACGTAGGTGCGTTATCTTGTCACTCAGAGCATCGGCAATGTGACTGTTGTAAGAAAGTACTCCGATTGTGCGGAAACGGTCACTTCCGGCAAGTTCCTCTACTACACAACCTTTTCTGTTGTGAACACTCAACCAATAAATCTTTTGTAGCGGCTGAGGAGTGATTTCAAATTGTTCTGCAATTAATAATTTTTTTCGATTTCTATCAAAGGGTTGCATGACTTCAGAATCGATTTCCATATTTCGTATGGCATCAGGCCAGAGTGCAATTTCTGGAAATGACGGGTAGACTACCGCTTGCCCGATTTCATCCAAACCAATGATTGACAGGTCATCAGCTAACATCTTCCAACCACGTTGCAACAACAACTTCAACAGTGTTGATTTCCCCGTCCCGGAGTCACCAGCCAGCAAAACGGCCCCAGAATCCTTAACGACAGCAGACGCATGCAATGCACACATACCTTGTTGATACAATAGAGCAGCCATTGGGGCCATTCTCAAAAAATGACCGATTATCTCAGCATCTGCCGTTGGCACAGGATCGATGGTAATAGTTTGACCCGCCTCTACCAAGTAGCGAGCAACGCTTGGTACTTCAAGTAAAAAAGACTCCGCCGCGGCCTGCCAAAGAACGCCACGCGCAGTTACCCCTTCGAGGTTAACAGGAATAGAGGCATATTTGATCGGAATGTGGGAAAGAATGGTAGGCAGCATAACTTACTCATAAAACTGGTTTACAAATAAACCAGCCATAATTCCCCGTGTCAGGATGGTAATAGACTTTACATACGTCTCATGCGAGTTTTCTGCCTGTATTCTTCGCCAAACCTGGCGCATACAGGCAACATCTACATAAGCAGCTGCTGGTCCCCGGTCTAGTTCGTTCAAAGTACTTTCTACCTCCATGGCAGTTGCACGCAGACGATGCACCAGATCAGCTGCCTGCCGGCCATGCTTTCTGTTGAGCCTGACCTCTTCCGGCAAACGGCCTTTCATCGCTTCACGGATCAGCCAGCGATTCTGGCCAGTTTTTGGATCCATGAAAATATAATCAGGGACTGAAAAGGTGAATGCCAGAACACGCGCATCTGCGGTGGGATCACGAACTTCCAAACCATAGGCCGCTCCCAATCCCGCTTGAAACGCCCCCCCAATTTGGCGTCCAGGTTTAAGGATATTAAGCCGTTGCTCCTGAGGATATCTTTTGTAGTTTTCCTCAGGGTCATTCAAGCGAAGCTCATTTAGTCGTAACCGGCTTGCGAAATCAGGATGAATGGCTGAAAAACGATTCCAATCTGGTCGTTGAACCAACTTTCTGTAGGCGTTCATGAGTGACGGCGGTGCTGAATATTTGATTCTAGTTTTTAACCACTTGTACCAGCCTAGCCGGTGAATTTGATATGCAAGTGGCTGCGAGAATATATCTCCAGCCCAGGAAATACTCGCATTACCCGACTTGCCGGTAAGCAGAACCTTGCAGCCATGCTCCGCAGCACATTGATACAGCTTCAGAATCCAAAAAAAATTACCCGCGGCGTGATTTGGTTCTTGCGATATTTTTAGAATGATTTTTATTGCTTGGATTGGTGATATATCGGATGCAGTTATGGGATAAAGATCAATATTTCCTGCAAAACGTGACGTGGCTTCTGCATAGGGGAATTCATCAACCATGCACACACAATCGGCCTTATTATTGGTTGAAATTGGCGCAGATGTGTAGGCATTCAAACGTCCGCCGCTGCCGTACAAAAATTTTGCAGCAGTAACTGCCACTGAGCTAGAATCCAATCCTCCGCTTAATGCCACGCCGATCTTAAATGTAGAATTTGGTGTGCGCAGCCTGGCACAGACTGCTTCGTTGAAGACTTCGTTAAATGCGGAAATGTAATCAGCCCGATTGGAATAAGTTAGGAGCGGAGTTTCTTCCAGATGCCAATACTGACGTGTGACACATTTGTTGGCATCTATTGCAATCAAATGGGCCGGTGGCAACCGGCAAATGGATGAATGAATCGTCCTCGCACCCTGATAGCTTGGCCAAGAGATTAGAACCTGAGCGAGATAAAGCTCATCCATCTTCACAGGGGCAAGATTAAGGTCGAGTAGAGCCTGGCGCGAAGAGGAGAAAGCAAATACACGTTGGTCAACATGATAATAAAGCGCAGTACTTCCAAAATGATCTCTTGCTATAAACAATCTATTCTCAAGAGAATGCCATGCTGCAAAAGACCAATCTCCGTAAATCCGCGAACAAGCCTGTTCACCCCAACGGTAGTATGCGCGCTGGATTAGCTCGCCATCGGCAAGGCTCTGCATATCAACAGGTGATATTTCTAGCTCACTAGCCAAATCAATACGGTTATCAACTCGACCCGCTACAGAAAATGCAATCCCTGTATTTTTATCAATACAGGGATTGCATTCGAATTGCGACTCAGTAGTGCTTGTTGCTAGTGCCTGCCCAAGACAGACACCTTTTTCATACCACATATCAACTCTATCACATCCCCAATTTTCCATTGAGTGACGTAATGAATTAATAGTTTCTGGAAATACCAATCTGGCGTCGCGAAAATAAACGCCAAAAATTCCACTCATTTATGGTGCTGTCTTTGTATTAGATGCCCCTGCACCACTAAAATCAACTTTTGATCCAGATCCATCCATTGTTCTCTTAATATCAATTCGTGCAATTGCCGGACGGTGCCAAGATTGTTTCGCTTCTATTGTGTTACTATTTGCATTGTTATTCATAATTCATCTCCTTTTACTTATAAGTTTATCAAAGAGAAGGAGTGAGCATTTGCTCTTTAAACTCCTTCTCTTCAATGCACTGCATAAAAACAATCAATATACCACACACAAAGACTGCGATGCTGGAGATACTGCAGCTGGCCCACACCGATAAAATGCTCCGGCAGTCAAACCAGCAGTCAGAGCAGCCTGATTCGTGTCGTAGACAGGAAGTCCAACAACCTGCAATTTTGACGTTGGTGCGGTAGTGCTACTAATACCAATACCGAGACTCCCGCCTCCAGTATTTGTTGTAACTGCTGGGATAATAACATTCCCCAAGGAAGAAATCCTAAGCTTCTCGGTCAATGAACCGGTAGCACCGCTGTTATGAAATGTATTGAATGTTAAGTATGCTGGACGCTGTGTTGTAGTAGCATCTGCTTCGGCTCTAACCTGCATAACCACCATGTTTTTGTTTGCGCCACCAGCAATCGTACCAAAATTAATAACACCCAACATGTCAAGTGCGCGGGGCAAACCGGCATTAGCAGTGCCTGGAAACACTTGCAGCGGATCGTTATTTCTCATAAATGAAAAGTTGGGGGCTGTCAATGCATTAATTGTCCCCATGTTTGTAATATTATAGATAAAACCAGCTCCTAATTGGTCAAGTGCATTCCCAACGACATGAACCGGTGAAATAGGTGCATTTGTACCAATCCCTACCCAGCCATTATCCTGCACTACCATCTGGTCTACAGCCGATGAATTCTGCACTGCGAACATCGTTGTTGCTGCCTGTGCCGAACCGGCCAGTGCTACGGCCAAGAAACCAACCATTAACATTACGCTCTTTTTCATAATAACTTCCTCCTCTTCAGGTCTACTTATTTAGGTTTACCCCCGCGTTTGGGGGACTCTCTGAGTATACTCTCTTTAGCCGTGTTAAGCTGATATTTTCGTTAGCGTAATAATAGTCTAGCAAGAATTGTAAATGCAATAAAAATAAAAACAAGCCCTGCCGTCAAAAAACTTTACCTTCTTTAATAGCCGTAGTGTTTTGACGTAGCCTTTTCCCCGGCCTGACCGCTGAATGCCCATGTGACGACACTGACTGTTTGCAAAGAGCGCACCGAAACCGGTTTCCATCATATTGTTACAAGCCACCTAATGCTGATCCGGCTCTGCAGGAACTCAATCAGAAGCAATTATAGTACCATGTAATTGCTCGCTGATTACTGCGTCCTTAACCAGCAAGCAAAACATTTGCCAAAAGCAATACATGCATTTCCTGAGAGCACAGAAAGCGCTCTTTCAACTGAGCTCAGGAGATGGGCATTTGCAACCTATTCTGAGGCTTGCGAAGGAAATGGACGTAATAAAATTATTACAGCTTAATACCTTTATCGCTTATTCAGCCACAAGGGTTGTTACGCATTTTGAGACAGCAGGCGCACTCTGAGACGGATGAATGAGACAAAACTCATACGACAGCAGAGATCGCGGGTAAATCTATTTGACAAAGCACACACGAATTACTATACCTACCGATAGGTAAACAGCTCTTCAAGGATCTCCATGTCAACAAACCCTCCCCTGCAACAACCGGCCCCGGAAGCCCGCGAGCGCCTGCTTGGCGCCGCACTGGAACTATTCACCCAGCGAGGATATGCCGCCACATCGGTACGCGAGATCTGTCTGGCGGCCAGCGTAACCAAGCCGGTGCTCTATTACTATTTCAAGAGCAAGGAAGGACTCTACCTGCAGTTGATGGAAGATTGCTATTCCCAGTTTGAAGCCTTGCTGGCCGAACTGGACAGCTTTTCCGGCAGCGTCCGGCAGCGCGTAATCCACTTCTGCGAAGCGGTCTTTACTACCAGTGTTCAACAACTGCCGCTAGTGAAACTTATTTATTCCATCTACTACGGCACTCCCCAGGGTGCGCCGGCATTCAACCTGGAGCAGTATTATGACCGCATGTTGCTGGTGATCTCCGCGCTGATACAGGAAGGCATCAGCACCGGTGAACTCAAACCAGGCAATGTGGATGACATGGTTTGGGCGGCTTTGGCCTGCATGAGCATCGCCATCGAGGAACAGCTCTGCCACTGCAATCCACGCCTTGACCGGGCAGCCATGACCCGCATGCTGGATATAGTTTTTGATGGTCTGGTGGTTCGCTGATTTTTTTACGTTTGTTGGGAATCAAACAGCACGAGACTCAAATATGGGCGCAAAACCCGCCAAGAGGTATGCAATGAAACATGCAGCAGCAAAAATATTGGCATCAATTTTAGTATGCGCGGCTTTGAGTGCCTGCTCCAATAGTGAGACAAAAAAGACGGCACAGTCGACCGTCAAACCGCCGGTTGCCGTGGAGACCATGAAAGCCGCCACTTCCGAGCTGATTGACGGCATCCAGGTGACCGGCAGCCTGGAGCCAAAGTTCTCGGTGGACATCAAGACCCAGATCCCCGGCCTGATCAAGCAGGTTTTTGTGACCGAGTGGGTACGGGTCAGAAAGGGGCAGCCACTGGCACGGATCGATGTGGCCGAAACCGAAGCCCTGGTCAAACGGGCCGAGGCCGCGGTTGAATCGGCCAAAGCCAGCCTGGCCCAGGCCGGTGTGGCGGCCACCCGTGCCGAGCGGGAACGGGAACGCATGCTCAGGCTGAAAGAATCCGGTCTGGCTACGCAGCAGGCTGTGGATGACGCCCGTTCAGAGGCGGAAGCCGCCAAGGCCAGGGTTGACGCGGCCCGCGCCCAGATTGCCGTGGCCGGCGAGGATGTGCGCCAAACCAGGGCCAGGCAGGCCAAGGCCCTGGTGACATCCCCCCTGAATGGTGTCGTCGCCCTGCGCGACGTCAACGTAGGAGACCTGGCCAGTGACGCGGCCGCCGGAAAACCGATCTTCCGCATCGTGGATAATCGCCTGCTCAATCTCACCGTAACGGTTTCTTCGGCCGACTCGGGCCGGGTCAAGATCGGACAGCCCGTGGAATTCTCCGTGGATGCGTTGCCGGGGCGCACGTTTAGCGGCAAGGTCATGTTTATCAACCCGGAATTGAGCAGTGCCGACCGTTCGCTGAAGGTTGTCGTCGAAGTGCCAAATGTCCCCGAGACCCTCAAGGGGGGGCTTTTCGCCAAGGGTCGCATCATCACCGGCCGACGCGGCAACGTACTGCAGATTCCGCGCAGCGCCATCGACCGCTTCGACCTGGCGGCCCGCAGCGGGATCCTGTTTGTGGTGGAAAACGGCATTGCCCGCAAACGCGATATTACCACCGGCAGTGTCAGCGGCGAGAGCGTCGAGGTGCTGACCGGGCTGAAGAGTGGTGAGCAGTACGTCGTGCGGGGCGGGTTCAATCTCAAGAATGGGGACACTGTCAGCGTAGCCACGCTAAACAGCGCAAAATAACTCTTCATAAGTACTTCCTGAATCCGTTCGGCCTGAGCTTGTCGAAGGGCTGCCGTTCATGGTTCGACAAGCTCACCACGAACGGCTGACGATTCTACTTATTTTACAGTTCCTGAGAACATTGCCAAAGGAAACCAAAACCGGATGATCCTCTCCAACACATCCATCAAACGCCCCATCTTTGCCACGGTCATGATTCTGGCCCTGGTGGTATTGGGTATTTTCTCCTACCGTCGACTGGCGGTGGAAATGTTTCCCAATGTGGAATTCCCGGTGATCTCGGTGGTCACCACCTTCCCCGGCGCATCACCGGAAACAGTCGAGCGCGAGCTCTCCAAGCGCATCGAGGAGGCCGTCAACCAGGTAGCCGGTGTCAAACATGTCTTTTCCACCTCCCGCGAGGGTGTTTCTACAGTCGTAATTGAGTTCCGCCTGGAAGAGAAGGTTAATGATTGCGCCCAAGAGGTCCGCGCCAAGGTTGCCTCCATCCGGGGCAACCTGCCGACCGGCATCGAAGAGCCGATCATCCAGAAACTGGATTTCAACGCCGCGCCGGTAGCGGCCCTGGCGATAGAGTCCAGTACCCTTTCTCCGCGCGAGCTGACGGTGCTGGTGGAGAAACGGATCAAGAAGCGCTTCGAGAGTGTAGCCGGCGTGGGCAAGGTCGACATGGTCGGCGGGCAGAAGCGTGAGGTCAACGTGGACCTGGACCCGACCCGGCTGGACGCCCTTGGCCTGGGGGTCAACGACGTCGTCAACGGGATCAAGTCGGAAAACACCAACACCCCCCTGGGGCGCATCACCCGTGGCACGGCCGAATATCCGCTGCGCATCGAGGGCAAGCCCGAGCGGGCCGAGCAATACCGTCAGATGACCGTGGCCCAGCGGGGCGGTCGCCCGATCACCCTGGGCGAGGTAGCCCAGTTGACCGACGGGGTTGAGGAAAAACGCAAGCTGGCCCTGGTCAACGGCCAACCTGCCATCGGGCTGGATATCTACAAGCAGTCCGGCGGCAACCAGGTCGAACTGGTGGACACGGTCAAGAAGGTTATCACCAAGGTGCAAAAGGAGCTGCCGCCCGGCGTTACGATCAGCATGGTGCGCGACGGTTCGATCATGACCCGCGAGTCCCTGGCTGACGTCAAGCAAACCCTGCTTATCGGCGGTATCCTGACGATATTAATTGTGTTCTGTTTCATCAATTCCTGGCGCTCCACGGTTATCACCGGTGTCACCCTGCCCATCTCGGTCATCTCCTCCTTCATCATCATGAACGCCCTGGGTATGACCCTCAACGTCATGACCCTGATGGCCCTCTCCCTGGCTATCGGCATGCTGATCGACGATGCCATCGTCGTGCGGGAAAATATCGTCCGCCACCTGGAAATGGGCAAGGATCATATGGAGGCTGCCCGCTTCGGCACCTCGGAGATCGGTCTGGCGGTCTTCGCCACCTCCATGTCGATCATCGCAGTGTTTGTGCCGGTGGCCTTCATGAAGGGCATTGTCGGACGCTTCTTCTACCAATTCGGCATCAGCGTCGCCTTCGCCGTGCTGGTTTCGCTGTTCGTCTCCTTTACGCTGGACCCCATGCTGTCCTCCCGCTGGAACGATCCGTCCATCCATCTGCAGGGCAGGCGCAAGGGCATTGCCCGCTACCTGGAGATCTTCAACCGTTGGTTTGACCATAGCGCCGACAAATACCGCAGCGCCATCGCCTGGGCACTGGATCATCGCAAAACCGTCATGGCTCTGGCCGTATCCGCCTTTGTGGCAGGCATCATGATCTTCGGCACACTGGAATCCTCCTTTATGGCGCCCGAGGACAGGGGCGAATTCCAGGTTTCCTTCAAAACCGCGCCGGATGCATCCCTGAGCGAGACGGAAGGTCGTATGCAAGCCGTGCTGGCTGCGGTCAAGGCTTTTCCCGAGATTGACCACACCTATGCCACCATCGGTGCCGGAGACAGCGGCACGGTACGTGACGGCCTGCTGTACGTGAAACTCAAGGAACGCTCGGAACGGGCGAAGAATCAGTTCACCCTGCAGCGCGAGGTGCGTGAACAGCTCCGGAAAATAGCCGGCATCACCTTCTCCATCGAAGAGGTCGGACAGATCGGCGGTGCGCAGAAGCCGCTCAACGTCAACCTGAAGGGTGATGACCTGACCACCCTCAAGCAACTGGGGACACGCTTGAAAGAGGAATTGTACAAAGTGCCCGGCATTGTTGACCTCTCCATGACACTGGAGAACGACATCCCCGAATACCGCATGCGGGTTGATCGCGAGAAGGCTCTTTCAGCAGGGGTCTCCACCAGCGATATCGTTGGTACGGTCGGTCGCCTGGTAGGTGGCGAAGCAATCTCCACCTACGAAGATGAAGATGGCGATGCCGTGGATGTGCGGGTACGCCTGCCGGAACGGTTGCGCCAGAATCCGTCGCAGGTACAGGATCTGAAGGTTTCCGTCTCCGACGGCAAGGGGGGTATGAAACTGATACCACTCTCCAGCCTGACAACCACGACCGTAGCAGCCTCGCCAACCGAGATCAACCGCCGTGATCTGGCGCGCCAGATTACGGTCAGCGCCAATCTGGACAGGCTTCCGGTAGGTACCGCGGCAAAATTTGTGGAGAACGCCGCCACGAAGATCAACATGCCCCCCGGCTACTCGATCAATCTGTCGGGCGAGGCCGAAGACATGGCCGAATCCTTCGGCTATATGGGGGAATCGCTGCTATTGGCGGTACTATTTGTCTACCTGATTCTGGCGGCCCAGTTCGAATCGTTCTTTGAGCCATTGGCCATCATGCTGTCACTGCCGCTCTCGATTGTCGGCATGGCCGGCATGCTCAAACTTACCGGCGACACGGTCAACATCATGTCCCTGATCGGCCTGATCATGTTGATGGGGCTGGTCACCAAGAACGCCATCCTGCTGGTGGACTACGCCAAGGTCCTGCAGCGCCGGGACGGCCTGGCACGCCGGGAGGCGGTGATCCTGGCCGGACGCACGCGACTGCGACCGATCGTCATGACTACCCTGGCCATGATCTTCGGCATGATGCCGCTTTTCCTGGCTATCGGCGCCGGAGCCGAGGGGCGTGCACCCATGGCCCGCGCCGTGGTCGGCGGTCTGATCACCTCGACCTTCCTGACACTGCTGGTGGTGCCGGTCATGTACACGGTCATGGATGATTTCAGTGGGTGGCTGAAACGCAAGTGGAATGCAAAAATCCACCACGGAGACACGGATTCTCATAGGTTGGGTTAGCAGCCTCATCGCGTAACCCAACAGCCTTGATTATTGCCCGCTTGGTTATGTTGGGTTACGGCATACAGCCGCCTAACCCAACCTACAAAACTAATCAAGCTACCGTTCGTCCTGAGCCTGTCGAAGGATGAACGGCAACTGTCAATCTATGTAGGAGAAGTTATGAGTTTTCATGTGTACATCGTGCGCTGCTCGGATGGTTCATACTACACTGGTCACACAGATAATCTTGAAAAGCGCCTAGCAGAGCACCATTCCGGGGAATGCCCTGGGTACACAGCATCAAGGCTCCCAATTGAATTGTTATTTTCACAGGAATTTTCAACAAGAGAGGAAGCACTTTCCGCAGAGCAGCAAATCAAGGGATGGAGCAGGAGGAAGAAGGAAGCCATGATGCATAATGATTGGGAGGAGGTTTCAAGGCTTGCACAATCCAAAAGAAAAGTTTCTTGAATATACCGCAGCACATACCATTCATGCTTCGACAAGCTCAGCACGAACGGTATGTGCATGCATTTTATTTACTATTGCCTACATGGCCACGCCCATTTTGGCCCATGCAGCCGAGATCCGCACCTTGACCCTGGAGCAGGCGCTTTCCATCGCCATGGAGAAGAACCGCGACATCGAAAAGGCCCGCGAGTATGCCCGTTACGTCCAGGGACGCTACATCGAGGAACGTGCGGCGGCACTGCCGCAGCTTTCGCTGAACGGCAGCGCGGCGCTGGCGCGGGACGACAGCCAGAAGGCCATGATCGGTGCGGCAGCGCGCCAGTACACCCGGACGACAGACGTAACCCTCTCCCAGCCGCTCTATACCTGGGGCAAAGTGGGTGCGGCCATCCGGGCCGCCCAGGTGGGGCTGAAGACCGCCGACGAGCAGCTGCGCCTCTACCGTCAGGCCGCCTACCGCGATGTCAGCGGCACGTTTTACGATATCCTCCTGGCCCGGGAGCTGTTCCGCCTGGCCGGGGAGAACCTGGCCCAGAAAAAACGTCACCAGGACGAGACCCAGCGCAAGTTCGCCGTCGGTGTTGCGACTGATTATGACGTTCTGGCGGCGGAGGTGGCCGTGGAAAACGCGCGCCCTGAAGTCATCCGCAGTGAGAACGCCATCCGCACGGCTCGGGAGAAACTGCGCTTTCTGCTGGCCCTGGATGGGGAGGAGCTGGATGTGAGCGGCTCCCTGGATGCGCTCCCGGAACAGCCCCGTCCCTATGCGGAGGCACTGGAGAGCGCCCGCAGGAACCGTCCCGAGCTGAACGATGCGAAACTGCGTATCGGCATCTACAACGAACTGGTCAGCATCGCCGATGCCGACAACAAGCCGCGCCTCGACCTGAAGGGCGCCGCCGGCTGGCACTGGCTGGATGTCAACGCCGCCGGGATGACAATCAATGATAATGGGCCGGCCTGGAATGTGGGGGTTTACCTGACGTTTCCCTTTTTCGACGGTTTCAGGACCAGCGGCCGTGTGGCCCAGGCCAGAAGCGACCTGCATACTCGCCAGATCGAGGAATCCCGTTTGCAGGAGGCGGTGGCGCTGGAGGTGCGTGACGCCGGCAATGCGCTGGCCGAAGCGGCCGGAATCGTCCAGGCCCTCTCCGGAACGGTCAGGCAGGCCGAACGGCTGGTGCAGATGGCCGAGAAAGGTTACGAATTCGGCGTCAAGATCCGTCTGGAAGTGGATGATGCCCAGCTGAACCTGGTACAGGCCAGAAGCAATCTGGCTCGGGCACAGCGCGACTACCGCGTGGCCCAGGTCAACCTGCAATGGGCCATGGGCGTGGCCGGGGAATAGGCTCTTCAAGGTACAATTGCATTGCATACAACAAAACCTCCCAGGTCTTCGAGACCGGGGAGGTTTGTTCTTTTCAGTCAGTTACGCCGTTACATTCTGCCGCACGACTGCACCGATCAGCAATCGCTACGCGCTGTAATCCGGCAACCGGCCGAGCGCAACTCACCCACCACCAGCTCGGCCAGAGCGGGCAGTTTTTCCGCCAACAGCGGCGACAGCTCCACTCCGGCGTCATAAGATTGGGGGATCACGCCGAACAGGCTGACCTTTTCCGGGCAGCGCTCGCGAATCTCGGACAGGGAGAGCACCTCCTGGATGCCGATCTGATGGGGCGACATCTTGATCGGCAGCCGACCCAGCATGAAATCATCCTTCTCGTAACGGAAGACCTCCCCCGGATTACCCTTGGCCTCGATCACATCCACCAGATAGACCCGTTCGGCATCCTCCAGCATGTGCGTGACCATGATACCCAGCGTCCCGCCGTCGTAGAGCTCCACTTCCTCGGGAAAAACATAGTTGTCCTGCAGGTAGTTGATGAAATGCACACCGAAGCCCTCATCCGTGAGGAGCAGGTTGCCGGCGCCGAAAATAAGAGTTTTCATGAAATCTCCAATTTGAAATGGAACGCGGATCAAATCTGATTGAACGGATCTTCACGGATCAGAAACAAATGCTTTTAGGTTTATCCCAAAATACTTTCGATTTTAATCCGCTTTGATCCGTTCAATCCGCATCTTCCGCGTTCCATTGACTTTGAATTTACATCACTTTCACGTTGGTAATCTCTTTCCCCTCCGGGTCAATGGTGTGCACCGCGCAGGCGATGCAGGGGTCGAAGGAGTGGATCGTGCGCAGCACCTCCAGCGGTTTGTCCGCCTGGGCCACCGGGTTGCCCACCAGCGAGGCTTCGTAGGGGCCCATGGCGCCCTTCTCGTCGCGGGGCGATGCGTTCCAGGTGGAGGGCACTACAGCCTGGTAGTTCTTGATCTTCTGCTTCTCGATCACGATCCAGTGCGAGAGCGTACCGCGCGGCGCCTCGTGGAAACCGACCCCCTTGTAGTCACCCTTGGGGATTTCGGTAAAGTTGGCGTAGGCCTTGTCACCTTTGGCAACGTTGTCCACCAGTTTGTCCAGGTACTCGATGGAGTAGTCGGCCATCAGGTGGGCACGGATAGCGCGGGCACCCAGACGCCCCATGGTGGAGTGCAGGTCACCCACCCCGATGCCGATCTTATGGCAGGAATCATCGACCAGTTTTTTAACCTTCTGGTTGCCGCCGGCATAGGCCGCGAAGAGCTGGGCCGGCGGGCCGACCTGGACCGGTTTGCCATCCAGGCGCGGCGCCTTGCACCAGGAGTACTTGCCGTTGTCCTGGAAATCGGTGTAGTTCGGCTTGGTCTCTCCCTCCCAGGGGTGCAGACTCTTGTCGCCCTCGTACCAGGCGTGGGCCACGTTTTCCTTGATGTTGGCGATCAGATCCAGATCCTGATGATTGGTGATGATGCGGGCCTTGGCCACATCGCCGCCGGCGATGATGCCACCCGGCAGGGCAAACTTGGTGTTGCGGGTATCCTCGGCCATCTCCGGCACGGCCAGATAGTTGACCACGCCCTTACCGTACTTGAACCACTCCTTGTAGGCCGAGGCGATGGCCAGCATGTCCGGGTAGTAGACCTTCTGGACGAATTCGCGGGTCTCTTCCATCAGGGCGCGCAGGGCCGAGATGCGCTCCATGTTGATGGTGGCGATGTTTTCCATGTTGATGGCGGTTGCCACGCCCCCCACGCACAGGTTCTGGATGTGGGGATTCTTGCCCCCCAGGATGGCGCCCACCTGGGCCGCCTTGCGCTGATAATCCAAGGCCTTCAGGTAATGGGCCACGGCCATCAGATTGGCCTCGGGAGGCAGTTTCATGGCCGGATGTCCCCAGTAGCCCGAGGCGAAGATTCCCAAACGTCCCGTATCCACGAAGGATTTCAGGCGCGACTGGACCGCCCGGAACTCGCTTTCGCTGTTGCCCGACCAGTCCGAGATGGACTGAGCCAGCTGGGCGGTCTTCTTGGGGTCGGCCTTGAGGGCCGAGACCACGTCGACCCAGTCCAGGGCCGAGAGGTGATAGAAGTGGACGATGTGGTCCTGCACCGAATGCTGGGCCATGATCATGTTTCGGATGTACTGGGCGTTGAGCGGCACCTCGACCTTGAGGGCGTTCTCCACCGAGCGGATCGAGGAGATGGCGTGCACGGTGGTGCAGACGCCGCAGAAACGCTGGGCATAGATCCAGGCATCCTGGGGCGGACGCCCCTGCAGGATGGTTTCGATGCCGCGCCACATCTGGGCCGACGACCAGGCATTGGTGACCGCGCCGCCGTTGACTTCCACATCGATGCGCAGATGCCCTTCGATGCGGGTGATTGGATCAAGAGTTATACGAGCCATTATGTACTACCTCCGATATGAGCTTAAAATCTAAAAAAATGGGCCGCGGATGACGCGGATGTGACGGATTTACGCGGATGAAAACCTGTTTTTGATGTAGCCCAAATGCATTTTGGTTTGAATCCGCCTTTATCCGTTCAATCCGCGTCATCCGCGTTCTATTGCCTTTGACTTACGCCTTCTCCGCCAGCTGCGCATCGTGCTGCTGACGGGTATGCAGACGCGGCAGGACCGGCAGGATCTTGACGATCACCTGGTAACCCAGGATCTCGAAGGCCACGATGCCGACCGTGATCAAGAGCTCGGCCAGGGCCGGGAAGTAATGCCAGCCCTTGCCGGGGTTGAAGCCGATCAGATAGACGTTGAAACGGTACAGGGCGCCACCCAGGACGATCAGCACCGCCGAGACGAACAGCCAGCGGATCGATTCCCGCTTGCGGCCGCTGAAGAGCAGCAGCGAGCCGCCCGCCACCAGACAGAACTCCAGCAGGAAAAAACGCGAGTAGAAGTCAAACGAGAGTGCCGCCCCCAGCTGCCCGCGCCAGGCCAGATCGCCGATCACGACCGAGAGCCAGATCACCGTCAGCCAGGGGATAATCCGGGCCATGCCGGACAGTTCCTTGGTCTCGAAAGGGCGCTTGAAGGCGTAACAGGAGATGATCGACTCCAGGATAGCGATGGAGTAGCCGATGAACATGCAGTTGATCAGAAACAAAAGCGGCAGAAAGCCGGTATGCCAGAGCGGATGCAGCTTGGTCGAGGCGATCAGCAGCAATGAACCCAGCGAGGACTGGTGCATGGTCGGCAGGGTAATGCCCAGCACGATGATGAAGATCAGCACCTTGTCCAGGCGGGGACGCAGCCATACCGCCAGGGTCTTGACCGATTCCAGCCGTTCGTTGAGGTTTTCCGGCTGTTTCAGGCCGACCCTGCGGTGCAGTATATCCAACAGTGTGCGCAGGGTGCGCCATTCGGTCTTCTCCAGGGTCGTCAACACCGTCGGCAGGAACTCCAGCAGGAGCACGTTGGTGTAGGCCATGACGCACAGGGCCACCTCGAACATGGCCGAGTTGGCCTGCCACTTGGAGGGGATGAAGAAGTTGTAGGCATTCCAGGGACGCCCCACATCAACCATGACCGAAAAACCGGCCAGACCGTAGCCGAACATGCTGGTCAGGATGGCCGAGCGGATCATGGGGTGATAGTGCATGCGGTTTCGTATGTAGATCAGGATCGCCATGGCATACCCGCCGCAGGCGATGGCCGTGCCGGTGGCCACGTCGTAGGTGATCCAGATGCCCCAGGGATAGCCGTCGCTCATGTTGGAGACCGCCCCGATGCCCTTGATGAAGCGCACCGCGATCAGGGCAAAGCCGATCAGGGTCAGGATCAGCAGCATGATAAAGGAAGGGGTCAGGATCTTGGCGTCATGTCGTTGATATTCATCATGGCTCATTGTTGATTCTCCCCCTTGGCGGATGTGTCCTCGGATTTCTTCTGCGCATCGTCATGCCCCTTCATATTCTTGAGGGCGATGAAACAGAGTGTGCCGTACAGCGCCACCGGGGCGATGAAGCCCTTGTAGATGGTGTGCTGGATCTTCTCGGAAAATTCGGCCGGGGCCTCCTCCTTGAGGACCGGCAGGCCCAGTTTGTTGAATTCCATGCCGGACAAATAGAGGTGATTGGTGCCGCCGACCTCTTTTTCACCGTAGATGCGATTGATGTACTTGCCCGGATTCTCGTTCAGCCTTTTATTAGCCTCGACCAGCAGATCCTTGCGCTTGCCGAAGGTGATCGCCCCGGTCGGGCAGGTCTCGGCGCAGGCCGTGATCCCCTTTTTGACCAGATTGGTGTTCTTGCACATGTCGCACTTGACGATCTGGGGAATGGCCTTGCTCCACTGGAACTTGGGGATATTGAAGGCACAGGCCACCTGGCAGTAGCGGCAGCCGATGCAGGTATCCTTGTTGTAATCCACGGTGCCGGTGACCTTGTCGCGGGTCATGGCACTGACCGGGCAGACCGAGACACAGGAGGGCTTCTGGCAGTGCATGCAGGAATACTTGACGTAGGACCACTGTTTGTCCGATTCCTTGAAGAGCTTGATCAGGGTGCGGGTGCTGCCCGACAGGTCCTGGGGCGCATCCCAGAGGCCATCCGGATCGAACTTGGCCTGCTCGTAGGAGAGGCTGCCGTAATCGCTGTTGACCCGCTTGCAGGCCGACATGCAAGCCTTGCAGCCGACACAGCGGGTGGCGTCGTAGAGCATGCCGATGGTCTCGTTGTTGGCCGGGTGCCCTTCGGAAGCCGCAGCCGCACCCCGGCCGGCCAGCAGCGCGGCGCCGCTGCCGATGATCTTGAGAAAATCGCGCCTACTCGCTTTTCCCATGGTCTCCTCCATTCTCCGGTCCGTCCGGCAGTTTCCTGGCCATCATGACACCCGCGCCGATGGCGGCGCCGGCAGCCAGACCAACCACTCCGGTGGTCAGCGGGTCAGGTCCCTTGCCCTTGTCCTTCAGATCAACCGGCGCATAGCTGTCGAAGGGGGTCGGCTCGTGGATCTGGACCTTGTCGGCGATGGCGGTTTTGAAGAGCAGATCCGGTTCGGTGCAGCCGATGCAGGGATGGCCGATGCCCACCGGCCAGGCCACGCCGTCGTTGAAACGGACCACCGAGCAGTTGGCATAGGTCGAAGGCCCCTTGCAGCCTAGTTTGTAGAGGCAGTACCCCTCGGCGTGGGTTGGGTCGCCATAGGCCTTGGCGAAACGGCCGGCATCGAAGTGGGCGCGACGCTCACAATGTTCGTGGATCTTGCGGCCGTAGGCGAATTTGGGGCGCCCCAACTGATCCAGCTCGGGCAGTTTCTTGAAGGTCACATAGTAGAGCACGGTGGAAAGGAAGTTGTAGGGGTTGGGCGGGCAACCGGGGATGTTGATGATCGGCTTGTCCTTGACGATATCCCGTACGCCGACCGCACCGGTCGGGTTGGGACCGACCGACTGGATGCCGCCGTAGCTGGCGCAGGTGCCGATGGAAACGATTGCGGCCGCGCCCTCGGCCGCGTGCTTGAGCGACTCCAGGGCGGTCTTTCCACCCACCTTGCAGTAGATGCCGTTATCCTTGGTCGGGATGCCCCCCTCCACCACCAGGATGTAATTGCCCTTGTTGGCCTGTATGGAATCGTGCAACGATTTCTCGGCCTGGTGACCGGAACCGACCATCAGCGTCTCGTGATAATCCAGGGAGATCATATCCAAAATCAGGTTGGCAACCGTCGGATGGCTGGAGCGGAGCAGCGACTCAGAACAGCCGGTACATTCCTGGAAGTGCAGCCAGATCACCGCCGGACGGCTGTCGGCCTTCCTGGCCGCCGCCGCAACCTTGCTGACCATGCCGAACGGCAGCCCCAGCATGGCCGAAACCGTCACGCATGTCTTGATAAAATCCCGGCGACTGACGTCGGGAAACAACCCCTCTTTACCCATAACTATCCTCCATTTCCGCATGATTGATGACCTGTGGCAAACCCGACGTATACGGCAACAGCCGTGCCAACGGCGCAATCCGGATTGTGTTTACAAAAAGTCCAATTATTACAATGCATTAAAATTATTACAGTCGATGGAGTATACGGTTACAGAAATCAGAAGTTGCTTCTTTTTGTCCGGGTGTGTATCGTTTTGTCCCTGAGAGGTATCCAATAGACCCAAAGTCCGGACCCACCGAAACCAAAATAGTTTCACGCAACGACACGACGCTTTAAAGCCAAGAACTAATAAATTGTTTCAAAGCCTTTCGTTGTGGCGTTGCGTGAGTCATGTTTTGCTTATCAATATCGCTCACATAGTGTTACGACTCACGCCGTATGAGACCGAGGAGTGCTGGCCATGCCGACCATATTCATCTGTGACGACGAAACGGAAATCCTGCTCTATCTGGACAAACTGTTGCGGGCCAGCGGCTACAAGGTGGAGACCTTTGCCAGGGGCAGCGACCTGCTGCAACGCCTGACAACGGCGGAGAGCGTCCCCTGCGATGCGATCCTGCAGGATGTGCGCATGCCGGACGTGGACGGCCTGCAGATCCTCGACCAGCTCTGCAAACGCTGGCCCGACATACCGGTGGTGATCATGACCGCCCACGGCACGATCGACGACGCCATCAACGCCATCAAGCAGGGCGCCTACGACTACATCACCAAGCCGTTCCCCAAGGAAAAGCTGCTCGGCATGCTGGAGCGCCTGCTGGATCACCGCCGGCTGGTCCGCGAAAACCAGCAACTGCGCGACGAACTGCACCGCGGCGCCGCGGGGAGCGACGCCATCATCTTCCGCAGCCAGGCCTTCCGCGAGGTCTACGACCTGACCCTGCAGGTGGCGGAAAGCGACGCCAACATCCTGATCATGGGCGAATCGGGGACCGGCAAGGAACTGATCGCGGCGGCCCTGCACCGCAACAGCCCGCGCCGCAACAAACCCTTTGTCTCGCTCAACTGCGCCGCCCTCTCGGACACCCTCCTGGAAAGCCAGCTCTTCGGGCACGTGCGCGGCGCCTTCACCGGCGCGGTGATCAACCAGAAGGGGCTTCTGGAAGAGGCCGACGGCGGAACGCTCTTTCTGGACGAGATCGGCGACGTCAGCCCGGCGGTGCAGGCCAAACTGCTGCGGGTCACCCAGGAAAAGGACTTCATCGTGCTCGGCTCCACACGGACCCGCAAGGTGGATGTGCGCTTCGTGGCCGCCACCAACAAGGACCTGATGAACGAGGTCAAGGAGGGACATTTCCGCGAAGACCTGTACTACCGCCTGAACGTGATCTCGATTACCCTGCCCCCCCTGCGTGAGCGCCGCGAAGATATCGAACCGTTGGCCCGCCACTTCCTGGCGCTGACCACCCTGCGTATGAAAAAGAACGTGCGCGAGATCGACGAGGCCGCCCTGCGGACCCTGGTGCAGTACGACTGGCCCGGCAATGTGCGCGAGCTGGAAAACGTCATGGAACGGGCCGTCATCCTGGCCAGGGGCGGCGTAATCACCCCGGCGCTGCTGCCGCTCGGCGCGCGCCGCGACCAGCCGACAGCCACCACGGAGCCGCCGCCGCTGATCGCGCTTGAGGAGATCGAGCGCCGCCATATCACCTCGGTGCTGAAAGAGACCGGTTTCCACAAGAGCCGCACGGCGGAGATATTGGGCATCTCCCGCAAGACCCTGGATCGCAAGATCGCCGAATACGCCCTGGAAAACGACAAAAGCGCATGAGACGCCTGCGCTCCTCCATCCGTGCCAGAATGACGGTCGCCACGCTCCTGCCGCTGATCACCGCCATCGGTATCTGCTGGCTGGTCGGCATCTCGATCATCACCACCCGCTTTGGGGTCCAGGCCCAGCAGACCGTGGAAATCAACCTCAACTCAGCCCATGAGATCTTCCTGGGGGAACTGGCCCGGCTCTCCGACATCATCCGCCTGACCGGACAAAGCACCACCTTCGCCTCGGTTCTGAACTCCCCCGACAAACCCGCCGCCGCCCTGCCCCTGCAGTTGACGCTGCATAACGAACGGCTCAGTTTTCTGACCCTGGTGGACCGCTACGGCTTCGTGCGCCAGCGGGCCGGCAACCCGGGCGTCACCGGTGACTCGCTCAAAAAGGAAAAATTGATCAGCGATACGCTCAAGGGGGTCATGAGCAGCGGCATCATGCTGCTCTCCGAGGAGCAGGCCGTTCGTGAAAACCCGGCCCTGCCGCAGCAGATCGCCATCCCGATCCGGGCCACCCCCCATGCCAGACCATATTTCAGAAAGGTCGAAAGCCGCGGCATGTTCCTGGTGGCGGCCTCGCCGATCCTGGCCCCCGACGGCAGCGTGGCCGGCGTACTCTACGGCGGGAGCCTTTTGAACGGTGACAACCCCCTGATAGACCGCATCACCCGGGTTCTTTTCCGGCATCAGCAGACAAAGAACGTCCCTAAGGAAATCGGCACGGCCACCCTCTTCCTGGATGATGTCAGGATCGCCACGACGGTCCTGGATGAAAAGGGGCAGCGAGCCATCGGCAGCCTGATGTCCAGCGAGGTCTCCGATGCCGTCGGCCGGGGTGAAACCTGGTTCGGCAAGGCCTTCGTACTCGACCGCCAAAATTTCTCCGCCTATGAACCGCTGCGCGACTATCGCGGCAGCGTCATCGGCGCGCTGTACGTCGGCATGCCCGAGCGCCCCTACCTGCAGTTGCGTTCGCAGATCAACCTGATTTTTTCCGGGGTACTGGTCTTCGTCACCCTGATCGGGACCGGTCTTTCCGCCTGGATCAGCGGCCGCCTCTCACGGCCGGTCAAGGCGTTGGAGGAAGAGGTGCGCAGGATCGCCGGCGGCGAGAAACTGCCCGATATCTCCACGGAAAGCGATGACGAGATCGGCTCGCTGGCCAATGAGTTCAACATCATGAAACAGCGCCTGGCAGCGCGCGAAGCCGAAAATCTGCTCCTCAACCGGACCCTGGAAGAGAAGGTCGTGGAGCGGACGACACAACTGGAGGAAAAGAACCGGCTCTTGCTGAATGCCCAGAAGGATCTGGCCCAGGCCGAGCGCCTGGCCGGCATCGGGCTGTTGGCCTCGGGTGTCGCCCACGAGATCAACAACCCGCTGGCCATCATCCGCGGCAACGCGGAATTGCTGGAGATGTCGCCGCGCCTGATCGAGTCTGACCAAGCCGAGGTGGAGACCATCATCCGCCAGGTCGGCCGGGTGGAGCGGATCGTCTCCAATCTGCTGACCTTTGCCCGAACCAAGAAGAAGATCGTCCGCCCCTTCAGGATCGACGCGCTGCTCGACGACATCCTCAAGCAGCTCGGCCATCACATCCCCCTGGGCGCCTATCGCATCGAGCGCCAGTATCGGACAACGCTCGAACTGGAAGGGGACGAGGACCAGCTGCGGCAGGTCTTCAGCAACCTGATCGTCAACGGCCTGCAGGCCATGGAAGGGGGCGGGGCGCTGACAATCGCCACGGAGCTTAACGATGACGACGGTCTCTGCCGAATCATCATCAGCGACAGCGGCCCCGGCATCAGCGCCGAAGTGCGGGAAAAGCTCTTTACCCCCTTCTTCACCACCAAGAGCCGCGGCACCGGCTTGGGCTTGGCCGTATCCTACGGCATCGTCAAGGACCACGGCGGCGAGATCCGCGTCAACAGCCAGCCGGGAGAGGGGGCCGAGTTCACCGTCGTGCTGCCGCTGCGGCAGGCGCACAACAACGGTTAAAACCACATTCCGGGCGTTAACCTTCCAGGTTCACTCCCGGCTCATCTCCATCCGGCCTTTCAGGCCGGAAACGTCATGCCCTGAAAGGGCAACGGATATCAGCCGGGGGTGGCCGTGAAACGGCAATCCCCGGAAATGGAACGCATCATAAGTAATGCAGCGCCCCGGCGGGGCGCGGGCATCTGACCAGCGAGGTGAAAAATGCCATCAACCCATTTGAGCCTGCATTACCATCTGGTATTCAGCACCAAGGAACGTCATCCCTTGATCAACCAGGAATGGCGGGAGCGTCTGCATGCCTATCTCGGCGGGATTGTCCGTGATCTCGGGGGCGTTGCCGAGTGTGTCGGCGGAACAGCCGATCATGTCCACCTGCTGATCGGCCTGAAGGCCACCCATCGGCTGTGTGACGTGCTCCGGGATATCAAGGTCGCGGCATCGAAGTGGGTCCATGAGACGAAAGGGTTACGGGAGTTCGCCTGGCAGGATGGCTACGGAGCGTTCACCGTCAGCGAAAACCGGCGGGAAGCGGTCAGACATTACATCCAGAATCAGGAAGCTCACCACCAGACTCGGACGTTTCAGGATGAATATTTGGATTTTCTGCGACAGGCCGGGGTGGAATTTGATGAACGCTATGTGTGGTGATTGCGCGGGGAATTTTATGCACCCATTCCGGGGGGCAACCTTTCAGGTTTCCCCCCGGCTAATCTCCACCCGGCCTTCCAGGCCGGAAACATCATGCCCTGAAAGGGCAACGGATATCAGCCGGCGGTGGCCGTGGAACGGCAACCCCCGGAAACGGAACACATCATAAGTAATGCAGCGCCCTGGCGGGGCGCGGGATATTTGTGGCATGGATAGCTACAGGTGAAGCATGTTGGATATTGTTGAAGGGCGGTGATAAGACTAACTTTCTCTTTTACATTTTCGTATAACTACTATATTTTACTGGAACATTTACAGATCAAGAAACATGTTATCGGACCGAATTTGGAGTAATCATATTGAACAAGTCTCACTCAAAAAAATCGTCGATCCGAGCACTTGACCTCTTCTGTGGTGCTGGCGGGAGCAGCTGGGGTGCCAAACAAGCAGGTGCTGAGATTGTTGCCTGCTTTGATCTTTGGGACTTGGCCGGCAAAAGTCATCATAATAACTTTCCAGACACAAAATTTTACCACGGACGACTTGAAGATCTTGATATTGATCATGTCGCTAACGAATTGGGTGAGATTGATCTGATCCTTGCGTCCCCCGAATGTACCAACCATTCCCCCGCCAAAGGTAACAAGCCGCGTTGCGAGGAAAGCAAAAATACAGCGTTCCAGGTGACTCGTTTTGCAAATAAGTTTAATCCACGTTGGATTGTAATTGAAAATGTCGTTAGCATGCGACAATGGGCTCGTTACAAGGAATTCAAGGCAGAATTAAGTGATCTTGGATACAATCTGCGAGAACAGGTTTTGAACTCTGCTGATTTTGGTGTACCACAAAGTCGCAGACGGCTTTTTCTGCTTTGTGACCGCCAGTCTACTCCTGCTCCAACACCACCCATAACAAGTGCTCCCAGGACAGTTGATACAATTGTTGATTTCAACGACACATATCACTGGACACCTTTACGAACAGAACGTCGCGCTAAGGCTACGCTGGAACGTGCAGAACGCGGAATTAAAGAACTCGGGCCAGACCAGCCCTTCCTCCTCGTCTATTATGGTTCCGACCATGCCGGAGGATGGCAGAATTTATCAAGACCTCTACGTACCATCACTACTGTTGACCGATTCGCACTTGTAAAACCATCGCCACAAGGCCACATGATGCGGATGCTCCAAGTTCCGGAGTTGCAACTTGCTATGGGTATGGATGGAATGAGATTTGAGCATGGCTCGCGTCGTGAAAGAATCAAGATGCTTGGCAATGCTGTGTGTCCACCTGTGATGAAACAAGTGATAACAACTTTAACAGCAAGTTCAAGATGAGAGGCCTCAGTCATGCAAAATGATCATGATCAAAACAGTGGTGCAGCACTTCGTCCACGCGCCCGCTTGCTTCGCACACTGGGTGAAGAACTAATTAGCAATGAAGTCGTTGCCGTCATTGAGTTGGTTAAAAATGCTTATGATGCAGACGCGACACATGTAATGATCCGATTCATTGGGCCATTAGAGGTGGGAAAAGGTCGCATTGAAGTAATCGATAATGGGCATGGTATGGAGTTGGCGACAGTTCAAACAGTTTGGATGGAACCAGCAACATCATCCAAGAGAGAAAAACTATGGAGTGATAAGTTTAAACGTAGACATCTTGGCGAAAAGGGGATAGGGCGTTTCGCATCTTCACGACTTGCAAATGAACTTGAGGTAGTATCGAGGCGTGAAGGAGAAGCTAAGGAAGTTTTTGCTATCTTTGATTGGCGGCAATTTGAAGATGATAATAAATTTCTTGATGAAGTTCTTATTCTTTGGGAAGAGCGTGAACCATTTGACATTCGGCCTAATGGAGAAGTCGATGTGTTATGGAAAAATGAGAATAAGTTACCATCACCAATTCAGCGTAAAAACGGAACTATTCTTCGGATGACCGGCTTGAAACAAAAGTGGGAAGGGAAACAGTTTGAAGCGTTACGTCGAGGTCTTGCTCGCTTAGTTACGCCAAAAGCACCAGAAGATCAGAAATTTTCAATAGAATTAGACTTACCAAGCGAATTTGCCCAATTTAGCAGTAAAGTTGACACTCCAGAAATTCTTAAGCACCCTCATTACGTCATTAAGGGGGATATAGCAGTTGATGGGACTTATACTCTGGATTGTGAAATCCGTGATTCAGGCATTAATCGTCAATTCAAAGGGCAGTTTCTGAGAGTAAAAGATTCTAAAGGGAAAATTGAGGTTAGGGGAATAGAGGACGGGGCTAAGCCAGAAAGTTTTGAGCGTATTGTCTGTGGGCCCCTAGATTTGGAATTGAAAATTTGGGATCGTGATGACCTTGGCAACGTAATACAAAAAACAAATTCTTCAGTGCAAGACATTCGGCGTGACTTGGATGCAGTTGCTGGAATTAATATTTATCGAGATGGCTTTCGTGTTCTTCCTTATGGTGAGCCTTTTGATGATTCTTTTCGATTAGATCGTCGACGTGTTCAAAACCCTACACTTCGTTTGTCAAACAATCAAATTTACGGCACTGTTAAAATATTTGCAGACTCAAACCCTGGCCTCAAAGATCAGTCCAACCGGCAGGGAATGCAGGAAAATCAGGCATTTGATGATTTTAGAGAAGTTATGTATTGTGTATTGAGCAAGCTAGAGGAAATGCGTTGGGCGTCAAAAAGACCAAATAAAGGAAGTACTAATAAAAACAAACCTGTTGGAGGTATCTTTGACGGTTTTGATTTGAAACCCTTGTCTGAATACATCAGCGCTCAGCTGCCAAAAGATAGTACCGCAAAGGAGTTAGTAGAAAAGACCGAAACGGCATTTAATGTCCAACTGAAAGAAATTCAAACCGTTCTTTCAAGGTATCAACGTCTTGCCACTCTTGGTCAGCTTATTGATCACGTTCTCCATGAAGGGCGGCAGCCTATTGCCTCTATTAATAATGAGGCGGATCTTGGAATTGCCGATATTGAACGCGCAAATCAACTTTCTCAAGAAATAAGGTCAAAGATCCTTAAACGCTTTAAAAACATCCGAAAGCAGGGCGATATAATAGCAACTGCATTTCGACGAATGGAACCATTTGGAGGGCGTCGTCGAGGGAGACCTGCAAAGCTCTATCTGGAAGAAATAATTCGAGATGCGTTTAATGTGTTTGAAAAAGATATTGAACGACTACACATTAAAACATCGCTACCACAAACTGAAACCCTAGTAAGTGTAGATTCATCTGAAATGCAGGAGGTTGTTCTTAATTTTCTTCAAAACAGCCTTTATTGGCTGGAACAGACATCTTCAACTAGTCGTGAAATTCAAGTCAGAGTTGACAGAAAAGGCCCTAACCATCTTGAGTTGTTATTTTCAGATAGCGGACCTGGTGTTCCAGTTGAGAATCGTGAGTTGATATTTGACCCATATTTTTCGACGAAAGCGGAGGGGGTCGGGCTAGGTCTTTCAATAGTGGGTGAAATTATAACTGATTATTATGGTGGGTCATTGGAACTGCTTAAAGATGGACCGCTCAAGGGAGTTAACTTTCTTGTAACATTAAGGAAACGAGTATGAAAAATGCTGGGACAAAATGGCGTCTGCTTGTAGTTGAAGATAAAGAAGATATTGCAGAGCAAATTTTGGAGGCGATACCCGACTTTGTGGAAGCTCCAGACACCGCTGAAGGGGATCATTGCCAATCATTTAGCGATGCAATTGAACGTATGGAATCAGAGCGATTTGATATTCTCATTCTCGACCTCAAAGACGACAGTGCGTATTCTTCTGATGAGCACGACGTATCGGCCGGCATAAAAGTATTTGAATTACTTAAAGGTACGCGTTTTACACCTGTTGTTTTCTATACTGCACATGCACATAAGGTGCTTGATTTGCAGACAAGTTTTGTCCGTGTTGTTGAGAAGACCCAAGGAGTCATAAAGCTAAAGGAAGAGGTGCAAAAAGTTCTTGATACACAATTACCATTATTATCAAGACGCCTTGAAGAGGTTAAAAGAGATTATTTATGGGATTTCGTGAATAAGCATTGGAAACAATTTGATTCACAGCACGAGCAAGCAGACCTTGCCTATCTTCTGGCACGCCGCCTTGCACTTACATTGGAGAAAGAGGCCAGAAAACTCGCAAAGAAACTTGCAGGAAAAGGTGTTCAACTTTCTGACCCTAACAACATTCATCCAATGGAGATGTATATTTACCCACCGATCAGCAAGAATCGCCTTGCAGGTGATATTCTCAAAGGGGATGTCGAAAATGAATCTGGCTACTGGGTTATTCTTACTCCATCTTGTGATTTTGAACAGGATGGGAGATTGAAGAATGTGTTGCTTGCCAACTGCTTACTTTTAACAGAAGAAAGTGAATATAAAAAATGGAAGCAAAGTCCAGGTGATAATATTGGCGATTTAAAGGCAATTATTGGTGACAATCGGAAGAATGCGCAACCCGAGAGGTTCAAATTCCTACCAGGAACTTACTTTCTTCCTGATTTAATAATTGATTTTCAAAGATTGAGAGCTATCCCACAAGATGGGGTTGAAAAACTTAAAGTCATCGCTTCATTAGATAGCCCTTTTGCGGAAGCTGTGCTTGCACGTTTTGCTCGATATTTTGGTAGGCTTGGCACACCTGACGTCGACAAACTAGTTGTAATAAAGCGACTTGAAGCCTCATAGAAAGATGCCTATTGAAAAACTATCAGAGTATATTGGGCCAACGTCTTGATTTGATGTCTGTCGATGATTTGCTACAGTTGCGAGCTGACCTAGATGTTGAAATGCGAAAACGAAAAATAGCCTTTTCCGTCGGTGAAATTGGTGAGTTGCTTGCGATTAAACATTTTATAACAACATCTGGACTCCCAAATCTCCAAAAAGCTCCAACAGGCACCAAGAACGTAGACGCTCTTTCTCGTAATGGTGAGCGCTACTCAATTAAGACCATCTGCAAAGGCAAGAAGACCGGCACTGTTTATCCAGACCCTGTGAATCCAGACAAACAACTCTTTGAATATCTGCTCATAGTCCATCTGACTGACTCATGGGGAGTGAAATCTATCCAACAGTTAGCCTGGGATGTTTTTTGTGAAGTTCGTTCCTGGGACAAACGAATGAATGCGTGGTATGTCGCCATCTCAAACCGTACGCTATCCGCAGCAACTACAATCATTGACTACCCTGTAAGCCCCTCATGACTGACGTATTTACTCCTGAGAAACGTTCTGATGTGATGTCTCGCATCAGAGGTAGAAATACCAAACCGGAACGTGTTGTTCGCTCCCTGCTGCACCGCCTGGGTTATCGCTTTCGACTTCATCGAACCGATTTACCAGGCAAGCCCGACATTGTTCTGCCAAAATATAAATCCGTTATTTTCGTTCACGGGTGTTTCTGGCACCGCCATAAGGATTGTAAATTTGCCTACACCCCCAAAAGCAGGACAGACTTCTGGATCAAAAAGCTTGAATCGAACGCTAACCGTGATCAAAAAATAATTGGCGAGCTGACAGAGCTTGGTTGGAAGGTGATTACAGTATGGGAGTGTGATCTTCGAGTGCCGGACCAACTTTCCAGACGTTTGGATACATCTCTAAAAAGAGATTGACATTGACTACAATTTCTAATCTATTGATTAACAACCGATTTTATGCCCACAGAAACCAACTTGCGCATCCTTTTCGTCTCCCCCCTGACCCTGCCTAACAACCAGATCCAGCAGCCCAACCGACGCAATAACTCCAATAAAATACAAGGTCCATAATGCCTGATTCCATCTCCTACAGCCGCAAACGCTGGGTCCTCTTTGCCGTGCTGGCGCTGATCTACATCCTGGTCTATTTCTACCGCGTCTCGCTGGCGGTGGTGGCCGGCGACATCTCCCGCGAACTGCACTTGACCCCACAACAGCTCGGTTCCCTCTCCGGGATCCTCTTCTACGTCTATGCCGTGGCCCAGATCCCCCTGGGGCCGCTGATCGACCGCCTGGGGAGCCGCCTGGTGATCAGCGCCAGCGGGGTCCTGACCGCCATCGGCGGGATCCTCTTCTCCCAGGCCGGCAACCTGGCCACGGCCATGGCGGCCCGGATACTGATCGGCGTCGGCACCGCCTCGGTGTTGATGGCCACCTTCACCGTCTTCAGCCACTGGTACAGCAAACAGGAGTTCGGGCGGGTCTCGGGCTTGATGGTGGCGGTCGGCAACCTGGGCAACCTGTTTGCCACGGCACCCCTGGCGCTGGCCGTGGCAGCCATCGGCTGGCGCAGCTCGTTTCTGGTCATCGGCATCTGCCAGATCCTCGTGACCGTACTGGTCTTCGGCATGGTGCGGGACCGACCTTCCATTTCAGGCACGACAGCCGGGATTGCCCCGGATTCACCTCCCCTCGTTCCCCCCCTGAATCAGGGGGGGATGACAGGGGGGGTAATGGCCGCCTGGAGCACTATCTTCCGCAACCGCGACTTCTGGCTGCTGGGGGGGATCGCCTTTGCCTGGTACGGCAACTATCTGGCCTTGCAGGGACTGTGGGGCGGCCCGTACCTGATGGATCTGCTGCACCTCTCCCGCTCCGCGACCGGCCAGACCCTGATGTTCACCTCGCTCGGCTTCATCGCCGGTAGCACCATGACCGACAGCATCGCCCGACGCGTCTTTTGCTCCTACAAAAAGACCCTGCTGGCCGGCCAACTGGCCCTCTTGCTGCTCATGACCGGCTTTCTGGGCTGGGTCGAACTCCTGCCCCAGCCGCTGCTGTTGGCGTTTTTCTTTGCCGTCGGCCTGGCGGTCTCCAGCGGGGTGATGATCTACCCGATCATCCGCTCCATGTTCCCGGTCCGCATCGTGGGTACGGCGCTGACCTCGCTGAATTTCTTTGTGCTGATGGGGGCGGCGACCACCCAGCAGATCATGGGCATCATCATCGGGGCCTGGGACGGCCCCACGGCCGAGGCCCATTCGGCGGCCCTGCACAGCGCCTTCTTTTTTCCGGTCGTCACCCTGGCGCTGACGACCCTACTCTTCATGCGGGCCAGGGATTACTGGGAAAAAGGGTAACTCTCCCCCGCGTTTCCCTGCTTGCCTTACGCGCCGAAACAGGGCACAATAACCAACATTTTTCTGCTGGGAGTTTTGACTATGGCATTGCGCGTCTACAATACCCTGACGGGTGAAAAAGAAACCTTCGTACCGCTGATCCCCGGCAAAGCCGGCATGTATGTCTGCGGCGTGACGGTCTACGATTACTGCCACATCGGTCACGCCAGGGCCAACGTGGTCTTTGACGTGATTTTCCGTTATCTGAAGTATGCCGGCTATGACGTTACCTACGTGCGCAACTACACCGACATCGATGACAAGATCATCAACCGCGCCAATCAGGAGGGGGTCGACTACCGCACGATCACCGAGCGCTATATCCAAGCCTTTGACGAGGACATGCAGCGCCTGGGATTGGAAAAACCGACCGTGGAGCCCAGGGCCACCGATCATATCGACGGGATCATCGCCATCATCGAAACCCTGATTGCCAAGGGACACGCCTACCAGTCCGAAGGCGATGTCTACTACGCCGTTGAGACCTTTCCGGGTTATCTCAAGCTCTCCGGTCGTAACCTGGAAGAGATGCTGGCCGGCGCCCGGGTGGAGATCGGTGAGAAGAAGCGTAACCCGATGGACTTTGCCCTCTGGAAGGGCTCCAAACCGGGCGAACCGTTCTGGGAATCCCCCTGGGGCCAGGGTCGTCCGGGGTGGCATATCGAGTGTTCGGCCATGAGCATGAAGTTTCTGGGCAGCACCTTCGATTTTCACGGCGGCGGCAAGGATTTGGTCTTCCCCCATCACGAAAACGAGATCGCCCAGTCGGAAGGAGCCAACGGCTGCCAGTTCGTACGCTACTGGCTGCACAACGGCTTCGTCAATATCAACAGCGAGAAGATGAGCAAGTCCCTGGGCAACTTCTTCACCATCCGCACGGTGCTGGAGAAGTACGATCCCGAGACGCTGCGCTTCTTTATTCTTTCGGCCCATTACCGTTCGCCGATCGATTTCTCCGACCAGAACCTGGATGACGCCCAATCCGGCCTGGAGCGGATCTACAGCTGCCTGGCGGCCATGGATGAAGTGCTCACCAGCTATCCCGCTTCCGGCGACCTGCCGGCCCCGGAAAGCCTGTCCGAGGCGGGGCGTGAGTTGCACGAAAAGCTCGAACAGGCCACCACGCGCTTCGTCGAGGCCATGGATGATGATTTCAATACGGCCCTGGCGCTGGGGGTACTCTTTGAATGCGTGCGCGCCAGCAACCGTTTCCTGGCGGAAACCAAGGAGTTCGGACCGCTGGTGGTGGCACTCTTGGCCCGCGCCCGGCATCTGTTCAGCGAAACCGGTGCGGTGTTGGGGCTGTTCGGCAGTTCTCCGGCCCAGTGGCTGGAAGGGATCAAGAGCGCCAAGGCCGGTCAGATGGATATTTCGGCGGAAGAGATCGAACGCTTGATTGTCGAACGTGCCGAGGCCCGCAAGGCCAAGGATTTCAAACGTGGCGACGAGATCCGCGATCTGCTCCTGGCACGCGGCATCCAGCTCTTGGACTCGGCCCAGGGGACGACCTGGAACGTGAAATAGGCTTCGACTCCGCTCAGCCGGCGTCTACTTCGTCCCCTGAGCGGAGTCGAAGGGCGATTGCAGACTCGCTTTTGACTGGTATACTGACATAACTACCGTGTGACGGGGATCAATGTGGACTGGGAATGCTGCTGGGACAGGGATATCATTGCGCAAGGCGATTGCCCGAACATCCAGGAGGGCGATGAGGACCTACTCCTGTCCCAACGTCGACGCATACTGGAAAAATGTTGCGATTGTCCCAAGTTCAAACGCGACCTGCAGCGTTTTCGCGAGAGCGGACATCCGCTGGCCCCCATCTTCACCATTATCCACGAAGAGCATCAGCGCCAGAAAACCCAGATCCAGTCTCTGGCCAGTTTCCTTGACAATAAGACCCTGGAGGTGCGCTTCCTGCACGAACTGGGAACGGTTCTGCAAAGCTCCGTTGACCTGGAGGAAGTGCTCTCGGTTGCCCTGACCGCCATCACCGCCGGCAAGGGTTTCGGTATGAACCGGGCCTTCCTGCTGCTGGTCGACCGGAAACAAGCCATCCTCAAGGGGCATCTGGGAATCGGGCCGCGCAATTACGAGGAGGCCTGTCAGGCCTGGAACGAGATCGCCAGCAATGACATGGATCTCCAGACCCTGGCCCATAGCTTCCGCCTGCACAAACTCTCCTCCGAACGGGCCAAGTTTCACGACATTCTGGAGCAGCTTTCGGTCCCCCTTTCCGCCGAGAACCATATCCTGATCAAGGCCCTGGACGGCAAGCATCCGCTGCTGATCGAGGACGCCTTCCACCACCCGGATATCGAGCCAAGCTTGGCCTACCTACTGGGTGTCGACACCTTTCTGATGATGCCGCTCCACTCCCGCAACCGCCGCATCGGTATCATCATCGCCGACAACTGCATCACCCACCGCAGGATCACCGAAGAGGACATGCGTTCCCTGGAGAACTTCACCTTTCCGGTGGCCTTCGCCATCGAACGGGCCTCCCTCTACGATCGTTTGCAGCTGGAACTCAATCGGGTCACCGAATCCAGCAACAAGCTCAAGGAGCAGCAGGAGCTGATCGTCAGAATGGAGAAGATGGCCGTGGTGGGCCGCATCACCTCCAGCATCGCCCATTCCATCCGCAACCCGCTCATGATCATCGGCGGCTTCGCCCGCTCCATGCTCAAGACCACTCCCCCCGGCGACCCCAAACGGGATTTCATCGACTCGATCGTCAGCGAGGCCCGGCAGCTGGAGGGCGTCCTGGACGAGATCCTCAACTATTCCGACTCGCTCTACCCCACCCGGGATTTCTGGGATGCCAACCAGATGGTGGAAACCACGATCAACGATCTGACCGGCATACTCCAGCAAAAGGGCCGCGAGTGCAGTTTCGAGGCCGACACCAGCCTCCCCCACGTCTATATCGACATCAAGCAGGTTTCCTACTGTGTGCGGACCCTGATCATCAACGAGATCGACGGCCTGAGCTCGGAAAACATCAGGATTCAACTCACGCGGCACGGCGACCTCATCCAGCTCAGGATTGAGGACAAGGGGCGCTCCGTCTCACAGGAAGAACTGGACCTATTGCTGACCCCCTTTGCCATCACCCACGACATGGGTACCGGCGTTGGTCTGGCGCTCTGCCGGACCATGCTGGAAAAACAGAACATTCCCCTCACCGTAACCGCACCGCCCGAGGGCGGCATAATCTACACGATCACATTTCCCACCAGGAAGGAGTAGCACCCCATGAGCAGAATACTGGTAGTTGATGATGAGCCCAACATCCGCCTCTTGTACACCGAGGAACTGACCGATGAGGGATACACGGTGGTATCGGCAGGCAACATCACCGAGGCGACCGAACGGTTGCAGGAAGGCACCTTTGATCTGGCGGTGCTGGATATCAAGCTCAAAAACGAAAGCGGCATCGAACTGCTGCAACAACTGGTCAAGGAACGTCATGACATGCCGGTGATCCTCTGCTCGGCCTTTTCCTGCTACAAGGATGATTTCTCGGCCTGGCTGGCGGATGGCTATGTGGTCAAATCCGGCGATCTGAGCGAGCTCAAGCAGGAGATCAGCCGGGTTCTGGGCAAGAAAGCGCACAAGATCGCCATCGCGTAGCAGAAAAATCTTACTTCCAAGGAGCAGATCTTATGAAGGCCGTAATCATGGCGGGGGGCTTCGGCACCCGCATCCAGCCACTTACCGGCAGCATGCCCAAACCGATGATCCCGCTCTTCAACCGCCCGATCATGTTGCATATCGTCGAACTGCTCAAAAAGTACGACATCACCGAACTGGTCATGCTGCTCTATCACCAGCCCTTCTACATCAAAAACTTCTTTCGGGACGGGGCCGATTTCGGCGTCAAGATCACCTACGTCACCCCTTTGCAGGACATGGGCACGGCCGGTGCGGTCAAGGCGGCCGAAAAGTATCTGGATGAACGCTTCATGGTAATCAGCGGCGATCTGCTGACCGACTTCAACCTCAAAAAAATCATCGATTTCCACACGGACAACAAGGCCAAGGCCACCATCACCCTGACCTCGGTCAAGGATCCGCTCCAGTTCGGGGTGGTCATCACCGACAAGGAGAAACGCATCACCCAGTTTCTGGAGAAACCGGGCTGGGGCGAGGTCATCTCCGACACGATCAACACCGGCATCTACGTGATGGAACCGGAGATCCTCAGCTACATTCCGGCCGGCGAAAACTTCGACTTTTCCCAGGACCTCTTCCCGTTGATGCTCAAGAAAAACGATGCCCTCTTCGGCGTGACCGCCAAGGGGTACTGGCGCGACATCGGCAACACCGATTCCTACCGCGAGGCCTACCACGACATCTTCAAGGGACGCATCAACCTGAAGATCGACGAGCCGAAGCTGGATTATGTCGGCAAGGATCTGCGCATCGGCGCCGACGTCAAGCTGGAACATGCCAGCGGCCTGGAAGGCACGGTCGTCATCGGCGACAACAGTCAGGTACTGGGCGACGTGCGCATCAAGGACTCGGTCATCGGCCGCAACTGTACGATCGAAGCCGGCGTCAAGCTTAACCGCTGCATCATCTGGGACAACTCCTATGTCAAGAAAGGTGCCCGCATCACCGACAGCGTGATCTGTTCCAATGTCCGTATCGGCCAGAGCGCGCTCCTGGAGGAGGGGGTCATCGTGGCCGACGATACCTCCATCGGCGATGAGGCGGTCATCAAGGCCGACGTCAAGATCTGGCCAAAGAAGACCATCGAAGCCGGTGCGACCGTGACCTCCAACATGATCTGGGGCGAAAAATGGAAGAAGGCGCTCTTCGAGGGGGCCATCATCAAGGGGCTCTCCAACGTGGAACTGACCCCGGAATTCTGCGCCAAGTTGGGCTGCGCCTATGGTACATCGCTGCCCAAGGGGAGCTTTGTGCTGGCCGGCCGTGATTCCTCGCCGTCGTCGCGCATGCTCAAGCGCTGCTTCGTGGGCGGTCTGCTCTCGGCCGGGGTCAACGTGCGCGACATGAAGATGACCTCGCTGCCGCTTGTGCGCTACAAGCTGAAGACCTTCGGCGAGGTCGGCGGAGTACACTTCCGCCAAGCCCAGGACGATCCGGCCCTGCTGGAGATCGTCTTTCTGGATGGTGACGGCCTGGATTTCTCCAGCAACATGGGCAAGAACGTGGAGCGGACCTTTTTCAAGGAGAATTTCCGCCGGGCTCACCACACCGAACCGGGGGTGATCACCGAGATCAACAATGTGGGCGATTTCTACCGCGAGGGCTTCCTGCGCGCCATTGACCGCGAGATCCTTAAAAAAGCCGCCTGCACGGTAGTGATCGACTTCAACTTCTCACCGGCCAGCCAGGTCCTGCCCCAGCTGCTGAATGAGCTCGGATTTTCGGTCGTCGCCCTGAATGCCTATGTGGACGAAGGGCGCGGCATCCAGGTCAAGGCCCGGGAAGAGACGCTCACACAACTGGCCACGATCGTCTCCTCGCTGAAGGCCCAGGCCGGTTTCTGGCTGCACCCGAATGCCGAGGCCATCACCCTGGTGGATGAAAACGGACGCATTTACAACGGGGTCGAACTGCTCTCCCTGGTCGTGGCGCTGCTGATGAAATCAGGCCAGAAGGGTACCATTGCGGTACCGGTGCAGGCGCCCTCCACCATCGAGCTGATGGCCGAACATAAGCGTTGCCAGGTGATTCGTACCAAGAGTTCCGATCGAGCCATGCTTGAGACGGCCACCTCATCGGAGATCGTCCTGACCGGCACAACCGACGGCAGATTCGCCTTTCCCCGCTTCCAGGCCGCCTTTGACGGCATGTTTTCCATCGCCAAACTGATGGAACTGGCCGCTGCCTGCGCCACCCCCCTCTCCCAAGGGCTTTCCTCCGTACCGGAGCGCGCCTTTCTGCAGATGACCCTCCCCTGCGCCTGGGAGATGAAGGGAGGGCTCATGCGCAAGATGAGCGAGGACAGCCTGGAGCAGGAAGCCACCTTTATTGACGGCATCAAGGTCCATTTCGGAGAGGAATGGCTGTTGCTGCTGCCCGACCAGTACCTCCCCTACGTCCACATCGTGGCCGAGGCCAAGGATCACAAGACCGCCCAACGGCTGTTGGGCGAGTATCAGAAGAAGGTTATTGCCTGGAAAAAGGAATTGGAATAAAGGAGCTGTAATGCCCACACCCCTGGATGTGGTGCTTGTATGGCACATGCATCAGCCATACTATAAGGACCCCTTTAAAAACGAATACGCCCTGCCCTGGACCTATCTTCACGGCATCAAGGACTACTTCGACATGCCGGCCATCGTCGAGGACACGCCCGGCGCGCGGGCGGTCTTCAATCTGGTGCCGTCACTGATCGAGCAACTTCTTGATTATGCCAATGGAACGGCCGTCGACCCGTTTCTGGAAATAGGAAAGGCCGCACCGGCCGACCTGGGCGAGGAAGAGCGCATCTTTTTGCTGGAAAACTTTTTTTCCGCCAACCGTAGCCGCATGATCGAACCCTCCCGGCGCTATCTGGAACTGCTCTGCATGGCCGGCGAGGGAAAGCCGGGCAGCGCCCGCGACCGGATCAGACAATTCAGCGACCAGGACCTGCTGGATCTGCAGGTCTGGTTTTTCCTGGCCTGGACCGGCGAGGCCGCCCGGAAACGTTATCCGGCCTTTGGCGAGCTGATTGCCAAGGGCGAAGGCTTCAGCGCGACAGACAAGGAGTTGCTCTTCGCGACCCAGCGTGAGCTGCTCCAGGCCATCATCCCGCTCTATAAACGCCTGCACGAAGAGGGGCGCATCGAACTTTCGGTGACCCCCTATTACCATCCGATCCTGCCGCTTTTGTGCGATAACCGCCTGGCCCAGACCGCCATGCCGCACGTGACCCTTCCCACAACCGCTTTCCAGCAACCCCGGGATGCCCGCACCCAGATTCGGCGCGGGGTGGAATACTTCCGGGAGATCTTCGGTTTTACCCCCAAAGGGATGTGGCCCTCGGAGGGATCGGTCAGTAACGAGACTCTTGCCATCATTGCCGATTGCGGCCTGAGCTGGATCGCCACCGATGAAGAGATCCTGGCCAAAAGCCTGGATGGCGGCCTGGGCAGCCACAAGGAACGGCTCTACCGCCCCTGGCGCTTCACGTGCCCCCAAGGGGAGATCGGCACATTCTTTCGCGACCACCAACTCTCCGATTTGATCGGTTTTACCTACTCCCAGTGGGATGCCGGGCGGGCCGTAAGCGACCTGTGCGGACGACTGCACAGCATCAGGAGCCGCCTGGGGGGCGAAGGGCGGGTGGTCTCGATCATCCTTGATGGAGAAAACGCCTGGGAATACTACCCCCGCAACGCCTATGACTTCCTGCAGGGCATGTACCGCGGCCTGGCCGAATCGCCCCAACTGAACCTGACCACCTGTTCGGACGTGCTGGCCCATAGCCGTTTCGATGGGCGCCTGCACAGCATCTTTCCCGGCTCGTGGATCAACGGCAGTTACGGTATTTGGATCGGGCACCCCGAGGAAAACCTGGCCTGGGATCTGGTCGCCATGGCACGTGCCACGGCCGTGGCTGCAAGCCCCTCCGTGGCAGCGGCCTTGGAAAGCGGCTTCCCGGCAGTGGATCCCGTAGCCGAGCAGGTCTGCCGTTCCCTGTATGCCGCCGAAGGGAGCGACTGGTTCTGGTGGTACGGCGACGATCACTTCTCACCGCACAGCGACCGCTTCGACCGGCTTTTTCGCCAACACCTGCTGAATGTCTATCGTCTGCTGGGGCTTGATCCGCCCCGTCAGTTGCTGGAACCGATCAAGAAGAAGAGCCCGGCCGGCTTGATCCGTGAGCCGGCAGCCTTTATTGAGCCGGATATCAACGGCCGTACCGGCAGTTACTTCGAATGGCTGGCCGCCGGACTTTACGACCTGACCCGCCAGGGCTCGGCCATGCATTCCTCTGACCGAATGCTGCAGAGTTTCTATTACGGTTACAACAGGAGCTGCTTCTTCTTCCGCATTGACGGAGTCCAGGAGCTTTCCCGCCTGATCAGGGAGGGAGATGTGCTCAACCTGCATCTGATCCACGACCGGGAATACCGACTGCCGATGCAGAAACTCGGCGATGAAGGACTGCTGCAGATCAAGGAGAACAACGTCTGGGTACCGACTGCCGGGCACTGCATCTGGAAGATCGCCAAGACCTGTGAGGTCAGCATCCCCTTGGAGGCCCTGAAGTTGAGCCCCAACAGCAAACTGTTTGCCTCGCTGACCCTGGTGCGCGATAACGAGGAAATCGGCCGCTGGCCATCCGATGCGTCACTGATGCTGCGCTATGCCGGGGCCGAGATCGAGCTGGACAACTGGCTGATATAACCCCTCCCCCGCCTCCCTTTAGGCCCCAGAGGGTCCTTGTCAGGGGAGCTGCCTTCCGAGGGGGGTTGGATTTAAAAGGAGATAGCATGTCGGAACTTCGTTGGGATCCCATCAAGCAGCTCTGGGTCATCATTGCCACCGAGCGCGGCCGCCGGCCGCGTGACTTTCATGCCCAGGACGAAGCCAGCGGCTTAATCGCCTGCCCCTTCTGTTACGGCAATGAAGACAAGACCCCCCCGGAGATCTTTGCCATCCGGCCGAGCGGACTTCCCAATGCCGCCAACTGGCGGGTACGGGTCATCCCCAACAAATACCCGGCTCTGCGGGTAGAAGGCGAACTCAATAACCGCGGCTATGGCATGTACGATGTCATGAACGGCATCGGTGCCCATGAGGTGATAATTGAAACACCCGACCACCATTGTACCTTGGCCGATCTGACTCCCGCGGAGATCACCGGCGTACTGACCGCCTATCGTGCGCGTTATCTCGACCTGCGCAAGGATTTCCGCTTTCGCTACATGGTGCTCTTCAAAAACTACGGCACCCGGGCCGGCGCCACCTTGCATCACGCCCACAGCCAGTTGATCGCGGTCCCGCTCCTGCCACCGGTGGCCGCCACCCAGCTCAAGGTGGCCCGCGACTATTTCAGCGAGAAAGAGCGCTGCATCTTCTGCGACGTGATTGAGTTCGAGCTCCGTGAAGGGGTTCGAGTGGTACAGGAATTTGTCAATTTTGTTATCCTGGCGCCCTATGCCTCCAGTTCCCCCTTCGAGTTACGTCTCTACCCCAAACGTCACAGCCACGATTTTGCCCTGATGAACGATGCCCAACTGGCCGAACTGGCCGTGGCCATGAAGGATATGCTGCTGCGCATAAAAATGGTGTTGAATGACGCGGCCTACAACTTCATCATGCACACCGCCCCCCCCATGCACCGCCGTCCCGGCAAACCGGGTCTCTGGGGCTCGCTGGAGTACGACTATCACTGGCATATCGAGCTGGTTCCCCGCCTGACGCAGGTGGCCGGGTTCGAATGGGGAACCGGGTTCTACATCAACCCGACCTCGCCGGAGGATGCGGCCCAGTTCCTGCGTGAAGCGGATGTCTAGCGGGCGGCCCACATAGTGGCGACCAGCAGATCCCGCGACACAAAGGTCAAGAGGATCCTTGACCGGCTCTACGCGGCCCGTTCTCCGCAGCACTTGGCCAATGACCCGCTTTCATTCTGCCACCGCTACAGCGATCCGGCCGATCAGGAAGTTGCCGCCATCATCGCGGCAGCCTTTGCCTATGGCGGCGTCAAAATCATCCTGCGCACTCTGGACAGCATCTTTAGCGAACTGGGGCCATCACCTCGCAGGTATGTGGAAACCTTCAACCCCGGCACGGCTCTGAAGACATTCAGCGGATTCAAACACCGCTTCAATGACGGCCGCGACCTGGTGGCGCTTTTGTGGGCCATTCGCCTGATGGTTGAGGAGAGCGGCAACGTCAACGCCTTCTTCCTCCGTTTTCACGACCCGGCCGCAGAAGATGTGACCACGGCGCTGAACGGTTATTCTGCCGCCGTCCTGGCACTTGATTACCGGCCTATCTTCGGGGACACCCAGGCGGCCGCCCCGGCGGGCTCCTACTTTCCCTTCCTCTTTCCGGCTCCGCTCGCGGGCAGCGCCTGCAAACGCCTGTGCATGTTCCTGCGCTGGGTGGTGCGCCCCAAAGACGGTATTGACCTGGGACTCTGGCAAGGCGTCTCCCCCTCCCAACTGGTGATACCGGTCGATACCCATATCAGCCGCATCTGCTCCTATCTCGGCTTTAGCAGTCGCTCAAACGCCGATTGGCGCATGGCCCGGGAGATCACCGATGCCCTGCGCCGCCTGGACCCCACCGATCCGGTTAAATACGATTTTTCCCTGGCCCATCTGGGAATATCCGAGGGGTGCGACGGTACCGATCCCCTGCGTTGCCTGTCATGCGCCATCAAGGAAATCTGCCCGCAAACACCCATGATATCGGCATAAACACCGATTTTAATAATTTGACACCCCCCTATCTTTCTGATATAGAGACTAGCGTTGTTTCAGGCAGTTCCGTCGTTCGCTGCACCTAATTTAAATCATCACCGGGGAGTCGCAGATGATTATCCAGTGTGAACAGTGCCAGACTAAGTTCAAGCTCGACGATGCCAAGGTTGCTGATAAAAGCATCAAGGTTCGTTGTGCCAGATGCAGGCACGTGTTTTCCGTTGCCGGAACGCGCGACGTACCGGCGGACTCCGCCCCCCTTGCCTCGAACACGCCTGAATTCCAGTTCGAAGAAGATCAGCAGGCGCCCCCTGCTGCCGCAGCCCAGGAAACGATCGTGAGCTTTGCAGAGGAGACACTGCCGGAAGAGGAGACTTCCGCCGAAGCACCTCACCTGGAAGCCTTTTCCTTTGCCGCGGATGAAGAGCAGACCAACGCCCCGCCCCCTCTTGCCGACGATGATGCCGGCAGATCCCTGCCGTCACCGGACAGCACCGTATCCCACGATCATCCGGAAACAGAACATGATTCCGAGGCCTTCGATTTCGGAGCGTTTGAATTTGGCGCTCACGAAGACGAAACCGCCGAGCCCGCCGCTACAGTCCCGACCCTGGATTTTGGCGACGCCAGCGCACAGCAGGAGCAAGTCCCTTCCTCGAAAGATTCGGGCGGACTGGATTTCTCCGGGGACGACATGTTTGGTGAGGTTCCGTCCGCGGCTCAGGAAGCCGAAGCGTCGGAACCCATCTCATTTGACCTGGAGATGGATGGCTTTGCCGACTCCATGGGTGTCGAGAGCGGCGCTGCCGGCCAGGGCTCGGCGCGTACCGACCAGGAGCAGACCTCAGAAACCCCCTTCAGCCTGGACGAGATCGACTTTGGTGATGAATTAACCTCGGTCGCTGTCCAGCATGTCAGCACCGAAGAACTCAAGCCGAGCCAGGACCTGCTCTTTGCCCCCCTGGCCGAAGCCCAGACCAAACCAGAATTTGATTTTACTGCTGCAGCCGTTGAGAAAGCTGCGACGCCAGCTGCCCAGGTGGAACCACCTCCGCTCTCGATCAGCTCGCGGCGCAAGGAGAGCCCCCGCAAAAGCGGCATGCTCGTCTTTATGGGAATCATCATAGCCGGCTTGGTGATCTTCTACAGTTACTGGGGCTATATGACGCTGACTGAAAACAAGCGCATCGCGGCCCAGGAAGCGGGCCAGATCACGCTGCGCTCGGTAACGGCATCATTCGTCAAGAACAAGAATACGGGCGATCTGCTGGTGATCAGCGGTGAGGCGGTCAACAAGTACGATAAGCCCCGGGCGGCAATCCAGATCAAAGGGGTTGTCTACGGTGCCAAGGGTGAGGAGGTCTCCAGCAAGAGCGTCTTCTGCGGCAACCCCCTCACCAAGGAACAGCTGTCTACCCTGACCATGGACAAGATCGAGGCGGCCATGGCCAATCAGTTTGGCGATTCCCTCAGCAACATGGAGGTTGCGCCCGGAAATGCGATTCCGTTCGTGATTGTCATGCCCAAGCCCCCCGCCGGCGCCACGGATTACGGCGTTGAGCCGGTCGGCTCCACGGTGGCGACGGCTGGCAAGGAAAAGTAACCAATTGCCGCTGTATCTGTAAAAAAAGGCCGCTGACAGTGATGTCAGCGGCCTTTTTTTAGTTACGGCGATTACAGGGGCTGTTCGTCAGTTAGACGATCTCGACCAGTCTAATGTCAAAGGTTAAATCCATACCGGCCAGGGGGTGGTTGGCGTCCAGGGTGATTGTGGTCTCGGTAACATCCGTCACCATGACCGGCATGGGGGTGTTATCCTGCATGATCACTTCCAGGTGGTCTCCGACCTCGGGTTTCATGTCGGCCGGGATCTCACTGCGCTGGATGACGGCCACCATCTCCTCGACGCGCTGACCGTAGGCCTCGTCGGCTGCAATCTTGACCTGGACGCTCTGTCCCGGTTCAAGCCCGATGACGGCCGCCTCGAATTTGGGGATCAGGTTGCCCTGGCCGATGACGAACTCCATCGGACCGCCGGCGTTCCCGCCGCAACCGCAGTCATGATCTCCACAGTCGTTAGCGTGATCATCACAGCCATCGCCGCACTCATCACCGCATTCCGTATCGCTTACTTCCGATGAATCGAATATGCTGCCGTCATCCAACATGCCGGTATAGTGAACCCGGACTTTATCGCCGTCTTTTGCCTGTGCCATTGCTATTTCCTCTCGTGGTATATTTCAGCCTGCCGACAGATGCTTCCCAGCTGCGGGGTCCGTAAGGGCCGATAATGCTAATAGTGATGGGTTATGTGCTGATGCTCTCTACAATCTGTTGCAGTCCGGCGGTATCGCTGCCGATTATTTTGACCCGCTTGTGCCGTGAGGTCTCTCCCGAAATAATCTCCACCGACGATTTCGACACATGGAAAAGTTTGGCCAGGAACTCGCAGCAGAGTTTATTGGCGGCTCCATCCACGGGGGGCGAGGTAAGCCGGATCTTCAGCGCATCCCCCTGAACGCCACAGACCTCATTCTTCGACGCCCGCGGCTGAATGTGCAGGTTGAGAATGATTCCGTCACCGGCCACGGTGCAGATGGCGGGGTCAGACCGGCTCATCGCCGGAAAGTTGACGGGCATAGCTATCCAGGAGCGCCTTGAGGCTCATCTCGAACTGGATTTTTTGACGACGGACCTCTTCGATGCGGGCCTTGAGCTCGCCCAACTGACGTTCGGCATCGGCCACGATGCGCTCGGACTTGAGCTCGGCCTCCGAGACGATCAGGTCGGCTTCCTTGCGGGCATTGGTCTTCATATCTTCGGTTATGCGCTGGGCGCCCAACATGACCTCGCGCAGCTCTTTTTCCTTCTCGGCAATATCGAGCATCTCCCGGCTCTGACGGGCCTGCTGTTCCTTGAGTTCATTGTTTTCCCGGACCAGATTCTCCATCTCTGCCGCCACACTCTGCAGAAAGGTGTCCACGTCCTCCTGGTCGAGACCACCGAACATCTTGCCTTTGAACTGCTGCTGCTGGATATCAATCGGAGTTATCTTCATCGTGGTTCAACCTCTCAGGGAAGTGAAATATGCGCATGGAACCTTACTTACCAGACGGCGTATCGGATGATTGCCGACTGGATCAGATGAATGATAAAGAATGCCACCAGGGGCGACAGATCCAGCATCCCGGTGTCGGGCATGAACTGCCGGATCTTGTCCAGGAGTGGGTCGGTGATGCTGCGGATGAAGCGCACGATCGGGTTGTAGGGATCGGCATTCACCCATGAAATAATCACGCTGCCCAGCAAAATGTACTTATAGATGCTGAGCAGTTCGAGAACGAGTCGCGCCACGATATCCACAGGGTCTGCTCCAGAGTTGATTGATAAATCAGGAATATGCCTTAAAGCACGTCCAATGTCAAAGCACAAGTGACAGCTCACTTGCCATCTCAGGGCCGTTCTGATATAGCTGACGGTCAGTCAGGGCGGCGTTGTGCCGCCTTCATGTTATTGGAGGTAGCCATGCCCAACTGGCAACACTTTCTTGAGACGGCCGTCGAAGCCGCCCGGATTGCCGGCAAATTCCAGCGGTACCGCTTTGCATCTCTGCTGAATGTCACCCTCAAAGGGGACAAAAACCTGGTGACCGAGGTCGATCAGGAGTCGGAGCGTTTGATCGTCGAACACCTGCTCGCCGCCTTCCCCGATCACAACATCGTCGCCGAAGAGGGCGAATACCGGCAGAGCGAGGCCCCCTTTCGCTGGATCATCGATCCCCTGGATGGCACCACCAATTATACGCACGGTTTCCCCTGGTTCTGCGTCTCCATCGGCCTGGAATCGGCCGGAGAACTGCTGGCGGGCGTGATCTACAACCCCATGCATGATGAACTCTTTACAGCGACCAAGGGGGGCGGAGCGTTCCTGAATGGTCAGCGCCTGCATGTCTCCGGGCGCGCCCCCTTACAGAACAGCCTGTTGGGGACCGGCTTCCCCTACGACTGTGCCAGCGACCCGGCCAACAACTTCGACAACTTCATCGCCTTTCAAAAAGCGGCTCGCGGCATACGCCGCGCCGGTGCGGCCGCCCTGGACCTGGCCTATGTGGCGGCAGGCAGACTGGACGGATTCTGGGAGCTGAAGCTGAAGCCCTGGGATGTGGCGGCAGGCGTGCTGCTGGTGCGCGAAGCGGGCGGGAGCGTTACGACCTTTGACGGCACCGCGTACGATATCTTCAACGACCGCATCCTGGCCAGCAACGGACTGATCCACGCGGAGATGGCCGACCTGCTGACAACACCCGCTCAAGGAGCCGACCATGAAGCGTAAGAGGACCGCCCTGCTGCTCAATGCCCTGGTACTGCCCGGCCTGGGACAACTCTATCTGGGTCGCAAGACCATCGGCATCGCCATCATCATGCTGATCAACCTGCTCCTGCTGCTGGGACTCTTCGTACTGCTGAAAGGTCTCTCGCCCGTCATCGCCGCCCAGGCCGTTTCCGGCGCCGTCAACAGCCAGGAGGTACTCGCCGCACTGCACGGAGTAGGCGGTTTCGGCAAGGCCCTGCTGGGCGGGTTTGCCCTGTTGTGGATTTTCGCCATCGTTGATGTCATCAAGGCCCGCATCGACGAGGAACCACCCGCACACAGCTGAACTGGGGCCGCCATAGGGCGCTTTTATGGCACGTCGGCGGCATTGACAGCAAGCGCAGGCCAATAGTATACAAAAGAGTCTTCAGCCTCTCACCCCAGCATCCATACAAGGAGATACGCCACCATGATCACCCATATCGTTCTGTTCAAGCTTTCCGACCCCTCCCCGGAAAATCTCGCCAGCACACGCGACAAACTGCTCAGTATGCAGGGCAAGATTGCGCAACTGCGCCACTTGGAGGCGGGCATCGATGTTATCCGCTCCGAGCGCTCCTACGATATCGCCCTCCTGACCAGATTCGATTCCCTGAACGACCTTCAGGAATATCAGGTTCATCCCTACCACGCCGGCGAAGTTATCCCGCACATGAAATCGGTCTGTTCCTCCATTGTAGCGGTTGACTACGAGGGGTGAACCGGACCCCGGATTGAGTATACGTTTTAACTTGACTAAATTTGACCGGATGAGTAAAATTCGGTTTTATTCATTCTTTCCAGACAGTTATAGTAATAACATATTTGAATCATTGGTTTTTTTGAGATTATTTTTTATTGGAAATACCAGTTTTCCAGATGAATTGCAGATGTAAACACCACAAACAAACGAGGAGGTAGTAGATGTCTGATTACGGCACACTGCAAGACCGAGTACGTCACAAGTCCCTTTTGAGCAAGGTCATGACCGCTGAAGAGACGATCCAGTTCTTCAAACCGGGTATGAATCTGGGCTGGTCCGGCTTTACTCCGGCCGGTTATCCGAAAGTTGTTCCGATTGCCTTGGCCAACCATGTTGAAAAAAATAACCTGCAGGGCAAGATGAAGTTCAACCTGTTCATCGGCGCCTCCGTCGGTGCTGAAACCGAAAACCGTTGGGCAGAGCTGGACATGATCGACCGCCGCTGGCCGTACCAGACCGGCAAAAACATCGCCGCCGGCATCAACGAAGGCCGCATCCGCATGGGCGACAAGCATCTCTCCCTCTTCGCTCAGGATCTGGGTTACGGGTTCTACACCAAGGACACCGAGAGCGGCAAGCTTGACCTGGCCATCATCGAAGTCTCCGCCATCACCGAAGACGGCAGCCTGGTTCCGACCTCCTCCTGCGGCGTTATCCCCGAGATCCTGATGATCTGCGACAGGATCATCATCGAGGTCAACACCGGTCAACCCTCCTTCGAAGGGATCCACGACCTGATCACCCCCGGCACCCCTCCCAACCGTCAGGTATTCGACATCACCAAAGCCAACTCACGCATCGGCTCCACTTCGATCCCCTGCGATCCGAAGAAGATCATCGCCGTGGTCGAGTCCAAGCTGCGTGACCAGGGGCGTGCCTTTGCCGAGCAGGATGATACCTCCGAGGCGATCGCCAACCACATCATCGACTTCTTCACCCACGAAGTAAAAGCCGGCCGTCTGCCGGACAACCTGCTGCCGATCCAGTCCGGCGTGGGTTCCATCGCCAACGCCGTTATCGGCGGTCTGGCCAAAGGGCCTTTCTACAATCTGTCAGTTTATACGGAAGTTCTTCAGGACACCATGCTCGACCTGTTTGACTCGGGCAAGCTGGATGCCGCTTCCTCCTGCTCACTGTCGCTGTCGGCATCGCCGGGCTTCCCGAAATTCTTCGAGAACATGGACAAGTATTTCGACAAGATTACCCTGCGTCCGCTCTCCATCTCCAATGCCCCTGAGCCGATCCGCCGTCTGGGTGTCATCGCCATGAACACCCCGGTCGAAATCGACATGTATGCCCATGCCAACTCGACCCTGGTCGGCGGTACCCGCATGATCAACGGTCTGGGTGGTTCCGGCGACTTCCTGCGCAACGGCTTCCTGAAGATGATGCACACCCCCTCCAGCCGTCCGAGCAAGACCGATCCGACCGGTATCTCCTGCGTTGTTCCGCACTGCTCGCACATCGACCACACCGAGCACGATCTGGACGTCGTGATTACCGAGCAGGGCCTGGCCGACGTTCGCGGTCTCTGCCCGCGCGACCGCGCCAAGGTCATCATCGAGAAGTGCGCCCACCCGGATTACAAGCCGATCCTGACCGAGTACTACGAGATGGCCCTGGCTGAGTGTCTGCGCCGCAAGGTCGCCCACGAGCCGCAGCTGTGGGATCGCGCCTTCAAGATGCACCTCAACCTGGAGAAAAACGGCACCATGAAGATTAAAAACTGGGATATCAAGCTGGATCTCTGCGAATAATCAGCGTGTTATAGCCGTGATGTTTCATCGACCCCGCCGGGAAACCGGCGGGTTTTTTTACAAAAAGGCGCCTATTTCCTGCTTGAACTTATCCGGCAGTTATGGTTTATATGTTTACGCTTTGCTCACCAATGCCGGTGCGCATATTCCGACAACAGGCTGGCACAGATGGCTGACAATATAAGCGGCTTCCAAGGTGCAGTGGCTGGTCTCTCCCTGACTGACGTCATCCAGCTTAAGGGGCATAACAAATACACCGGTTGCATCACCGTCATCTACGGTGATAGCGAAGGTATCATCTACTTTGCCGATGGCGAAATCATCCACGCCGTCCAAGGCGACGAAACCGGTGAAGAGGCCATCTACCAGATCATCAAATGGCCGGGCGGCAGCTTCAACATCCATCCTGAAATGACCTCCAACATCTGTACCATCCACTATCGTACCGACTTTCTGCTGATGGAGGCCCTGCGCCGCCTGGACGAGGAACGAGCCGGCGTCGCCACTGGGGAAGCCGGACCGGGACCATCGGTGACTCCGCGGCGCACCATGAGCAAGGTGGCCGCTCGCCTGCAGGAGATTAACGGTGTCACCTACGCCGTACTGCTGGACAAGCAGGGCACCCCGCTGCAGGATACCAGCCTGGAAGCGGTTGCCCTGGCCAACAAGGGTATCTTTCTGGCCACCACCGGCAACAAGCTGGGTGAACTGATGGGGCTGGGCGACGTCAAGGCCGCAGCCGTACAAACCCACGACTTCCACATGCTGATGTATGATTCCAAGCAGCACTACCTGAGTATCGCCGTCAAACCCGAGTTCAGCCTGGAGAATATGGAAGGCGAGATCAAGTCCGCCTTGATGCCGGGGAAATAGGAGGATGGACTGATGCAGGACATCCTGCGCTACATAAACAGTGTGGAAGGTGTCATCGGCAGCGCCGTCTTAAACGATCACGGAGCGGTCGTGGAGCACGCCTTTCCGCCGATCTTCGATTCCCAGGCACTCAAATCGGCCGCCGGATTGATACTTGAATGTACCCATGGGCTCCAGATATCTCAAACCCTCGATATCATTGATCTTCGTTACGGCGAGGGACGCATCATCATCAAGGCCTTTCCGGGGGCCCTGCTCTGCCTGCTGTGTACCAAGAACATCAACCTGCAGGTGCTGACCATCACCCTCAACCTGGCGGTGAAGAAGCTTGAGACTCTGCTCGCAACCGCCGCTAGAGCATCCGCAACAGCCGTTTCCACGGCTGACGCCGTTGACAGCGAGACCCTCAGACTCAGCATTAGCCATCTGGCCAACCGGGATGCCAGCAACAGCTTTGACTCCCTCGGCATGATCGCCGTCAGCCAACCGACCTCTGCCTACATCAGCGAATTCTACAAGACCCCCTTCAAGAAGTTGACCTTGACCAACACGGCCGCCGGCACGAACGGAACCTTTGCGGTGATGGTCATGAAAGACATGGACCCGCAGTTCGACGGCACGATCATCGTCGGACCGGGTATCGAGAAAAAATTGCGTGTCAGCGAAGGGGAGAAGGTCGAAATCAGGATCGGCTGAACAGGTTGGGAGAGGAAACAGGGAGAGGGGTGCGCAGGTTCACCCCTCTTTTTTTGTGTGCGCCTTGGGATGGGCCTTGTCGTAGACCTCCATCAGGCGGTCGATGCCCACATGGGTGTATTTCTGGGTTGTGGAAAGGGAGGCATGCCCAAGCAGTTCCTGAATGGCGCGCAGGTCGGCACCCCCCTCCAACATGTGGGTGGCAAAGGTGTGCCGCAGGATATGCGGCGAGATGCGCTTGAAGGCCGCGATACGCATCACATGCGCATCGACGATGCGGGCCACGCTACGGCGATTGATCGGCTGACCGCGCGTATTCAAAAAAAGTGCCCCACTACCCACCGCTTGGCCACGCTCTTCCAGGTAGCTCTGGATGGCTTCCAGGGCGCGACTCCCCACCGGCAGAATGCGCTGCTTACCCCCCTTGCCCAGCACCCGCACCATGCCTCCCGCAAGATCAAGGTCATCGATGGAGAGGCCGGTCAGCTCCGATACGCGCATCCCGCAGGAATAGAGCATCTCCAGGATCGCCCGGTCACGCAGGGTGTGTTTCTCGCCATCTTGGGGCGCCTCCACCAGGGTGGTCACCTGGTCGATATCCAGGTGGAACGGCAGTCGGTTTTCCTTCTTGGGGGTGGCAAACAGTTCGGCCGGGTTTTTGTCGGCCAGTCCCTTGCGCAGCAGGAAGCGGAAAAAGCTCCGTATGGCGGCCAGTTTCCGGCCAACGGAGCTCTTTTTGGCACGTTTTCCCAGCAGGGCCAGATAACGCCGCAGCAGCAGATGATCAATATCTCCGGCCTCGGGCGCAGCGCCCGTCTCGCTGGATACAAAGGCCGCCAACTGTTCCAGATCCCGGCGATAGGCGGCCAGGGTGTGGGGCGACAGATTCCGTTCCGTCTCAAGGTAGCGGCAGAAGACAGTAATCTGTTCAGATAAGGTGGGCATTGCGGGCTAGTCGAAGGGAGGCAGAGCGGATTCCAATTGCCAGCCTTTCTTTTCCTCCGTATCCAGATAGCTCCACTTCTGGCGATAGGTGAGAGTCTTGATGCGGTTGGAGGGGAGCGCATAGTAATCGAACTCCGCCACCACCTCGGCGGTTTTCTTTTCCGGCTTACACTCGGAGGTCAGGATGCGATAGTCGGTGATGGTCACCCCGCGCTTCCTGATCTGCGCGGCACTCTCCATAAAGGCATCCCGCAACTCCGGGTCCATGTAGGTCATGCCGGCGTTTTCGATATCACGCCAGCGCAGCATCTTGTTGTAGCCCTTCATGCTCTTGTCAAACTCCTCGCGGATGTTGGCCTGCCGGGCATAGGCGCAGGAACAGAGCAGCAAGAGCACGAACATCATTCCATAGTTGCGGCACTGTTTCATTGTTATCACTCCCTCTCAAGCGCATGGATATAGTCGATCAGTTCCAGGGCCAGCTCGTACTTTCCGAAGGGAGGCATCAGGTAGAAGCCCCCGGCCACGGCAAAGGTCGCCTGGATAAACTCCTTGGCAATCGCCAGCCCTTCCCGCACACCGGCCTCTTTTTCCAGCCCCCGCATGCGCCGGCGAATGGAGTCCGGCACCGATATGCCCGGCACCTCGTTGTGCAGGTACTCGGCGTTGCGTTCGCTAACCAGCGGCATGATCCCCGGCAGAATCGGGATGCCGCAGTCTCGGGTCAATTCCAGGGCCTCGAAGAACAGGGCCGGATCATAGACCGGTTGACACTGGGCAAAGACCGCGCCATTGGCGACTTTTTTGTGCAAACGCTGAGCCTGCAGGGCACTGTTCTGGGTATTGGGGTTGAAGGCCGCGCCGATGGTAAAACCGGTGCCGCCGCCTATGGGGTTGCCGATGGCGTTGACCCCGCTGTTCAGGTCCGCCAGCAGCTTGATCAGGGTAAAGGAGTGCAGGTCAAAAACCGACTTGGCCCCGGCATGATCCCCCATGGTGGCCGGATCACCGGTCACCGCCAGGACCGAGCGGAGTCCCAGCAGGCTGGCGCCCATCAGGTCGGATTGCATGCCGATCAGGTTACGGTCACGTCCGGTGACATGGATGATGACCTCGATGCCGACCTCGCGCTGGATCAGGCTACCCAGGGCGATGTTGCCCATGCGGGGTCGCGCCAGGGGATTCTCGGCCAGGTTGATGGCGTCAACACCGGCCTCCTTCAGGCGGCGGCTCCCTTCCAGGATTCTGGCGCACTCCAGCCCCTTGGGGGGATCGAGTTCCACGGTGATCACCTTGCGTTGCCCCCAGTTATCCAGAAACGACGTGTGGCCGGTGGCCGACTGTTCGGCAGGCTCCGCGATGCTCAGGGTAGGAATCGGCTGGCGCGGTTGCGGCCGGACAGCGGCTAATCCACGGGCAATGGCGGCGACATGCTCGGGAGTCGTGCCGCAACAGCCACCGATCAGGTTGGCCCCGGCGGCGGCCATCTCCCCGGCCATGGCGGCGAAATAGTCCGGGGTGGTGCGGTAGATATAGCGCCCGTCGCGGTACTCGGGAAAACCGCTGTTGGCATAGGCGGCGATCGGCTTGGCCGTCAGCCCCGCCAAGCGGCGTACGACCTTGACCAGCTCCAATGGTCCGGCGCCGCAATTGGCCCCGAGCATATCGGCACCGGCCTGCTCCATGGCCTGACAATAGGCCTCCACCGAGGTACCGTCACTACTGCGCCCCCCTTCCAGGAAGGCCATCGAGGCACATACCGGCAAGCCGGTTTCACGGGCAGCCCGCACCGCAGCCACAAGCTGCGGCAAAACGGCAAAGGTTTCCAGCAGGAAGAAATCCACCCCCCCTGCTGCCAGCGCCTGGCACTGTTCCCGGAAGACCGCCTCCATCTCCGTAGCGCTCAGTTCCCGCTCGTCTCCCTTGACCAACAGCAGCGGCCCGACCGAGCCGGCCACTAGCACGCTACCGCCCTGCGGCGCGGCCTGACGGGCGATACGGACGCCGGCCGTGTTGATATCGGTCACCTTGTGGGCCAGGCCGATCGCCGCAAGTTTGCTGCGATTGGCGCCGAAGGTGTTGGTCTCGATCACCTGCGCGCCGGCGGCCACATATTCCCGGGCCAGCTCCAGGACCAGCGCGGGTCGCACGAGGTTGAGATGCTCGAAATTGCTTTCCAGACTGACCCCTTTGGCATACAGCATGGTGCCCACGGCGCCATCGCCGGTCAGTAGCTCTGTTTTCAGTCGTTCAAGAATATTCATGGTTACTTTCTGTTGCCGGAATTCCCGCCCTGGGGTATAAGGAACGTTCCTGATTTTTACCTTTATATGGAGTTTTCAATGCATACACTCGTTCAATGGCTGCTGGATACCATCGGCGCCATGGGCTACCCCGGCATCTTCCTCCTGATGGCCATGGAAAGCTCCGTCATCCCGGTCCCCAGCGAGCTGGTCATGCCGCCGGCCGGTTATCTGGCTTTCCAGGGCAAGATGAGCATGGGGATCGCCATCCTCTGCGGCACACTGGGGAGCCTGGTGGGGGCCTACGCCAACTACTTCGTCTCCCACTACCTGGGCAGGCCGCTGATCCTCAAGTACGGCCGGTACGTGCTGATCCCGCCCCACAAGTTCGAGCGGGTGGAGCAGTTTTTCCTGCGCCACGGAGAAATCTCGACCTTCATCGGCAGACTTCTGCCGGTTGTACGCCATCTGATCTCGATTCCGGCCGGACTTTCCGGCATGAACCACCTCAAATTTTCATTCTATACCCTGGCTGGCGCTGCCAGCTGGTGTACAATTCTGGCCGGCATCGGCTACGCCATCGGCGAAAATCAGAGTTTGATCATGCAGTACTCCCACCAGGCCCTGCTCTGGGTAATCCTGTTCAGCAGCATCCTGGTGGCGGTCTATGTCTGGTGGCAGCGGCGACGGCAGACACATTAAAGCGTAAAGGCAAGCAGAAGGCAAAGGTATTTTTGTACGATCTGAATCCGTGAGGGTGCAGTGCCGGAATGCGCGGATTGCCGGAGCGGCCCGTCGTCCGTGCCGATACAATCCTGTTTTCCACCTATCCTTCGGTGTACGGTCACATACTCACGAAAGTTTGAAGCTAGAGACGTTCCGGGCACATGGAGGCACGGAGGCATCACGGATTCAGGTACGACGTATCTGCCTTCCGGGATTCCGCAGACGCACGCAATCATATTGACACGCTTTCCCGCTTGACGGGATGGAGAGGGATTTATCATGCAGATGAAGCGAGCAGGACGCATACACTATATCGAGGCCGGTTTCAGCGGCCCGGCATGTTCCGTACAGGGGTTCACCACCCGCCACGAAGGGGTCTCACGTCCCCCCTACAATTCGCTTAACCTGGGGTCCAACACCCTGGATCAGTTGCCCAATGTGGAGGGTAATCGCAGCCTGCTGGCGCGGGCCTTCGGCATCACCCAGGATGCGCTGGTCACCGTTAAACAGGTGCATGGCAACGACATCCTGGTCATCAATGAACCCAATGACGATTACAGCCACTTCCTCGGCCTGGAGGGGGACGCGATCATCACCAACCAGCCGGGTGTCATGATCGGGGTCTGTGTGGCCGACTGCGCCCCGATCCTGCTGTTGGACCCGGAAAAGCAGGTGATTGCCGCGGTTCACGCCGGATGGCAGGGGACTGCCGCCAAACTGGCCGCCAAAGCCGTGGCCGGCATGCAGTCGCTCTTCGAGTGCAACCCGGCACAGCTGCAAGCCTTCATCGGCCCCAGCATCGGTAAATGCTGCTACGAGGTGGATGAGCCGGTCAGGCAGGCCTTCAAACAGGGGGGCATTTCCTGGGACAGCTGTACCGAGCAGAGTGGCGCCGGCACATGGCGTCTCGACCTGGCCGCCGCCAACCGCGACCTGCTGATCAACGCCGGCATTCCGGCTGACCGGATTCAGGTCTCGGAGATGTGCGTCAGCTGCCTGCGCGAACTGTTCTTCTCCTACCGCAGAGACGATGGGGAAACCGGGCGCCAGATGGGCTTCATCATGCTAAAGAGTTAGTAAAGTTCATTGAGTTCAATGAGTTTTATGAGTTTGAGCTTCAAGTGTTCGAAAGCGTTTTTTTAACTCATTGAACTCCCTAACTCATTGAACTCATAAAACTTAAAGAGGTTCATCATGCTCGCAAAGGTCCTCAGCAGTGCCCTGATCGGTATTGACGCCATCCTGGTGGATGTGGAGGTCGATCTGGCCCCCGGCCTGCCGGCCTTTGCGACAGTCGGCCTCCCGGACGGCGCCGTCAAGGAGAGCAAGGACCGCGTCCGCGCCGCACTGAAAAATTCCGGCTACGATTTCCCCGCCCGCCGTATCACCGCCAACCTGGCCCCGGCCGACATAAAGAAGGAGGGGGCCGCCTACGATCTGCCCATCTCCATCGGCATCCTGGCCGCCACCGGCGTGGTCAAGGCCAGCCGCTTGCAGGAGTATACCCTCCTGGGTGAGCTATCCCTGGACGGCACGCTCAAGCCGATCCGTGGGGCACTCTCCATGGCCGTGGCCGCCAAACGAGCCGGCATGAGAGGAATCGTCCTGCCGCTCGAAAACGCCCCCGAAGCGGCGGTCGTCGAGGGGCTTGAGATCATCGGCGCCAGCAGCCTGGCCCAGGTGGTCGAGTTTTTGAGCGGACGCGAGGGAATCGAACCCTGCCGGGTGGACCTGCAGGAGCTCTTTTCAAACGGCTGCGAATATGGCGAGGATTTCAGCGAGGTCAAGGGGCAGGAGCACACCAAACGGGCCCTGGAGGTCGCGGCCAGCGGCGGCCATAACATCTTGATGATCGGTCCGCCCGGCTCGGGCAAGACCATGCTGGCCCGCCGCATCCCGACCATCCTCCCCCAGATGTCATTCGATGAAGCCATCGAGACCACCAAGATCTTCAGCGTCAGCGGCATGCTGGAGAAAGAGCGCGCCCTGCTGGCGGTGCGCCCCTTCCGTTCACCACACCACACCATCTCCGACGTCGGCCTGATCGGCGGCGGCACCACCCCCAAGCCGGGCGAGGTATCCCTGGCCCATAACGGCGTCCTCTTTCTGGACGAGTTGCCCGAATTCAAAAAAAACGTCCTGGAGGTCCTGCGCCAACCGCTGGAGGATGGCCGGGTCACCATTTCCCGCTCCCTGGTCTCGCTGACCTATCCATCGCGGGTCATGCTGGTGGCCGCCATGAACCCCTGCCCCTGCGGCTACCTGTCCGACCCGGTCCATACCTGCAGTTGTACGCCGATCGCCATCCACCGCTACCGTTCACGCATCTCCGGGCCGCTCCTCGACCGTATCGACATTCACATCGAGGTACCGGCCGTCAAATACCGCGAACTGGCCGACCGAGGCGAGGCCGAGAGTTCCGCCGCAATTGCGGCGCGGGTCGAACGCTCGCGCGAGATCCAGCTGGAGCGCTACCAAGGGACGCGGATCCACTGCAATGCCCAGATGACACCGCGCTTCATCAAGAAGTACTGCGAGCTGGACGCCACCGGCAACCGCATGCTGGAGCTGGTCACCGACCGCCTGGGGTTCTCGGCCCGCACCTACAACCGCATCCTCAAGGTCGCCCGCACCATTGCCGACCTGGATGGCTCTGAAAACATCCACGAACAACACATCGCCGAGGCGATCCAGTACCGCAGCCTGGATCGGAAATCGGTCTAATTTTTCTTCTGCTTCTACTACCTCTCAAGCGCCCTAACCGGAAATTACTGACGTTGAGTATCGCTGCAATAAGTTGGCAATATCAATAAGATGCGCTCAATATAGCTCACAGCAACAGCGGTGAGAATTTTCGCTTGACATTTTCAAACGGTTATTTCAAATTAGTATTTGAAATAACCGTTTTGTTTTTTTTGGGAGGCCGTTATGACCAGGAAAAAATCAGAAGCAAAAAAGGAAAAGCTGCTGGCGGTAGCAGGTGACGTCTTTATTGAAAAAGGGTTCCGCGATGCAACGGTAGCCGAAATCTGCTCGCGGGCAGAGGCGAACATCTCGGCAGTCAATTACCACTTCGGTAGTAAGGAGGCCCTCTATCAGGAGGCCTGGCGTCATTCGTTCACCGAGTCGCTCAAGACGTACCCATTGGATGGGGGGGTAAGTGAAACTGCTCCAGCTGAAGAGCGGTTACGTGGCCAGCTCACCGCCATGATCCGGCGCATTGCCGACGAGAACAACAAGGACTTCTTCATCGCCCAGATGGAGATGATTAACCCTACCGGCCTCTTGCAGGAAGTCATGCAGAGCGAGCTGATCCCCATGCGGCAGCAGACCCTTGCTCTGGTCCGCGAACTGCTGGGACCGCAGGCTTCCGAAGAGCAGGTGCACTATTGCGAGACCAGCATCATCAGCATGTGCATTCATCCCATGGTGATGCAGCGGATAGCCAAGCGAACCAAGGATAAAAACATGCCGGCCATAATTGAAGATATCACTACTTTTGCCGACCATGTGGTCAGGTTCGCTCTGGCCGGTATCAATGCAGTTCGCAGCAAAGGAAACAAGCCATGAATACTCCGAAAAAGAAGACCGTCATAATCGGCATCCTTATCACTCTCATACTATCCGCTGGGGCTGCTGCCGCCAGGAAATTCTTTGCACCCCAGAAGACCACCTACATCACCGCTCCAGCAGCCCGCTTCGACCTGGAAGAAAGTGTCCTCGCCACCGGCATCCTGAAGGCGTTCAAGACCGTGGCGGTCGGAGCGCAGGTCAATGGACAACTTAAAACTCTCCATGTCGCTCTGGGAGACAAGGTGAAGAAGGGACAGCTGCTGGCGGAGATCGACCCGGTGCTGCCCCAGAACACCCTGAAAGACGCCGAGGCCCAGGTTGATAATCTGCAGGCCCAGAAACGGTCGAAGCAGGCCTTGCTGAAGCAGTATGAATTGGCCTACCAGCGCCAGAGCCAGATGAACGCCAAAGATGCCGGTTCCCGTGCTGATCTGGAGAGTGCGCAGGCCCAGTTGGAGAGCACCAGGCACGACATCGTCGCCCTGGAGGCCCAGATCAAAAAGGCCGTCATTGCGGTCGATACGGCCAGGGCCAACCTGGGCTACACCCGTATCCATGCCCCCATTGACGGTACCGTTATCTCCATCGACACCGAAGAGGGGCAGACCGTGGTATCGAACCAGGCAGCCACGACGATCCTGACCCTGGCCACGTTGGATACCATGACAGTCAAGGCCAAGATCTCCGAAGCAGATGTGCCGCGGGTCAAGCCAGGACTTTCGACCTACTTCACCCTGCTGGGGGACAGCGAAACCAGATATTACGGGAAGCTGCGGGCTATCGAACCTGGGCCGGTAAACGGAACCACTACTACCGGAACCGGCAGCACAAGCAGTTCCAGTTCAGCCATCTACTACTACGGACTTTTTGAGGTCCCCAATCCCGACAACACGTTGAAAGTGTCCATGACCACCCAGGTGGCGGTGCTGCTCAACCAGGCCAAACAAGCCCTCTGTATCCCGACATCAGCTCTTGGAGAAAAGCAGAAGGATGGCAAAACAATGGTCAGGGTGCTGGTGGGAGAGCAAGCGGAAAACCGGTCGATTCGCACCGGTATCTCCAACAATGTGCAGATTCAGGTACTGGATGGGCTTCGTGAGGGTGAAAAGGTCATCATCGGTGACAGTTCCAGTCTGCCGAAAACTGATCCGAACACAATGCCCCCGCCGACGGGGAGAAAATAATCATGGACAGACCGCTCCTGGAAATAAAGAGCCTGGTGCGCCGTTTCTCCACGGGGGATCAGCAGGTAGACGTCCTCAAAGGGATCGACCTGACCATCAATGCCGGCGAGATGGTAGCCATTATCGGCGCATCCGGTTCGGGTAAGTCCACCCTGATGAATATTCTCGGCTGCCTGGACCGCCCCAATGAAGGGAGCTACCGGATTGATGGTCGGGAGACCAGCAGTCTGTCAAATGATGATCTGGCCAGGCTGCGCCGGGACTACTTCGGGTTTATCTTCCAGCGATATCACCTGCTGCCGCACCTCACCGCCACCCAGAATACCGAAATACCGGCGATCTATGCCGGAGTGAAAAAACATGCCCGGCAGGAACGTGCCAGCATGCTTTTGGAGCGCCTCGGCCTGGCAGAGCGCTGTGAGTATCGCCCCAACCAACTTTCCGGCGGCCAGCAGCAGCGGGTCAGTATCGCCAGGGCATTGATGAACGGCGGCGACGTCATCCTGGCCGACGAACCGACCGGCGCCCTGGACAGTAAAAGCGGCCAGGAGATGATGGCGGTTCTGCATGAACTGCATGGGAGTGGCCATACCATCATCCTGGTCACCCACGACCAGCAGGTCGCCGCACATGCTGAACGGATCATTGAGATCAGCGACGGCATGATTATCAGGGATCAGGCCAACCCGGGGTTCGACTCCGCTCACCCACCAGATACAACTCACCCAGATACAACTCACCAGTCGGTCCCTGAGCGGAGTCGAAGGGCCAACTGGGGGCGCTTTGCCGAAGCCTTCACCATGGCCCTCATCGCCATGCTGTCCCACCGCATGCGGACCCTGCTGACCATGCTCGGAATTATCATCGGCATCACTTCGGTGGTCTCGGTGGTGGCGCTTGGGCAGGGGGCACAGCAAAAGGTCATCAAGGACATCAGCGCCATGGGAACCAATGTTATCGACGTCAACCCCGGCAAGGACTGGGGAGACGAGGACGCCGCCAGCATCCAGACCTTGGTGCCGTCCGACCTGGAGGCATTGAAGGCCCAGGTGTACGTGGACAGCGCCTCTCCCGCTACCGGTGGCAGTCAACTCCTCCGCTTCAGTAATGCCACCGCCACTGCTTCGGTGAACGGTGTGAGCGAGCAGTTCTTCCGGGTCAAGGGGTATGAGATTGCCGACGGCATCTCCTTCAGCAGCGATGACGTGAAACAGCAAGCCCAGGTGGTGGTGATCGACCAGAACAGTCGTAAGAAGTTCTTCGCCAAGGTCGACCCCATCGGCAAGGTGCTCTTTATCGGCTCATTACCCTGCCGTGTTATCGGTGTAACCAAAGAGAAGGACGGCCCCATGGGGAACAGCTCGAATCTTGAGGTCTGGATACCCTACAGTTCAGCCATGAACCGGCTGCTGGGGCAGCAGTATTTCAGCTCCATCTCGGTTCGGGTCAAAGACGGCATTTCCAACCAGGTGGCGGAACAGAGCATTACCAAACTGATGGCTCAGCGACATGGCCGCAAGGACTTCTACACCAACAGCAGCGACAGCATCATGAAGACCATTAATAAGACCACTACCACCCTGAAGTTGATGATCTCGGCCATTGCCGTCATATCCCTCATCGTCGGCGGCATCGGCGTCATGAACATCATGCTGGTATCAGTGACAGAAAGAACCCACGAGATCGGTATCCGGATGGCGGTCGGGGCGCGACAGGAGGATATCATGCAGCAGTTCCTGATCGAGTCGGTTCTGGTCTGCCTGCTGGGGGGGATGATCGGCATCGTCTGCTCTTGGGGTGTCGGCAAAGTCTTTTCCCTGTTCGTCAGCAGTTTTGCCATGCAGTTTTCACTTATGTCTATTGTCTCGGCATTTTTCTGTTCAACCTTGATTGGTGTCATCTTCGGTTTCCTTCCGGCGCGGAACGCGGCGCGACTGGACCCGATTGAAGCGCTGGCACGGGAGTAGGTACGTCATGACACGATATTCACCATACAAGTACACTCTTGTAGTGATAGTTTCCCTGGCGCTGGGAGGATGCAGCGGCCTTCTCCCGCGCAGCCAGTACGCTCGACCGGACGTGTCACTGCCGCAGCAGTGGCAGGAATCTACCGTCACCGGCTCATCCGTTGCGACGAGGGAACAATGGTGGCGGGATTTCAATGACCCGACCCTGAGCGAACTGATCGAACGGGCTCTCACAACCAACAACAACCTGGCGGCCGCCACGATCAAGCTAAAACGGGCACAGCTCTCATCCAAGCTTACCGGTACCAATCTGACTCCGACCGTTTCAGCCAATGCAACCAGCAACCTGAATCGGGATCTTAATAGCCGCAGAGATACCAAGACGAGCGGGGTTACGGCTACGGCAAGCTATGAACTGGACCTCTGGGGGAAACTGGCCAGCGCCCGTGATGCCAACAAATGGGAGGCTGAAGCAACCGGGTATGATCGTCAAAGTACCGCGTTGGCTTTGGTCGGGACGGTTGCCTCGAACTACTGGACCATCGCTTACTTGAATGAGCGGATCGCGTCAGTTGAGGTGAGTATTGCCAATGCCGGGAGAGTTTTGGAATTGGCAGAGGTAAAATATCAGGCAGGTGCAGTTTCAGCCTTGGACAAGGTTCAGGCGCAGCAGACTATTGCCAGTCAGAAAGCCCAACTTACGCAACTTCAACAGCAGCGGACCGAAACACGAAACGCATTAGCAATACTTTTCGATCAGGCGCCGGAAAACAGGTTGCCGGAACCGAAATGCCTGCCATCCGGATCGCTGCCAAACGTTGCTGCCGGTCTGCCGGCAAGCATTCTTGCTCAACGCCCTGATCTGCAGGCGGCTGAACTGCGACTGAAAAAATACCTGGCAACTGTTGATACTACCCGTACCAGTTATTATCCCAGCTTCACCCTGACCGGTTCTCTCGGCACCAGCAGCACCAGCCTGATCGAGGTTATAAAAAACCCCTATGCCGCATTGGGCGCCGGTCTGGCACTGCCGTTCATCCAGTGGAACACCATGAAACTGAATATCGAGATTTCCAAAACAGACTATGAGGAGGCGGTGGTCAACTTCAGACAGACGCTCTATTCCGCTCTGAGTGATGTCGAAAACTCCCTCTCTGCCCGCACCAACTATGCTGAAGAGGTCAAGCAGACCAAAGAGTCTCTGACATTGGCAAGAAAGGCTGAGGAACTCGCTGAAATTCGTTATCGCTCGGGAGCAACAGCGCTTCAGTCATTGCTGGATGTTCAAGAGAGTCGGCGGGATGCCGAAAGGTCACTTGCGGTAGTCCGGTTGGCGCAACTCAAAAACAGTATGACTCTCTATCAGGCACTTGGCGGGGCGATGCACATGCAGAAGCTTTAGTAACGACAACTGAATATGGGAATAAGTGACCAGATAAATAATGAATTCATGTTCACATCATAACCAGCTGTTTTATCGTTTGTTTAAGGCATGTCGGCTGCCTGAAGTTGCATCGCCAATACAAAGACCATCACTGTCAGTCCCATGATCAATATCAAGACTGGCTTGTTCATATTGTTCCTCCTCCGTAATATTCCCTGCTTGAATCCATTTCACACATACTGCCGCGCCTCCACGACAGGAGCGGATTAGGCTTGCGAGCCCTTAGTCACTCTGCATGGAGGCGCATTTCGTGTCGGGCAATCCCGCTTGATACGCTCCTCTACCAGGAAGAACCGGAAGCGCGATCCGCCCTCTTCTTTTTGATGAAGCGGTACACGAGGTAGCCAATCCCCGCCAGAAGGACAATTTCAAACAGGCCGATACCACCGGCACCGCCCATGCCACTCGTTCCTGCTCCGGCTCCGGCAAAGCTGCTAAAGAGCATGCTGCCCAGCATGCCTCCCATCAGCCCGCCAGCCATGCTTCTCATAAAACCACCGCCGCCCGATTGCTGAAAAGGGGTGGCCGCAGGCGCAAGTGGCTGCCGTGTCTGGCTCGGCTGGGAATACGTGCCGGCCGGTCTGGAGTAGCTGCGCGACCCACGGCTACCGGAGAAACGCGCTCCCCCGGCCCTGGCTTCGGCACTGAGCTCCAACACGCTGACACTCAGAAACAAAACGGCTGTAAACAGGGTAAACGCTTTGACGACATCTTTTTTCATTACCGTAGCTCCTTGGTTGACTATGTTCCGACCACTGCAATGCTCCGCTATTGGCCATGGTCCTTAATTCATGGGAAGAATCACGTATCGAGACACAACCCTTTGTGCCTGACCATCCAGAATTCGATGGCCTCCCGGATAACTTCCGACACGTTTCTGGAACTGGATTTGGTGATTTCTTCCAGTTCCCGTTTCTCCTGATCGCTTATGCGCAAGGAGACCACGTTATTCAAGGCAGTTTCATCCCTCCTCCGTTTTATTTTTTTCTTCGGTTCTCCACGATACTGTTTCTGATGCTGCATGTTTGTTGCTCCTTTCGTACTACTGATTAGATTCGATCTGTTCAACGGATATGCGCGTTAATACTCTCTCCAAAATGGGCACGTCGGCGAAGACCAGATCACTCCACTCGACGTCACCAAGGACGGACGTGCCACCATTATCCCCTCGCCATAGCTTCAAGCCTGGCGATACGTTCCTCCATCGGGGGGTGCGTGGAAAACAACTTCAGGAAGGAAGCGCCGCTCAGGGGGGTAACAATGAACATGTGGGCGGTCGCTGGTTGGGCAGCCTGCATGGGGATCATCTGGGATGTGCTGTGGAGTTTTCGCAGGGCATTGGCCAGTGCCAGCGGCTGACCGCAGAGTTGCGCGCCGCTTTCATCGGCCAGATATTCGCGGGAACGGGAGACCGCCATCTGGATCAGCATGGCGGCAATCGGTGCGATGATCGCCATCACCAGGGAGCCGACAACACCTCCGCCACCTTCGTCATCGTCCCTTCCCGCACCGAGCATGGCGCCCCACTGGAGCATGTTGCCGATCATGGAGATGGCGCCGGCAAAGGTTGCCGCAATAGTTCCAATCAGTATGTCGCGGTTTTGCACATGGGCCAGTTCGTGGGCCATGACCCCTTCGAGCTCTTCCGGGGAGAGGATGCGCAGTATCCCCTCGGTAGCGGCAACGGCGGCATGCGCGGGATTTCTGCCGGTTGCAAAGGCGTTGGGAGAATCATCGGGGATGATATAGACCTTCGGCATGGGAAGGCCGGCCTGCCGGGCCAAGCGGCGAACCATACCATAGAAGGCTGGATGGTCTCGTTCTCCAACTTCCTGTGCCCCGTACATTTTCAGGACGATTTTGTCGGAAAACCAATAGGAAAAGAAGTTCATGGCGGCAGCCATGAAGAAGGCGAAGAGCATGCCGGCCTTGCCGCCGATGGCGCTTCCCATCAGCACCATCAGTACGGTGAGAAGAGAGAGGAAAAGGGTTGTCTTGAGTCGATTCATTGCACGTACCTCCGACGATATGGATATCGCCGGGGGCAATAAAAAAGACCTTTACCCCCGGCATGCTGCCTGGATAAAGGTCTTGTTGGCAAATGTATGCCCCGGTCCCGGGTCTTTCGACCGTATTGACGGAATCCGGGTCGGCCGTTTCTCTAGCCGATAACTACTCCCCTTTATTGAAGATGTGAATGTAATTATTCGGTGAGCTGTTGTCAAGGAGTATCTGATAAGGACCTGAATACGTGACGCCTCCGTGCCTCCATTTGCCCGGAACGCCTATAGCTTCAGGCTTTCATGAGTACGTGACCGTACACCGAAGGATACCTGACAAAATTGGATAGTACCGGCACGGACGACGGGCCGCTCCGGCATTCCGCGCATTGCGGCGCTACACCGTCACGAATTCAGAAGGAATTCTGCCAGGGCTTATAGTTCAACCCTTCAATAATTGCTAATGACGAGGGAAAAAATAATCCCCCCAGTTGCCTGGAGGGATCATGTCTTGGGTCTATCGGGTTCAGAAGTTTGTTACAAGCGGCAGGAGATCCGGTCGCATCTCCCGTGGCGTTTTTTGTTAGTCGCCGCCCCTGCTGGAACCGCCGGCTGTGGAGAGGTAGGTGGAAATGGCTTGCAACTGGGCCGTGGTCAGGGAGGAGAGCGAGTTCATGCGACTCTGACTCTTTATGTTTGACTGGATACTCGCTACGGACGTGCTCCCCATGCTGCTGTGGCAACTGGCGCAGTAGGTATTGAACAGGGTGGCGCCGTCAGTGGTTGCCGGCGTCGTTCCCGTAGTTGTTCCCGTGCCCGCCAGAGCGGTCGAGATCGCCTGGATATCGGCGACACTCAGGGAGGAGAAGCTGCCCATGCCGCCGCTATTGGCGCTGATGGCGCTCTGGATGCTGGCAGCCGTGGCCCCCAGCTTGACTGACGTGGCCAGGGCACCGTGGCAAGCGGCACAGTCAGTGGCATAGAGGGTTGCACCGTTTGCGGCGGTGGTCCCACCCGTGCCAGTCGTGGGAGGTGTCACGGAAGACGGGGATGTCAGCGCAGTGGTAATCGCCTGAATCTGGTTGACCGTGAGAGAGCTTGCCAGTGATCCCATCCCGCCGATATTGGCACTGATTGCGTTTTGGATACGGGCGAGGGTTGCCCCCAGTTTGGAGGATGTGGCCAGGGGACCGTGGCATCCCGCGCAGTTGGTCGTGTAGAGCGACTCCGGAGTGGCGGTCGTAGCGCTCGTACTGCCGGTGACTAACGCCAGAAAGGGAGCGATTGCCTGTAACTGGGCGAGAGTCAGCGAACCACCGATGGTCTGAATCTGGGCGGGGGTCAGGGCTGCGGTATAGGCCTGCAGCTGTGCCGGGGTCAGGGCGGAGGCGTAGGCTTGAATCTGGGCCGGCGTGACGGTGGACAGGTCGACCTGGGTTCCGCTGCCGCAACCGGCCAGTGAAAGGGTTACTACTGCTGTGGCGAGGATAATGAAGGTGCAAATACTCTTTTTCATGTCGGGCTCCTTTGTATTTTTATTGGTTGCGGTTAGGGTGCCGTCAGGACTGCGGCGATGGCCTGGATATCTACCGTGAGCAAGGTGGCTAGGAAGCCCATCCCCCCGGTGTTGCTGCTGATGGCATTCTGAATGCGGCTGAAGTCGGCGCCGGTCTTGAATGAACTGGTGATAACACCGTGGCAACTGGCACAATCATTCACATACGACAACGTACCTGTAGGCGCCACTGTCAGGGCGGAGGCGATGGCCTGCACCTGAAGCGGCGACAGGGTCGCGAATAATCCCATGCCGCCGGTATTGTTTGCGATGGCATTCTGGATGCGGATGCTGTCGGCCCCGGCCTTGACCGTACTAGAGAGGCCACCGTGGCAGCTCAGACAATTATTTTTGTAGAGTGCTGCGCCCGTGGGAACCGATGCGATGCTGTTGGCGATGGACTGGATTTCCGTAACGGTCAGGGTGGCCAGAAACCCCATGCCGCCGCTATTACCGGCGATGGCAGTCTGGATGCGTGTGCTGTCAGCGCCCAGCTTGGCGGATGACAAGAGTGGCCCGTGACAGCTTTCGCAATTGCTGGAGTAGAGTGCAGCACCCGTGGGAACCGTGGCCAGGGCGCCCAGCGTCACGGCCGGCCCCCCTGTTGTCGCTGCGGAACCCGTTGTGGCGCTGCCGAAAAAACCGGCCAGTACCAGCCCCATCAGGATAATGCTGTTTCGAATGCGTCTGTTCATTGTTGACCCCTTTCTGATGATTGTCAGGTTGGTGATGTTTCCGTTCCGTGTCAGGACTATGGATGCGTCGTTATCGTTTCGTTGTTTCACTATCCCATATCGCTAAAAAAATGAGGGTTAAGATGGGTAAAAGCAGGTAAAGTTTTGTAATCGCTCCGCCGCTGAATTTACATTTCTTTACAAGCGGATATGCGATCTTCGGCTATACTCGATTTCAATACAAAGAGAGGACCGCTGGCAATGAACCGAATCCTGGTAATAGATGACGATACCGACCTTTGCGAACTGTTGAGCGACTACCTGACAACGGAAGGATTCGCCGTGGAACTGCTGCATGATGGCGAGGCCGGGGCAGAGCGGGCACTGGCCGGCGACTTTGATCTGGTGGTCCTGGATGTCATGCTGCCGGGAATCAACGGTTTTGAGGTGCTGCGGCGACTTCGGGCCGGTTCGGCCACACCGGTGTTGATGCTGACTGCCCGCGGCGACGATGTGGACCGAATCGTCGGCCTGGAAATGGGCGCCGATGATTACCTGCCAAAACCGTTCAATCCGCGTGAGCTGGTGGCACGAATCCGGGCGGTGCAGCGCCGGACAGCGGTAGCGCCGCTTACGGGGAGTCCCCCCAGTGAAGCCCTGTCCGTTGGTGACGTGACAGTGGACATGGGGGCGCGGAGCGTGCATGTGGCTGGAGTGGCGGTCGAATTGACTTCGGTGGAGTTTTCCCTGCTGAAGGTACTGATCCGGCTGGCGGGACAGGTGGTAAGCCGTGAAGAGTTGTCGCAACAGGCGCTCGGCCGAGAGTTGAATGCCTACGACCGGAGCATCGACGTGCACGTAAGCAGCCTGCGTCGCAAACTTGGCGCCCTGGGTGAAGAGAGTGAACGAATCAAAACGGTGCGGGGAATCGGCTATTTCTATGCCCGTCCTGCTGCAATCTAGCTGATTTCCAAAAGGCTCCGAGCGTGTAAAACTTGGAGCTCGCGCACGTATCCGGCCCGGCACGACACAAAGGGACACGCTCCATGCGGACACTATTCATAAAAATATTTCTCAGTTTCTTACTGGCCATGGCCCTGACCACCATCGCCTATACCATTTTGGTGTTGAGCACACAAATCGGCCAGGGGAGCAAACTCCGCCAGAGCGTGCAGGCCGAGCGCAGCCAGATGGCCGGGGACATGCTGGCCATGTTCGGCCAGGTCGCACCGGTCCTCTACGAGCGGCAAGGAAACGCCCCCCTCGAACGCTATGCCCGGAAAACAGCCGGTCCCTCCAAGACCCTGGCATTTTTGTTCGACGCAAGCGGCCGGGCGCTCGACTCCAGGATGGAGATTCCCCCGGCTGTACGGGCTGCTGCGGCTGAAGCGGCGCGAAACAATGCTCCGAGGAACGTCAGCAGTGATGGCTACAGCGCCCTTGCCCAAGCGGTAGCCGGCCCGTCAGGACACGGTTACATTGCCACCGTCGGCACGCCGTCGCCGCCACGGGGGGCACAACTCTGGCAACCGATTGTGCGTTCGTTCGGCATTCGCATGGCAGTCGCCCTGCTCTTCGGAGGGATCATCGGCTATCTCCTGGCCTGGCGGCTGACCGCACCGATCCGGAGGCTGCGCACAGCCGCCCAACGCCTGGCCAACGGCGACCTGTCTGCCAGGGTTGGTGAATCAGGGGGGAAAATTGGTGACGAGGTGGCTGACCTGGGACGCGACCTGGACCGGATGGCCGAACGGATTGAGGAGCTGCTGGAATCCCAGAAACGGCTGGTGCGGGATGTCTCCCATGAATTGCGCTCCCCCCTGGCCCGCTTCAACGTGGCCCTGGGATTGGCTCGACAACACTGCACCAGCGCTGCGGACCGTTATTTCGATCGGATCGAGTGTGACGCCGGGCGGCTCAACGAGTTGATCGGAGAATTACTGACCCTGTCTCTCCTGGAAAGCGGCGCCGAACAATTGGTCCGGGAACCCCTGGCACTCGACACGCTCGTGGCACACGTCGCCCATGACGCCGACTTCGAGGCCCAAAGCCGGCATAAGAGCGTTTCCGTAATCGCCGACGCCCCGTTGATTCTGCACGGAAACGGCGAACTGCTCCGTCGGGCATTGGAGAATGTGGTACGCAACGCCGTGCGCTACACACAGGAGGGTACGGCGGTGGAAATTGCACTACAAAAGGTACAGGATGAGGGGGCTGAGTTTGCCGTGATCACCGTGCGCGACTACGGTCCCGGAGTGCCGGAGACAGCACTCACCAAACTGTTTCACCCTTTTTACCGGGCAGACGACGCCCGTGACCGGCAAAGCGGCGGTACCGGCATCGGGCTTGCCATCACAGAACGCTCCGTGCGACTGCACAGCGGGACGGTCAGCGCCCGAAATGCGGCCAATGGCGGCCTGCTGATCACGATCCGCCTGCCCATCACCGCCGATGTTTCGAAATAAAGACCACGGCTAATTCAACGGACAAATCAATTAGATCCTTCCCGGATTGTATTACGAGCAGTCACACCATAGGATGTTGCTCTCAATGGCAGAATTATGGCACTATGTGCAGACCTTGGCGGATTTATCTGCCGGGATGCAGGCAACTATGATATAAACAGCCTATTGAGCCCACATGAAAATCGTATCCGTCATACTCATCATCGCCTACCTCATGCTTCCCGCACTCTGCTTCGGGCACCCATGCGACCGGCTCTCGGCAGATCCCGTGCAGAGCACGCTTGCATCCGATGCCTCCGGCGGATGTCCACTGCCGCATGATACGGATAACTGCGAAACAACCTGTTGTTGTGCCGGACACATTCCCCTACCCGTAGTTACAAAAATCCCCTATGCCGAACTGACGTCCAAGCTGGTCTTGTACGAATCCCGGCTGGCCCTGCCGCGGCTGATCGACAGAATATACGTCCCCCCGCAAAACCTTTCCTGATTCAATTCCAACGCAGTGAAATCATGCTCGACAGTATGTAATTTCTCGAAACAACAGGCTGATTAGCCATGTATGACTGGTCGCTCAAAAAACTGAAGCGCTTGTTCGTGGCAGTCATCGGCTTTACGATCCTTGCCGTCGGTATTGCCATGATCGTTCTGCCCGGTCCGGCCATCGTCGTGATCCCGTTAGCCCTGGGCATCCTCGCCACAGAGTTTGCCTGGGCCCACAGATTGCTGCGCCTTGTACGGGAGCGGATACAGCGCTCTGCAAACAACCGTCGCAGCAACAACCAATCAAAGACCAAGGAGAACACCATATGAAATGCCCCGTTTGCTCAGGAGTGGATTTAAAAATGGCCGAACGCCAGGGAGTCGAAATCGATTATTGCCCCGAATGCCGTGGTGTCTGGCTCGACAGGGGAGAACTGGATAAAATCATCGAGCGTTCCGGCCCCCAGATGCCTGCCCAAGTACCGCCGGAAGCGGGCTACCAGCAGCCGGTCTATGGTCATCAGCAATATGCCAAGCCGCATCACGATGGTCACGGCTATGGGCATGGCGGCTATCACAAGAAAAAAAACTGGTTGTCGGAGCTGTTCGATTAGACGCTTTTTTACGACGGGAGGTCTTCCCCCCTCCCGTCGTCACATCGGAGGATATGCAGCATGAAACATAGTGTATTGATTGTGCTTATCACAGGGATTATGGCACTATACGGTTGCTCAACCCAAAAACCACCAGAACCGCAACAAAAAATTCCTGCCATAACGCTCTCCTCTGTTGATAAAGAAAAGCTGATGGCATTTCAAAAAGAAGTTCTGAGTGTCGAAAATCTCACGGATAAGAGCATTAAACTGGCGGCTGATGAACTGAAGCGTGTCATGACAGGTGGCGAAGCTTCCGTCAGCCTGCCTTCCATTATTGAGAAGGCAAAACTGGAATGTCTCCGGTCAGGTGAAGTTCTGGCTAAAACGGTTGTCCCGGATGCACTTCCACCTGAGGCAAAAATTCTTCTTACCGAAGGGAAAACCGGTTTGGTGATCGCTTATAAGGCGTATGCGGAATCATTTGATGCCATCAGAAGCTTTGTAACGGACAAGAACCCAATGGCCCTACTCGAATACCGAAAAAAATCAGCGTTGGCACAGGAACAAACATATGTAGCCACCAATAAACTTAAACAGATCATGACAGCAGCAGGAGTAACGCAATGATTCAATCACCGGAAGTCCTGGCCTCGAAAAACAGGGCCGCCACCTTGTCAATCGCATCCAACAGCGTACTGATCGTCCTGAAGCTGATCATCGGCATCATGATGCAATCGGTCAGCGTCATCTCCGAGGCCGTGCATTCCGGCATCGACCTTGTTGCGGCGATCATTGCCTGGTTCTCGATCCGGGAGGCCGGCAAGCCCGCCGACGAGGAGCACCACTTCGGTCACGGCAAGATCGAGAACGTGGCCGGAACCATCGAGGCCGTACTGATCTTCGGAGCGGCCTTCTATATCATCTGGGAGGCGATCCACAAACTGCGGGCCGGTAGCATGGAAATCGAAAGCCTGGGATGGGGCGCGGCGGTGATGGCCGTTTCCGCCATCGCCAACTACCTTGTTTCCCGGCATCTGCTGAATGTGGCCCTGAAGACCGACTCGGTGGCGCTGGAAGCCGATGCGCTGCACCTGAGGACCGACGTTTACACCTCCGTCGGCGTCCTGGGCGGACTCATCGCCATCAAGCTGACCGGCATCGCGCTGCTCGACCCGATCGTCGCCATCGTCGTGGCCTTGATGATCATCAAAGCCGCCTGGGATCTCACCAAGACCGCCTTCTTCCATATCCTGGACGTCAAGCTCCCCGATGACGAGGAGGCCCTGATCCATGACGTGATGGATCATTATTCCGAGCGCTTCATCGAATATCACAAGCTGCGTACCCGCAAATCCGGCCATATCAGGCATATCGACATGCATCTGGTGGTCCCGAAACAGATGACCGTGGAAGCCGGGCATGACCTGGCACATCAGATCACGGCGGATATTGAAAAATGTCTCGCCCATAGCCACATACTGGTGCATATCGAACCCTGCCCCAGTGGCTGCGACAAATGTGCTGTCGAGTGTCCCAATCTTGCGGTAAACTCTCAGCCCATCCCCTGACAGGGATGGATCTAACCTCGGATCTGACCTATTTGATTGACCAAGAAAGAAGAACGCCAATGAAGCACAGTTCAATCCGCCTGACGATGCTGGCCCTGCTCCTTCTCTGCGCCGCCTGTACGGCCAAAAAAGAAAAACCCAAGACAAAAGCGCCGGTTCCGGTGAAGGTGGCCCAGGCACTGCAAAAGGATCTGCCGCTGCAGGTCAAGGCCATCGGCAACATCGAGGCCTACACCACCGTGGCCGTAAAGTCCCAGATAAATGGCCAGATCGCCCGCGTCCATTTCGCGGAAGGTAGCGACGTGGAGAAAGGGGCGCTGCTGATCAGTATCGACCCGGAGCCGTTTCAGGCGGCACTCAGCCAATGCGAGGCCACCCTGGTCAAGGACCAGTCCCAGGCCAGATTCGCGCGGGAACAGGCCAGCCGTTACGAGGGGTTGCTCAAGGAGGGGATCGTTACCCACGACCAGTATGACCTGTTGCGATCCACCGCCGAATCCCTGGCCGCGACCCTGGTCGCCGACCGTGCCGCCATCAAAAACGCCCGAATCCAGCTCGGCTATTGTTCCATCCGCTCGCCGATCTCCGGCCGCACCGGCACGGTTGCGCTCCATGCGGGCAACCTGACCAAGGCCAACGATCTGCCGATCGTGACCATCAATCAGATCAGCCCGATCTACGTTACCTTCTCGCTCCCGGAAAAACGGCTCGGGGAAGTAAAGCGGGCCATGGCGGCCGGGCAGCTGAAGATAGAGGCCCTGATCCCCAATGAAACGGGGAGCAGCGAAATCGGCTCGATCAGTTTTCTGGATAATGCGGTCAACCCGACTACCGGCACGATCAAACTCAAAGGGCTCTTTGCCAACAAATCGCGCAAACTCTGGCCCGGGCAGTTTACCGATGTGCTGATCACACTCGCCTCCCGCAAAAATGCGGTGGTTGTGCCGACCCAGGCCATCCAGACCAGCCAACAGGGGGAGTTCGTCTACGTGGTCAAGCCGGATAACAGCGTGGAGATGCGTCCGGTGACATCTCTTGCCGCGGGTGAAGAGACGGTGATCGAGAAGGGCTTGGCGGCCGGTGAAAGCGTGGTGATCGACGGCCAGTTGCGCCTGACGCCGGGGGCGATTGTGGAAACGCGGGAGAAGCAGCCATCTGCCGGGGGTACGGCGAAATGAACATCGCGGATATCTTCATCCGCCGCCCGATCATGACCTCGCTGATCATGATCGCCATCTTCATCTTCGGGGTGGTCTCCTATCGTCTGCTGCCGGTGAACGACCTGCCCAACGTGGATTTCCCGACCATCCAGGTCAACGCCAGCCTCCCCGGCGCCAATCCCGACACCATGGCGTCAGCGGTAGCCACCCCGCTGGAGAACCAGCTTTCGACCATCGCCGGGGTCGATTCCATGACCTCGACCAACGGTATCGGCACGACCCGCATCACCCTCCAGTTCACCCTGGACCGGGATATCGATGCGGCTGCCCAGGATGTGCAGGCCGCCATCTCCCTGGCTGTGCACTCGCTGCCGAAAGACATGCCGACCCCGCCCTCCTTTCGCAAGGTCAACCCGGCCGATCAACCGGTGCTCTACCTGGCACTCAGCTCCCCCAGCCTGCCGCTCTCCACGGTCGACGAATACGCCCAGACCCTGATCGCCCGCCGCATCTCCACCATCAGCGGCGTGGCCCAGGTCAACGTGCATGGCTCGCAGAAATACGCCGTGCGGGCCCAGCTCGATCCCAAGGCCCTGGCCTCGCGTCAGATCGGTATCGACGAGGTGGCCACGGCCATCGACGAGACCAACGTCAATCTCCCCACCGGCACCCTGGATGGGACAAAACAGGCCTACACCATCGAGGCCAACGGGCAGCTGTTCAAGGCGTCCGCCTACCGCCAGATGGTGGTGGCCTATCGGGACGGCTCACCGGTACGCCTGGAGGAGGTCGGACGGGTTCTGGACAGTGTGGAGAACACCAAAACGGCGGGCTGGTACAACAACACCCGCGCCATCGTCCTGACGATCCAGCGTCAGCCCGGCACCAACACCATCGAGGTTGTGGACAACATCAAAAAACTGTTGCCCGCCTTCCGCAGCCAGATGCCGGCCTCGGTCGATCTGAACGTGCTCTATGACCGTTCGCTGCTGATCCGTGAATCCATGCACGATGTCAAGTTCACCCTGGTCCTGACCATCGGGCTGGTGATCATGGTGATCTTCCTCTTCCTGCGCAACCTCTCCGCCACGATCATCCCCTCCCTGGCGGTGCCCATGTCCATCGTCGGCACCTTCACCGTCATGCACCTGTGCGGCTTTTCCCTCAACAACATCTCCATGATGGCCCTGACCCTGGCGGTCGGCTTTGTGGTGGATGACGCCATCGTCATGCTGGAAAATATCGTCCGGCACATGGAACGGGGCGAGAGCGCCATGCAAGCCGCTTTCAAGGGTTCCAAGGAGATCGGCTTCACGATCCTCTCCATGACCATCTCACTGGTGGCGGTCTTTATCCCGGTCCTCTTCATGGGGGGCATCCTGGGGCGTCTGCTGCACGAATTCGCCATCACCATCAGCGTGGCAATCCTGGTCTCCTGCTTTGTCTCCGTGACCCTGACCCCCATGCTCTGCAGCCGCTTTCTGAAGCCGCCGGCAACGGCGGAGCACGGCCGCCTGTTCATGATCATGGAGCGTTTCTTCGACGCCATGCTGCATCTCTATCAGCGTTCCCTGCAACAGGTGCTGCGCTATCGGCGGACGACCATGGTCCTAACGCTGCTGGTCACGTTGCTGACGGTCTGGCTCTTCACCAAGGTGCCGATGGGCTTTCTGCCCACGGAAGACACCGGCCGGATCAACGCCGACACCGAGACCGCCCAGGGCACCTCCTACGCCGACATGAAGCTGCACCAGGAGGCGGTGGCGGCCATCATCGCCAAGGACCCCAATATCGACGGCTTCATGTCCTCCATCGGCGGCAACAGCGGCAGCAATACCGGCCGTTTCTTCATCCGCCTCAAACCGCGCGACCAGCGTAAACTTTCGGCAGACGAGGTCATCCAGGAACTGCGCCCCAAGCTGGCCAAGGTCGCCGGCATCCGCACCTTCCTGAAAAATGTCCCCTCGATCCAGATCGGCGGCACCAGCTCCAAGAGCCAGTACCAGTTCACCCTGCAAGGACAGGATACGACGGAGCTGTACCGTTCTGCCACCGAGTTGGAGGCAAAGCTGCGCGAATTGCCGGAGCTTCAGGATGTGACCAGCGACCTGCAGATCAGCAATCCCCAGGTGCATGTGGAGATCAACCGCGACAAGCTGGCCACCCTGGGGCTCAGCGTCATGCAGGTGGAAGACGCCCTGGCCTATGCCTATGGTTCGCGCCAGGTCTCCTCGATCTTCGCCCCGACCAACCAGTACCAGGTCATACTGGAACTTGACCCGCTCTACCAGGGCGACCCGGCGGCGCTGGGGATGCTCTACATCCGTGGCAAGAGCGGACAGCTGGTACCGCTGGAAACCATCGCCACCATCTCCAAGACCATCGGCCCGCTGGCGGTCAACCACTTGGGGCAGCTTCCGGCGGTCACGCTCTCCTTCAATCTGCGCCCCGGCGTGGCCCTGGGGGATGCCATGCAGCTGGTTGACAAGCTGGCCGACACAACGCTGCCTCCCTCGGTCAGCACCAGTTTCCAGGGTACGGCCCAGGCCTTCAAATCCTCGTTCAGCGGGCTATGGATGCTGCTGGCCATGGCGATCTTCGTCATCTACGTGGTGCTGGGCGTACTCTACGAGAGCTACATCCACCCGATCACGATCCTCTCCGGCCTGCCGGCCGCCGGTTTCGGGGCCTTGATCACCCTGATGATCTTCAAGTGCGACCTGAACATCTACGGTTTTGTGGGGATCATCATGCTGATCGGCATCGTCAAGAAAAACGCCATCATGATGATCGACTTTGCCCTGGAAGCCGAGCGGGAGGGGGGCAAGTCCCCGCTGGACGCCATCTATGAAGGGGCGATCGTCCGTTTCCGGCCGATCATGATGACCACCATGGCGGCCCTGATGGGCACCCTGCCGATCGCCATGGGACTGGGCGCCGGCGGCGAGTCGCGGCAACCCCTAGGCCTGGCGGTTGTGGGCGGGCTTTTGACGTCGCAGCTCTTGACCCTCTACATCACACCGGTGGTCTACTACTACATGGATCTGCTGTTGCACAAGCTGCGGCAGCGCAAGGCGGTCGTCGGCGTTCTGGAAACCTGATCCTGTTGTTGTAGCACCCCTTATATTCTGGCAATGCACAAGGGGCCGGGCTGCTTTATCAGAAAAGCTGCCCGGCCCCTTGTGCGTTCCAGTTAAAACATCACCCGAACATGATTGAGTATCAGGCGGCCTCGGCCACACCGACGTTGGCTTCATCATCGGCTTCCATGATGCCGAACTTCATCAACAAATCTTCCAGCTCTTCCATCTCCAGCGGCGTGGGTATGACCAGCATCTTGTTGTCGTTGATCTTCTGCGCCAGGGTGCGGTACTCCTGGGCCTGGGGATGTTCCGGGGAGTATTCGATGACCGTCATGCGGCGCATCTCGGCCCGCTGTACCTGATTGTCACGGGGTACGAAATGGATCAACTGGGTGCCGAGCTTTTCGGCAAGCGCCGAAACCAGCTCAAACTCCATGTCGGTCTTGCGGGCATTGCAGATCAGACCGGCCAGACGAACCTTGCCGGATGATGCGTATTTGAGGATACCTTTGGAGATGTTGTTGGCAGCGTACATGGCCATCATTTCACCGGAGGTAACGATATAGATCTCTTCAGCCTTGCCCTCACGGATCGGCATGGCGAACCCGCCACAGACAACATCACCCAGAACGTCATAGAAGACGAAGTCCAGGTCATCGGTGTAGGCACCGTTCTCTTCCAGGAAGTTGATGGCGGTGATCACGCCGCGACCGGCGCACCCCACACCCGGCTCGGGACCACCGGACTCGACACATTTGATATCGCCGTAACCGATCTTCATCACATTATCGAGTTCCAGGTCCTCGACCGTTCCCAGCTCGCGGACCAGGTCCATGACCGTGTTCTGCGCCTTGGCATGCAGGATCAGACGGGTGGAGTCGGCCTTGGGATCGCAACCGACGATCATGATTTTTTTGCCCATTGCCGCCAGACCGGCCACCGTATTCTGGGTTGTGGTTGACTTGCCGATGCCGCCTTTTCCATAAATCGCAATCTGTCTCATATGACTCTCCCTCGTCCGCCTTTGTGGACAGCAGTGTGTATCGGGGTGGCGAAATAAGGCGCCTCACGGTGGCTGCACACAGCCGCAATGATCCCCCGGCCTATTGAGCCGCGTGCTCCATGCATGCCTGAAAACCTACTCCCAACCAACTCGCCGCTGAAAACAAAACGCCCCGCATCTCATGGCTGAGAGCGGGGCGTGGGTGCCGGGTCGACAGAGTTTGATGGTTGTGGTGGTGACGATTCTTCTTGTCACCTGGTACGGTAACTACACTATCCATGCCAAAAGATGCCATAACCCGCCGCTCCCCTAATCCAGGGCCTTCGGGCACTTATGGCATTCGCATTGGAAATGACGTGCCGGTTGAATATGATCATCTTCTATACAGCGGTGACTGGTAATCATACAGGAGCTGCATCATGAGAAAGGGCTGTCGGGGAGGAGATCTGCTCTGATGCACCAGGCGGCCGCTGAGCCGCCTGGTGCTGTGTGCCACCTATTTGGCTTGCGCCTTGACCATCTCGATTTCCAGGGTGATGTTGACCTCATCGCCGACGACAACACCACCGGTCTCCAGGGACTTGTTCCAGAGCAGGCCGAAATCCTTGCGATTGATCTTGGTACTGGCCGTGGCGCCGCGCCGGATGACGCCCCAGGGGTCCTTGCTTTCCTTGGAAGGCCCTTCCACATCAAGAACGACCTCTTTCGTCACCCCGTGCAGGGTCAGATTGCCGGTGACCTTGAGCCGGTCATTGCCGACCTTGGCCACTTTTTTCGATAGAAAGGTCATGGTCGGATACTTGGCCACGTCGAAGAAATCCGCGCTGCGCAGATGCTGATCCCTTTTCTGCACATGGGTATTGATCGAGCTGGTGTCGATGGAAACTTCAACCCTGGACTTGGTGATGTCCTTGTCGTTGATATCGACCGTACCACTGTGATTTTCAAAACTGCCACTGACATTTGACACCATCAGGTGACGCACCTTGAAACCGACAGTGGAGTGTTCGGGATCGATTGTCCAGGTCGCGGCCGAGGCGACCAGCGGCAGGGCCAGGGCGATGATCGTGCTGATTGATGCGATAATCCATTTCATGCCAACTCTCCTTTTTCGATCGTGATGTGATGCCGCAACGCAAGGAATCTCTGCTGTGCAGAAACTGCAATGATCGGGATCAATGTCCATGCTCGCAACTGTGCCGCTCACGGTGGCTCAAGGCCTTGATCAGCGGGCCGCCGTTGCAGGTGGAGCAATCGAACTGGATGGTGGTGTGGGTGATGTGGAAGCTGTGCTGCAACTCGTGCTCGATGCGCTGCATCAGCTGATTACGCTGTCCGTCGAAGGCCGGATCGATCTCCACGTGGGCCGAAAGGGCGGTGATATGAGAGCAGACCGCCCAGATGTTGAGATGATGTACATCCAAGACCCCTTCGATAGCGCGCATCCTTTCCGCCACCTGCTCGACGGACATGCCGCGTGGCACACCTTCCATGAGGATATGGGTCGCCTCCCGCAGCAGCCGCCCGGCCCCCACCAGGATCAGCAGACCGATGGCGATGGAGATGATCGGATCGGCCTGATACCAGCCGGTGTAGCGCATCAGGATCGCGCCGGCGATCACCCCCACCGAGGCGGCCGCATCCCCCAGCACATGCAGAAAGGCACTGCGTACGTTGAGGTCATCGTGGGAGTGGCCATGCAATCCCCGGGCAGCCAGCAGGTTGGCGATCAGACCCAAGACGGCGATGATCAGCATCGGAGTCGTCTGTACCTCCTGGGGTGCGATCATCCGCTTGCTACCTTCATAGAGGATGCCGATTGCCATCAGAAAAACCGTCAGGCCATTAATCAGGGACGCCAGCACCTCGGCCCGGTGCAGACCATAGGAATGGCGCTCGCTGGCGGGTTGGGCAGCCAGCTTGATCGCTCCCAGGGAGAGCAAGAGGGCGAACAGATCCAGAAAGACATGCCCCGCATCGGAGAGCAGCGCCAGGGAGTTGGACCAGATGCCGCCGATGATCTCCGCCACCAGGGTGATAGCGGTCAGGGTGATGGCGAAGATCAAACGGCGGGATATGTTGGAGTCAATCTGAGACATGGCTCTCTCGCGCAGATTCGTTGTGATGACAGAGGATCTGAGAAAATTACCATCCCAGAGTGAAGAATTGTCAGCTCTCCGCTTACCAGCGCTGAGACCGTGTTGTGCACACATGGTGACAGCGTAATCAAACGCCACTCACCCCATCATTTACCCGGTGCAGCAGACTTATTGCCGGCGGGGTTCGGACAGCCGCCCGAACCACCATCACCCTCGCCACGGATCGAGGCGACTTGGGCCTGGATCAGTTTCTTTTCCGATATCCCGCCGGAGACATAGCCAACACCGCCTTCCTTGGTCAAGATGATAATTCCCGGCGGCGGCACCTTGACAATGGCGGCGGGGTACTCGGACGAAGAGCTTTGCAGGGTGAAAATTCCGGTGCTGAGACCTTTGGCGTTCAGCGTCTTTTCAAATGACGCCAACACCGTGGCGGATTCCTTGCTGAGCGGGGCATTGTCTTTGGTCGGAACAATGACAAAAACCGTATTCAATGTTTTTGCCACGCGATTAAGTTCACTAATTGCCGCAATCGGAGCGCCACTCCCCCCCTGCTGGCTGGAGCTGTTGGTTACCGGTCCCTTGTTCTCCGAGGCAGGCGAGGCTGAAGATCCGTTTGTTTCCGGACACTGGGCGGTTTTTTGCGGGCCGCTGCTTGACAGTTTGAAGACCAGGATGCCGCAGATCGCCACTGCCACTATCAGACAGATGGCAATCTTGAGTGTTGAATTACCCTTCGGGGCCGGTTCGCCGCAGGCGCAAGCCGGTCCACAGCCTGAACCGCTTTCTGGCGCACTACCCTTTTCATGTTCCGATGGATTTTCTTCGTGATGGCTTGATTCTGTCGTCATTTCACTCTCCATTGATAAGTTTTTTTTCAGGTTGAACAATACCACGATCGTGAACGGCAAGGCAATCAGAGACAGCCGGCTGGTTTGTCCTTCAGAAAGGCAGTCAGCGCCCTGCGATCAGAGATTGCCTCGGGAAGGCTGTCGGCATGTAGCGTGAGGATCTGGAGCAGTTCCCGACAGATTTCACAGCTTTCCCGGCTGAGCATGTAGTGCATCCAGAGCCCATCGCGGCGGGTATCAACCCAGCAACTCCGTTTGAGATAGGCCAGGTGACGCGACACGGTGGATTGGGGCAGCTTCAGTACCGCCATCAGGTCGCAGACGCACAGTTCTCCCTCGGCCTGCAACAAAAGGACAATGCGCAGACGAATCGGATCGGAGAGAGCCTTGATGGTTTGGGCGAGGTGTTTCATGGACGCCGATAGTAGCACAGGCGCATGACGACAGAAACGGGAATTTGCATTCATTGAACCGCTCAAGACCGCGAGATTCACAACATCATCCTGATACAGGTTTTGCGTTTTGCAAAATTTCCTGATATGTTGTCCAATCGTCATGGCTTCATTATCTCGTAGTTTCATGGAGTTGGATTTGAAGACACCCGCGGGCAGGCACCCACGATGAAGATTCTTGTTACGGGATCAGCCGGCTTTATCGGTTTTCACCTGGCTCAGCGCCTGCTGGAGCGTGGCGAGCAGGTGGTGGGACTGGATAACCTGAACGACTATTATGACGTCGGCCTCAAAGAAGCCCGTCTGCGCCTGCTGGAGGTGTACCCGGGCTTCCGTTTTGTGCGGGCTGCGCTGGAAGAGCGCTCAAGCATTACGAGCCTCTTTGCCAATGAGCGCTTCGATATGGTCATAAACCTAGCGGCCCAAGCCGGTGTGCGATATTCGCTGCTAAACCCCCATGCCTATATCGACAGCAATATCGTCGGTTTTATGAATGTGCTGGAAGGGTGCCGCCACACTGCGGTCAAACACCTGGTCTATGCCTCTTCCAGTTCCGTCTACGGCGCCAACAGCCGGGTACCCTTTTCGGTGCATGACAGCGTTGACCATCCGGTCTCGTTGTATGCCGCCACCAAAAAGTCCAATGAATTGATGGCCCATACCTATGCCCACCTCTTCGGACTGCCGACTACCGGCCTGCGTTTCTTCACCGTGTATGGCCCCTGGGGGCGCCCGGACATGGCCTATTTTTCCTTTACCAAGTCCATCCTGGAAGGGCGGCCGATCGATGTATTCAACCATGGCCGCATGCAGCGCGACTTCACCTACATCGATGATATTGTCGAAGGGATCGTCAGGGTCCTGGATCATGTTCCCCAATCCGATCCTGCCTGGGACGCGGCCAATCCCGACCCGGCCACCAGCAACGCCCCCTATCGCCTGTACAATATCGGCAATCACCAACCGGTGGAGCTGGGGCACTTTATTGAAGTGCTTGAAGAATGCCTGGAAAAGAAGGCCATCAAAAACATGCTTCCCATCCAGGCCGGTGAGGTGCTGGTCACCTGTGCCGATGTGGATGATCTGACCCACGAGGTCGAATTCAGGCCGGCCACACCGATCCAGGAGGGGCTGCGCCGCTTCGTCGAGTGGTACCGGGGCTTTTATCAGACCTGATCTTGAGGTGGTGGTTTTACCTCCCCTGCTATAAATTTCAATTTGCTGCAGACAACTCTATCTAACCAACAGGAGCAACCTTGATGAAAAAAGCGCTGATTACCGGTATTACCGGACAGGATGGTTCCTACCTGGCTGAACTTCTGCTCTCAAAAGGGTATCAGGTCCATGGCATCAAACGCCGCGCCTCGTCGCTCAATACCCAACGGGTTGATCATATCTATCAGGATCCGCACGTTGAAAACCAAAATTTCATCCTGCACTACGGCGATCTGACCGACGCCTCCAACCTGACCCGAATTGTGCAGCAGATTCAACCGGACGAAATCTACAACCTGGGCGCTCAATCTCACGTGGCCGTCAGCTTTGAAGCCCCTGAATACACCGCCGATGCCGACGGACTGGGGGCCTTGCGCCTCCTGGAGGCGATCCGCCTGCTGGGACTGGAGAAAAAGACCCGCTATTATCAGGCCTCCAGTTCCGAACTTTATGGCTTGGTGCAGGAGACTCCCCAGAAGGAGACCACCCCCTTCTATCCCCGCTCTCCCTATGCCGTGGCCAAGCTCTACGCCTACTGGATAACCGTCAACTACCGCGAGGCCTACGGCATCTACGCCTGCAACGGCATCCTCTTCAACCACGAGTCCCCCCGCCGGGGTGAGACGTTTGTTACCCGCAAGATCACCCGCGGTTTGGCCAACATCGCCCAAGGACTTGAACAGTGCCTCTTCATGGGCAATCTGGACTCGCTGCGCGACTGGGGGCACGCCAAGGATTATGTCAGGATGCAGTGGATGATGTTGCAGCAAGAGCAGGCAGAGGACTTCGTCATTGCCACCGGCCTGCAATATTCGGTTCGCCAGTTCATCCACTGGTCGGCAGCAGAGCTGGGCATCACGTTGCGCTTTGAGGGTCAGGGGGTAGACGAGCGGGCCATTATCGAGCAGATTCAGGGTGACAAGGCACCGGCTCTCAAACCCGGAGATACGATCGTCCGGGTTGATCCACGCTATTTCAGGCCAGCCGAGGTCGAGACCCTGCTGGGAGACCCGGCCAAGGCCAAGAACAAACTGGGGTGGAGCCCCCAGATCACGGTCCAGGAGATGTGCGCCGAGATGGTCTCACAGGACCTGCATGTTGCCCAGCGTCACGCCCTGCTCAAAAAACATGGCTACGAACTGCCGGTTGCCTTAGGGAATTGAGATGAATAACAAGAGAGCCCTGATAAGTGGAATATCCGGTCAGGATGGCGCCTACCTGGCCAAACTCCTGCTGGACAAGGGATACCAGGTCTTCGGCACGGCTCGCGATGCCCAGATGGCCTCTTTTGGAAACCTTGAGACCCTTGGCATTCGCCAGCAGGTCACCCTGCTCTCGATGGCACTCAACGACTTTCGCAGCGTACTGCAGACGCTTTCCAGGATCGAGCCGGACGAGGTCTATAACCTGGCCGGCCAGAGTTCCGTCGGACTCTCATTTGAACAGCCGGTGGAAACCCTCGAAAGCATCTCTATCGGCACCCTCAACCTGCTGGAGGGCATCCGTTTTCTGCAACGACCGATCAGGCTCTACAGCGCCGGTTCCAGCGAATGCTTTGGAGATACGGGCGGCGCCCCGGCCGACGAGACGACCCCTTTTCGCCCGCGCAGCCCCTATGCGGTTGCAAAAGCGGCGGCCCACTGGGAAGTGGCCAACTACCGGGAAGCCTACAACCTGTTTGCCTGCACAGGCATCCTCTTCAACCACGAGTCCCCCCTGAGACCGGAACGCTTCGTCACCCGCAAGATCATCTCAGCGGCCTGCCGGATCGCTGCCGGCAGCGGCGAGAAACTGCAACTTGGCAATATTTCCATTGCCCGGGACTGGGGCCTGGCCTCGGAATACGTGGTGGCCATGTGGAGCATGTTGCAGCAGGATCTGCCCTGCGATTATGTCATCGCCACCGGCGAGACCAATACCCTGGAAGCGTTTGTGGCTGAAACCTTTACTCAGCTCGCACTGGACTGGCGGGAACATGTCAGTACCGATCCCTCCTTGCTGCGGCCATCTGAAATCATGATCAGTCGCGGTAACCCTGACAAGGCCTACCGAGAGCTGGGATGGCGGGCAAAAAATCGCATGCGGGACGTCGTGCGGATCATGATCGATGCCGAGCAGGGATAGAGCTGAGCATAACTACATTTAAAGGATCCTCTAAAAAATGTCCATCAACACCCCTTTATCCTCGATTTCCCGGCACATGCCAGGTGATGCACGCATCTTCGTGGCAGGACACAATGGCATGGTCGGCTCCGCCATTGTCCGCAGATTGAGGGCTGAAGGCTACGGCACCTTGTTGCTGCAAAGCTCGGCAGAACTGGATCTGCGTAACCAGGCCGCCGTAGCTGAGTTTTTCGCCGCTGAACAGCCCGATTATGTCTTTCTTGCCGCCGCGCGGGTCGGTGGCATCATTGCCAACAGTACCCGTAAGGGCGAGTTTATCTACGACAACCTGATGATCCAGGCCAATGTGATTCACAACGCCTACACCTCGGGTGTCAAACGGCTGCTTTTTCTGGGCAGCACCTGCATCTATCCCAAGTTGGCACCGCAGCCCATAAAAGAAGAGTACCTGCTGAGTGGAGCGCTGGAACCGACCAATGACGCATACGCCATCGCCAAGATCGCCGGCATCGCCCAGTGTCGATCCTATAACGATCAGTACGGCACCCGCTACCTGTCTGCCATGCCCAACAATCTCTACGGCCCCAACGACAATTATGATCTCACCAATTCCCATGTCCTGCCGGCCCTGATTCGTAAATTCCATGAAGCCAAAGTGAGCGGAGCCGATTCCGTTACCGTCTGGGGTAGTGGCACTCCCCTGCGCGAATTCATGCACGTTGACGATCTGGCTGCGGCGAGCCTGTTTCTGATGAATCTGCCGGAAGAGTCCTACAGCTCGCTCCTCACCTATCAGGCTGCTCCCGCATTGATCAATGTGGGCAGTGGAGAAGAGATCAGTATTGCCGATCTTGCCAGGCTGATCAAAACCATCGTCGGCTTCGATGGTGAACTCGTTTTTGACACTGCAAAGCCTGACGGCACTCCACGAAAACTGGCCGACTCTTCCCGGTTGTATGCCTTGGGCTGGCAACACCGCATCAATCTTGCAGAGGGCGTGCGCAACGCGTATCACTGGTTTGTCGAAACCCACGGATCTCATTCCATACGAAAATGAAACTCCTGTTTCGAGGTGCTTGGTAGCGCAACAGCGTACGTCCGGGGTACATGCCGCTTAGCGAGGCCGGCACCGTACCCTATATGCGGTACCAGCTGTTTGTTATCAGGTAACAGCTGGTCGTACCCCTACCGCCACGATGCCGCTTTTTCTCTCTAATTACTTGATGTTGCATATCATGCCTGCTACTTGGCATGCTGACTGCAGTAACCAATTCAAACAATTTCTTTCGGAGGTAGTACAAATGAAAAAAGTTCTCTCCACCATCGTTGCCACTCTCGTAGCAGTTTCCTTCTCCGCAGTAGTATTCGCTGCTGACGCCGCTAAGCCTGCTGCTCCTGCTGCTGAAGCCGCTGCTCCTGCTGCTGAAGTGAAAAAAGAAGCCAAGAAACCTGCTAAAAAAGCAAAGAAAGCAAAAAAAGCTAAAAAAGAAGTGAAAAAAGAAGAAGCTGCTCCTGCTGCCGCTCCTGCCAAGTAATTTTTTTTCGCAGAGTATGAAAAAAGCCGCATCGCAAGATGCGGCTTTTTTTTATCCTTGGCCAAAAGGCCTAAAAGGAGATCACATGAAAGATCACTTTGTCCGCGGCTTGAGCTCTGCCGGCGGTATCCGCATTCTTGTCTGCAGCGTTAACCACCTGGCCCGCGAAATCTGTGTTCTGCAGGAAACATCCCCAACGGCAACCATCGCTCTTGGGCGCGGTCTGGCGGGAGGGGCGCTGATGGGGGCGCTGCTTAAACCGGGACAACGGGTTGCCTTGAAATTCGAGGGTAACGGACCTCTGCGAAAATTGATTATTGAGGCCGATGCTGATGGTGCGGTGCGAGGCTGTGCCGGCAATCCGGCTGCCGAGGCCGAGCCATGTGATGACCACTGGAACGTGGCGGGTATCATCGGGCGGGCAGGTTTTTTGACTGTGACCAAAGATATCGGCATGGGTGGCGAGCCGTATCAGGGCATGGTTCAACTCCGCAGCAGCGAGATCGGTGATGACCTGGCCTACTATCTCACCGAATCGGAACAGATACCTTCGGCTGTCGGCTTGGGAGCCGGCTTTAATGGAGATGGAGAGATTTCATTCTGTGGCGGGTTCCTGGTGCAAGCGCTTCCCAAGGCCGGAGACTCGGAGATCGAGGAAGTGATGGCCAACATTGCAAAACTTCCGCCGCTATCTGAAATCCTTCAAACCGGAGATCCCAATGCGTTGCTGGGACAGCTGTTTGGGGACATTCCCTATACCCTGCTGGAGAGCCACGACCTGTTTTTCCGCTGTGGCTGTAACCGGGAAAAGGTGGAACGCGCCCTGCTTTCCCTTACGACAACCGAACTCCATGATATGATCGAAAAAGATGGTGGCGCGGAAGTAACTTGCGAATTCTGTCGCCGGAGCTACAGTTTTGATGCATCGGACTTGGGACGACTATCGAAAGAGCCTTGAGGATTTTGGGAAGCATACGCGATGCGAACAATCCGTTTGACAATTGAATACGATGGCACCGCCTATTCGGGCTGGCAACGCCAACCCAACGGCTTGGCCGTACAGCAGGTCATAGAAGAAGCCTTGTGCCAACTCATTGGCGAAAAGGTTGACCTGCGTTCCTCCGGCCGAACAGATGCCGGCGTGCACGCCCATGGCATGCCAGCGGCATTTCAGACTGCTTCCAAGCTGCCCCTGAAAGCCTTTGTAGATGGCACCAACCGCTTCCTGCCACCCGACATCGCCATCCTGGACGCCAGCGAAGTTCCTGCCGGCTTTAAGCCGATCAGTGACGCCCTGGCCAAACACTACCGCTACACAATCCTGCTAAAATCGGTACGTTCACCCCTGCGCCGGTTTCACGTCTGGCACCTTCGTGAAGAGCTTGATCTGGAAGCCATGCGGGCGGGAGCCGCGTATTTTGTGGGGCGACATGACTTTTCGGCCTTCCGGGCCTCAAACTGCGCCGCCAAGACAACTATTCGGAGGATCGATGCGGTGGATGTCAGCCGGGAAGGCGATACGATCCTAATTGATGTGGTCGGAGGGGGGTTTCTGAAAAACATGGTCCGGGTAATGGCCGGGACGCTTGTGGATATCGGACGGCGAAGATTCGCACCAGACCACATCAGCTGGCTGTTATTAAACGGGGACAGAAAAAAAGCCGGCGCAACGGCACCGGCTTGTGGTTTGTGTCTGATAAAGGTTTATTACCCGGAGAACAGCGAGGAAGCAGTCACCTCTCAGCCAGATGTTTCTTAATAAGCTGTTCTGTTGAACGGGCGACCTCATCCGTGAAGCCCCTGAAGACCTCGACGACCCGCCCTTTTTTATCAATCAGGAACATTACCGGCACCGCACGAACCCCAAAATCGGCCAAGATTGACTCGCCTGCCAGCGCTATGGGATAGGTAATGTGGTTTTGGCCTGCAAAGACCTTAACATCTCCTTCACCATCTTCGTCGGCACTGATCCCAAGTACGCGCAGACCTTGTTTAGCATATTTTTTGTTCATCTCTACCAGGTGCGGAATAGATAAGCGACAAGGCTGACACCATGTCGCGAAAAAATCCAGCACCAACACTTGCCCCCGATATTGTTCCAAGGAGACCTGTTGACCTGCTAGGGTCGTCACCTTGAAGCCCGGTGCTGCTTGGCCAATCCGAGGTGCCGCATGCAATCCTTCAGGCCCGAGTAGAATGCCCGCAGTCAGGATTACCATCACCAGCCAATGCAGCACGGTCGGATGTTTCATATGATCAGAGCGCCTTGGCGAGCAAGGCATCCAACTGCGATTTAGGCACCGCTCCAACGATCTGGTCAACAACAACTCCGCCTTTGAACAGGATCAGGGTCGGGATGCCACGCACTCCGAACTTTCCGGGGGTAGCCTGATTCTCGTCCACATTAACCTTGCCTACCTTGACCTTGCCGACATATTCGTCAGCCACCGTATCAACAAGTGGTGCAATGGCCTTACAGGGTGCACACCAAGTTGCCCAGAAATCAACGAGAACAGGGAGTTCCGATTGAATGACTTCCTGGTCAAAATTCGCATCGGTAAATGCAATCACGTTTTCGCTGGCCATATATACGTCTCCTTTTGGTAAGTTGAAATGGCTTGAATGATATACCAGGCCATGAAAAAATCAAGAGCAATCTCTGCCGCATCGCGTTTAGTTGAAATGCAATCATGATCGGTGTATGCTGCCTCAACTATCGGTTAATTGGAGTTGATTAACGTGCCGCATCTGCCCTTGAATATCGATGTACGTGGCATGACGATCCTTGTCGTTGGCGGAGGCGCGGTAGCCGAACGAAAGATCAAGGGCCTACTGGACGCCAATGCTACGGTGAAGGTGGTTGCGCCAGAACTGACACAGGAAATTGCCCGACTTGGGGATACCGGCAGAATTTGCTTGAAAATTGATTGTTACGATTCAAGCGATTTGCAAGGGGTTTTTTTAGCCATTGCCGCCACCAATAATCCGGCAACCAACCACAGAATAGCCGACGAGGCACATCAGCGCGGAATACTTATATCCGTCGCAAATGAGCCGGCACGGGGAAACTGCACCTTTCCCGCAGTGCTGCGACGCGGCAACCTGGAGGTCACCGTATCCACTGACGGCACATGCCCCGGATTCGCGGCAGAAGTGCGTGACATCATCTCCGGCATAATCGGCGCAGAATATGCTGACATACTGGCTATTCTCGCCGCTGAGCGTGAAAAGCTGTTGACGGAAGGCACTCCCAACACTTACAATAATCAAATTTTACGCTCCCGTGCCAGGGAGTTGATTAATAAACTCAACACGCCCAAGGAACGAGTGCCATGACGCACCTCTTTTTTTATCTTACCCTAAGTTTTTATCTCAGTGCCACGATTGCCTATTTTACCTGTTTATTCCGTACGTCCTCCGGTTTGACCTTGTGGGCCAGTCGCCTGCTTACCACCGGTTGTATTACTCACATCCTTTCAACCGTCCATCTGGCCAACAAGGCAAAGCACCTGCCCCTGACCAACATGCAGGAGTCGCTGTCGTTCTTCAGCCTGTTCATCATCGCTGCCTTCCTCATCTTTGAGCGCCGCTACAAGGTAACCACGCTTGGATCTTTTGTCACACCACTTGCCCTGGTGATGATGATCGGCTCCAGTGCACTCCACGAAGAACTGCACCAGCTTCCTCCGATTTTGCAAAGCAACTGGTTCTGGTTCCACGCACTGCTGGCTTTTGTCAGCTATGCCGCCTTCACAATCGCCTTTGGCGTGGCCGTAATCTACCTGATCCAGCGGCATTTTCTCAAAACAAAGCATTTCGGATCACTGTTCCAGAGACTCCCCCCCCTGGATACACTCGACGAGATCAGTTACCGCTGCCTTGCCGTTGGCTTTCCCCTGCTGACCGTGGCCATTATTTCAGGCGCCATCTGGTCGGAACAAGCCAGCGGAAGTTTTTGGGTCTGGGATCCTAAACAGAATTGGTCCTTGATCACTTGGTTTATCTACGCTGCCTTGCTGCACGGACGCCTGACAATCGGCTGGCGCGGAAAACGTGCCGCCATTCTTTCAATTATTGGATTTGCTGTGCTTCTGATCACCTTTTTCGGTATGAAACACAGCATCACCTGGTAACTTCTATTTCGCGTAGAGCATCGGACACTTTTATGGAAACTTCCGCCAAATGAACATTATCGTCATCGGTCTCTCCCACAAGACTGCAACAGTTGAGATTCGAGAACGGGTTGCCTTTTCTCCCAATCTGATTGAAAAGCCATTGCACGATCTGGTTGCTTTGGATGATATCATCGAGGGTGTTATTATTTCCACCTGCAATCGGGTCGAGATCTACGCCACCACGCACGACATTGCCGGCGGCATTGCCCGTATCAAGCGTTTCCTGGCCGATCACCATCACATTCCGCTGGAAACACTGGAACCCCACCTCTACTGTTATCATTCCGAGGCAGCCATCCGCCATGTATTCCGAGTTGCCTCCAGCCTTGACTCCATGGTCGTGGGTGAACCTCAAATATTAGGTCAAATCAAGACTTCCTACGGCTATGCCGCTGAATACAAGTCTTCCGGCATTATCCTCAACCGTTTCCTGCACAAGGCATTTTCAGTCGCCAAACGCGTCCGCACCGAGACGAAAATCGCCTCTTCGGCCGTTTCGGTGGCTTTCGCAGCCGTAGAGCTGGCCAAAAAAGTGCTTGGGGATCTGTCGGACAAAACCGTCATGCTGGTCGGTGCCGGCGAGATGTGCGAGCTGGCTGCAAAGCATTTCCTCAACAGTGGTGCTAAAGGCGTCATGGTGACCAACCGCACCTTTGAAAGAGCTGAACGCTTAGCCGAGGAGTTTGGCGGTGAGGCGGTGCACTTTGAGGAGCTGTTTACCCACCTGCACCGGGCCGACATCGTACTTTCCTCCACTGGCGCGCCGCATATAATCATCGGTCCGAAGGATGTGGAGGATGTCGTCAAGCGGCGCAGATTCAAGCCGATGTTCTTTATCGACATCGCCGTACCGCGTGATATCGATCAAAAAGTGGATGACGTCGAGAGCGCGTATCTCTTTACCGTGGATGACCTGCAGGAGATCGTCCAGGCCAACCTGGCGCAACGCAGCATCGAGGCCCAAAAAGCAGAGGAAATTGTTGATCAGGAGATCGGACAGTTTTTCAAATGGCTTTCATCGCTGGAGGTCACTCCAACCATCGTCGCCCTACGAAATCGATTCGACGAGATACGCCGGGCCGAGCTGGATAAGACCTGCTCCAACTGGAAAGAGATGCCGCCCGATGCCGAGAAACGCTTGGAAGCCCTGACCAGCGCCATCATGAACAAGTTGCTGCATGCCCCTACGGCAGTTCTCAAACAGGCCGGCCAAGGTGGCCGGGTCGATCTCTACGTGGATGCCCTGCGCCAATTGTTTGAACTTGAAGCAGTACCAGAGGCGAAAGAAGAACTTGAGCTGGAGGAGGATTGAAGCTTCCTCTGCTCCTCCCGGGAACCCTGCTCAAACGCTATAAACGGTTTCTGGCCGACATTGTCCTGGAAGACGGTACTGCTGTTACGGTGCATTGCCCGAATTCGGGGAGCATGAAGGGTTGTGCGATTCCCGGCAGTCGCGTGTTTATCTCCCGCAGTTCAAACCCAAATCGTAAATTTCCCTTTACGTGGGAGTTGGTAGAAGCAGATGGTTTCTGGGCCGGAATCAATACGGCCCTGCCCAACCGCCTGGTGCACGAGGCGATCATAAACGGTTCTGTTGCCGAACTTCAGGGATATACGACGATTCGTCCCGAGGTACCCTACGGTGAACACAGCCGCATAGATTTACTGTTGGAAGCACCACAGCAACGTTGTTTCGTAGAAGTTAAGAATGTTACCCTGGTAGAGAACCACCGCGCTCTGTTTCCGGATGCCGTTACTACCCGCGGCCAGAAGCACCTCCATGAGCTGATGAGAGTCGTTCGTGAGGGAGATCGTGGGGTAATCTTCTTTACCGTACAGCGAGGTGATGGCATAAGTGTTTCACCGGCTGATGCCATTGATCCTGAATATGGTCGCCTGTTGCGCATGGCCCTATTGAATGGCGTTGAGGCCCTGGCCTATAGGGCTTTGGTCACTTCAACGGAAATTTTGCTGACGGAACGCTTGCCGGTGCTTGTATGATGTGTAACTTTTGTATCCACATAGAAATGGAGAATTAACATGTCCTTAAAACAATTGAGAATCGGTACCCGTGCCAGTCAACTGGCTCTTTGGCAGGCTAATTGGGTTAAATCCGAGTTGGAGAAGAAATATCCCGGTATGGAAGTCACCTTGACAAAGATCAAGACCATTGGCGATAAGATCCTCGATGTTCCGCTTGCCCAAGTGGGTGGCAAGGGGCTTTTTGTCAAAGAGATTGAAGAGGCCATGCTGCGCGGTGAGATTGATATCGCCGTACACAGCATGAAAGACGTACCAACCGAATTTCCCGAAGGATTGGGACTCCACTGCATCACTGAGCGCGAAGACCCGCGCGATGCCGTAATTTCCCGCAACGTCAAGTTCGCTGACCTTCCTCAGGGTGCCCGTATCGGTACATCGGCCCTTCGTCGCCAAGCCCAGTTACTCAAGGTGCGTCCCGACCTGGAGATGGTTATTATTCGCGGAAATGTGGAGACACGCATCCGCAAACTGGAAGACGATAATCTCGATGCCGTCATTTTGGCAGCAGCCGGATTAAAGCGTCTCGGATTTACCGAGAAGGTTGGCGAGTATCTGGATGTTGATCTTTCTATCCCAGCCATCGGTCAAGGCGCATTGGGGATTGAATGTCGCCTGCCTGATCCGGTCGTTACCGAGATAATCGACTTCTTTAACCATCCTGCCACTGCCTATGCAGTCCGTGCAGAACGGGCCTTGCTGAAGCGCTGTGAAGGCGGTTGCCAGGTACCGATTGCCGCACATGGTACGGTTACGGGCACCAGCCTGCGTCTGGTCGGTTTCATTGCTGCAGTTGACGGTAGCCGCTCTGTCAGGGGCGAAATCAGCGGCCCAGTCGAGCAATGTGAACAACTCGGTATCCAGCTTGCTGACAAACTTCTGGCAGACGGCGGCAAAGCCATTCTGGAAGAGGTCTACCAACGCGAGATCTCTGCGCCTGCCCATCCATGAATAAAGTAGTCTGCACTACCGGCATTGTCTACCTGGTAGGGGCCGGACCCGGCGACCCCGGGCTCATTACACTACGCGGTGTGGAGTGTCTGCAAAAGGCCGAGGTCGTTATCTACGACTATCTGGCTAACGAACGGTTACTAGCTCATGCGCCGGTCACTGCTGAGTTTATCTATGCCGGCAAGATCGGTGGTCGCCATAACCAGGACCAGGAAGAGATTAATCGGCTTTTGGTCGATAAGGGCCTGGGCGGTAAGATCGTCGTCAGACTTAAAGGCGGCGATCCCTTTGTATTTGGACGCGGAGGAGAAGAGTGTGAAGCGCTTGCCTCGGCAGGTGTGCCTTTTGAAGTTGTGCCAGGTGTCACTGCTGCTGTAGGTGCTGCTGCGTACGCTGGCATACCTTTGACTCATCGTAATTTCAGCGCATCAGTTGCCTTTGTTACCGGACAGGAAGGCAAGGATAAGAACGAATCCGCCATTGACTGGGACCACTTGTCTCAAGGCAGTGGCACGGTCGTTTTTTACATGGGCATCAATTCTCTGCGTAGCAATATGCAACGAATGATAGAGCATGGCCGAGCCCCGCACACACCTGTCGCATTAGTCCGCTGGGCAACAACAACCGAACAGCAGGTTTTGACAGGAACCCTTGCCGATATCGCCGATAAGGCAGCTCATGCCACATTCAAACCTCCTGCCATTGCTATCGTTGGTGAAGTGGTTTCCCTGCGCGAGAAGCTCCACTGGTTTGACAGCCGTCCCCTGTTTGGCCGAAGGATCATTGTCACCCGTGCTGCCGATCAAGCTTCAGAATTTTCATCGATTCTGACCAGCCAAGGTGCAACCGTTCTTGAGTGTCCAACGATCCGCCTGGTAGATCCGGCCAGCTGGGACGAACTTGACAATGCAATCAGTGAGTTATCAAACTTTAATTGGCTGGTATTGACATCCGGCAACGCTGTGCGCTTTTTTTTCACACGACTGGTTGCGCTCGGATTGGATGTCAGGGCACTTGCAGGATGCAAGATCTGCGCAGTGGGTCCGAAGACCGCTGAAGCAATTACCGCTCATGGCATCCGCCCTGACTTAGTACCGACTGATTACACGGCTGAGTCAGTCGTTATGGAGCTTGCCAAGCTAGGCATCACTGATCAGCGAGTACTCTTTCCCCGCGCCGACCGTGCTCGCGAGGTTATTCCACGTGAGCTAGAAAAACTGGGAGCCCGTGTATCGGCCCCGATTACCTATCGTAATATCCTTCCCGACCAGCTCTGCCCAGAAGCAGTACTGGCCCTGGAAAAGCGTTGCATCGATTGTATTACCTTTACATCCTCATCCACGGTTACCAACCTCGTCGAACTGTTGGGTACTGACCTCCTGGCAGACATGTTGACAGGTGTGGCAGTTGCATCTATTGGGCCGATCACCTCGAAGACCTGCCGTGATTTAGGTCTCAAAGTCGATATCCAGCCAGACACATTTACCCTCTCAGCATTGTCCGATGCGATTCAGCAGTACTTTTCCCGGTCATCGCGGTAAGTTTTCTAACCAACCTCCGTTTTCCCCTCCTATTCTTAATCAACGTGTTCTTCAGAGAGCAACCCATCGGCTTCTCCGTGATCTGATTTAGGTCATGAACTGCTTTTCGGTTGTGTAGTTCAACTGACAACGATCATTCACACCTTCAGTGCAGCTGTTTATTAAACGGAAAGGGCTTACATGATTATCATGTAAGCCCTTTCCGTGTATATGTACTATGTCAGTTAGGTTCTGGCGATCTTACCATTGTGGCGATTTCTGGAAATGGCAGGCAACATTAGAGCAGTTACCAGGTACGTGCGCAGCGCCATCCAGTTTGTTAGAGGTATATTTTATCACTCTCGTCGAATCAAACTTGAACTTCGGATTCAATGAAACCTTAATGTTGCTGCTTGGATTGAAAGCGACAGGACTCATAGCATGATCACTTTCATTGTGACACCTGGAGCAGTTGACCCACCCGTCTTTTGGATTTGCAGTTGGTGACACATGACCTGCAACCGTGTGTGCTCCACCACCACCGGAATAGTTTTCCATACGGGCACTCGACCAGTTCCCCTGTGTAGCTTTGAAGCGCTTGTTAGCGGGCGGATAACCATGGCAACCGTTACAACCTCCACCTTCTACAAGCCCGTTGATGTGTTTGGTTTTATCTACAAAGACATCTGCATAGCTTGTAGCGGCAGCATTTACGTTGGCATGACATCCGTTACACGAAGCCAACGTAGCATCAACTAGCGGATGCCCACCAACAGTTGACGGCGGGAAGCCATGGCAGCCATTACAGGATGCCGGGAGAGTCAAAGATGCCGGCATAAACGGTGTCTTCCAAACAGGAGTCCTGTTGGCTCCGCTGGCATCACCGTTAGGCATCCTTGCACCGTGGCAGTAGACGTTTGAACAGATACCCGTAGCTGAATTGTAGCTAGGAATAGACCTGCCCGAGAAGTTAGCAAATTTACTCCAATTGAAATTTGTAACACCATTCATATGGGTTGCATCTTTGAGAGCGACCGGGCCATGACAATCAGAGCAAACAAGAAGTGTACTCATCATCTTGAGATTTGTAAGATGGTATGTATGAGCACCAACCTTAGCATTCAGATTGGAAGTCTGCTTTGTGGGAAACTCTGTTGAATAGAAGGGACTGCCCGACGTAACCGCGCCTGCTGCTGAGCTGCTATGACAGGTTGAACAGTGGTCGCCACCGGACTGCCAGATTGATCCGTTATTCCAGGTAAGCCCCGTTGCCTGACCATGGCAGAGGCTGGTAGAACATGTACCCCATGCACCGCTGGCTGGCATGGGTGAAGTCTTGGAGTATCCGGTGATTGCTGTGTTCAGTTCCACTTGCTTGTTGGCGTGAGTAACACCATTAGTGGTGGTTGCTGTATAGCCGGTATGGCAGGTGGAACAGTCAAATGCCGGGCCGTTTACATTACCTGTACTGGCATGCTTGTAATGGCCGCCGTTAGGAGCTGTACTCGGTGTAGTGGACATATTGGCATGGCAACTTCCACAGGTAAGAGCCGCACTACTACCCCACGTCATGGTGTTGTAGACAACAGGTGCACCATTGGGACCGCCGTTGCTATGGCAGTAGATACTCGTACAGGTACCGTAGTTGGTGCTTGGAGCCAGACGTCCCGTTGAACCGCTCATTCTGTAAAAACGCCCGGTTGGAGTCTTGTATTGGCCGTTAATTGCCGCAAAGTTCCATTGCACATCGCCATTGACGTGCTTGTTGTCATTATGGGCACCATGACACGATTCACATGCCAGTTGCAGCTGGCCAGCAGCGGCACCGGCATGCCGCGCATGGCTTCCTGACGTAGGCGGATTTGCAGATGAGGCACCGTGACATGTTCCGCATGCGGCTTGACTCGAACCTGCGACCCATGAGGGAGTAGCATTTGAACCGCCGGTAAGGGTTGAGCCGTGACAGTAAATTGCGCTACAGGTTTGATTCGGTCCATTTCCAACAGAACCAGTAAAGACATAACCGTTTGTGAGTGTATTGGTATTATTATAGGTTCCCGTATTTAATACATTGGAAAATCCGGGTACGTTCACGCCGTTAATTTCAAATCCGATATCGATTGTATTGTTAGGCATTGTTCTGTTGGCGTAGCCGGCATGACAAGCATTACATTCCATTTTCAAACCGGTAGTAACGTGTGCGACATGGGCACCGGCAGTCCCATTCAAGGCTCCAGTTGCAGGTGATGCCAATCCACCAGAACCAGGAACCGCAGTTGCGGGCGGCATGCCATGGCACTGACCACAACTACCGGAGAATGAACCAGCCTGACTGGAGTGAAAGTGGCACTTATTACAATCGCTTGCCTTGTTACTGTCATGTTCGGCAGGATATTTTCCGCCCGCCTCCGGAACATTATGACATCCCTGACATACACCCGTTCCTGCAGCGTTACGATACTCACGTTGGCTGCCGGTATAACGGAAATAGATGGAACTAGGCATACCACCTTTTGCAACATTGCGGCGAATCAGATAAACGTTAGTACCTTTTGTGTTGGTAGGGTCATTGGGATCATACTCCACGTGCGCACCATGGCAATCAACACACTGAATGTCCTGATCCCTGCCGTTATGACTCTTTTTGTTGGCATGGCAGTTTGTACAGATGTTGAGCTTATCCGGGGTACCGCTCGAGACCTTTGCACCGCGACGATCGGTACGCAACTGATACCCGTCACCAGTGCTCAGATTGGTGTAGTTACCTTTGCCGCGTGCGGTTGATGAACCGTCAAACGTCGAACTGCGTGAATCCGTATAGTGAATACCATGGCAGGTTGTACAGACAATGTTACGCGCCGGAGCTGTAACCGTAAATCTATTGCTTAGGTCCGAAGTAGGATTAGCTGGGTTGGCATTGAGCGGCGGATTATTAAAATTACCTTTAGCTGCTGCAGCATCATAATTGACATTTACCGGGTGAGTACCGGATACATGGGACTGTTGATTACGTGAACGATGGCAATCCACACACATTTGAGCCTGATCAATTGACATGCGAAGCATGGCACCAGGAGCATTGGTGAGATGTGGAGAGTGGCAGCGTACACATGCGAGTTGCTTACCCACACGTCCTCTTAGATTACCTACGCCGTTCGTGTTGGTAGTCATAGCTGCTTGAATAGGCGGCTGCGCTCCAGCGCGGGGATTGGTATCAGATCCGTCCCAACGGTGTGAGGTCTGGCGTAACCGGCCAAAATCCTGTGTTGAATGGTCTCCAAAAATAGCAGATGTATCGACCAGAGCCATGGGCTTGGCTTTTGCAAATCCGTCACCCGTGCGGTGACAACTTTGGCACATATTGTTAAAAACCGCAGGAGAGGGTCTATCTATCGGCCCCTGGTAATTACTCGCTCCGAGCGTACGATGCGGTTGATGACATGAAGCGCAATTTATACCTCTTGCAAGTGATAAGTGACTAGGGCTGATAACTGCCCCCGCACTTACAGGGATGATAATGGTACAGAGCGCTAAAGCCCAAATCACCGCACATGATCTCTTCATAAAAGCTCCTTAACTACAGCGGAAACGCTTTCAACTGAAATAACAGGATAGTTTGCTGTATTGTTGTATCAGGCAATCAATCAGACCCGGTGGTGCATGGCTGTTTCAGCATGCACCACCGGATTGATTAAAATCTCACCTTGAACTGTTTCATTACAACCTTGCCGGCATTCAAGTTAGCCCTACCCGTTGCAGTACTCGACCCACCGGCATTGTCTGTAAATGTCGGATCATAACCGCCTTCAATAGTTACCGATTTATACTGCCAAGCGGTCATGTACTCTGTTGGATGAGTAGTTGACGGCCATGTTCCGGCCAAGACCTTAATGACTGATCCGTCTTTAGCTGCAGTATACGCATCCTGCAGATTGTCGAAGTAAGCCCCATCGACCCTGAAAGCAGGTTTCGCTGTAAAGAATGCCGTTACCGATTTAGCCGCATCCATAGAAATCAGGCAGGTATCAGCAGTTGTAAAGCAGTCCCCTGTCCATCCGCTGAACACTGATTGACCGGTTGCCGTAGCCGTCAACGTGATCAATGCATCGGACGGCTGCGCTGTTGTACACGTACCGCCGGTACATGCCACGTTTGCCGGACTGCCGTTTACTTGGCCCGATCCATTAATGTTAACAGAAAGATTAAATATACCAGTAGTCTTAGCAGATACCTGGCTGATGTTGGCTGTTTCCACATTCGCTAGATCAACAGCTCGAACGGTATAATAATAGGTAGTATATTGAGCTAGCCCCGTGTCCGTGAACGCAGTTGCGGTATTGGGCAAATTACCACTGACATTGGTGCCCAGTTGTCCCTCAACCGCTGATCTGTATACATGAACATACTTGAACGGGAGACCGGAGTTTGCCCACGTTACCCTCATCGAATTATTGGTAATCGAGTCGATTGCAACATTATAAGGCTGTAGGCTACCGATACCAAACACCGACAATGAGCCAAAACCATTTGAAACCAGTAGACGGTTATTCTCCGGATCTTTTTTATCAAAGAGAATATCAGAAGGAACAATCAAGTCCCCATTGTGATGACCATAAAGGCCAATATCAGCAAGCCACGGCCATGTTGTCGCACCCACGTCGTATTTTACGATTGGAGCTGTAGCATCAAGCGCCATAATATAACTCTGGAATGTGTCCAGAATGTAGGCCCTGTAAAGAGCGCCAGCCGCATCATATTCAAACGCGATCGACTGGGGATATGACAGTTTGATTGATTGATGGGTGTCATCGTAGCCGCGGGCACCCATCGATGTAATAAAGTTTCCGGCCTGATCAAAGAACTCTACCTGGCCATTCAATGAGTCAACTACCGCCAAGTAACCGGAGCTTTTCTCAATCGCCACGCCAGCCGGTCGGTTAAAGAAATTGATGTCGGGAATCCCAGGGTACGTCCACCAGACCCGATCGTCTCCAATGAAGTTAGCTTTGTAATTTGGATTGGCACTGGAAGGATTATGTGCGCTACCGGCACTCACATCGACAATCCCATACGAATCATTAAATACCTGAACGACATAGCCTTTAATATCACTTACAAAGATATTACCCGTACCTGTCGGACGGTTATCTACGGCAATCGCAAAAGCAGATTGGAACGTCCCTATTTGTCTCTTTTCAACCCCACTAACAGGGTCAAGAGCAGCCACATAGGTAACTTGTGTAACAAGCAAATCCCCGTTTTTTGCAAAAGCAATTCCGCCCGCCTCTTTTGCAGTCGGTATTTTCTGTAACAGATTTCCGACACTATCGTATTTCAAGATGCCTTCAGCATGCGGGTCCGTCACATAGATGTTACCCGCGCTGTCTTGGGTCATTCGCGTCGGCGTTACAGCCCCCTCCCTGATAACAGGAAGCGCCGTAATCGCCGGAATTGATGCTGCACTGAATGCAACACCGTTAAATGGCGACAAGACACCGTAAAACAGCGCTGCCAAACCGAGGGTAACTATAAACTTGCTCAAATGTTTCATAAACCATTGCCTCCAGACTAAAAGCGGATAGCCCTGTATTTCTGGTAAAATACGATATGTTGCTCTGCCGTATAACCCTTAAGAATTAAGTCTGTTTCGTATAACTGCATAATTCTGAGTAATGAGTATTTTTCTCATTTGCAATTATATTGCCAGTTAAAAGATATGGTTCAATTAAATTGCTTCTATGGGTTACTTTTATTGAACCAGTCTCTGACTGCGGGAGCATCATAATGACATCCTCCAACCCCAGGTGTCCCTGGAATTGTAACGCATGTGCCGCTTGGAATAGCACCGCCAGTAAACGTATAACTAACTATTCCTGAGCCTTTAATTGTATTCGCTGCAAATCCAGGGACCAAGTCTCCTCTGCCATTCACAATATTGCCGTAATGGGGAAGGCCAGTGATTAGATGACACAGCTGACAGACTTGTGATGGTGGTGTTCCTATCTGGGCAGCAATAAACAAATGGGCTACATGGAGATTATTGGCACCAAAACTGGAGCCGCCATATCCGCTAAACGGTCCGATATATGGTCCGCTGTAGGTGTCCGGTGTCTGGCCAGGCTCACCACCCGACCCCAGTATGTTGTGGCAATGACTGCATTGAGTCCTGTCAAACGTGGCTGCACTCTTCCAGGCCGGAAAGATTTGCGTATTCTGTCTGAAGACTATCCCGCCGTGACAAAGAACATTGGAGCAAACCCCCGTGATTGGGTCGTACGACGCTGTTGCACCATTTTCATTGTACTTTGCCGGCAAGGGAGCACCGACTACAATTGGATTTGATGTATGCGTGCCCGAGTTTGCGGCATTGATGTGGCATGAGTCACATTGGAGATTAAGGATTGCGTCCCAATGTTTCGTATGCCGACCGGTGGTGGGGCGGCCAAGCAGAGGTGCAGTGTGACATGTCGCGCACCCCGAACTCACCGTTGTGTTCCATGCCGGTGTTGTTCCAATGTGACAACTTACATTTGAACAGGTTCTCGTTGATGGGTTATATGCTGCCCCTGCTCCGGCTTGTGACGGCAGAAGCGACACCACCGCCGCTGGCAACGTTGCGTGCTGCGAAGTCCCGCTGCCGGCACCATTATGACAGGTAAAGCATGAGACGCCTGCTATGGCGGTATGCTTTGGATGGGCATTGGCCGTATTCGGGAAGCTTGCTCCGTTCGGTCCGCTCGGCGGACCGCCGTGACAGGAAATACATCCAACCGTAACGCCGGCTGTGTCAACCGGTTTGGTGAAATGACACCTCAGGCCGGCAATTGGTGAAGTCGTAGGTGAACATGAGGGGGCAATTCCTGCGACACCATCGAGGTTGGTGCCGTGACAGAGCCCACAGGATGCGGCCATATCTCCCGCCGAGGCATGGCTTACGCCAGAGCCATATTTCGGCACCCAACCGTATGGATGGGCAAGATGAGGATTCTGATCGTGGCAGCCTACAGAATTACATCCTTGCGGCCGGCTACCGATTGGATTGCTAAATGATGGGTTCTGGCCTGAAGACGGAGTCGCATGACATGGCTGGCATGCCTGAATACTGAACTTGGCGCCAGGCCGACCCGTTATACCTGGATTGGCACCATGATTTACTCCTGATGCCCAGGGTTGTGGGTCATTTGCATGACCGACCACACCATGACAGAGGGTGCTATTAAAACATCCCGGCGCTCCGTCATTGTAGGTCGATATGACAGGTGTCTTTAGGTTGTTACCTTTGGTATGGCAAGCAGCGCAGACGGTGGCATTGCTCGTTTTGACCAGCGTATGAGTGATCAACCCACCTCTCCACGGCCTATTTGGATGGGGAGAATTAACGTGGCATTGAAAACATGACACCTTCGATATGCCACCGGCAAAATCTGTTCCATGACATTCCTGACATGCCGCCATGTTTTTACTGGCACCGTAGTCAAGCCCGCCATGAACAAGCCCGTTCTTCCAATCAGCCATATGATGCTTAGTCGTAGGATCGATCGCAGGAGCGGCACCGGAATTCCCTTTGCTACACCCCCACAGATTGACCACGCAAAGCAGCGCTATACCGTATTTCAATATCTTCATATCATTCTCCTATCGGTGGCAGGTAATGCAGCGCTCGTTGTTGGCGCGGCCATGACAGCGGTAGCAACTGGCCGGATCGAGCTTGCCTTCGATCTTGTGCAGTGTCATGAAGTTTCCACGGTGCGGCATGTCACGATCGGGACGGTTGCCATAGCGTATGGACGGCTTCATCTCGACCTGGTTGGTATGGCAGTCATTGCAAAACGAGCTTTTGTGGCAGGTGGAACAGAGACGATCATCGGAGGAAGCATAGAAGCGATGGTTTTTGACAAAGGCCGGCGTATGGCTGAATGCATCAAAGGCCTTCAGGGTACCATTCTGCTGATCCTCGTGACACTCGGCACAACTGACCTGCTGCCCCACTGCCAATGCCTCCGGGTGGGATGCGGGCAGGCCGGGTATGCCCCTCATCTGGGCGCAGGCGGCAAGTATGATCAGCGACCCGGCTAAAATCACCGCCGGCAACGTTACCTTAAAAAATCTCATTTCTTCCCTCCTTTGCTGTCAAAGGTCATATTATAGGTTAGGCGGGCAAGACCTTTTATCTCTTCGATAAACAGGGGATTTCTGCCATAACTGAAGTCACCGGAAAGAGCCAGACCGGGAGTCAGGTGGTATCCCAGGGAAGCCATCGCCTCCCAGGCGCTCTTTTCGTTATAGACCCTGTCTTTGAAAATGTAATCGAGGAGATCTATTGCGGCAAAGTATGTTTTGGTGTCATGCATCGCGTAGAGGCGCAACTCATGATAGGAAGCACTGGGCTGTCCAATGATGGCAAATTCCTTGCCGGCGCGCAGGTAATGGTAGCCCAAACCACCACGCACCGAATTATCCAGGTAGGAGACTTTGATGTCGGCGCCATAACGGTCGGCGTTGCCGAATGAACGGGTATAGCGCTTGTAATCCGCGGCGATCTCAAGCGCTTTACTGATCTCGTAGGAAGCACTGCCACCGAGAGAGCGGGATCTCTCAGCGGGATTGAGCGCTAATTGCGCAAAATTCGCCCAAGAATAGAAATAGTTCTGCTCGCGATGTTCGTTATATTCGCCGGTCAACACCAAGTGCCGCAACGGCTTGATATTCATCAGGTAGCTCTGTTCCGCCACCCCCTTAGTTTCGGTGTTGTAGCTGGTGTGCCCCATAAGTTCAACCGCTTTATACGGGCTGAACCAGACATCACCACCCACCAGGCGGTGATTGACATTTTTGTAACGAGGCGTAATGCCATCCGCCAAAACGCTGGTCAGAGCCGGTGCTTTGGTTTCATACTGGCCTGAAACACCCAATTCCAAGACACCCTTATAACGATAGTTAATGCGACCACCGAAATTGCCATCTCCCTTGCCGTCACTATTTTCGGCAAACAGCTTATCGGTATGCACGTTGGCGCCGCCAAAAGCAGAAACTCCAAAACCCAGCGGCAGGTCGGTGCGAACACTGACACCGTCTATCTGCTCATTGACGATACCCTCATGGACAAAGAAACGACCGGCGCGGATATCGGCGTTGGCTTCTTTGAAGCGGTACTGCAGGTATCCATAGGTCAGGCGGCCGGCGAATTGATCGCTGTTATAGCTCTTATCCCAAATATCACCGCGCCCCCAGCCGGATAGGTGCAGCGAGAGATTGCCATCGCCCAGACTGGCAACATCCAGCCCCAAAAATTGAGTCGCCGGGAGCAAATTCTTTTTGGGGAAACCCGGGTCGGCACGTTGTTCAAACCGTACTATACTGGTTGCATCAACGGAAACTTCCGCTGATAATGCGGCCCCCGGAAGGGCCAGAAGGAAGCAGGCAGGGATCAAGCGGGCACATGACAGTTTCATGAAGGCGCTCCTGTTGTGTAGTGAGAAAGCCTTTTAAGATTCATCTTAGGATATAAACAAAACCCCTCAATAAAGCAATAAGAATGTTTTTATAATTCACCTGCCAACGCACGGATTAAGCGCGTTTTGCATTACTCTGGCAGATGGATTTACCGCACGTTGACAATTGCTTCCGCACTACAGATCGGCTACACTTTGCAGCGCTAATAGTGTAACTAGTTTTGCACGTTTCGCAAGTTTTCACTACCGTGCATGAAGGGAAATTGTCATTAAAAAGCTTACTCTTCTGAGACCCTACCTGATCGCACTCCGTTGGCGTTATGCGTTGGGAGGTTGTTTTCTTCTGGCCACCAACGGGTTTGCCCTGTTGATACCCTGGCTAATGAAATTGGCCGTAGAAGGCTTGCAGCACCCCACTTCGGCACGAATTTCAGCGCCAATAGCAGCCCTGACCATTGCATGTCTGGCCGTGCTGCACTGTGTAACCCGCATCTTCTCCCGAACCCTGATTCTTAACGCCGCCCGCATCATTGAGTTTCGCATTCGTGACGACCTCTTCCGGCAATTGCTGCTACTCGATCAGAATTTTTTCAGCATCAGCCGCACCGGCGACATCCTCTCCCGTTTTTCCAACGACCTGACCAATGTCCGCATGTTGACCGGCTTTGGCGCCATGAGCGCCATGAATACATTAATCATCTATATAGCTGCCGTAACGTTGATGCTGCATATCCATCCTTGGTTGACGGTATGGGCGATTGTCCCATTTCCACTGATGGTGCTGGCCGTCAAGATGGTAAGTCAACAGATGTTTCAGCGGTCACTTGAGGCACAGGAAGAACTTGCTCGCCTTTCGAGCCTTGCGGAAGAATCGGTTTCGTCGGTTCGCCTGATCAAATCCTATTGCCGCGAAGGGTATTTCCAGGGTCAATTCGGACAGATTGCCGGACGATATCTGCAGCACAACTTGCGCCTGGCGCGTCTGCGCGGACTGGTAATCCCGGTGATGGCGGCGGCCACCGGCGCAGGGACTCTGGTCGTTCTGTTCATGGGGGGGCGCCTGGTAATCTCCGGGGGTATTACTCTGGGCGACTTCGTAGCCTTCAGCGGCTATCTGGCCATGCTGGTCTGGCCCACGGCGGTGCTGGGCTGGATCCTGACCCTGGCCCAGCGCGGAGCGGCATCCATGTCACGCCTGGCCATGGTTCTAAGCGCCGAAACGGCGGTCAGCGATGCAGTCGGAGCAGAGCCACTTACAGAGATTCGCAAGGGGATCGAGTTTCGTGAACTGTCCTTCCGGCATGGTGAGACAACGATCCTGGAGCGGATTTCGTTTCAGGTTGCCGCTGGAGAAAAGCTGGGTATTACCGGCACCGTCGGCAGCGGTAAGTCCACCCTGATCAAGCTGCTGCCGCGCTTGCTGCCGGTGGCGGACAATATGCTCCTGATCGACGGACATGACATCAACCATATCACCTTGGACAGTCTGCGCAGGCTGATCGGTTACGTCCCCCAGGAGGCCTTTCTCTTTTCCCGCAGCATCCATGAAAACATCAGCTATGGTCTGCATGACTACAACGAACAGATCGTTGGTGAGGCTGCCCGTCAGGCAGGATTCTCCGAAGATGTGGAAAAATTTCGTGAGGGGTTGGATACTCTGGTAGGTGAAAAGGGGGTCTCGCTGTCCGGCGGCCAGAAACAGCGTCTATCCATTGCCCGGGCATTGGCGACCGACCCGCCTGTTCTGTTGCTGGACGACCCGCTTTCAGCGGTGGATTCCGCGCGCGAAGAGGAGATTTTGACCGAACTGGGGCAGTTTTATGCAAACCGCACCGTACTGATTGTTTCCCAACGTATATCAGCATTCCGTGATTGCGACCGAGTGATTGTACTGGAAAAAGGCAGGATTGCCGAAGAGGGAACGCCGGGCGAGCTGTTGGAACGGGGAGGGCTCTACGCCGAGATGAGTCGTATGCAGCGATTGCAGCAGGAACTGGGTTAGTACGCCTAGCCTGCTCCTGAGGCCGCGCTTCAGGGAGGACAGATTTATTTTTACTCCCGACTGGGGGGAACGAGATGGGTTAAAACGGATACCCCAGACCAACGAACACCGCCGGACCATCGTGTCCGATCCCCACATCTACGCGGCCGATAATATTGGGCCGGACCACGGCCCGGACACCGATACCGGGGTTGAACTCAAACTGCCTGCTACTAGAGCGGTCAAGCCGTTCCATGACGGCACCCAGGTCAATAAAGGGCGCCAGCTCCCAGTCGGCCTTGACGTTAAAGATCTCCCAGCGGAAAAGCCGGATCCGTTCTTCCAGATTCAGCAGGAAATAGCTGTTATCGATAAAACGGTTGCGGCCATAACCACGCAGTGTGTTTTCGCCCCCCAGGATACTCTGCTCCAAAAAGGGAACACTTGCGCCGAGCGTTTGATTGTACACCAGACGAAACACGCTGATGTAACGAGCGTTATCAAAGGGAATAAACCCCTTGACCTCACTCTCGTAATGCCGATAGTCGGCGGTGCTGCCCAAGACCCTTGAACTGTTTTCCATGCTGACCTTGGCAAAGCCACCCGAGGTCGGCATACTGATCGAGTCCAGCGTGCTGTAGATCAGCGAGATCCGCTGGGCGTGCGCGACAAAGCCATTAATGCCGGGGACGTTATTTTCAGCGAAACGAGTTCTGATAAAGGGAATGTTTGTGACGGCCCCCGGCTCGATTTCCACATCGCGGTAGCGCTCACCCAGGACCAGTTGAATATGCCGGGCAATATCATATCCGGCTGAAAGATTGAAACCGATCTCCCTATCGGTATAGTTGGACTCGCTCTGACTGGGGGTTTTGGCGTTAAATCCGAAAAAGCGTGCCGAGCCGTCGCTGTAGGCAAAGGCAAACAGGTTCATTTCCAGCTTTTTGTCCAGATAGGTCTTGTCACGCAGCTTGAACTCATAATCCTCGTTGATGATGGTCGATTTGGAAATATTTGCTTCCCAGAAACGGTCCGGCGAGGGATAGAAAGCGGCATAGAGTGTTGAAGATACGCCGAAATTCTTATTATGATTGACCTGGGGGGCCAGAAGTGAGTTGATGTTGTCGTCTTTGTCGTGCAGCAGAAATGCCGCCAACGCACCGACAGTGATACCTTCGTTGGGGCTGGAAGCGATCACCGGCAGCGGGATGGTCACCACCTTGACCTCTTTGTCGGAGGCGTCATTGGACAGCGGATAGGGAAGCACATCGCGGGGAATATAGCTTGTGCAGCTTGTCAGCAGCAACAATAGTCCCAGGGTAAGATAACGACAACATGTGGTCATGTTCATAAACATAGCCGATGTATGTAACATCCCCTCGCCGAAGGTGTCAACCACCCTGTACCCGCCCCCTGTGCTTAGCACTTGTCTCGCCCCTCTCCCTGGGCTATACTCCCAGCATTTAGCCATGCAAAGGTCGCCATGAAGCTCAATTCCAAGCTCATCATCATCATGCTCTCCCTGCTGGTTCTGGCCATGCTGACCCTCTTTACCCTCAATCAGTATGCCCAGAATGATCTGGTGCGCGAGATCCAGGAAAGTTCTCAGGAGATCTCCAAGGCCGTCCAGATGAGCATCGAGGATCTCACCTCGGAAACCGAAACATCGCGCCTGAACGAATATCTCAGCAAGGCCCGTGAAAAAGGCATCAACGAGATCAACATCATCAACAGCGAGGGGGAGATCATCGACTCCTCCGACCCCGAGAAGATCGGCAAAAAGCGTGAGCTCAAAAAACTGGAAAAGGGTGTTCACGCCGCACCGGCTTCCAGCAGGGCTTCCTCAATCCTCTCCCAGAAACATTACGAGGTACTCGTTCCGGTCATCGTTGGCGACGAGCACCTGGGCTATGTCCAGATTAACATGTTACTGGACAATATCCGCGATATTCAACACGCCAACTTCATCCGCAGGCTGTTTGCCACCAGCATGGTCTTTGCGGTCGGCATCGCCCTGACCATTTTTCTTGCCCGGCGTTATACCGACCCGATCCATCGCCTGGTCGGCGATTTCAAGCGGGTTTCGGCCGGTGACCTGTCGGTAACCATCCCGGTCGAGAGCAGTGATGAAATCGGTGAACTGGCCGGTGGTTTTAATAACATGGTCGAAAAACTGCGTGAGCGCGAGGAGCTGGAAAAGAGGCTCTACGAGGCAGAGCACCTCTCCCGAGTCGGCCAGCTGGCCTCGGGTATCGCCCATGAGATTCGCAATCCGCTCAACTACATCAGCCTGGCCATTGATCATCTCAAGACCGAGATGCTGCCGGAGTGTGGCGACAAATGCGCCGAGTTGGTCGAACTTACCGACAAGATCAAGGAAGAGGTGCGGCGGGCCAATTACATGGTGCTCAATTTCATGAACTACGGTCGCCCCCTCAAGCTGCGCCGGGTCCTGGTCCCCTACGCGGAGATCCTGGCCAAGGTGCTGCCACTGATGAGCGACAAGCTGGTCGAGCAACAGATCAGCATAGAAGAGGAGATCGCTGCCGATCTGCCCCCCCTGTGGGTCGACCAGGAACTGCTGCGCAACTGCATGCTCAACTTCATCAGCAATGCCGCCCAAGCCATGAACGAGGGAGGAGTGATCCGCCTGGGGGCTGCCCTGGACACGGACGGCCAGCGGGTACGCTTGACCTTTGCCGATCAGGGCAGCGGCATATCGCCCGAGGATATCAGCAAGATTTTCCAACCTTATTTCACGACCAAGGACGTAGGTATCGGACTGGGACTGGCCATCACCGAGCGGATCATCAAGGAGCACGGCGGCGAGATCCTGGTTGAAAGCAGGCCGGGTGAGGGAACGACATTTACGGTTGTCCTGCCGTTGCAGCACGACACCCAGGAGGCAAGCTAGTGGCGGATATGAAAGGCAGAATACTTGTTGTCGATGATGAGAAGCTGCAGCGGGAAATCATCATTTTGACCCTCAAAAAAGAGGGACACGAGCTGGCCGAGGCGGCCAGCGCCCGCGAGGCGCTGTCGTTATTGGAAAAGCGCGAGTTCGACCTGATCCTGACCGACCTGATGATGCAGGGTCAGACGGGGATGGAACTGTTGGAACAGGTCCAGAAGGTGGATACGGAGCAGTGTGTCATCATGATGACCGCCCACGGCTCCATCAAGACTGCGGTCGAGGCTATCCAGAAGGGTGCCTTCAATTATCTCGAAAAACCGATCGAGGGGGACCAGCTGATCCTGGCAATCAGCAAGGCTCTGGAGCACATCGGCCTGGTTCGGGAAAACCGCGTCCTGCGCAAGCGCCTGGAGGCGATTCAGCCCATTCCCTATATCCACGGCGAACACCCCAAGATGAAAGAGGTCTTCAGGATCATCTCCAAGATCGCCACCTCCAGTTCGAGCGTACTGATCGTGGGCGAATCGGGCACCGGCAAGGAGCTTGTGGCGCGGGCCATTCACGACGGCAGCCATCGCAAGGACAAGCCGTTCATGGCCATCAACTGTGCCGCCATCCCCGACACTCTGATTGAGAGCGAATTGTTCGGCCACGAGAAAGGGAGTTTTACCGGAGCTAATGCCCGTGAAATCGGCATCTTTGAGGCGGCTAACGGCGGCACCGTCTTCCTGGACGAGATCGGTGAAATGAACGTGGCCATGCAGGCCAAACTGTTGCGCGCCATCCAGGAAAAAGAGATCCGCCGGGTGGGCGGAAAAGTCAATCTGCCCTTGGATCTGCGTATTCTGGCGGCCACCAATCGGGAACTGGAACAGGAGATCAAGCGAGGGGCATTTCGTGAGGATCTGTTCTATCGCCTGAATGTAATCCGCATCAACCTTCCACCCCTGCGCGAACGGGGCAGTGACCTTAAAACGTTGACGGAATATTTCGTAAAAAAATACAGTGAGATATCCGGTATCGAGGTTGAGGGCATTTCCAAACCGGCTCTGCGGCTGATCATGAATTATGGCTGGCCGGGCAATGTGCGTCAGTTGGAATCGGTCATCGAGCGTTCGGTGTTGATGGCGGAAAGCAATATCATTCAACCCGAAGACCTTCCAGCCGAAATCAGCTCCACCTCGGGCCTGAGCGGTGGCATCAACATTGAACTGCCGCCGGACGGCATTGATTTTGAAGAACTGGAAAAAGGGCTGATCATCAAGGCCATGGAGCGCGCCGACTGGGTCATCGGCAAGGCGGCGCCACTCTTGGGTATGAGTTACAAGACGTTGCAGTATCGGTTGGAAAAGTTTGGAATCGAGCGCCCCGAAAAACGTTCCAAGACGGCCTGATTGTCCCCAGCAGCACCCATGCCGCAATCTGCCGCTGATCCTGGATCAGCGGCATTGATTACTCTGGCGACTACATGACGGTCAGTTGGTAGCCCTTCCCCTCCAGATAAGCCACGATATCCCTGATGTGATCATACCCGCGTGTTTCCAACTCCAGTGAAACATCCGTCCGGCCGATGGGCAACGATTTTGAACGGCGGTCGTGGGTGATATGAAAGATATTGGCCCGTGTCTCCGCAATGTCCAGGGCCAGCTTTGCCAGTGCACCGGGGTGGTCGTCCAGTTCTATCGTCAGCTTGAGGTAACGCCCCCCCGCGATCAGTCCCCGCTCGACCACCTGCGAGATGGTTTTGACATCAATATTGCCCCCGAGGAGCAGGCAAACGGTTTTTCCCGTCAAAGCGGGAATGCGCTGATTCAGAACTGCCGCCAGGGTCACCGCCCCGGCCCCCTCGACCAGCAGCTTGGTCTTTTCGAGCAGGGAGACGATCGCCAAGGCGATATCCTCTTCTTCGACCTGGACGATCTCGTCAACATTGCCGCAGATGACCGGCACGGTCCTGGTTCCGGGAAGCTTGACGGCAATGCCGTCGGCCAAGGTGACACTGACCGGCTTCTCAATCGGTTTGCCCGCCGCAAAGGATGCCGACATGGACGCTGCGGCCCGTGATTCGACACCAATGATACGGACATGGGGTGCTCGTTCGCGTACGAGCGAGGCCATGCCGGCAATCAGCCCGCCACCGCCGACCGGGATGATCAGGTTCTGTACGTCCGGCAGCTCCTCCAGTATCTCCAGGGCAATCGTCCCCTGACCCGCCATGACCAACTCATCGTCGAACGGATGCACAAAGAGTGCCCCAGAGGCTCGTTGTTCAGCCAAAGCGGCCGCGCAGGCCTCATCAAAATTCCGACCGACGAGCAGCACCTCGGCCCCATAGTCGCGGGTTGCCTGTACCTTTTGGGGAGGGGTGATCTCCGGCATGAAGACCGTTGCCTTGACCCCCAGCAGGTCGGCTGAAAACGCGACCCCCTGGGCATGATTACCTGCCGAAGCTGTGATGACGCCGTTTTTGAGTGCTTCACGCGGCTGGGCCGTCATGAAGTTGAGCGCCCCACGGATCTTGAACGAGCCGGTGCGCTGCAGATTCTCGCATTTGCAGTACAGCGGAAGACCCAGCTTTTCCGTGTAGTAGTGTGAATAGATCAGTTCCGTACGACGGACCCGTTTTCTGAGTCGATCATAGGCTTCATTGATCAGGTCGTTGAGATGCATGGTGATAGCCCTCTCTGCCGTGTCGGCTGCTGGCATACTAGCAGAGCCGGGCAGCCGGGTCAAACAGCTAAAAGGTCTGATAAGGTCGGTTTGCATCTTGGCAACCCCGTGGTTTGCTGGTACATTCGCACTATCTTATCCGCAGGAGGATCCATGGAAGCAATTCATCACCGGCTTATCATTCTCGGTGCAGGGCCGGCCGGTTACACCGCCGCCATCTATGCGGCGCGCGCAAATCTCAACCCGGTCATCATCACCGGACTCCAACCGGGCGGGCAGCTGACAACCACTACCGAGGTCGATAACTGGCCCGGCGATTACGAAGGTGTTCAGGGGCCCGAACTGATGGAGCGCATGCGCCTGCATGCCGAACGTTTCAACACCCAGATGATTTACGACAGTATCAACAAGGCCGATCTGCATCAGCGTCCTTTTGTGCTGGAGGGAGATTCCGCCCGTTATACCTGTGATGCACTGATCATTGCCACCGGCGCCTCGGCCAACTACCTGGGGCTCCCTTCTGAGGCGGCCTTCAAAGGCAAAGGTGTCTCGGCCTGTGCGACCTGCGACGGCTTCTTTTACCGCGGCAAGGATGTGGCCGTGATCGGGGGAGGCAGTACGGCGGTCGAAGAGGCGCTCTACCTTGCCAATATAGCCAGACATGTCACCTTGGTGCATCGCCGGGAAGAGTTCCGCGCCGAGAAACTCCTTGCGGAGCGCCTGATCGAAAAGACTAAGGGCGGCAATATCAGCATTGAGTGGAATCATGTTTTGGACGAAGTACTTGGTGACGACAGCGGAGTCACCGGCATGCGTATTCGTCACCGGAGCGGTTCCACCAAGGAGATTGCGCTGCATGGAGTTTTCATTGCAATCGGCCACTCACCGAATACGACAATCTTCACCGGCCAGCTGGATATGGTTGACGGCTACATCCGCACAAAATGCGGCGGGCTCGAAGAAAATCTGACCGCCACCAGCGTCAAAGGTGTCTTTGCCGCCGGGGATGTACAGGATTTTACCTACCGCCAGGCAATCACCTCGGCCGGTACCGGCTGCATGGCAGCCAAGGACGCCGAACGTTATCTGGATACGCTGGAATAACAGGGGGTGCACTATGGCAGACACGCCTGACGACCTTGATATACTGCTTGCGGATGTGCGCAAGACCATCTCCGACAACAAAAAATTTCTTGATAAACTTATCGATGAAACGGTCGAGGATGACCCGGAGGATGAAAACGAAACCGTGACAGTTGAAGAAGATTTCGAAGAGCTGTAATCGGACAATAGGTTACCGCAGACGCAAGAAAGCCCCCGGAGGATATCCCCGGGGGCTTTCTTGTCAAGATACCTTTATTGGTCAGTGTTTCTTCTTTTCACTGGCACCGCCGGTCACATCAACTCCACCGGGGTTATGGCACTCACTGCAGTTGGTCTTCATCAATTCGTCACCAATATCAACCGGGTGCACAAAATCCTTCACTTGGCTTCCCTTGGGGACATTTTCCTGAATCTGGCTGACAACGGTGTGACACAGGTTACAGTCCTTGGAGATGACTTTACCAGCGGCATTCTTGTGTTTGCCGTCATGGCAACGGAAGCAACCGGGGAAGTAGAAGTGTCCCGTATGGGTCGGATAGGCATTCCAAACCACCTTCATCTTGGGGAAGAAGTTTCTGGTATAGATCTTCTGGATTTCTTCCGTAGCCTGCTTGATCGAAGCGGCTTTGGATGTTACCAGGGCCGGGTAGTTCTTGGAGTAATACTCCTGAATCCCCTTGGCGATTGCTGCGGTTGCTTCCTCGGTGCTCTTGTACGGCTTTTCCAGAAGCTCTCCACCAAGTTTTTTCAAGAACGGCAGAGACGGATCCAGCTTGCCGGCTGCGAAACGGTTATCCAACTCCCGGCTGGGGGGATTATAGGCATGCGCCGGCCTGTTGTGGCAATCGATACAGTCCATAAGGCGTTTTTCGTGTTTTGAGGCTTCTTCTTTTGTCAGCGGCTTATCGAGGCTGATGAATTCATCCAGGGTACCGTCCGCCCTCTTGACTGCCACATAGGGGATATCCATCCGTTTTTCATCGGTGGCCACATAACTGACTTCCTGACCGATATGCCAATGAATACCGGAGCTGTTAGGCGCGCCGGGCGAGCCGCCGATCTTGATCAACAGTTGTGTCTCGCGACGAGTGTTTTCCTCATTGGGTGCATTGTGTGAGAAAATCTTCTGGCGGGCCGAGAAGAATTTTTCCGGCCAGTGGCAATGTTCACAGGTACCACGTGCCGGACGCAGATTATGTACCGGGGTGGGAATCGGTGTCGGATAGGTGCCAGTCAGGACAGAATACAACTGACGGGTGCCGTTGATCTTGGCCTTCACGTAGTAATCGATGCCGGAACCGACATGGCACTCAACACAACGTACCTTGGCATGGGGCGACTGTTCCCAGGCAGTAAACTCCGGACCCATGGGAACGTGGCAGATCTCACCGCAGAAAGTGGTCGACTCGGTAAACTCGAAACCCTTGATGGTTGCTACGCCGATAATGGCAAAGAACACCACGGTTACCACAGCAAAGAACAACGACAGGCGCAGCTTGCTCGGATCGTTAAAGTCCAGGCGCGGCAGCGGGGGAAGATCCAGTTCCGGATTCTTGCGATGCTTGTTGCGCGTCAGCCAGGCCCCAAAATAGGTCAGCACACCACCGAAGAGAATGCCTCCCGGCAGCAGAAAATATGTTACTATTTCCAGGTAGGGGTTCTCGACTCCCAGAAAAGCCTGCAACGCCAGAAACAGGACAATAACCAGCGCCGAGACTGCCGAGATAAGCATCCCCAACAAGCTGATTACGTTCATGTAGTACTTTTCTGCGGCAATTTTCTTACGTTTTTCCATTGTTCCTCCCCGGATACCGGTCTATTCATCTGCGCATTGCATGTAGTAGATACTAAAAACATTTTTTTCTATCATGGCACCTGCATAAAAGCAACTTAAAATAGCATTTGCCGGGACAGCCGTTTTCATTAGAACAAACTGCGCGGAATCGCAGAAAAAATTGCTTCACTCATATTCAATTTGCTATTGACAAGCGCATTAGAAGTGATAATTTAACAGCGTTATATTTTTGATATTTTTATTTACACCAATGTGATTCAAATGTTAGGGAGTACCCGCATACAAACTAAGTCACGGAGGTACGCAATTTGAAAAACCATGTTTGGCGACCATTGTTCATCGTTTTGGCGATCGTCGGCGGGATTCTGTTTACCAGAACCCTGCTGGTCCCGAAGGACTTCGGGATCTACGAACGCGGCTACATGTACGGATGGCATCGCAAGTCCAATGAGGCCGAGTGGAAAAAGTATCCGATAAAATATAAAACCTCCCAGGGTTGCCCGGAGTGCCATAAGGACAAGTTCGACGACATTATGAGCTCGCCCCACGCCATCATCAGTTGCGAGAACTGTCACGGTCCGAATTACAACCACCCCGATGACCCGCAGGGCCTGACCATCGACCGGAGCCGCGGGCTCTGCATCCGTTGTCACGCCTATCTTCCCTACAAGGGCACGATCCGGGGAGGCATTAAGGGGATCAATCCCGAGACCCATCACCCGGAGGAACAGTGTGTCACCTGCCACATCCCCCACAATCCGAAACCAATGATCCAGAAGCGGGAGGTGAAGTCATGATAAACCGTCGCGAATTCTGTAAAAAAGGGTTGTTGATCGCAGGGGGCCTGGCCATTCCGCTTTCCGCCCTGGAGCTGTTTAATCCCGCGCGGCTGAGAGCCGAGAAGGATGACAAGGGCAAGGTGCGCTGGGTTTTTCTGGTGGATGTGCATAAGTGTGTCGGCTGCGGCTTGTGTGTTAAGGCCTGCAAGATCGAGAATGACGTCACCTGGGATGCCAATGTGACCCGCACCTGGGTGGAACGTTACATCGTCACCAAGGACGGTAAGACGCTGATCGATTCACCTAAGGGGGCCCGGGACGGTTTCACCACCCAGAAGATCGACCAGGGGCACATGGGGCTTAAAGAGGTCAAACCGGAGGATATCAACAAGGCCTTCTTCGTTCCCAAGCTCTGCAACCATTGCGACAATCCGCCCTGCGTTCAGGTCTGCCCGGTCGGGGCCACCTACCAGACCCAGGACGGGGTAGTGCTGGTGGACCGCTCGTGGTGCATCGGCTGCGGTTATTGTGTCATGGGCTGCCCCTACGGCGTCCGCTACTTTCACCCGGAACTGCGTGTGGCCGAGAAGTGCACCCTCTGCTACCACCGGCTGAGCCAGGGCATGAAAACCGCCTGTGTGGACGCCTGCCCCTTCGGCGCCCGCAGGGTCGGTAACATCAGGGATCCGCAAGACCCGGTCACCAAGATCATTACGACAGAGCCGGTCAACGTGCTCAAGGAAGAATTCGGCACCAAACCTCAGGTATTCTATCTGGGATCCTCAATGGAGGTGAAATAAGCATGGTACACGGTGAGGCTTGGACCCTGAAGGAATTTTTCGTTTACCCCAACGAGTACATCTACTGGTCGATCCAGATCGTCATGTACCCGTTCATGACCGGCCTTGTGGCCGGGGCATTCGTGCTTTCATCCCTTTATCACGTTTTCGGCGTCAAACAGTTGAAGGATATCGCGCGCTTTGCGCTGGTCTTCTCCCTGGCCCTGCTGCCGGTGGCCATGATGCCGCTCCTCTTGCATCTGCAACAGCCGTTCAGGGGCATCAATGTCATGATGACGCCGCACTTTACTTCGGCCATTGCCGCCTTCGGCATTGTATTCACGACCTACGGTATGATTGTTGCCTCGGAGATCTGGTTCGTCTACCGCAAATTCATCGTGGAGCGCGTGAATGAGCTGCGCGAGAATCAACAGCGAGCTCCACTTGAGTCATTGCAACTGATGATCTACACCCTGCTTTCCATGGGGGCCATGGATATCAGCCCGGAGGCCTTGCACAAGGACGAACGGGCCGTCAGCATCCTGGCCGCGATCGGTATTCCGGTGGCCTGTTTCCTGCACGGCTATGCCGGTTTCATTTTCGGCTCGGTCAAGGCCAACGCCCTCTGGATGACACCGCTCATGCCGGTCATTTTCATCTGCTCGGCGGTCGTCTCCGGTATCGCTCTGTGCATCGCCACCTACATCATCACCATGGAGCTGCGCAAATTCATCTATGCGCGCAGACGCCTGGATGACCCGGACCTGCCGACCAACGACGAGCTCAAGAGTGCCGAGATCCACGTCGTCACCATGACCGTCAAGTATCTGGTAATGTTCCTGGTGCTGGCCATTACCCTGGAGTTGCTGGACCTGATCTTCCGCACCTACACGGCGGTCAAATCATGGGATATCCTGCGCAGCGTCATCTATGAACGGGATTTTTTCAAGATCTTCATCCTTCAGTACGGACTGGGCAATCTTGTCCCCTTCATCCTGTTCCTGATGCCGGGCTTGACGATCCGGCGGGCCCTGCTCGGCACGTTGCTGGTTTTGATGGGGGTCTTCATGATGCGTTGGAACGTCGTCATCGGCGGCCAGGCCTTCTCGGCCTCCTTCTCCGGCTTTATGGATTACAAGCTGCCGCTTTGGCCGGACAATCTGGAAACATACAAGGAAGGACTGCTTGGGGCACTGACGGTCATCGCCACCCCCTTCGTACTCTTCTACGGAGTCACCAGGATTCTGCCGGTTTTCGGCGTCAAGGATTCACACTGATCCCTTAGAAACACGACTGGTCTGGCTGTTGATCCAAACAGATGTCAGCTCACATGCAATAGAAAGAACCGATTACATAGTCCCGATTGAGACGTCCCGTTACCTGGTTTAACAGAAATGTGAATGTCTGGAGGCGCGTAGATGTCACTGTCAGATCAGACGCTAGATGCCCGGGAAAAAGAGCTTTCAAGCCGTATTCAGACCCTGGAACGTCAGCTGGAACGTTTATCGGCACGTATGCCGGACGAAGAGGGGGCCAGGAATGCCAATCCTGGCCCCACTATCCGGGAACGAGAGTACCCGGCAGGAGAACTGAGCGATGTGTCGGAAGAGGTGCTGAACTGGGCCGGCCGCACCGCGCTCCTGCCCCGTCTGGCCACGCTTTGCTTCCTGCTGGTGGTGGCCTTGATGCTCCGCACCGTAACCGACAGCGGGGTGATCAACAAACTGATCGGCTCCGGCATCGGCATGAGCTACGCCACCATCCTGATGATCTTGGGCTGGTACAACTACAGCCGTCAGAGCCCACTGGCCCCGGTCTTCGCCGCCAGCGGCGCAATCCTGATGTCTACCATCGTTGTCGAGACACACGCCCATTTCCAGTCGCTGCCCCTCGTGCCGGCCTATCTGACCCTGATGGCCACCGGCATCGGCATGGCACTGATCAGCCGCCGCTTCAATGCCTTCACCCCCATTTCGGTCGGCATCCTGGGCATGTGCCTGGCCGGTGCGGCCATCGACTACCCACACCCCTACTTCCCCTACCTTTCCCTGCTGCTCTTTACCGCCAATCTGCTCGGATATTTTGCCGCACAGCTGAAACGTTGCTCCTGGCTGCGCTGGTCGGTGCTTCTGGTTACTATTGCCATGCTGCAACTCTGGGGGGTCCAGATAGTTTCCGCACTGCGCGGTGGTGGCACCGTTCCTCCCGAACGGCTCGCCGCCTGGTTTTTCCCGGTCATTACCCTATTCGCCGCAACCTACCTGGCGTTGGCCCTGCTCGGCCTCATCCGCGGCGGCACGGACACCATCTCCCGCTTTGATCTGAGTCTGCCGACACTTAATGTACTGTGGGCATTCTCCATCGCCCTGTACGTCACGACCGCCCGGGGCAACGGCGGGATCTTCCTTCTCGGAATCATCGGCGTACTGATCGCCATCAGCCACCTGGCCGTCAGCTTCTGGTTGGCGCAACGCAACGGCCAGGGCGCTTACGGCGCCGCAGCCTACACCTTTGCCTGCGGGGTACTGCTGGCACTGGCACTACCCGCCGCTACCGGCAGGTTGACACTCTCACTGCCGATCCTCTCGCTGATCGCCATATTCATGGCCGTCATGTCCCGCGTATGGAACAGCGGTACGGTCAGGATCACGACCTATCTGTTTCATATCTACTGCAGCGTCGCCCTGGTTTATACCCTGCGGGGGGAAGGAGCAACGGCAATGGATGCCGTCAACATACTCCCCGCCGGCCTTCTGGCCTGCATCATCTTCTACCAGTACCTGTGGTGCCGCTGGTGGCCACCCGCAGAAGACGCCTCCTTTTTCAGCCATTTCGATCACAAGGACCGCAGCGCCGTGCTGCTGCTGGTTGCCGGCCTGATCTGCGGCTTCTTCATGATTCGCGTGGCGATCTTTCAGACACTGCAAATCATCCCCGCCGCAATGCATCAGGATATCTTCCGTTGCAGCCAGTCGGTGTTCATCAATGGGGGAGCCGTTGCACTCGTCCTCTTCGCCTATCTGCGACGCGACAAGGAGATCAGAAACGTAGCCATCCTGGTCACCCTGGTGGGCGGAGTGAAGGTCTTCCTCTTCGACCTCCTCGGTACCCACGGCATCGCACTCGTATCCAGTGTTTTCTCCTTCGGAATGGCGGCCGCAATTGAATCCGTGGCCCTCGGCAAATGGCAGAAACCGGCGGCTGATAAAGCGGCACGGGAATAAGCAGAGTTGAAACCACGCCGTACATACGAGAAGAGGGGCTGCATTGCGCAGCCCCTCTTCCTCATTCCAACTCGTATCAATAACTGTTCAATGCATACTGGAGATGAAGGCCAGGATCATCAACAGCAAGAGCCCCAAGCCGGTCAATAACGCCAGAAATCCGAACCCTTTAAACAGGAAATCATACAGAGCACCGGTGGGACGATGCACCTCGTATTCTTTCAGGATACCTTGTTGTTCATAGCGTTGCCATTGTTCGCCGCGTTCCTCCATAAACTCGTACTTGGAAAGCTGGCCATTGAAAATTACAAAATCCATGGGAAATTTTTCCGGACGACCATGCGTATTGAAAAAATGAACGGTAAAGATGAATCCGGTCGCCAGCAAGGCCTCATCCGAGTGAATGATCGTCGCCACGTTAAATGACCAGCCGGGGAGAAATTGTCCAAAAACCTCCGGGAACCAAAGCAGCAGCCCTGAACCACCAATGGCAAACATGCCCCAGAATACCGCAAAGAAGTCGAATTTCTCCCAGTAGGTCCACCGATCAAATACCGGCTTCTCCCCTTTGAAGATAAACCATTTCACCATACCGACTACATCGTGGACATCCTTTAGGTTGGGACAGAGTGATTCCGGCCCGAAGAGCCGCTGCAGAGCATTACCCGGAATGTCCTTGCGGATAAACAGAAAATGAAAACACATGCCCAGGGCGCTGAAAAAATAGATAAAGGTCAGCACCGCGCAAAAGCGGTGTATATACCCGGCATTGGCAACACCGCCATACACATTCATCATCATCTGCGCCCAAAGCTGGTCGCTGAACCTGAGGGGCAGACCGGTTAATGAAAGACCGAGAAAACTGGTGATTACCAGCAGGTGCAGCAGAATGTGACGCATCTTGAAGCGGCGATACTGACGCGACTGTTCAACCAGCAGTGATTGCAACTTGCCATTCTGCACAGCCAGCGCCTGAATCACCTCTTCCTGGGTCACCACCCCCATCTCCTTGAGAACTTCGCCCAGCAGCTTGCCGCTACCCTTTTGTCGTTCAAGCGCCCGGTTGAGGGTAAAACGATTGATCACTCCCCCATTGACTAGGATGCGTCCAATTTTCTTTTTCATTTCAGTTCCTCTGGCCATGACAAACAGGATACGTGATCTGCGCAAGTTACCTTCGCCGGAGCAACGCGAACAATAACCTCTGCTTAGAGATGCATGTGTTTCTTGTGACGATTTTCAACAAACCCGCGGAACATCCAGAACAGGGTATGCAGCCAGAACACGGCGAATACGCTCACCAGCAGCGCCGTCATACTGACGAAGGTGTAGAAGAGGATCGGATAGTTATGCCGGTCCGTGGGTTCTCCGTGGGCATAGAATTTGGTAAACGAAGCCGTTGCGCCGGCATGGCATTTTGAACAGGTTTTTATGACATTGGCCGAATTAATGCTGGAGGCCGGGTCGTTTCGAGGCAATACGGAATGGGCCGTGTGGCAATCGGAACAACCGGCTACCCGCTCGGGAAATCCAAGCCGGTAGTTTTTGCCGTGGTAACTCTCCATATAGGTCTTGACCGCCACGTTGAAGACCTTGTTGCGTTTCATCATCTCAGCATCGCTGTGGCATTTCAGGCAAACCTTCGTGTGGAACTCGCGGCTGGCATGATCATCTTTGCCACCGACAGGCTTTATGTCATGCAGATTGTGACAGTCGTGGCAGGCCGCGGAATCACTGTTTCCAGCGACAACCGCCTTGCCGTGCACCGACTTCCGATAAACGGCCTCTTTGTCATGACACTGGATACACATGGCCACGACAATACGCTTGTCTTTTCTCCAGTAGGTATGGCTATGGACATCCGTGTGACAGTCGGCACACCTGACCCCCTTGGCGATATGCACGCTGGCGTAGTGTTCCGCGTTTTCACGTTTATGGCAACGCTCGCACTGTACCTTTTGAACCTTGATTTCACCCTTCATGTGGCGGATCAGGTCGGTAATGTCCGTATGGCAACTGGTACAGGCATTCTTGCCATGCACCGATGCGGCAAACTCCTTGATTGAAAAGCGGTCGCTGTGGCACCCCAGGCAGGTGGCGGGGTCGATGGCCATGCCCTGCTCGGCGGAGACGGTGTGACTGAGGGAGACGATGAGGAAAAGGATCAGCAGGGAAAGGCGCGGGATTGACATGGATGCCCTCACGGAGAGTAGATACACATGGTTCAAAAAGTATATACTTCTGTACTTGACCGCTTCAACCGGAAATTATCGTATTTCTGATTAAATATCGCTAAGTTTAGTGACTAAACATATTGTCTGGCAGCAAGTAGATGTATCGGCAACTGCCGACAAAACTTTAATGTAATCTGCCCCGCCACCAGGCAAGCCAGCCGGGTGTGCTGCCAGGGGATCAGCATGCAAGCAGGTTAGCCGACGATTCACATAAGCCGTTCCGACAGGAAAGCAGCCCTTAACTATTCGAATTCACGGACCTTCTGCTATCGTTGCCTTCTTGACTTTAGCATGTCCATCTGTTATTTAGGTACACCACGCTTTCATTATCTACTGAAACACCTGGCTGTTCCGCAGCAGGCGCATGGAGCAATAGATGCATAAAAAACTGTTTATTCCCGGTCCCGTTGAGATCCACCCCGATATCCTGGCAGCCATGGCAACCCCCATGATCGGCCACCGCATGAAGGAATACGCCGAACTGCACGGCAGGGTTACCGCGGGGCTGAAAAAGCTGCTCTTCACCGAGGACAGGGTCTTTCTGGCCACCTCCAGCGCCTTCGGCGTCATGGAAGGTGCCATTCGTAACCTGGTAAGCAAGCGCTGTGCCAACTTCTGTAACGGCGCCTTTTCCGACAAATGGCATGATGTCACCCTGCGCTGCGGCAAACAGGCCGATGCCATCCGTTTCGACTGGGGCAAACCGGTTACCCCCGAGGCCGTCGAGCAGGCCCTGGCCACCGGAAAGTATGACAGCATGACCATGATCCACAACGAGACCTCCACCGGAGTCATGTCGCCCTTGGCAGAGATCGCCGAGGTGATGCGAAAATTCCCGGATGTCATGTTTATCGTGGATACGGTCTCATCCATGAGCGCCCTAAAAGTGCCGGTGGATGAGCTGGGCATCGACAGCTGCATCTTCGGCGTACAGAAGGCCTTTGCCCTGCCGCCGGGACTGGCGGTCTTTACCGCCAGCGAAAAAGCGCTGCAGCGGGCGAGCGGCATGGAGGGACGCGGCTACTACTTTGATTTTATGGAGTTTGCCGCCAACGACGCCAAGAACAACACCCCCTCCACGCCCTGCATATCATTGATCTACGCCATGGATCGCCAGCTGGAGCGCATCTTTGCCGAAGGGCTGGAGGCGCGCTGGGCTCGCCACGCCGACCTGGCCGATTATGTGCGCGGATGGGTTACCAGTCGCGGTTTCGAGCTTTTCCCCGAGGCCGCCTATCGTTCGCAAACCCTGACCTGCAGCCGCAACAGCCGCGACATCGATCTGGCCGCACTCAAGAAAAATCTGGCCGAGGCAGGTTTTGCCTTTGATGACGGTTATGGCAAGATCAAGGGTAAAACCTTTCGCATAGCCCATATGGGGGACATGACCCGGGCGGATCTTGACGAACTTTTCAGCGCAATTACAACCATCATGCCCGAATTGGCATAGACAACACGCAACAGAATCCAGGGAGGTAGAACCATGAAGTGCCCAAATTGCGGCGACAGGACAGCGGTAGATCTTGATACTCATTCCGGCGGGTTTACGGCTGAGGAGTCTCCGGTGAAGGAATGTGGAACCTGTGGGTTGGTGTGGCGGGTCAAGGTGGAAAACGGTGAGACCAAGGTCGATATCATCAAACAGGCGGATAAAAAGAAGTAGAGACGCAAGTAGTTGCGTCTCTACGTACCTAAAGGACTATTCCTTCTCAAAGACGTCCTTGCCTGCGCCGCATAGTGGACAGGTCCAGTCGTCGGGCAGCGACTCAAAAGGTGTCCCGGCCGGGATGCCCCTGTCGGGATCGCCTGTTGCGGGGTCGTAGACATACTGGCAGATGGTGCAGATCCAACGTTCCATGATGTAACTCCTTTTCTGTGATTTATTCCCAACTAATGCATTGAACCGGGCAGCCGTCAATCGCCTGCTGGATCTCCTTTTCCGAGGCGCCGGCCGGATCAAAACATTCTGATTTCTGGGCGTTGTTGAAGCGGAAGACCCCCGGACAGGTGGAAATGCAGAGACCACAGCTAATGCAGTTTTCCTGGTCAACGACAGGTTTTTTATTCATCCTGGCCTCCTTGGTATGGGTGGCCCATTGTAGCAGCTTCAAAAAAGATGTCAATCGAGTGGAGAAACGGATGATATTTGAAACACTGGAGGTCGGCCCGCTGGGGGTCAACTGTTTCATACTGGGTTGCGAGACCACCCACGAAGGGGTCGTGATCGATCCCGGCGGCGATGTGCCACGGATTGCCGAGGTTGTCCGGCGACACAACCTGAAGATCCGCTATATCATCAACACCCACGGCCATTTTGACCATGTGGGAGGCAACCTTCAGGCGATCAAGGCCTTTGGCGCCCCGCTCCTGATCCATGAGAGCGACGCCCCCATGCTCGGCCGGGCCGCGGAGGTGGCGCGCATGTACGGCATGCAGGGTGAAAACTCCCCCGCACCCGACAGCTTCCTCAGCGAAAACACGGAGATCGTCTTCGGAACCCAGCACATGAAGGTCCTGCACACACCCGGCCACACCCAGGGTGGCTGCTGCCTCTATCTTGAAGCCGAGAAAAAGGTCATCACCGGCGATACACTCTTTGCCGACTCCATCGGCCGCACCGATCTGCCCGGCGGTTCTCACGAGCAGCTGCTGGCCTCGATCAAAAGCAAACTCTTTACCCTGCCGGATGAGGTTTCCGCCTATCCGGGACATGGCCCGAAGACGACCATCGGCCATGAGAAACGCAACAACCCCTATTTTTAGAGCGCGGGTAATCTTGTAACGGGAACGGGACCAAGGGCATGTTCAAGGGAAAATGTATAGTTTTGGGCGTCAGCGGCGGCATCGCCGCCTACAAGGCTGTTAAGCTGCTGCGTCTCTTAACCAAGGCCGGCGCCGATGTGCATGTGATCATGACCCGCTCGGCCCAGGAGTTCGTTACCCCGCTCACCTTCCAGACCCTCTCGGCCAACCCGGTACACACGGAACTCTTCAACCTGATCGCCGAGCGCGAGATCGGCCACATCGCCCTGGCCGACCGGGCCGATCTGTTCATCCTGGCCCCGGCCACGGCCAACCTGATCGGCAAGATTGCCGCCGGCATCGCCGACGACATGCTCACCACCACGGTCATGGCCACCAAGGCGCCCGTAGTGATTGCGCCGGCCATGAATGTCAACATGTACACCAATCCCATCTATCGCGACAACGAGGAGAGGCTGCGACGCTACGGCTACCTCTTCGCGGCACCGGTAAGCGGTGCGCTGGCCTGCGGCTGGGAGGGCGAGGGAAAACTGGCGACCCCCGAAGCGATCTTCGAGGCGGCGCTGGCGGCCATCTCACCCAAGGATCTCAGCGGCGAGACGATCATGATCACTGCCGGCCCCACCCGCGAAGAGCTGGACCCGGTCCGTTTCATCAGCAACCATTCCTCGGGCAAGATGGGCTATGCCCTGGCAAGGGCCGCCCAGCGTCGCGGGGCGCGGGTGATCCTGGTCAGCGGTCCCGTGAACCTGTCGCCTCCCTGCGGTGTTGAACTGGTCCGTGTGGAAAGTGCCCGCGATATGCAGGCTGCCGTTATGGAGCGGGTGGGGTTGTGCACGACGATCATCAAGGCCGCGGCGGTGGCCGATTACCGCCCCGCAGAGCGCAGCGGGGAGAAGATCAAGAAGCTGGGTGACGAGCAGGTACTGCGCCTGGTCAAGACACCCGACATCCTGGCCGGCCTGGGCGCGCTGCAAGAGCGGCCGCTGCTGGTTGGCTTCGCGGCCGAAACCGGTAACCTGGATGAATTTGCGACCAAGAAATTGAACGCTAAAAATGCCGATCTGATCGTGGCCAACGATGTCAGCCAACCCGATGCCGGTTTCAATGTGGACACCAACCGCGCCCGGCTGTTTTTCCGGGATGGGCGCACTCTCGACTGTCCACTGATGAGCAAGGATGGCTTGGCCTCCCTGATACTCGATCAGGTTGCCGCCGAACTGGCCGCGCGAAAAGCGTGACCACCCCTTACCCGCTATAGACCTCATCCAGCAACTCCGGCTTGTACAGGGCCTGACGCAGGCTTACCCGCAACCGCTCCACCTGTTCCAACCCCTCCGCCTTGGTCATCCGACCGTTTTTGTACAGCAACCGCAGGTTTTTCCGCACCGCCTCCGCCATGGCCAAGGCCCGCTCACCGGTAGGATCGGCCAGCAACAGTTCCGAATCCTGGGGATGCTGCAAAAAGCCGAAGACCGCTTCCTCGGCCAGCTTGAGGTACTCGTCCCGGTCGCTTTCCGCCAGCACATACCGTGATTTGTCCGAGAGGGTCTGCATGACCTTCTGCCACTTTTCCAGCCGCGAAACGAGCATGATCGAGTCGAAGATACGCTTGTTGGTGCCGAATGAAAAAATGGTATTGGTCAACACCCCCCGCATGAGGGCGTCATTGGCCCGTTGATCCGAGCGGCTGACCTCCTGCGCCGCCTCCCAGATCTCCTTGTCCACAAAGGTTTCAAAGCGCATTTCCCAGTAGGCGTGCTTCATGGTGACCGTGGCAAAGGAACGCATGATCTTGTAGGGAACGTAGTAATTGTGCGCCACCACATCCGCCGCCAGATGGCAGAGATAGCCGTAGGCGCAGGCCCGTTCACGGTCTGTGCGGGCAGCCTGCAAGACCTTGCGGCCGATCTGCCAGCGATGGCAGTTGAGCATGGAGTCGGTAAACTTCTTGCCGAGCGTGATATCGGCCGAGATGCAGCCATAGAGGAAGTCACGCGGGTTGGTCGCCAAGAGGGTTGCCAGATCCGGTGACAGGGATGCCAGGTTATCCAGCACGGAGACCCCCAGCTGCAGGTGCATGCCGCCCCCCCAGGCCAGGGCCTGATCAGGGATCAGCAGACAGACAAGGGCTATGATCAAAACGAGTATGGTCATGGTTCTTCTTTCATTTTGACAGACGCGGGAACTTGCTGTTAGATTCCCTCAAAAGATGGTACCCCAGTTCGTCTGATGATTCAACAGGAGCAACCAAACGTGACCCACTCTCTCGATCCGGCAATCATCCGTGCATCCCTTGGCGCGTACCTGGAAGAACTTCGCGAAAGCGGCATCGAAGGTTTTGAGGCCGATGCCGCCTGTGAAGCTCGGCAGCCGGCCGAAGAGACCACGCAACCCAGAGAGCTCAAAGCAACCCCGCCCGCTCCTGCCGCCAAGAGTGCGGAACATCATCAGACCCTGGAGCAAATCCGCCGCAACCTGGGGGAGTGCACGCGCTGCAAACTGGGCTCGACGAGAAAAAACCTGGTCTTCGGGGTCGGCAATCCTCAGGCCCGGCTACTGTTTGTCGGCGAAGGGCCGGGGGCCGATGAGGACGAAAAGGGGGAACCCTTCGTGGGCGACGCCGGCAAGATGCTCAATCGCATCATCATTGCCATGGGCATCAAGCGCGAGGATGTCTACATCTGCAACGTGGTCAAGTGCCGCCCCCCAGGAAACCGCAACCCCGAGCCGGACGAGATCGCGACCTGCTCACCCTTCCTGCTGCGGCAGATCCAATCGGTCAAACCGGAAGTCATCGTGGCGCTGGGCAAATTCGCCGCCCAGACCCTGCTGGAGACAAAGGAACCGATTTCAAAACTGCGCGGCAGATTTCACAACTTCCACGGCATCCCGCTCATGCCGACCTTCCACCCCTCCTATCTGCTGCGCAGCGGCGGCAATTCCGACGCCTTCTGGGATGTGTGGGGGGATATGACCCAGGTGCTGCAACTGCTCAAACTACCGGTACCGGAGAAGCAGAGGAAAAAGTAACCCCCTCTACCAAAACCTGCAGTTGAGACAATCCATGCCCCTGGCACCACACCTACACCAACGCCGAGCTGCCGGAATTGCTACATCAACCGTTTGTGAATAGTGATACCCTGTTGCAGACGCTGCGCGAGGAGTTGGAGCAATGACTAAATCAAGAATGGAAAATCCACAGATTGTCCTCTACCAGACCGAGGATGGACAGACCAGACTCGAAGTGCGTCTTCAGGATGAAACACTTTGGTTGACGCAGGCGGCAATGGCAGAACTGTTTCAAACTTCAGCACAGAATATCACGCTTCATCTGAAAGCAATTTACAGCGAAGGAGAGCTTGCCGAAGAATCAACTTGTAAGGATTACTTACACGTTCAAACAGATTCTGGTGACATTTTTATTGCAATGTCTGATGCAACAACAGGTAAAATTGGCAAAAATAATTCTGACAAAATTTATTTCATGAATCAGCGAGTTGGAAAAGTCACAGCATATACCCCAATAAACTCTAATCTGATGGTGCACTTCCTGTCGTTAAATCAAAAATCGATGTTTGTAACATCAAATGGCAGCATTATTGATAAGTTGAGCAAAGAGCAATATCTGAATTTTACTTTCCCTCTCCTCCCTCGCCGAACAACAAGCCATCGTCGCCCGTGTCGACAGCCTAATGGCCACCATCGACTCCCTGGAAGCGCAGGTCACAAATCGCAAGGAGCAGGCGCAGCTGTTGATGCAGGTGATGCTGCGGAAGGCGTTTGCAGGCGGGGAGTAACGGGGATTATTGAACCCTCTTGATCCTACATTTCAGTTTTTTGGAAATGAATCGTTTTATTGGCAAATTGTTGTAGCGATTAACAAAACCATCCGTATAATGACTGAAATCAGCGCTGTTATAGAGCAACACGGCGGAAGTATTCACAAAGCATGTAGTATGAACGGAGACAGCAATGATAAAGCGTCTACGACTCGAAAACTTTAAAAATTTCAAAAATGCCGCACTGGAACTTGGCCCACTTACTGTGGTTGTCGGCACAAATGCATCCGGAAAAAGTAACTTACGGGATGCATTTCGTTTCCTTCACGGAATTGCACGGGGATATAGCCTTGCGGAAATCATTGGCGAGAAATGGATTGAAGGTGGAGTTCTGCAATGGCGAGGCATAAGGGGAGGAACTCGTGAAGCATCATTCCATGGTGAGCCGGCTTTTTCCCTAGAAGTTGAATTTTCGTCACAACAAAAAGGCAAGATATTGGAAACAGCCGGAACTTATTTGATATCTGTTCAGGTTGGCTCAAACGGCACACCTCCTCGTGTCATAGCCGAAAGGTTGACGCTCGATGGAATTGTGATTTTCGACTCTCACCATGAAAGAGACCCATTATCAATCAGAGAGAAAGATCCAGAACATCTGCCTATTAGATTAAAAAAGGGTGGGAATAATAAAAAACATGGGCAGGTCATCAACTGTATAAACACTCGCCCAGCATTAACACAGGTCAAGGATTATCCGAAACTCACTCCAAGTTCCGTCAGGGATGATATCCGGCTTGTAATCAGAGAACTTGATTCTTTGCGCTTTCTTGATCTAAATCCGACTTCCATGCGATTGCCATCAATTCCAGGCCAAGTTGTTCTGGGTGATGAAGGCCAGAATTTGTCATCGGTGTTGCAGGCGATATGTGACAAGCCTGAATTAAAATCAGCGCTTTCTTCCTGGGTCACCGAACTGACGCCGATGGATGCAAAAGATTTTGAGTTTCCATCGGACCAAACTGGCAGAGTTCTTGTGTCGCTTGTTGAACATAACGGACATAAGACATCGGCCTATAGTGCTTCGGACGGGACGCTTCGTTTCCTGGCCATGATTGCTGCATTGCTTGGACCTGAACCGGCGAGATTTTATTTTTTTGAAGAACTGGATAACGGCATTCATCCGGCCCGACTGCATCTGCTACTACAGCTCATCGAGCATCAAGTGGCAAGAGGCACGATTCAAATGGTTGCCACAACACATTCACCACAGTTACTTGCTTTGCAGAGCAAGGAGTCACTGGAGCATGCTTCTCTGGTATACCGCTTGCCCGGTAGTAATGTGGGGAGGATTGTTCGTATTCTTGAAATTCCTGAAGCTCGGAGAGTAATCGAAGAGCAAGACTTGGCGAGGCTTCATGCTTCTGGCTGGCTGGAAGACGCGGTTGCACTTACGGTAAATGAGGAGGTGTCAGAATGAATGTTCTGATAATTCCTGAAGACTTTCGTAAGGACCAATATGTCCTCAAGCCTATAATCGAAGCAATGATGACAGAGGTCGGCAGGCCACGCTCCAGAGTAATTGTTTGTAAAGACCCTCTGCTTGGCGGTATTGACCAAGCTCTCAACAAGGAGCGCATTACTGAAATTATCAGCCGTTACAAGGGGATGGTAGATCTATTTCTCTTATGTGTAGATAGAGACGGAAATGAAGGGCGGCAAGTTCGATTGCGTGACCTTGAAATTTATGCGGGCGAGTTGATACCTGCTGGAAAGTGTTTTCTGGCAGAAAACGCTTGGCAAGAGATAGAGGTCTGGGCTCTCGCCGGGCTTGATTTACCAAGTGAATGGGCATGGGCAGATATTCGTGCCGAGATTAACCCCAAAGAACTCTATTTTGAATCGATAGCCAACCAACGCGGCTTGTTGGAAGAGCCTGGCGAAGGGCGCAAATCGCTAGGAATTGAGGCTGCACGCCGCTATAACCGAATTAAACAACTTTGCCCTGAAGACTTTGCAGCATTGGAGGTCAAAGTTAGGAATTGGCTTGAAGCATAGCGGCAAATCATACAGTCACACCTTACAACAGATGTACTTTCTAGGATTAATGTCCATGTAACCGGTGTGTAAGTGGCCCTGTCATTGACAATAGGTATTAGCGACGCCCTCTGAGATATGCACTATACTTTTCAGTGTGTTATACGATATTAAACTGCATTCGACATCTATAGATGCCATGTAACTAAGAACTCTCCCCTTTACCGAACGACAAGCCATCGTCGCCCGTATCGACAGCCTCATGGCCACCATCGACGCCCTGGAAGCGCAAGTCACCGAGCGCAAGGAGCAGGATGCAGACGGTACTGCGAGAGGCGTTTACAGGCGGGGTAACATACTGAAAAGCCGGGGGGGCTTAGCGACTTTTTTTGAAGTTACTCTCCAGCAGCATATCGCACGATATCAACGAAACCACCTGCGCACCACGAAGGCGTCCCGCTGCTTCCCGGCCACTGGCCAGCTGTCCAGCGGGCGTCTCGTCCGCATGATCTCCGCCAACCTCCGGCGCAGCGGGGTGGTCAGCACGCCGCCGTTGCCCGGCTTGCCGCACTCCAGACGGCTCTCGATGATCGTCTGCCGGTCGAGCACAATCAGCACATGCCCGTTCCAGACGATCAGGTCCAGCGGTTCCAGCAGCCCAGCGATTTCATCGGCCGTCTTGCCGGCGATCGGCACCCCCCGGCCAAAGGCAATCAGCTGCGAGGTATTGCGCGGCGTCCAGCCAGCGGTAGCTTGGTAGAGCAGCCCGGAACAGTCCAACCCGGCCAAGCTCAGTCGGCCTTGTGACGCCGCAGGCACCCCAGCACCATAGAACAACTCCAGCAATTCAGCCACACCACCTTGTAGATTCCCACCCCACACATAGGGGCTGCCGATGGCTCCCCGCAGCCTGGCGATGATCTCGTCCGCCGAAGGCAACCTGCGGACACGCGGCAGGGGCCGCTCTTCGCGCAGCTCGATCACGCGGCTGTCCACATAAAGCCGCGTCCCAGGCGGCGTGGGGTACTCATCCGTCGCGACCCGCAGGACGCTTGTGGCACCATCACGAGACTCGCCGAGGATGCTGAACACCGTTCCCGGCAGGGCAATGAACTCCAGCTCACGCAGCTGCCCGCAGCGGTCAGTTTTGAGGGTTTTTCCATCCGCCCCGCCGAAGATGGAATGGAAGGCAGCCGTATTGAGCACCGGGGTGGGGGTGCGTGCGATGCCGTAACGGGCGGCGTCAGCCGGTTCGGAACAGCAGCAGGCGCAGAGGATGACGAGCAGCAGGATACGCATCTAGCGGTTGGGGCAACGGCCCAGGGCTTGGCGGAGCAGCTCTTTCTGGGCAGAGGTCAGGCGCGGGACGGCCAGCAGTTCCTTGACGGCACTCTGGGGCATGCCCGGCAAGAATAGGGTGTACCAGATGGCGGGGGTACGCGGATTTTTAAGGATCGCCAGGCGGATGTTGGGGCGGCCTTTCCAGCGGGCGCTGCGGGCGACCATCGAGATCGTCTCGGCGCTGGAGCTGGCGGCGCTTATGAACTGGTGCACGGAACCCTCCTTCAGATGCGGATTGTCAAGACAGGCCTCCACCAGGGGCGGCAGCCCCTCCCGTAGCAGCGCGTCGACGATGGCGGCCGTTCCCCGCCGCGCCAAGGTCATCTTGTTTCCCAGGGGCTGGGTCGGAAGACGCTGGATGATGACCCGCTCGGCAGCGAGGCGTTGATCGGGTGTAATACCGGGCAGCAGGCAGATTTTCAACAGTTCGAAAATGGTCAGCTGCGGCAGCAGCGTGGCGGCGATATGCGCCGGTATGAGCGGGTGGATAAGCAGGGCGAACCTGACCCGGTGGCTTTCTGTCAGATGTTTCTTGGCGTGGATCGTGGTGAAAATTTCCTGGGGCAGATCCCTCTGCTTCAACAACGCCAGCAGGTGATGCTCGTCAAAGGCCGGATTACGCATAACCGCCAGCAGCAGCTCCAGGGGTTGCCCCTGCAGCAAGCCGAACAGCTCATCTCTGCTTGCGGTCAGGGCCTGATGCAGGCGTTGTGACAGATTTTGCTCAGCATCCGTAATTGTTGCAGCATCTCCCATACGCCCTCCCCTCCTGGCGCCAATGTTCCAGCAGTAGCATGACTGTCTTTACACAACGCAGTTAATCAGATTAATTGTTACGTTTGCACACAGCCTGCCATCAAATAGGTCGACGATGCAACCCCATTCTGTCTGTTGCGCCGGCGACGGCTTCGTGATAGAGATAACGGCGCTTGTATCCATCCGCCGAGAGCGAAACACGCTTGTTGGGACCCTCGCGGAACAAAGGACACCATCCGTGGCGGCATCTCCCGCTGACAATACCGTGTTGCTACCGGCTGAGATCACTGACGATGAGCTGGCGGAAATCGGCACGATCCTGAATATGTGGCGCAACATCAATATCTCCGCCTACAAGGACAAGTGCATGAAACGGCGGGTCGCCATCCGCATGCGCTCCACGCACTGCCGTGATGCGGCCGAGTATTGCAACCTGTTGCGGCAAAGCCAACAAGAGCTGGATCTGCTCCAGAAAGCGCTTACCATCCATGTCAGCCAGTTTTTCAGAAACCCTTCCATGTTCCTTAAATTGCGGGATGAGGTGCTCCCCGGTCTCTTTGGCTCCCGCAAAAGAAGCGGCGCCGACAAGCTGCGCTTCTGGTGCCTGGGGTGCGCCGGTGGCGAAGAACCCTATAGCCTGGCAATTCTGCTGCGGGAATATTTCAGCCAGGAAATACGCCAGATGCGAACGATCATAGACGGCACCGATGTGGATGCGGCAACGCTGCAAGCCGCTCAGCAGGCCGAATACATCGAAGAACGCCTCAAGGAAGTTCCGCCGGAACTCAAGGAACGCTATTTCCGCCGGGACGGGACCCAGTTTCGCCTGGTGCCGGAGATACGCCAGATGGTAACGTTTCTGCACGGCGATATCACCAGGACATCCGAGTATGCCTCAAGCGACCTGGTGGTCTGCCGCAACACCCTGATATACTTCAATCGCCAGGATCAGGAGAAAATTCTGCATGGTATTGCGGACATCTTGCCCGCCGGTGGTATACTTGTTCTCGGCAAATCCGAGACCCTGGTAGGGAGTGTTCGCCAGCGCTTCGAGGCAATCTGTTTGGTAGAACGAATCTACCGCCGAGTATAAAACGCGTTTTTCCTGTATCGGTTCCCGCATATCTGACGTTGAACCTGGAGGGGCGGCATGCGATTTCCCATAGTCTATAAGTTCGTGCTCGGATTTCTGATTGTAATTGCGGTCGTCATCTTCAGCCCCACGCTGGTCGCGGCCCTGGGCTACTCGGCCGAGATGTCCGGCGCCCTGGCCTACGCCGTGGCCCTGACCTGCGGACTGATCCTGGGCTGGCTCTTCTCCAAGGGCTTTACCTCCAACATCAACAAACTGGCCGAATCAGCCGAATCCATCAGCCGCGGCGACCTGACCCGCGATGTTGACATCCACCCTTCGGCCTTTCCCGATGAAACCCATGACCTGGCCGGCCTGATCAATGTGATGGTTCAGAACCTGCGCGACCTGGTGGGGCACATCAAGAGAAGCTCGGGGCAACTGTCCGAGTCCGCCCGCGAGATCAACTCCAACGCACTGGAGATCAATGCCTCGACCGAGGAGGTGGCCCAGGCCATTGAATCCATCTCACGCGGGGCCGAGAGCCAGGCCGAGATGGCGGAAAAAAGCACCAAGATCATCCGCGAGACGGCAATTTCCATCGAACTGGTCGCCTCGCGGGCTCGCGAAACAGCCAAGGCGGCCCGCGAAACCAGCCAGACCGCCCAGCAGGGTAGCAGCCTGGCCGGCGATTCCCTGGAGCGGATGAAAAGCTTCTTTGAGCAACAGGAGTTGATCGCCAGCCAGTTTGCCCTCTTCCACAACAAGCTGCAAAAAGTGGGCAAGATTGCCGACTTCATCGGTGACGTGGCCCGCCAGACCAACCTGCTGGCACTGAACGCATCCATCGAGGCGGCCCGGGCCGGCGAGTACGGCAAAGGCTTTGCGGTCGTGGCGGAAGAGGTGCGCAAACTTGCTGACGGTTCGGCCAAGTCGGCGGCCGACATCAATGAGATGATTGAAAACCTGCGAGAGGAAAGCCGCCAGGTTCAGGACGTAATCGCCGAGAGCTCCCGCACCATCAAGGAAGGAAAAAAGAACATCGACATCACCGCCAGCGCCTTTCAGGAGATCCTCAAGACCGTCCTGGAGACCGAGCGCAAGGCGACCAGCATCGCCGACCTGTCCCAGATGCAACTGGAGGGTTCCGAAAAAATGGTCAAGGCCGTGGATGAGATCGCCAAGGTCGCCGATGACAATGCCGCCTCCACCGAACAGGTTTCGGCCGCCACGGAAGAGCAATTAGCGGCCATGCAGGATATGGCGCTGGCCACCAAGGAGCTGACCCAGTTGGCGGAGCAGCTCCTGAGCGTGGTGGAGCGCTTTCAGGTCGGCACAACGGAGCAGCGACAGCGATGAGCGACACCGCGCACAAATATCTGATCTTTACCCTGTCGGGCCGGCGATATGCCTTTGATCTGGCCCAGGTGGCAGAGGTGGTGGAGAGCCCCGCCACCTGCCCGATCCCCCTCGCGCCCGCCTGTTATCACGGAGCGATGAATTTTCACGGCACCATCGTGGCGGTCATGGATCTGGCGGCCTTCCTCGGGCTTCCCGGCGGGCATGACGCCGAACAAGCCATCGTTCTCGACGCCCGCATCGCGGCCTTGGCCTTCAGCGTGGAAACCATCATCAGGATTACCCCCCAGGGTCAGGCCGAGCTTTCCGGGGAACCGGGAACAGAGCCCTTTGCAGTCGGTCAACTGAACCTGCCCGAGGGGCGAGCCATCCTGCTGGACGGGGCCGCCATGGCGGAGAAGGCTGCCGAGACCATTAACGGCTGATTGAAATCTGCATCCAGACACATCACAGCCCTGCTGCTCCTCTTCGTTGCCATCACCCGGCCGATTGTTTCTCCTGAGTAGTACTGATCTCCCGCTCATGGTTCGACAAGCTCACCACGAACGGTAGATCAAACAGTTATGTAGCAAAATCCGTTCGCCCTGAGCTTGTCGAAGGGGGGACGGATTTTAGCGGGGAATTGGTTCTATTCAGGTTGTTTCTTGACTTTCTCCACGGCGATTGAGTAGTGTTACAAAAACCATGCGAAAATTTATCCCGCTACATTTCGTTTCATATCTGTTGTTCATCGTCATGTTGAGCGTAGCGCTGCATGGCGTGCATGAATGCAATCACACCACTCAAGGCAACATTGCAACGTCAAACGATTCGGCCATCACCCACGCCAAGTCTCCTGCATCGCAACACAGTCCCTGTCCCCCGCCAATACAACACCAGGACAACGACGGTTGTGACACCTGCGTTAACTGCCCATGTCATGCTCCCTTGGCCGTTCAACAACTGGTACTCAATTATGACCCGATTGTAGTGAGCTTACGGCCGAGCGACCCATACCACTACCTGCCTGAAGTCTTTCTTTCCAAGTTTATCCCCCCGCAAAACCTGGCCTAACGAGCTGCGACGGGAGTAGTTTGCCCTGATTCAGGGATAACTGCATCTGCTCTCCCCCATCGTAGTGCGTCCGCACTCTGCGTACACCTCACCATCACAACTGAATAAAGGAGGTTATTCCTTTGGGAACAACTGCATTTGCACGGAGAGCCCTGCTCTTGGTGCCCATAATCGTAACCGTATTTTCATCAAGCCCGCTACGGGCAGATGAGCAGATCGTATCGCTGCCACAGCTAATCGAGTACTCGCTGCAGAATAATGGTGACCTCAAAGCGCTGCGTGAGGAGAGGGGCATTCGTGATGCCGGCAAAGTCAGAGCCGGGCTTCTGCCAAACCCAACCCTCGATTTTGAAGCAGGCACCGGCGCCCTGACCGGCAGCAGCAGTGAAAACAGCCTGGCTCTCGGGTTGTCGCAGGAGTTTCTGCTCGCCGGGAAACGGGATAAACGGCTGACCATCGCTGAACGTGAACTCGATATGTACCGTTGGCAACTGGCCGATCGGGAGCGTCTGCTTCGCAATGATGTGAAAACAGCCTGTTACGATGCCTGGCTGGCACAACAACGGCTAGCTCTGGCTGAGCGTTCCATTGCGCTCAATAAGCAACTTCTCGATGTGACCAAGGAGCGTCTGGCTGCCGGCGACATCCCGGAATTGGAGATGAATCTGGTCAAGGTCGAACTGGCGCGGAGTGAAGGCGCCAAAATCGACGTGGCAAAAGCCATGCTGCAGAGTCAGGCCAGGCTCTGGACACTGATCGGGCTCTCAAGCGGCACTCATTTGGCAATCCCCGAAAAACTTGATTCCGCTATCTTCCTGGCAAAATCGCTGGCCGATCTTAAACAGCTGGCCAGCACACATCGACCGGATCTCAAACTGCTTGAGGCTGAAAAAACCCGTGGCGAGGCCGAAATCACCCTTGCCCGGGCCGAAAGCGTCCCCAACCTCACGGCAGGGCTGCTGTTCAGGCGCGATACCACATCCATGGAGATCAACGGCGTTGAGGGTAAGGAGACCGCCTACACTGTTGGCGTAAAATTGTCGATGCCGATTCCCGTCTTTGACAGGAACCAGGCTGGCGTTCAGGAAGCCCGCGCCAGGCGGAGCAGCAGCGAAAGCCGTTTGACTGCTGCCGCCAGGAATGTGGAACGGGAAGTCGAAACCGCCTACGTCAGTTACCAGAATGCAATGTCAGTCCTGTCACTCTACAAGGCCAAGATCATTCCCCAACTCGAAGAGAACCTGAGCCTGACCCAGGAGGCCTATCGCCTTGGCGAGGTCGGTATTCTTGCCGTCATACAGGAACAGAAAAAATTCTTCGAGGTCAACGACGGGTATCTCAGCGCTCTTCATGACCGTCAGACAGCCCTTGTAAAACTCGAATCAGCAGTGGCGACAGAACTTAGCGGAGGTGAGAAGTGAACAAGAAAATAGTAATCATCGGGCTGATCCTGTCCGTAAGCGTTGCAGCGGGTCTGTACTACCGCACGGCCAAAAACGGTACTGCCGAATATGCCGAGAACATGGAAGCCGGTCATAAGGATGAGCAGGGCGCTGACCATGACGCACATAAAGAGAATCAGGCAGGGCACGCTGAACACGGCGAAGAAGGCAAGGTCAGGATGGCCGTCGAAGTTCAGAAGCAAAACGGCGTGCTGGTGGCCCCGCTGACGAAGCAGCGCATGGCCGGGATGATCAGTGCTACCGGCAAGGTGGAGGCCAATGCCGACAAGATCGCCCATGTATCGCCACGCATCTCCGGAAAGGTCGTCACTGTCAAGGCCTCCCTCGGTGACAGCGTCTCGGCCGGCCAGTCCCTGGCGACCCTGGACAGTGTCGAGCTTGGCGAAGCCTTGGGCCGTTATCATCAGTCAAAAACAAAGCTGGCCCTGGCCCAGTCCAACATGGAGCGAATCAAGATGCTGGTGGAGAAAAAGATCGCCGCTCGTAAAGACATTCTCTCGGCTGAAACCGATTTCAAAACGGCCCAGACCGAGTTGCAGACCGATGAAGAACGGCTCTCGCTGTTCGGCGTTACGTTGAGCGACCTGAAAGGAGACGGCCATAAAAAGCCGCTCCTGCCGGTACGCTCCCCCATCGGCGGCATCATCACCGAGAAACACGCCATCGTCGGTGAGCTGGCCGATCCCTCCAAAAGCCTTTACACCGTGGCCGATCTCTCCTCGGTCTGGGTCATGGTGGACATCAACGAAAAGGACCTGGCTAAAATTCACAAGGGGCAGGCGGCAATCGTTGCTGTCGGCGCCTTTCCCGATCTGAAGCTGAAGGGGCGGATTACCTATATCGCCGACCTGCTTGACCAGGCCACCCGCACGGTCAAGGCCCGCATCGAGGTCGCCAATCCGGGGCGCAAGCTGAAACCGGAGATGTTCGCCACCGTCGAGCTGGCGCTGGCGGCGGATGCGCCACCCGTACTGGCGGTTCCCGAGGATGCACTACAGGATCTGGACGGTAAAAAGGTGCTCTTCGTTGCGGAAAAGGATACCGAGTTCGCGGCACGACAGGTTCAGACGGGCCGGACAACCGGCGGCATGGTCGAAATACTCTCCGGTCTGAAGGAAGGTGAGCGCTACGCCATCAAGGGCTCGTTCATTCTCAAGTCGGAAATCAAAAAGGGTGAAATGAAAGACGAGCATTGAGATTGGCCTACCTGAGTAGTACTGATCTCCCGCTCATGGTTCGACAGGCTCACCACGAACGGAAGATCAAGCAGCTATATAGCTAAAACCCGTTCGCCCTGAGCTTGTCGAAGGGTGGGCGGATTTTAGCGGGGAATTAGTTCTACTCAGGTTCGCCTATGATTATCACTCATCACATGTAACGGAAGCGAGGTTCCGATGCTGGAGAAATTAATTGCCTACACGCTGCGCCAGAAGGGAATGGTCATATTTCTGGCGCTGCTGATCATTGTATGCGGATCGTATTCATATCTGAAACTGCCGATTGACGCCTTTCCCGATGTCACCAACATCCAGGTCGAGGTGGTCAGTCACGCCGACGGACTCTCGGCGATCGAGATCGAGCGCAATGTAACCTACCCGATCGAGATGGCCATGCGCGGCCTGCCCGATATCGAACAGATGCGCTCGGTGACCAAGTTCGGCCTGTCGATCGTGACCATCGTCTTCAAGGACAATGTGGATATCTATTTCGCCCGCCAGCTGGTCTTTGAACGTTTGGCGGAGGCACGCGAGAAGCTGCCCAAGGGGGTTGAGGTGGCCATGGGGCCGATCGGCACGGCCATGGGAGAGATCTATCAGTATACCCTGGAAGGAAAGATGCCGGCAGACCCGCAGCAGAAAACCGCCTACCTGACCAACCTGCGCACCATTCAGGAGTGGATCGTCACGCCACAATTGAAAAACGTGGCCGGGGTCAACGAGATCAACTCCTTCGGCGGCTATTTCAAGCAGTACCAGGTGATCGTGTCACCGGATAAATTGCTCAAGTATGCCATTACCGTGGATGATGTCTATTCCGCCATCGGCAGCAACAATGAAAACGTGGGCGGTAACCTCCTCGAACGGGGCGCGGATCAATACATTGTCCGTGGCGTCGGGCTGATAAAGGACATCGGCGACATCGAGAACATCGTCCTCAAATCCCAGGGGGGTACGCCGACGTATATTCGGGATGTGGCCCAGGTCAAGGTCGGAGAGGCCGTCCGCATGGGGGCCGCCATGAAGGACGGCAAGGATGAGTGTGTCGGCGGTATCGTCATGATGCTGCGCGGAGCAAACAGCCGCGACGTTGTGCGCCGTGTCGCGGAGAAGGTCAAGGAAATCAATGAAAACAATGTCCTGCCCGAAGGCATCCGGCTCGTGCCCTATTACGACCGCAGCGACATCGTCAAAGCGAGCGTGGGTACGGTCAACAAGGCGCTGATCGAGGGTTCCATCCTGGTTCTGATCGTCTTGTACCTGCTCTTGAACAGTATCCGGGGCAGTATCGTGGTCCTGATCGCCCTGCCGCTTTCGCTTTTGGCCACGTTCATCGTCATGAAACTTGCCGGGATCACCGCCAACCTGATGTCCCTGGGCGGACTGGCCATCTCCATCGGCATGATCATCGACACGACCATCATCCAGGTGGAAAACGTCCAGCGGCACTTGAGTGAAGAGGGAGGGCGCCATCCGAAATTGCTGACCGTGCTGAAGGCGGTCATGGAGGTCAGAAAGCCGAGTATCTTCGGCGAGCTGATCATCGCCCTGACCTTCATCCCGATCCTCTCCCTGGAAGGGATCGAAGGCAAGATGTTCTCCCCGCTGGCCATAACCGTGGCGATTGCACTCCTGGCATCCCTGTTTCTCTCCGTGTTTGTAATTCCGGTACTCTGCATCATCTTCCTGAAACCGCACCCGGAAAAGGAGAGCTTCATCATGCGGCATGCCACCCGGCTCTATCTGCCGCTGCTCAACTATGCCATGCAGACGAAGCGCGTGGTGTTGAGCGTCGCCGGAGTACTCCTGGTTGCCTCGCTCTTTCTGGTAACCCGTCTGGGGACGGAATTCATCCCGATCATGGATGAAGGCTCATTCGACATGGATGTGTCCATGTTGCCCGGTGTTTCCCTGGCCAAGGCCATGGAGGTAAACCAACTGGCTGCGGCACGCTTGAAGAAGTTTCCCGAACTGGACACCATCGTGGGACGCACCGGTCAGACCGGCGTCGCCCTGGATACCAGGGGCTCGGACAAGACCGGCTATGTCGGGATTTTCAAGCCGAAGAGCGAATGGAAACGAGATATTACCAAAGAAGAGTTGACCAATGAGATGCGCAAATCCCTGGAGTCGGTGGCGGGGATCAGCTTCGGTTTCAGTCAGCCGATCCAGTGCCGGATCGACGAACTGGTGGCCGGGACCAGGGCCCAGCTGATCGTCAAGCTCTTCGGTGAAGATATCAACCTGCTCAGTGAAAAATCGGCCGAAATCGCCAAGGTGCTCTCCACGGTAAAGGGGGGAACCGATTTGAACGCGGAAAAGATCGACGGCCAGCCCTACCTGACCGTCAACATCGACAGAGCCAGGATTGCACGCTATGGCCTGAATATCAGCGATGTGCAAAAGGTTATTGAAATTGCGGTAGCCGGGAAATCCGCCTCCAAATTTTATGAAGAGAACCGCAGCTTCGATATAACGGTCCGTCTGCCGGAAGAGAAGCGAAATTCCCTGGAAGCGATCAAAAACCTGATCATTACCACCAAGACCGGCATCAATGTGCCGCTCGATCAGTTGGCCGAGGTAAAGATGATCGAAGGCCCGGTTCAGATCAGCCGTCAGGACGGGGTCAGGAGGATCGGCATCGAGATGAACATCACCGGCCGGGACATGGGCAGTTTTGTGGCCGAGGCCAAGCAGAAGATCAAAGCGCATGTCAAACTGCCCCCCGGCTACTACCTGACCTGGGGCGGACAGTTCGAGAATCAGCAACGGGCCATGAAAAAACTGATGATCATCGGACCGGTAGCCATCGCTTTGATCCTGCTGTTGTTATACGTCACCTTCCGCTCGATCCGTCTGGCGCTGCTGGTCATCTCCAACCTCCCCTTCGCCCTGATCGGGGGTGTCTTGGCCCTCTTCATCTCCGGTCAGTATCTGTCCGTGCCCGCCTCGGTCGGGTTCGTGGTCCTCTTCGGCGTGGCCGTCTTGAACGGCCTGGTGCTGGTCTCGCGCATCTCGCAACTGCGTGATGAAGGGCTCGATGTGCAGGAGGCGATCAGGAAAGGAACACTCGACCGGCTGCGTCCGGTGCTGATGACCGCCTCCATCGCGATTTTCAGTTTGATCCCGATGTTGCTGGCCGGCGGGACCGGTTCTGAAATCCAGAAACCGCTGGCAACAGTTGTCGTGGGGGGGCTGGTCACGTCCACCCTGCTGACCTTGTTGATCATTCCCTCGGTCTACAGCTGGTTTGAGAAGAGAAATGCCGAGGAAGAGATGTAATTGAGACGGTATTTGAGAGCATTTCACACGCATGCCAAGGAGAATTCTATGAAAGAGATAAAAGCCATCATCAGACCATCAAAATTATTGGAAGTCACCGAAGAACTGCACGAAATCGATGGACTGCCGGGAGTGACGGTCTTGGAAATCAAAGGCTTTGGCAAGGGGCGGGCCAGGAACGCCAAAGATAAGCTGGTCTATGAAATGGTGGAATTCATTCCGCGCATTCAGCTGGAGGTTGTTGTAGCTGATGAGATGGTTGATGCGGTTGTCAACGTGATTCAGAAGTATGCCCATACCGGGAACACCGGCGATGGGAAGATCTTCGTGTCGACGGTTGACAACATTGTCAAGATTCGGACAAACGAAAGGGGTAACGATGCGATTTAGCTGTAAAACATTACGTCACGCAGGAGAGAATTCATGAAAAAGTACATTTTTATCGCCGTAGCCCTGGTAGCCTGCATGGCATTATCATATGCACTTTTCTTCAGAGGGCATGCCAAGGTTCTCCAGGTCAGTCAGGTCGCTTCCGATCCTGCCGCCTACAGCGGGACGGTAACGGTGGCCGGTATCATGGCGGGCCCGTCTTCGCAGGATCCAACTCTTTTCGCTATCTTCGACCTTGAGGAGCTACAATGCACCACCACTAACTGCAAGAAGTTCTATTTGCCAGTCAAAACTCAGGGGCCCCTGCCTAAACAAGGCGACGAACTGCGGATCAGCGGCAGTTTCGTAAAGACGGCTGACGGTTACTTTTTGTCGGCCTCAAACATCAAGATACTACGCAACCACAAGATTGGTGGGTAGATGCCCCACACGAAACTGGTTTTCAAAAACATCACCCATCGGCTGGGTACACGGATCGTTTTTTTGGTCGAACGCAGACTATTTCCTGCGAAAGAGAGAATTGAACCATGTTGGTACGAATAATCCTATTGTTGGTACTATGCGGCAGCCTGACGGCCTGTGCCGGCGGCACTGCAGCCGGATTGGGTGTGCGCTCGGATGTGTTTCAGGTCATGCAGAAGGCGGGCGAGCCCGGAACGGGGTTGGTACCGGTCAGCATATCCGCCTCGATCAAGACCCACACCGAGTCTTCGATCCCCTTTGAACTGGCACAACATGGCAGCGACGCCTACCGGCTGGTCATCGATATCGACGGTCAGTCCCTCGACCTGCCCTTTGAGACCATGGCGGAAACGACGACCAGCGATCCCCTGCGTGACCCGGAGAGCGGCAGCGGCCTGCGCTACAGCTACCGGGCAACCGTCGCCTTACGCCCGGGCAGCTACCGGGTAAGCGCCTGGCTCCCCACCGAGAACGTCACGGTCAGCCAGGAAGTGCAGATTTCCGCCGACACCCGGCAGATCATCATCAAGCCGCTCTATCGCGGGCTGGCCGGCAGAAAACCGGCCTCGCTGCGCTGGCAGCCGACCTTCAAGGATGGTGTCAGCGCCCTGAACATGGTGGTGAACTGAATTGTGCCACGTATTGGGGATTGCCTTCATAACCGATTATGGATACAACTGAGTTGGATCTGAAACGCTGACAATAACGGGAGCAGGACAATGGAACGTGCGGGGAAATGGATAATCGGGCCGGAATCGGTCAGGATGGTGGAACTGGGACATCCCTGGATCATCACCGACGGATTCACGAAACGCTGGCCGACGGGACAGGCCGGGCAGGTGGTGGCCTTGAGCGACGACAAGGGGCGCTTTCTGGCCTCGGCCCTGCTCGATCCCCAGGAGCGCATCGTGGCCAGGATACTGTCACGGGAGCGGATGCAGCTCGACCAGAACTGGCTTACAACGCGCCTGCAGGCCGCCATCGATCTGCGCCGCAACCATGCCGGGCTGGGTGACGGCACCAGCGCCTACCGCCTGGTGAATGCCGAAGGGGACGGCCTGCCGGGGCTGACCGTGGACCGCTACGGCGACTACCTGATGGTGCAGCTCTACTGCAACGGCTGGCGGCCGCACCTGAAGCTGGTCACCCGCGTGTTGCAGGAGCTGCTGGCGCCGGCCGGCATCTACGAAAAGGCCCGGCCGCAGAAGACCCGCGAGCTGGAGGCCGTCAGCGACTCCAAGCGCTATGGTCGCCTGTTAGCAGGCACGGCCGCTCCCGGACAGCTGGAGGTCCTGGAAAACGGACTGACCTTCCTGGTCAGCCTGGAAAACGGCCTGAATACGGGATTATTCCTGGACCAGCGCCGTAACCGCCAGGATCTGATGACCCGCTGCGCCGGGAAGCGGGTGCTGAACCTGTTCGCCTATACCGGCGCCTTCTCCGTGGCGGCCGCCGCCAGGGGGGCCAGCCTGGTGGCCAGCGTGGATGCCTCCCCCGGCTATACCGAGTGGGCCAAGGCCAATTTCGGCGCTAACCGGCTCAATCCCAAACGCCACGAATTCATCGTCGGCGACTGCCTGGAGGTACTGGCCGACCTGGCCCGCCAGAAGAAGCGCTACGACATCATCCTGATGGACCCTCCCTCGTTTTCCACAACGACGAAAAGCCGCTTCACCACCCGCGGGGGCACCTCCGATCTGGTGGCCGCCAGCCTGCCCCTCTTGCAGAGTGGCGGGTTGCTGATCGCCTCCTCCAATCACCAGAAGGTCGATCTGGCCGACTACCTCAAGGAGCTGCGCCGGGGTGCGCTTCAGGCGGCAACGGATCTGCGGGTGATCTCCCTCTACGGACAGCCGGAGGATTTCCCCTATCCGGTGACATTCCCCGACGGGCGCTACCTGAAATACGCAGTCTGCGTAAAGTCGGTCTGAGATAGCCGGCACAGCTGACAATATAAAAAAGCATGTGGGTTTTCCCCAACTATGTCATGAGAAGCCATATGCTTTCCGGGATTTTTGTTTGACGATATATGTATAAAGTATGTATAAATAGATATGAACATTATCTGGGATGCCAACAAGGCAAAAAGCAACATCAGGAAACATCGGGTTACCTTTGATGAGGCTGCTACCTGCCTGCTTGACCCCATGGCACTTGTTGTTGAAGATCCGGACGCGGAAGGCGAACAACGCTTCATCCTGATCGGAGTGAGCACTAACCTCCGCCTGATCACCGTCTGCTATGCCTTGCCGGATGACGATACCATCAGAATCATATCGGCCCGTAAACCAACGGCCAGAGAGGAAGCCAGCTATGCGTAAAGAATATGATTTCAGCAAGGCCACACGGGCAAAAGACGTCCCGCACCTTGCCAAGCTGCAAAGCGAAAGCACCAAGGGCAAAACCCGCATTACAACCTATCTTGACAACGACGTGGTGGAGTGGCTCAAAGCCCGTGGCGAATCGGAGAATAAAGGTTACCAGACCGTATTGAATGAACTGCTGCGCAAACAGCTCTCGCCCGAGAAACCGATTGAGGAGCTATTGCGTCAGGTGATACGGGAGGAGTTGAAGATAGCCGCCTGATGTCTCCAGGCAACAACTGCCAGTACAAAAAATGCCCCTTTCGCAAGGGGCATTTTTTTTGTTCAACTACCTATCTGCAGTGTTCCTACTTGTCGGTCAGGATCCTCATCATGCGGCGCAACGGCTCGGCCGCGCCCCAGAGGAGCTGGTCGCCGCAGGTGAAGGCCGACAGATACTGCGAGCCCATGCGCATCTTGCGCAGACGCCCGACAGGAACGGTCAAAGTCCCGGATACGGCGGCCGGGGTCAGACCGGCCAGGGAATCGGCCTTGGTGTTGGGGATCAGCTTGACCCACTGGTTGTCGTTCTTGATCAGCTCTTCGATCTCGCCGATCGGCACATCCTTGTTGAGCTTGATGGTCAGGGCCTGGCTGTGGCAGCGCATGGCGCCGACGCGGACACAAAGACCGTCCACCGGAATCGGTGTCGTGGTGCCGAGGATCTTGTTGGTCTCGGCAAAGCCCTTCCACTCCTCGCGACTCTGGCCGTCTTCCACCTCGCGGTCGATCCAGGGGAGCACGTTACCGGCCAGCGGGAAACCGAATTCCTTGGTCGGCATGGAACCGTCGCGCAGGGCCTCGGTCACCTTCTGATCGATTTCCAGGATGGCGGAACCGAGGGTCTTCAACTCTTCAGCTACGGTCCTGTTAAGAACCCCCATCTGGGAGAGCAGTTCACGCATGTTGGGAGCACCGGCACCGGATGCGGCCTGATAGGTCATGGAAGAGACCCATTCAATCAGACCGGCGCGGAACAAGCCGCCCAAGCCCATCAGCATCAGGCTGACGGTGCAGTTACCGCCGATGAAGTCCTTCTGCCCATTTTTCAGGGCCGCGTCGATCACGTTACGGTTGACCGGGTCGAGGATGATGACCGCGTTGTCTTCCATGCGCAGGGTGCTGGCCGCATCGATCCAATAACCGTTCCACCCCTGTTTGCGCAGCTCGGGATGGATGGCCTTGGTGTAGTCGCCACCCTGACAGGTGATAATGATATCGAGCTTTTTAAGTTCAACGATATCCGAGGCGTCCTTCAGGGTCCCGGCATTCATGGGGGCTGCCTGCCCGGCCTGGGAGGTGGAAAAGAATACCGGTTCAATACCGGCGAAATCGTTCTCCTCCAGCATCCGCTGCATGAGAACAGAACCAACCATACCGCGCCAACCGACGATTCCGACTTTCATAGTCCGAGTTCCTTTTCTTGGTGGAGATAACGTATCTGCATCATTTGTTTTTGCGCTTGAGAATCTCTTTAGCCAGCGGGTGCCCCTGTGCTGCGGCCTTACGGAACCAGATCATGGCCTGATCGGGATTCTTCTTGACCCCGATGCCGTCATTATACATAACCGCCAGGGAATATTGTGCCCGCACATCGCCCTTTTCAGCAGCCGTCTTGAACTCCTTGAAGGCCACGGTATAGGCCCCTTTGTTGGCCGCCTGGTAGCCTTCCTCGTATCCCGCCTGCACCAGGTGAGGTACGAGGATGAAAAGGGCCAGGATTGTGTATCTGCATAGTTTGGTCATGATCCGCTACCCCAATCAATGAAGCCGACAATATCTACAGATTGGCGATGATCGCGTCGCCGATCTCTTTGGTATTGACCAGTTTCTCACCCGGCTTATCCTGGAAGATGTCGCGGGTGCGGAAACCCTGGTCCAGAACCTTGGCCACGGCATTATCGATGGCCTCGGCCGCTTCCAGCATGCCGAAGGAGAACTTGAGCATCATGCCAGCCGAGAGGATCTGGGCGATGGGGTTGGCGATCCCCTGTCCGGCGATATCCGGGGCCGAACCGCCGGAGGGCTCGTACATGCCGAAGCTCCCCTCGGCCAGCGAGGCGCTGGGCAGCATGCCCAGGGAGCCGGTCAGCATGGCGGCCTCGTCCGAGAGGATGTCGCCAAACATGTTTTCCGCAAGAATGACGTCAAATTGCTTGGGCCACTTGACCAGCTGCATGGCGGCGTTGTCCACATACATATGGGTCAACTCCACATCGGGATACTCCTTGGCGACGCCGATCACGACCTCGCGCCAGAGGACCGAGGAGGAAAGCACATTGGCCTTGTCGATGGAGCAGACCTTCTTGCCGCGTTTCTGTGCCGCCTGAAAGGCCACATGGGTGATGCGCTCGATCTCCGGTACAGAGTAGCGCAAGGTGTCGATACCGACTCTGCCGCGCCCCTCACCTTCGATACCTTTGGGCTGGGAGAAGTAGATCCCGCCGGTCAGTTCGCGAACCACCAGTACGTTGAAGCCGCCGTCAATGACCTCTTCCTTCAATGATGATGCGCCGGTCAGAGAGGGAAAGATAATCGCCGGACGCAGGTTGGCGTAGAGGCCGAAGATCTTGCGCAGCGGCAACAGGGCACCCCGCTCGGGCTGTTCTTCCGGCGGCAGGGTCTCCCATTTGGGACCACCGACAGAGCCGAAGAGGATGGCGTCGCTGGCCTTGCAGATGTTAACGGTTGTATCGGGCAGGGCCTTGCCCTCGTTGTCGATGCCCGCGCCACCCACGTTGGCGTGGGTACGTTCAAATTTCACATCGAATTTTGCCTCAACCGCATCCAGCACCCGCAGCGCCTCGGCCATCACCTCCGGTCCGATTCCGTCGCCCGGCAGAACTGCTACCTTGTATGTCTTTGACATGCTTCCTCCATCTGAAAGTTCACTAATAAATTGTGTATACTAAATATTCTATCGGCGTTTTGTCAACAAAAAGGACAGGATACAAAAAAACAAAACGGGACGGTCTCTTCAACCGTCCCGCCGTCTGCATTCCCTGAAAAATGGGGTAACGCTGTGCGGCAACGGCCCTAGATGCCGGCCTTTGCCTTGAGCGTGGCGGCCTTGTCGGTCTTTTCCCAGCTGAACTCGGGCAGTTCACGGCCGAAGTGACCGTAGGCAGCGGTCTTCTTGTAGATCGGACGCAGCAGGTCGAGCTGCTCGGTGATGGCTGCCGGACGCATGTCGAAGGTCTCGCGGACCAGTTCGGCCAAACGCTCTTCGCTGACCTTGCCGGTGCCGAAGCTGTTGACGTTGATCGAAACCGGCTGGGCCACGCCGATGGCGTAGGCTACCTGCACCTCGCAACGCTCGCAGAGGCCCGCGGCCACCAGGTTCTTGGCCACGTAACGTCCCATGTAGGCCGCCGAACGGTCAACCTTGGAGGGATCCTTGCCGGAGAAGGCGCCGCCGCCGTGACGACCCATGCCGCCATAGGTATCGACGATGATCTTACGGCCGGTCAGACCGCAGTCGCCCATGGGACCGCCGACAACGAAACGGCCGGTGGGGTTGATGTAGTAACGGGTGTCGGCATCCAGCAGATGGGCGGGGATAACGGCCCGGACAACCTTTTCGATGACATGTTTTTCAATCTCGGCGTGGGTCACATCCGGGGTATGCTGGGTGGAGATGACCACGGTATCGATACGGACCGGATTGCCGTCGATATATTCCACGGAAACCTGTGACTTGGAGTCGGGGCGCAGGAAATGCAGTTCACCGGACTTGCGCACCTCGGACAGCTTGGCTACCAGCTGGTGGGCAAGCTGGATCGGCATCGGCATCAGTTCCGGTGTCTCGGTGCAGGCATAGCCGAACATCAGCCCCTGGTCGCCGGCGCCCTGCTCCTTGTGCAGACCTTCACCCTCGGAAACACCCTGGGAGATATCGGGGGACTGGCGATCGACGGAAACCAGCACCGCACAGGTATCGGCATCAAAACCCATTTCCGAATCGGTATAGCCGATTTCGCGGATCGTGTTGCGGGCGATCTCCGAGTAGTTGATGACCGCATTGGTGGTAATCTCGCCGGCAATGACCACCATACCGGTGGTGACCAGTGTTTCGCAGGCCACGCGGGCCTTGGGGTCCTGGGCCAGGATTGCGTCGAGGATCGCGTCGGAGACCTGATCGGAAACCTTGTCGGGATGCCCTTCGGATACGGATTCTGAGGTAAAGATGAATTTTTCTGCCATGGGGTGTGACTCCTCTTTTCTTTTTCTTCTATCTTGATCTGGGAATTTTGCGTTGGTATGCAGGCAACCTGCTCATCTGCTGCCCGAATTTTTAAATTTATAGGCAGGTGCCTGTTTTGTCAAGCAAAGATAGGCTGGCACACACACGGTGTGAATCCTTTTTTGATTCAGCCCGCTGCCACGACGTAACAGGCCCGCAGAGGCGACTGGATGGGAAAAAACTATTGAAGTTTGCCGCCGGCCCTGATACACCGGATACCGCTTAGAGAAAACATCATCTAACCCACCAAAATCACGTACAGTTGCGACTAGTTGAGTACGGCTGTACTGCTCACGGAAAGGATACAAACCATGCCAGAACAAAACAGTATCGGAGTTATCGGCGGAAGCGGCCTCTATGATATGGAAGGACTTGAGGAAGTGCGGCGCATTCGTGTGGAGACCCCCTTCGGTGAGCCGTCCGACGAGTACGTCACCGGAGTGCTAAACGGCGTGCGCATGGTATTCCTGCCCCGCCATGGTCGCGGTCACCGCTACCTGCCGTCGGAGGTCAACTACCGCGCCAACATCTACGGCATGAAGAAACTGGGCGTACAGCGGATCATCTCCGTCTCGGCCGTCGGCAGCCTGAAGGAGGCTATCGCTCCCGGGCACATCGTCATCCCCGACCAGTTCATCGATCGCACCAAGGGCATCCGCAGGGACACCTTCTTCGGCGACGGTATCGTGGCCCACGCCGGCTTCGCCGATCCGGTCTGCGCGGACCTTTCCAACACGCTCTACAGTGCGGCCCTCAAGGCCGGGGCCACGGTCCACAAGGGGGGCAGCTATATCTGCATGGAAGGGCCGGCCTTCTCGACCCGGGCCGAATCCTTCTCCTACCTGGCCCTGGGGGCATCGGTGATCGGCATGACCAACCTGACCGAGGCCAAGCTGGCCCGCGAGGCCGAGATCTGCTACGGCATCATCGCCCTCTCCACCGACTATGACTGCTGGCACGAACATCACGACGATGTGACGGTCGAGGCGATCATCCAGATCATCCACCAGAATGTGGCCATGGCCAAGAACATCATCCGCCAGGCCGTGACGGATATCGCCACTGATCGCGGCTGCGCCTGCGGCAGCGCCATGCAGTATGCCATCATTACGGACAAAGCGGTTATTCCGGCCGAGACGCGCCAGAAACTGGAGCCGATCATCGGCAAATACCTCTAGCGTAACTGCACCGCACCTATGCAGGGTCGATGTCGCCGATACGATCTCCTGAATAGATACCGATCTCCCGCCCATGGTTCGACAAGCTCACCACGAACGGAAGATCAAGTAATTACGAAGCTATAATCCGTTCGTCCTGAGCTTGTCGAAGCCTGTCCTGAGCCTGTCGAAGGGGGGAACGGATTATAGCGTTTTTGAAAACGCTGCAGCCCCCTTCCCTCCCGCAACCCCGGCATTTGAGCTTTGCCTGACTGGGTGCTACTATTGAATTGATGAAGCACTCCTGTTGGAGGATTGGCCATGTCCATCATCCCCAGCTATAGCCCCCCGGATTTCACACGGCCCGACCTGGTCGCCTCTCCCGTAGTACGTGTCGCAGCGGCCCCGGCCGACGGCATCGCCCCGGACAATTTCCACGCCACCTCGAATCTCCCCGAATACGTCCATCTGGGTGACGGCCGCTGGCTGCTGGCCCGGGAAGGGCGCATGGACGCGCTCATGATCCTGCGGGGAGAGACCCTGGAGGTCGTCGAGCCCCGACTGATCAAGCGGGGTGATCCGATCGTGATCGGCAGAAGCGAAAACGGCGAAGAGGGCATCTACGTCCACGCCGACGGATTCGGTCACAACACGGAGAGCGGCGACAAATTCGGCTTCCGCAGCCGGGGTACCCGCGAAAGCCCCTTTTCCCGCTCCTATGACAGCCTGTATGAGCTCCTGCGTCATGACCGCCACAACGGCTACATCGTCTGGGTGCTGGGTCCGGCGCTGGCCTTCGACCGGGACAGCCGGGATGCCATGAGCGCCCTGATCGACGAGGGCTATTGTCACGCCCTGCTGGCCGGCAACGCCCTGGCCACCCACGATCTGGAGGCGGCCCTCTTCCGCACCGGCCTGGGGCAGGACATCTACACCCAGGCCCTGCAACCCGGTGGGCACTGCAATCACCTGGACACCATCAATCGGGTGCGCGGCTTTGGCTCCATCGCCCGGGCCGTGCGGGAACTGGGACTGTCCGAGGGGATCATGGCGGCCTGCGAACGGAGGCAGATCCCCTATTTGCTGGCCGGTTCCATCCGCGATGACGGACCGTTGCCCGGCGTAATCGGCGACGTCTATCAGGCCCAGGATGCCATGCGCAGCCACGCCCGGCGGGCAACCACGGTCGTGGCCCTGGCCACCCAGCTGCATACCATCGCCTTCGCCAACATGCTCCCCGGCTACCAGGTGGCCGAGGACAACAGCGTGCGGCCGGTCTTCCTCTACGTGGTGGACATGAACGAGTTCAGTGTGGACAAGCTGGCCAACCGCGGCTCATCCCAGGCGATAGCGATCCTGACCAATGTCCAGGATTTCATGGTCAATCTGCGCCACAACCTGGCCGAACAGGGGCGCACAAAGGAGCAGTCGTGAACAGCTGCATAGAGATCATCGGCGTCCCGATCGACCTGGGCCAGAACAAGAGCGGGGTCGACATGGGACCGGCGGCCCTGCGCTACGCCGGGCTGACCGCACACCTGGCGGAGCTGGGCCATACGGTCCGTGACAGCGGCAACATCATTGTGCCGCTCCGGGAGACGGTGGCGGATGAGGCTGAGCAGCACTATCTCCCCTCCATCGCCGGCACCTGTCGGGCCGTCTATCAGGCCGGCCGCCTGGCGCGGGAAGCCGGGGAGATCCCGCTCTTCATCGGCGGCGACCATACCCTGGCCATCGGCTCCATCGGCGGAGTCACCCATTCTGAATCGGCCGGACTGATCTGGATCGACGCCCATGCCGATTTCAATACCCCCCACACGACGCTCACCGGCAATATCCACGGCATGACCCTGGCCGTGCTGCTGGGTGACGGCTACCCCGAGCTGGTAGATTGCGGCAGGCCCGGCCCGAAACTCCGGGCCGAGGATGTGGTCATGATCGGCATCCGCGAGTTGGACCCCCAAGAGCGCGATCGCCTGCGGGAGAGCGGCATCACCGTCTATACCATGCGGGAGATCGACGAACGGGGCATCGGCTCGATCACCCGCGAGGCGCTGGAGCGACTTGAACACCGCAGTCGCCTGCATGTCAGCCTGGACATGGACAGCCTGGATCCTTTGGCCGGACCGGGGGTCGGCACCACCTCGCCCGGTGGCCTCAACTGCCGCGAGGCACAGCTGTTGATGGAGATCATCGCCGACAGCGGACGCTGCGGCTCACTGGATATCGTCGAGATCAACCCGATCCTCGATCACCATAACCAGACCGCCTGCCTGGCGGTGGAGCTGGCCGCCTCGCTCTTCGGCAAACGCATCATCTGATCGTTTCACAAGGAGCGCCCCATGCAGCCTCCAGAACTCAATACACAGATCATCGCCCGCGGCAGGGCGCTTTTTTCGGCCATCGCCGGCGAGAAGCCCTCCCTCTTCACGACCTCCACCTGGACCGGCAAGGTCATGGAGTGGTGCCTGCACAACCCGGAATTCAAGAACCGCATGTTCCGCTTCGTCGATGTTTTCCCATCCCTGAGCAGCTCGCAGCAGATCAGCGAACATATCCGCCAGTACTTCGGTGAAGAAGGGGAACTGCCGGCGGTGCTGGCCGAGGGGATCAAGATGGCCGGCAAACTCGGCCCACTGGGCGGATCGCTTTTGGGCAAGCTGATCGGCGCCAACATCCACGAGATGGCCCGCCAGTTCATCATCGCCGAGAACACAAGCGAGCTGGTGCAGCGCCTGCACAGACTGCAACGGGATGGTTACTCCGTTGTGGTGGATGTGCTGGGCGAGGCGACCCTCTCGGATGAGGAGGCCGAGGCCTACGTCGCCAGCTACCTGGAACTGCTGGACGCCTTGGCGCTCGATCAAAAGGGGCGGGGCAACCGGCCGGGCCCGGAGGCAGCGCCCACCATCAATGTGGCGGTCAAGCCGACGGCCCTCTTCTGTCTGGCCAATCCCATGGATTTCGAGGGATCGGTCGAGGGGATTCTGCGACCGCTGCGTCGCATCTGTAACAGGGTGGTCGCGGTGGGCGGGTTTCTCTGTATCGACATGGAGTCCTACCGCTACAAGGCGATCACCCTGGAGGTCTACCGCCGGTTGCGCCTGGAGTTTCGCGACTACCCCCACATCGGCGTCGTGCTGCAGGCCTATCTGCTCGACAGCGAGCAAGATCTGGCCGAGCTGCTGGCCTGGGCCGAGACGAACGACCTGCCCATCTCCATCCGCCTGGTCAAGGGGGCCTACTGGGACTATGAAACGATCCGGGCCAGCCAGATGGGGTGGCCGCCGCCGGTCTACACGCTCAAGGCCGCCAGCGATGCCGCCTTCGAACGTCTGGCCCGTAGGATTCTCGAACAGCACCCCATCTGCCACTTCGCCTGCGGCTCCCACAACATCCGCTCCATCGCGGCCGTGCTGGAAACCGCCCACTCCCTGGGGGTGCCCCCCTCGCGCTATGAGTTCCAGATGCTCTACGGCATGGCCGAGCCGGTACGGCGCAACATCCTCCGGGAGACCGGGCGCGTGCGCCTCTACTGCCCCTACGGCGCCATGGTGCCGGGCATGGGCTATCTGGTGCGGCGCCTGTTGGAGAACAGCGCCAACGAATCGTTCCTGCGCCTGAGTTTCAGTGAGGGTGCCCAGGTCGAACGGCTGCTGGAGGACCCGGCCCTGCTCCTCGCACGGGCTCAGCACCTGGCTGCGGAGCCGCCCACCCCCGAGCAGAGCGGCCCCAACAGCCTGCCCCCCCTCCGCAACCAGCCGGCGGTGGACTTCACCCGCCCCGATCAGCGGGCCGCCTTCCCGGCCGCCATCGCCAACATATGCAGCCAACTGGGGCGAACCTATCCGCTCTTCATCGGCGGCCGGGAGCTGTACACGACGGAGACTCTTCCCAGCAGCAACCCCGCCCGACCATCCGAGATCCTGGGCCATGTCTGCCAGGCCGGCATTCCCGAGCTGAACAGCGCCGTTGCCGCGGCCAAAACCGCCTTTCCGGCCTGGCGCGACACGCCCCCCCGCCAGCGGGCCGCCTGCCTTTTGCAAGCGGCCGAGGCGGCCCGCCGGCGCATCTTCGAGCTGGCGGCCTGGCAGGTGTTGGAGATCGGCAAACAGTGGGACCAGGCCCACGCCGATGTGGCCGAGGCGATCGACTTTTTGGAATACTACGCCCGGGAAATGCTCCGCCTGGGTACTCCCCGCCAGCTGGCCAGCCCGGCCGGCGAGATCAATCTGTATTGCTACGAGCCCCGCGGGGTGGCGGCAGTCATCGCCCCCTGGAACTTCCCGCTGGCCATCGCCACCGGAATGACAGCGGCCGCCATCGTCAGCGGCAATGCGGTCGTATTCAAACCCTCCGGCCTGACCGGCATCATCGGCCATCAGCTGGTGGAGATCTTCCGCGAAGCCGGCCTGCCGGAGGGTGTCTTCAATTTCCTGCCCGGCCGGGGCAACCTTATCGGCGACGCCCTGGTCGACCATCCCGACATCAGCCTGATCGCCTTCACCGGTTCGCTGGAGATCGGCCTGCGCATCAGCGAGCGGGCGGCGCGGGTCCATCCCGGCCAGGCCCAGCTCAAGAAGGTCATCTGCGAGATGGGGGGCAAGAATGCCATCATCATCGACGACGATGCCGACCTGGATGAGGCCGTGCCCCAGGTGTTGGCCTCGGCCTTCGGCTTTCAGGGGCAGAAGTGTTCGGCCTGCTCACGGGTGATTACCCTGGCAACAATCCATGAGCGCTTCCTGAAACGGCTGATCAGCGCGGCCCGCGCCTGGCGGGTGGGACCGGCCGAGGATCCAGCCTTTGCCATGGGAGCGGTGGCCGACGAGCACGCCCGACGCAAGATCCTGGAGTATATTGCGATCGGCCGGCAGGAAGGTCAGCTGCTCTACCAGAGTCCGCTGCCGCAGGGCGAAGGATGGTGGGTACCGCTGACCATCGTGGGGGGCATCCGCCCGGAACACCGCCTGGCCCGGGAAGAGGTCTTCGGACCGCTCTTGGCGATCATGCCGGCCGGCGACTTCAACCAGGCCCTGGAGTGGGCCAACTCGGGCAGCTATGCCCTGACCGGCGGACTGTTCAGCCGCTCGCCGGAGCATATCCAACGGGCGCAGCGTGAGTTCCGGGTCGGCAACCTGTATATCAACCGCGCCATCACCGGGGCCATGGTCGCCCGACAACCCTTCGGCGGGGCCGGCATGTCCGGCACGGGCAGCAAGGCCGGTGGCCCCGATTATCTGCTGCACTTCATGAATCCGCGGGTTATCACGGAAAACACCCTGCGCCGGGGTTTTGCTCCGCCGCAGGACGACAACTCCCCGGACAGCCCGCCGGAAAACCGCCTCTAGGCATCTCCCCCACCGGTCAACCTTCCTGATTGCAAAACAACACGCTTTTGTATATCGTTACCAACCTGAAACCAGTATCCGCATTGCATAAGGAGAATCTTGGCATGAGCATTGTTGTTGTCGGCACCGTAGCCTTTGACACGGTTGAAACCCCCTTCGGCAGGGGGGATAATGTGCTGGGAGGCTCGGCCACCTATTTTTCCACTTCGGCCAGTTTCTTTACCGATGTCTCGCTGGTGGCGGTGGTCGGCGAAGACTTCCCCGACGAGCACGTCGCTTTTTTGCAATCCCGCGATATCAATACCGACGGCCTGCAACGCATCCCCGGCAAGACCTTTCACTGGACCGGCAAATACGGCTACGATCTCAACGAAGCCCAGACCCTGGACACCCAGTTGAATGTCTTGATGGAATTCAAACCAAACCTGCCCGAAGCCTACCGGGACGCCGAATACCTGTTTCTGGCCAACATCGACCCGGAGCTGCAGATGGAGGTTCTGGAGCAGGTCCGCCAGCCGAAACTGATCGCCTGCGACACGATGAACTTCTGGATCTCTTCCAAACCCGAGGCCCTGCGGCGGGTCTTGCAAAAGGTCGACATCGTCGTGATCAACGAAGGGGAGGCGCGCCAGTTCACCGGCGAGGCCAACCTGGTCAAGGCCGCCCGCCAGATCATCGCCCTAGGATGCAAGCGGCTGGTGGTCAAGCGCGGCGAATACGGGGTACTCATGTTTACCGCCGACACGCTCTTTGCCGCCCCGGCCTATCCGCTGGAGGAGGTCTTTGATCCGACCGGGGCAGGGGACACCTTTGCCGGCGGTTTCATGGGTTATCTGGCCAATACGGGTGACCTGTCCGAGGAAGGCATCCGCCAGGCGATCGTGTTCGGATCGGTGATGGCCTCCTTCAATGTGGAGGATTTCAGTCTCAACCGCATGAAGCGCCTGGATTACAAGGAGATTGAGGCCCGCTACAAGAGCTTCAAGGCGCTGACCAGCTTCCGCGACATTGCCCAGCTCTAACCCTTTGTTTTATTGACATTGTCCTGCCGATTTGCTAGGTTTCGCCAGCATTCGAGGTAGACATTATCCCGATCGGGATACTCAGGAAGCATCCTATGAGACACGTCATCACCCTGCTCCTCCTTCTGGTCGTGGCCGGTTGCGCCAGCGGAGACAGGCAACAGTTCGGCAAGAGTGACCCGGCTGCATACCATTACCAGATGGGGCTATCCTACCTGGGTGAACGCAATTTCACCTCGGCCTTGATCGAATTGACCGAGGCGGAAAAACTCGACCCGGATAACCCGGATCTGCTCTATAAACTGGGTATGGCCTATATCGGCAAACGCAGGCCCGACCTGGCCGAATCGCGACTGCAAAAGGCGATCATGCTCAAGCCGAGCAACTCGGCCGCCCGCAACGACCTGGGGGTCGCCTATCTGGAGCTGAAACGCTGGGATAACGCCATTCAGCAGTTCAAGATCGTAAAGGATGACCTGTTTTACGAGAACGGTGAAAGCGCCACCATCAATCTGGGACTGGCCTATCTGGGCAAGGGCGACTATCCCAAAGCCCTGGCGGAGCTGCGGATAGTTGCAGCCGGCAATCCGCGCAATCCAGTGGCCCACCTTTCTTTGGGGCGGGTCTGGTTTGCCATGGATAAGACCGATCAAGCCATCAGCGAATACAAACGGGCGCTGGAAATTTATCCCGATTACGGCTCCGCCCACTACCATCTCGGCCTGGCCTACCTCAAGCTCAACAATACAGCCGCCGCACGGGCCTCGTTCAAGGAAGTGCTGCGCATCATTCCCGATACGGACCAGGGCCATTCCTCCGTGGAATACCTGGATCTTTTGAAGTAGACGAGGCACTCTTGCCGGATATCGAGACAAACAGGGTCGATCCTGCCGCAACATCACCGGGCGCCATACTCAAGCGCTGCCGTGAATACCATGAGTTGTCGCTGGAAGAAGCCGAAGAATCGACCAAGATCGGCGCGAACTACCTCCAGGCTCTGGAAGAGGATCAGGTCGGCAAATTTGCAAGTCTGGCCTATCTCAAGGGCTTCCTGCGTATCTACGCCACCTATCTCGGCCTCAACCCCGATGACATGATCCGTTTGTACGAGAAGCTCTACTCGTCCGACAGCGGGAAGGTTGAGCAGGGTAGCGGCAGTGGTGCCGGCGCTGGCTCCGCGCCCCGCAAAAAGTTTCCCCTCCAGAAACTGGTCATGCCGGCCGTCATCCTGATCTTGATCCTTATTACGGCGACTTTCATCAACCGCTCGACCACGGCTCCCGTTCGCCAGGCTCAACCCGTAGCGACTCCGGCAGCAACAGTTCCGCCCCCCATCCAGGCGCTGCATTCCTCCGTCCGGCAGACCGCTCCGCCGCAGATACCGGATGAAACGGTTGTTGAGCAGAAACGGGGTGAGGCACCGCCGACCACCCCGACTGACGTGCAGAAGTCAATGCCGGAAGGAAGCAAAGGCTTTGTCGTGCGCTTGAAGGTCACCCAAGGCGGTTCGTTGACCGTCACCCTCGATGGTTCCACATCCCAGGTCTATGACCTGGCCGTCGGCGACAGTATCGAATGGAAGGCCGATCGAACCATCTCGCTTGACCTGTCCAATGCGGGCGGAGTCGAAGCCGAGTTGAACGGCAAACCTCTCAAGCCCTTTGGTCTGCCCGGCAAACCCGCCACGGTTGTCCTCGACTCCGAAGGGGTCAAACCGTAAATGGCTGCAATTCGAGGGATCTTCGGCATCCCGGCATTACCCGGTTCCTCCCTGATATAAATTCTTTAGCAACTTGACAGTGCTCCTCCCCATGCTAGACTTGGCACTATGCAATAATAGGGAGCACGCCGTGGCAGAGCAGATGAAGCGCATATTAGTGGTGGACGATGAGGAGAATGCCCGCATCGCCCTCTCGAAAATATTGACTCATGCAGGCTATGATGTGGCTTCGGCCGGCAACGGCTACGAGGCGCTCAATTACCTGCGCGGCAAGGATGTGGAACTGATCATCACCGACATCAACATGCCGGAAATGAACGGCATGGCCTTCCTCAGGGAACTGAACCGCAGCCACCCCGCCAGCAATGTCATCATGATCACTGCCTATGGTGAAGTGGAGTCCTATATCGAGGCCATGAACCTGGGGGCCTTCGAATACATCAACAAACCGGTCAAATTTGAAGAGCTCCACAAGATTATCAATAAGATTTTCAAGCGTAACGTACACAACCATCACTAGGAGGCGTCCCATGAAACCGTTTGAAAAGATCTTGATCGCCATCGACTTCTCGGAGAGCTCCGATCTCGCCTTTGAATATGCCTTGACCCTGGCCAAGCAATTTCAGGCCGAATTGACCGTCATGCACGTCATCAATGAACCGGTCGATCTGCGCGGATTCTATGTACCCCACATCTCGTTCGAACAGCTGGAGAAGGAGATCGAAGAGGGTGCCGAAAAGATGATGACGAAGTTCTGCCAATCCAAAATGGGCGACTTTACCAAATACACGACCGCCGTCGTCGCCGGCATTCCCTACGAAGAGATCCTTAAGAAAGCGGAAGAGACCGCTACGTCATTGATCGTGCTGGGTACCCATGGACGTACCGGCATCGACCACCTCATCTTCGGCAGCACGGCGGAACGCGTCGTCCGCAACGCAACCGGTCCGGTGCTCACCATTCGCATGCCCGTCAGCGGAGCCTAGTACCCTGTATGTATCTTTGATGCGCCATCCATGAGCGAAACCACCCCAGCGGATAGTAAAGCCACCATCGTTGTCATTGATGACGACATCCATATCCTCGAGCTGGCCGCCCTGATTCTCTCCCGGCGCGGATACCAGGTCTTCACCGCGTCTACGGCACGCGTCGGCCTGGAGATCATCGCCGAGCGCTCGCCCGAGCTGGTTCTGCTCGACTACATGATGCCCGAGATGAATGGCCTGACCGCCTTGCGCGAGATCCGTGCCCGCTTCCCGGACAGCTATGTGATCATGTTCACCGGCAAGGGCAACGAACAGATCGCAGTCGAGCTGATGAAGTGCGGCGCCTCGGAATATATCCTCAAGCCCTTCAACAACCGGGATCTGCTCGAACGCCTCGACAATGTCCTGCATATCCGTGAGATAGAACTGCACAACCGGGCGCTCCAGCAGGATCATGTGCGCCTGCTCCAGGTAATCGACAACTGGAACCAGGACCTGCAGAAACGGATCCGTGAGAAAACCGATGCGCTTCAAAAGGCCCAGTCGGAGATCGCCCAGTCCGAAAAACTTGCCGCCTTGGGCTATCTCTCGGCCGGTATGGCCCACGAAATCCGCAACCCGCTCAACTCCATCTCGCTCTTCATCCAGCTTATGCGGCAAAATACGACGGATCCCGAACAGTTGGACTACCAGGGCAAGATCCTCAAGGAAATCGACCGCATCGATGCCATCATCCGTAAACTGCTGGACGCATCCCGACGTACGCGCACCATTACCAACGACATCTCCATTGCCCGGGTCATTGACAATGCACTGGAGGCATTTTCTCCGCAGATCGAAACCGGCAAGATCAAGGTAACCCGCTCCTACTGCGACGCTCCCCCCCCCATCAAAGCCGATCCGGCCGAACTGGAGCAGATCTTCACCAACCTGTTTCTGAATGCCTTGGATGAGATGCCGGCCGGTGGTCAACTGGACATCCAGATCAGTAAAGAAGACGAGCGGGTAGTGGTCAGGGTCGCAGATAGCGGCGGAGGGATCGCCGACGACACGCTGCCCTTCATCTTCGACCCGTTTTACAGTACCAAGACCCGCGGCACCGGCATGGGCCTGCCGGTTGTTCAGCGTATCGCACGGATCTATGAAGGGAACATTGTCGTCGAGAAAACATCGCCCGCCGGAACCGTTTTTCGCCTCGACTTTCCCGCCTGCAGCTAGCGCGTATTCCACTTCCCTTTTATAGCCGCTTTAGTGTAGTATTCTCTAATTCTTACACACGAGACAGATGATGAGCAACCCAGCGGACAAGATTCTGATCATAGACGATGACCCCTTTTTTTTGAAGGTGCTCGGCGATGCATTCAGTGAAAATGGTTACTCGGTCTATACCGCCAACGACGGCATCGAGGGAGTCAAGATTTTTCTGGAGAAAGCTCCCGATGCCATCATATGCGACCTGGTCATGCCTCGCATGGGCGGTGTCAGTACTTGCATCGAAATAAGCCGATTGTCCACTGCCGCCCCCCCCGTCATCGCGCTGCTCACCTCCATGTTTCGGGAAGCTCCCCATGAGCACGAAACCCCTGAAATGGGGGCCAGAATTCATATCCCCAAGTCCACAAAACCGATGGATATCGTTATTCTTATCGAACAACTCCTCGCTCGCAAAAAATTTCAACAAAGCTGACTAACCATGCCGTTTATCTACCGTAATCTCGAAGTTTCCCCGCAGACCGGGGAGGAACGTCTGCCATCTGTGGTGGCATCCCTGATCGGAATTCCCGAGACAGCCCTCAGCGATTTCCAGATTATCCGCAAAGGGGTGGACGCCCGGCGCAAACCACGGATCAAGCTGATCTATACCGTCTCGTTCATGCTGGCGGAACAGGAGGCACTCCTCGCCCGCATCAGCACGATTGCCGGTCTGGAGTGGCAGACACAACGACCGGCGGCCATATTCACCCCTCAACAGACAGACCAGCGCATAGTCATTGCCGGCAGCGGTCCCGCGGGCCTGTTCACCGCCCTGCGCCTGGCCGAATACGGCCTGAGCGCAACGATCATCGAACGCGGCCAAGCGGTTGAGCAGCGCGCCCTGGACGTCCAGCAATTCTGGACGGACGGCCGGCTCGATCCGGAGAGCAATGTCCAGTTCGGCGAGGGGGGAGCCGGCACCTTTTCCGACGGCAAGCTGACCTGCCGCTCCAAAGACCCCCTGGTGCCCTGGATCCTGCAACGGCTGACGGACTTCGGGGCGCCCCCCGAAATCCGCTACCTGGCCAAGCCGCATATCGGCACCGATCGCCTGCGTTGTGTGGTAAGCGCCATCCGGCACTATCTGCTGGAACGGGGCTTCACGATCCGTTTCGGCTGCCGTCTGAGCGACATCCTCGTGCGGGAGGGGGCCGTCTCCGCGGTGATCGTCAACGAGCGGGAGGAACTACCCTGCGATCGGCTGATCCTGGCGGTCGGGCACAGCGCCCGGGACACGTATGAGCTGCTGGCCGCAAAAGGTCTGCCGCTTGAGCAAAAGCCGTTTGCCATGGGGCTGCGCGTGGAGCACCCCCAGGATTTGATCGATCGCATCCAGTATGGCGGCCCACGTCACCCGAACCTGCCGGTCGCCGATTACGCCGTCACCTACAACAACACGGGCACAGGGCGTAGCGCCTATTCCTTCTGCATGTGTCCCGGCGGCATCGTCATCGGCGGGGCTTCCGAAGCAGGAGGCGTCGTCACCAACGGCATGAGCGGCCAGGAGCGCAATTCCCCCTTTGCCAACAGCGCGCTGGTGGTCAATGTCACCACAGGCGATTTTGGAGCCAACGACCCCCTGGCCGGCGTCCGTTTTCAGCGCCACTGGGAGCATCAGGCATTCCTGGCCGGCGGAGAGAGCTATCATGCCCCGGCCCAGAATCTGCTGACCTTTCTGAAACAGCCCGGCAAGCGAAACGTCTCCAGCAGCTATCGGCCGGGGATTGTCTCCACGGAACTGGACTCGGTGCTGCCCGATTTCATCATCCGTACGCTGCGCGAAGGGATTCCCGAATTCGGACGCAAGATGCGCGGTTTTGTCAGCGCCGAGGCGACCCTGATTGGTATCGAGTCACGCACCTCGGCCCCGCTGCGGGTGTTGCGCAACCAGCAGTACGAGTCCATCGGGCTGCGCGGGTTGTATCCGGCCGGAGAAGGCGCCGGGTATGCCGGCGGCATCATGAGTTCAGCCGTCGACGGCGTCAAGATTGCCGATACGATCGCAGCGCAGCTGGGAACGGAAAAATAGAAATCCTGAAGCAGTTACCACGGAGGACGCGGAGGTACGCAGAGGAAAATCGAGGAGACCTCATCAACAGGGATAAGCTTTATTGGATTTACGGTCTTGCCATATCTGAGATTTACCTGTTCTTCCTCCAGTTATTGATTTTCCTCCGTGTCCTCTGTGCCCTCTGTGGTGAAAGCTTTTCTGTCTTACAACGTACCTATCAAAGGAGCATCACGTGGCAAAACAGTTTGTAGCAGAGATAAAGGACCGCGATTCCGTCAACGCCGTTTTTCTGGTCAAGGACAAGATCATGGCCATGGCCAAAAACGGCAAGCCCTATATGAACCTGCGTTTCATGGATAAGAGCGGTGATATCGAAGGCAAGATCTGGGACAACGTGGATCAGCTGGACAAGCTCTTCGACAAGGACGATTTCGTGCAGATCCGCGGCAAGGCCTCGGTCTATATGAACAAGATGCAGGTGGTCGTGGCCGAGATCAGCAAGGTGGCCGAGCAGGAGGTCAACCTGGCCGACTTTCTGCCCGAATCCCCCCGCAACAACGCCGAGATGCGCCGGGAGTTGCAGGCGGTGGTAGCCGCCCTGACCAACCCCTATCTGCGCGGATTGATGGAGTCATTCCTGGCCGACGAACCCTTCATGGATCTGTACTGCATGGCCCCGGCCGCCAAGGGGATGCACCACGTCTACCTGGGGGGCTTGCTGGAACATTCCCTGGCTTTGGTCAAACTGGTCAAGACCATCGTGCCCCTCTACGGCGGCATCAACGAGGATCTGCTGATCGTCGGTGCGCTGCTGCACGATGTGGGCAAAGTCCACGAGATGAGTTACGAGCGCGCCTTCGACTACACCGATATCGGCAAGCTGCTGGGTCATATCACCATTGGTGTCGAGCTGGTGGAGGAACGGATCCGCCAGGTGGAAGGTTTCCCCCGTGAGCTGGGCATCCTGCTGAAACACATGCTGCTCTCCCATCACGGCCAGTACGAATACGGTTCGCCCAAGCGCCCCAAGACCATCGAGGCCACGATCCTCAACTATCTGGACGACATGGATTCCAAGATCAACGGCATTCGCGCCCACATTGCCAAGGAGAACGCCAGCACATCCCGCTGGACGGCCTATCACCGGCTCTATGATCGTTATTTTTTCAAGAGTAACGGCATGGAGGAGGAAATCGAGGTGGAACGGATCTGTGATGAGACCTGCGAACCGCCCCGTGAGGAGAGGCCGGCGGAAGCGGTTGCGGTGAGGCAGGAACGCAAGGACTTCGGCAATCAGCCCTTCAAGAAGCTGGAGAATCTGGATCTGTTCTAGACCCTTACTACTTGGGCCTTTATCAACGCAGGCAAACCTGAACTGCAATGGAACGCGGATCTACGCGGATGCGGCTGATTTGCGCAGATTTTGAAACGATAGTTATTTTGGTTTATCCGTGAAAATCCGCCCAAATCCTGTTTATTCCGCGGCCCATTGCCGTTGACTTTTTCCTGTATGGTCCCTGTTTGTGCCGTTTATCCCACCAACCCCCGCAGGATCCCCAGATTGACCGCATCCATCTCATCATTGTCACCCTTGGGGGTCTCCAGGATCTTGGGGATGTTAGCGAAGCGCGGATCATTAAGGATGAACCTGAACGGGTTCAGCCCCAGCTCCCCCTGGCCGATGTGCTCGTGCCGGTCAACGCGAGAGCCGAGCCCTTTCTTGGAATCATTGAAATGGAAGCATGCCAGCCGCTCCAGCCCGATCAGACGTTCGAACTGCGCCATGGTATCGGCGTACCCCTCTGCCGTAGCGGTGTCGTAACCGGCTGCAAAGGTGTGGCAGGTATCGAAGCAGACCCCGAATTTGTCCGGGTATTTTGAACCGCCGATGATGGCCTGCAGCTCCTCGAAGGTTCGTCCCAGGTTGGTCCCCTGACCGGCGGTGGTCTCGATCAGCACCCGCCCCTCGAACTGCGGCACCTCGGCAAACAGCTGGTCAAAGGCCGCAACCACCCGCTCCAGCCCGGTCTCGGGCGTATCCGTCAGGTGCGAGCCGGGATGCATGACCACCTTGGCGATGCCCAGTTTGGCGCAGGTTTCCAGTTCGTCACGGAAGGCGGCCAGGCTCTTGTCGCGGGTCTCACCCGGCGGGGCGGCCAGGTTGATCAGGTAGATGTCGTGGGAGATGACCTCGTGCAGGCCGGAGGCGGCCAATTTCTCGCGAAAGAGGGCCACATCGGCCTCACTGACCGGCTTGCCCTTCCACTGGTTTGAGTTGCGGGTAAAGATCTGCAGCACGCCGCAGCCGGCGGCAACGGCCCGGTCAATGGCCAGGTGCAGGCCTCCGGCGATGGACATGTGGGCGCCAAGATAGTCGTGCATGGTATTACTCCATTTCAATATGATTGCCGTAATAATGCACATCCACCTCGTCACCGGCGGCACAGCCGCTGTTCTCGGCCGGCAACACGGCCAGGGCCTGGGCATCGACCATGGTCTTGAGGATGGCGGTTTGCTGGTTTCCGGCCGAGGTGCCATACCAGCGGCCATTCTCCCGCTCCAGCCGCAAACGCACGATCTGCACCTTGCCCGGTTTCTTCTTGAGCGCCTCCCGCAGAACCACCTTGAAAAGCGGCCGCAGCACCCGTTGCTGCCCCTGCATCCTGAGCAGGGCCGGTCGGACGAACTCCTCGAAGGTGATCATGGTCGAGACCGGATTGCCCGGCAGGGAAAAGACCGGCGTCGAGCCGAACAGGGCAAAGGCCGTCGGTCCGCCCGGCTTGATGCCGACCTTCCAGAAGATCTGCTTTGCGCCCAGTTCCGCCAGGATATCGCGCACCAGGTCGCAATCGCCGGCCGAGACGCCGGCCGAGGTAATCAGCACATCGGCCTTCAGTCCTTCACTGAGTTTCTCCAGGTGGCTCGCGCGGTTATCACGGGCAATGCCGATGATGCGGGGGATGCAACCGGCTTCCAGCACGGCGGCGGCCAGGGAAAGCGTATTGCTGTTGATGATCTCCCCCGCTTCCGGCGTGCGCCCCAATTCCACCAGCTCATCACCGGTGGAGAGAATTGCCACGATCGGCCGCCGGTAAACCGGCACCAAGGCCAGGCCGAAACCGGCCAGCATGTTGATCTCCGGCGGGCGGATGCGTGTGCCGCTGCGGACAAAGAGCACACCTTCAGCCACATCCTCGGCACGAACGCGGATATGTTGCCCCTTCTTTACCCGCTCCAGCAGGGTTACTTCCTGCTGGCCATCGTCGGTCTCCTCCACCGGTACAACCGCATCGCAACCGGCCGGGGTCGGCGCACCGGTCATGATTCGCACGGCGCAGCCCGGCTCGACCGTGATCCCGTCGGCCTTGGCCCCGGCGGGCAGAAAACCGGTCACGCGCAATCGACAGGGTATCGTCAGGCAATCCTGGGCGCGCACGGCATAGCCGTCCATGGCCGAATTGTCCCACAGCGGCAGATCCCAGGGGGCCGTCAGATCCTCGGCCAGGATCCTGCCGGTCGCCTCCAGAAGCTGGACCCGTTCCGTGCCGACCGGCTGCACACTCTCCAATATGATCGTGCGGGCTTCTTCAAATGAAACCATACTGTGCCTCCCTGAGCATATTCTTGGCACACAATAGCGAGAAGCGCTCAAAAACACAATACGATTGCCAACAATGCGGTGATACGTATAATGCTCTCTACTTGGCCCTCAATCATCCGGGAAAAATCAAGGGCAATCGAACGCGGATCAAATCTGATTCATGCGGATTCACACGGATTAACACATGGTTTAAATCTGCATAACTCCGCTTAATCAGCGTCATCCGCGTTCCAGTGCAGTTCAAGCCAAAAGAGAGTACACCACGTGAACCCAACCTCCCCAAGCAAGCATATCCACGTTGCCTGCGCACTGATCGAGCGTGACGGCCTTGTGCTGGCCGCCCAGCGTAGCGCTGCCATGAACCTGCCGCTGAAATGGGAATTCCCCGGCGGCAAGCTGGAAGCGGGCGAATCCGCAGAGGAGTGCCTGCAACGCGAACTGGTCGAAGAGATGGGTGTCACCATTGCCGTCGGTCAACCGCTGCCGCTGCATACCCATAGCTACGAGACCTTCACGGTCACGCTCTACCCCTTTATCTGCACGATGACATCCCAGACCATCACCCTGCACGAACACGCCGCCATCGCCTGGCTGCCGCCGGAAGAACTGCAGACCCTCGACTGGGCCGAGGCGGACTGGCCGGTGATCAGGGAGTATCTTGCAAGCAAACCCCTCCAAACCTCCCCTTGTCAAGGGAGGCTTATAGGCTTCCCCCCTGATAAGGGGGGATTGAGGGGGGTTGGTTTGTCTTCTGCCTTTCTTCCCTACAACAACACCCTCACTCAACTCGCTCGGGAGAATCGCAAGAATCCGACTCCAGCGGAAAGCAGGATATGGCATCAAGTTCTGCGGATGAGATATTTTGAAAACTACAAGTTTCTGCGCCAAAAACCGATCGACAACTACATCGTTGATTTCTACTGTTCCGAACTCCGCCTCGTAATCGAAATTGATGGAGACAGCCACGCTGAAGCTGTTGAGTACGATGCAGTCCGAACCAGCGTCCTCGAAGCACTCGGTTTGACCGTTGTCCGCTATACGAACCATGACATCATGCACAATCTGGAATCTGTGTATGAAGATTTATGCCGGGTGACCGATACCCTTCAAGGAGCATGCCTGTGAGCTTACACAACCAAACCCCTCCAAACCTCCCCTTGTCAGGGGAGGCTTCAAGCCTCACTGAAGTAAATAGCTCCCTCCCTGACAAGGGAGGGCGGGGGGTGGGTTTGCTTTCCGCATTCCCGCTCTTCGACAGCCATTTTCACATCATCGACCGCCGCTTTCCGCTGGTTCCCAACAACGGCTACCTGCCGGAGGACCTGACCTGCCGCGACTACCTGGCGCAGGTTGCGCAGTACGACCTGCACGGCGGCGCAATCGTCTCCGGCTCGTTCCAGGCCTTTGACCAGAGCTATCTGCTGGATGCCCTGCATACCCTCGGACCGCTCTTCGTCGGTGTTACCCAGCTGCCGGCCAGCGTTTCGGATCAGGAGATCCTGGATCTGGACGAGGCCGGGGTGCGGGCGGTGCGCTTCAACCTCAAGCGGGGCGGCTCCGAGGATGTGCGCCACCTGGAGGCCATGGCCCGGCGGGTGCATGCGCTGGCCGGCTGGCATGTGGAGCTGTATGTGGATTCGCGGGAGCTGGAGGGATTGTTCGATACGCTGGTCAGTCTGCCGGCGGTTAGTATCGACCACCTGGGGTTGGCCAAGGAGGGTTTCGGGACTCTGCTGAGGCTGGCCGAGCGGGGTGTGCGGGTCAAGGCAACCGGCTTCGGCCGGGTGGATTTTGATGTGCCAACCGCCCTGCGCGAGTTGTATGCCGCCAACCCGCAGGCCCTGATGTTCGGCACCGACCTCCCCTCCACCCGCGCCCCGCGCCCCTATTGCGACGAGGATTTTCTGCTGGTAGTGTCTGCGCTGGGTGCGGAGACCGCCCGGGCGGTGTTTTACGACAATGCGGCGAAGTTTTACCGGACAGCGCTGTAATACATTGCAGGAGACAATATAGAGGCTCAGATAACGCATGAGAATCGCGTGAGTTATCGGTTGAAAGAATATATCTATACCGGGACCAGCAAACAATGTAAAATATGATTATCATATTTTACGGAGGTTGTTATGCAGACAGCAATCAGTTCAACCGATGCGGTCAGGAATTTTTCTGAGCTGCTCAACAACATTAAATACCGTGGTGACCGCTATACCGTGATTCGCGGCGGAAAACCAGCCGCATCACTGGTTCCGGTTGAACCGACTCGCATCGCCGTGACGCTTGCCGACCTGCGTAAGATCGTGCAAACCCTTCCGCATCTTGACAGCAGCGATAGCGCCTTTGAAGCCGACGTCATAGCCGCGACGAGTTCGCAGCCTGAAATGCCCGAGGCGTTATCATGGGAGTGATATTTGACTCCAGCGAGATCATCGCTCTTGAAAGAAACCGGGACGTGGTCGAGAGTCTGGTGGCCGGCCGCGAAGATGAACCGTTCGGTATCAGTGTGGTAACGGTGGCCGAGCTGCTCCATGGAGTCGAGCGAGCCGACACGGAAGCCCGGAAAATCCGGCGTCAGGCCTTTGTGGAGAAGGTGATCGAGATGATCCCCGTCTATCCGTTTGATATGGGAGCGGCCCGAATTTACGCCAGGATATGGGCATCTCTGATACAACGAGGTTTTACGGTAGGTGCTCATGATCTGATTATTGCGGCGACGGCGATTTCTCTGGATTATACGGTGATTACCGCTAACCGGCGTGATTTTGAGAAGGTTGAGGGATTACGGCTGGAAGTGCGGCAGGCATAATTTAATCCGATACGCACTGCATATCCATGCAGAATAAATGTTCCATTTGGGTAGTTGACCAAATAAGAAAAAAACACCGCGAGCGTCTATGCCTTACACACTGCACCCTTCAGAGAAACTGGTGACACTCTTTAAAAAGAAACCATGGCAAGGTACCAATCCTGCCAGGGCGCAATTTCTTTTTATTGGCTTAGACGCTAATTATGCTCCGGCCATAGAAAATGAACTTCCAGAGATTTTTGACTATCTTGATTCTGGAGTAGAATTTTGGCGAGCCCAAGGAGTTCATCATCCCTTCAGACTTCCTCATTATCAGGGAAGCGGTAAAAAATACCATGAGAAATTTGCCGAAATTGGTTTCAGCCCGGAACAAGCTGATCTTGTTTCCTTCATTGAATTACTTGATCTCCCGACTACTGGTATCAGTTCCTTAAAGGTTGGGGACTTGTCATTGGTTCACTTGGACTCATTGGCCAATATAATTGATTGCGGTGCAGCAAAGCATGTTTTTATGTCTTCGCGGGTGACCAATCTTTTGCGGCAAACAAAAGTATTTCCATGGATACCACGTATCCCATTGAAGACGTATGGCGACCTCGCAGTGTTACGAGAGCAAAACGGACAGACAATTTACCAAATGTATCATTTGTCGTGCTATGGCTGGCAACTTAACGCGTTGAACAAACAAATAGCGCAAATCCGTAGCATTGTGGAGTCCAAAAATGTCCAAAGAATATAAAGAATATCTCAAACGATGCGATGAACTTGGAGTTGCGCCCCATCCTGAATTCACTCCAATTCAAGTAGACCGGGGTGTTGTCAAATGGGGCTTCATTGTCGTAGCAATCATGGTCAATTTGATTGCGGGAGTAATGGCGGCCATAGTGAAGCCCAAACGGTAAAAATGAGTAAAAGGACCGTGTCCAACTTGCGCTAAGGCCGGCTAAAAACCGCCGGTCAGGCTTATGGCGATACCCCATTGATTGAACCAACCAGATAATTTTCGGGGGTGTTATTCCACTTGGCAATCAAGGTGATACTCAAAGGAGCGCAGGCATCTTGCCTGTGCTTCAAACGGGGTTAAACCCCGCTTGAATAGGCAGGCTGGAAGCCTACCCCCCAAAAATCTCATTTTGAAAGCGACTTGGAATTATACATCCCCACATATTCGAGAAGAGCCCCAACATGACCAATCTATCTACTATCCTCATTGGCACCTTCACCATGCGTCCCTACGTGTTCGCCTTCTTTGCGGCCTTTTTGCTGGCCTGCGTTCCCCATGTGGGCTGGCGGCGGACGCTGGCCTTTACCGGGGCCGGCTACCTGATCGCCTTCGCCTCGGAGTGGCTCTCGATCAATACCGGCTTCCCCTACGGCTGGTACTATTACATCGAGACCACCAAACTCCAGGAGCTGTGGATCGCCGGGGTGCCGTTCTTCGACTCGCTCTCCTACGTCTTCCTGGCCTACTGCAGCTACGCCACGGCGCTCTTCATCCTCTCGCCGCTCAAGGCCTGGCGCTGGAATCTGGTCACTCTGGAGACCCGCCGCATCCGGCGTTCTCTTTCCGCCTTGATCCTGGGGAGCTTCCTGCAGACCTTCCTGGACATCGTCATCGACCCGGTGGCACTCCAGGGGCGACGCTGGTTTCTGGGTCAGATCTACGGCTACCGCGAGCAGGGTCTCCACTTCGGCGTGCCGCTCTCCAACTACGGGGGCTGGCTGCTGACCAGCCTCTTCCTGGTGGGGGCCTTCCAACTGATCGATGCCCGCCGCCTCGCGGATGCGCCCAAGGGGGTCTGCAATCTCCCCTTCAGGTCGCTGCTGGGACCAATCCTCTATCTGTCGGTGCTGCTCTTCAACCTGGGGGTAACCTTCTGGATCGGGGAGCCCTTTCAGGCGCTGGAGGGGATTTTGATGTACACACTGCCGGTTCTGATGGTGCTGATCCTGGCGTTGCGCAGGGTCAACCGCTATTCCAAGGATGAGTTCGGCGAACATATCCGGGATTATCCCTGGTCGCCGGCGGGGACGAAGTCACACAACGGCCAGTAGACGCTGGACGGCCTGGGACAGGCTGGCGGCGGCGATACGGCTGTTGCGCGCCAGGCGGATCAACTGGGGGATGATGTAGGGCTTGCGGGCGATCGTCAAGAGGACCTTGGGGATGCGGATGCGCATCCGGCCATCGCAGAATTCGTCCAGCGAAAAGCCCAACTCTTCGTCGAAAGCGTCGCTGACCGTCCGCAGACCGACAAAGGGGATGTTGTTTTCGGCGGCCAAGAGGGCAATGGCGGCGCTCTCCATCTCCACCACCGGAGAGGGTGCATCGGGCGGCAGCAGGGCTGCCAGCCGACTCTTGGCCATGATCGTTTGCGTCGTGGCAAACAGGCCGGAACATACCCGGCAACCTTCCAGTGACTGCCGGGAAACAAACTCGCGGCTGACCGGCGCAATGTTCACCGCTACCTCCTGCAGCCCGGTTTCGGAAACAATCGTCAGCGCCGAAGCCAGGACCACATCCCCCACCTGAAGCCCTTCTGTAATCCCGCCGCAAAAACCGGCCGACAGAATCAGCTCCGGGCGCAGTTCCCGGATCATCTGGCCGGCGGCCGTGGTTGCATTGGCAAAGCCCATGCCGGCCTCCATAAGAAAGATCTCATGCCCCGCAATTCGGGCTTGGCGCACGACCAGCTGGCCTGATCGAATCTTTCGTATCTGTTGTACTGTTCGGACAATTGCCCCGGTTTCCTCGGGCATGGCCGTGATGATGCCGATCTTCATGGTTGCTGGTCTCCCGCGCAGACTGTAGCACCTGGCGGCTCATTTTTCAAAAGATTGTATGAAAAGCTGGACAAATGTTTTCGCTTGCACTATATTTACGGTTCACTTTTGTGGAGAGATGTCCGAGCGGTTGAAGGAGCACGCCTGGAAAGCGTGTGTACGTTTATAGCGTACCGAGGGTTCGAATCCCTCTCTCTCCGCCATTTTAGTGCGTTAGCACTTATTTCATAAGTGCATTTATGTTGGTTGCCAGTTCTTTTACTTGCAGGCGCAGATGATAGCCGGGCCTCGCGCAACGGCAAGCCGTGAACTCCGCCAGGTCCGGAAGGAAGCAACGGCAGCGGCCCCCGTCGTGTGCCGCGGGTAAACCCGGCTATCATCTGCGCCTGTAAGCATTACAACGACAAGCTCATCACCTCTTTTGTCCAAGATCCGCGTATCCCCCACCAGACCCCTTGCGGGGGCACCAATGACCGACGAGGTTCAATTCTTTGTCCAACGGCACGTCATATGAAGTCCTGGCAAGAAAATACCGCCCCCAATCATTTTCGGAGCTGACCGGGCAGGAACATGTCAGCCGCACCCTGCAAAACGCCATTGATTCCGGTCGGGTAGCGCACGCCTTTCTGTTTACCGGCGCCCGGGGTGTCGGCAAAACCAGTACGGCCCGCATCCTGGCCAAGACCCTCAACTGCGAGCGGGGCGTTACCCACGAGCCCTGCAACGTCTGCCCGCTCTGCATAGAGATCACCAAGGGCACCTCTACCGACGTCTTCGAGATCGACGGCGCCTCCAACAACGGTGTCGAGGATGTTCGCGAGCTGCGCGACAGCATCAAGTACCTCCCCTCCCACAGCCGCTACAAGATCATCATCATCGACGAAGTTCACATGCTCTCCACCAACGCCTTCAACGCCTTGCTGAAGACCCTGGAGGAGCCGCCGGAACACGTCAAGTTCATCTTTGCCACGACCGAGCCCCACAAACTGCCGATCACCATCCTGTCCCGCTGCCAGCGCTTTGACTTCAAGCGCGTGCCGGTGGCCAGAATCATCGAGCGGCTGCGGGAGATCGCCGGCAAGGAGCAGGTAACCATCAGCGACTCCGCCCTGGGCTTGATCGCCCGCAAGGGTGATGGCAGCATGCGCGACTCGCTGACCGCCTTTGACCAGGTGCTGGCCTTCTGCGACAGCAGCGTGTCGGACGAGGACGTGGCCACCCTGATCGGCGCCGTGGACCCCCGGCTCCTGGCCGACATCTCGGCCGCGGTCTTCAGCGGCGATACCCAGGCGGTTTTAGCCGGCATCAAGCGGGTCGACAGCGTCGGTTACAACATGCGCCAGTTCTGCCAGGACCTGATCGAACACTTCCGCAATCTACTGGTGATCCGCTCGGTGAAAAAGCCGGAGGAGATTCTCGATCTGGCCGACGCCGAACTGGAAGAACTCCGCCAGCAGGCGGCCGCTTTCACCGCCCAGGACATCCAGCGCCGCCTGACGCTCTTAATCAAGGCCGATGGGGAGATGGCCTACGCCTCGTTCCAGCGCCTGATCCTGGAAATGGCCCTGCTCAAGGCGGCCGTTCTGGTACCGATCATCCCGATCAACGAAGTCATTGAAAAGATCAAGTTGCTGGAGACCGGCGCGGTCCACACCCCGCCGCTCCCCTGGAATGCCGATCGTCAAGCCGCTCCCGCAGCAGGCGAACGGGAGCAGCGCCCAGCGCAGCCCGTCGCCCCCCAAGCGAGTAAACCGGCGCAACCGTCTGCGCCCCCCCCGGCAGCAAAGGCGCAAGCACACGGTTCCCATGCGGACTGGGAGCGCTTTGTGGCCTTCAGCGTTGAAAAACGACCCGCCACCGGTTCGGTCCTGGAGCATGGCAGTCCGCTGAAACTCGAACCGGGGCTGATGGAGATCGGCTTTCCGTCAGGCAGTTACTACCTGACCTCGGCCCAGGATGCGGACTCGATCAAGGAAATCCAGGAGCTGGCCCGCGAGTTCATGGGCGCCGAGACCACGGTACGAATCAAGCCGATTATCCCCGAAACCGGTGCTTCCCCCCAATCACTGGTCGAAAAAAAAAAGTTTGATCGGGAACAACGCATCGAGGCATTAAAGAAAGAAGTGGCCGCCAACCCCGTTATCAACGAGGCTTTACGCCTGTTCGGCGGCACAATCACCGATATCCGGGAAACGTGAGCACGCGCTTCACTGGCAATAATCCTAAAATCTGCCCTTACTCTCGCAAAGGCGCAAAGGTCGCAAAGAAATTCAAACAGTTACCGAAAAAGAGACCTTCACCAAACAAGTGAAAGGCCAGCACCTGATAACTGGTTGATTTAACTTTGCGTTCTTGGCGAGCTTTGCGTGAAACTGCTTTTTTCAGGATAATTCAGCATAACCAGGTTTTACCTTACTATCACCAGGAGGAAGAAAAGATGTCCAAAGGTTTAGCGAGTATCATGAAACAGGCCCAGATGATCCAACAGAAGATGTCCAAGCTGCAGGAAGAGGCCACCCTGAAAACAGCCGACGCAACATCGGGCGGCGGTGCCGTCGCGGTCACCGTCAACGGCAAAAACGAAATAATTTCACTTTCAATAAAAAAAGACGCCGTGGATCCCAATGACGTCGAGATGCTGCAAGACCTGATCATCGCCGCTGTCAACGAGGCCCTCAAGAAGGTCCATGCCGAACTTTCCGAAGAGATGTCGAAAATCACCGGCGGCATGAGCATTCCGGGACTCTTCTAGTAATTTTAGTTTGTTACGCAGCATCCGGCCTGTGGATTGATTTTTATCATTTTTAATTTGACTAAATGTTTTAGTTCGGCTAATTGATGCATAGCCCTATAGCGGCCCTGACGGTCGTTCATCATACTCAATGAAGCTTGTTAATTGTGCTCCTCCATGGTTTTCGGTCGTTGTCGGACCCGTCCAGAGCGGGGGAGCATATTTTTTAACCACGCTATAATACTAAAAAAATGTTTTATTTGTGTCGAAATTTATGCTAACAAAATCTTCCTCACTGATGCGATTGGTTGGAGAATTGAAGAAACTGCCGGGGGTTGGAGAAAGAACCGCCCTGAGGTTGGCGTTTCATCTGCTGAAATCTCCGCACAATCTGAGCGCGCTGGCCGAGGCGCTCGTGGATGTCAAAGAACGGGTGCGGGCCTGCTCGACCTGTTTTGCCATCACCGAGGACGACCCCTGCGCCATCTGCAGCGGTAACCGTGATGCAAGCGCGGTCTGTGTCGTGGAGAACTCCCAGGATCTGATGTCTCTGGAGCGCAGTAACGCCTGGCAGGGCGTCTATCACGTCCTGGAGGGAGCAATTTCGCCTTTGTCCGGTATCGGCCCCTCGGCGCTGCGCATCGCCGAGCTGCTGGCCCGGGTTGAAGCGGGCGGCATACGGGAGGTGGTTATCGCCACCAATTTTACGGTGGAGGGCGAAGCAACGGCGTTATACCTGACCAAGGTGCTCAAACCTACCGGCGTCAAGGTTACCCGCCTGGCACACGGCATTCCGCTGGGAAGCGATATCGAGTTTGTGGATGCGGCCACGGTGCAGTGGGCCCTGCAGGGAAGAAACGAATTGTAGGATCAGCGCCTAAAGCTCACCAGGCCTGCCTATCCGGTTTACTGACAATTTGCAGCATTAGTACATCGCAGTTTGATGGTTGAGTTTTCCCGTTCGACAAGAATTCAGAGTTGGTTTTAGCATACATCCCCAGAGGAGGAAGTTCATGAGCAAGAAGATGGTTACCATCGACGGCAATACTGCCGCCGCCCACGTGGCCCACGCCACAAACGAAGTCATCGCCATTTACCCGATCACCCCGTCATCGGTAATGGGTGAAATCTCCGACGCCAAGAGCGCTGCCGGCGAAAAAAATATTTGGGGCGTCGTACCGACCGTTGCGGAACTGCAATCCGAAGGTGGCGCTTCCGGCGCTGTTCACGGAGCGCTGCAGGCCGGTGCGTTGACCACCACCTTCACCGCCAGCCAGGGCCTGTTGCTGATGATTCCCAACATGTTCAAAATCGCCGGCGAACTGACCTCGACGGTTTTCCATGTCACCGCCCGTGCCATCGCCGCCCAGGCGCTGTCGATCTTCGGTGACCACTCGGACGTCATGTCCTGCCGTTCCACCGGCTGGGCATTTCTCTGTTCCAACAATGTCCAGGAAGTCATGGACTTTGCCCTGATCGCCCAGTCCTCGACCCTGCGCGCCCGGATTCCGTTCCTGCATTACTTCGACGGCTTCCGTACCTCCCACGAAATCCAGAAGGTCGAAGAACTCTCCTACGACGATATGCGCTTCATGCTGGACGACAAGCTGATTGCCGAGCACAAGCTGCGCGGTCTCTCACCCGATCGTCCCGAAATGCGCGGCACCGCCCAGAACCCCGACGTATATTTCCAGGGACGCGAGACGGTCAACAGCTACTACCCGGCCTGCGAAAAGATCGTTCAGGAAGAGATGGACAAGTTCGCCAAGCTGACCGGCCGCAAATACAAGCTGGTTGAATACGCCGGCGCCAAGGATGCCGACCGCGTGGTTGTGGTGATGGGCTCCGGCGCGGACGTGGTCCAGGATACGGTTGAAAACCTGATGAAATCGGGCGAAAAAGTCGGCGTGGTCAAGATTCACCTCTACCGCCCGTTCCCGCTGGATTCGTTCATCAAGGCGCTCCCCAAGACCGTCAAAAAGATTGCCGTTCTGGATCGTACCAAAGAACCCGGTTCGCTGGGTGAGCCGTTGTACCTGGATGTGCGTACCGCCATCGGCGAAGCGATGGCAGACGGCAAGTTCAAGTCTGAAGGCTATCCAGTCATCGTCGGCGGCCGTTACGGCCTCGGTTCCAAGGAGTTCAACCCGGCCATGGCCAAGGCCGTGCTTGACAACCTGAAAGCCAAAAAACCGAAAAACAAGTTCGTGGTCGGTATCGAGGAAGATGTCACCGGTTGCAGCCTGCCGGTCGATTATTCCTTCAAAAATCCGATGCCCGGTACCTACGAGGCCATGTTCTTCGGCCTCGGTTCCGACGGTACCGTCGGCGCCAACAAAAACTCGATCAAGATCATCGGCGAAGAAACCAACAACAATGCCCAGGCCTACTTCGTGTACGACTCCAAGAAGGCCGGCTCCATGACCACCTCGCACCTGCGTTTCGGTAAGAAAGCGATCCGCGCCCCTTATCTGGTGCAGGAAGCCGACTTTGTCGCCTGCCACAACTTCTCCTTCCTGGAGAAGTACGACATGCTGGCCCGTGCCAAAAACGGCGCTACCTTCCTGTTGAACGCACCCTTCGAGCACGATGCGGTCTGGGATACCATGCCGAAGGAAGTTCAGCAGCAGATCATCGACAAACAACTCAAATTCTACGTGATCGACGGCGTCAAGCTGGGCAATGAAATCGGCCTCGGACCCCGCATCAACGTCATCATGCAGACCGCTTTCTTCAAGATTTCCGGCATCATTCCCGTCAAGGACGCCGTGGCTTCCATCAAGGGTGCCATCAAGAAGTCCTACGGCAAAGCCGGTGAAAAAGTCCTCGAAATGAACTACAAGGCTGTCGATGCCGGCCTGAACAACTTCTACGAAGTTGAGGTTCCCAAGAAAGCAAGCAGCAAGATCAAGATGGCGGCCGCTGTTTCCAGCAAGGCGCCCAAGTTCGTCAAGGATGTCACCGGCGTAATCGTGGCCGGTCTGGGTGACAGCCTGCCGGTTTCCAAGATGCCGGCCGACGGCACCTTCCCGACGGCAACCTCCCAGTATGAAAAACGTAACATCGCCATCGATATCCCGGTCTGGGACGAAAAGATCTGCATCCAGTGCGGCATCTGCTCCTTCGTCTGCCCGCACGCCTCGGTGCGCCTCAAGGCCTACGACGCAGCGTTGTTGAAGAACGCTCCCAAGACCTTCAAGTCAGCCGATTGCAAAATCACCGAGATGGCCGGCAAGAAACTGACCGTCCAGGTTGCTCCTGAAGACTGTACCGGTTGCGGCGCCTGTGCCTACAACTGCCCGGCCAAAGACAAGCAGAACCCGAGCCACAAGGCTCTGGACATGCACTTCCAGCCACCGCTGCGCGCCGCGGAAGCCGAAAACTTCGACTTCTTCCTGTCGCTCCCCGATGTGGACGCCAGCGTGCTCAAACTCGAAACTCTGCGCAGCAACCAGCTGGTGCGTCCGCTGTTCGAGTTCTCCGGCGCCTGCGCCGGTTGCGGCGAGACTCCCTATCTGAAATTGCTCACCCAGCTGTTCGGTGATCGCATGCTGGTTGCCAACGCGACCGGTTGTTCCTCGATCTACGGCGGCAACCTGCCGACCACTCCCTACGCCAAACGTGCCGATGGACGCGGCCCGGCCTGGTCCAACTCGCTGTTTGAGGACAACGCCGAATTCGGTTACGGCATGCGCCTGACCGTGGATCAGTTCACCAAGTCCGCCCGCGAAGCCCTGGAAACGCTGGCATCAAGCAAAGGTTTTGCAGCTGCAAAACTGGCCCAGGACATCCTGGCAGCCCCCCAGACAACCCAGGCCGACATCGAGGCGCAGCGTGTGCGTGTTGATGAGCTCAAAAAAGCGCTCAAAGGGAGCAAGGACGCCACCGTAAAACAGCTGACCCCCTTCATCGATTACCTGATCAAGAAATCGGTCTGGTGTATCGGTGGTGACGGCTGGGCCTATGACATCGGCTTCGGCGGTCTTGACCATGTCATCGCATCCGGCAAGAATATCAACCTCTTCGTTCTGGATACGGAGGTCTATTCCAATACCGGTGGTCAGGCATCCAAATCGACCCCCATGGGCGCCGTGGCACTCTTCGCGGCCGGCGGCAAGCCGCTCTCCAAGAAGGATCTGGGCATGATCGCCATGTCCTACGGTTCGGTCTATGTTGCCCAGGTTTCCATGGCAAATCCTGCCCAGTGTATCAAGGCCATGATGGAAGCCGAAGCGTTTGATGGTCCTTCGATCATCATCGCCTATGCACACTGCATCGCCCACGGCATCAACATGACCACCGCAGTGGATGAGCAGAAAAAGGCCGTCAACTCCGGTTACTGGCCGCTCTATCGCTACAACCCGGCTCTGGCAGCCGAGAACAAGAACCCGCTGCAGTTGGATAGCAAGGCTCCCTCCATCGAATTCAACGAATATACCGATGGCCAGAACCGCTACCGCATGCTGAAGAAGGCCAACCCGGAAGCAGCCGATGCGCTGATGAAAAAGGCAGGGCAGTGGGTCAAGGCTCATTTATCCTACTATCAGAAACTGGCAGCACTTAACTACGAGGAAACCGGCGAGAAGAAATAGCCGTCTTCCAAGCATCCGTATGTTACTATCCAGCCCCGTGGGAAACCACGGGGCTTTTTTCACGGGAGGTCATAATGCAGCGGATTATCATCGCCGGTTGCGGCTACATCGGCAGCCGGATCGCCAGACGATGGCGCGAACAGGGAGCCGAAGTCACCTGCCTGGTGCGCACACCCCAGAAAGCCCTCGATTATCAGGCCCAGGGGTTTCGGGCAGCGGCGGCTTCCTTCGATGATCGGGACTCCATCTCACTGCCCGACATGTCCGGCAGCATACTCTACTACCTCGTCCCCCCTCCGGGCGGCGGCATCAGCGACACACGCGCCCGGAATTTCATCGAGATCCTCAAGAAGAGCCCGCCACCGGCCAAACTGATCTATATGGGCGCAACCTCGGTCTACAGCGAATGTTCCGGTGGAACCGTGACCGAAGAGTCGCCGACCGAACCGGGCTCGGCCATGGGCAAACGCCGCCTGGATGCGGAACGCGCATTTCAGGAATACAGCGAGAGCGCCGGCGTTGCGGTCATCGTCCTGCGGGTGAGCGGCATCTACGGGCCGGGACGCCTGCCGCTGACCCAGATCAGTCAGGGTCAGCCCCTGTTGTGCGAGGAAGAATCGGGCCCCAGCAACCGCATCCATGCCGATGACCTGGCCGAGGTCTGCCTGGCGGCGGCCGCCAGGGGGGAGACAGGCGATATCTTCAACGTCAGTGACGGCCACCCCTCCAGCATGACCAGCTATTTCAACGCCTGCGCCGACCTGTTGGGATATCCCCGTCAGCCGCAGGTTAGCCTGGAAGAGGCCCGGCGGGTCATGACCCCCCTGATGCTCTCCTACATTACCGAATCGCGGATCGTGGACAACACCCGCCTGCTTGAGCGGTTGGGCGTCCGGCTGACCTATCCGAGCATGCAGGAAGGTCTGCAAAACTGCACATGAGCCTGCCAGCGGCGTTAATGGATATTTTCACGCGCCTGCTTGAGCGCTACGGGGCGCTTGCCTGGTGGCCGGCCGAGACTCCCTTCGAGGTCTGTGTGGGGGCCATCCTGACCCAGAATACCGCCTGGACCAATGTGGAGAAGGCCATCAGTGCCCTCAAACAGGCCGGGATCATGACGCCCGAAACCCTGCAGGCCAGCGACCCGCAGCAGCTGGCCCAACTCATCCGGCCGGCCGGATACCTCAACCTCAAGAGTCAGCGCCTGAAGGCATTTACCACTTGGTTGTTCCTCAACCACCAGGGCTCCCTGGAGCGGATGTTTGCAGGTGACTGGCAGGAACTGCGCGTGGAATTGCTCCGGGTACGTGGCATCGGACCGGAGACCGCCGACGCGATCCTGCTCTATGCCGGACAAAAGGCAACCTTCGTAGTGGATGCCTATACCCGCCGGCTCTTCCAGCGCCTGGGGCTGTTGCCGGATGGCGCCGGCTACGAGGAGACCCGGGCCATGTTTATGAACAATCTGCCGGGCGAAGTGGCGATGTTCAACGAGTATCACGCCCTGATCGTCGAGCAGTGCAAACGCTTCTGCCGTGCCAAAGCGCTCTGCGACGGCTGTCCGCTGTGCAAGCTCTGCCCGTCACGCTCAACCTCTCCACGATAACCACGGCTGCGTCATCAGCCCAAACTGTTCAGGCCGGAGACGATACCCACGCATATTTTCGGAGCGCCGGGACGGGTATTTTCCTTGCAAACATCTGGATAATTTGATACTTTTTAGTTAAAGAGACTTGCGAGGTCTTGTTAGACCTCATGTGCCCTGGTAACTGCCCCTCCTAGTTGCCAGGGTGTTTTTTTTGATGAGTAATTGCGCGGTTGACGCCATGCCGCCATTATGATTTAATCCTGCGGTGCAAACGGATGCCTACATAGCCCTCGGCTCCAACATGGGAGACCGCGAACTGAACCTGCTGCGCGCGGTGGCTGAAATTGGCAAGCTTCCCGATTGCAAGGTTACGGGCCTTTCATCTTTCTATGAAACCTCGCCTGTCGGTGTTACCGAACAAGCGGCATTTTACAATGCCGTCCTTCGGCTTCACACGTCGCTTCCCCCCCATGAACTGCTGGACCGGCTCCTGCGGATCGAAACAGAGATCTTTGGTCGTACCCGTACGGTCCACTGGGGTCCGCGACGCATGGATCTCGACCTGTTGCTCTACGGCGAAACAACCATCGCCGACGACAGGCTGACGGTGCCGCACTCGCGCATGTGCGAGCGACGTTTTGTACTGCAACCCTTGGCAGACATCGCTCCCGAGCTGCTGCACCCGCTCATGGGGCAATCCATTGCTGCGTTGCTCGGCGCGTTACACAGCGATGAAACCGTAACGAGAATCTGAGGGAGCCCCCAATGATCCGACTCCTATTCTGGCTGCTGCTCTTCTATATCGGCTACCGCGTGATCATCTCGCTGACATCCGCGAAAAAGCAGGAACCGGCCAAGCGCGCCAGCGCATCGGACGGCGTCACCACCCATCGCGACCCGGTCTGCGGGATGTACGTCTCGGAAGATGATGCCGTGGTTGGAAGAGTGGACAACCAGCGGCACTATTTCTGTTCCATGGGGTGTCTGGAAAAATACCGGGAACAGCTGGAGCACACCTCCCGCAGCTGACCTACGGCATGGCTGCCCATCGTGCGGCCATACCTACACATAAATCACGTAGAAAATACGTTCTAACTAACCTGGAGGAAGAAAATGAAATTTTTTATCGACACGGCAGATGTAACTGAAATCCGCGAAGCCCACGCCTTGGGCCTGGTGGACGGCGTAACCACAAACCCCTCGCTGATTGCCAAGTCAGGGCGCAAGTTCACGGACGTGATCAAGGAGATCGTTTCCATCGTTGACGGGCCGATCTCGGCCGAGGTCATCGCCCTGGACGCGCCCGGCATGATCAAGGAAGGCAAGGAACTGGCCCAGATCCACGAGAACATCGTGGTCAAGCTGCCCATGACCCCCGAAGGACTCAAAGCCACCAAGGCGCTGACCGAACTGAACATCAAGACCAACGTGACCCTGATCTTCACCCCCATGCAGGCGCTCCTGGCAGCCAAGGCCGGCGCCACCTACGTCTCTCCCTTTGTCGGCCGCCTGGACGACATTTCCCAGGATGGCATGGGCATCATCGAAGAAATCCGCACCATCTTCGACAACTACGGCTACACCAGCGAAATCATCGTAGCCAGCATCCGCAATCCGATCCACGTGCTCGACTCGGCCCTGATCGGCGCCGACGTGGCTACGATCCCCTACTCGGTCATGATTCAGCTGGCCAAACACCCCCTGACCGATGCCGGCATCAAGAAATTCCTGGAAGACTGGCAGAACGTACCCAAATAATCCGTGGTCATTTCCATGGCCGGAGTCTGAATGAAGTCTGTTGAAAAGTTGTCCCTGCTCTTCGCCGCCTCCGAGGCCGCCCCCTTCGCAAAAGAGGGCGGCCTGGGCGACGTAGTCGGTGCGCTCCCCAAATATCTGGCCCGCCTGGGGCATGATGTGCGCGTGGTCATTCCGCGCTACTACAGCGTCAACCGTGAAAAATACGGGTTGCGCCTGTTGCCCGGCACCCTGACCGTGCCGATGGGGATCATCGGTCACATGTACTGCGGCGTCTATGAAGGGCGGCTACCGGGTAGCGACGTGCCGATCTACTTCCTGGAGCACGAGCAGTTCTATGGTCGGGCCGGCCTGTACCAGCAGGACGGCAAAGGTTACCTGGACAACGACAACCGCTTTGTCTTCCTCGCCAAGGCGGCCCTTGAGCTATGCAAGATGCTGGATTTTCACCCCGATGTCATCCACGCCCACGACTGGCACACCGGGGTCATCCCGGCCCTGCTCAACACCTCCTACCTGCATGACCGTTACGTGGGTGACGCCGCCTCGCTGCTGACCCTGCACAACATGCAGCATCAGGGCAACTTTTACCCCGGTCTGATGGAGGTGCTCGGCATCGGCTGGAAGCACTTCAACTACCTGGACCTGGAAAAGGACGATCAGGTCAACCTGCTCAAGGGGGGCATCTATCACGCCACCCTGCTCAACACGGTCAGTGAGGGGTATGCAGCCGAGATCCAGACCGCGGAATACGGCTGGGGCCTGGAGGATGTGGTCCGCGAGCGGGCCGCCGACCTGTACGGCATCCTCAACGGTGTCGACTATGACGAATGGAACCCGGCCAGCGACCCCTTCATCGCCAAGAAATTTACCCCCCGCACAGTCACATCCGGCAAGGCCGCCTGCAAAAAGGATCTTCAGCAGCAGATGGGGCTGCCGGTCCGCGCCGATGTGCCACTCTTCGGCGTCGTCTCCCGCATGGTCAAACAGAAGGGCACCGACATCATCGCCGAGGCAATTCATCGCATCCTGGAGATGGATGTGCAGTTCGTCATGGTCGGCAACGGTGAACCCTGGGCGCACTTCTATTTCGGCGACATCGCCGCGGCCCACCCGGACAAATTCGCCTGCTACATCGGCTACAGCGAGTCCCTGGCCCACAAGGTCGAGGCCGGCGCGGATTTCTTTGTCATGCCGTCATCCTTCGAACCGTGCGGCCTGAACCAAATGTACAGCCTGGCCTACGGCACGCCACCCATCGTGCGCGCCACCGGCGGCCTGGATGACAGCGTGGAGAATTTCGACGAAGAACAGCTGACCGGAGACGGCTTCAAGTTCCAGCAGCTTACGGCCACGGCGCTTTTTGACACGATCGGCTGGGCTGCCTACACCTTCTACAACAATCCCAAAGGGCTGCAGGCCCTGCGCAAGAACGGCATGCAGAAGCGCTTCACCTGGGACGAAGCCGCCACTAAGTACGAGGCGCTCTACCGCCTGGCCATTCGCCGCCGCCGGGGTGAAGAATACTATCGCAACCGGTTCGGTGAATAAGCGCTCGCGCCATGTCCGTCTCAGACCTGCAGACTTTCATCTCGCTCCTCGAATCCACCTCTGAACTCTCCCGCATATCTGTCATTAGCGACCCTTGCCTGGAGATCGCCGCCATCACGAACCGGGTCTGCAAACAACCGGATGGCGGCCGGGCGCTGCTCTTCGAGCATCCCAAAGGGAGCAACTTCCCGGTGGCCACCAACCTGTTTGGTTCGCTACGCCGGACCTGCCTGGCCCTGGGGATCACGGATCTCAACCAGCTGACGACCCGCATGGGTGTACTGCTTGACCGGATTCCTGAGTTCGATATTGCCCGCCTGGACCAACAGATAGCCGCCTTGGAGGAGTTTTCGCGCTTCGCGCCGCTTCCCGCCCCCCCCTGCTGGAGCGAAGTGATGCAGGATCCCGATCTGACGCTCTTCCCTTTTCTGCAGAGCTGGCCGGGCGATGGCGCGGCCGAGGGACACCCGCGCTACATCACCCTGCCCCAGGTTGTTACCAGCGCCCCGCAGGGAAACAATCCCAACTGCGGTCTCTACCGGGCCCAGCTGCACGGGAAACGGGAACTGGCCCTGCGCTGGAATACGGGCAGTGGCGCGGCGCGCCACCTGGAGCAGTTTCGCCGCGCGGGGCGACCGATGCCGGTAGCGATTGCCCTGGGCGGGCCACCGGTAACACTCTTCAGCGCCATGCTGCCCCTGCCGGGCGACCTGGACGAGATGACCTTTGCCGGTTTTCTGCGCAACGACGCAATCCAGATGTCGGAGTGCCGCAGTGTGCCGCTGCGGGTGCCCGCCGCGGCCGAGGTGGTCATCGAAGGTCTGGTTGATCCGGGGGAGACGGTCATGGAGGGCCCCTTCGGCAACCACACCGGCTATTATTCACCGGCCGGGCCGGCCGCGCTGCTGCGGGTAACCTGCATCAGCCACCGACCGGGGGCCATCATCCCCGCCACGCTTGTCGGGCCGCCCCCCATGGAGGACTGCTGGATGGCCAAGGTCTGGGAGCGCCTGCTGGTGGCCCTGCTCAGAAAACTTGTTCCGGCCGTTGTTGAGATTCACTTTCCGCTGGAATGGGTCTTCCACCAGAGCGCCATGATTTCCCTTGAAAAACCGCAACCCGGCATGGTAAGGGAGATTGCCGCCCGGCTTTGGGAGACACCCTGGTTCAGCACTGCCCGCTTGCTGGTTTTTGTCGATGCGGACAGCGCGCCCGCCAATGAACATGAAATCGCCTGGCGTTGCATCAACCTGACCGATTACACCAACGACATTTTTCACGACAGCACGGGACAACGCATGGCGCTGGATGCCAGCGGCCGCCGACTGCCACGCCAGCCACTGCGGCCCGATCCGGCTATGGAGCTGAACGTGCTGCAACGCTGGCAGGAATATGGGATACCCTTGAAATGACAACCACGACCACAACCGACACAACGTTACTGAGAAAGATCACCGTTTTTCTGGAGATGATCAAATTCTCCCATACGATCTTTGCCCTCCCCTTTGCCCTGACCGGCGCACTGCTGGCGGCCAGAGGACTGCCCAGCGGCGCTCAGCTGATCTGGATCTGCCTGGCCATGGTCGGCGCCCGGACTGCCGCCATGGGGCTCAACCGGCTGATCGATGCCGATATCGATGCCCGCAATCCCCGCACCGCCGGGCGGGCCATCCCGGCCGGGCTGATCGGCAAAGGGGTCACGCTGACCTTTATCTGCGCCTCATTGGCGCTGTTGCTGGTAGCCGCCGCACGACTCAACCCGCTCTGCCTGAAGCTTTCGCCGCTGGCGCTCTTCTTCCTGGTGTTGTACTCCTACTGCAAGCGCTTCACGGCCCTGGCCCATGTGGTGCTGGGGATCTGCCTGGCCGCGGCCCCTATCGGCGCCTGGATCGCCATCCGCGGGAGCATCGACCTGCCGGCCCTGATCCTGGGCGGCATCGTGCTGTTCTGGGTGGCCGGTTTCGATATCCTCTATGCCCTGCAGGACCTGGAGTACGACAGAAGCGCCGGTCTGCACTCGATCCCGGTGGCACTGGGGGTAAACGGCTCACTCTGGGCGGCACGTCTGTTCCATCTCGTGATGCTCGTATTGTTGGTGGGATTGTATATGGTCATGCAGCTGGGGAGCTTTTTCATGGCCGGCATCGCGATAGTAGTCGCCATGCTGGCTTACGAACACTGGCTTTTGCGTAAGGGTGACCTAGCCAAGCTGGATGCGGCCTTTTTCAATATGAACGGCTATATCAGCGTCGCCATACTGATCTTCACGGCGCTGGAACTGCTCCTGGTGAGGTGGCTATGACGTTGCAACGGGTTTTCGTGGCCCTGACTGGGGCATCGGGTTCGGTCTACGGCCTGCGGCTGGTGGAGCAGCTCTGTTTGAACGGGGTCGAAGTAACCTTCTGTGCCAGTTGCAGCGGGACCCAGGTCTGCCGTGAGGAAACCGGCCTGGATCTGTCCGGTGACCTGGCCAAGGCCACCCAACGGCTGTATGCCCACCTGGAAGTGGAAACGGGCCTTGAGATGGTGCACCCCGACGACCTGTTCTGCCCTGCGGCCAGCGGTTCGGCCGCAGCGGATGCCATGATCGTCGTCCCCTGCAGCATGGGTAGCCTGGCGCGCATCGCCTGCGGCATCTCCGGCAACCTGATCGAGCGGGCCGCCGACGTGATGATCAAGGAACGCCGGCCGCTGCTGCTGGTTCCGCGCGAGACCCCCCTCTCCACGATCCACCTGGAGAACATGCTGCGCCTCTCCCGCTCCGGGGTGCAGATCATCCCGGCCATGCCGGCCTTTTACCAGCGTCCCGATTCCGTCATCGCCATGGTCGATTTTGTCGTGGGCAAGGTCCTGGATCAGCTGGGCATCGCCCATGCTCTCTACAAGCGCTGGGGACAATAGAAAAGGGCGGCTGATCGCCGCCCCTTCCCTGGTACGTCCCGTGCAAAATGAGCTGCATCACCCTTTCTGCAAGACCTCTTCGGCAACAGCCCGGCCTAACTCCTCACACTGAGTCAGCACCTCGCTTGTCGGTGTGAACGTAGTGCGCACCGTATCGGTCACCAGCTTGAAGCCAAGACTCTTCAAACGTTCCTCTGCCATTTTGCACGCCTCACCGCTACAGCCATAACTGCTGAATATTACAACAAGATTTGTCTCCGATTTTGATGAGATAAGCTATATATTTTGTAATTACATCATTTGAAATAGTGATCATGCATTCTCCTTTGACAGGAATCCGTATGGGGGTTATATAGTGCAGACTTATTAAAAAATTTAGGCTTTCTACGAGTCATCGACCTCTAGCCGATAGGATATGGGAAACGCCATGGAGCATTGACCGTATTCCGGTCAAATACGAGTTGATCGCTGATCCCAAAAAACCAATGTAAAGGTATCATTTATTATGAAATCAACTGCATTATGGATCGTAGGAAGTATTTTTGGACTCCTTGCAACTATTCTCTACGCAACAAATCAAAGTGCTATTGCGCATTGGTTTGTTTTTATGGCTGTACTTATGTCATTTTTTGCCCTAATACCCCTCTCCAATGAAAATAAAAGAAAAGCTGACGGCCTGCCTGACCATCTGACCTTGAGTGGACCTTCCGACAACTTGTACGCCGCACAACCTACCGATCCAGTTACCGAAAACAAGATTAACTTTAAGTTTCGAAGCGTATCGTGCCCTCTCTTAGGGTCTCCCGACATCGTGCTATACCTTGAACAGCGCTACGCATGCGTAGCTTTCCGGCTAGCAAAAAGGCCGCTCCCCGTTACCGTGCTCTGGTGGAATATCAGCACCTTAATACACCCAGATTGCGTCCTTAGCAGTTTTGATTCAACAACTCCTACCCCCCTTACTTCCTCAGAAACCCTCAACACTATGGACTACACGCTGGCACGCGATTTCATACGACGTCAATTTGAAGCGCCACCAAGCCCGATCCAACACGAGGGAGTTAACTATCGTTTATTGCGAATGGATCTATCGAAAACCGTTCCTCAGATAAGCGGAGCGTTCGGTTTTTATTACGATAACGTTTTGACTCAATACGCTTTAGAATGGGAACTCAAAAAGGCATTGTTGGACATTCCTTCCAACTCAATAGAACGTCTGGATATTCCTGGGACTTTACCATTAAGGGAAGCTATAGAGGCTCTTTCGAACCCACTAGTCGATGGCAGTGGCCGTTGTACATCGATCACTGTATCGACGCTACTGGTTTTTGCGCGCTCCAACGGAGAATATTATACAATTGTTCGCAGACGTTCAAATATAGTTGGACTATCCCCTGGTCTTAATCACGTAGTTCCCGCTGGAATGTTCGAAGCTCCTAATATTGAGGACAAATGGTCTGTAGAGGCAAATATATGGCGAGAACTTCTTGAAGAAGTTTACAACGAGAAGGAGCAGGCAGGCTCTTCCTTGAGCGAGATTAATGATTATCTCCGTAATAAAAGTCCGATTGATGTTCTCGTTTCTCTTCAGCAAAGGGGCAAAGCAGAGTTAAGCATTACTGGAGTGTGTTGTGACCTTCTAAATCTTAGACCGGAACTGTGTACAATACTTTTCGTTTCCGACCCGGCGTTTGCTGAAGCTAGACGGATGGAACTTAACTGGGAGTACGAGTCGGAGGGGCGAGCCGGAACCTTCGGTGTACCGTGGTCCCGCATCGACGAGCTAATTGAGAGTCTTGCGGAAACAGGTGAAATAGTCGTCTCCGGCGCAGTTTCTTTGGGGCTAGGAAGAGAGTGGGTTCGATCCAGACACGGCATTTAAGTCTCAAAACCCAATATTTGAGAAGTCAAAAAAGTGAGACCGAGTAAATGCTTCTTGCAATATTGCTATTGATAATTTTGCGAGCCGTAACCACCTGAAAGAATACGATTCAACAAGGCTTACGACCTGCCCGAAAACCCCGGCAATGCCCGTGTTATTTCAATATCCACCCTAAACGACAACGGGCAGCCTTGCGGGCCGCCCGTTCTCTAATCTACGTTATTGCACGAGCAGTTACCCTTTCTGCAAGACCTCTTGCGCAACAGCCCGGCCTAATTCCTCACACTGAGTCAGCACCTCACTTGTCGGTGTGAACGTAGCGCGCACCGAATCGGCCACCAACTTGAATCCGAGACTCTTCAAACGTTCTTCCGCCATCTTGCACGCCTCACCGCTCCAACCGTAGCTGCCGAATATTCCAGCAATATTGGTCTTGAGCTTTACCGTGCTGAGGTAGGCCAAGACTTCCCACATCGGCTTGGCAATATCGCGGTTGAAGGTCGGAATGCCGAAAATCAGGGCACTGGCCTCTTCCATCAGATTGCGCAGCTCACTGGCGGTCAGGCTGTTGATATGATAACTGCAGACCTCAAGACCGTTACAGCTGGCGCCACTGGCCACAGCGTGGGCCATCATCTCTGTGCTGCCATGGGGCGAAAGAAACAGTATGACGATCTTCTTGCTCGGTGAGGGTGGCTTACTCCAGTTTTCAAACTGCTGAATAACTTTCCAGGGATCCTGCCGGATGATCGGACCGTGACTAGGGCAGATCATGTCGATCACGTCATGACGGATCTTTTCCACAGCCGACAACACCTTATCCTTGAACGGACGGAAGATGCAGTCGAAATAGAAATGGCGGGCAGAGGTAAAATCCTCACATTCATCGTTGAAAATGTGCCCCACATTCCAGTAGTGGGCAGCAAAGGCATCGCAGCTGAAAAGTATATTTTCTTCCTCCAGTCGGGTAAACATCGTATCCGGCCAGTGAAGGAAGGGAGCTGTAATGAAGCGCAGCGTACGCCCTCCCAGATCAAGTGTGTCGCCATCCTTAATCGCCTGGCAGTTGATCGGAGTGTGAACGATCTTAGCCAGGAAATTTTTGGCGGCAGTGGTGCAGTATACGACGGCCTGAGGTGCCTGTTCGATTAGATAGGCCAAAGAACCGGAATGATCGTGCTCGGTATGATTGACTATGATGTAGTCGATCGTAGCAGGGTCAACCAGTGCCCTGACCTTATCCATATATTCATCGACATTTTTGTGATCAACCGTGTCGATTATGGCTGTCTTTTGGCTCCCTTTGAGCAGATAGGCATTATACGAAGTGCCGTGCTCCGTGGGAAAGAGATCATCAAACACCCTCAAATCCGGGTCTTCGGACCCGATCCAGTATAATCCCTGCTTGATTTCAATTGCTCCCAGCATAGTGCGTAATCTCCTTTTCGTCGTTTTCTGGATAAACACGACGACGTTGTCGCGCAAACAATTCTTGACAAGAATTGTCTTTATTTATAACAGAGCAAAAAACGGTAAACAAGCCACAAATAAGAGGGTTGTCTGCCAATCGGCAATCTGCTACAACTGTGCATACTATGAACGAAATTATCCGCCAGAGAATCGACGCACTGATCCCCCTGCTGAAAGATACTGATCCCGATGTGCGCACAATCGTAGCCCATGCGATTGAACATCTGGAGGCGAGCAACGAGATCGGCGAGATCCTGCAGACACTCAAGAACGGTGACATGGGAGCACGCATCTCGGCCATCTATGCCTTGGGTGAGATCGGGGGCGAACAGGTGATTACGCCCTTGGTTTACTGTGCCGGGCGACCCGAGGATGACATTCGCGCGGCTGCGGTAGAGGCCTTGGGACGACTGGCCGAGCCATCCACGCTGACCGTGCTACTGAAAAGCCTGAACGACCGTAACACGGCTATTCAGGCCCGGGCCATCACCGCCTTGAGCAACTTCCCGCCCTCCATCGCGCTGTGTGAGTTGCTGCGACCGTTTCTGGGAGCAAACGACGGCGAACTGGAAGCGGATGCCGCTCTGGCCTTGGCTAAACTGGGCGACCGACACGCCGCGCCAGTGATCCTCCCCCTGCTGAGCTCACCCCATGCATCAACCCGCAAGGCGGCCGCCAGCGCCCTGAGCCGCCTGCCGATCTAGTAGTTGCCGCTGACGACAAACTTACCCACATCGATATTTTTCAAGAGCGGGTCGACCACCGCCACAATTTGGGCGTAGCGGGTCCCGTCCTGTTCAACCAACGACTGCTCCCGCGGAACATTGAGACGCGTACCGTCACGTTCGATCAGGATTCTGACCAGGGGAGCCTCCTCGTTCAACGGGTTGGGGCGATAGATCACCGCCACCTCATTGGTATCCAGCCTGACCAACGTGCCCACCGGATATTTTCCCATCATCTCGATAAAACTCGACACCAGTGAACCATCCAGGAATGTGCCGGAAAGCTTCTGCATCTCGTGCATCGCGGCCCGGGGATTGATGGGGTGTTGATAGACCCGCAAGGTGGTAATGGCATCATAGGTATCGGCAATGGCAACGATATCGATCATCTGGTTGAAGGGGAGCTTCTGCGCCCATTCGGGATACCCGCAACGGTTGAAATGCAGATGGTGACCCAGCACGATCTGTGCAATATGCGGGTCAAGTCCCTCCATTTCGCGAATGATCTTGGCGCCCAGCTCCGAATGACGCTTCATCTCGTCAAATTCATCGCTGGAAAGCTTGCCCGGTTTGTTGAGAATCTTTTTGGGAATCATGGTCTTACCGATATCATGCAGCTCACCGGCGATGCCCAATGACTTGACAGCCGCGATATCCATGCCGAGCGAGGCCCCCAGGGCCATGGAAAGAATCCCCACGTTGACGCAGTGATTGAAGGTGTAGTTATCGTAATCCTTGATCATGGTCAGACCGACCAGGATAGATGGCTCCTGAATGGTGATGCCGACCATCCGGTCAACAACCTTGATGACAGGTGCACTGCTGGGAATGCGGCCACGCTCGATATCACGGCAGATAGAGCGGATGGCATCCAGGGCCTGGCCATAGGTAACCAGATAGTTGCCTTCGCCTTCCTGTTCTATCTGCTCGTCCTGATCCTCATCCGGGGTGTTGAAATCTTCCTCGCCCTGACGCACCAAGCGTATGTGGCTGATCCCCTCCTGCCTCATCTGGCTGGCAAGTGCTTCAAAACTGGTGGCCTTGGCTGAAAACAGCCGAATAAATGTCTGTAGTTCATCGAGCGCGAATCCGGCAGTCACAATGATCCGTCCGATATCTTTTTCCAGCATGCGATTGGTCAAATCCGCGATGGCCGCGGGAGGATTGATGAAGAGATGTTCCTCCAAAAACATGGCGCCATCGATGATGCCCCAGGAAACCTCGGACGACTGGCCAAGCACCTGAGCCAGTATCTTGTCCAGCTCCACGAGCGGTTGACGAATAGCTGGATGCGATGCGGGATAAAATGCCATCCCTTTGAGAGCACCGGAGAAAATGGTAACCATCTTCAAAGCACCCTGATAGTCAAGCGCTCCCATAGTGGTCACCCTTTATGCGTTCCATGGTTTCAACAGCCTCCGTGCAGGCCCGGCCCAATTCACCGGACCAGGTCGCTTTTTTCTTCAACATAGGCAAGGCGCGCAGATCCCCCAGCCGTACCAGGCAGCTGACAATGGCAATTTTGAACTGCCTCCAACGACTACGGGCGAAAATATGCCTGCTGGCGAGAAGTTTGGTCAGCACCGGAACCGCCTGGCGGTCGCCGATCACGGCGATGGCGTTCAAGGCGTCGATCTTGAGAGGAAGATTGTTAAGAAACAGGTCATTACCGCAGACGATACGTATCAGTTCCGCCAGGGCTTTTCTGCTCTTCATACCTCCCAGTGAGGCGATCGCCTGGGGAAAGAGTAGGGAATTTTTGCCATGAAGAACAGCAACGATAGCCGCTTCAGCCTCTCTACCACCGATCTTGGCCAAACTGCGGATGGCCTCCTTGCTGACACGTATATCGCGATGCTGTACACACATCAGCAACTCGGGTACCGCTTCCGGCGTACCGATGTCCCCCAGAATTGCGGACAGGTTGCGAACAATGTACCAGCGCTTATCCTGCATCATCTTCAGTATAACCGGTACGGCCGCTTCACCCAGTTCTATCAGCAACGAGGTAAGCTCCTTGCGCACCGCTAAATTCTCGCTCGAACCCATTTTTTCTATGCCCAGAGTGATCCCCGCCGCGCCGGACACCGATAACACCGCCAGCAACGCCTCGTGGGAAAATGCGGCGGTTGCCTCCGTGTGTCCAAGCATATACAGGAGCAACTCGTCTCCCTGTGCAAGCTGCTCCAAACCAAAGCGGGCACACTCGCGCAGGTTTTCGCTACGCTTCCCATCGCCGGCATGTTCTGCCAGCAACTCCACAAGAGGCGCTAAGGCTGTCAGATCGTTTCGGGATTTAAAGGTCTCGGAACAGGCTATTGCCTGGCGAACCGCCATCAGATACAGGTCTTCATCCAGCGTTGTGGCAAGCCGAGCCAGTACCGCCAGCAGCTCATCGTTAGGGTTGAGTTCGTCAGTTGTATCCGCCGGCTGTTCGTGCTCGTCACCCCACTCCTGCCCGAGAATGTTCTCGACCTCATCGACCATTTGGGGGGATCTACCGTTGGCTTCCATATCCTGGCGCATGGCATTGATGATGGATAGATCATACTCATTGACCCAGATCGTCCTGACACCATGCTCTGCCATCAGTTTATCCATGCCACCCGATTTCTGGACCACATCCGGCGGAATGGTGAGGGTTCTCAGAAAATCGAGCAGGTCTTCCTCGTAAAGGTCATGAAGAAAGGTAATCTTCTGGATACGACGGATAAAGAATTCGTACGACAGGGAGGCGGAAAGGGGGGTGGTATCTTTGAGAACTTCACCGTCGGGAAAACTGAAGTTTTGCCGTCCGATGTTCAAGGTGAGGTCATTGCCATCCAACATGAGCAGCATGGCCGCGTGGGCCTGCCTGATTCTTGTTTTTCGGGAAGGATGCCCCGGAGGATAAAACTTCCACGCCCGAAGTGCCCTGTGGACACTGCCAAGGGCATCCAGGACCCCTTGGAGTGTGGGTGGACGATAGAACTCCATTGTCGTTCCTTGTGCAAATAGATTACGGAGTGTAATAATATACAGAAAACCGACTTTGTCAAACCATTAGCCGGTTCCCGTCCGATTGGTAATGGCCGCCAACCTGCGATTATCAATCATAACAACCGGCTTGATCGAGGAGCATCAGTGAAGCAAAAAACCATCTTCGCCTGCCAGAAATGTGGCAACCAATCACCCAAGTGGCTGGGTAAATGTCCCGATTGCGGTTCATGGAACAGCATGGTCGAGGAGACGGCTCTTAAGCCGGTTCACGGTTTTCCCGCCGGAGAACGCGCTCGAGCAATACCGATCTGCGATGTGCCAACCCAGTCCGAGACCAGGGTAATTACCGGCATCGGAGAGCTTGACCGGGTACTGGGCGGCGGGATCGTACCCGGCTCATTGGTGTTGATCGGTGGTGACCCCGGCATCGGCAAATCGACCCTGCTCCTGCAGGCCATGTTCAATCTGGCGGCCAGCGTTGGTCCGGTGCTGTATGTTTCCGGTGAAGAATCGGCCTCGCAAACCCGCCTGCGCGGCGAACGCCTGGGGGTGTCGCACAAGGGATTATTGGTGCTGGCGGAAAACTCGCTGGAAGCGATTCTGGCCCACGCAGCCTCACTGAAGCCCGGAGTGATGGTTGTTGACTCGATCCAGACCGTTTGGACATCGGCACTGGAGTCGGCTCCCGGCAGCGTCAGTCAGGTGCGCGAATCGGCCGGCAAATTGATGCTATTGGCCAAGGGGAGCAATATTCCCGTGTTTATTGTCGGCCACGTTACCAAGGACGGCTCGATTGCCGGGCCACGCGTCTTGGAACATATGGTCGATACCGTACTGTATTTCGAGGGAGACGGCAGCCATCCCTTTCGCATCCTGCGGGCAGTCAAGAATCGCTTCGGCTCCACCAACGAGATCGGCGTATTCGAAATGAAACAGGAGGGATTATGCGGTGTTGCAAACCCGTCCGAGCTGTTTCTGTCCGAGCGGCCCCTGGGGGTATCAGGCTCGGTTGTAACGACCTCTCTTGAGGGAAGCAGACCTCTGCTGGTGGAATTGCAGGCGCTGGTCACCGCCTCATCCTACGGAGTTCCACGACGCACCACCATCGGGGTCGATCATAACCGTTTGGCATTACTGGTGGCGGTCTTGGAAAAAAAGGTCGGGGTACACCTGGCGGGCCAAGACATTTTTCTTAATGCCGCAGGCGGGGTACGCCTCAACGAACCGGCGGCCGACCTGGCCATGATCATGGCTGTGGCCTCCAGCCATCTGGATAAGCCAATCGATCCTCAGACCGTGGTACTGGGCGAGGTTGGCCTGGCCGGCGAAGTACGAGCTGTCACCCAGCCGGAATTGCGCATCGCCGAAGCAGAAAAACTGGGCTTCAAGACCTGCATCATTCCCGCCGGCAGTAAAAAACGCATCAAAAAAGGGGCCATTAAAGTTATAGGAATCGGCTCTGTTCAGGATGCAATGCAACTTCTCTTCGACAGTTGATGGAATCGGCTGTTTTTTTGCTGGACTTGCACCGCCGCAACCTTTAAAATCTGAACATTTAAATACATTCAGGAGCTGGCAATGGAAGTTGAAAAACTGGAATATTTCAGAAACGTCCTGGCAGAAGAGATGAAAAGCCTTTTAGGCGAGGCAGAAAAGACCGTCACGGAGATGACTTCTGATTCATCAAATTTCCCTGATCCGACTGACCGCGCTACACAGGAATCCGACCGCAACTTCGAACTGCGCATCCGTGACCGCGAGCGCAAATTGATCAACAAGATCAAGGATGCTCTTGACCGTATCGATAATGGAGAGTTCGGGATATGTGAGGAGTGCGGCGACGAAATCAGCGAGGCGCGACTCAAGGTCCGGCCGGTTACTACTCTCTGCATCAATTGCAAAATGGAAGCCGAGCAGAAAGAACGCCACTCCTGATTTTTTCAGACTAATGCCCTTCAGGCAACAGGTGTAGTCTATGGCAGACCAAGCATCCCCACAGATTGCAGCGACCACCAAACAGGTGACTGAACTGACTCTGCTGTATCAGTTCAGCAATACCATGTTGTCTACCATCCGCCTCAATAAACTGACACACCTCATACTCACCGCGCTTACCTCCGACACGTTAATGCTCTTTGATCGGGCTCTTCTTTTTCTCACCAACGAAAAATCCGGTGTGCTCCAAGGCATGCTCGGGGTAACCCGGGATACCTCGGGTGGCCTCATGATTATTGGTGGTGAAGATGCTCTCAGCAGTCGCTGGGATATCAGCGAAGAAGTTATCGCCCGTCAGCGGGCTTCCGATTTCTGTTCCCTTGTGCGGGCAACACGCATCGACATGAACAAAGATTGTCCGGTTGTCAAACGTGTCATATTCGAGCAGAGCATCTGCCTCATCGAGGACGCGGGCTGTCATCAATGCTCCACCTGCAGCTTCATCAAACGCCTGGGAGCGATATCGTTTGCCGCCGCTCCTCTCGTAGCCGAGGGAAAATCGCTCGGCATAATTGTCGTCGACAATCCACAATCCGTCACCCTGATTACCCGTGACGATCTGCATTTCCTTAAACTGTTTGCGAATCAGGCCGGTATGGCAATCGAGAACTCCATGCTCTACAACCGCATTGAAGAGGCTCACTCCAGCCTCAGCGAGGCCCGTGAGCGCTTGGTCCATGGCGAACGCCTGGCCGCCATCGGCGAGATGGCGGCAAACTTGGTTCATGAGTTGAAAAATCCACTCATCACTATCGGAGGTTTTGCGGGACGGATTCTGAAAGGACTTCCCGACGAGTCTCGCGAGCATAACTACGCCGATACGATTGTCAAAGAAGTCTGCCGCCTCGAAAAGATGCTGGCGGATATATTGGCGTTTTCCCGCAAACCAACCATTTGCTATAACGACTGTGACCTGGGGCTGATTCTTCAAGACTGCTTCAGCAGCTGCGCCACCACCCTGGAGGATCAAGGCATCCGTCTCTCATCAAATATTGATGATAACCACTGGCCACTGCTGGGTGATGCCCACCAACTTAAGCAGGTCTTTCTCAACCTGATTTTGAACGCCTGTGAAGTCATGCCCGCCGGCGGCCAACTCCACGTGCACGTTGAAACCCTTCCTCAGGATAAGCCGGCTGTCATGATTCGTGTGACGGACACCGGCGGTGGTATCTCACCGGATATTCTCTCACAAATCTTCAACCCGTTCTTTACCACCAAACGACACGGCACCGGACTCGGACTTGCAATCGTCAACCGTATTCTGCTCAATCACAATGGACGTATTGAAGCCACCAATGAAGGATCCGGAGCCGCCTTCACCATCACCTTACCCCTGGTTGAAACTTCGGAATAACCCTTCCGCAACGGCACCTCAAAAACCTACACCTCGAGTTTTCTCATTTCACTGGGTATTTTATAGGTGTATTCACGTTTAGTCCTCCTTATGGGATCAACACCCAGAGTCACCCAACCGCTGGAACGCCTAAACCGTATAATTTTATTCGTTTCAATTAATGTATCCAACACATCTTCCTTCACATAATCGAAACTATTGTCAGGGTAATTAACCTGTATCAACATTGTTAGCCCCCCTTCCTTTTCGCCATGCATATTAATAAAATATCTTTTTAGTCTTGTTGCGTCAATAGCTCAATTAACTTCTCATATCAATAATTTACAGTTGCATGTCTGGCAAGTGTTTTGCGATACTTATGCTGAGAAAGGAAGGTTTTATCATGCGACGAAATTCAATAGTAATTGTACTGTGTGTACTGTTGATAGGCGGCTGTGCAACTTATCGTAATGATCTCCAGAAGATGTTTCAGAGGCTTCCGCAACAGTACTCCGAATTTGATCTAAAAATGGCTTGGGAAGCCAAATCGGTTGATAACTCGACACTGATCAACGGCGTAGTAAAAAATATCCGCTACTATGAAATGGATGATTTGGAAATCTGGGTTGAGGCACTGGACAGTGAAGGACATGAGATTCATCGGGCCGTGGATTATATCTACACTCTGAAGGAGAATGAAGTCGCACGCTTCACGTTGAAAATCCCCCAGGTTGCCCCAGGAAGCAAGCTCCGCTTCAGGTACAACTATATCGGAAGCGAGGGTGGTGGGGACTCCGGCAATGCCGTGTCGTGGAGACAATCCTTTGAATCTGTCGTACCTTAGGGGGAATATGCGCTGGGAGGTATAATAACCGGGAAGGTATAAATGAAAAGCCCACCAAAGTTGTTCGGTGGGCTTCTCTTATCTGTACATCTTTTTTTACCTTTTCAAGGTTTATTCGGATCTGACTTCGTCCGATAAAGGTGGTACTTCAATCTGTAAGTTCCTGGCCAGGCGGCGTATCTTCCATAGTGCATCCTCCTTTGACCGACTGTCACTTCCTACTTCCTGATTAAACTATAGCACCTGAAAAAATAAATTACACTCTTTTGAAAAAGAAATTATCCGTGTATAGTTAGCAATTGAAGTTTCAAAACAAACCGAGGGAGATGGTAATGATTAAGAGAACAGCAACAGGCATTATCTTTGTCCTTGCAACAGCAAGTTTTGCCTCAGCGGCAGTAGGTGTCGACGTCAGCACTCCCAACGTCAGGGTCCAGGTCGGCACCCCTCAACCAGCCCCCCAGCCGGTGAGGGTAATCGAGAGGGAGCGGGTTATCGTGACGGATCATGAACATGAGGGACGTAAAGATAACGGCAAACACAAAGGTCACTATAAAAAGCACAAAAAAGAAAAACGGCATGACCATTAATATCTGAAATGGGGCTGTAGCTCAGCTGGGAGAGCGATGCGTTCGCAACGCATAGGTCGAGAGTTCGATCCTCTTCAGCTCCACCAAAACATGTAGTTGTTCTGCAATATGAAAGCCCCCGCCGGTATTCCAGCGGGGGCTTTCATGTACAAGTTACAGCACGCGATCAGTAGCGGTAGTGCTCAGCCTTATAGGGCCCTTCCTTGGGCACCCCGATATAGGCGGCCTGCTCGGCAGTCAGCTCGGACAACTGGGCGTTTAATTTCTTCAGCTGCAGTCGGGCAACCTTCTCATCCAGGTGTTTGGGCAGCACATAGACGCCGACCGGGTATTTGTCCGGATTGCAGAACAGTTCGATCTGGGCGATGGTCTGGTTGGCGAAGGATGAGGACATGACATAGCTGGGATGCCCGGTGGCGCAACCCAGGTTGACCAGACGCCCCTTGGCCAGCAGGATGATACGCTTGCCATCCGGGAAGATGATGTGATCCACCTGGGGCTTGATCTCCTCCCACTGGTATTTCTCCAAGGCCGCCACCTCGATCTCGTTGTCGAAGTGACCGATGTTGCAGACGATGGCCTGATCCTTCATCTTGATCATGTGCTCGTGGGTGATGACGTGATAGTTGCCGGTGCAGGTGACGAAGATGTCGGCTTTGTCGGCGGCATACTCCATGGTCACCACGCGGTAGCCTTCCATGGCGGCCTGCAGGGCGCAGATCGGATCGACCTCCGTCACCCAGACCTGGGCCGAAAGGGCACGCATGGCCTGGGCCGAGCCCTTGCCCACATCGCCGTAGCCGCAGATCAGGGCCACCTTGCCGGCGATCATCACGTCGGTGGCACGCTTGATGCCATCCACCAGAGATTCGCGGCAACCGTAGAGATTGTCGAACTTGGACTTGGTGACAGAATCGTTGACATTGATAGCCGGGAATTTCAGTTCGCCGCGCTCGTGCATCTGATAGAGGCGATGCACGCCGGTGGTGGTCTCCTCGGTCACCCCTTTGACCTGGGCCAGGCGGGTCGAGTACCAGGTCGGATCGACGGCCAGCTTGGCCTTGATAGCGGCAAAGAGGATCGTTTCCTCCTCGGAAGCGGGTGTGGCCAGCACGGAGAGGTCCTTTTCAGCCCTGGCCCCCAGGTGCAGCAGCAGCGTGGCGTCGCCGCCGTCATCCAGAATCATGTTGGAGAAACCGCCGTCGCTCCATTCGAAGATGCGGTGGGTGTAATCCCAGTACTGATCCAGGCTCTCGCCCTTGACGGCAAAGACCGGCACCCCTTGGGCGGCGATGGCTGCGGCGGCATGGTCCTGAGTCGAAAAAATGTTGCAGGAGGCCCAGCGCACCTGAGCACCCAAGGCGGTCAGGGTCTCGATCAATACGGCGGTCTGAATGGTCATGTGCAGCGAGCCGGTGATGCGGGCACCCTTCAGCGGCTGGCTAGAGGCAAACTCCTCGCGGATGGCCATCAGGCCCGGCATCTCGGTCTCGGCGATTTTAATTTCCTTACGACCCCAATCGGCCAAGCCAAGGTCTGCTACGATGAAATCTTGTGACATGCTGTAAGCTCCTTTTCCTTATGATGCACTATGTAGTTTATTCGGTGCGACGTCCCTGAACCAGCAGGACACTTTCCTGCCCCGTGACTGCTGCGATGCGTTCAATAGCAATGTTTGTAAAGCCTGCCGTCGTCAGCCACGACCGCAACTCCTCTTCCTCGAATCCCAGCCACTGATCAGCCAACTGCTCCCGGGCCTCTTCGCGCTCATGGCGGGCCAGATCGGCCAGAAGCAGCAATCCTCCGAGAGCCACTACCCGCCGGATCTCGGTCAACACGGCCTGCGGGTCGGCGGCGTGATGCAGCACCATGTTGGCCACCACGCATCCCACCGAGGCATCCGGCAACGGCAGGTGACTCATCTCCCCCAAACGAAGTTCGACTCCGCTCACTCCCCGGTCCAAAAGCCTGCGGCGGGCCTCCTCTAACATGGCCGGGGAATGGTCGACACCGATCACCTGTGTTGCCCGGGCGGCCAGTTCCGTCAAGAGACCACCGGTGCCGACGCCGATCTCCAGCACCGTGACCCCTTCCGGTAGCTGTTCCAGTAACTGCCGGCGATATTCCGGCAGCGGCAGCAGTGTGCGGGCCAAGTCGTCCCACTGGCGGGCATGCCGATCGAAGAACTCCTGGCTGCGACGGCGGCGCTCTTCCAGCACAATCGCCACTGCGGCCAGATCCTCCGCACGTTGCGGCAGCGCCTTGATCCCATGCTTGAAGGCCGGGCGAATGGCGCTGAAGAAACCGTTCTCCTCAGCGGCGCGGTAATAGCTCCAAGTCCCTTGGCGCTTGACCGTCAAGACGCCCGCTTCCGTCAATATTTTGAGATGACGTGAGATGCGCGACTGTCCCATACCCATGATGCGGGTCAGCTCCTGTACGGTAAATTCACCGGAGAGCAGCACCGCTGTCAGGCGCAGGCGGCAGGGGTCAGCCAGGGCTTTGAGGGTTTCTAGCATGTTATATCTGATATCCTGATTTATATAAATCAACTTTTCTTGATATATCATAGTCCCAGGATGGAAGGCAAGTTTTTAGGAAATCTGATTAGCGCTATTCTTCCGCCGGGAATCCATTCACTCTTCGACAAGCTCAGGGCGGACGGATTTGACTTCGTATGTTGAGCGATCTTGCGTTCATGGTGAGCCTGTCGAACCATGAGCGGAAGATCGACGTTAATCAGCTTAGGAAAACACCTGGTTGTTGCTATGCCGCGTACTTCTCCCGCAGGGTCACCTTGCTGACCTTGCCCACGCTGGTCTTGTCGATGGCCTCGACGAAGCGCACCTTCAACAAGACCACCTGCTTGTTGATCAGGCCCTTATCGGCGTACTCCTTGACCAAATGGGTGATATCCTTCTCCGCCAGCCCACTCTCCGGGCGAGGGACCACCAGCGCCAGCGGGCGTTCGCCCCAGCGTTCATCCGGGGCACCGATCACCGCCACCTCGGCCACGCCCGGATGGTGGGCGATAATGTCTTCCAGCTCCAGGGACGAGACCCACTCGCCGGCCACCTTGATGACGTCCTTGCTGCGGTCGGTGATGCGCAGATAGCCCAACTCATCCCGTACCGCCACGTCGCCGGTATGCAGCCAGCCCCCTTCCCAGAGCCGCTCCGAGGCCTTGAAATCCTTGAGATAGCCCTGGGTCAACCAGGGGGCGCGCACCACGATTTCGCCGGCGGTGATATTGTCGCGGGGCTGCTCATGCAACCGCCCATCCACAACCCGCAGATCCACCAAGGGCAGGGAGCGACCGGTCTTGCAGCGAATAACGGACTGTTCTTCAGGGGACAGTTCCAGCATCTCCGGTGTCAGATGGGCCAGGGTCAATATCGGGCAGGTCTCGGACATGCCGTAGCCAGTGAAGACATCGATGCCGCGTCCCATGGCCTCGACACAGAGCGCCCGCGACATGGCGGCGCCGCCGATAATCAGCTTCCACCCCGACAGGTCCATGCGCTGGGCATGGGGATGCTTGAGCAGCATGTGCAGAATGGTCGGCACGCAGTGGGAAAAGGTCACCCCCTCCTTTTCGATCAGCTCCAGCAGTAGATCGGGCACATAGCGGCCGGGATAGACCTGCTTGACCCCCAACATGGTGGCGATATAGGGCACACCCCAGGCGTGGACGTGGAACATGGGGGTAATCGGCATGTAGACATCCTGGCGGTGAAAGCGGCCGTGCCCCAGGGCCGACCCGAGCACACCCAGCGTACCCAGGGTGTGCAGGACCAGCTGGCGATGACTGAAATAGACCCCCTTGGGCATACCGGTGGTGCCGGTGGTGTAAAAGGTGGTGGCGCGGCTGTTCTCGTCGAAATCGGCAAAATCGAACACCGGAGAGGCTGCCGCCAGCAGAGCCTCGTATTCGCCGCAGAAGGGTATGTTGGTGGTCGGCGGCAGCGGCTCGTCGTTCAAAAGTACAATCCCCTTGACCGTGTCCATCCGGCCGCGGATCTGATCCAGAATCGGCAGAAACTCGCTGTTGACCAGCAGGATATCGTCTTCGGCATGATCGATGGTATAGAGGATCTGCTCCGGCGAGAGGCGTACATTGATGGTGTGCAGCACGGCCCCGATCATCGGCACGGCAAAGAAGCACTCCAGGTAGCGGTGCGAGTCCCAGTCCATGACCGCCACCGTGTCGCCGGGCTTGATACCCAGGGCGGTCAGGGCATTGGCCAGACGCTGGACCCGTTGACGCAGCTCGCGATAGGTACAGCGGAAGATCCCGCGGTAGACAATCTCCTGCTCGGGGGCATCTACCACCGGACAGAAGAGCAGATTTTTGATCAGGAGTTGATAGTCATTGGCGGAAGGGGTACGTGGAATTGAGGGATTGGGCACAGCGGCGGGCCTCCTGATTGGGTAAATATCTTCAGCACGGCCTCCTATGTAGCATGAACGCCACTGACTTCCAACACGTAAAAAGCCGCCCGGGTTACTCCCGGACGGCTTATGGATCTTCAAACCGTGACCACCTATCAGGCGGCCAGCTTCAGCTCCTGGGCATCGCCGAACAGTTCGTCGAAGATAGCTTGGACCGTCGTAATGCGCTCCGACTTCCAGGCGTTGCTGCCGCAAAAGACCAGGCCGGTTTCCACATCGCCGCGTTGGGCGCGGTCCAGTGACGTCACGATACAGAAACGCTCGCCCGATTCCTTGTAGGAACATTTTTTCAGACATCCCAGACGACAGGGGGTGGCATGATCCAGGTCATACTGGCGAATCTTGTCCTGGTTGCTGATGATGGCGCGCCCCGGCAAGCCGGCCGGACTCATGATCAGGCCGATGTCCTCGGGCTTGCAATCGATGTATTTCTGTTTGAAGGCATCATCGGCATCACACTCCTCCGTACAGACAAAACGGGTCCCCATCTGCACACCATCGGCGCCTTCGGCCAGGGCATGCTCCAGCTCTTCCCTGCCCCAGATACCGCCGGCCGCGATAGTTGGTACGTGGACGCCATATTCGCTGATGAAAAATTCCTTGACCTGACGGACGGTTGCATACTGGTCGTATTCCCCGGTACCGATATTCTCCAATTTTTCACCCAAATGACCACCAGCCGTGTCCGGGTCCTCCACCACCACCGCGTCAGGCAGACGATTGAATGACTTGTGCCATTTCTTGGCAATCAGCTGGGCGGCCCGCAGGGACGACACAATCGGAACCAGTGCCACATCAGGGGCGTGAGCGGTAATTTCCGGCAGACTCATCGGCAGACCGGCGCCGCAGACGATGACCTTGGCGCCGCCATCGATGGCCGCCTTGACCAACTGCTCGTAATCGGAGAGGGCCACCATCACATTAACGCCGATGATGCCGTCCGGGGCAATCTCATAGGCCTTACGCAACTCGGCCTTGAAGGCCTCGACATCGGCCTGGAAATAGTTTTTCCCATTATAATACGGGCTATTGAGACAAACGCCCGGAGCCGCCACCAGCCCGACCCCACCGCACTTGGCCACGTTACCGGCCAAGCGGCCGGCTGAAATACGCACCCCCATGCCACCTTGGATGACCGGGTAGCGCACCACATGCTTGCCTATTTGTAATGATTGAGCCATACACCTTTCCTTGCCTGCGTAAGGTAATTTCGGAACACGTATACTAGCAGTTGATGAGGACAGGACGTGTAATAGTTTTGTAAAAGCTCGGTCGGCGATGACGGTTTGAGGGGAAAATGGGAATTCTTTCCGGGAAAATAGGGGGTTGGTTATTGCAGGTAATATTCCTGATCGTTGCGGAAATCGACCTGGAACTCCTCAAACAGTTCGGCAACCTGTTGCGGGGTAATTCGCAACAAATATGCGGCCAGGATGTGGTCGAGCGCAATCGTTTCACGCGCTGCACAGTGCCCGATGCCGAGCTTTTCGGTAAAGGCGTTGGCGACATTGACAATGCGGCTGATGATAAAGGCATGCTGGTCATACGATTCGTTTTTCAGGCTGTAGCAATGGTGGATGCCCGAGACAAGGGAAGGATCCATGTTCCACTTTTCCAACAGCGCCGCCCCGACGATCTCGTGAGACACACCGAATTTCTCAAGTTCCAGACTGGGGAGATCCTTGGCGCTGGTAGGCGCGGCTGTCAGAATCGCCTGGTAATCCTTCCCGCGTTTCAAGGCCAGCACCACCTTGCCCAAGGGACAGAAGAGTCCCGCGAGAAAGGCTTCATCCATGCTGATGGTCTGCAGATGACGGGCAATCACCCGGCAGGCAATGGCGCACCCCACCGAATTTTCCCAGAGCATGGTGCCAATGCTGCCCAGAGCATTATTCATGGTCTTGACGCTGCTCTCAAGGACAAAAACCCGCACGGCGCTACGCCCCACTACGCCTATGGCATGGTCCAGCTGTTTCACCTTCGTCCTGACACCGCTGGCCGCCGAGTTGGCCAACCTGAAGATGCGGGCGCAGAGTACCGGATCGTGGGCAATGGCATCGGCCAAAATCAGGTTGGGAGAGGCCTCGTTATCCAGCAGGTTGAGGACCTTGGCGACAACAGTCGGCATTGAAGGGAGATCCCCGATGATCTGTTCCACGGAATCATGAAGTGACGACATAGAGTTCCTCTAGTGGCAACGACATCGCCTCGGATTGGTCTTGGAATAATCGCGAACCGGGATTAGAGCGCCGCGCGAAACTATAGCACAACTTTTGAATATGCCGCCATTGTCAATCAGAGCGGCTTGAAAGATTGACAACCAGGCAACCATCATTTCAGACCAGGGTCTTGTGGAAGCGCGTGACGGCCAGGGAGAGCAGCACGACACCCAGCCCTCCCAAGGCCGCCAGTTGGGGCCAGAGGATTTCGATCCCGATCCCTTTGAGGAAGATGCCCCGGATAATGACCATATAGTAGCGTAACGGATTGAGCAGGGTCAACCATTGCGCCGGTTCGGGCATATTCTCGATCGGGAAGGCAAAACCGGACAGGAGCATGGCCGGGAAGATGATGAAGAAGGCGGTCATCATGGCCTGCTGCTGGGTCTGACTGACCGTGGAAATCAACAGCCCGGCTCCCAGGGAGCTCATCAGGAAGAGTGTCGTGGCCAGAAACAGCAGCCAGAGGCTGCCGCGCACCGGTGCATCGAAGACCAGCGCACCCACACCGCTGATCAGGGCCACGTCGATATAGCCGATCAGCACGAAGGGGAGCGTCTTGCCCAGGATGAATTCCCCCTTGCGGATCGGGGTAACGATGACCTGTTCGATGGTACCGATCTCCTTTTCCCGTACAATGGCCAGCGAGGAGAGCAGCATGGTGATCACAAAGAGGATGTTGGTGATCACGGCCGGGACATAGAAGGGAGGACTTTCCAGGTTGTCGTTGAACCAGGCCCGGCTGACCAGCTCCACCCGACCGAAGCGGGCCGGCATCCCGGCATGCCGCGCGGCGTAGTCGGCCTGCAGGCGGCTATTGTAGGCAATCGCCAGGCGCCCGAGATACCCGCTGATCACCCCGGCGGTGTTGGAATCGCTGCCGTCCAGCAGCACCTGAACCGCGCTGGCCCTACCGGCGTGCAGATCCTCGGCAAAACCATGATTGATCACCAGCGCCACCCGGACCGTCCCGCGATCCAACAGAGCCCCGGCCTGATCATAGTGCTCGATACGAGCCACGGTTTTGAAATAGCCGGAGGAGCCCATGATCGCCACCAGGTCGCGGCTCTCGGCGCTGTTGTCCCGGTCCAGGATGGCGGTGGGGATGTTTTTCACGTCCATGTTGACGGCATAGCCGAAGATCACCGTCTGCAGGGCCGGGATGACAAACAGCACGAACCTCATGCGCGGGTCGCGGAAGACCTGAATGAACTCCTTAATCAACATGGCGCGGAGACGATCGAACATTTAAATCCTTTTGGTGTAAGACCGGAAAAACAAATTTACAGGGATGAACAGGATACACGGGATGAAAGCAAAAAAATCAAAACATGAATCAGTTGGGTCAAAGACGTTATCCTGTCCATCCCGTTCATCCCTGTTAAAAGACTTTTGACGTTCTCCATGCCCTCTGTGGCTAATAGATTTTTTTCCTGAACTTCCTCACCGCCACCGTCAGCACGATTGTCCCGAAGAGCCCCAAGAAGAGCGCCTCCGGCCAGAGCACGGTTATCCCCACATCCTTGAGGTAGATCCCGCGCAGGATGAAGACGAAATAGCGGGCGCTGATCACCCGGGTCACAACCTGGATCGGCAACGGCATGTTCTCGATGGGGAAGATGAAGCCGGAGAGCAGGAAGGCCGGCAGCACCGTGGTGACAATGGCCAGCTGACTGGCCAGGAACTGGTTCCTGGTGATGATGCTGAGCAGGATGCCGAAGGAGAGCGCCCCCAGCAGGAAGAGCAGCGCCAGCGCGGCCAACAACACGAGACTGCCGCGTAGCGGCACATCAAAAACGAACTCGCCAACACAGACGCAGAGGATCAGGTCCAGCACACCGATGCAGAAATAGGGCGCCAGCTTGCCGAAGATCAGTTCCAGACCGGAAACAGGCGTGGCGATGAGCTGTTCCATGGTGCCGGTTTCCCACTCGCGGGCCATGCAGAGCGAGGTCAGGATGGCGGCCATGATCATCATCACCACCGCGATCAGCCCCGGAAAGATGAAGTTACGCGAGACCATGTCGGTGTTGAACCAGACCCTGGGCTTCAGCTCCAGCGAGGGGAGTCGTGGTGCAATCCCCGCACGCAGCATCTGTTTCAGGGCCACATCCCGGGAGAACTGGGCCGCCGTTGCCTCGGCATAGCCCAGGGCGATGGTGGCGGTGGTGGGGTCGCTGCCGTCCAGCATAGTCTGGACCGGCGCCAGCTCGCCCCGCGACAGCAGACGGTCGAAATCAGGGGGAATCACCAAGGCGATCAGGGCCTCGCGCCGGTCGATGGCCTCCTCAATGGCCCGGTAGCTGGTGGCCTGCTGCCGCTTGAGGTCGAAATAGCGCGAGCCGGAGAATCGGCTGATGAACTCGCGGCTCTGGGCCGTCTCGGCCTGGTCCCAGACCACCAACGGCACCCGGTCCACATCCAGGGTCAGGGCATAGCCGAAGAGGAACAGCAGCAGCATGGGCATGCCGATGCCCATCATCAGGCTGCGCGGGTCGCGCAGGACGTGCAGGAACTCCTTTTTGGCAACGGCTTTCAGACGGCGGATATTCATAAAACCCTTTTTGCCACAGAGGGCTCAGAGGACACGGAGAAATTCAAAACCATGCTTACAGGGATGAACGGGATACACGGGATAAACCCTGGGCCGACAGACCAAAACCTAACAACATCTTGATTCACGTAATGACGCATTACGTAATACCAAGCAAATGTTCTGTTCAAGAGCAATTCGTTGCGGCGGCGCGTGAGAAATGTCTTTCAAAATCCTGAATAGAACCAATTCCCCGTTGAAATCTCCCCTTCGACAGGCTCAGGGCGAACGGATTTTAGCTACATAACTGTTTGATCTACCGTTCGTGGTGAGCCTGTCGAACCATGAGCGGGAGATCAGTACTATTCAGGTTCCAAATTAATGGAAGTTATCCCGTTCATCCTGTTCATCCCTGTAAAAACGCCTTTCCAAATCTGGCTAATCGCTTTTCCGGTCCCGTTCCTCGATCAGCCCGATAAAGACATCCTCCAGGCTGGGCAGCAGACCACCTTGCGCCCGCTCCTGCTTCAACTCCAGCGGCGTCCCCACCGCCACCAGCCGGCCGTGGTAGATCAGGGCCAGCCGGTCGCAGTACTCGGCCTCGTCCATGTAGTGGGTGGTGACAAAGACCGTGACGCCACCCGCGGCCAGGGTGCGGATCAGCTCCCAGAAGGTGCGGCGCGAGAGGGGATCGACCCCCGAGGTCGGCTCGTCCAGGAAGACGATGGCCGGTTCGTGCAGGATGGCACACCCCAGGGCCAAGCGCTGCCGCCAGCCGCCGGAAAGCTCTCCGGCCCGGGAATGGCGGCGTTCGGTCAGGCCTGCCATGCGGATCACCCAGGCGGCCCGCTCCTTCAGGCGTGTAGCGGGGATACGGTAGATACCGCCGTAGAAGGCGATATTCTCCTCCACAGTCAGATCCTCGTAGAGCGAAAAGCGCTGGCTCATGTAGCCGATGGTTTCCTTGATGCGTTCGGGTTGGCTGGCGATGTCGAGGCTGGCCACGCTGCCGCTGCCCGAGCTGGGGGGCAGGATACCGCACAACATGCGGATAGTGGTGGACTTGCCGGCACCGTTAGGCCCCAGGAAGCCGAAGATCTCCCCTTTGGGAACGGAAAGATTGATGCTGTCCACGGCAATGAAGGAGTCGAAACGTTTGCTGAGATTATTCAGGGAGACGGCGGGTGGTTCGACTCCGCTCACCAACCGTGAGACGGTCTCTCTCTCCACATGTTCCAGCACGTTTGCGGGCACCCTGAGCGGAGTCGAAGGGCCGATTTTGCTGATCACCAGATCTTCCAGCGATACCGCACCGTTGTCGGTCAAGCCGGCCGGGGTGTCGCAAGCGATCAGGCGGCCGTCGTGGATCAACCCGACCCGGTCGCAGCGTCCGGCCTCATCCAGATAGGCGGTGGCCACCACGATCGTAACCCCCTCGGTGTGCAGTTCGCGCAGGATACGCCAGAAATCGCGGCGCGAAACCGGATCGACACCATTGGTCGGCTCGTCCAGCAGCAACAGCCGGGGTTTGTGGATCAGGGCGCAGCACAGACCCAGTTTCTGCTTCATGCCGCCCGAGAGGCGGCCGGCCAGACGGTCGACAAAGGGGGCCAGGCCGCTGAAAGCCAGCAGACGGGCGCTGCGCTCCCGGCGCTCGGCGCCGGTTACCCCGAAGATATCGGCGTAGAAGGCGATGTTCTCGCCTACCGACAGGTCCGGGTAGAGGCCGAAGCGCTGGCTCATGTAGCCGATCTCCCCCTTGACCCGTTCCGCCCCGGCCGGAAAACCGTGGCCAAGCACCCGTAACTCACCTCCATGCGGGTCGAGGATCCCGGCCAGCATGCGCAGGGTAGTGGTCTTACCGGCCCCGTCCGAGCCGACCAGTCCGAACAGCTCCCCCTCGGGAATCTCCAGCTTGAGCCCGTCCACAGCAGTCAGTGCGCCGAAACGGCGGGTGAGGTTGTTAATGGAAATCATGGAGAACTGCCGTCATTATTTCGCAGGGAACGTTGCAGTTGGTTTTCGAGAATTGTGCTACTTGTCTGACCTTGCATACCCCATCCCCACCCTAACCCTCCCCTTGAAGGGGAGGGGACTAATGACATACTCCCCAAAATTCGATGCCAGCAAAGTGGAATTATGGCGTCGTCACGATCACCGCATCGAGCGGCATGCCCGGTTTCAGCTCACCCTTGGGATTGGGGAGCGTGATCTTGATGCGATAGACCAGCTTGACCCGCTCCTTTTCGGTCTGAACGTTCTTGGGGGTGAACTCGGCCTCGGAAGAGATGAAACTCACCCGCCCTTCCAGGATCCGCCCCGGCCAAGCGTCGGCGCTCACCCGGGCACGCTGCCCGATGGCGACCCGCCCCACCTCGGCCTCGGGAATATAGCCGCGCAGCCAGACCTCGTCCATGCGGGCAATCGTCACTACCGGCGCACCGGGAGCCAGCATCTCGCCCGGCTCGGCATGCTTGGCCAGTACCAACCCGGCCATGGGCGCCGTCAGGAGCGCCTGGGTAAGACGGGTCTCGGCCAGGGAGCGCCCGGCAACCGAGGCCTCCACCCGGGCCCGGGCCTGGCGGACCGCGTCCGGGCGCGGACCGGCCTTGAGCAGCTTCAGACGCTGCTCTGCCTCGCGCACAGCAGCGGCCGAGGCATCACGTCCGGCGCGGGCAGCATCCAGCTCCTTGCGGGGGATGACCTCGCGGGTAAACAGATTTTCCGCGCGCTCCGCATCACGGGCCAGTTTGTCGGCATCGGCCTTCATGCGGCTCAGGGCGGCCTCCCCCTGGGCAATCTCTTCCCGACGACTGCCGGCCTGCAGATCGGCCAAGGCTGCCCGGGACGCCCGCTCGTCGGAACTGCGGGCGCTGCGCTCCTCTTTCAGCTCGTCATCCTCCAGGAGCGCCACGGTCTGGCCGGCCGTGACCGACATGCCTTCGTCCACCAAGCGCTTCAACAGCCGTCCGCCGACCTTGAAGGAGAGCTCCACCGTGGTGGCCTCAAGGGTACCGGAGACTTTGATCTCCCCTTTTACCGCCTGGCTGCGTCGGCTGATAATCAGGGCTCCTACGGCAACCATGGCGATGAGAACAACTATAATGAATAGTTTTTTCGGCACGGGACTCCTCCGTGATGAGTGTTAGGGCATTTTCCGGCTAGAGTCTACCACAGGGTTTGGGAGGTTTTGTGAGAAAATCGCGGGGCGGGATGAATGTGTGACACGAGGGCGACAGGGGGCCGCCCTCGTGATGTGGACAGGTAAACCAATCATGCTTCGACAAGCTCAGCACGAGCGGTTTTCGTAAATTAATCGCGGGGTACGGCCAGCATCCGGTCCAGGGCGCCCCTGGCCCGCAGACGGATATCCTCGGGCACACTGACCACCGGCGACAGGGTCTGCAGAGCGCATAGCACATCCTCCAGCGAGGTCAGTTTCATGTTGGGACAGAACAGGGCCGGCGAGGCCAGGATGAACTCCTTGCCGGGGTTCTCCAGGCGCAGCTTGTAGAGGATGCCGGCCTCGGTGCCGATGATGAACTTGGTCGCCGGACTGGTGCGGCAGTAATCGTACATGCCGCTGGTGGAACAGGCATGGTCGGCCAGGGCCGTGACCTCCGGCGCGCTTTCGGGGTGGCAGATAAAGAGGGCATCGGGGTGTTCAGCCTTCTTCTGCAGGACGGCCGCCACGGTCATGCGCTCGTGGGTCGGGCAGAACCCTTCCCAGAAGATGAATTCCTTCTCCGGTACAAAACGGGCCACCCAGCGCCCCAGGTTGCGATCCGGGACAAAGATTAGCTTGTCCTCCTTGAGCGACTTGACGACCTTGATGGCGTTGGCCGAGGTACAGCAGATATCGGAATGGGCCTTAACCTCGGCCGACGAGTTGACATAGGTCACCACCGGTACGCCGGGATGTTGGCGCTTGAGCGCCTCCAGCTCCGTTGCCGTAACCATGTCGGCCATGGGACAGCCCGCATCCGGCCGGGGGAGCAGCACCTTTTTCCCGGGGGAAAGGATGGCCGCCGATTCGGCCATGAAATGGACACCGCAGAAAACGATCACATCGGCCGAGGTCTCGGCCGCTTCCATGGAGAGCCCCAGGGAATCCCCGGTAATATCGGCGATCTCTTGTACCTCGTCGCGCATGTAGTTGTGGGCCAGTAGCACCGCATTGTGCTGTTTGAGAAGATCCCTGATCTGTTGTTTGATAACGTCGCTCATGCCTGCCGCCTCCGGCTGAAATACTGGTAAAAAGATTGCTAGCATACGGTAAACGGCGGCAAAAGACAAGCCATGGCGATGTCCGGATCAGTCGCACACCTGTCGCCCCGTGCAACGGTGCTGCGACGATCCGGCCGCAATGGCTCGATGGATTTCCGGAATTTCGCTGTATCCGATGAAGCAGCGTACTGGTGATGCTACTTCACGTTGACCTTCTCAAAGGTGACCCTGCTCTGCCCTATGGACACCTTGCCGGGAAGGGTTGAAGTCGCGGCATTGGTACTGAATCCGGCGTCGTAGCCCCCCTTGATCTTGACACTCTTGACGCTGGCACTGGCCGCAGTGAACGTCCCCGTATGCTGCCCCTGGTAGAGCTGAATGACATCACCGCTAACGGCGGCATTGTAGGCTTCCTGCAGTGAGGGATAGACGCTGCCGCCAACTATCTTGGCCGGGGCCTGGCCGAACGTGGCCGTGACGTTGCGGGCGGCGGTCATGGGGACGCTGCAAGCACCGCTGCCGGTACAGGCCCCGGACCACCCGGTAAAGACGGATGAGATTGACGGACTGGGATGCAGCTCGACGACGGTGGAGTAGTTGTAGCTTGCGTTACAGGTACCGCCCGTACAGGCGATACCACCCGGAACACTGTTGACGTTGCCGCTGCCACTTCCGTTGATGGTGACGGAGAGCGGATAGGTAATGATAACCACGCTCCCACCCAGCGTGAGGGTGTAGCTGCCGGAGGGTGTGGTGTTGGAGTAGGAGCTGATCACCAGGTAATAGCTGGTGTTGGCGCTTAAAAGGATGTTATTCGCGGCGGAGAAATTGGGCAGCGGATAGCCGCCGCTGTCGTCGTCGGCGAAGAGCAGCCCGGACTGGGGAGAGGCGGGATTGTAGGGGGTGCAGTAGAGAGCGGCAAAGGGGTCGAAGGTGGCCGATGAAAAGCTCAGCTGCAAGGCTTCGCTGACCGGGGTACGGATCTCGTAGACCTGGTAGTTGAGTCCGCTATTGTAGGAAACCGGCGCCGTCAATCCGCAGCTGGCCGGGTTCAGGACGCCGGTATCGGTTATGCGGTTCCCGGCGGGGAGACTGGCGTCAATCGTCCCGCTGACCGTGACCAGCGCCTGGGCGGAAAGTGCCGCGGAAAGCTGCAAGAGTGCAGTCAGCGCCGGTATCATCAGATATGCTCTATTCATGATAGTAACCTCGCTCCATCAAAATCTCCGGGAAAGAGACACTGCATACGTTATCCCCAATCATGGTCGTGATGGGAAAACTCCCTGTGTCGCGATACAACACCTCATGGCCAGATACGGTTGGCTGATATCGACGGCCTGCGGCGTCACCAAGCCGTTCGGGGACAGGGCGTCCGAACGCAGCGGGACTGTCGGCGGTGCCGCGCTGGTGTAGGTGAGGGAGCCGTCGCCGGATTTGCCCCAGACATTGCCGCCGGCAACAGTCTGGTCCGCCTCCCTGGGATAGGCGCTGATGCTGTGCGTGTGGTTGGCCATCTCGGCCGCTGTCAGGGTGTGACTCTCGCTGCCGCCGGTACTCCCCTGAGCGCGTACCGTCAATCCCGGACCGCCGCCCGCTTGGAGCAGGTGCCTTCCCTGCAGGTTGGGCAGGCCAAAGTTAGTACTACCATTGCCGCCATAGGTGGTGCCCAACAACGAGAATAACGCTGTATTTGACGCTATGGGGATCAGTTGTCCATTGCACTCGAGCCAGCCATTGGGACAGAAGGTGAAAGCAAAGCACTGGATGTCGCCGACAAAAGGATCAGCAGCGCTATGGGCAGGAACGGCACTGCCCAGACTCCAGAGCAGCAAAATAATAATTACGTGTACTCGCATGATGATTCCTTTCCGAATATGCGCTAATCCCAATCACTGCTGGGCTGGGAAGATCCCTTCGACGGCGATACAGCACTTGTTGACCAGAAAAGGCTTCATGATGCTATAGGAGGCGCTACCGCCGCTGGCCGCCAGCGCAGCCGATGACATCGGGCTGTTTGGGCTCTTTGAGCTGTAGACCGATGTCTTGGTTGCGGAGTCGGCCCAGAGGGTATTAGCCGACGGGCTGACGCTGTCGCCTGATCCCGAGAGGGCATTGACCTTGTGGGAATGTGCCGGCAACTCGGCCTGGCTGGTCTGGTGCGATTCAGTTCCACCGATCTCCCCTAATGTACGGCCTGTCAGGCCGGGCCCTGGCCCCTGGTGCAGCATGACCCGTCCCCGCAGGTCGGGCAGGTTGAAGTTTGTCGTGCCATTGCCGCCATAGGTGGTGCCCAACAGCACAAACAGGACTTCGTAGGAAGCAATCTGGAGTTGCTGCCCATCGCAGGAGAGCCAGCCTGCCGGGCAGAAGTTATAGCCACCGCACTGCACCTCGCCGACAAACGGATCCACGGCATCAGCCCGCACTTGGCCGACCGAGGCAGTAATAGTGAGGGTAGCTGCCAGAATCAGGCTGCTGATCGCTTTTGTTACACTCTGGGATTGTTTCATGGCGCAGGTTCTCCCGTGGATAGTGATTGTAATCAGGGCCGGGACGGAAAAATACCGGTGGTCGCGATAATGCAGTTCAGAACGGCGTAGGGCTGCATGACCGAAAAAGCCTGCCCGCTGCCGGTGCTGCCCACAATACCACTGGCCAGCGGGGTTGTGCTCCCGCTGCTCTTGTAGAGTTGGTTGCCAGACGGAGAGTTGGCCCAGATCCGGTTGGTCGGCGACGCCGAATCTCCGGCGCTGGAGCGGGCCTGGACCGCGTGGGTATGCAGGGGAAGGTTAGCAATGGTCAGCGCAACCTGTTCATGACCGGCCACCTGACCCTGGGGATAGGAGGCGTAATCGGCGCCGAGCGGTGACCGGCCGCGCATGTCCGGCAGGGCGAAAGTTGTCCTGCCGTCTCCGCCATAGGTGGTACCCAACAACGCAAACAGTGCCTGGTTTTGGCTGATGGGAAGCAGTGCACCATCACACTTGGCCCAGCCTTGCGGGGCAAAGCCGAAGGCCACCCAGCGGATCTCGCCGAGTAGTTGGTCTGCTTTTGATTGACGGGGGAGATGGATGATAATGAGGGTGAGGAAGAAGATGACAACTACCTGACGAATGAAGCCTCTTAAGGCCGGCATGGGACCACCTCCAGGAAAGGATGGCACTGCGTTGCATACACATTATGCGGAAATATTGTGAGCGTTGGAAAGCAAGTAGGGATTAACGTGAGTGATACTTTGTTATACGCCTATCATTGCCTCGCGCAACCATTTTTCAGTGAAAACCGGGCGGGCGGTTGTCACGGTTTTCAATAAAGGAGCTGCTATGCAGGGTGAAATAAAGATTTTTCAAGAAGGAGCGCTCCCCAACTATCGCCACCGACCTCACGGATGCGCTTTCCATCGTCTTTCCCCTTGACAAAACGCCTCGTTCGGGCTAGAAAAAAGGTTCTTCGGGATGTAGCGCAGCCTGGTAGCGCACCTGCTTCGGGAGCAGGGGGTCGCTAGTTCGAATCTAGTCATCCCGACCAGACATTACAGGGAGTTACGGCGATTGTCGTAGCTCCCTTTTTGTTCATGTATCCTCTGACGTATCCCCTGGCACTCTGGCAAGGCTTAATATAGTCAAGTCGTTTGAGTGCAGAAATATCAAAGGCGTGAAGCTCGTAAACGTTTATTATATCATCTTCTGTCTTCAGACAGGGCAGCGAGCTAGCCCGGATCATGAGCGATCATTCAATAGCAAGAGCGGTCGGAGCTACCCAGCAAAACAAACAGATGCGCTCATGTAGCTAGCCCTCCTGGCCATAGCCAGCCCGCCCCATGCTAACACGCCCGCCTTGCTCTCTTCATGCCCCCTACCTGATAGCCTACCCGCTACAGCACTAACTTTGCCCGTCATTCATCTTGTTAGTATCAGCGCCCTTGAATACTCCCGTGTGTCCTGCTTCGTGCCAAGGCTCATAGCATCATGCCGGGTATGGGGGAAACCGGCGCGAGCCGGAACGGGCGGAAGCTCTGCATAGATTGGTCATTATTTCATAGCTTGAGTGCAAGGGGTAAGAATCAAATCACCTGATATTTATTTCTCCTGTGTCCTTGCTATGTAGTCATTGTGCGCCATACTCACTCTGTACTCTGTGAAGCCCGAGCCATCTAATGCGGCAACCTCACAGCAACGAGGGGAGGGCTTAAAAGCATGCACTCAAAGCTATGTTGTACTGTATTCTTGCTTGTCACGCTCCTCGCTGGCACTGGGGAAGCAAAAGATAAACTTAAGATGATTGATACAATAAACGCATCACCTCGCTGCTACGTCCTGTCTGAGTTCAGGAGCTATTATGTTAAGGGCTGGAAAGATGATCTAGGTGCTATTTACACCAATTACAGCAACGCCTCCCATTTCCTTCAATTCATGAATATGAAAGCAAAGAAGATGCCGGAGGCAAATACCGAAACCATGTTTAACACAGCTGGTGTAATGTTTAATGAGGTCACAACCAAGAAAAGAAAGGTGCTACTTGATTTAGTAACTGAGAAGAATGGTGACAGAATTCGTATTGGAAAGATAATTAGTGAAATATACGATGAAAGTGGTTGCTCCAGGTTCAGCAAGCCTATTGATATGAACGAGTATCAAATTGACGAGGAAATATCTATGATAAAACATTCCAAGTAGTCCCATGTTCTTCAACGAATTATGCCTACTATGGCTACGTATATTATGCCACTGAAGGCACCCACCGGCCCGCTGTAGCCCCTTCTAAGCCTTGCCCCTCACTCCCCCCCCTGATCGGGCATGCCCGTGACTCGTTCAATTAAAAGCCCCACCCCGTTTAAGGGCAGGGCTTATGTGAATCCGTCCTCAGACGGAATGATAGTGATTCTATGAAACGTACTCACGTACTAGCGCCCGGCATATTATATATCTTATCTATAGATATTAGAAAACAAAGCCCCTAAAGGCAACCAGCCCGCTCTGAGCGCTACAACACACCTAGATCATTCTTCAGTCTTCTTCCACGCCTTTAAACCTAGCTCTACCAGCCCGCTCTGTGAACCTAGTACGCTGAATCGTTTTCATATCTATAGAGCGTATTAAAGATGAAAAGGTTAAGTCAAAGGCTGCTACGTAGCGCCCCAGCACCTACCCTTGATAGCAGGCGTAAAGATAGTAAATACCTTTCCACCTCCTTCTTTGAAGATAGCAGCGCTCTGAGAGCTACAGGCGTAATCAGTACGCTGCATCTATCTATGTTAAAACCTTACTTCTTAAAGACTGATGTAAAGGCAGCTATCACACCCTATACACCTGAAGCACTCTATAGCGCTCTTACCTACTAGCCCTTTCTAGTATACCCTATACCCCCTTGACCCCCTATAGAGCGTACTAAATACTCAATGCCTGTAATTAAAGCTAGTTACATCAAGATACCCATACGGGGAAACTCCCATGCACGGAACAGGTCAAACACCTGAAGCATACCTGTCCTGATATTGAGTGAATCGAGTGTACTTGCAGGCTGTGGCGTGCTCATGGAATTGCGTCTCAGAGTGCCTGTGATGCCCTGTGCAGCCATAGGCCGGGGCGGTCAAAGCTGACCCCTACACTGCGTTTCTGGCTAACTGAACACCGGTATAATTTACCGCGTAGTAAATGCTTAATTTGCTGTATAAGGATACCGTGCCCTTCAAATATGAAGTAGATATGTGGGGGGCTCATGCAATATCTAAAGTACATCATCCTTCTCATCACCACTGCTGTACAGCTTGTGCGCTTACTCATTGAACTACTTACCCTGCTGAAGTAAGGCCAAAAGCCCCTGCCTTGCAGCATCCAGCGTACAGGGCCGGGGAAATCCCCGTAACTCTCTGCACCCGTGCTGTTGTAGGCTAGGGGCTATTCCTGCAAGGCTTGCGCTAGTCTCCTTCTTCCGTTGTTTCTGCTTCAAGCTCTGGCTGTCTCCAGACCTGCACGTTGTTCACATTACCTTCAAAGGCCATATTGATTAGCTGTGCCATACTTGATCCAGGCGAGCCAACCCTTGACATCAAGAAGCTCCTGTCTTCATCTTCCATCTTCTGTACCTGTAGCCCCTCTTACTAAGGATATGTTACAGAGTGCAGGCTATGCGATAACAACACGGCTATCAAGCCAGCCTTGAATATCTTCCGATCTCCAGGCAACACGGCCAGCAGATAACTGCCTGCGCGATGGAAAGTTACCATCCTTCTCTAGCCTGTGTACCGTGCTGTAACTTAGCCCCACTAGCTTCACCATCTCTGACCTCTTTAACATCATAGTTCTGTGCCTTCTTTCTGAAACTGGAAGTTGTCTATCTATACAGCGTATTAAATGCTGTTCCATGGAGGGCAAGTGCGGCGCTATGTGTTCCTGTATCTATAAAGCGTATTAAATGTTTCAGGTTTGTTCAGGAGCGCTGAATCCGGCCCGTGCTGTGTCTAACGCGTGAGACTTAACAGAGGAACAGAAACAAACAGAACTGACAGGGTACCTTACTGGAGTTTGACCGGGCAATAGCAGAGTATAGGCGGGGAGGAGTTCGGGCTTCACAGGGCAAACCAGAGTGCCTGAATACAGCAAGACGAACAATAATAAAGCCCCACTCGAAACACTCCGGGCGGGGCTTGAACTGACAGGCTACAGCGACTTGATTTGCTTTATGAACTCTTCCATTGTGGCGCTGCTGAGTGCTGCCAGTCGTAGCTGCTCAATCCCTGCTGTGTCGAAACCACCAGCCCGCTGTTGTTCCTTGAAGCTCATTGTTGTGCTCATGCCCTCTTCCTCCCTTTGAGTTGTATTACATCTGCCATCTGCTTCCCTGTGGTAATGCTGGTTAGCTTGCTCTCCCACTGTAAAAGTGCTGCCTGCTTCTCCTTGTCGTACTTGTTCTTGTTGTAGGTGCGTATCTCTCCTTTTTTCAAGTGAGCAAGCACGGCATCAACTGTAGCGTCAGGAACTTGAATCTCTGACATAATGGTTGCACATGTTCTGCGCAAGTCATGTGGCGTAAAGTGCGCTATGTTAATCTTCTTGTCATCAGCAACAACAAAGGGGTTCTTCTTCTTTGACTTAGAGGCGGAAGGCTTCACCGCTGCTTTCTTCTTTGGTTCGTAACCAAGCAGGTTGCGGCGTACTGCATGACTAATAGCACGTTCCGTTATGTGGCGGGGCGGTGGTAGCGTTCCGTCTTCATTTGGTATGATCTTGGCTAGGCACTTGAACACGTAGCCCTCACCTTCACCTATTAAACTTAGTGCAGTGTCAGTAAGGTATACACGCTGCTTGCGGGGTATCTCGCTAGTGATCTTAGTTTCTTTGGGAGTAAATTCCCACCACCTGCCCTGTATCTCATCGCGGTGCATGGCGGCTACTTCTCCAGACCTTTGACCAGTAAGCAAGATCAGCTTTAAGATACGCTGAATGTCTTCAGATATAGCGGCATTGTCTAGCCCGTGCCATAGCGTCTTGATTTCGTTCTCATCTAAGGTGCGCTCTCTGGATACCATCCGGGGCAGTTCCTCCCCCTTGTCAAATGAATAGCAGGGAGTAATGGGTATAAGCTCTTTCTTTACGGCATAAGCGAACATACGGCGTATTACCTTGAATGTATTTGTGATGATAGCATTACCACGGCCCTGCATCCCGTCTAGTAGCTGCATCACGTCCCGGCGGGTTATATCCTTAGCCTTGCGGCTGTTCCATACCGGTCTTACATCCTTATCAAGTATCCGCTTGTCTTCCGGCCATGACTTCTTTCTCTTCTCCTTGGCGCACTTCTCTATGTAATCATCAATCAGGCTTGATACGGTGTGGGCATCCCGGCGCTCTGTGCTTGCTTGCTGCTTCTCTTCCAGTGCGTCAACTCCCTCACCTACCTTCTTCTTTGCAGCTTCAAACAGCTTCCGGGCACTGGCAATGCTGACAGTAGGATAGTTATCATCCCCCAGCTTCATGAAGCGCTTACGCCCATCAAAGGTATAAATGAAGTACCACAGCTTTTCACCTGAAGGGAGCACGCGCACGCTAAAGCCCTGCCCCTCCCTCCTCCAGTACTCCTTAGATTCAGACTTGAGATTCTTCAGCTCCTTATCTGTGAACAATCCCGGCTTACGCTTTTCCACGTATCCCTCCACGTATCCTTTTAGTTGCGGGCTAGGGCTGAAATAAATGACACAACATGGATACCATGTATGAAGGAATTTACTTTATATGTCAATGATTTATTGCTTGTAGATGGGAGAGATTGACACGGTGAGAATAAGCATGAAACATAGGTATTACCATCTTCGGGAGCAGGGGGTCGCTAGTTCGAATCTAGTCATCCCGACCAGACATTCAAAGGGGTTACGCCAACCGGCGCAACCCCTTTTTTGTTTCCTGGAATGTCACATCAGAAATCCCATTCCAACCGAGCTGGCTTCAGTTTTACCGAATGATGCCGCCTTCTTGCCGAGCCCGCTGAGCCCTCTTATTTCAAAATTTCACGTTTGATGTCGTCATCAACGAAACTATCTTCAATCGCTTCCCGTGCCCATGCCTCCTTACATTTCGACAAGACCCTGGCCGCACCTTCCGCCACCGCCGGGCCATTGCTCCACAGGGCGTTGCGGATCGAGCGAAGTTCCTCCGGGGAGGCCTTTCTGCCATCGGCCCACCCCCGGCATTGTTGACAGAGCAGCGCCAGCGTCTCCATCTCGGGTGGTGCATCCGGCTTATAATCCCACACGCGGAGATCATCCTTACCTTCGCACCATTCACATTTAAAACCGGCCCGCTTACCAACGGCCTTACCGAAGCTGCCGATCTCTTCCAAACGTTCCTTGTTGCCCTGATATCCCTTGGCCATGGCTGGTTATCCCCTATGCGATGCGGGTCATTTTGTGCACGACTTTATCTTCGATCAAGCTGCCGACGGCCTTGACGTACTCTTTAAAATGTTCGCTTTTCATGTGGCTTTCTAGGCAGGCCGGACTCTCCCAGGTTTCGTAGAAGACAAACAGTGCGGGATCTTCGTTGTCCTGATGCAGCGTATACCCGATACAGCCGCTTTCTTTTCTCGTCGGTTCGATGAGTTTGAGAAGTTCGCCTTTGAGCGTATCTACGGCATCTTTTCTGGCCGTTACCTTTGCTACGACGGTTACTGTTGACATGGGACACCTCTTTCCGAGCATAATTTGCACATGCGAGCCTAGAACACAATCCCGCTCCGGCTCACGATGGCACTCCTTTTCCAACGCTGAACGCCCGTCCCAGGAGCGGGCCGACACCGTGGTAGCCCCTGTGGGAGGTATCATAGATGAGCGGCTTGATCTTCATGATATCCAGGTTGCCATCCTCACCGAACACGTCCGAATCGCCCTTCACATCCATAATCTCACCGATGAACTGGGTGTGCAGACCGATCTCGACCACATGCAACAGGCGGCACTCCAGAACCACCGGAAACTCGGCCGCGTAGGGGGCATCGACCAGCTCGCTTCTGACGGGTGTCAGCCCGCTGACGGCAAACTTGTCCACGTCACGTCCCGAGACAATGCCGACATAATCCGCTTCAACCATCTTTGCCTCACAGGCAATGCCGACGGTAAACGCCTTACGCTCCATAATACAGGCATGGGAATAGGTCGCCTTGCGCAGCGACACGGCCACACAGGGGGGCTGTGAACAGCAGATACCGCCCCAGGCGGCATTCATCAGGTTTGGTTTACCTGCCTGGTCGTAGGTACCAACCATCAGGACCGGTGTCGGAAAGAGTAAGGTCTTTGCTCCAACTGATTTTTTCATAGTGCCTCCATCTGGCGGGTTCTTTTAGCGGTTTACGACATGAGACATTCATGGGATATGGGCATGTAGTGAATCCATATTTTCCGTGTGTTGACGGTTGAGCCGTATTTTCCACTCCATGATGATGCAGGGCATCAAAGTCCTGTGACTACAAAGTGCCTTGCTTTACCGCAAAAAGCCGTTATGGTTATAATCAGTTAATGCGGCTCAAAGGAGCACCACAATGTTAATCTTGAAAGAACTTATAATCATTGCGGCATTTTGCGTAATTATTATTGTTCTGAGCATAATACTGACAAGTCCATTACAAGCCATACAAGAGATAACTGCTGTTTTGAGCGGCAGTAAATAAGGATGCGTGAAATTACCTGACCGGATTTTTGCCTCATGCCGACTAGGTTGGCTGCGCTTGCATCGTAGTGTGCCTTGTCACTCAAGGTACTGCGGGGATTGAGCACCTCGTTCGGCACACCAGCGCAGACTCTTGGGATATCCAGTCCATGAGCCGCCAGCAGAGCAAAGATTGTTCGCGGTTACACCGATTTTTGTCATTCATCCGCAGCAGTGGGCTAGGCCGTTTCAAGCGCAATAGCGGCCTCATAATCATCCAGCCGGTAGATGGCGCTCCAGGACAACCCGCAGCGCTGGCAGGAGTGTTGCTGGGTGATGCTGCCCTTGCCGACGGACAGGTGTCCGGCGCTGATATCCTTGGTCGAGCACTTCGGACAGCGCTCGCCGGCTTGCCTGATAAAGGTCTCCCTGGTGACATATTCGGGCTTGTCCCCACCGGCCACCTTGACCGCCGCCGCGCCAAAGGCCGCCCCCTCCACCGTGGCCGCGGCCTCGGCGGCAGTGCAATCCGCGATGAGTATCTGCGGCGGAGTTGCATCCCGATACTGCAGGTCCACCGTGTATCCGCGTGACGTGCGGGTGGCGCGGATCCCGAAGGTGGTACTCTTCAGGGGACCCAGGTTCAACTCGGTACATCTGGCCTTCAACGACTTTTCGGTTACTTTCGCCATTATCTATCTCCTTGTGACTGGCTGATATAAAAATATTTCGGAATTCTGCAATGTTCTCCATGAATGAAGGGACAAAAGGCGCCTGGTGGTGCCTGTTCCCTCAGATCCGCACCGTCTTGTAGAGGAAATTCTTGAACTTGAACAGCCGGCGCTGTTCCTCCTCCTGCCCCGCTTCCGTCCCGATCACCTTCAGATAGCGCGCTACAGCCGGCATGGTCTTGCCGGCCAGGAGGCGGGCCTGCTCGATCACCAGGCGGACCGTCTCGCGCGAGATATCGCTGCGCGAGAACGGCTCATAGACTTCACTCCAGAAATCGCCCCCCGCCTGAATGCGTTGCAGGATCTCCGTCGCCAGCCGTTCATCCAGGCCGCGCACGGCGGGCGACTGCGGCGTCGGCTCGCTGGAACCGGTGCCGGCGATGGCCTTGAGAATGCTCTCAGCGCTGATCACGTTCTTGGTGCGGAAGAAGAGCGCCCGCAAGAGGATGCTGCGCAGCTCACGGATGTTGCCCTTGTAACTGTGCCGCGTGAGCACATCCTTGGCCTCGGCGGTCAGGGCCGGGGGCTTTTCGGCCGCTTCATCCTCGCCGCGGTAGGTGCGATAGAGCTTGCCCAGAAAGTGCACCGACAGATCGGGAATATCCTCACGGCGCTCATTGAGCGACGGCAGACGGATGGATAGTTCGGACAGGCGGTGATAGAGGTCTTCGCGAAAGCGCCCGGCGGCGATCTCCTCCTGCAGGTTCTTGTTGGTGGCCGCCACCAGCAGCACGCGGCTGTAACGTTCCGTGTTCTCCCCCAGGCGCATGAAGCCGCCGTTGTCGAGGAAACGGAGCAACTGGACCTGGGTCTTGGGGTCGGCGTCGCCGATCTCGTCCAGAAAGACGATGCCCCCCATGGTCTCTTCCAGGATCCCGCGCCGGTCGCTGTAGGCCCCGGTAAAGGCGCCCTTCTTGTGGCCGAACAGCTCCGAATAGGTCAGATCACCGGCATAGGCGGCGATATTGCTCTTTTTGACCGGCAGCTCGCCGCCGGAGTTGATGTCCCGGCGGTAGAGCTCGTTGAGCTTGTTGTAGAGGTTGTTGAAGAAAAACTCCTTGCCCGACCCGGTCTGGCCGGTGATCAGGATCGAGGGGAGGCCGATGGTGGCCTCCTGGAGGATGTTGCGGGACCAGTAGATGATGCGGTTGAAGAGCGGCGGCGAGACGGTGTTGATGAAATCGACCACCTCCTGGGTTTTCGGGCTGTTGCCGATGATGTTGCCCAGCCGGTAGGAGGAGATGTGGGGGTCCTTGTAGGCCACGTCGGTGGTCAGGCGGTTGACCTCGCCCTGCAGGCGCTCGATGCGCTGCAGATCGGAGATGTGCCGGGCCGTCAAAGAGCCGATGATCTGCAGGATGCGGCGGTGTTCCTCGCGGAAGTAGTCGTGACGCAGGGAGTTGAGGCAGATCACGGCGATGACCTCATCGTCGCAGATCACCGGCACGGCGATCTCGCTCTTCAACAAATCGCTCATCGAACGGTGGAAGCCGCCCGCTTGCTGTTCCTCCTCGACCCGGGCAATGATCTTGGGTTGCTTGGTGGCGGCGACGTAGCCGGTCAGGCTGCGCTCCTCCGGGGCCAGATCTTCGGCACCGACCGGAAAGGGGGGGATGTATTTCTTCAGCCACTCCTTGTTCTTGGCGCCGATGATGACGCCCTGTTCGTCCTCCACCACCAGCCACCTGACCCCCTCGCGCTCGGCCACCACGGCGATGCTGCCGGTATCGGCACCGATCAATTCGGTGGCCTTGGAGAGGACCTTGGTCAGAAACGGCTGCAGACTCTCGGTGCTCTCGTTCAGCAGTTCCGTAATCTCGGACAGCACCCGGATCTCCAGGTGCTCGCCCCCCACCTCGCTGATCACCCGCTCAACCATCTCGGCATGGGTCTGGAGCAGCCCCATCTCAAAATCGCTGAAACGATACAAGTCACGGGAAAAATAATTGACTAGGCAGATCACCCGGCGGGTGGCCGGATTGTAACGGGGTACGACATACATGGAGCGCAGGGCCATGGATTCGGTCAAGGCCGGCTTTTGCAGGCTGTGCTGGGTCAGATCGGCGATATACACAGGCGCCAGCATGCGCTCGTCGATAATGACCCCCTGGTCGTTGACATAGCGGGAGAGCAGCGAGCTCCCCTTCTGCAGGCCGATGGTCCCCTGCTGGTCGTAGAGGGCCTTAAGCCCCTCATCCTCGGAGTAGCTGGCCAGGATCTCCAACTCGCCGGCGGCGTCTCCGGGATGGACCGGGACGAGCACCGATGCCAAGGAGAGTTTTTCAATCAGCCTGACCGCCGACGCCACCATCATCCCGGCCACCTCGCGCGCCTTGAGTTCCTCCAGGCGTCGGGCCAGTTGAACCTGCTGGTGATAGATGCGCGCCTGATCGAGCCGCTCGGCGACAAAACCGGAAAAATCGGCCAGCAGGGATTTACCCTTGGCGCTGATGCCCCGGTTCCCCGGATTGTTGTCGATGCAGAGCACACCGATGGATTTGCCCAGGCTGACCAGCGGCATGATATAGCTGTCACGCAGCTCGAACTGCTCCGCAAAACGGCTGTCGGGTGAGTCGGCCTGCGCGGTGGCGCCCCTGAAGTCGACCGGATACTGGCTGACGAAGACTCTTGAAACAACGCATTCGGTGGAAATGATCGGAAAACTCTGCTGACGGATTTCCTCCGCCAGCTCGCCGCTGGCATGGACGCAGGAGAGCACCCCGCGGGTCAGGTCTTCCAGATAGATGCGCACCCGGGCGCTGCCGGAGAGCAGTTGGGCGCCCTCGCTCAGCGCATAGAGCAGCTCGCCCTGATTCTCTTTGCCATAGGTGGCAACCTTGGTGCGCAGGATGGTGATACGGGGATCGTGTGGCATGACAGGCACCCATGTGTAGTTTTTTTACACAGAAGTGTAGCCTGTGGGAAGGGCGGGTGTCAATGGGAAGGCTGTACTCTAACTCAGTCCCTTGCGGATCTGGTACAGATCGCCCATGTCCAGGTCGTTTTTCTCGTAGTACTCCCGCTCCAGTTCCTCCACATAGAAACGGTCAAGTCCCGAATTTTGCAGGAAGTCCTCACGCAGCCCCACATTGCGCTCGGCAACGATCGTCGGCAGCAGGGAGTGCAGGTACATGGCCTCTTTCTTGATGGTAAAGATGGTTTCGTTGAAGAGATGGGCGGGGATCTCGTCCTTGATGCGCTTTTTGGTTCTGAGCTCTTCGCTGACCTCGCGGCGCAGCGCCTCCTGGTCGGCCTTGGTACTGAACTTGGAGTAGAAATTACGGATCCGGTCGCGGACGTGCTCCAGCAGGATGATCGAGATACGCTCCTCCTGATCGATGGCCACCAGCTGTTCGGTCAAGAGTTCGATGGAGCCGGTTTGATTCTCGATGGCCGCCAGGCCATCCAAGAGCGTCTTGACCTTGCGGCGGCCGAAGCGCCCCAGATAGGCGTTGGCGAAGAGCTCCCGAATAAACAGCTCCACAAAACAGCCCTCCCTGAGGTTGTTGAAGGCGGCGCGGTGTTCGAGCAGGCCGCTGAGCATCTCGTCGGTGACCCGCACATTCTCCATGAAGGCCAGCTGGCTGACCAGGTTGGAAACACTGTCAAAGCGGTCCAGATAGGTAATCACATAGGAGAAACCATCCAACAGGGATGGGTCGGCGCCGTCGCGGATCTTTTCGTCGCACTCCTTGCTGGCATCCAGCATCAACTGATCGAAGGAATGGTCACGGTTTTCCATGGCCTTTTTCTTGGACTTGACCAGGACCAGCATATCCTCGCGGTCGATCAGGCTCTCGATGTTCTTCTCGCGCAGAAAGATTCCCTCCAGCACCTGGCGGGTAGCGGCGATATAGTCCTGCTCCACCCGGCTGACCAGATTGCGCCCCTTTTTGAGCATCTCGTCCAGGGTGTAGAACAGGGCCCCCGGGATCTTGTTGCGTACGGAAAGGGTCTTCAGCCTCGTCAGGCGGGCATTGTCGATGTGGCTGATCTCCCCCTTGCTGTTGCAGGCCAGCAGGATGTGGCGATACTCGTCCACGATGCGCTTGTTGGAGGGATGACGGTACATGACGTCGATCCGCATGCGCTCCTGCTGGTAACGATCGATCTGATAGCGCGCGGCCAGATGCGTCAAGCGGCTGTAATCCTCGTCGCCGATCTTCTTGTTGCGGAAATAGAGCTGCCGGAACAGGTCGCGATACTCCCGGTGATAACGGTTGATCAGCTTGATCACGAAGAGCTGGGCCTCCTCGTCCCCGAAGAGCGGAAAGATCTCGGAAATCAGTACGTCATCGCGCTCCTCGCCGACCGCGGCAGAGCGCTTGATGACCTTGCCGATACACTTGACCAGCTCCTCCTGCTGGTTCTTGAGGTTACGGGAGAGCTGGTTGGAATGGACGAAGAAGAAGTAGTTGCAGACCGCATTGCCCTCGAAAAAGATGTTCTCGAAGCTCTCGCTGCCCGAGGTGCGCTCGCTGAAGGAGACCGTTCCGTTTGTTTCATCGGCCCGGGCGCCGTACATGACCAGTCGGTTGACGATTTCCGGTTTGACCAGGTCCGAGGAGGGCTGATCCACGCCGAACATGTACTCGCAGAAATAGCCGCCATTACCCTGGTAGCTGATCCCTTCCGGGGTGATGATGAAATCGTTGCCCGGGGAGAAGATCCGCAGCTGCCCCTCCTCCTGGACGATGTTGAAAAAATAGCGCTGGTAGGCCTCGGTGCCCACCACCATGGCGAAGTACTCGATCTGCTCGCTGCTCTGTCCATGGAGCCGGATATCTCTATGCATCGTTTCCCCCTGCCGTACTGCGGGCGGTGTGGATATCACATGTCATCCCGTCCCAGGCGAACTCGTATCCCGCCGGCAACCCGCCGCCATCGGCAAAGAGCACGTCGTGGGAGAGATGGGTAAGGATGGTTCGCGCCGCTTTCAAGGGTAGCGTCGCGGCAATGGCCTCTGCGATGTTGAAATGGAAGGGATGCGGATTCCAGCGCAGACCGTCGATGATCAGAAGATCCAGCCCGTGCAAAAGTTCAAGCGAGGCGGCGGGGATCCGGTTGCAATCGCTCAGGTAGGCGACGTTGCCGATACGGAATCCCAGGGCCTGGGTCAGACCGTGCTGGAGCGGCACCGGAATGACCGTCAGCCCGAACAGCTCGAAGGGCCCGTCAACCGCCGTCGCTTGCAGCAAAGGGCTGTAGCCGGAGCCGTCGAACTCATGGAAGATGTATTTGAATCCGGTAAGAAGGGCGTCGAGGGTCGTGGAGGAGGCGAAACAGGGGACCACCTCCCGATGCAGAAAATGGAAACCGCGCAGGTCATCGATACCGTTGACATGATCGGCATGGGCATGGGTGAAAAGCACCGCATCGATGCGCTCGACACCTTCGCGCAAGACCTGAAAACGCAGGTCCGGCGAGGCATCGATCAGGATGTTGCGTCCGTTGTAACGCAGGAGCAGGGAGGCCCGCGTCCGTTTGTCCTTCGGATCATCCGAAGAGCAGACCCGGCAACTGCACCCCACCATCGGAACCCCGGTGGATGTCCCACTCCCCAAAATGGTAACCTTCATCGCGCGCCTTTCCTGTTTTGAAGGTTTAATTAATATCAGAATCCCGCAAGGCAGGCAAGGCGGTTTTCCGGCTGAAAAATGGAACGGCCCGGAAGAATCGATACTCTTCCGGGCCGTAGACATCAGCTCAGGGAGGGATCTAAGGCCTGATTAGCAGACGCTCGACGATCAACTTGCCGTTGCGAGCATTCAAGCGCCCCTGCATGGCGGTGTAGCCGGCATTTGTGCTGAACCCGGCGTCATAGCCGCCCTTTATAGTGAGTTTACTGATATCCGACCGTGTCATGTCCAGTCCGCCGGTCAGCAGGTCCGGATTGATCCTGAGCATGAGGGTGTCGCCGGTTTGCACCGTGACATCGTTGTAGGCAGCCTGCAGCAAGTTGCTGGTCTGGGCGGTGCGCAGGTTTTTGATCAGCGGGGCAAGAGTGAACGTAGCTGTTAAGTTTTTGTCTGCATTCATCGCAACAAGGCACGCTCCGGTGCCGAGACAAGCGCTCCAGCCCCCTAAAACAGAATAGATACCAGGCGATGCCGCAAAGGTGACATTTGTTCCGGCAGGGAACAATGCTGTCGGACACGTCCCTGAAGATGAACAGTGGATTCCTGTATTGCTATCGATGCTGCCGGTGCCGTCTCCGGCAAAACTGATCCGAAGTGTCGGCTGGGCGTTTGTGGAGCAATTGGCCGGCGTGCCGTTGAACATACCGCTGCAGGTCCAGTCCCAGGGGGAAGTGCTGCCATTGACCAGTGATGGGTTGCCGATGGAACAGAGCCCTGTCGCCGGTTTGCTGGTCGAAAAGACCCCGCTGGTCGGCCCGCAGGCCCCGTTGATTGGTGCGATTACGAAATTGGCTGTGATGTTCAGGTCGCCGGTGACCGTACTGATGGTCAGCGGGTTGTTCGTCGTTGTCACAAAGCCGTTATCGCCGGTCCAATTGACAAACTGATAGCCGGGATCGGGAACCGCCTGCACCGGCGATGTTGCGCCACCATCCAGGATATACTGGCTGCTGCTGTCGGACAGGGTGCCCCCAAGACCGGCGCTGAAGCTGACACTGTGAGTGTTGATGGAGATAAGTTTGGCCACGCTCGGTATGCCGTTGACAACAACTGTGACCCGGTAATGTCCGGATGGGAGCCCGGAAAGCGGCGCGGAGAAGAATACTGCATCCGACCACTGCCAGTTCGAGGCAGGCAGTACATAAAAAATCTGTTGGTTGTCAACACGTTGCAACATCACCAGCGGATAGCCGCTGGAGGAGCTTGCCGAGGTGCCCGAAGAGGCCTCCGAGTCACCCCGGAAACCACTACCGGTCAGCACCAGCTGGATCGGAGCCGTGGCCGACACCGTCGCGCTGCTGATGATCGGACGGCGGGCATCGCTGAAGCCCAGCCCGGGGTCGAAGGCTTCACAGACCGTATACGGGGGAGGGCCTCCGCCAGCCCCTTCGGAGAGGACCTTGCCGCTCAGTAGCAGAGTCATGGTATGGTTGTTACCCGGGAAGGTCATATTGGCCGCCTGTGACCAACTGTTGCTGGCGGGGTCATACTGTTCAGCGGAGGACAGTGCCGTGGATGCGCCACCCGTCGCCAGCACCTTGCCGTTGGGAAGCAAAGCCGCTGCGTGGTAGTACTTGGGTGTCGTCATACTGCCGGCCGCTGACCAGGTATTGGTGGCCGGATCGAAAAGCTCCGCATTGGCCACCGTCCCGGTATTGAAGCCCCCCGCCACCAATACTTTGCCGTTTGGCAGCAGGGTAGCGCTGTGGTTGGCACGGGTAGTCGCCATATCCCCCACGTTCGTCCAGCTGTTGCTGACCGGATCATACAGTTCGGCTGACTTGATCGGTTGTCCGGAGGAATCGCTTCCACCCGCTATCAACACCTTGCCGTTGCCCAGCAGTGTGGCACTGTGGTCATATCGGGCAGTCGCCATGCTTGCCACATTTCCCCATTTATTTGCGGCCGGATCATACAGCTCTGCGGATGCAGTGAACACCCCGCCGCCATTGTAGCTTTTTCCTCCCGTCACCAGCACCTTGCCGTTGGGCAACAGGGTCGCACGATGGTTTGAACGGCTGATTAACAAACCACCAGCTGCCGACCACCCGGTGCCGGAGTTATACAGATCCACATTGTGCTGCTGATAGACGCCATCGCTTCCGCCGACAACCAGGACGTTCCCATTGGGAAGCAGTGTCGCGCTGTGATACACACGCACTGTCGACATATTCCCGGCCGAAGACCAGCTGTTGGTCGCTGCATTATACAGCTCCGCTGATTTATAATACTGCGACGGCCCCTGCCCCCCGGTCACCAGCACGTTGCCATTGGGAAGCAGTGTTGCGGTCGATTTGCTGTGATCTACTGACAGGTTGCCTGCCGCCGACCAGCTGCCGGCAGCCGGATCATACGACTCTGCCAATTTGGCCGCAGAGCCGCCGACTACAACTACCCTGCCATCGGACAGCAGCGTTGCCGTGTGACTGACCCGACCGACTGACATATTTCCGAGTAACGCCCAACTGTTGGCAGTTGGATCGTACAGTTCGGCAGTTGCATTGTTTATCTGATTGAGCCCAGCTGTGGTTGATCCACCCACTACCAACAGCTTGCCGTTGGGTAACAGCGACGCGCTGTGCCCCATGCGGTCGCTACCCATAACACCAGCGCTTGACCAACTATTGCCGACCGGATCGTACAGCTCGGTTGCCGCTGTCTGGTTGTTACCGCCGACAACCAGTACCTTTCCGTTAGCCAGCAGCGTAGCGCTATGCTGCATCCGCATAACAACCATACTTCCCGCCGCTGACCACAGGTTTGTGGCCGGATCGTACAGCTCAGCAGAGGTTAGCTGCGAGCTTCCGAAGCCTCCCGCCACAAGCACCTTGCCATTTTGAAGGAGGACCGCCGTGTGCCTGGTTCGTCCAGACGCCATCGCGGCAGCTGTTGACCAGCTGTTCAAGACTGGGTCATAGATCTCGACCGCATTGGAACTCTGGACGCCGTTACTGCCACCCGCAATCAGAACTTTGCCGCCATTCAGCAACGTCGCCGTATGGCCTGAATGGGCGGTTGGCATGTTTGCGACTGCTGACCAGTTGTTGCTGACCGGATCATACAGCTCGGCGGAGGCCAGTGGACCGCTGCCGTTGGATCCGCCTGCCACCAGCAGGTTACCGTTTGGCAGCACAACAGCCGTGTGCTGTGCCCGTGCAGAAGCCATTGTTCCGGCACTCGTCCAGAGATTGGTTGCCGGGTCGTAAAGTTCTGCCGTGGCCAGGTAATTGCCGAGTGCATCCGATCCACCAACCACCAGCAGCTTGCCGTTCTGCAGCAGGGTGGTGGTGTGCCCACTCCTTTCGGTTGTCATGGCCGCCAACGGCGCAAAAACCAGCTTGTTGGCCGAGCAGCCGGGGCTTACACCACCGTAGCTGCCATCGCAGGTCCAGTTCCAGGGGCCTGTACCGGTCACGGCAGAAGCTGTACCGGATAAGCAGAGATTAACCGGTGTGGCCGGAATGGTGGCGGCATTGTCCGCCCCGCAGACTCCGTCAACGGTAGCGTGAAAGCTGATTTGGGCGCTGGCCGTCAGGGTTCCTGTTGCTGGCAAAGTATACAGAATGGGATTGTCTGGAAAACTTACCACCCCGTTCATGGTCCACGAGTCCAGCACCCAGTTGGCGCTGCTGGGTATGAAAGCGATTGAATTTTGGTAGCTGGGCGGGTATGCGGCCAGGCAGGTATTGCCTACATCCCCACAGATGATCCCTGAATCACGAGTGGAGATAATCGTACCGCTGCCTTCAGGCGGTGGCGTAACAATCAGATTGGCCGGGACGAAATTGGCCACGTAATCGTGGGAGGCGGTTACATTCGCTACGGACAGGGTTTGCGAGGTACTGACAACGGTCGCCCCTTCGGTCCAGTTTGTGAATATCCAGTTCATCCCTACCCCAACAACAACGTCGGTAGCGTTCCCGTTGTAGGGCAATTGCTGGCTGGTGTTGCCGCCCAACACACCATAGCCGTTGACTGTATAGGTCAGCAGATAGTTTCTGGCGGCGCTGCAGGTCGGGCTTACCACACCGCCGTAACTGCCGTTGCAGACCCAGGACCAGTTCGTGGTGCTATTGTTCATGACGCCGGACCATGCTCCCGATGAGCAGAGATTGGTGACCGGGGTAGTTACAAAGGTATCGCTGATCGCGGTGCCGCAGACGCCGTTTTCCGTTGGATGGTAGTCAAATGTTGCAGTACCTGTGAGTGTGCCGGGTGGCATGCTACTGGTGAGAGGATTGACGCTAGTCGTTCCGATGCCGGTGAGGTTCCAGGAGTTAAAGGTGTAGTTGACGCTGGTGCGGGTGGCAGTCAGCGTGACAGAAGTTCCGGCGCTGATAGTGGCAATACAAGAGGATCCGCCATCGCCGCAGTTTATCCCGCCCACGTTAGAGGTAACCGTGCCGCCCGTCGGCTTGGGTGAGATGATCAGGTTGGCGGCGACAAAATTGGCAACATAACTATGAGAAGCCGATACCAGGAAACCTGGCAGCGTTGGGGAGGTTGAAACAATAGCGCCATTTTCTGTCCAGTTGGAGAAAAGATAGTTGGTATCGGGGACAGCAGTCACGGACGTGGCTGTGCCACCGTATGCCAACTGCTGGCTGGCGCTGCCGCTCACTGTTCCGCCACTTCCTGCGCTGTACGTCAGCAGGTAGTTTCTGGTGGCACTACAGGCTGGAGCCGACCCATTATAATCTCCGTTGCAGTTCCAGTTCCAGGTTGTGGGTCCTCCGGTTACCGCAGTTGACGTACCTGCCGAGCAGAGGTTGGTAGACGGGGCGCTTACAAACGTCCCGTTACTATCAGTCCCGCAACTGCCGGGAACCGGGGCATGATAGGTGAAGTTGGCGGTTACATCGATCGCAGTTACACCCGTAGTTGGTTTAAAAGAATGTGGGTTGTCAAACAGGGTTGGTGTCGATACACCATTTACCGTCGCAGCCCAAGAATTAAACGTGTAATTTATGGTCGAAGTTGCCTGAAGCGTTACGGTTGTTCCGGTGGTAATGGTTGATGCACAGGCTGCACCACCATTGCCGCAGTTGATTCCACCGAGATCAAGAGAATTGATTGATGTAGTACCGGGAGGAGCGGTAACGGTCAATCTCACATTTGCCGCCAAACAATTTGTGCCCGAGAAAAAGACCGCCACAAGCAGTGTCGATAGAATTATTTTCCAGTCAGCATCAACATGAGGAATCTGCTTTTTCATAGCAAGCACCTTTGTCAAGAATTGTTTTAAAAGCTGCATAATTTAATGCATATTATAAAACACTGGTTCCGTCAACAGGAATAAATGAAGGGGTATCTATTGGACTAGCGCGCCATATCCACCATCAGGGCGATGTTCAGGGCGATGACCACCAGACCGACGATCCAGAGCACGGTCGCTCCGTAGGGGCGGTTGGCGTAGGCGCCCATGACATTTTTCGACGAGGTCAACAGGATCAGCGGGATGATCGTGAAGGGGAGTTGCAGGGAGAGGGCGATCTGGCTCCAGAGAATGCCCTTGAATGGATCGGAGAGCAGCATGATGGCCGCCAGGGCGCCGATCAGGGTGATCAGCAGGCCGGTGCGGGAGTGGGGATCGTTGATGTCGAAGGGTTCGATGAAGATGCCGGCAAAGACGCTACCGCCGGCCATGGCGGCGGTCACCGACGATGACAGACCGGCGAAGAGCAGGCCCAGGGCAAAGACAATCGCCGAGAGGTGGCCGAAAATCGGTTCCAGGGTCAAGGTCACCTGCGGCAGCTCCGTCACCACGATACCGCTTTTGTAGAAGACGGCCGCCGCCATGATGATCATGGCGCTGTTGATGGCCCAGCCGGCCCCCATGCCGGTCAGGGTATCGAGGAATTCGTACTTGAGCTGCTTGCGGATGGTGTCCTCGCCCTGCTGATTCCACTGGCGGCTTTGGATGACCTCGGAATGCAAAAAGATGTTGTGCGGCATGACTACCGCCCCCAGGACCCCCATGATCACCGCCAGCGAACCGACGGGAATATCGGGTTTCACCCAGCCGCTGAAGGTCTGCAGCCAGGAAACATCCGCCAGCCAGATCTCGAAGACAAAGGCCAGCCCGATCAGGGAGACGAAGCCCATGATCCAGCGTTCCAGGCGCTGATAGTTCTTGGAAAAGAGCATCCAGGCCGAGAACACGGCAGCCATCACGGCACCGACCGGAAGCGGCAGACCGCTCAGCATGTTCAGGCCGATGGCCGCCCCCAGCAGTTCGGCCAGAGCGGTGGAGACACAGGCCAGCATGGCGCTCCCCAGCATGATGAAGCGCAGCCAGGGTTTGAAATATTTCGAGGCCGCCTCGGAGAGGCACAGGCCGGTGACGATCCCCAGGTGGGCGGCATTGTGCTGGACAACGATCAGGATGATCGTCGAGAGGGTCACGACCCAGAGCAGCTTGTAGCCGAACTGGGAACCGGCGGCCACATTGGTGACCCAGTTGCCGGGGTCGATGAAGCCGACCGTCACGAAGAAGCCCGGCCCGATATAGCGGAAGAGTTCCAGCGATGACAGGCGCGAGGCCTGTTTACCTATGTGGGAGAGCCAGTTCATGGTGTGAATCATCCTCTAAAAAGCAGTTGTCCACGAAATACACTAAAATCACGAACAAAACCACCACAATAAGAAGCATCATGGGCTAATCTGTCCGCTGCAGCGAGTCCTGCTCCAAGACTCTAATTTTCGTGTTATTTCGTGTAGTTCGTGGACCTGAAATCCGTTTTTCGGATCATACCCGGAAGAGCGGGCATTGTCGAGGGTAGCCGGATGATACACTTTATGCGGAAAAAGACGGAGAGTGGCTCTATGATGCAGTTACCGCCTTATCCGGCTGAATGGTCATTTTCAATCCCATGCCATGAAGAATGGAAAACAGGTTTGACAGGGCCGGATTGCCACGGGGGGAAAGCATACGGTACAGGCTCTCTCTCTTGAGATGTGCCTTTTCAGCAACAACGGCCATGCCTCCCTCTGCCTCCGCGATATTGCGGAGCGCCAAAAGCAAGGCGTCTTTATCTTCCTCTTCGATGACGGCATTAAGGTATCCGGCGGCGTTTTCCGGGTCTTTAAGCCACTCAATATGTTCCTGATGATAATCGCCAGTTTTTCTTGCCATTACTATTCCTCCTTCTGTCGCTTCCAGTATGCTTTTGCAGTTTCAATATCCTTCTGCTGCGTTGACTTGTCGCCACCAATGAGCAGCAGCACAACACTCTTTCCGTTCATGGCGTAGTAGATGCGATATCCCGGTCCGTGGTCAACCTTCAATTCACTTACGCCTTCCCCTACCGGTTTTGCCGTCCCAAAATTGCCAAGTTCCACGCGGTCAAGGCGGGCGCGTATCCGGTATACTGCCACCTTGTCACGAAGCGAGTATAGCCACCCAAGAAAAGGGGCTTTGCCGTTATCGTCAAGGTAGTATTCAAGTCGGAAAGGGGTTTCAGTCATGGCAAATTGTAGATTATATGTTACAAAGTGTCAAGCGGGCTGGATGTAATCATTTACTGCGAAGGAAACAGTTAACATGAGTCAAATATCCGAAGTTCGCACTCCCAGACGGTTATCACCCGCCAGCCCGGCCGCTCCAGATCGGTCTTTGCCTGCCTATTCATTTTTATCGTCGGGTAGTTCTTTTGGCAGATAATTCTGTTTGCTGACGATGCTTCTGCCCAGCTCCTTTTCGGTTTCTCGGCGGGCCGTACCGGCTACGTTTCCGCCCCGTTTGGCCACCTTTTTGTTTTTCACGAAGGTATCCGGTTTTTCAGTCTGTGATATCTCGGTCGTAACCTTTTCGCCCAGCATGGTGAAGATCAGTTCCAGGTCGGTCATGTGATCGCGCAGGTTCTCGTTTTTCCGGGCAAGCCCTTTCAGTTCCTTGTGTTCTGAAGGGGTAATGCCGAACGTGGCCTTGGCGATTTCGGCGGTCAGGATACTGAAATCCCGCTCAGCAGTGATTCCCCGCTCCTTCCACTCATCGGTCAGGTTCTGACGGATGGCGATGCCCCGCAAGCGCTTGTCGATCCAGTCCTTGGGATAGCCTTTCTGCTCGTAGAGTTGCTTCATCCGATCCTGGGCAAGCTCGGGGTTTTCGATCTCCTGAATTCGCTCATAGCCCACCTGGGCCAGCCATTGCTTGAACGGCTCGGCCTTGGGAGAAGGGATGGATTGAATAATGCGGAACATTATTTTTGTATTTGCACAGTCTGTCCTGTATTTTTTCCCGTCAGATGCTTCGAGTTTCAGTCCGTGACAATTTGTCACGACCTCACTTCCTTCCAGATTAAGTCGTTGCTTCAACTTTCTCCAGTAGGCTCCGGCATCCGGGCTGCCAGTCAGCACTCCACAAACATCCACAACCGAGAAATACCATTCGTCGTTATGCCAAATTCTACGGATATATTTACTTTCAAAAACTGCCAGCTTGTTATGATCCATGGATAATTCCTGTTTTTGTTGGTTCATTTTCCTCAAATCGCCGCAACACTCTTCTCCACAAACGACGCATACCGGGCCGCCAGTTGATCCGGTGTCCGAAGTTCGCATTCCCAGACGATTATCACCCGCCAGCCCAGCCGCTCCAGATCGGTCTTTGCCTGCTCGATATATACCGCGGAACTGTTCCCGGCCGAGATGGTCAAAGGGAAAAGCCATGTTGCTGGTCTGGCCGTGGGGGATGATCCGCCGCCAGTAGAGGTTGAACAGTTCGTTCAGCCACAAGAAAGCTGGGAAGTATCCCATGTTTTTCTAGAAGTTCAGAAACTAGGCCCAGCAACCTTCCTACAAATTACCAGTCCTCGATACTTAGATTGAGCCCTTCTCGAACAATACGTTTTCCTAGTCGTGCTGCTAGACGTTCAGCAGACACAAAAATATTTTGCCTGATCTCTTTTTCAGATTCGCTATATTTCACTGTCATCCATTCAAGCTCTAGAATATCTCCGATTTGTGCCAGAGCTTCTAATGCTGTCCGGTTAGCGTTAGGGGCGGCAGAACATGCAACCTCTCGCAATAAAGAATGACACGGGGTATACATTGCTGTATCCATAGCTCTTATGCAGTTTTCGATTTGTAGAGACAAATCAAATCCTTTATCTTCATCATCAAGCGCACAGTACTCGTCCCATAATGCCCGAAGCAAGGCTTCAATTTCTTCGAAAGTCAGTACATATCCTAGTTCCTTTTGAATTTTTAAGGCCCTGCTCTTTTCTTGAAGCGAAATGTCCTGTTTTCGTTCAAGTACTTCGTCAATCCATTCAATGAATAGCTGGTAACTAGGGTGCTTTTGAGGATGGTCAAGAACACCTCCGCAGTCCAACGATGGAGCCATTTTATACGTAATGCCAGTCAGGAGGCACGAAAGAGCAGATATTGGAATGGTGTCGCGCTGTTGTAATTTTGCGATAGCCTTAATGCAACAAACCTCGCTAAAGTGGCTGGCATTGAAACACCAAATGTTAACTACCGCCTCGGAAACCTCATCCAGTTTATCAACTATCTCTGCCGCTGCGACCTCATCCCCTGTCATAGCAAGCAATAATTGGAGCTTAATTCGTCTTTCTCCTCCAGCGGCCTCCATTGCAGATCGTAATATCTCGTGCTGTTCTGCCAGAAGGCGGTCAAATTCAAACAGGTTCTTTGCAAGAGAGAAAAGAACTCGATCCTGTACCTCTGGTATTCCGGCGAGACCTATAAACTCATTGCGTGCACCGTCGATATTCCAAAAGAAATTATCAGCCATAAGTTGCTCCCAATACGTAATCGTACTGTCGGTAGCGCGTAATATTGGTGCCAACAACTGCATGGCTCTTGCCTCTATTGGTCGTTCGCCAAGCTGGAAACCCGCAAGCCTAATCAAGCTGGGTAGGTTTTCGTCTGTCGCTATTTCGCGCCATGCACCAGGCCGCAGTTCCGTTGGCGGCAAGTGGCTCATGAGCCTGGCAATGGATGCAATTTCATCAGCAGTTGTTTCGTTTGACCGAGCTCGTTCAACATACATACTAAGGGCATCATTTGCGATGCGATTAACAGCCTCCTGCCACCTATGTAACCAGCATTCATGCTGAAGATCTTTGCCCAAGAAACCTTTGAGCACTCTCTTGGTAAAAGCTGGATCATTTTTAGCAGACACAATTTCGGCACCACCAGAATGAAGCATCCGTCCACTTGCCAAAATTGCTTCTGCTTTGGAAGGGAGTTTATCTACAAAGCCATCAGCAAGAAGTAACCCAATGGTATCCATTATATTCCAGCTTTCGCTTGCCCAAGCATCAGCAAGACAATCACCAACTTCTGCCTTCAAGGTAGGGCTCAGTCGGGCACCATTGACAATACAGCGACCGATAAGCCGGAGTACGGTATGGAAAGCGTCATCCGGCAACTCCAACTGAGCTCGAACAATTTGTTCGGCATTCGGATGCATTTCTAAGCTGAATTGAATAGCCTGCGCCCAAGGGCGGCGTACGACATTTCTGAATCGCTCACCTACGTGGTCCGCTGGCTTACGCGCCAACCAGCATGCGGCCAAGTACTCTTGTACAATGGGGTAGGTGAATTGCAGTCGTATCCCTTTTCGCCGTAACAGGCCAAAACGAACTAAGTGCTCCAGGTAAACACCGGCCTGTCCACCAAAGCTGGAATTACGGAGTAACTGCTTTGCCTGCTGCTCGCCTAGACCGAGACTGACAGATTCAAGACCTTTGTATGCCAGATATTCTGCGGTTTCTCGCAGATCATCGATGCGTACGGACTGTGAATGGGTTGGTTTGTAACGCTCGGGTGCAAAAATAACGTTTAGATAGGTTTCCAAGAGGTCAGATCGGCTGCGCGGTAAATCGTCTTCCGGTTTGACGGTCGCCAAGACGAGCGCCAAGAATAACGGGATACGTAAAAGATGTGCTAAGTCAGGATGCCGCCACATGTGCTCACTCAAGCGTTCATGTGAAATTCGAGAACCACATGCTTGATATGCTTTTGCGAGCGCGACTACAAGAGTGTTGTCGAGGCGCTCAATATCAAGTCTCTGAGCATCAAGAGGTTGAGGCAATGCGCTGCCATCACGAACAGTCAATACCCATGCCGTTCTGGGAAAGCGAGCGCCAAAAAGGGCAACAGCTCTCGTCACACATGCACGATCTATATCTGTTAACTCATCCAGCCCATCGAAAAACAATACGGCACGGCCGCCTTCGCAGAGACGAGTCCAATCGAGAGCAACGTTATATTCGTTGTTTAGGCAACTATTTAAATAATCATGGATTGTCTGTTTTGACTCTGCTAAAGCGTCAAGCGAAACTATCGCAGGAACAAACACGGAATCAGAAGAAAGTCGATGAGTAAGGGCATGAAGAAGTGTTGTTTTCCCAAAGCCTGCAGAAGCATCGATTATAGTGCGTCGTGGCTCAGTGCGAGGGAAGGACTGTAATTCGACAATATTTCTAATTGTCTGTTGTCGCCAATAAAGGTCTTCTTCTTCAAAATCACGATGAAGGTTCTCACCAGATCGATCTTTGAGAGGAAGCCAAAGAAACATTTCCTCAATTGGGCCGGAAACCCCCGTCCCAGGCACGGAAAGCGTACCATACACCGTCTGTAAAGTAGTTCGATATTGATCTAACCCCCATTCAGGTGTGTCACGAACAGAAACTTTATGTTCTATCTGCAGACGATCTAATAAATCGGCTTGGTGAAAGGTCCCGCGTACCCTAGCATTACCACCCACCATATCGCGCAACAGGCTAAACAGGGTTTGAACGTCAACACTTGAAGGGGGGATAAAGTTGGGTACTAGCTCGTTTTCGAGCTGTTCTAAAGTTTGCACCCATACCTCTGTAGATGCAGCAATACGGTAGGCGTCCTCTTTGTTCTTGGTCGGTAATACGCCGATAATCTTCTGAATTATGGCATCTTGAGTACCAGATAAAGACGCCAACCATTCGTCAGAACTATTTTTACCGCGTGCACGCTGACATGCCTCACGAAGCGCGCCAACATCGTTAGACCAATTTCCAACTGCTAGTATCAAACGATCACAGTCAACTTTTAACGTTTGTAGTTGATTGTAAAAATCCTGCCATAATCCGCACCAAGCAGAGCCTGATGTTGAAATACTTTCCTTGGCCTGAATGAATGTTTTTGCTCCATCAGTATGCGTAACAACGCTATCGTCAACTACATCAGGGGCTTCGACCCTAACTGCAATAACAGACTCCGAAGAACTCCGGGGACGAGGATTTATCAGCCGTCCAAGGAACAAGGAGCTCCACGAATTTTGGTATAAAATTCCTGATTGTGTTGTAGGTCCGCCCGACTCAGGCATAATTGAATTCTCCTGCAAATGAGTGCTGCTGTAGTCATATAATTTTTATTATAAATTAAATAGTTATCCACCCAGCCGATCATCCTCAAACATCTCCACCAGCATCGAACAAGGCAATTATGAAGAACGAATTATGAATGCTGAAACACCTCTTCTCGGTGCATCTGCATAAATCCTACATCCGACGAAACAGCATCAACTCATCATGTGTCCAAGGTTTGCCTCGCGACATTCTATCCCCCAAAAAATCAAAAAGCCGCTCCACCGGCTCATACCGGTAAAGCGGCTTCTGTCATCGATCTAACACGATCCCACTCCATAACCAACCCCATAACATAGCCCTGAAAAACAGGATAGTGCGTTTACGAAATCATGAAAAAGATTTCTAACTTACTAAAGATCGCTCACCTTACGTTGGCAGCGACTCCCTGTCAACGGATCAGACCAACACACCCTTCACTCCCCATCAACCAGCTTTTCCTTCTCCAGAGTTCCCAGCTTGAGAACCCTCGGATCATCCGTCAACAGCTTCATCTGCTGGATTGCAATACCGTTCAGTTTCTGCAACCGCTGTGGTTGCGGCATCCCTTCATTGATGAACAGGGCATTCAGATTTTCGAGATTGGCAAGACAAACCAACTGGGTAACATTTGCATAATCCCGGACATTGCCCTTCTTGTCGGGATTGGCTTCCCGCCACTGTCTGGCGGTCTGACCGAAAAGAGCCATGTTCAGCACATCAGCCTCGGATGCGTAGACCAACATTGTCTGCTGATTTGTCAACTCCGGCGGGATCAGGTTCTCTTTGATGGCATCGGTGTGAATGCGATAGTTTATCTTGGCCAAATCCCTCTTTATATCCCATCCGAGCTGTTTCTGCTCTATATCCTTGAGCCGCTGAAACTCCATGATGAGATATATTTTGAATTCGGCGCTGATCCACATACCGAACTCAAAGGCAATATCCCTGTGAGCATACGTGCCGCCATATCTGCCCGCTGTTGCCTTGATGCCAATGGCATTTGTCTTTTCAACCCACTCTTTGACGCTGATCTTGTAACTGTTCAGGCCGGCCTGGCTTTTAATTGCGGCAAATTCGCCATAATTAAAAACCGGATTGTGGACTCTCTCCCAGATGCCAAGAAATTCAACAGTATTCCTGTTGCGCAGCCAGTCCGAAATAAAGAAGTCTCCATCCTTGGCTTTCAGCATGTCTGTCAGCGAGATGTAATCTTCCTGTTCAATCGTGAGAATGCGAATCTCTGTCCCGATAACACCAATTGTTTTAGGCATATTTTGTACCTCTTCACCCGCTCATACACGCATAGACGTTGATTTGTTTGCAGGAAAAAAACAAGGATATCGCCGGTGTGATGTTCATGTCTGCCCTCATTTGTGCAGTTCATCCATTCTCACTCCCCATCCGTCCCAAGCAACCCTTTTACATCGTTACCATCAAGCTCCAGAAACAGCGGTGTGCTCTTGGATTGCTTGCATCGCAATCTGTAGGGGCTTATCCCTTGTTTTTCCGGCTTCGTATCCTTACCGCGAATCCGGCTCATGTTCCAAGAACGCCTTTCCGGGGCGAGACTATCTGTCATTTCTCATTACTCATCTGTCAGCTTTCGCTTCCCCGGTGGCAGAAAATTCTCCCCCGTAACAACGCTTCTGCCGGTTTTATCCTCAAGATCCCGGCGAGCCTTGCGGGCGATACCGCCCCCCTTCTTCCCCGCAACCTTGTTCTCATCCATGCCGGTCGCATTCATGGTCTCGGCGATCTGGCGGGTCGAAAGTTCCGCCAGTGCGGTAAAAATCAGCTCCGCCTCGCTCATGTGATCGCGCAGGTTCTGACTTTTCAGCCCCTTGAGCGCCTTGTGCTCCTGTACCTTCACACCTGCCCATTCCCGGTGAATGATGTCGGTCAGGATGGCAAACTCTGATTCTTTCCTGATCTCGTGCTCTTTCCAGTAGTCGGTCAGCTTGTTGCGGGTTTCCTGCCCGGTCATCCGCTGCTGAATCCATTTTTCGCTTCTGCCGTGCTGCTGCCAGTACTCCCGGGCGCGGTCCAGCGATCGTGCAGGGTCGGCCATGTCCTGCATCCGCTCATAACCGACTTTGGCCAGCCAGAGCTTGATCGGTTCGGCCTTGGGGCTGGGAACGGACTGGATCAGGCGCAGCAGCACTTCGGAGCTGGCAACGTCGGTCAGGTATTTCTTCCCGTCAGCAGCTTCCAGTTTCAGTCGGTTACATTTTGTAACCGACTCGCTGCCTTCCTTGCTCAGCCTGTTTTTCAGCACTTTCCAGTAGTTTCTGGCCGCCTGAAAATCCGCCTGCTGCAATAAGGCCCGGATGATATCCACAACAGAGAAATACCAAGTCTCCGTTTTATCGTCATAGACCCTGCGGATGTCATAATCTTCAAATATCGCCGGTGTGATGTTCATGTCTGCCCTCACTTATGCAGTTCATCCATTCTCACTCCCCATCCGTCCCAAGCAACCCTTTTGCATCAACTCCAGAAACGGCAGCAAGCGGCGATGTGGGAGAGCCAGTTCATGGTGATGCATCATCCTATAAAAGCAGTTGTCCACGAAATACACTAAAATCACGAACGAAACCAACACAATAAGAAGCATCATGGGGTAATCTGTCCGCTGCAGTGATGTTCTGCTCTAACACTTTAATTTTCGTGTTATTTCGTGTAGTTCGTGGACCTGAAATCCGTTTTTCGGATCATACCTGGAAGAACGGGGATTGTCGAGGGTGGCGGGAGGTGAATCATGACAGGCGGATACGCCTTATGTGGAAAAGATGCCGAGTGGCCGATTTTATCAGTTCAGCCGTTTTCTGGCCCAGGCCGGGTTGCGACGACAATCAAGCACGGCATGGATCGATACCATGTTTTCCGCAATCTTGTAGTAAATTGCAAAAGGGAATCGCTTTGCCAGCATTCGGTGATAGGCACCGAAGAAAACAGGGTGAATGCCGGCATATATCAGCAGTGAATCAATCTCGGAGAACAGGGAGTCAATGAAGTATTCCCCCAGTCCGGCTTCCTGTTTCTCGTAGAAACGGGCACCGGCGATCAGGTCTTGTGAAGCGGCATCAAGGATGCGGATTTTCACGTGAGTGATTCCCTGATATTTTTCTTTGCCGTACTCCAATCCTCGTATGCTGCCTCACCGACAAGGATGTTCCGCTCACGTTCCGCGAGGACTTCGCTGTGCCAGTCCGGTGATTGGAGTTGATCCGCGTGCTGACAAAGATCATCCCACAGCACTTCCATGGTGCGTATCTTGTCTCCGATGGTCATCTGTTCCAGAGGAAGCGCTATATTCATACGTCACCCCGATCTCATGATTTCGTTCGCACCTACAACAGCTCTTACTCTGCCTGATTCAGACAATACCATACAATTGCTCAATATTCAGCGGGATTCACCACACCGACTATGTGGATTTTTTTACTTTGAATCCGTGACGGTGTAGCGCCAGAATGCCGGAGCGACACGCCTGACACCGCATGATTCAAATCCGACTGGCCTCGTTCTTATGGTAGACGTCGAAGAAGATCACGCTGTTATCCTTGACCTCATGGCAGAAGCCGCATTGTTCCTCCAGCTTGACCCCCTGCTTGCGGCAGAGTTCGCACCAGTGATAGATCAGGCGGTAATCGCGCCGGCCGACGTACTTCTTCAGCCGGCCATGGTACTCACCGTGCATCCAGCCGTCGGCGTCGGAGGGGTTATGCAGGAGACGTTCTATTACTCCGAGAATACGGGTATGGCCGGGTGGGTCGTGCTTTTCGATCTTGGCCATCTTGGCGCTAAAGGCGGGAGTGGGGAAATAGATGAACGGCGGCATGCTTCCCTCCTGACAAGTTTCCTCTATATTATCCTGAAAACGGCAGTTACTCACGCGGAGGCGCAGAGGTCGCGGAGAAATTCACTACGTTACGTCAACAACAACCTTCACCAATCAGGTAATAGTGGCTCCGATGTAATTATCTGGTTTTGCTCCGCGTTCTCCGCGTCTCCGTGTGCAACTGTTTTTTCTAGGATTATCCGATAGGGAAAACCGGTTCATGATGGTGGGGGGATTATTTGTCCTCGATATACTGCTGGGCATACCTGACGTAGTTGCCGGCCGATTTGCGCAGCCAGGCGATCTCATCAGGGGTCAGGTCGCGCTTGTACCTGGCCGGTGCGCCGACCCAGAGGGTGTGGGGGGGGATGATCGTGCCTTCGGTGACCAGCGCCCGGGCACCCACCAGGGCCCCTTCTCCGACCACGGCCTTGTCCATGACCATGGCCTGCATGCCGATGAAGCAGCCGTTTTCCAGGGTGCAGCCGTGCAGGGTGACGCTGTGGCCGATGGTGACGTCGTCGCCGATGATCAGCGGCGCGCCGGGATCGTCGGCGTGTTTCTTGTGGGTGACGTGCAGCATGGAGAGATCCTGCACATTGCTGCGGGCGCCGATGCGGATGTGGTTGACGTCTCCACGGGCCACGCAGTTGTACCAGATGCTGGACTGGGGTCCCATCTCCACATCGCCGATGATCACGGCCGTCTCGGCCACAAAGGCGCTTTCATCTATCTTGGGCTGCATCCCCTGAAATGATCGAATCATGCCATCTCTCCCCATATTCTGAAAAAACTTTATCCACGAAAAACACGAACGAAATAAGCGTGGTCCGGTTTGGTTTATGCTTACGTCCCGTAGGGACATAAATGATGATAGACGGGGAATTTATTCCCCGGTCATTCTGGCCATATATCATCGCGTCACGTACGTGACGTGGTGATATATGGCATTTCTTCCGGGGGATAAATCCCCCGGCTACATTCGTACGCCCCTAACGGGGCTTAACATCCTAGATGCAAAGCTCAAACCGGAAAACGCTGGAAGGAAATAAGAAAAAAAACGACCTCATGGTAAACCGAATATTTTTTCGTGTATTTCGTGTCGTTCGTGGACCCGAATGAGTTTAGCAGGTTTACTGTTCCGCTTTCAGTCCCCGGGCCATCAGCTCCGTTACCGCTGCCCGGGCCGGTTTGTTGTCATGCAGGATCTGGTAGGTCTTCTCCACGATCGGCATCTCGACTCCCAGCTTGCGGGCAAGATTGTAGACCGATTCGGCGCTCTTGACCCCCTCGGCCACCATGCGCATCTCGGCCAGGATATCGGCCAGGCGCATCCCCTGCCCCAGCTTGAAACCCACGGTGCGATTGCGGGACAGGTCGCCAGTGCAGGTCAGCACCAGGTCGCCCATACCGGCCAGACCGGCGAAGGTGGCGGCCTCGGCCCCCATGGCTTGCCCGAGACGGTTCATCTCGGCCAGACCGCGGGTAATCAGGGCGGCACGGGCGTTGTGCCCGAAGCCGAGACCATCGCAGATACCGGCGGCGATGGCGATGACGTTCTTGACGGCCCCGCCCAGCTCGACCCCGATCACATCCGTGTTGGTGTAGACCCGCAGACAGGGGCAACTGAAGGCCGCCTGCACGCGCCGGGCGGCGTCTGCATCCCGCGACGCGGCCACGATCAGCGACGGCAGCTCCAGAGCCACCTCCCGCGCAAAGGTCGGCCCGGAGAGGGCCACAAAGCACCCGGTCAGTTCAGCCGGCAGCAATTCCGAGCAGATCTGGGAGACGGTCAACAGGGTTTCCAGCTCGATCCCCTTGGAGGCGTTGGCAATGATCGCCCCCGCCTGGATATGGGGCAGCAGCTGTTTCAGTACGCCGCGCATGACCTGGACCGGGGTCACCAGCAGAACCATACCGCGACCGGCGGCAGCCTCTGCCAGGCTTACGCTGCTTTTCAGTCCGGGGTGCAGCTGTATACCGGGCAGGAACAGCGAATTGGTATGTGAGCCGTTGATTTCGGCCACCAGCTCCGCTTCATAGGCCCATAAACAGACGTCGTGTCCATTGGCGGCCAGACGGTTGGCCAGCGCCGTTCCCCAACTGCCGCCGCCGATTACGGCAATCCGCTCCCTGCTATTCTTCATCGTCATCATCGTAGCCTTCGTCAAGTCGCACATCATACCCTTCGGAAAGGGCTTGGCGAGCCGTATCAATACTGTCCAGCACCAACCGCCGGATAAAGGGGTGGCGCGCTTCGGGGAGAAAACCTCCCACCAGACTCAGGGCCGTGGCCAGGGCCAGTTGCACCGCCTCGACACCGCGGCCGGTCTGCTGCATATAGTCAGCGGTCAAAAGCAATCGTTTGATGATCTCCGCCCGCCGCGGAATGATCAATTCGTCACAGAAACGCGAGATTTCCTCTTCCAGGGCCTCGGCCGTCAGGCGCTCGGCGCTCCGGTCGCCTTCCAGGGCGATGAAACGATCGGCGGCATCATAGACCTCCGGTTCGGACAGGATCCACCCCTCCAGACAGGGGTCGCTGAGCAGCTCGTCGCTGCCGGTCACAAAACCGGGAATCTTTTCGACGATGCCATCCAGATGGGCCAGGCTGAAGCGGGGGATGTAGGCCTCCGGCTTGAGGGAGTCGGCGCGGAACAGGCGCATATCCACATAAAAATCGGGTGGCAGGTAAAAACCCTGTTCCCGGCTATGGTGCAGCGCGTCACACAGGATCGCCATGGCATAGGCCGGATCGGCCGGCTGCAGCAGCTCGCCGGCGCTGACATCCTTGAGCACATGCCCGTATTCCTTTTCGTCCCGCATACGATAGCTGATGGCATTCAGCAGGCCATCCGATTCTCCGGTCATAACCAGCATGCCAGCAAAGGCGCCTTCTTCGAGCTTCCAGGCAAACCAGAGCGAACGGGCGCCATAAAAATCGATCGGTCCGGCCAGCACATCGTGAAACGGCAGGGGCGTGGCAAAGATCTGGGGCAGCTCGGACGGCTCGCGAATCCCCATGAAGGAGAGGCGGCGGATGCTGCGGCGGATCAGTCCGGCGATATCTCCCTCGTGGCGGGGTTCCGCCCGTTCCAGCACGTTGAGGGCACAGCCGTTTTTGATCCTGCCCAGCGCCAAAATCGCCTCTTTGACGACCTCCGGCCTTTCAAAGGTGATCAGAATCTCCAAGAGGGCCACGGCGTCCGGTGTGCCGACTTCGGCCAGCCGATGGATCATGCGCTCACGATATTCGTCGGCCACATCCAGAAAGCTGTCGATGAACCTGACCAGGCCGCGCTCGCCGTCCAGCAGACACTCATCGATGAAGCCGTCCAGGGAGGCGGCGCCGTAGCCGGTCATGCCGGCAAAGGGGGGCGCGGTGACGTCGATGCCGCAGTCGTGGAGCAGGTCCAAAAGCGCCAGCTTGCCGTCTTCCTCCAGATCCTTGCGCTGCAGGGTGATCTTGACCAGCTGGTCCAGCCAGCCGGAGTCGTCGAAGAAATCCAGCATGCAGGTGTAGCGGTAGATGGCGGTGCCGTTCTGCTCGCGCCACAGCTTGCGCACCAGGGGCGTCAGCGCCCGCTTGCCCGCTTTTTGCAGGCGTTTGCCGATGCGCTCCATCTGCTCACCGGTCAGGTCGTCCCGCTTGAGGTAGTCCAACAGGCGCACGATGCGCCGCCGCTCGCGCAGGGTTTTATCTATCTTGAATGCTCTGGTCATATTTTTTACCACGGAGGTCACGGAGGAAAATCAGAGGAAAGGCCATACCTACATGGGTTACAATCCCTCGTATTTAGCTCCGTGAACCTCTGTGTCCTCGCTTGGAAGCGCCTACTGTTGGCCGTGGTGAAGGCCTTTCAGCAGTTAAACAACTTATTCATTCGTCTCTTCGGTGCCTTCCACATCGTCCAGCTCATCCTCTTCCTTCTCGGCCAGCTTGGCTACCGCCACCACCTTTTCCTTCTCTTCGGTGGTGATCAGCTTGACCCCCTGGGTGTTGCGGCCGATGACCGAGAACCCGGAGACCGGTACGCGCAGGATCTTGCCGTTGTCGGTGATGACCATCAGGTCGTTGTCATCGGCCACCTGCATGACGTTGACCACGTTGCCGTTGCGTTCGGTGGTCTTGATGGTGATGATCCCTTTGCCGCCGCGGCTCTGGTCACGGTACTCGTCCAGGTCGGTGCGCTTGCCGTACCCGTTCTCGCAGACGGTGAAGATGGTCGAACCGACCGCCGCGTTATCGACGATCTCCATGCCGATGACCTCATCCTTGGCCGAGAGCATCATGCCGCGCACACCACGGGTCACGCGACCCATGGGCCGGGCGTCATCCTCGTTGAAGCGGATGGCCTTGCCCTCGCGCGTGGCCAGGAAGACGTCCTTGGAGCCGTCGGTCAGGGCCACGGAAATCAGCTTGTCGCCATCGTCCAGCTTGACGGCGATGATACCGCCGGAGCGGACATTGGAGTATTCCACCAGCGGAGTTTTCTTGACCACACCCTTTTTGGTGGCCATGAAGAGGTAGGTGTTCTCGGTAAATTCCTTGACCGGCAGGATCGTGGTGATCTTCTCGTCCATGGCGACGTTGACCAGGTTGACCACCGCCTTGCCCTTGGTGGTGCGGCTTCCCTCGGGGATTTCGTAAACCTTGAGCCAGTACATGCGGCCGGCGTCGGTAAAGCAGAGCAGGTAGTCCTTGGTCGAGGCGATGAAGAGCTGCTCGACAAAATCCTCTTCCTTGGTCTTCATGCCGGTCTTGCCCTTGCCGCCGCGGCGCTGGGAACGGTAGAGGTCCACGGCACTGCGCTTGATATAGCCGGTGTGGGAGATGGTCACGACCATCTCTTCGTCCTCGATGGTATCCTCCAGGGAGATGTCGGCGGTTTTGTCGGCGATTTCGGAGCGGCGCTTGTCGCCGAACTTGTCGCGGATCTCGGTCAGCTCAGCCACGACGATCTTGAGGATTTCGGCGTCCGAGGCCAGGATCTCCCGCAAGCGGGCGATGAACTTGAGGATCTCTTCGTATTCGGCGATGATCTTGTCGCGCTCCAGACCGGTCAGGCGTTGCAGGCGCATCTCCAGGATGGCCTGGGCCTGGATCTCGGAGAGCTGGACCTGCCCCTCATACCCCTCCGGTCGCGGAAGATTCAGCAGCCGCAGGTGTTCGGGATCGGCAAAACGACCTTCCATCAGCCCCTGCTTGGCCTCGGGCGGTGTCTTGGATGCCCGGATCAGCTCGATGACCGCATCCAGCCAGTCCAAGGCGATCTTGAGACCTTCCAGGATATGGGCCCGGGCCAGGGCCTTCTTCAGCTCGAAGTTGGTGCGGCGGGTGACCACCTCGCAGCGGTGCTCCACGAAACAGTCCATCATCTCGCGCAGTGACAATACCCGCGGACGGTTGTGGACGATGGCCAGCATGATGATGCCGAAGGAGTTCTGCAGCTGGGTCTGCTTGTAGAGTTGGTTGAGCAGCACCTCGGCGTTTTCGTCGCGCTTGACCTCGATCACGACCCGCATCCCCTCGCGGTCGGACTCGTCGCGGATCTCGGTGATGCCCTCGATCTTCTTCTCCTTGACCAGTTCGGCGATCTTCTCGATCAGGCGGGCCTTGTTGACCTGGTAGGGGAGCTCGGTGATCACGATCGATTGGCGCTCGGACTTCTTGGCGGCCTCGATATGGGCCTTGGCACGAATCTGGATGATGCCGCGTCCGGTGGCGTAGGCGTCACGGATCCCCTGGCGGCCGTAGATGGTGGCGCCGGTGGGGAAATCCGGACCGGGCACCAAGGCCAGCAGCTCCTCGAAGGAAAGATTCGGGTTGTGAATGGTGGCGATGATCCCGTCGATCACCTCGGCCAGGTTGTGGGGCGGGATGTTGGTGGCCATGCCGACGGCGATACCGGTGGAACCGTTGACCAACAGGTTGGGGAACTTGGAGGGGAGTACCGTCGGCTCCAGCATCTCGTCGTTGTAGTTGGGGGCCATGTTGACGGTTTCTTTGTCCAGATCGGCCAACAGCTCGTGGGAAAGCTGGCGCAGACGGATCTCGGTATAACGCATGGCGGCCGGCGAGTCGCCGTCCACCGAACCGAAGTTACCCTGTCCGTCCACCAGCATATAGCGCAGCGAGAAGTCCTGGGCCATACGCACGATGGTATCGTAGGCGGCCGTATCGCCGTGGGGATGGTACTTACCGATGACATCACCGACAACACGGGCCGATTTCTTGTAGGGTTTATTGTAGTCGTTGCCCATGTCGTACATGGCGTACAGGCAGCGGCGATGGACCGGCTTGAGACCGTCGCGCACATCCGGCAGGGCGCGGCCGATGATAACCGACATGGCATAGTCCATGTAGGAGCGTTTCATCTCGTCTTCGATGTTGACGGAGACCTTGTTGGGCGAATTTTCGAGCATTGCTACCTCTTTTTACATTCGATGCTGGAGAGTTACGGCGAATGTTCCGAATGGGCTGGATATTTTAATAAAATAGTTCGAGAACATAGCACAAATCATGCGACAAGAAAACCTCTTTCGACGCCGGAGACGCTGCCGAACCGGGAAACGCCCCTGCCGGGGCAGTGCTGGTATCCCATAAAAAGCAGTGGTCCACGAAATACACGAAAATCACGGTACCTATTAACACAAAACCAAAACCATTTTTACAGGGATGAACAAAGATGGGCAGGATAAAACCGTTAAAAACAAGCGGCTGGGAGTTGGGGGTAAACGGGGTCTTGGCAGGCTCAGGGGAAGAGGGTCATGTTCATGTACTGCTCGGTGAGCATGTGCAGAATACTGCCGCTTGATTTCAAGGATGAGGTCATCAGGGCCAGATCCTGCTCATTGAAGAACTTCACCACATGACAAAAATGCACGACGTTCAATTTTTCTTCCATCTTCACGACAAAACGGAGTGCCTCCAATTCGGAGGGGGGAAGGTGCGCAGCACTCAGTGGAATCGCTTTCATTTTGTTGAGAATAGTGGCCGCTGCTTGCGCTGAAAGGTACACCTCACTGATCGCCTGCCCTTTAAGGCGCTTGGCCATCTTAAAGGTGTCCGCATGGTTGCATTTATCAATCGCCAGCACTCCCCACATCTGAGCCAACTCGCGATGTGCCTGATGGACCCCGGACAGATACTGGTAAAGCTCCTCGGCCCGTTTGTGAATGTGCTGGCAGGTATCCAGAACCTGCAGCATCTCCGCGGTCCATTGCATCTCTACGGGTGTCTGTGGAGGCTGTACCATCTCTTGCTCCGACTATCCATCTTCTCGGCCATGCCTGCCGGTGACCAACACCGGATCGCTACAAAATCAACACGTCTGAAAATGAAAAACGCCTCTGAAAATCAGAGGCGTTTTAGATCGGTTTCAAATCCTGCGGACGTTTGCGGCCTGGAGCCCTTTGGGTCCTTTGACTACCTCGAATTCCACATCATCCCCTTCTTGCAGGGATTTGAAGCCCTCACCGGTGATCGCTGAAAAATGGCAAAATACATCGTCACCACTTTCTTGTTCGAGAAACCCAAAACCCTTGGCATCGTTAAACCATTTTACTTTTCCCTTAACCATGTTGTACTCGCTCCTGACAGTTTGATTTTTGCCGGACAACAGCCCGCAGATTGCATAACCGTATCAACTTTGCTCCCATTGTCAAGCGCTGACACGAGATTACCGCCAGAGATCATTTACAAGCCCCATCGGGGTAGCTCAGCCAGCGATGTGATCCTCTGAATCCGCAGGCTGATCACTTTTGGCTTCGGCATAGCGAGCACGCACAAACGCGATGTGATCCCGCAACACGTAATACTGCTCGGAATAGGACAGGGGCACCTTCATCCTGTTCACCCCCGCCTCGACCTCATCCAGCTCCCGCAACAGACGCTGGCGCGCCTCCGGCCCTGTTTCCGCCAGCATGCTGCGTTCGAGGGCGATCAAAATCCCGTACCAGCGGTAAATGCGAGACCTGATCCGCCAGCTGTACAACGCCGGTGCCAGCTTCAGGCCGGGAATCAGCAAGACGATCACCGGCACGACCACCACCAGCAAACGGTCCATCAGGCTTGCCAACCAGAACGGCAGGCTGCGATAAAAGAAACCTTTGCCTGAACTGTAGTAACGCCGCGCATCGTCGCTGATGCGATATTCATGTTCCAGGGGCGCCGGGAACTCGCCGGCGCGGCGCATGAGGGCCGCCCCGCCATGCACCTCACGCGCCGCTTCGATCAGGAGATCGGACAAGGCCGGGTGAAGGTTCTCGCGGGCCAACAGTTCGACCGTCGGAGCGATGAGCTGGATATCCTGCCCTGGGACGTTTTTGCCAAAATCGATGGCCCCCATGGGGATAGTGAGCTTGTTGAGATAGGTAAAACGGCGCGTGTAGGCATCCGCCTGGGACAAACTCACCATCTGGACGCCGGGGGTCCAGAGCAGCGTGCGCATCATCTTGGGCGTGGCCGAATCCCCCATCAGGAATGCGGCGTCGATCTGCTTTCCGATCAACGCGTCCGCCGCCTCTTCCCCGCCCAGGTCAAGCAGTGTCGTGGCTCCTCCCGGTTCGATACCGTTGGCTTTCAGCAGAGTCAGGGCCAAAACCCGTGTGCCGCTCCCCTGCGGGCCGATTGCCAGCCTTTTGCCGGCCAGATCGGAAATCCGCTCCACGCTTCCTTTGGCGCGGCAGAACAGGGCCAGCGGCTCATGAAACATGCTGCCCAGCGAAACCAGCTCTGCCGACTTTTCACCTTTCGCCAGGCCACTCTGCACGAAGCCCACGTCAACCTGCACAGCCGGATTATTCAGCATGCGCAGGTTATCCAGCGAACCTTCCGAATCAAGAATCCGTAGCTTGACCCCGTTTCGGGCCAGGATCTTGCGGTACTTTTCGGCGGTAGTCCGGAAACTGCTGCCGTTCGGGCCACCGGCGATGGTGATCGTATCGGGAGGGGCGGGGCGAACAATCCAGTAGGCCGCGCCGATCACGATCGCGGTGAGCAGGATCAGCGGACCGACCGATACAGCCAGGTCGCGCGGAGAAATCCCGGTGAATCGCGCAAAAGGACGTAATTTTAAATAATTGGTTAGTTTACTCGGTTGAGTCGTCGATTCCCCCGGCCTTTTCATGATCTGCCCCCCAGACAATGCCAGCCGTCTTACGACGCCGCACCATAACATAGTGATTTCACCAATCAACCACTTCGGCTGTGCTACATTACCCGCAGTGGAAAGTCAAACCCTCACTTACCTGCGACAAACATTTCAGCTTTTACTCTTCAGGTGGAGATGGAACCACCTTCATCCACCCGTCAGGACATTGTCTCACATAGGGATAATATCCTTCCGGATTCCGGCAGTAGTACCAGTAACCGCTTGTCGCCGGTTGCTGGGGAGCCGGTTGCACATAGATCTCTTCCAGCGGCTCTTGGACTACCGGCGCCGGATAGGAGTAATAACGCGGTTGGGATAGTTCCCACAAACCAAGTCCAAATAATCCCAAACCCAGCGCAGGCCCCCACCCCCAGCCACCGTGACCACCTCCATGTGCCTGTGCCGGCATGGAACAGGCCATGAGCAGTGCGACAATCAGAACTGAAATTCGGATAAGCTTTTTCATAGCGGGCCTCTCTCTCAATCATACCGAGGATCACTGGATAATCAGGTGATCCACCACGAATTTTCCCTGGCTGATGGTAAGAACTCCCTGCAGTACACTGTACCCACTCTGATTGGAAAACGTTGTATCCCAACCTCCGCTGAGCGTCACGATCATGGCCTTGTCAACGCTAAGATTCTCGGTAAAAGGTATCCCTTGGGCCTTAATCACTGCGCCGGTCGCAGCAGCATCATAGGCCGACTGCAGCAAACCGTAGTAGACGTGCGGGGTCATTGAGTTCTGGACATAGGGATCCACGTCGAAGGTTGCCACCACGCTGATATTGGCGGTCACATTCGTATCGGTTCGGGCAGCGCTGAGCAGGCCATCGCTCCATGAGACAAAATGATACCCGTTACTGGCAACCGCCGTCACCTGGGATCCGCTCCCGCCCGAGTTCACGGTCTGCGATGTGATGCCGCTGATGGTGCCATTGCCAGCGGCGGAATACGTCAGTGTATAGGTTTTGACGGGTGCCAGCTCAGCCAGGAGGTTGGCTCCGTTGAATGAGCCCCATCCGGTGGCGTTGTCATAACCTGCGCCAGCTGAATAGTAGAGGTTTGTGCCCTGCGTGACGTCATGAAACTCAACTCCATATCCCTTACCCTTGGCGATAGAGTAGATCACGGGATTGGCAAACCCGAGTGGCGGGTTCCCGTTGGCTGAGCGCTGTTGGTTTACGCGCGCATTGAAAGCCGCCCAGAGGGGAGCGGCACAGCTCGTACCTCCAAAAACAGTCCAGCCCCCTCTGTAGTAAATCGAATAACCCGTATTCGGGTCACCGTTGAGCGAAACATCCGGCACGTTGCGCATGGTCGCCGACGACAGTGATTGAATCCCCTGTTGCCAGGCCGGAATACTCCACAGGGAGCTGACACCGCCGCCACCCGCCCCCCCGCTGATCGTGTTGTTGGAGTTCCAGGTCGTTTCGTAATTATAGCTTTTATCCGCGTTGAGCAAGAGCCGTGTTCCCCCCACGCCAACCATATACGGCTGGGAGGCCGGATCATCGACCGTCAGCGTAGAACCATTGTCATAGGCCCCGCTATCGCCCGAGGCAGCGTAGATCGACTGTCCCTGCGCCGCCATCTGTTGGAAGGCGGCATTCTCGCTGCTGATGACTGCTGCGCCGGATTGTCCTTCACTCAAGCCCCATGACGTACTAACCTGCTTGGCAAGGTTATCCGTAGCAATCCTGTTATAGGTGTCGACGACCCCGGTATCCGAGTTCGGCCCCTCGTAGACGATGATCCTGCTCGCACCCGGTGCAAGCGCTATTTGCAGCTCGATATCGAGTGTCACCTCGGAGGCCCCACTCCCCGCCTTGCCCGAAAAACCGTCGATCAGCACGTTCTGCAGCGGGATCGACGGCAGGCCGAAATAGCTCACATACCCGGTTACATCGCTGGCTCTGTAGCCGTCGAGCTCGAACAAGCCGAGCACTTGGCCGGCCCCATTGGCTGACACCCCATTCAGGTTGTAGGCTGAGAGGATGTCGCTCGGGCTCATGCCGCCACCGGGACCCGAGCCGGTCAGAGACGGCACACGCTGTGCCGGATCCGCCGCAGCTACAAAACGGCTGTGTGCATGACGGACGGCGGCGTTATCCAGACCAACCAAACCGACGATCCGGGATGCCGTGGCGGTCGGGACTTCAGGATCGGCGTCGGGGGCATAGATCTCCCGCCCCTGTGCTGTCTGGTAGCGCTGAAAATGGACGTTGAAGGCAGTTTCAAGCCCCCCCGCGGGTCCTGTTGCACCCAAAAGCAAACGGTTGGGATGGGTTTCCGAGATCGTCAGTCCCAGACTTCGCGCATAGTCGATCACCGCATCATAATCGGCCTGGGTGGGGCCAAACCTGTCCGTAAACTCCTCCGGCATCAGGTAGTGACCATACAGCGGATCAGCCGGATCGTAGATGCGTCTCAGCAGATCTTGCAAATCCGTCTGATTGCGGAGCGGCAATACAAAGCTTACCGGAATCTGAGTATCGCCGGGTAACCTGCCCAGCATTTTTGCGGAAGAAAGAGCCTTTGTGGGAACATGGCCAGGCAGTCTCACCGAGGGAGGCAGGGGTGCGGATAAAGCAGGACGTGCTGCCCCGCCCAGCACGAAACCCGCTACCAGCAAAATCACGGCCAACGCCTTGGAAATACGCATGTATTCTGACATAACACGTCACCTGGCACCCGATCATTTCTGATCAGATGGGGCCTTTTGAGTTTGACTTTTTCACTTATTCTTTGAGCACATCTAATTCTTAATTAAAATAGTACACTTGATAACTTTGCAATGCCAACAAGAATTTTGATGGGTAACCACCCGGAATATTCTTTAAATTTAACGTGTTGCGGGAGCAGTTCACAATGATCTGTCTTGAGGTATCTCTGCTGGTTCTTTGAGGAGAATGAACACGTGGTTCAGGTAGGCAAGGGCGTCGGCATGGATTCCTGCGGGGAGTTTTGATTCTCTGGGACCGTCAATATCTGCATAAAATGAAAGAGGGGCTAACCCGCAGGTTAACCCCTCTTCCGTTTTCCATATTCACTTCGAGTAACCGCAGCTGTTAGGGTCCCCTATAGCAACATTCCTAGGAGTTTGTCGGCCTGAGCCTAAAAGCACCTGTTTTTACCAAATAATAAAGCGGGTGAGCATTCGACGAGTTTTTTGCGGCCGCAGAATCGAAATTTGGAAGCCACTTTTCAAAAATCCCCGAAAGTCCGACAGGCGCTTAGATATCCAGATTGACCACGTTCAGGGCGTTGACTTCGATAAATTCACGACGCGGTTCGACCTGGTCACCCATCAGGATGGTGAAGATCTCGTCCGATTCGACCACATCCTCGATCTTGACCTGCAAAAGGACCCGGTTTTCCGGGTTCATGGTCGTCTCCCAGAGCTGTTCCGGGTTCATCTCACCGAGACCTTTGTAGCGCTGTATGCCCAGCCCTTTTTTGGCATTTTCGAGGAAGAAGTTGAGCAGATCCTGGTGGTTGGTGGTCTCGAAGAGTACCTTGCCCCCCTCCTGCTCGACAAAGGCGCGACCGTCGGCCATGGTCTCTACCACGCGGCGGTGGTTCTCCACCAGCAGTTCATACTCGTGGGTGGAGAGCACCGCGAGGACCTGGTGATCTATGATGGCGCGGATATTGCCGATGCGGAAGGTGATGCGATCCTCCTCGACCTGGTAATCGGAACCGGGGGAGAGGGCCTTCATGGCCTCCAGATACTGTGCCAAACCGGTCAACTCCTCAATGCCGGCCGGTACGTTGGAGCGAATGACGATCGAGAGCAGATCGCTGGTGATCCCTTTCTTGACGACCTTGTCGAAGATGGAGCGGTTCTCGATGAACTGCTTGATGACCGGGATAATCTGCGGGCCTCTGTAGACGCGATCACCCTTCTCCAGCTTGAGGGTCAGATCCTCGGCCCCCTCTTCCAAAAGGAAGGTCTGCATGGCGTGTTCATTGCGCAGGTACTGTTCCTTTTTGCCGCGCTTGACCTTGTAGAGCGGCGGCTGGGCGATGTAGAGGTGCCCGCGCTCGATCAGTTCGCGCATGTTGCGGTAGAAGAAGGTCAAAAGCAGGGTCAGGATGTGGGAACCATCCACGTCGGCGTCGGTCATGACGATGATGCGGTGGTAACGCAGCTTGGCGATGTCGAAGTCGTCCTTGCCGATGCCGGTCCCCAGGGCGGTTATCAGGGTCCGGATCTCCTGGGAGGCGATCATCTTGTCGAAGCGGGCCTTTTCCACGTTGAGGATCTTACCCTTGAGCGGCAGGATGGCCTGATTCTTACGGTCGCGTCCCTGTTTGGCCGAGCCACCGGCCGAGTCGCCCTCGACCAGGTACAGTTCGCAGAGGGCGGGATCCTTCTCCTGGCAGTCGGCCAGCTTGCCCGGCAGGCCACCCAGATCGAGGGCCCCCTTGCGGCGCACGGTTTCGCGGGCCTTGCGGGCCGCTTCACGGGCGCGGGCGGCGTCGATGGATTTTTCCAGGATGCGCTTGGCGACCTGGGGATTTTCCTCCAGGAATTGGGCCAGACGCTCGTTCATCAGGGATTCCACATAGCCCTTGACCTCGGAGTTGCCCAGTTTGGTCTTGGTCTGCCCCTCGAACTGCGGCTGGGGGATCTTGACCGAGATGACGCAGGTCAGTCCCTCACGCAGGTCGTCACCGGAAATGGAGACCTTTTCCTTCTTGAGCATCTCGTTGCTGGCCACATAGGTGTTCATGGTACGGGTCAGAGCCGCCTTGAAGCCGGCCAGATGGGTACCACCCTCGTGGGTGTTGATGTTGTTGGCGAAGGAGAAGATCTTCTCATCGTAAGAGTCGTTGTACTGCATGGAAACTTCAGTTTCAACCCCCCCCTTTTCCCCTTTGAAGTAGATCGGTTTGGGGTGCAGGGCGGTTTTGTTGCGGTTGAGGTACTCGACGAAGGAGTTGATGCCCCCCTCGTAATGAAATTCGTGGGACTTGCCCTCGACCCGCTCATCGCGGATCTCGATGCGCACACCGGCGTTGAGAAAGGCCATTTCACGCAGGCGCTGGGAAAGCACGTCAAAGGAAATCTCAGTGGTCTCGAAGATTTCCTCGTCCGGCATAAAGGTAACCTTGGTGCCGCGTTTCTTGGTCTCACCGACTATTGCCAGCGGGGCCTGGGGATCGCCACGACGATAGGACTGGCGAAAGACCTTGCCGTCACGGCGGATTTCCAGTTCCAGCCATTTGGAAAGGGCGTTGACGACCGACACGCCGACCCCGTGCAGACCACCGGAAACCTTGTAGGAGTCGTTGTCGAACTTGCCGCCGGCGTGCAGCACGGTCAGGACGACCTCGGCCGCCGAACGTCCTTCGCTGGGATGCATGTCGGTCGGGATGCCGCGGCCGTTGTCAACGACCGTGATCGATCCGTCCGTATTGATGGACACGGTGACATGGTCGCAATAACCGGCCAGGGCCTCGTCGATGGAGTTATCAACGATCTCGTAGACCAGATGGTGCAAACCCGCGCTGGAGGTGGAACCGATGTACATGGCCGGCCGTTTGCGAACAGCAGCCAACCCCTCAAGAACCTTGATGTTATCCGCTCCGTATTCCTCGGAGCCATGCGTCATATTTTCCTGTTCACTCATGTGTTTCGTTTCCCTCAGACGTCAGATTGCCGTTTTCCACGCGGAATACGGAACAGTGTGTTGCTGTGGCCATTATGGCCGGTGATGGTTCCGTTGTTGTTATAAAAACCTGGATCTCCCGTGAGGTGAGAAAATCCATCAGATTGCTGTTTCTCTGCGCATCCAGTTCCGAACTCATGTCATCAAGGAGCAGAATGGGTGCTTCACCAAAAATGGACTGGAGGTTCTCCATCTCGGCCATCTTGAGGGCCAGTACAAAGCTTTTCTGCTGCCCTTGGGAACCGAAGGCCTTGAGCGGCCGGTCATCCAGGCAGAAAGTCAGATCGTCCCGGTGTGGCCCGGCCGTGGTGGTACCGTAACGTTCATCGCTTTTGGCATGGCGTTCGAACAATTGCAACAACTCTTCACGGATAGCATCCCTGCCGGTTGCCTGCACCCCGTCGGGATGGTAGCTGATTCCGGCAGCTTCTTTGCCACCGGAAATCGTGGCGTAATGCTGCTGCAAACGGATAGCCAGCAGCTCAACATACTGCTGACGACGTTCAATAACTCCCGCTCCCGCTTCGGCCAATTTTTCAGTCCAGACATCCAGGCCTGTCCTATCGGGGCTCTTCAAGAGGTGATTACGCTGCTTGAGAATCCGGTGGTACTCATGCCAGCAGTGCAGATAGGCGATATCTCCGGTATAGACCGCCCGGTCCAGGTAGCGCCGTCTGGCCTCCGGTCCCGATTTGACCATCCCGGTATCATCGGGAGAAAAAACAACTGAGTTTAAACGACCGTGCAGATCCGATGCGCGCCGGATGGCTTTGCTGTCTATCTCTACCCGGCGGCCGGCTGTTTCCAGTGATAATCGGATCTGGCTGACCGTACCGCTCGATTCCACTTCCCCGCAGACTGCTGCTTGTGTCTGTCCGTGCCTGATGAACTCCGGCAGGCGTGAATTCCTGAAGGAACGGGGATTTCCCAACAGGAAAATCGCCTCCAGAAGATTTGTTTTTCCCTGGCCATTAAAGCCGTAAAACAGGTTAAAACGCCTGCCAGGCTCGATCCGGATCATCTCGATGTTGCGAAAACTGGACACCAGCAGCTGTTTGAGTCGCATCCGGTGACTGTTACAGCCTCATCGGCATAATCACGGCCAAAAAACTGTCCGATTGGCTTGGAACAATGATCGATGGTGAAAGTTCGTCCCTGAACTTCATATCAACCAGTTCCGTTTCGGCCACCGCCAGTACATCCAACAGATACCGGGCGTTGAAGCGTACTGAAATCGGCTCGCCATTATAGGTCACATCAATTTCTTCCCTGGCATCGCCCAGTTCCGGGTTGCTGGAGGAAATTTTTATGCTTGAGTCGGATATCTCCAGCATGATGCCTTTGAATTTCTCACTGGAAAGGATGGCCATCCTGCGAACCGAGTGGGTGAAATCTTCTTTGTTGACGGTGATGACCCTGTCGTTGGAAGTGGGAATAACCCGGTTGTAGTCGGGAAAATCTCCATCCACCAGGCGCATGACCATGTAGGAATCGCCACGCTTGATAACGGCACTGTTGTCCATGAATCCGAATAAGAGGTTTCCGCCTTCCTCTTCGGTGATCTTTTTCATCTCAAAGATACCCTTTTTGGGGAGGATGACACCTTTGAGCAGTTCCGGACCGGCCGAGCCTTTGAAAGCGCCATTGGAAATGGAGAGGCGGTGGCCGTCCGTGGCAACCATTTTCAGAATCTGTTCTCCGTTAGGAGCTACCTCAACCTTGGTAAATAGGCCGTTAAGATTGTATTTGGTTTCGTCATTACAGATGGCATAGAAGGTTTTCTCAATCATTCCTTTGAGGAGTGAGCTTTCGATTTCAAAGAGACTCTCTTCCTTCACCGCCGGAAAATACGGAAATTCTTCGGGAGAGAGCCCGACGATGTTGAATTGTACCTTGCCGCACTTGATCTCTACCCAGTCATTGTCTTTCGTTGAAAATGTGATTTTCTGGTTGGGGAGCTCCTTTACGATTTCGTAAAGTTTTTTAGCGCCAACGGTGATTTTGCCGGTAGATGCGACCTCTGCCGGATAGATACTTTTCATGCCGACTTCGAGATCGGTTGCCGTAACGTGTATTGAGGATTCCGTTGCTTCTATAAGAACGTTTGAAAGGATCGGCATGGAGGTCCGTTTTTCTACGATGCCTTGGATCTTTTGCAGCGACTTGAGGAATAGTTCCTTATCGATTATGAATTCCATGTGTCACTCCTTATAGAATTGGTTTTAAGGTTTTTAAAAGATTCTTGTTATTATAGGGCCTGTGAAAATGGTGATAACCTGTTAACGCATGTATTTTGAAAGTTTTTTCGGCTTTTGTTGGTGTTGATGATTCGGTTACGGAATGTCCGGTTATCAACAGGCATTGGGTTATCAACGTTTATCCACAGGGATACCAACAGAAATATCCTATTTAAGGAGGACATTCTTAATTTCTTCAATCATTCTAGCTAGTTTAGTATCATTTTTCAGGGCGGTATCAATTTTTTTGGCAGCGTAAATTACTGTTGAATGGTCTTTGCCGCCAAAACGCATACCAATATCCGGATAGGAAGCCTTGGTCATGTCACGGCAGATCCAAATGGCAATTTGCCGTGCTTGAACCAGGTTCTTGAGTCGTTTATCGGATTTGAGATCAGCAACCTTCAGACCGAAATGGTCCGCTGTTGCCTTCTGGATCAACTCGACCGTGATGTCCTTGCGGCGGTCTCCGAGAATGTCTTTTAAGTTTTCCCGGGCCATATCAAGGGTAATCGGCACATTTTGCAAGCTGCTGTATGCACCCAGCCTGATCAGCATCCCTTCCAGTTCCCGAATATTCTTGGTATCACTCGAAGCAAGAAAATAGGTGACATCATCGGGAAGGCGGATCTTGGTGATCTCCGATTTTTTCTTGAGAATTGCAATCTTGGTTTCCACATCCGGTGGTTGAATGTCCGCGATCAGGCCCCATTCGAAGCGTGATCGCAATCGCTCTTCAAGATCGGATATTTCCCGGGGGAATTTATCTGAGGTGATCACAATCTGCTTATGTGTATCGTAGAGAGCGTTGAAGGTGTGGAAAAACTCTTCCTGAGTGCCGACTTTTCCGGAAATAAATTGGATATCATCAACCAGCAGTACGTCGATCGTCCTGAAACGGGCCCGGAAATGCTCCATCTTCTTTTGACGGAGGGCGTTGACCATTTCATACATGAATTTTTCGGCCGAACAGTAGCATACATTCAGCTCGGGAGACGTGGTGCGGATGGTATGACCGATTGCATTGAGCAGGTGGCTTTTTCCAAGCCCTACTCCACCGTATATGAAGAGGGGATTGTAGGTATCGGCGGGGTTGTTTGCCACGGCCATTGCAGCCGCATGAGCAAACTGGTTGCCTGTCCCGCTCACGAAAAGGTCAAAGGTATATTTATGATTCAGGGGGGTGAATGAGATGTCCTGCTGATTGTTCTTTGCTTCGACCGGGTCGGGAAGCCCCTTGGTAATGATCTCTTCCGGTAAAAGAGACATGCTCTCGGATTCATTCTCATTGATAATGAATTCTATGGACATGTTTTTGCCGGAAGCAACCGAGAGTGCACTTGAGAGAACCGGCAGATAGTTATCTTCCAACCATTCCTTGAAAAATGACGTTGGAACGGATAGATAGACTGTATTACTCTCGACGCGGTTATAGCCGACCGGCTTGATCCAGGTTGCAAAATCCCGCTCAGAAAGAACTTTCGACAGGTTTTCAGTAGTTTTTTGCCAGATCTCTTGCATTTTTCAAATCACAGTTATTACGAGAAGACTACGGAGATGAAGGGAGGTTATCAACAGATGCATAACCGGGAAAAAAAACTTAACGAATCAGGTATGTTTGATGTCAATTATTGGTAATAAGCCTGAAAAGTTATCAACATTGTTTTCAACAACTGTTGATAACTTTATTGCCTGTTATTACAATGTGTTATGGCTAACTTTGCGGTGTTATTCATATAATTCAGGCGCTGAAGGTTATCAGACGTGGCATCTTTTTTCAAGGCAAATCAATTTGGCACCTTGGGTCGATTCATAATAAATACCTTGACAAAGTGTAGCCACTATGAGTAAAAACTCTTTTCCTGAATAAAAATTCCAGAGGTATAAGCTAATGAAAAGAACATTTCAGCCAAGCAACATTTCACGTAAAAGAACCCACGGCTTCCTGGTGAGAATGGCCAGCAAGAACGGCCGCCTCGTAATCAAGCGCAGAAGAGCAAAAGGTAGAAAAAACCTTTCCGTGCGCATTGCAACAAAGTAATCCGTTGGCATGGGGGACGCTTCCCGCTAACAATTCATATCCATCGACTGCCAGGTTACGGAAACGGTCTGAGTTTCTCAGGTTAAAAGATTCTGTCCAAAAGTATTCCTCCAGAGCTATTCTGGTCGTTTGGCAGGCGAATAACATCCCGCATGCGCGCCTTGGAGTTACAGTAAGCAAGAAAGTCGGCTGTGCTGTAACCCGCAACAGGATCAAGCGTTTCGTAAGGGAAATATTCAGAACTAACTGTTTGACGTTACCGGCAGTCGATTTGAATGTTATTGCTCGGAGTGGGTCTGCAAGCATTGATTTTCATGGCTTGAAGCAGGAACTCCTCAAAGCCTTCAGATGTATCGGCGTATCCCCATGCTCAAAAGAACTGCACTCCTAGTTATCAGGCTCTATCAGAAGATGCTGTCGCCGCTTCTGCCATCCGCTTGCCGTTTTTATCCCTCCTGTTCCGAGTATTCCCGAGATTCAATAACCAGGCATGGGTTTGTCAAGGGGGCATGGCTTACCCTGGTCAGGCTTTGCAAGTGCCATCCGTTTCATCCGGGTGGTTTTGATCCAGCACCTTAAATGAGAATAGAACTGGAGTCATAATGGAAAAACGTGCCTTTCTTGCGGTAGTTCTTTCGATTGTCGTTTTCTACGTATTTTCGATGGTTTTGGGACCTGATAAGAAACAGGTGACTCCTGTTTCAACGCAGAACGTGTCTCCTGTATCCACTCCTGCTGCTCAATCAACCCCTACCGTATCTCCGCTGGTACCTTCTTTGCCGCAAACGACTCCAGTTGCGGCGCAGGAGAAAGACGTCAGGGTCGAAACCGATCTCTATACGGCGGTCTTTTCCTCCCGTGGGGCGGCGTTGAAGAGCATGACCCTTAAAAAGTATCGTGAACAGAACAGCCCCAGCGCCAGCCAGGTTATTCTTGGAAGCAACGCAGACCCCGCCTTGTTGAACTTTTCAACCAGGGCAATCGGTTTCAATCTTTCCGCCAGTGCCAATTATGCGGCTGATGTCGACTCGCTGACTGTGTCCGGAAAAGAAAGTCGCCAGCTTGTCTTCAGTTATGTTTCAGGCCAGGGGTTTACTGTTCGTAAGATCTACAGTTTTGAGGCAGGTTCTTATGGCGTCAAGCTTGAAACACAGGTCTTGAACAACTCCGCGGCGCCGCTGGTCGGCACCATTCAGCAGGTGATGACCTACCCTTCTGAAGCAAAGGTGAAAGACAATCGTTTTGACACGGCTGGTTCCTATCTCTATTCAGATAATTCTCTGCATTCCGATAAGGCAAAAGACGTTGCTACTGCATCCAAAAGGTACGACAAGAATGTTCAGTGGGCCGGTTTTGCCGACAAGTATTTCCTGAGCTCCCTACTCGCTGATAAGAACAGCATCGCCTCGGTGGAGTTGAAAAAGAATGCCGCCGGCTTCCTGGAGTCGGTTGCCAGTTCTTCACAGCTTACCATCAACGCCGGACAGTCGGTCAGCGTGACCAATCGTCTGTTTGTTGGCCCGAAGGATATCGATATCCTCAAGGCTCAGGGTAATGAACTGGTCCAGTCCCTTGACTTGGGATGGTTTGCGGCCCTGTCCAAGCCCCTGTTGTATTCCCTCAAGTTCTTTTATGGCTATGTAGGCAACTACGGACTCGCCATTATTATCATCACCATCATCCTCAAGGCCTTGTTTTTCCCGCTGACCCACAAGAGCTACAAGTCCATGAAGGATATGCAGAAGATCCAGCCAAAGATGGCGGCTCTTAAAGAGAAATACAAGAATGATCGTGACGCCATGAACAAGGCGGTTATGGAGCTTTACCGCGAACATAAGGTCAACCCGATGGGTGGCTGCCTGCCGATGGTTGTACAAATTCCGGTTTTCTTCGCTCTTTACAAGGCGCTGATGTTTTCCATCGAGCTGCGTCACGCACCGTTTTTCTTCTGGGTTACCGACCTGGCTGACAAGGATCCCTACTACATTACGCCGGTGATCATGGGCATCAGTATGTTCGTACAGCAGAAGATGACACCTTCGCAGATGGACCCGATGCAGCAGAAGATGATGCTGGCGCTGCCGGTAGTGTTTACCTTCATGTTCATCAGCTTCCCTTCCGGGCTCGTTCTGTACTGGCTGGTAAATAATATACTGACTATTGGACAGCAGATGTATATCAACAAGTTGGTCAAGGACTAGGGTATGTATCTTGAGGACACCATAGCCGCCATAGCCACTCCGGTGGGGTGTGGCGGTATTGGTATCATCAGGGTCAGTGGGCCTGATGCTTCCAGTATTGCGGAGAAGGTCTTTATAAAGCAGGGAAACGGTGGCCTCGAAAGCCACCGTTTTTATTATGGCCGGATTATTGATCCCGTGGACGGCTCCCTGATTGACGAAGCAATGGGTGTGCTGATGCGTGCTCCGCGCTCCTATACCCGGGAAGATGTGCTGGAGCTGCATTGCCACGGTGGCTATTTGATCGTTCAGCGGGTGCTGGATGCCTGTCTTCGGGCAGGAGCCCGTCTTTCCGAGGCCGGCGAGTTTACCCGCAGGGCCTTTCTCAATGGCCGTATTGACCTTTGTCAGGCGGAATCGATCATCGACCTGATCAATAGCCGTACCGAGATGTCGCTGGCCTTTGCCCAACAGCAACGTGAAGGTGCGCTTTCCGTGCGACTCGGCGAAATTACGGGCTCCCTCCGGCACGCCCTGGCCCTGATCGAGGCATTTATAGATTTTCCGGAGGAAGACCTGGATGCAGCCACCCTGGGTCAGATAGAATCCTTGGTTCAGCGCAGTCGCGAGGGGCTTGCCGCCTTGCTGGATTCTTATGCCCATGGAAAGGTTATCCGCGATGGTATCTCCGTGCTTCTGGCCGGTAAACCCAATGTGGGCAAATCGAGCCTGCTGAATGCGCTGACCCTTGAGCAGCGTGCGATTGTTTCTCACATTCCCGGCACTACCCGCGACATCATCGAGGAAATCATCAACATCGACGGTTTGCCGGTCCGGATTATCGATTCGGCCGGTATCCGTGAATCACGCGATGAGATCGAACAGGAAGGCATCCGTCGTTCTCTCGAAAAACTGGCCCTGGCCGATCTGGTGCTGTTTTTGGTGGATGGTTCCGCCCCAATGGACGATCAGGACCGGGACCTGTTGCAGGCAATTGCCGGCAAACGCTTTATATCGGTTGTAAACAAGGGTGATCTGGCACATGTTCTGGATGCGGAGGAACTCCCCGGCGAAGCCCCCATCGTCCGCATATCCAGCAAGCAAGGCAGCGGTATTGAAGAGCTGCGTTCGGCCATATTCAACTGTTTTGTATCCGAGCAGGTTCTGACATCACGTGATCATGTGGCCGTAACATCTTCTCGCCACCGTGATATTCTCAACCGTGCGTTAGACGGGCTGGATGGTTTTTACGCGCAATTTAATGCGGGCGCTTCAGGAGAGCTACTCTCCATCGATCTGCGCCAGACCCTGACGGCAATCGGTGAAATTACCGGTGAAACAACGCCAGATGCGATTCTCGATATCATCTTCTCTTCGTTTTGTATTGGAAAGTAACCAGCATGTTTCACGTGAAACATAGGGACAGATATGCACAGTTACGACACGCTCTATGATGTAATCGTGGTCGGCGCCGGCCATGCCGGATGTGAGGCCGCCCTGGCGGCTGCCCGCATGGGTTGCCGCACCCTGATGCTGACCATCAACCTGGATGCCATTGCGCTCATGTCCTGTAATCCGGCCATCGGCGGTCTGGCCAAGGGGCACCTGGTCAGGGAGATTGACGCCCTGGGCGGGGAAATGGCCAAGAATATCGACGCAACCGGGATCCAGTTTCGCGTCCTGAACACCCGCAAGGGTCCGGCCGTGCGCGCCTCAAGGGCTCAGGCGGACAAGCAGCTGTATCGTCTGCGCATGAAGCGGGTGCTGGAACAGCAGGAGAATCTGTCGCTCAAGCAGGGAGAAGTAACGGCCCTGTACATGGAGGGAAGCGACCTGCGCGGTGTCGATACCCGCTCCGGTATCCGCTTTCTCGGCAAAACGGTGGTGATTACGACCGGTACATTCATGCGTGGTCTGATTCACATCGGCTTGACCCATTATCCGGGGGGGCGGGCCGGAGACCTCCCCTCTCTGGGCTTATCCGACCAACTCCGCGACTTCGGTTTCGAGGTCGGCCGTCTGAAGACCGGCACACCGGCACGGCTGGACTCCCGGACCATCGATTTCTCCCGTTTGGAGGCCCAATTCGGCGATGATCCGCCGCTCCCCTTTTCCTACAGCACCAGCTCGATCACCATGCCGCAGGTGCCGTGTCATATTGCCTATACCAATCCGCGTTCCCATGACATCATTCGCTCCGGTCTGGACCGGTCACCGCTCTATGCCGGCATCATTGAGGGCATAGGACCGCGCTACTGTCCCTCCATAGAAGACAAGGTGGTTCGGTTTCCCGAGAAGGATCGCCATCAGACCTTTATTGAACCGGAGGGTCTGGAAACGGTCGAGGTCTACCCCAGCGGCATGTCCACATCGCTGCCGATCGATATCCAGATCCCGTTCTACCGATCAATGGAGGGCTTGGAGCGAGTGGAGATCATGCGCCCTGCCTACGCGATTGAATATGATTACGTGGATCCGATCCAGTTGCATGCCTCGCTGGAGACAAAGCTGATCCGCAATCTGTATCATGCCGGCCAGATCAATGGCACATCCGGTTATGAAGAAGCGGCCGCTCAGGGGCTGATGGCTGGTATCAACGCCGCTCTGCGGGTTCAAGATCGTGAACCGCTGCTGCTCGGACGCAGTGAAGCCTATATTGGGGTGATGATCGACGACCTTGTCACACTCGGTACGAAAGAACCCTATCGTATGTTTACCTCGCGGGCCGAGTATCGACTGTTATTGCGCGAAGATAATGCGGATCTGCGTTTGCGGGAGAAAGGGCATGCCGTCGGTCTGTTGCCTGATTTCTTGTATTCCGCCTACCTTCGTAAGCTGGAGCTGATTGCAGCTGAACAACAGCGCATTGCAACAACGCGCTTGAGTATGAATGAACGGGAACAGGCCTATCTGGATGAACATGATCTGGGAGAGATCCAGAAAGGTACTTCACTCGAGCAGCTGCTGAAGCGCCCCGAAATTACCTACAACGAACTGGCCAAGTTTGACGATGTTTCACGTGAAACACGAACAGATGTGCGGGAACAGGTTGAAATACAGGTTAAATATCACGGCTATATCGAGCGGCAACTGGAACAGATTGAACGCGCCCGTGGAGTGGAAAATACCCGTTTGCCCGCTGAGCTGGATTATTCCGGCATCGCGGGGTTAACAACCGAGGTGCGCGAGAAGTTGAATAAATTCCGGCCCGATACCCTTGGTCAGGCGTCACGGATCCCGGGCGTTACACCGGCGGCAATCTCGGTTGTTTCGATTGCCCTGAAGGCGAGCGGTTGGAAGGCCTCCAATGGTGGCAAGTCATGATTCGTCCTGCGTTGGAACAAGGTTTGTTGGAAATGGGGCTGCAGCTCTCCGAAGAGCAGATTCGGTTGTTTGAACTGTTTAGTGATGAGCTGAAAAAATGGAATCGAAAGATCAACCTGACATCCATATGTAAAGATGCTGACATTGCGGTAAAGCATATCATCGATTCTCTCCTGCTTGCCAGACAGGTGAATGATGCGGATTACGTATTGGATATCGGTTCCGGGGCCGGCATCCCGGCAATTCCGTTGAAAATAACACACCCTGCCCAGCGCATCGTATCTGTCGACGCCGTGGGAAAGAAAATACTATTTCAACGGCATGCTGCCAGAGTGTTGGGTCTGAAAAATTTCGAAGCGCTGCACTGCAGGGTGGAAAATCTTCATGCTACCCATGCTGGTAGTTTTGACCTGATAACGTCGCGTGCCTTTTCGAGTCTGGAAATGTTTGTTGGGTTGGCGTCTCCCCTGCTCAAAAAGGGTGGTCGGATAATTGCCATGAAAGGTCCCCGGGTGGATAGTGAGTTTGTTCAGGCTGAAGAAGGATTGCGTCGACTGGGGTTTGAAATCAGTTCTGTTGACGCCTATTCCCTGCCAATGAACAAGGGAGAACGAACTTTGGCGACCATTATTGCCGCAAATGCCCGTGGATAGGGTGTTTGTGAGGTGAACTCCAAAAATCGATTCTAAGGCGATTAAATGATATTGATAATGTCAGACCCTGTCTAAATTGAGTTTATGGATTATGGGCCAAAATTGGCCGTTTTTGGCGAAAAGAGCTGTTTTGCCCGCTTTTTGAGACAGAATGAAGTTGCAGGGCAGGAGATTCTGAATTAAAGTGACAACACGTTACGTGAGTTACTCTCAGGAGGAGATCAGCCAATGAAAAAAGTTATCTGTATGTTGATAATCGCCGCGCAGCTTTCAGCATGTGCGACGTATAAGAACCAGGCTGTCTCATTCAGACCACCCGACGCCTACGACAATTATCAGAATACCTATGGGATACTGGTCGGTGCAGAATCGTTTGCCGATTCCAAGGATGCCGAGAAGGCCTTTGGTTTTAGCCCACTGGCTGCCGGACTTTTGCCGATCCAGGTTGTGATTGATAATAAAAGTGGTCAGGGTATCGAAGTCGTTTCCGGGCAAACCTTTCTGATTGACAATTCGAACCGTTACTGGAAGGCGCTTACGAATCGCGAAGCTGTCGTCAGGCTGCAAAAGGCAAGCGAGGGCGGAGCGATTGGCGCCGGCGCCGGCAAAGGTGCCGCATACGGGGCAGCTGCCGGAGCACTGTTGGGGCTGGCAATTGGTATCGTATCCGGACGGGATGTGGGGTCTGCGGTAGTTAAGGGCGGTGTGCTTGGCGGGGCTGGTGGAGCTGTCGTCGGAGGTGCCAACAAGGCTGGCGATGAGCAGCAACGTGAAGCGAAAATTGCCGAAGATATCCGTGAAAAGGGCGTTGAAGGCAAAATAATGTCAACAGACTCCTTGGCAAGCGGCTTTATATTTTTTCCGGGAGAGGCCACATCCGCCAGGGAATTACGGTTGCAAGTCAGGTTTCGCAGTGATGGAAGGCTTCAGACGCTCAATCTGAAACTGAAATAGGATGGAAGTCCGTATCTGATGCAGCAGGATACTGGAGAGGAAAACGAAGACGGAATGAATTCTTCAACGATGACACCGAGAGCTTTAACACGTGGACTGAGAATTGAGCGGGATGAGGCACTACAGCTACTGACAGGCGATGATCTGCTGGCACTTGGTTCGCGAGCTGACAAAATACGTCGCTCCCTGCACCCGGAAAACAGGGTCACCTTTGTCATTGATCGCAATATAAACTATACCAATATTTGCGAAACCAAATGCTCGTTCTGTGCCTTCTATCGCGATAAATCCGCCGCGGACGCCTACCTGCTGGATGAGGAAGCAATTTTTGACAAGATCGATGAGCTGGTCCGACAGGGGGGGACGCAGCTACTCATGCAGGGGGGGCTGAATCCCGAGCTGACCATTGATTATTTTGAAGCGTTGTTTCGCAAGATAAAAGCCCGCTTTCCGACAGTTCAAAACCACTCCCTTTCACCGGCCGAGGTGGTCTGTATTGCGACCAATTCCGGGCTGAGCATCGCTGAAACCATCTCCCGCTTAAAGAATGCCGGACTTGATTCGATCCCTGGTGGTGGTGCGGAAATACTGGTCGATGAGGTGCGCGGCAGTATCTCCCCTAAAAAAATCGGCTGGCGTCAGTGGGCGGATGTCATGCTCAAGGCTGCTGGTCTGGGTATGTCGACAACCGCGACGATGATGTTCGGCAGTTGCGAAAAGCCGGCAGATATTGTCGAACACCTCTTCCGGATACGTGAACTGCAGGATGCGGGCGGTTCATTTACGGCTTTCATCCCCTGGACCTACCAACCGGGAAATACCGAACTGGGCGGTACAACCGCCAGCGGTGTGGAATACCTCAAGGTGCTGGCCCTGTCGCGCATCGTGCTGGATAACGTTCCCAATCTACAGGCCAGCTGGGTTACCCAGGGGGCAAAGATGGCGCAGGTGGCGCTCTTCTTTGGTGCCAATGACCTGGGAGGGACCATGCTGGAGGAAAATGTTGTCGCCGCTGCCGGTTGCAGCTTCCGCATGTCCTGCGAAGAGATGATCGACCTGATCCGGGCGTCCGGGTTTCAACCGGCCCAGCGCAGTACAACCTATACTATTCTAAAGGAGTTTACGGTTTGACGCCTTTTACGAAGTCCGAGTGTGAAATTGTAACCAAGGCCGAACGACTGTCCGAGGTGGCCGCTATCCTCTGTCGTCAGACCGAGGTGGCGGTCGACCTGGAGATGGATTCGCTTCATCACTACCAGGAGAAGGTCTGCCTGATGCAGGTATCAACCCGCAGCGAGAGTTGGCTGATCGATCCCCTGGCATTGAAGGATCTGTCGCCCCTGGCCGCGCCCCTGGGAGATCCGCGCATCCTGATCGTCATGCATGGCGCCGACTACGATATCCGCTCCCTGCACCGCGATTTTGGCATAGAGGTGCAAAATCTCTTTGATACCATGCTGGCCTCACGTTTCTTGGGAATCACCGAATTTGGTCTGGCCGCCCTGCTCAAGGCCCGTTTCGGCATCGAGCTGAACAAGAAGTATCAAAAAGCCGACTGGAGCAAGCGGCCCTTGAGTCGCGAGATGAGTGCCTATGCCGCCGCGGATACCTCGGACCTGCTTGCGCTCTATGACCAGCTCAGCGCGGAACTGATTGAAAAGGGTCGCTTACCATGGCTGGAGGAAGAGTGCCGCCTGCTCTGTCAGGCGCGGGTAACCGAAAAAGAGGGACCTTTATTCATCTCATGCAAAGGCGCCGGAAAACTCAAGGGGCGCAGTCTGGCGGCCCTTGAGGAGCTCTTGCAGTTGCGTGACCAGCAGGCGCGTGAGCTCGATCGACCGCCCTTCAAGGTCATCTCGGCGGAGACACTTTTGGAGGTGGCCGAGAAAAGGGCGCGTACGTTTGGTGACCTTTCCGGGATCAAGGGTATGACTCCGGGGCAGATTCAACGCTATGGGGAGAGGATGCTTGCGGCGGTTGCGCTGGCCCAGGCCTTGCCCGAGCAAGATCTGCCGCGTTTCCCACGCATGCGCCGGGAGGAGCCCAGCGACGGAAGCAAGGAGCGTCTCAAGCGCCTCAAACCCTGGCGGCAGCAGTTCAGCTCTCTACAGGGACTGGATCCGGGGGTGCTGGCTCCCAACTGGCTCCTGGAGGCGGTGGCAGAGGCGTATCCTGCCTCGGCTGTTGAGCTGGACGGTATTGCCGGGATGCGTGAGTGGCAGAAACGGCTCTACGGAGAGGAGCTGCTCCACGAGTTGACGGTTGGAGAGTAACGGGAGTCTTTGCATGAATCAGCCTTATCTGAGTATTGTCATACCGGTCTATAACGAAGAGTCTAACCTCGTACCGTTGATGGAGCGCCTCTATCCTGTCATGAGCGCTATTGGGCGCCCGTTTGAGATCATCTTCACCAACGACGGTTCCCGCGATCGTTCACTGGAAATCCTGCGCCGGATGGTGCAGCAGTATCCCGGTGTGCGGGTGCTGGAGTTCAATGGCAACTTTGGTCAGCATATGGCTATTCTGGCCGCCTTTGAGGTGTCGCGGGGCGAGATCGTCATAACCCTTGACGCCGACCTGCAAAACCCGCCCGAGGAGATCCCCCGCCTGGCGGCCGAGATCGAAAAGGGTTTTGATGTTGTCGGTACGATCCGTCAGAAGCGGCAGGACAGCCTGTTTCGCAAACTGGCCTCACGGGTGGTCAATATCACCACCAACAAAATGACCGGCATGGAGATGAACGATTACGGCTGCATGTTGCGGGCCTATCATCGTAATATCATCGAAAATATCAACCGTTGCGGCGAGTCGACCACATTCATACCGGCGCTGGCCCAGACATTCGCATCCAACCCGACTGAAATCGAGGTTGCCCACGCCGAACGGGCCGCCGGCGAAAGCAAATATTCCCTCTACAAGCTGATCCGGCTCAATTTCGACCTGATGACCGGTTTTTCCGTGGTGCCGCTGCAACTCTTCGGGTTGTTTGGCATCCTTACCTCTGCCCTCTCGCTGGCCTTTGGCCTGTTCCTGCTGATCCGCCGCTTTATCGTCGGCGCCGAGGTGGAGGGGGTCTTCACCCTCTTTGCAATCCTCTTCTTCTTCATCGGCATCATCATCATGGGCATCGGCATCGTCGGTGAATATGTGGGCAGGATCTATCAAGAGGTCAGGAAGCGACCCCGTTTCGTTGTCAGGAGGAGCTACGGATTTGATGAATAACGACATCGTCGTCTGTGCCTATCACAACGTCGGCTATCGCTGCCTGGAGGAACTGCTGGCTCAGGGCGCGCGCATCGCCTTGATCTTCACCCACGAGGATTCTCCGACGGAGGAGATCTGGTTTCGGTCCGTGCGTGAGCTGGCGGAGCAGCACGGCATTCCTTATGTGACCAGCGACATCAATTTGCCGGAAAACGTGGAGCGGGTCCGCTCCCTGGCTCCGGCGTTCATCTTCTCTTTCTACTACCGCAACATGATCAGCGCGGAGCTGTTGGCCATCCCCCGCCTGGGCGCCCTGAACCTGCACGGTTCGTATTTGCCCAGATATCGCGGCCGGGTACCGGTCAACTGGGCCATAATCAACGGCGAAACCGAGACCGGTGCCACCCTGCACTACATGGTGGCGAAACCGGACGCCGGCGATATCGTCGATCAGGAGCGGGTCGAGATCGCCTTCAGCGACACGGCCCTGGATCTTTTCGGCAAGGTGACCGATGCTGCGGTGCGTGTCATTGCTCGTGCCTGGCCGTTGCTGCGCACCGGCCAAGCCGCGCGTCTGCCGATGGATCTGTCCAAAGGGAACTACTGCGGCGGTCGCAAGCCGGCTGACGGCTTGATTGACTGGACCCAGAGCGCTGTGCGGATCTACAACCTGATCCGCGGAGTTACGCACCCCTATCCGGGGGCCTTTACCTGGCTTGGTGGGAAAAAGCTCACTATCTGGCAGGCCTGGCCGGTTGAAGGCCAGGGTCAGCCGGGACAGATTATGTCGCAAAGTCCCTTGCTGGTTGCGACCGGTCAGGGTGCCCTGGAAATCAGGGCATTGCAGTTTGAAGGCGGGCAGGAATGCACCGCCGCAGAGTTTGTCACCAATTATTCAATGCCAATCACATCATTTCAGGAGAATCCATGAAAGTCCTTATTCTCGGCGTCAACGGTTTTATCGGCAATGCACTCACCCACCGCATCCTCACCACCACCGACTGGGAAGTCTTCGGTCTCGATATGGCCTGCGACAAACTGGAACGGTCGCTGGGGGATCCGCGTTTCCATTTCTTGGAAGGCGACATCACCATCAACAAGGAATGGATCGAGTACAATATCAAAAAGTGCGATGTTGTCCTGCCGCTGGTGGCCATCGCCACACCGGTCACCTATGTCAAGGATCCGCTGCGGGTCTTTGAGCTGGACTTTGAGGAAAACCTCAAGATTATCCGCCTCTGCCACAAGTACAACAAACGGGTCATCTTCCCCTCCACCTCCGAGGTCTACGGCATGTCGCCGGACACCGAATTTGACGAAGAGAATTCACCGCTCATGCTGGGACCGATCGCCAAGGAGCGCTGGATTTACTCCTGTGCCAAACAGATGCTCGACCGCGTCATCTATGCCTATGGCAATCACAAGGGACTCAAGTTTACCCTCTTCCGCCCCTTCAACTGGATCGGCCCCAAACTGGACAGCATTCATACCGCCAAAGAGGGCAGCTCCCGCGTCCTAACCCAGTTCCTCTACGACATCCTGGCCGGAGAACCGATCCAGCTGGTGGACGGCGGCAACCAGCGCCGTTCCTTCACCTATATCGAGGATGGCATCGATTGCCTGATGAAGATTATTGCCAACGAGAACGGCTGTGCCGACGGCAAGATCTTCAATATCGGCAATCCGGCCAACGACCTTTCGGTCAAGGAACTGGCCCATAAGCTGCGCGACATGGTGGCCGAGTTCCCGCTCTACCGCGAGAAGGCCGAAAAATGCGTCATCGAAGAGATCAGCTCGGATACCTTCTACGGCAAGGGCTACCAGGACATGCTGACCCGCGTCCCGTCTGTCCGGCGCGCCAAGGAATGTCTGGGATGGGAGCCGGTGACAACCGCCGACGAGGCCCTGCGCAAGACGCTGGAATTTTATCTGGTGGATGAACGGGAGAAACTAAGCGAGTTTCTCTAAGGTCTGACCAACGCGGAGTGACGGAGCACACGGAGAGGACCTGCCATTCCATGCCTGATCTGGAAGCCACACGACATACTCATTTCGGCAGGATCGGCACGGTTTCTCCCCTATCCCGTGCTTCAACACGCTCCGCGGGTTTCACCCTGATCGAGATGGTGGTCGTGCTGGTGGTGATCAGCATGGTGATGATGCTGGTCATTCCGCGTTTGCCATCGTCGGACAGTGAAAACCTGAAGACATCGGCCCGTACCCTGGCTTCGACACTGCGTTACCTGCAGGACCGGGCCGCCACGGGCCGGACCACCTACTACCTGCATCTGGAACCGGGTACGGACACCTTCAGCATCCAGGAGGCCGGTGGTGATGGTAACGAGAAGGATCCCGGCGATCCGCTGCTGCAAAAGCGTCCTGTCAGTGAAGGCATCGTTCTTGCGGACATATATGTTCCGCGTCTGGGTAAACTCAAAGACGGCAAGGTCAGGCTGACTATCGGCATGGGCGGACTGCGGGATTTTGTAATCATCCATCTGCGATCTGCCGACGACAAGTTTTGGACCGTGATGGCCTTTCCGGCCAGCGGTAAAGTCAAGCTCTACGAAGGATACCGGGAGGATGCGCTGTGAGGCGGTCATCTTCAGATGGATATCGGCACCCGGCTGGTTTTACACTGCTGGAGGTGATGGTCGCGCTGGCGATCATGGCCGGTGTCATCACGACGGTCCTCGGGTCGGTCAATTACCATCTGGGAATCATCGCCAATGAACGGGACAGTACCAACCTGACCCTGCTGGCTCGGACACGGATTACGGAACTTGAGCAAGGGGTGATACCGACCAAGAGCGAAGGGACCTTTGCCCCCAACCACCCGGAGCTGGAATGGCATGCCGAACTGATCCCGACCGAGCTGCCCGGATTGAAAAAGCTGCAGGTCAGGGTCAAGCGTAGCGGTGATAAAGGGGAGTTGACGCTTGTGCGCTACATCGTCCCGAAATAAGGGCTTTACCCTGCTTGAAATCCTGATTGCCGTGGTGCTGTTGAGCATCCTGACAACGGCGCTGTATGCCAGCTACTTTACCGTGGTGCGCGCCCGGGATCGCTCGGCCGAAGGGATGGAATCACGACGGGAGCTGGGGGGCACCCTCGATCTGTTGCGTCGGGAGATCGATTCGGCAGCCTATGCCAGAAGCGACAAACGTCTGTTTTTGGTGGTGGAAGACCGGGACAACTTCGGTAAGCCGGCTTCCGCTCTGCTCTTGACCACACAGCCGCCCGTATCGGGTTCGGATCGCAAGGAATCCGGTATCATCGCGGTTGAGTACCGCTTGGTCGAGAAGGATAAAAGCCTTCTGTTGACGCGCAGCGAGCGGGATGTGGTCTACGATGCCTCTGAAGCAAAACCCTATCCGCAGATGGAGCGGATCAGCGCGTTTCTGGTGGAATGCTATGACGGCTCCAAGTGGGTTAAAAGTTGGGATACGGCCATAATCGGCTCCCTGCCGAAGATGCTGCGGATCACCGTGCAGGTTGAGGAACAGGGTAAGCCGCTGGAATTTTCCGTTCTGGCCACGCCCAGGGTGACACTGCCATGAGGGGCGAGAAAGGTTTCGCCCTGGTGCTGACCCTGGTGGTGACCGCCCTGATGGTGGCGGTGACCACGGAGCTGATTCATCAGGTCTATGTGGACACCTCGCTCAGCCGGAGCTTCCGTGACGGTCAGCAGGCCTCCTTACTGGCGGAATCGGGAGTCACCGGTGGCATCAAGCTGCTGCAACTCTCCCTGCCGGCGGGCTACAGTTCTCTTAACGATAAATGGGCCACACCGTTCAAGATGGACGACGAGACCGGTTCCATCGAGATCACGATCAGTGAGGAAAGCGGCAAGATCAACCTCAATGATCTGGTGCTGCCCAATGGCGACTACGAGCCTTTCACACGGGACGCACTCAAACGGATTGGAAAACGTCTGCAGATACCGGAGGATGCCTGGAACAATCTGGCGGCCTGGTTGAATACGAGCAAGCAGCCCAGCCGTTACGGTGGCGCGGTCAATTCGTACTATATGTCATTGAAGCCGCCCTACAGCATCCGCAACGATAAACTGGCGACCCTCTCGGAACTGTCGCTGGTGAAAGGATTTACGCCGGAGATTGTCGCCAAGCTGCGCCCCTTTGTGACCATCTTTGCCTCCGCCCAGGGCGGCGCCCAGCTGGGGATCGTCTCCAAGATCAATGTCAACACCGCGCCAAAAGAGGTCATTGCGGCCCTGGATGAGCGCATCGACGACCGCTTGGCCGCTCAAGTCCTGGAAACACGGCGCGTGACACCCTTTGCGATGGTGTCCAATCTGTCGAGTGTCTCTGGTTTTGACGCCGTCATTGCAACCGGGCTGGAAGGCCATGCAACCACCAAGGGCGCCGTCTACCGGATCACCTCCGTATCGCGGGTAAAAGAGACCGCCCGGACAGTGGAATCTGTGATACGATTGGCGGACGGAACGCCGGAAACTCTCTTGTGGCAGGAATACTGAAAACATCAAAACGGGATTACCATGGAATATGTGATCATCAAGGTTGAAGAGAGCCGTGTACTGGCTGCCTGGTTCGATATTTCCGGGCGATCCGCCGGTTTTAACGGATTCGCATCATTTGATTGCGACAATGGGAACAGCATGCCGCAGATTGCCGCACAGATCGCCGAGCGGCTGAAGAGTTCTCCGCGGATCGTGCTCTGTCTCCCTCCGGCGCTCTTTGCCCAGCGAACCGTGGAGTTGCCGCTGAGCGATCTGCGCAAGGTGCGCGAGGTCCTGCCCGGCCACCTGCAGGGTGAGATCGCCCTGGCAGTTGAAGAGGCGGTCTTCGATGTCCTGCCGGCAGCGGATGGCCGATTTTTGGCGCTCTGGGCCAAACGGGCCGAGATCTCCCAGGCCATCGATATCTTCAGGGCGGCCGGCTGTGAACCGCAGATCGTCACATCCGCCCCCCTGGCCTGGAGCAGGCTGCCCGAGATCCCCGATTACTGCGTCGTCTCCGACGGCTCGGCCCTGGCGGTGATTGCCCAAGGGCGACTATCATACGTGCGTGCCCTCACGGGAGAAGCCCCGCACAGGCAGGTGACCGAAACCATCGCGGCCCTGGAGCTGTCCGGCGTGATCCTCCCGTCGCGGATGGTGCTCTTTGGCGAGCTGGCCACGCACCGTGCCGAGTTGGAGGGACTGACCCCGGCCGTGGAATGTCTTGAGCTTCCCGACAGCCTGGTGCCGCTCTTCAAAACCGAGGCCGCGTTTCAGGAGCTGGCCGGCATGTATGCCGTCGCCCGCGCCGCCCATGAGGGGATGGTAGCGGACTTCCGCCGCGGTGATCTGGCCTGGACGGCCGGAGATGCCAAGCTGCGTAAGAAACTGATCCGTACCGCTATCCTGGCGGCCGTGGCCGTGGCACTGCTGTTTATCTCCAAGGGGCTGCAATATCGGGCCGCCAAGGCCGATCTCGCCTCGCTGAACCGTTCCATCGCGGTCATGTACAAGGAGATCTTTCCCAACCGGGCCAAGGCGGTCGATGAGTTGGCCGAGGTCAGGGGTGAAATCAAAAAACTGACCGGAGTCGAGAGCTCCGGCTCGGTGCTGGATTGCCTCAGAAAGCTGGCCGAGGCAAAAGGGGCGACCATCAACGGACTCTACGAAGCGGAACTGGAGGGGCGCACCCTGCGGGTCAAGGGCGATGCCCGTTCTGCCCAGGCGGTCAACGATTTCAAGACCGCCCTGGCAAGTCTGACGTCGACATCGGAGCTGGGAGAAATCAAAAGCCGTCCCGATGGTAGTGTTGGTTTCTCGCTGACCGCCACTCTCAAGGAGAGTCCCAAATGAGCTATATCACCACTGTCCGGGAAATGTGGAACGGGCTCGACAGCCGCAGCCGCCTGACCTGCGGATATCTGCTGATCGCCCTGTTGGCGGTGGTCATGGGATGGTCGGCGCTCTCCGCGCAAACGTCGGCTCTGGAACGTAAGCGTATTGCCCGCGAAGCCGTTCTCAAGGAACTGTTACCGCTCAAGGTCGCCTATCAAGCCGCCAAAAGCTCGTCGGACATGCTGGCGGGACGCATGGCGGCCCTGCGACCGGACGACTCTCCGGCCAAGATTATCGAAGAAATCGGCATCCGCGGTAAGGGGGTCAAGATCCTGCCCGCCAAGGGGGAGGAACGCCCCGGCATGGTTGAGGATGCGGCGGATGTGCGCATCGACGGGCTGACGGCTAACGAAGCGATCAACCTGATCTATCGGCTTGAGAAAGGCAACCGTCCCCTGGCCGTCAAGAAGGCCAATCTGCGGGTGCGTTTTGACGACCCTTCCCGCTTCGATCTGGCCCTAACGGTGGCGCTGCTCAAGCCGGCACCGGGACAGGCACGCTAATGCCGCGCTCGCGTCCGGTTCGGGTGGCGGGACTGGTCTGCGGCGCCCTGCTTCTGTTTGTTACCTGCATCTATCTGTTTTTCCCGATCGACCGTATCAATGCTGCTATCAATCAGACCCTGGCTTCGCAGGGGTTGACCCTCTCCTCCCCGGCCCATAAAACCATACTGCCCGGTCTGGGCTGGGACCGTCCGCAGCTCTCGTCCGAGCAGGGTGCCCTGCTCCGCTTTGACCGGCTGAAGATTCAACTGCGCCTGCTGTCGCTTTTGACCGGGGGCATCACCCTGGATACGCGTGCAACCCTTGGCAATGGGAGCATTGCGTTGGAGTATGGTCTCAACGGTAAGCAGGCCCTGGCCCTGCACGCCGACAAGATCGATTTCGCCGATATTCCTTTTTTTAAGAGTGTGCTGGCGGCCAAGGCCGGCGGCACGCTGTGGAGCGAGGGGGAGATCACACGTGCTGCGCAAGGCTTGAACGGCCAGTTGAAACTGACCATCAAGCAGTTGGAGTTCTCCGGTCTGAAACTGGGCGCCTTTCAGCTGCCCGATGTTTCGCAACTGGCCGCCCAGGGCATGATCCGGGTTAGCAATGGCAGCGCACGTCTGGAGAGTTTTTCGTTGCAGGGTGACGGTATCTATATGCGCCTGTCGGGTGCTATCCCCAGCGGAGCGAATGCCGCCACCGCACCGCTGGATCTGATTCTGGAGATCATGCCCAGGGCGGAGTTTCTCGAAAAACAGAAGCTGGTTTTCCTGCTGCTGGCCAAGTTCATGACCTCGCCGGGCGTCTACCGGGTACCGATCCGGGGCACACTGCTCAAGCCGGTAATACTCTAGTCCCCGACCGTTTGTTGGAGAAATGATGGCGCTGAAACTTGGACAACTGTTGTTGAAAGAAAAGATGATTACGCCCGAGCAGCTGGAAGAGGCGCTCAAAAATCAGATGGTCTACGGTATCCGCCTGGGAAGCAGTCTGGTGGAGATGGGCTACGTTGACGAGCAGGCCCTGGCCCGGCTCCTCAGCGTCAAGCTGGGTGTGCCCTGCGTTGGCCGCAAAGAATTGGCTGCAATTCCCACGCAACTGATCGAGAGTTTTCCGCGCAATCTGGTCAAGGCGCACCATGTCGTGCCCTTACGGCTTGAAGGCAAACGCCTCAGTCTGGCCATGACCGATCCTACCGATTTCAAGGCCATCGAAGAGATCGGTTTTGTCACCGGCTATGTGGTCGTGCCCTACATCGCCCCGGATGTGCAGATATCCTGGGCCCTGGCCAAATATTACCGGCTCAGCAGCGGACTGACGCGCTACCAGATGGTGGCCGGTCAACGCCCTCAAAAGGGGGCTGCCGCAGCGGCTCAACCGGCCACCATTACCATGCCGAGCTTCAGTGAGAGCGGTGAACTGCTCAATGTCACCATACCGGTCGAATTCGAAGGCTTCGCCCAGCTGCACGACGATGACCCGGATGAGTTCTACTGCTTGCCGGAGGATGTGAGCAGATACACGATCGACCGCCTTTCGCTGGATTTCGCCGCTGCCCGGAGCCGCGACGATGTGGCCAATGTCTTCATCAACTACCTGGGGCAGGAGTTCACCGCCGGCGCCCTGTTCATCGTGCGCGGAAACAGTGCCGTCGGCTGGCGCGCTATCACGGGCGGCACAATGGTCAGCGGTTTTGCCGAGCTGAGCCTCCTGTTGAGCAAGCCCTCGCTGCTGCGTGACGTGGTTGAAAGCAGGAGCTTTTCCATGGGGAGCCTGATCAGCACGCCCGAGAACCGGCAGATCCTCAAGGCCCTGAACATACGGCCGGAAACCTCGCTGCTGGCCCTGCCGGTGATCATGCTCAATAAGGTGGTGGCGGTCGTACTGGTCACGGCCGATATGGATGCCCTGGGCCGTCGCCTGGCCGAACTGCAGAAGCTGGTGCGCAAGGCCTCCCTGGCATTTGAGATGCTGATTATCAAGAACAAGATCCTGATGACATGAAGATTGGTCTGATGGGTGGCACATTCAATCCGGTTCATTGTGCCCACCTGCGCATCGCCGAAGAGGCCCGTGAGCTCTGTTCGCTCGATCGCGTGCTGTTCGTCCCGGCTGCCGACCCGCCCCACAAGCCGTTGGCCGGTGAGGTGCCGTTTACTACGCGCTGCGAGATGGTCAGCCTGGCGATTGCCGGCAACCCGGTCTTTGAGCTCTCCACAATCGAAGGAGAACGGCAGGGCAAGTCCTATTCCATCGACACGATCCGCGGTTATCGTGTGGAGCGCCCCGGCGACCGGTTCTTCTTCATCATCGGCAGCGACTCGTTTTTCGAGATCGGTCTTTGGCATCGCTACGCCGAGATCTTCCGCCTGTGCAGCCTGATCGTGGTCGAACGTCCGGGACGTCCCGTTATAGACCCGCTGCAGGCGCTGCCGGTTGCTATCAGGGGGGAGTTCAGGTATACTGACGCACCCCACAGACTGCAGCATAGCTCGGGTCAATCCGTGCATATCCTCAAGGGTCACCCGCTGGATATTTCATCAACCGGAATCCGCGGCCGCCTGGCTGCCGGAGACCCCATCACCGGTCTTGTTCCACCCGCTGTGGAAGCATATATCAAGAGTCAAAGGATCTATACCGAATGCCAGTGAAAAAAACGACGACAGCAGCAGAGAAAATGACCCTCACTTCAGAGGAACGCGCCCTGAAATGCGCAGAACTGGCCTTTGACAAAAAAGCCTACGATATTCGTGCATTGGATATCTCGCGGGTTTCTTCCATCGCCGACATCCTAGTGATCATTTCCGGCAGTTCGGATCGCCAGAATCAGGCCATCGCCGACAACATCCGCATCGGACTCAAGAAATTCGGCAAGGTCAACGACATCGAAGGGGCCAGCGAAGGCAAGTGGATCGTCATGGATTACGGCGATGTGCTGGTGCATATCTTCCAGCATGATCTGCGGCGCTACTATGATCTGGACGGACTCTGGAACATGGCCCCGGCACTGGAATTGCCGCAGGCGATTCGCGAGGCCCACAAGGAATCGGATTTTTGAAACTCCGTGTCGTATGGGTCGGCAAGAACCGTGACCCCTGGGTCAAGGAGGTCGTCGGCGAGTACGCCGGCCGCATCCGGCGTTATCTGCCCTTGGAGCTGAGCGAGGCCCGTGACGAGAAGGGCGCCGAGGCGGAAGAGATGCGTCGCCGGGAGTGCGAGCGGCTGGAAAAGCTGATTCCGCCCGGTGCCACGCTGGTGCTGCTGGATGAACGGGGCGAGCAGATGGATTCTCCCGGACTGGCCGCTTATATCGGCAAACAGCGCGACAGCGGCATCGGAGAAATGGTCTTTGCCATCGGCGGGGCCTACGGATTTTCGGAAGAATTCCGTCGCAGGGGCCGCCTGTTGGCCCTTTCCAAGATGACCTTCACCCACCAGATGGTGCGGGTCTTTTTGTTGGAGCAGATCTACCGGGCGTTCACCATACTGAATAACGAACCGTATCATCACTGATTACAAGCCGATCACGGAGCTCACGAAGGTTTAAGGAGGAGAATTCCTCAACGTTTTGCCTCCGATTTTCCTCAGTGTCCTCCGTGGTAGGGCTTTTAAGAATTCATGACTTGCTTTGTTGGAGGCTTTTTTTATGAAGAAACCACTCCTGCTGATGATTCTCGACGGCTGGGGGATCAACCCCAACCCGGCCCACAACGCCGTTGCCCTGGCGAAGACACCCAATCTGACCCGCCTGCTGGCCGAGTACCCCCACGTGCCGATCCACTGCTCCGGTATGGCCGTTGGATTGCCCGAGGGGCAAATGGGCAACTCGGAGGTCGGTCACCTCAACATCGGCGCCGGGCGGGTGGTCTACCAGGATCTGACCCGCATCAGCAAGTCGATTGTCGACGGTGACTTCTTCAGCAATCCGGTGCTGCTGGAGTGCATCCGAAAGACGAAGGCGGCCGGTGGGCGGCTGCATCTCTCCGGGCTGCTCTCGGACGGTGGTGTGCACTCCCACAATACTCACCTCTACGCCCTGCTGGAACTGGCCAAACGCGAAGGTCTGCAGGATGTCTTCGTGCATTGCCTGCTGGACGGCCGCGATACCCCCCCCCAGAGCGGCGCCGACTACCTGGCCCAGCTGGAGGCAGAAATCGCCCGTATCGGCTGCGGCGCGATCGCCACGGTCATGGGACGTTACTACGCCATGGACCGCGACAACCGCTGGGAACGGGTGGAGAAGGCCTACAAGGCCATGGTATGCGGCCAGGGGGAACAGCGCGCTTCGGCCCGGGAGGCCATCCAGCAGAGCTACGCCGTTGGCCTGCATGACGAGTTCGTCGTTCCGGCCGTGATCTGCCACGACGGCGCTCCCGTTGGCCAGGTCAGGGACGGTGACGGTTTCATCTTTTTCAATTTCCGCTCTGACCGGGCCCGCGAGATCACCCGCGCCCTGGGCCTGGATGGTTTCGACGGTTTCCAGCGCACCGAGCGCCCTGCCCTGTCAGGTTACGTCTGCATGACCGAGTACGACGCCACCTTCGGTCTGCCCATCGCCTACGGTCAGGAGGTGCTGACCAACATCCTGGGCGGTGTACTGGCCCAGGCCGGGTTGAAGCAGCTGCGCATCGCCGAGACCGAGAAATACGCCCACGTGACCTTCTTCTTCAACGGCGGAGTGGAGACCCCCTTCCCAGGTGAGGAGCGGGCCTTGATCGCCTCTCCCAAGGAGGTGGCCACCTATGACCAGAAGCCGGAGATGAGCGCCTTCCTGGTAACGGACAAGCTTCTCACGCTGCTGGACCAGGATCTGTACGACGTGATCATCCTCAACTTCGCCAACTGCGACATGGTCGGCCATACCGGCATCGAGGCGGCCGCCATCCAGGCGGTTGAAGCGGTCGATAACTGTGTCGGCCGGGTGGTGGACAAGGTTCGCGAGCTGGGTGGAGCGGTGCTGGTCACCGCCGATCACGGCAATGCCGAGCAGATGCGGGGAGAAAACGACGAGCCCTTTACCGCCCATACGACCAATTCGGTTTGGCTGGTCATGGTGGATGACAGCCGCAAAGGGGCTACACTGCGTGAAGGCGGGCGTCTGGCGGACATCGCCCCGACCATGCTGAAGATGCTGGGGATCGCCCAGCCCAAGGAGATGACCGGGGAGAGCCTGTTGTAATGGCGGGTACATTTGAATAGGTTTTGAAACTACAAAGCCGTCCGATTCAGCATTTGTCTGATCGGGCGGCTTTTTTTATTTTGGGGATAACCGCACCAATTCCGGGGGTGGCGGTGCCGTAAAATCCGGGGGTTAGCCCGCCGTGCTCATCCCCGGCTAATTTGCATCCGGCCCTCCTGGCCGGTAATTGAAAGCGGATTTTGCCCTGAAAGGGCAATGGATATTAGCCGTGGGTAGCCGTGGAACGGCAACCCACGGGAATGATAGTGCAACCAATAATGCAGCGCCCCGGTGGGGCGCGGGAAAGGCGACAATGCCATCAACCCATTTGAGTCTGCATTACCACGTGGTGTTCAGCACCAAGGAACGTCATCCCCTAATCGATCAGGAATGGCGAGAGCGTCTCCATGCCTATATCGGTGGGATTATTCGCAATCTTGGGGGTGTTCCAGAGTGCGTGGGAGGGACTGCCGACCATGTCCATCTGCTGATCGGCCTGAAAGCTACACATCGGCTGTGTGATGTGCTTCGGGATATCAAGGTTTCGTCCTCGAAGTGGATTCATGAGACGCAGATGTTACCGATATTCGGCTGGCAGGATGGGTACGGAGCGTTCACCGTCAGCGATGGTCGGCGCGAAGCGGTCAAGCGTTATATCCGGAACCAGGAAGCTCATCACCAGACGCGGGCATTTGAGGAGGAATACCTGACGTTTTTGCGGCAGGCCGGGGTGGAATTTGATGAACGTTATTTGTGGTGATATGTGTTCCGGGGGTTAGCCCGCCGGGCTCACCCCCGGCTAATACCCATCCGGCCTGCCAGGCCGGTAATTGAAAGCGGTTTTGCCCTGAAAGGGCAATGGATATTAGCCGTGGGTGGCCGCGGAGCGGCAACCCACGGAAACCGCGGTGAAAAAAATAATGCAGCGCCCCGGTGGGGCGCGGGATATTAATGGCGCGGTTGGCGGTGTGTGTTGTATATAAAGTAGCCGTTATTTGATGGGTTAGATTAGAAAGCCATCTGCGCCGCCAATATCGCAACGTCTTTGATGATGTCAAGACCATGCAGCGATTGGGGCTTGTGGAGAAGGATCCAAGCGGGCATTTTTATGTGCCGTGGGATGAGATCGATGCAACCTTCCGGCTGGCGGCGTAGGCAGTTGGATAAATGTTCCATTTGGCTGGATGAGTAGTTGAGCAATAAAATGAATGTGCATCTTTGACGACCTCTGGAATAAATTAGGCAGATGGAGCAAATAGCGAATGATATTCAAAGACATTGTCTCATTGGCAGACATTAAGTTCATACTGATCTTTACTTTCTTCCTATATCTATATTTCAGAAAGAAGCAGAAAGCCTTCTTAACTGTTGCGTTAGCGGGATATTTAGGTTTGTTCGTGGGTATTATTTTCGACTTGCAGAATAAAATGAAGGGACTTGTACTGATAATAGGGTTAGTCGCGGCAGTTGTATTGAGTTATAAGGAGCTAGATGCATTAGAAAAAAAAGGTATAGATGCAAAAAAGTTCTTAAACCCCGACTATATAGACCTTATTGTTTTGATCACGTTTTTTCTCATATGGACAATAATCCAACGAGTCTCGTAAATAAGAATACCAAGCAACGGACAGCCCAACACGCCACTAGAGCCGTCTCGCTGACGCTCGCGGCTCAGCGGCAAAGCCGTTAAGATGCAGTGCCACATAATGTCACAATCTCAGAAAGAGCTGCTTGCATTGCGGGGAAAAATCGTCATTGAGTACGATTGGGAGCAGGAAGAAGTATTGGAATTGAAGGCGGCAGAGGAGCGGGAACGGTGCCGTGATAGCGAGAAACCATCATAGACTTCACCGCAATTAGTTGGTAATCTGTTTTACCTCACTCCACACCAAGGACCATACCATGAAGATCGCACATATCCCCGCAACCAACCAGCAGTTCCCCATCGGCAAGATCGTCTGTCTGGCCCGCAACTACGCCGAGCACGCCCGGGAACTGGGCAACGAGACCCCGGCGGCGCCGGTGCTGTTCATGAAACCGGCTACCTCCGTCATCGGCGATGGCGGCACGGTCCGTATCCCCCCCTATTCCCAGGAGTGCCACTACGAGGTGGAGTTGGCCGTACTGATCGGCCGGGAGTGTCGAGCCGTCTCCGCCGAAACAGCCCTGGAATACGTGGCCGGTTATGCCACCGCCATCGACATGACACTGCGCGACGTGCAGAACCAGCTCAAGGCCAAGGGGCTCCCCTGGGAGATCGCCAAGGGCTTCGACAGCTCCTGCCCGTTGTCCGATTTTGTCCCGGCCGGGAGCGTGGCTGATCCGCATACGCTGCGCCTGCGACTTGCGGTGAACGGTAGCGTGCGCCAGGATGGCTGTTCCGCAGACATGATCCATCGCCTGCCGCAGATTATTGCCCATATTTCATCCATTTTTACCCTGGAGCCGGGGGATGTGATCCTGACCGGCACGCCGGCCGGGGTCGGCCCGGTTGTGGCCGGTGATGTCATGCAGGCTGAAATAGAGGGTGTGGCGCGACTCAACATACATGTTCAATAATTCAAGAAAGCATATATTGACAGATGGGATCGCCAGGCGGTATCGTGATTGGAAATCACCTGTGGAGGTTCCGAGATGGAAAACGAGAAAATCTGCCCTGGTTGCCAGGGTAAAATGATTCTGATGCCTGGTTGAGGCGGCCTCTTCTGGCGGTGCCAGAAGTGCGGACTCAGACTTTCCTACACGAACGGACAGTCGAAAAACTGCGGCTGTTCGTAGGCAGGGAGTGATAACGGGGCAGAGTTGACGCTGCCCCGTTTTTTTATGGTGCGCCAGGGTGGACCCTATGTTGCAAAGAAATCCTTTCGGGCACAAAAAACGAATTTCGCGCATGCTGCGGCTCCTGGCCCGCATCCGTCCCCACACCATGCCGGTCACCTACCGGCATAACCAGGTTGAACTCTTTTGCGATGGGGCTGCGTTTTTTCAGGGGCTGCTGGCGGCACTTCGCTCGGCGGAACGGATGATCCTGCTGGAGTACTATATCATCAGAAGCGATCAGAGCGGCTCGGCCCTGGCAAGGGCATTGATCGCGGCCGTACAGCGGGGTGTGCGGGTTCTGCTGGTCTACGATTACATCGGTTGTCTCGACACTCCTTCCGCGTATTTCAAAAATCTCTCCCAGCAGGGTATCGAACTGATACCGTTCAATGTCCCCTCGTTTAAGCGGGGAATTCACTGGTTCGACAGGCGTAATCACCGCAAGATGACCATTGTTGACGGAAAGCTGGCTTTCCTGGGCGGTTTTAATATCGCCGATGAATATGCCGGCGTTTCGGGGGGACCGGATCACTTTCGTGACCTGGGTTTCAGTGTCAGTGGCAGCGTTATGCGCGAGTTGATCGGTAGCTTTGGCGATATCTGGCTGATGGAGCGCGATGAACGCCCCGATCTGGCGGCTATCTGCGGGGGGCTTGAAGGCAGAAGGCATCCCGGGCAGGCCAATGTGGCGATCGTCAGCGGTGGCCCGCACCAGCGCAGCTCCCCGATCCGCAACACCTTTCGCTTCAACATCGCCTCCGCATCGGAGGATCTGCTGGTGGCCAACCCCTATTTTGTGCCCGGGCCGCGCATCATCCGCTCACTGTTGCGGGCTGCCAAGCGCGGCGTGCGGGTGCGCCTGCTGATGTCCTCGCGCAGCGATGTGCCTTTGATGCGGCTGGTGGGGCGCAGTTCCTACGGTATCCTCTTGCGGGGCGGGATAGAGATCTTCGAGATGGAGCGGGAACTGTTGCACGCCAAGGTCATGCTGGTCGATGGCGAGCGGGTGGTGATCGGCTCGGCCAACCTGGATCAACGCAGTTTTCATCGTAACTTCGAGATCAACTGCGTGATTGACAGCCGGACCTTTGGCGCCCAGGTCCGTAGAGAACTGGAGGCCGATTTCAGTGTGGCCCGGCGGGTGACGCTGGATGGTCATGAGGCGCGCGGAATTATGCTGCGCTTCCTGGAGTGGATCGCAAATCCGTTCAGTTGGTTTTTGTAGGACTAGCGTGTCTGATGAGCATGACCCGGAACCAGATCCGGACAGCAAGCGCCGTAATGGTTTCAGCCAAACGTCCATTGGCATGGCGTTCCAGGTGCCGCTGAAACCGGTGCAAATTGTGAGGGGTGACGTGGTCAGGGCCTGCACCCCTCTTGAAGCTGGCACGTGCATCCAGCCAGAAGAAAAGCTGCCAGATGTTGCCGGCCACGTGCCGGCCGGTGGCCCTCCAGAAAGCGCGGCGCCAGGCGGCCGGTTTGCCGTCCAGCAGGGTGCGGATGCCGTCCAGCAGGGGAAACAACTGCAATCTTCCGCTGACGCTGTTGCAGTGGTAGAGGCCGGGCAAGGCGCTGAAGAACTCCTGCCATTCGGCGGCAATGGCGTTGGTGATGATCGCGTTGACCACCTGCCGCTCGTAAAGCCCCTCCCGCTCAAAGCGGCGGGCGGATGTGGAGATCTCGGCCGGGAGTAAGCGCCAGGCTGCCTTTCCAACCACGGCGGTTGCCAGATATATATCCTCCAGAAAGGGGAGCGTACTGTCGAATCCACCCAGGCTGTCGAACAGGCTCCGGGGGAGCAGGAAACCCTGGTCGCCACGGATGCAGTCGGCGCGGTCCAGGTGGGCCTTTGCTTCATAGAAATAGTATGCCAGGGAGGGCCGGCTCTCCTGACGGCGAAAGCGCAGCCTGAATCGGGCGGCGACGGGATCCGTGGCCGCTGGCGACATCTTCCGGTATGCCGACAGGGCGCTCTGCAGCGCATCAACCCGGCTGAAGCGCGAATCGGCATGCAGGAACAGCAGCAGCCCGGCCTGCGCCCTGGCGGCAGCGGCGTTCATCTGCAGACCCCGCCCGCGCGGGGTCTCGATGGTCTCTACGGGAAAGGGTGCCGTGGCTCCCAATTCACGACAGAGTTGTTGTGAGCCGTCGCAGGAACCGCCGTCGCAGAATATGATCTCAAACCGGACACCTTCCTGCGCGGCAAGGTTGGCGAAGAGTGCCGGCAATTCGGCCGCCTCGTTGAGGATCGGCACGATCAATGAAATATCAAGGGGCGTTGAGGTCATGGGCGGTGACAGTGTATCCCAATGAGATGGTTTTGCAATCCGAAGATTGGCCCGGTCTGATCGACAGCCACTGTCACCTGGACCTGGAGCCGCTGTTTCCGCGTCTGGCTACGATTGTCAGCGATGCCCAACGGGCCGGTGTGACACAGTTCGTGGTGCCGGGGGTCCATCCCGCCGGCTGGGATCGCCTGGCCGCTCTGGCCAGCCAGCATGTCTGCGTCTTCCCGGCCTTCGGTATCCATCCCATGCATGCGGAATCTGCCGATGATGCGCACCTGGCGCGCCTGGCCGCTCTGGCACCATCCGGTGTGGCCATCGGCGAGATCGGGCTGGATCCGTCCTATTCGGCGACCCTGGAATGCCAGGAACGCGCCTTCCGCGCACAACTGCGCCTGGCGCTCTCCCTGGGGTTGCCGGTGTTGATCCACTGCCGCCAAGCATTTCAACGGACGTTGCAAATCCTGCACGAGGAAGGTGCCCGGCAGGTGGGCGGAATCATGCATGCCTTTTCCGGTTCATCCGAAATGGCCCGCGAGTTCATTCGAATCGGATTCGCGATCTCGATTTCCGGTATGCTGACCAGAGCAAATTCTGTCCGCTTGCCCAGGCTTGTGCGTGAGCTTCCGCTGGAGGCGCTGGTCCTGGAAACCGATGCGCCCGACATGACGCCGCAGCGCTATATCGGCCAGCCGAATCAACCGGCCTATCTCGTGGAGACGCTGCATGCCCTGGCGGGGATCAAGGGTGTGGACGCGCTTGTCGTGGCGAGGGCCTGTCGTGCCAACACCCTGAGGGTACTTTCCGGGATGACCCCATCTTGAAGGCTATATTTTTGCACGGCTCTGTGCTAGCATCCATCTCCGCAGAAACTACATCTCAGAAACGGAGTCGACCATGAAGGTTGCCATGCTGGTGCTTATGATTGTTTGTACGGGGCTTGAGGGGTGTGCCATGTTCACCGCCTGGAAGAGTATCCCGCCACCGGGTGGCTGCGATCAGTGTCACACCGTAGCGATCAGTACGAACTGGCAGATTTCCTATCAGGTGCCGACGGTTGCGGACGAACGCGGGCGCCAGTCATTTCAGACTCCGGAATATAATCTGACTCTGAAAGGGAAGCAGCAGTCTCCGATTGAAAGCAAAAAAGTCGAGGAACTTCAGTGCTTTGAATGTCATAAATCCCCGACGCCCGCACACCGTGAACGCAAGGGACGTTTCCACCACTGATCTTTTTGCTGTTTTTCTGGCAATTATCTGGCGGCAGCGCTTATTTCGGTGTATAGTTTCCGCTTCTTGGCTGTTAATTCTCGGGCGCTCCGCATAGCGTAGACAACTCCCTTGGAATCACTTGAAAAAAAACTTGACATTAATGTCCTCACGAGTATATTTGTACATCGATTTTAAAACCATGCGCATAGCGTTTAAATGGTAAATTCAAAAAATGAGGTGATGTAATGAAAAAGCTGATCTCGCTGACCCTGGTACTTGCTCTTGCTACTGTTTTCGCTGCTGGCTGCAAGAAAAAAGAAGAAGCTCCTGCTCCTGCTCCTGCTGTTGAGGCACCGAAGCCTGTTCAGGCTCCGATGACCGCTAAAGCTCCGGCTGCTGCTCCTGCTGACGCTGCTAAGCCTGCAGAAGCTCCTAAGGCTCCTGAGCACAAGTAATTCTGAAGTTACCTTCAGTATAAAAAGCCTGCGGATCTTCCGCAGGCTTTTTTTTATCCAGAATCTGGCTGAGGAGCGTTGAAATGCATGAGATGGCCATAACCCAGGGTATCATCGACATCTGTGAGCAGCATGCCGCCGGTCGCCGCGTTCTCGCCGTGGATGTGGAGATCGGTGAACTGAGCAGCGTGGTTCCGGATGCCGTAGAATTCTGCTTTGAGGCTTGCAGCCAGGGGACCCTGCTGCAGGGGGCCCGGATCAATATCATCCGCATACCGGGGAGCGGTCACTGTCTGGATTGCGGCGCCGATCTGCCGCTGACGACCCTGTTTGGTGCCTGTCAGCGCTGCGGCGGCTACCGGGTGACGGTGGTGTCGGGCGAGGAGATGCGGGTCAGGGAAATCGAGGTCGACGAATAAACCTGAAAAAGGATTTTTGGTCCACGAACTTCACGAAATAGCACGAAAAATTAAAGCATTAGAGCAGAACATCACCGCACCAAACAGGTGAGCCTATGATGTTTCTTATTGTAGTGGTTTCGTTCGTGATTTTCGTGTATTTCGTGGACAACTGCTTTTTATAGGATAAAAAAAGGGCGCTGCCATCATGGCAGCGCCCTTTTTACTGGTTAATCGTGTTGCTCTTAGTCGTTGAAGCCGAATCCTTCGGCAGACCTGTGGAACTGTTCCCAGTGTTCCGGAGAGCGATACAGGCTGGAAAGGATCAGCTGGCGCATGTGCAGGAACTCCTTGGGCAGACGGTCATACATCTTGACGAAAAGTTCCTCGTGGGAAACGATCTCTTCCTTCCAGACATCACGATTGACAGCCAGCAGTTCGTAGAACTGCTCACGGCTCACGTCCTCCAGCCCGGTCCAGTCAATGTCCTCGTAACGGGGCATCCAGCCCAGGGGGCTTTCTACGGCGGCCGCATGACCGTTGACACGCTCTACGATCCACTTCAGGATGCGCATGTTTTCGCCGTATCCCGGCCAGAGGAACTTGCCGTTGGCATCCTTGCGGAACCAGTTTACGCTGAAGATGCGTGGCGGTTTGGGGGTAGTCCGGCCAACCTGCAGCCAGTGGGCGAAATAATCGGCCACGTGGTAACCGGTAAAGGGGAGCATGGCAAACGGGTCGCGACGTACATTGCCGACTGCGCCGGTTGCTGCTGCGGTGGTCTCCGAGCCCATGGTGGCGGCCAGGTAGACGCCGAAATTCCAGTTGAAGGACTGGTAGACCAACGGAATTACGTTATTACGGCGGCCGCCGAAGACGAAGGCTCCGATCGGTACCCCTTTGGGATTTTCCCATTCCGGGTCGATGGAAGGGCACTGGCCCGCCGGTGAGGTGAAGCGGGAGTTGGGGTGAGCGGCGTTTCTGCCGCAATCAGGGGTCCAGGGGTTCCCCTGCCAATCCGTCAGCTGAGCGGGCTTCTCGTCGGTCATTCCTTCCCACCAGACGTCGCCGTCCGGAGTCAGGGCCACGTTGGTGAAGATCGTGTTGCCGGCGCAGGAAGCCATGGCGTTCGGGTTGGTCTTGACCGATGTGCCGGGGGCGACGCCGAAGAAACCGTACTCAGGGTTGATGGCGTAGAGCTGTCCATCCGGGCCGGGTTTGATCCAGGCGATATCGTCACCAACAGTGGTGATTTTCCAACCACTCTTGTTGAAGTTTTCAGGTGGTACCAACATGGCCAGGTTGGTTTTACCGCAGGCGCTGGGGAAGGCTGCGCCCAGATAGGTTTTCTCGCCTTCCGGAGATTCAACCCCCAGGATCAGCATGTGCTCTGCCAGCCAGCCTTCGTCCTTGGCGATTTTGGAGGCGATGCGCAGGGCCAGGCATTTTTTGCCCAGCAGGGCGTTGCCGCCGTAGCCGCTGCCGAAGGACCAGATAGAACGCTCTTCGGGGAAGTGGACGATGTATTTTTCCTTGTTGCAGGGCCAGGGCACATCTTTCTGGCCGGGCTCAAGCGGGGCGCCTACCGAATGCAGGCAGGGGACGAATTCGTCGTTACCGAGCACGTCAATGACGGCTTTGCCCATGCGGGTCATGATGCGCATGTTGACGGCCACATAGGGTGAGTCGCTGATCTCGACACCGATCTTGGCGATCGGCGAGCCGAGCGGCCCCATGCTGAAGGGGATCACGTACATGGTGCGACCCTTCATGCAGCCCTTGAAGAGCTTGGTCAGGGTTTCCTTCATCTCTTTCGGGTGCATCCAGTTGTTGGTAGGACCGGCATCATCCTTGGCGATGCTGCAGATGAAGGTGCGATCTTCGACGCGGGCCACATCGCCCGGATCAGAGCAGGCCAGATAGCTGTTGGGGCGTTTTGCCGGGTTAAGTTTCTTGAAAGTCCCACTCTGCACCAGTTGATTGCAGAGCGTGTCATACTCCTCCTGAGAACCGTCACACCAATGGATCTTCTCAGGTTCACACAGTGCTGCCGTTTCCGCAACCCACTTGACCAGTTGCGTGTTTGCAACTTCGTAACTCATACTCATTTGCTGTTTCCTCCCCACGATAGTGAACTTCTAAATAACGTAGAACGGGTCCATCCAAAACCGAAATGTTTATCCGCAATAAATAGCACGGAGGGGACCAAAATGCAAAAGCGTTTTATCATGCAGCACTAAAAAAAATCACGTTCTTGTGACATTCAGGGCCAGGAATATTCGCTTGTGGATGCTCGTGAGCATGCTAAAATAACCGTCGTTATTTTAGCCAGATTAAAGGGAGAATGCTTATGATCTGCCGTCCCGCACCATGGATATTGGCCCTGCTCTTCGGGCTTGTCGCGTTATTTCCCGTGTCGGGTCTGGCCGCGGAAGAAGGAAAATCCGGTGCCGATCCGATTGGCGAGAAGCCCGGGGGGTGGAATCTACAGCTGTCGCTCGGCTATCTTCCTTCCGCCGACCTCCGCGCTGCGCCCGGTGATGTTGGTATGAGTGACTACCGCTTGAAACTGGCCCGGGATATCAAGCTGGATCAGCACCTGACTCTGACGCTGGGAGGAGGTTACGGTTTCAAGCACCTGGATTCGCCATCCGCGGCCCCCCTTCCCCAGGATCTTCACTCCCTGTACCTGGAGGCGGGAGCCACGTACCGTACGACCGAGAAAACCTTTGCCAGTATAAAGCTGTATCCGGGACTGTACAGCGACTTCCAGGCAATCGGTAATGATGATCTGCGCCTGCCCGTTCTGGCACTGGGCGGACACAGCTTTGGAAACGGAATCTCGGTCCTCGGTGGCCTGGTCTACCGTTTCGGCTATCACGCCGGGCAGCTGATACCCATTTTGGGCCTGAGTTACCAGCCCAATGAGTATTGGCGGATCGATCTGCTCGCCCCGCGTCCGGGTATCAGCTATCAGGCATCGCGGCGCTGGCAGCTGTTTCTGGCCGGTGACTTTGCCAGCGATGAATACGAGCTCAAGGACCGTACATTTGGCGGCAAGGCCATCAGGTATAGCGACTACAAGGTCATGGGCGGGGTCCAGTACCTTCCGCTCCCCTCGGTCAAGATCAGCACCTCGCTCGGCTATGCCTTTGAGCGGAGATTTGTCTTCTATGATGGGAACCGCCCCGACCTGCGCATGGACGATACCCCTTTCCTGAAGCTGTCTCTGGATCTGGGGTGGTAGGATTTGTATGGCGGGTAAGCGGGCTGGTTGATGGGTGAGCCGCCAAGCGGGTGGCGGCTCATCGGTCCGATCGGGGATCAGCGTTGCAGCGGGAAGCCGTTGCGGTACCAGCCGACAAGGCCGTCCGTCATGTTATACACGTCTTTGTAGCCGTTTTTGGAGAGGAACTCCGCCGCGGGTTTCGAGCGTGCTCCGACGGCACAGTAGACAAGAATGGTTTTGTTGCGGGGCACTTCCTTGATACGCCGTTCGATCTCGTTGATCGGAATCAGGACGGTGCCGGGGAGCCGGGCCTGACTGTTTTCCTGTGGAGTACGGACATCCAGCAGAAAAATATTCTTGTTTTTTTCCAGCAGGTTCTTTGCTTCACGGGATGAGATATCCTGCGTAGCGGCAAAAGCCAGTGAACAGACCATGCAGAGCAACAGTACCGCAAAAAGCATCTTCTTCATCGTTACCTTCTCCTTGTGTTGTTTGTAGGCAGTATCCAGCGCATCAGACTTCCAAGGTATATCCGACCAGCGCCAGCTGAAACTCCTTGGGCATCTCCCGCGCCAGACGAGCCGACGCGGCAAAACCGGTACAGTGACCGGCGGCAATCTTTTTGACCCCCCACTTTTTCAGGGCCGAAATGGTCCGTTCCAGCTGTAACTGCCCGCAGAAGCCCAGGTGTGTGCCGCCGATCACGGCGTAGATATCGCGCCGACCGCTCAGGTAGGCGATATGCTCCAGTGTATTGACCAACCCGGCATGGCAGCAGCCCAGAACCACAACCACTCCCCGCTCCGTTTCCAGTATCAACGATTGATCGTCCGGCGAGTCGTCCAGATCCTGGCCGGTACAATCGCGGTACAGCCCCTGATCACCGGTCTCGAATGCCGTCACCCGTGGCACTTCCCCGGTCAGACAGATGCCGGGTGCAATCTGGCGGTACTCGTTCGAGAGTTGAAAAGTTCCCCCCGCCGCCTCAAGCTGTTCATGGTCGTGAGGTATGCCGATCGGATAGCACTCGCCGGTATCCTTGAGCCGAAAGCGGGGTGTAAATATGCCGGGATGGGCAAGAACCTGCTTGGGACCGTGCTCGTTTAAGAGCGGCAGCAGCCCGCCGCAGTGATCGTGGTGGCCATGGGAGAGCACGACCGTCGTAACCGCCGAGAGTTCCTTGTTCATACGCCGGGCATTGTGCAAGAGCGTCAATCCTTGTCCGGTGTCGAAGAGCAGTGGCTCTCCCTGCGCCGGTTCAATCAGGGCCGAGAAGCCATGTTCACCAAGGGTCCCGCTGATGGGGCCGACGGAGTTCTCACAAAGAACCGTGATACGGAACTTCATTTACAGCAACCGCTTCTCGGAAACCTCGGCACGCCCATCTTGGCCAGGATGTTGAACATGGGGCAGAACTGGGTGAAGCCGGACTGGAACAGGTTCAATCCCACGAAGCCGGTGAACCAGAGCCAGTTGGGCGAGTGGAAATGGGCCAGCAGCAGCGAGATCATGACAAACGACCCGGCCACGATGCGGACGATGCGCTCGATATAGAATTCTTCTTTCATGGTGTAACTCCTTGTTTAAAAGTCCCCCTTTGGAAAAGGGGGATCTAGGGGGATTTGCTTTTGATGCGAAGAATCAAATCCCCCCTGCCCCCCTTTTTCAAAGGGGGGGGGATGTTTCTACTTACTTCCCAGCATCTCGGCGATCTTTCCCGCCACTTCACCCGTAATCTGCGGACAGATGCCCTTGTCGTTCCTGGCGCGGATGGTCTTGCAACAGGTCACGCCGTACTTCTCCTTGAACCAGGTATGCAGCTCTCTGGTCAGGTGCGTGGTCGCCTTTTTATCCTGCAACACCAGCCCGATGGCCACCGTGCCGCCCGATACCGCGCCGCAGATGCAGCCTACGCCGGAGCCGCCGCCGAAGCCGGAAACGGTTCCCACCACGGCTTCGGGCAGGTTGGAGGCAAAGTGTTTACGGATGGACTCCATGACCGCCTCGGCGCAGTGGTGCGAGCCGGAACGATAGAGCGCCTCGGCCTCCAGCTGGCAGATTTCGGCCTGCTCCATACCTTCCAGTGTCGGTTTTGCTTGTTTTGACCAGAACATCAAACAGTCTCCTTTGATTCGTTGATATGATGCCGTTCTTTCCAGCTTTGTACCAGATAATAGAGGATCGGGATGGTGACCCGCGAGAGGGTCGTCGAGGCGATCTCGCCGAACATCATGGCCAGGGCCAGCCCCTGGAAGATCGGATCGAAGACAATCACGAAGCTCCCCACCACCACCGCCGCGGCGGTCAGCAGCATGGGACGGAAGCGTACCGCGCCGGCCTCGATGATGGCCTTGTCCAGGGGCATCCCCTCGCGGCGCTTCATCTCGGCGAAATCGATCAGGATGATCGAGTTGCGTACGATGATCCCGGCCAGGGCGATGAAACCGATCATGGAGGTGGCGGTGAAAAAGGCCCCGAAGAGGGCGTGTCCCGGCAGGATGCCGATCAGGGTCAGCGGGATGGGGGCCATGATCACCAGCGGCGTGGTGAAGTCCTTGAACCAGGCTACCACCAGGATGTAGATCAGCACCATCACCGCACCGAAGGCCAGACCCAGGTCGCGGAAGACCTCGTAGGTGATGTGCCATTCGCCATCCCACTTCATGCCCATGTGCTCTTCGCTCCAGGGTTGCCGGGATGCCAGAACTTCGATCTTTGATCCGTCCGGAGTCGGCAGGGCCGCGATCTCTTTCTGCATCTTCAGGATGGCATAGACCGGCGCCTCGATTTGACCGGCTACGTCGCCGATCACGTAGACCACGTTCTTCAGGTTCTTGCGGTAGAGGGTTTTCTCCTCATTGCCCGATGAACTCCGCACCAACTGGGAGAGCGGCACGCTCCCCTTCTGACCGCTGACGTAGATCGCGGAGAGATCGGCCACTGAGCTGCGTTCCCCGGCAGGCAGACGCAGGTTGATGTAGACCGGCTCCTTCTCTTTAGGCAGGTGCAGCATGCCGATATTCTGCCCTCCCAGGGCGATGGCCAGGGTGCGGGCCACATCCTCCACGGCAATGCCGGAGAGGGCCGCCTTCTCGCTGTCCACGGCAAAGGTCACCTTGCGCTGGTCGTCTTCGCGGTACATATCCACATCCACCACGCCGGCGGTCTTGGTGAGGATATCCCGTACCTTACCGGCAATACCGGCCCTGCTGGTATCATCGGGACCGTAGATCTCGGCCACCAGCGTGGCCAGTACCGGCGGGCCGGGCGGAATCTCGGCCACCTTGACCCGGGCGCCATATCTGTCGGCAATGGCCTTAACCAGTGGCCGGATACGTTTGGCGATGGCATGGGACTGGTCCGCGCGCTGATCCTTGGGCAACAGGTTGACCTGGATGTCGGCCAGGTTTGATCCCTTGCGCAGGTAGTAATGCCGCACCAGGCCGTTGAAGTTGAAGGGGGCGCTGGTGCCGATGTAGAGCTGGAAATCGGTCACCTCCGGCACACCCCGCAGGGCGTCGCCCATCTCGCGGGTGATGCGGGCGGTCTGCTCCAGCGGCGTGCCGTCCGGGGCGTCGATGATCACCTGCAGCTCGTTCTTGTTGTCGAAGGGGAGCATCTTGACTGTGACGGCCTTGAAGTAGATCAGGGAACAGGAGAGCAAGAGCAGGACGACGACAGTGGTTAGGAAGCCGTAGCGCAACCCCTTTTCGTGGATCAGCCTGCCCATCCAATGGCGGTAAAATGCCGTCAGTTTGGAGTCCTGTACTTCCTCGCCGGAGCCGTGGTTTGATTCACCCTTCATGAAGCGGAAGGCAAAATAGGGGGTGACGATGAAGGCGATCAGCATGGAAAAAAGCATGGCCATGCTGGCGCCGACCGGGATCGGCCGCATGTAGGGGCCCATCAGCCCGCCCACGAAGCCCATGGGGAGGATCGAGGCGATCACGGCAAAGGTAGCCAGCACGGTCGGGTTGCCGATCTCGTCCACGGCCCGGATGGCCGCATCCAGCGGTTTCATGACCGTGGTGGTGAAGTAGCGGTGGATGTTCTCTACCACCACGATGGCGTCGTCCACCAGGATGCCGATGGAGAAGATCAGGGCGAAGAGGGTGATGCGGTTCAAGGTGTAGCCGATCAGGTAGAAGATCAGCATGGTCAGGGCCAGGGTGACCGGGATGGCGATGGCGGCCACGGCACCGGCCCGCCATCCCATGAAGATCGCGATCAGGATCGTGACCGAGATGGCGGCCAGGAACATGTGGAAGAGCAGTTCGTTGTTCTTCTCCCGGGCGGTTTCGCCGTAGTTGCGGGTGATCGTGACCTGCACGTCGGCGGGGATGACCTTGCCCTTGAGGGATTCAACCTTTTTGACCAGGTCCTCGGCCACCCAGGTGGCGTTGGCGCCCTTTCTCTTGGCCACGGAGATGGTTACGGCAGGGTAATCGGCATTTTTGTTGATTTGTAGGGGCGACCGGCCGGTGGCCCCTACGGATTTCACCGCCGGGCCCAGCCCCATGAAGACGTAATCCTCGGGTTCCTGCAGGCCATCTTGGATCTGGGCCACGTCGCTGAGATAGACCGGCTTACCGCTGTAGACACCAACCACCAGGCGTTTGAGCGCGTCGGCGCTCTCCAGAAAACCACCCGTCTCAACGATGGTTTCTTTGTTCGACCCGGAAAAGGAACCGGACGGCAGGGAGGTGTTTCCCTTCTGTAGAGCACTTGCCACCTGCAGGGGTGACAGGCCGTAACCGGCCAGGCGCGGAGCATCCAGCGTTACCCGCAGTTGGCGGGGCAGGCCGCCCTTGATCGCGACCTCGGCGCTGTTATCGCTCTTCTTCAGTTCATCGGCCACTTCCCGGGCCAGGGTGCGCAGGGTGCCGTGGTCGTAGCGCGCCGACCAGAGGGTCAGGGCCAGGATCGGCACGTCGTCGATGGATTTCGGCATGACCAATGGCTCGCCCGCTCCCGGCGGCAGTACGCCGCGATTGCTCATGACCTTGTTGTAGAGCTTGACCAGCGACTCCTCCATCGGCTGGCCGACCAGGAAGCGTACGGTGATGATCCCCATTCCGGGACGACTCATGGAGTAGAGGTATTCGACCCCCTTGATCTCCCATAACTTGGACTCAAAGGGTTTGACCACCCGCTCCTGCACCTCTTGCGGCGAGGATCCGGGCAGCGGCAGGTAGATGTCGACCATGGGCACCACGATCTGCGGCTCCTCCTCGCGGGGAGTCATCTTGACGGCAAAAAGGCCCAGCAGCAGCGAGGCGCCGACGATCAAGGGGGTCAGTTTGGAATTGATAAAGGCACGGGCGATCTTGCCCGCAAAGCCGAGCTGCTGCATGGGTGTGAACTCCAGTGGGGTGAGACGGTCAGCGCCCGAAGGTGCCGGTTCTTACTTCGGTCAGGACGCCGTTTCTAAATGTCAGATAGTGGATCAGGGTATGGGGGCCTTCGTTATAGGTCCATTCCTCGACCTCGATATAGCGAACGCGGCCTCGGGAGGTTTCGTCGCTGTCTGTGCGCTTGATCTTGTTGGTGGGCGGGTCACATTTGACCATGACCTCCGAGATGGAATCTCCGCTGGATACGATACTGCCATTGGGGCAGCGGAAGTTATCGGCAAAGGCTGCCGGGGCGGAGAGAACCAGCAGGGTCGTCAGCAGGAATAGTCGTTTCATGTCAGTGTACCTTTGTCCCTTCGTTGAGTTTCTCCGCACCGGAAACCACCAGCCGTTCGCCGTCGGACAGGCCGGAGAGAATCTCGATCTTATCGCCGATGGTCTTGCCTGATTTTACCAGCCGCAGGTGGGCGATGCTGTCCTTGTCCAGTACCCAGACCGAGGTCAGGGCGCCCCGTTCAACGATGGCCTTGCGCGATACCAGCATGCCGTTGACACTGCTCCCCAGGGCAAGCGCGCCCCGCCCGAACATGCCGGATTTGAGTCCCTTCTGGTCGAGGTTGATCTTGGCGCTGAAGGTGCGGCTGGCCGGATCGGCGCTGGGGACGATCTCGGCAATTTTCGCGGAAAAGGAACTAGCCAGGGCATCCAGCGTTACCTGCAGCGTAGTGCCCGCTTTAACCGTGGCGGCCATATTCTCGGGGATGGCCAGTTCCAACTGGTAGCTTCCCTCGTCTTCGATGGTCAGCAAGGGTTGGCTCGGGAAAACACTCGCCCCCAGGTCAGCCGGCTTGCTGGTGATGATGCCCGAGATCGGGGCGATGATCCTGGTGTAGTCGGAGATGGTTCCGGCCGCACGCGCCCCGGCCTGGGCCTGCCTGAGGCGGGCCTCGGCCCGGACGACGGCTTGTCCGGCCAACTCCCGTTCGGTCTGTTTGACATCGAACTCCTGACGGCTGATGGCCTGCTCGCTGAAGAGCTTCTGATAGCGCTCGAAGGTCGTTTCCGCCAAACGTTTTCTGGCCCGGGCCTCGTCCAGTGCCTGGCGCGTCTCATCAGCGCCTGCCGCGGCCGCGGCTGCGGTGGCCTGATTCTCCTGGGCATCCAGCTGGAGCAGGAGCTGTCCCTTCCTGACCCGATCCCCCTCCCGCACCCGCAACAGGCTGACGGTGCCGGGAATACGGCTTGAGACGACCGCACTGGTCCGGGCACGGACCGTGCCGACGATCTCCCGTACTTCCGGCAGGTTGGTTGTGCGGACCGTCTCGGTGACAATACCGGTTACCGTGGCTGTTGCTTCGGGAGCCCTGTTGCCGGTCTCATGCCCTTTTCCCGAGCAGGCGCTCACAGCCAGTGTCACTGCGCCAGCTGCGAGCGTGCGATATACGAAACCCCTCATTTAGTCATCTCCTTCAAAAATTGCCCCGAGCTGTAGAAGACCTGCCCGCCGGACAGGGCATAATTGGCCTCGGCCTCCACCAGGTTGGCGCGGGTCTGATTCAGGGCGCTTTGGGCATCCAGCAGATCGGTCATGGTTGCCAGGGAATTCTCAAAACGCCGGGATAAAAGCCGCACGGTTTCCTCCGCATCCTGCAGGGCGTGGCGGGCCACTTCGCGCCGTTTTTCCATTTCGTCGCGCCGCAGGAGACTTTCCCGGACCTGATAGTCGGCCTCGCGTTGCGATTGCTCCAATGCCTCGGCTGCCGCTGAACGCTGCGCGCTGGCACGATCCTGCTCGTGACCACGACGGAATCCGTCAAACAGCTGCCAGTTGAGGCGTATCCCGGCGGCCCAGGCATCATTGTCATTGCCGAAGGGGACATGTTCGGCGTTCATCTGGTAGGAAGCGAAGGTTGCCAGCGACGGTAGATAGGCGCTGCGGGCCAGTTTGACGGCTGACTCGGATTTTTCCAGCTCCGCCCGGGCATGGCGCAGGTCGCTCCTGTTTTCCATGGCTGTCGAGAGCAACTCGCGTGTCTGAAAGGTGCCTGAAAATCCGGCGAATGTCTCGGCAGGCTTGATGCGGCTGCCGCTGGTGAGGCCTGCAACCATTGCCAGTCGCATCTCGGCCAGCGCCAGGTTGTTGTTGGCGGTGATCAGTTGTGACTCCATCGTGGCCAGGTGTGTCCGCGCCCGCAGTTCGTCCGATTTAAGGCCGACACCTGCCCCGTTGCGGACCTTTGCCAGGCGCAGATGTTCGCGGGCTTCGCTGATGGCCTCTTCCGCTGCGCTACGCTGGGCGGCACTCTTTTGGGCCTCCAGATAGATTTGAAAGGTCTGGAAAGCGATATTCTGCCGGGCACCTTCCTGTTCCAGGGCCCCCTTTTCGGCATCCTTCAGCGCCATCTGACGCAGGGGAGCGGTGGAGGGGGTGTAGAGCGGCTGCTGTATGGTCAGGGACGATTTGAAATCCTGGTGTGCCGACGGGTGATTGAGGTTGTTGATCAGGAAATCGCCCTGGCTGAAGCGTCCCTGGTCGAGCTTCATCATGAAGGTCTGGGTCGGCGCGTTGGAGGCGGCAAAGCTTTCTTCAAAGAAAATGGCCGGGTAATAATGCGACGTAGCAATGGCAACACCCTGGTTGGCCGCCATAGCGGAAAAGCCGGCGGCCTTGATGCGATGGTTCTGCTCCAAGGCGGTCTTGATGGCCTCTTTCAGGGTCATGCGCTGAACATCCGGCCCCGGGGATGTTGCGCCAAAGGATTGAGCAGCAGTCACCAGGCAGAGTGCCAGTAGTGCCAAGGTTCGTTTCACATCTAACTCCCGTCGTTTTAACAATATATGGAAAACTATATATATTGCCTCTCAAAATGTCAAGGTTAAGCACAACAAAAAAAGCCGGGAGGTGGCGGGCACCTTCCGGCTTTCGGGTCTGACTGGTTGCAAGGCAGGCTTACTTGTCGATTACGAATTCAGCCCGTCTGTTCTTGGCCCAGGCTTCTTCGTCGTTGCCCTGTACGGCAGGTTTTTCCTTGCCGTAGCTGATGACGGAAAGGCGCTCCGGCTGAACACCCAGAGTGATCAAATACTGCATGGCCGACTTTGCACGGCGCTCACCCAGCGCCAGGTTGTATTCCGCGGAACCGCGCTCGTCACAGTGCCCCTCGATCTTGATCTTGGCGGTCGGCTGGGATTTCAGCATGATCTCGGCATTCTTGTTGAGTACATTGCGTGAATCCTGGCGCAGGTCGGACTTGTCGAAGTCAAAGTAGACCGTCTCGAAAGCAGATACTGCTGCCGGAGTCTTGGCAACCTGACTTTCGGTAGCCGCAGTCGGTGCCGCCTCGGCAATCTGCTTGGGGGCCGCCGCTGCCGACTCTTCCGTCTTCACCTTTGCCTGCTGTTCCGGTTTGGTCTCGGCCTTAACCGTTGCCGCAGCGGGTTCTTCGGTCTTGACCGCTTCATTACTGGCACAACCGCCGATCATCAAGGCCGTCATGCTCAATGCCGCCAACAGTGCCATCACTCTTCGTTTCATCTCTCTTCTCCTTATGCTTGATTTCTGAGGCTCAGTGCCTGGACCATTAAAAATATGGTCAAATTATACATAATGCTTGATGCATTGCAATCGCAAATAAAAAAAATTTCAAAAAGTTCAACGGGATAGAATCGCGTGCTCCTGTCAGCGCGGAGCCCAGGTCGGCTGGGTGGCCTTGCCCTTGCTCTGGCTGACGCGCGTCTGACCGCTGCCGTCGCTGCGCATGACGTAGATGGCCTCGCTTCCGCCGCGCTTGGAACTGAAGGTGATAAAGCGGCCGTCGGGGGACCAGGCCGGGTTCTCGTTACTGCCGGTGCTGGTCAGCTGTGTGTCCCCGCTGCCGTCGCTATTGATGCTGAAGATTTGAAAGCCGCCACCCTGCATGCGGGCATAGGCGATCTTGTCCCCTTTGGGAGACCAGTGGGGATTGACGTTATACCCGCCGGCGGTGGTCAGGCGGCGTACGTTGCCGCCATCGGCGTTCATGACGAATATCTGCGGCTTGCCTAGGCGATCGGAGACAAAGGCGATCCGGGAGCCGTCCGGCGACCAGACCGGTGAAACCTCGATGGCGGGATTGACCGTCAGCCGGACCGGATGGCTGCCGTCTTTGGCCAGGGTATAGATCTCCGAGTTGCCATCCTTGCTGAGCGCCAGGGCAATCCTGGAGCCGTCGGGTGACCAGGAGCCGGTGATGTTGAGCCCCTTGCGACTGGAGAGCGGTACCTCGACCGGGCTGGACAAGGCCCGCCGGTAGAGATCCGGGTTACCCCGTTTGTAGGAGGTAAAGATCAGTTCGCGGCCGTCGGGTGAAAAGTCGGGGTTGAGGTTGATCGAGCCGTTTCTGGTCAATTGCAGCTGGTTGTGACCGTCCCAGTTCATGATGACGATTTCCTTGTTCCCCGACTGGCTGGAAACATAGGCGATCTGGGTGGTAAAACAGCCCTTTTCGCCGGTTACGACCAGCATGATCTCGTCGGCGAAGGAGTGGGCGAAATAGCGCAGATCCTTGGTCCTGCCCAGGTAACGCTTGGCAGTCATCATCTTGTTGTTGAGCACGTCGTACAGCCGGAACTCAATCGTCAGATTATCGCCCTTGATGCTGTATTCACCCCGTACGAGCAGTTCGAAGCCGGCGCTCATCCAGGCCAGATAATTGGTTGCCGAGAGCGAGGTAGAGCCGTTGGAAGCCATCTGCTCGCGGCTCTCGGCCGCCATGGCGCCGGACATGTTCATGTCGAAGGTGATCACATCGCCGGCTTCCCGGGCGACAGGGGCGTTGGGGGCTGCATCCAGGCTGCGGGGAGTTTCGACGGCCAGTCTCAGTTGGCGGTTTCCCGGTGCGGTAACCTCGACCGCCTCTTGGGCGAAGAGCGTCACGGGAAGCATCAATAGAAACAGAAGGATAAAACCGGTTGCTCGCATGTAGTGGGTGCTCGATTCTCTCATGGTCTGTTCGGCGTAATCCCTTCTCGTTTGAAGACAAATACCCCTTCAAACACCTTATGGCCGGGTGGTGGCGGGAATTTGGCACTGGCCGCGTCAATGGCGCGGAATACGGAGATTTCGAAGGCCCGGTCGCCGCTGCTGCGTTCGGCCTTCTTGCGGGCCAGTTTCCCGTCGGTATCGATAAACAGGCGTATGATCATCTCGGGGTTTTGGCTGTTATGGGTGATGGTCTTTTGAAAGGCGTCTTTCAGGCGCGATTGAATATAGGCCAGGTAGTCGCTGCCGGCTTCCTTGCCGGTCGCGCCCGGCATGCCGGCCCGACCGCTTCCCTGTGTACGGACCTTATCCCGCAGGCGGGCCAGGGCCGCCTCTTCCTGTCTGGCCTCAGCCACGCGCTCAAGTTTGGCCATGCGCTCGGCAAATTCAGAGGCCGATTCGGCTCCGGTTTCACTCCCCTTGACAGGTGGTTTGATCGCTTTGGCCGGACCCGGCTTGGCCGGGGTCGGCAGGGCCATGGGGGCGCTGGGGGCCTTCAGCGCTGCCGGCGCCGGGAGAGCGTCATTCCCCTTTTGAGCGGGATTGCCGGAGCGCGGTGAGGCCACCGGAAGATTGACCACGTCCACGTAATAGGTCTCCTCAAGCTTGAGAGGGGCCCTGTGGCTGCCATACCAGGCAAACAATAAAAAAACCGCCATGTGGATGACGGTGGAAATGATAAAACTGACACCCATGCCGGTGTCTCTTGTTGGCGTTCGGGCAGGCATTACTTGGCTGAGGGTTCCGTTACCATGCCGAGACGTTCGATGCCGGCCCCCTTGATGTCGGCCATTGCCTTGACCACTTCACCGTAAGGTACCCCGGCGTCAGCCTTGAGAAAGACCTCTTTCTTTTCCCGAGAGGCAAACATGCTGGCAAGCTTGGTCCGCAGGTCCGCAGCCGGAACCTCATCCTTGTTGATAAAGACCTTGCCGCTCTTGTCCACGGTGACCACCACGGCCTCATCCTGCGGTGTCATGGCCTTGGTGTTGGCCTTGGGCAGGTTTACCTGTACCCCCTGCTGCATCATTGGCGCGGTGACCATGAAGATCACCAGCAGCACCAGCATGACGTCAACCAGCGGGGTGACGTTGATATCGGCCATTGCGCGCCGGTCGTCTTGTTGTCCGCCCATGGCCATGGTCTATTTCCCCGCGATGTTGCGCTGCACGATGTTGAGAAACTCGGTGGAAAAGCTGTCCATCTCCTTGACCAGGACGCGGATCTTGTTCTGGAAATGGTTGTAGGCCATAACCGCCGGGATGGCGGCCACCAGGCCGATGGCGGTGGCGATCAGCGCCTCGGCGATACCGGGAGCTACGACGGCCAGGGAGGCCGAACCGGTCTTGCCGATCCCCTCGAAGGCGGTCATGATGCCCCAGACCGTGCCGAAGAGGCCGATGAAGGGAGAGGTAGAGCCGGTAGTGGCCAGAAAAGTCAGGTATTTTTCCAGGCGGGTGATTTCGGAGTTGGTGGCGCGACGTAGGGAGCGGGAGACGTTCTCGATGCCCCCCAGATCGGTGCTGAGGGCGCTCCCTTCACTGCCCCCGTCTGCTTCGACGACCTTCTTCAATTCCCCATAGCCTTCGTTGAACAGCACGGTCAGGGGGGAGTTGGCGAAGCGGTCGACCTGGGAGGCGATGGTATCAAAGCGCTTGGATTTCCAGAAGAAATCCATGAAACGGTCGGACTCGCTGTTGGCGCGGTGTACCTGGAAGAATTTGAAAATGATGATAGCCCAGGAGACCACCGAGAAAAAGAGCAAGAGGATCAGAACAAGTTTTACGATTGTACCGGCGCCGAGTAATAAGGCCACGAAAAGACCTCCAGGTAAATAAATTAAGCTGAAAAATTAGTCCTAACCAAGAGCCAAGTCAAGCCGAAAATCAGTACAACTCCGGTCTGCGGTCGTTGAAACAGGGAATCTGCGCCCGCCAGTCGGCCATCAGCTGCATATCCAGCGTTGCGGCAATCTCTACTTCCGCCTCGTCCCCCTCAGCCAGCAGCTCCCCCTTGGGGTCGATAATCATGCTTATGCCGAAGAAATCCAGCTTGCCGATCGGTCCGCAGGCGTTGCAGGCCACCACGAAGAGCTGGTTCTCGATGGCTCGCGCCCGCAGCAGCGTGCGCCAGTGTTCCTGGCGCGGCTTGGGCCATTGGGCCGGAACGCAGATCACGCCGGCCCCTTCCAGCGCCAGGCGGCGGGACAGTTCGGGAAAACGCAGGTCGTAACAGATAATCACGCCGACCTTGCCGAGGGTGGTCTCCGCCAGTAACCAGCTGTCGCCGCTGTCGAAGGCCCGGTCCTCGCCCAGCAGGGAAAAGAGGTGCAGTTTGCGGTAGCTTCCGGCCAGACGGCCGTTGTCGACGACATAGGCCGTGTTGAAGACCTTCTCCCCATGGGGCTCGGGCATGCTCCCCACGATCACCAGACCCAGCTTTTGCGACAGCTCCAGCAACTCCTCCACGATCCCGGCCGTGCGTCCGGCCAGTTCGTTCAGGTTTTTGTAGGCAAAGCCGGACGACCACATCTCCGGCAGTACCACCAGGTTGGCCCCTTGGGCGGCGACCCGCGTAAGGGCGGCCCGGACATACGCCAGGTTGGCGTCCACATCCCCCTGTTTGACGTTGAATTGAATGGCGGCGGCATTAATGGTCATGGTGACTCTCCATTGTCTAGCAAGAACGTTTTTTCCAGTAGAAGGGCTTCCTGTGCTGGTGTGCTACAGCAAGAACAAGAATATCAGTCTGCTCTACCGTGTATATGAGCATATAGGGGAAACGGCGCATCAAACACTTCCTGACCCCTGGGGCGACTTCCTCGCAACTTTCCGGAAATATCATTATACGGCGGGCGGCAACCCACAACTCTTCAATGAATTTCCCACCAAGCCCTGCAACCTGGGCTTCATACCACTCGTGTGCTTCATCAAGCTCATGGTGAGCTGTCGAAAGAAATCGGACATTCATTTTCTGTACTTTGCCAAGACTTCTTCGATTGGTACGGATGGTATCTCACCACGCAGATAGGCTGCATAGCGATCCTGTGACTCTGCAACCCAAAGGCGCTCAACCTCCTGACTTGGTATGTCAAGGGACTCAAGCAGATAATCTACAATCTGCAGACGATCCATTTCCGGTAACGTCTTTAATTGCTCAACCATCGGGTCATTTCGCTGAATCATTTTCGCCTCCTTTACTGCTTGTGCCTCGAAACGTAACACCAGCTGCGTATCGCAACGCTTTTACTGCTCAGGCGTGTTCTGGAACAAACTTTATTTCAAGACGGCAGCCAACCGCATGTGCGTATTTTTTAAGTGTCGTCACGGATGGGGCGTGTTTTCCAGCTGCTTCAAGTCTTGAAATTGCACTTTTTGTTGTCCCCATCAGTTCGGCGACAGCTTCCTGAGAAAGACCGACCCGCGCACGAGCAGCAAGCATCTCCCTGACGAGAGCATATTCCTCATCCAAATCATCATATGCCTTTTTAAAACCTTCCCGCTTCTTGGCTTTTTCTATGAAAGCGTTATGGTCATGGGCAATTGGTTGAAATTTCAGATCAGCCATTTTGAACCTCCCTAATACGTTTTCGAGCAATTTTCAATTCTGCGGCACTTTATTGCTCGGAACAATTTTGTGGGAATTGGCTAGGTAGCTACCTATCAATATGCACTACTTCCTTCTTTTTTCGCCGTGGATATCGCAGCACATTTTATATGTTACTTGTGAAAGTAGTTTTCTTAATTTGACTTCATCGGGGATTCCGCTAATTTTAAGTAATTCAAAGACATACTCTGAAAAATTGTGAAACGCTTCCATAACATCATCTGTTCCGATAATTGATAGGGTTGCCATGATTTCAATGTACTTTCGGTAAAGTTGGTTTTTGCCTAACTCATCGGATGGTTTTTCTAATGCTAACATATAAAAGTCTGACAACGGTTTAACTGTAGTAATGTAAATATTCAGTTGTTCATCTTTGATTTTCTTTTTTCCTTCACGCCAAGCAATAACTCGCTGAGTTAGCAAAGCAATTATTACCACTGAAAGAAAATTCCAGAAACTTTCCATATTAAATTCCTTTTTGAATCTAACTTGTTGATCACCTCGTCAGCTGTGAATTCAGATAGGCGTGGATGATGTCCATGTAGATCTCGCGCGGCTTGCTGGTGCCGTCGCTGGGGGCGATCATCCCTTCACTCTCCATCATCTCGACGATGCGGGCGGCGCGGTTGTAGCCGATACGCAGGCGGCGCTGGACCATGGAGATGCTGGCCTGCTTGGTCTCGGCCACCAGTCGCAGGGCGTCCTCCCAGCGTTCGTCCAGCTCCTGATCCTCCCCGGAAGCGCCCTTCTCATCCGTGTCCTTCATCTCCATGATCGACTTCTCGTAGACCGGTTTGCCCTGTTTCTTGAGGAAATCCACCACGCGCTGCACCTCGGCGTCCGAGACGAAGGCGCCGTGGATACGTTGCAGACGCGAGGTACCGGGGGGCATGTAGAGCATATCGCCATTTCCCAGCAGGGCCTCGGCGCCGTTGGTGTCCAGGATCGTGCGCGAATCGACCTTGGAGGTGACCTGGAAGGAGATGCGCGACGGCAGGTTGGCCTTGATCAGGCCGGTGATCACATCCACCGAGGGGCGCTGGGTGGCCAGCAGCAGATGGATACCCGAGGCGCGGGCCTTCTGGGCCAGGCGGGCGATGTGCTCTTCCACCTCGCGGCCGGCCACCATCATCAGGTCGGCCAACTCGTCCACGATGACCACGATGTAGGGGAGATGAACGTGTTCCAGCTCCTCGCTGTCGTCGGTCACAAAGGGGATCGGGTCGTCCTGCAGCTCGCCCCCCTCTTCCTCGATGATCTCTTCCAGCTCTTCGATGATCTCGTCCTCGGGGATCGAGCTGTTCAGCTCTTCCAGCTCCAGCGCCTCTCCGGCCAGCTTCTTGTTGTAGGAGTCGATGTTGCGAACCCCCTTGTCGGAGAGCAGCTTGTAACGGCGCTCCATCTCGTTGACCGCCCACTTCAGGGCCAGCGAGGCCTTCTTCGGTTCGGTGACCACCGGCAGCAGCAGGTGCGGAATCCCCTCGTACATGGAGAACTCCAGCATCTTGGGATCGACCATGATCATGCGCACGTCGCGCGGTTCGAACATGTAGAGCAGCGACAGGATCATGGTGTTGATCGAGACCGACTTGCCCGAACCGGTGGAACCGGCCACCAGCAGATGGGGCGCCTTGGCCAGGTCGGTCACCACCGGCACCCCGGCGATGTCCTTGCCCAGGGCCAGGGGCAGCTTCATCTTGTTGTGATGGAATTCCTCGCAGTTAAAGATCTCGCTCAGGAAGACCATGTCGCGGTCGCGGTTGGGGACCTCGATACCTACGACCCCCTTGCCGGGTATGGGTGCCACGATGCGGATCGACATGGCCTGCAGTGCCATGGTCAGGTCGTCGGCCAGTCCGGCGATGCGGCTGATCTTGATGCCGGGAGCCGGCGAGAATTCGTACATGGTGATCACCGGACCGGGGCAGATCTCGACCACCTCGCCGTCGATGCCATAGTCCTTGAGCTTCTTCTCCAGCAGACGGGCGTTCATGGTCAGGGTCTCGCGGTCTAGCTTTTTCTCCATGATCGGCGGGGTGTCCAGCAGCGAGAAGGGGGGTGTGCGGAAATCACCCTCGACCTTGATGAAGGCAAAGGTTTCCTGTACCGGAGCAGTTTTTATGGCGTCCTTCTTCTTTTCCTTCTCCTTTTTGAAGACATTCAGGATCGGCGCTGGCGTCGTGGCCGGTTTGATAATCGGGCCCGCTGATGAGGTCGCAGCCGGCAGCCCCTCATGCTTGGCCTTCTCGCGCAGCTCTTCCTTGTGTTGCTGGGCACGGCGTTCCTGGCGGGCGGCCCATTTGTTCTTCAGGGTTTCCAGCCACCAGCCGGCAAACAGGACAAAGGAAAATTTGGACAGGATCATGATCGAAGCCGCCAGGAGCGGCAATATCAGCAGCATGGCACCGGTTGCGCCGACGCTGGACTTGAGGAGATTGCAGGTTATCTTTCCCAGCACCCCGCCGGTGGCAACCTGCTGACCGAAGAGGGTGGTCGTGTCGCGGAAGAAGGAAAACAGCGTGGAGAGCGAGAAGATCAGCCCGAAGGAGGCCAGCAGCTTGTAGGAGCGCAGGCGGATTTCCTTGAAACGGAAGAGGGTGTAGGCCATGTAGAACAGTGCCAACGGGATCAAGTAGGAGGCCAGGCCGAAACCGCTGAAGAAGAGGTCGGCCACCTGGGCTCCCAGGCGGCCGCCCAGGTTGTGGATGCCCCCTTCGTTGGAGTAGCTGTTCCAGGAAACATCCGAGGTGTTAAAGGTCAAAAACGCCAGCAGGATAAAGGTGCCGACCGTTCCCAGCGCCATGCCCTGCAGCTCTTTGATGAGTTTTGCTTTTTTCTGATCGTCCGTGCTCATGGTTTGGGGATCCTTGGTCAGTGAGACGTTGTATCTACCAATCCCATTCAGCGGGGCCGGTAGTGGAAAAAACGTGGACATAGTACCTGTAATTCAAAGGGGGTGGCAAAGGAAAAATGGGGGGCAGCGCTCAACCTGTGCAAGGGTCACAGTCGCTCCATCTGGCGGTCGTGGTAGCGGGCCAGGGAGATTTGGGCGGCCACGGCACCCAGCAGGGCGGTGAACATATCCCACTGGGTATCCCAGGGATCACCCTGGCTGCCGAGAAAGGCATCCGCTCCCTGTCCCAGGATCAGCGCGCTCCACCACTCGATGAATTCGTAGCAGGCGCTGACCGCCAGACAGACCGAGGCGACCAGGAAAAAGAGCCATCCGCCGCGTACGAGCGCTGTCCGGCGCAGCAGGATCTCCCTGGCCAGGATGGCCGGAACAAAGCCCTGGGCAAAGTGCCCGATACGGTCATAGGGGTTGCGGGTCAGGCCGAGCAGTTCCTTGAGCCAATGGCCGAAGGGAACCTCGGCATAGGTGTAATGACCGCCGATAAAGAGGATCACGGCGTGGACAAGGATCAGCCGGTAGAGGAGCGGGGTCAGTGGAAAGCGGCGCCAGGTGGCGAACATGACCGCTACGGCGATGAAAAAGGGGAACACCTCCAGAATCCATGTCAGGCGGTCATGGGGATGGATTGCGGAAACGATCAGTGCGCTCAGCGCCACGGCAAACAGGCAGAGCGGCTCACGGGGAGAACGGGGCATGGCTGGCTCCTGAACAGGTACGGTCTCTGGGAAAGTGGCCTTCAGGCGATCTCGATCCCATCCCCCGGCCGGATCATCCCGCCTCTGATGACTTTTACAAAGATACCCTCCTTGGGCATGACGCAATCGCCGGCCTGGTAGAAGATGGCGCAACGGGTGTGGCACTCCTTGCCGATCTGGGTTACCTCCAGCAGGGTTTCGCCAACCCGCAGGCGTGAGCCGATCGGCAGGCTGACCAGGTCGATGCCGCTGGTGGTGATGTTTTCGGCAAAGTCGCCCGCGTTCACATCCAGTCCCAAGGCGCGCATCTTGTCGATGCTCTCCTGGGCCAGCAGACTCACCTGGCGGTGCCAATCACCGGCGTGGGCGTCGCCGACAATGCCGTGCTTCTCGCGCAACTCCACCGCTGCGACCGGTTTCTTGCGCTCCCCTTTATTCTCGCTGATACAGACCGCCAGTACGCTCGCCATCTTTGTTATCCTCCTACCTGCGACATGGTGAAATTCTTATGGCTGTAGCCGTCTTGGGAGATGTCGTGCCGCTCGGGCTTGCTGGCCACGATGCGCCTGAGCACCTCGGCCAGTCCCGCGCGGTCCGGCGGCCGCAGGAAGGGGAGCAGGTCGGTCTTTTCATCGGAGAAGAGGCACCCCTTGGCCTGGCCGGTGGAGGTGACCCGGATGCGGTTACATTCCGAGCAAAAATGGCCGGAGACGGCGGTGATGATGCCGATACTGCCCCGTGCGCCGGGGATGCGAAAATCCCGTGACGGCCCGGCAAAAGGCCCCTTGTCGACCTGCTCCAGTTCGTAGCGGGAGGCGATGCGCTGCAGGATCTCCTCGCCGGAGATGGAGTAACGTTGCCAGTCATCTTCCCTGACGGCCGGCATATATTCGATGAAGCGGATTGAATTGCCGTGTGTCAGGGTCATATCGGCGAAGTCGAGGATCTCGGCGTCGTTGACTCCGCGCATGATGACGCAATTGATCTTGGGGGGCGGGAATCCGGCCTGCTCGGCGGCATTCAGCCCGGCCAGCACCCGGCCCAGGTCGCCGCCGCGGGTGATCTCGCTGAAGGTTCGCGGATTGAGGGAGTCCAGGCTGACGTTCAGGCGCTGCACCCCGGCCCGGTAGAGGTTAGCGGCCATCTCTTTCAGCAGCAGGCCGTTGGTGGTCAGGGCCAGGTGGCGCAGGCCGGGAATCGCGGACAGTTTTTCAAGGAATGTGACGATATCAGCCCGGACCAGCGGCTCGCCGCCGGTGATGCGGATTTTCTCGATTCCCAGCTCTACGGCGGTTTCAGCGATCAGCAACAGCTCTTCGTAGCTGAGTACCGCCCCATGCCGCTTTTTGGCAACGCCCTCCTTGGGCATGCAGTAGAAGCAGCGCATGTTGCAGCGGTCGGTGACCGACAGACGCAGATAGTTTATGTTTCTCCCCAGGGAGTCAGTCAGTTGCATGGATACCCGCTTTACCACGAATGACACGGATGAAATCTAAAACAAATCGTTACTGCAATAGAACGCGGATGACGCGGATTGAGCGGATTACCACAGATAAAAACATATTTTTTCTGTAGTGCATTATCTGCGGAAATCCGCTTGGATCAGATTTGATCCGCGTTCCATTGCCTTTGATTTTTCTGTCCATCCTTGTAAGGTTATTCCTTTTGTATGATATGTTTCTCCACAAAATCGGCCACCTGGGCCGGGTTGTTGAGGTCTAGGACCGGTACATCCAGCTCCAGCGGTTCGTCGCTGGCCACCGCCAGCAGGCTCGGGTCATGCTCCGCGCCACGACAGAGCAGGGTCTGGCTCCGCTCGCGACGGTGCACCTCGATCTTGGGAAGGCCGCTCTTCTTGAAGCCTTCGGTCAGGATCAGATCCACATCGTTGAAATAGGTGGCGATCAACTCCTCGATGGGTGGCGATTGCGCATGTTGCTTGACCAGGGCCAGTTTTTCCGGCGACGAGATCAGCATGCTGTCGGCCCCGGCAGCGGTCAGGCGATGACTGTCCTTGCCGGGGTGATCGATGTCGAAGCGGTGGGCGTCGTGCTTGATGACCCCCACGCGGTAGCCGCGCGCTTTCAGTTCAGCGATGACCTTTTCCAAGAGTGTGGTCTTGCCGGTCCCGGATTTGGCAACGAATGAAACGGCTCTGGCGATCATGGACACCTCATGGGGTATAAATATATGTTTATCTGAATGTATAGCATTCCGCTTTTCCACGCAAAGGAAAAACTGCAATAATTGACCTGCGTCATGTATCCAAATGGAGCGTTGGGTGATTATCACACACATGGAAGCGATTACCAGACACCAAAAAAAAGATATTCGCCTGATCGGGAAATTCGTCGAGGTCTACTGCAGCGGGAAGCACCCTGACGCGCAGCGCTCCCCGGTGACCCTCCCCACGGGGCTGGGCGAACGCAGCCTCTGCCCGGAATGCGCCTCTTTCCTGGAGTACGCCGTCAGCAAGCGGATGAAATGCCCGCTGGAAGCCGAGAAGCCGACCTGCAAGCATTGCCGGATTCACTGCTATGACCGCGTGCGCCGCGAAAAGGTGCGTGAGATCATGTCCTACGCCGGGCGGCGCCTGATGATGCGCGGTCGGCTCGATTATGTGTGGCATTATTTTTTTTAACTGAGCGGATTGAACCCGATACCTATCAATAACCTGGATGAACAGACAAAGGAGAAACAACATGCTGAGAAAGATCGTTAGAATCGACCCGGACAAATGCAACGGATGCGGAGAGTGCGTACCTTCCTGCGCCGAAGGGGCCATCACCATTATCAACGGCAAGGCGGTGCTGGCGGCCGAAAACCTGTGCGATGGCCTGGGCGCCTGCCTGGGCGAGTGCCCCATGGGCGCCATCACCGTCGAGGAACGCGAAGCGGATGGGTTCGACGAGGCGGCGGTGGAAAAACACCTGGCCGCCCAGGGTAAACCTGCTCCGAGCCATGCCCCGCAACCCGTTGCCGCTCCCCAGCATCATGCCGGCGGCGGTTGTCCCGGATCCCGTGCCATGAGCTTCGCCCGACCTGTTCTGAGCGAAGTCGAAGGGGCGCAGGAAACAACGCCCGCCCCGGCCAATGGCAGCCGGCAGAGTCAGCTCGGTCAATGGCCGGTTCAGCTCAGCCTGGTCTCCACCACGGCCCCCTACTTCCAGGGCGCCGACCTGCTGATCACCGCCGACTGTGTGCCGGTGGCCTACGCCGGCTACCACGAGGATTTCCTCAAGGGCAAGGCCGTTGTCATGGGCTGCCCCAAGCTGGACGACAACAATTTTTACACCCAGAAACTGACCGATTTGTTCAGCAAGTCGGATGTGAGGAGTATCACGGTGCTGAGGATGGAGGTGCCCTGTTGCGGCGGCATCGCCCTGGCCGCCCGTCAGGCCCTGGCTGACAGCGGCAAGCAGATCCCCTACCGGGAGATTACGATTGGGATTCATGGAGATATCAAGGAATAAGCCCTGCGGAGTCACAGAAGAATGTTATCAAGAGCGGCCTCCTGACGCAGCATATGCGGTAGGAGGCCGCTCTTTTCGTTGCAAAACTACGGAAAACTGTTATCAGAGAAACATGACCGATTTCAGTCGCGGCAGCTGAAACGCCGGCAGAACTTCGGGCAATTTTTGATTTTTGAGGAGGTTATATGCCGGCACGCATTGAAATCATCCGGGCCGATATCACGACGCTGGCGGTGGACGCCATTGTCAACGCCGCCAACAATACCCTGCTGGGGGGCGGCGGGGTGGACGGCGCCATCCACCGGGCCGCCGGGCCGCTGCTGCTCCAGGAATGCGCCGGGCTGGGGGGCTGCGAAACCGGCGACGCCAAGATCACCAAAGGGTATAAGCTACCCGCCCGCCATGTGATCCACACGGTCGGGCCGATCTGGAAGGACGGTCAGCACGGCGAGCCGGGCTTGTTGGCATCCGCCTATCGGCGTTGTTTCGAGGTGGCCCAGGCGCAGGGTTTGAAAAGCATCGCCTTTCCCGCCGTCAGCGCCGGCGTCTACGGCTATCCCATGCGGGAAGCGGCTGTTGTTGCCCTTGCGGCGGCCCGGGCGGCCCAAGCGTCCTGCCCCGGGCTGGAGCGGATCATCTTCGTCCAGTTCAACGACCCGGCCCAGCAGGTCTACCTGGAAACGGCCGCCAAGCTGGGTATTGCCGTAAGCTGACGGTTGTCCTCGGGCACAAAAAAAAGAGGGTGAAGCCGAAACCTCACCCTCTTCGTATTCGTTGTGGATGAAAAGCTATTCGCCGAGGACCTTGACGATGCCGTTATCCAGGTCGTACTTGGCACGGACGATTTTGATTTTGCCGGCTTCGACGAATTCCTTGATGATTGGTGACTTGGTTTCCAGCGATTCGCTGACCAACTTGATATTCTCCACAACGCACTCTTCAACCTGGGCAGCCTGTTCTGCGGTTCCGGTCGGTTTTGGATTGTGGCCAACAACGGCCTCAACAGCCGGAGTAATGTCTTTTACCAGGCTGCCGATATTTCCTTCAACCTCTGCCGGGTACGCGTCATAGGTCGATTTTACCGCACCGCACCGCTCGTGTCCCAGTACAACGACCAAGTTGGCACCGAGGTGTTCGATGCCATACTCGATGGAGCCAAGCTCATGTGGGGCGACAATGTTACCGGCCACGCGCACGACGAAGATCTCACCCAGCCCCTTGTCGAAAAGCAGCTCGGGGGGAACGCGACTGTCGGAGCAGGTCAGGATAATGGCAAAGGGCTTCTGGCCGAGAGCGACTTCCTTGCGTACGGTCGGTTTGCCGTAATGTTCGAGGAGTTCCAGATCGCCTTTGACAAACCTGGCGTTGCCTTTCAGCAAGAGCTCAAGACCCTGTTCGGGGGTCGGCTTGACGCAGGTTTTGCCGATTTTGTAGGTGCCGGTTGTGCACTTGTGATTGTTGGCAAATGCGGGTAATGCGAATGAGGCACAAACTGCAGCAACAGCCAGGGACCTTCCTACCACTTTGAACATGTGTCTTCCTCCGGGAGGTGCCTGGGGCACCGAATATGGGCAAGTGCCCGAGTCACGTAGTGACCATGCGATTGATAAAATTCGGGCGTTTTTAGCAGTCAGAGTTCGACATGTCAAGTGGCATGACGCAAAGTTTAATGAAAGGATCTGCCTTTGAATATTCTTTCCCGGCGCAACCCCTTGTTGCCATGGGCCTGATGTGCTACAACATTCCCCATGCTCCATCTCAAAGAACTCTCCAAAGACTTCGCCGGCAACCCGCTCTTCACCAGCATCTCCTGGCACCTGAAAAAGGGTGAACGGGTGGCCCTGGTCGGCGAGAACGGCGCCGGCAAATCAACCCTGATGAAGATCATCGCCGGACTGGCCGAACCCTCCTCGGGCGAGATCCAGTTCGCCCGGGGTGCCCGGGCCTCTTACCTGCCCCAGGACGGTCTGGTCACCACAGGCACCCTGCTGTTCCATGAGGCGCGTTCCGCCTTTGGCGAGCTGCTGGCCATGGAGGAGGAACTGCACGCCCTGGGGCAGCAGCTGGAACTCCTGCCCCACGACGCCCCCGATCATGAGCAATTGCTGGAACGTTACGGCGAGTTGCAGGAACAGTTCCGCCACCGCGGCGGCTATACCATGGAGGCCGAGATCGGTACGGTGCTCAAGGGTCTGGGATTCCAGCAGGACGACTGGTATCGGGACTGCGGCGAGTTCTCCGGCGGCTGGCAGATGCGCATCGCCCTGGCGCGCCTGCTGTTGCAGCGGCCGGACGTGCTGCTCCTGGACGAGCCGACCAACCACCTGGATATCGAGGCCCGCAACTGGCTGGAGGTCTACCTCTGTTCCTACCCCGGTTCGGTGATCCTGGTCTCCCACGACCGTTTCTTCATGGATCAGGTCTGCAGCCGCATCGCCGAGGTCTGGAACCACACCATCGCCGATTATCACTGCAGCTATTCGCGCTACCTGGTCCAGCGCGAGGAGCGGGTTTCGGCCCTGCGCGAGGCCAAGCGCATCCAGGACGAAGAGGTGCAGAAGACCGAGGATTTCATCCGCCGCTTCCGCTACCAGGCCAACAAGGCCTCCCTGGTCCAGTCGCGCATCAAACAGCTGGAGAAAGTCGAGCGCATCGTCATCCCCCCCGAACGCAAACGGATCCGCTTCCATTTCCCCGAGGCCCCCAAGAGCGGCAAGATCGTCCTGGAACTGCGCGGTCTGACCAAGTCCTACGGTAGCCACACGGTGCTGAACAATATCGATCTGAGCGTGGAAAAAGGGGAGCGCGTGGCCCTGGTCGGCCACAACGGGGCCGGCAAGTCCACGCTCATGTCGGTGCTGGCCGGGGCTGAATTTCAGGGAGGCGAACGGATCATCGGTCACAACGTGATCCTGGACTATTTTGCCCAGGACCAGGCCAATGTGCTCGATTTCAGCCGTAGCGCCTGGGATGAGCTCTACGCTGATGCACCCTACGAGATGGTCCCCAAATTGCGCGATATCCTGGGTGCCTTTCTGTTTACCGGCGACGACATCAACAAACGGATCAGCGTCCTCTCCGGCGGTGAGCGCAACCGCCTGGCCCTGGCCAAGATGCTGCTGCGCCCCTCCAACGTGCTCCTGATGGACGAACCGACCAACCACCTGGACCTGTTCAGCAAGGAGGTCTTGCTGGATGCCCTGAAGAGCTTCGAGGGCACGGTGGTCTTCGTCTCCCACGACCGCTACTTCGTCAACGGCTTGGCCAACCGGGTCATCGAGGTCGAGGGGGGCGGCCTGGAGAACTACTACGGCGACTACGAGTATTATCTGGAGAAAAAGGAAGGCTTGGGAATATCGGGGAGCGGGATTGACCGAAGCATAGCCGTGGCTGCCGGCCAGTCCGTCACTACGGCCGGATCGGCTGCTCCGGCGCCCCTGCCTGTCGTGGAGAAGGAAGATCGCAAGCGCGGCCGGGAGGAAGAAAAGCAGCGCAAGCGCGAGGAAGACAAGCGCCAGAAACGGCTGGGTGAGATCGAGAAGGAGATCGCCCGCACCGAGTCCGAGATCACTAGCCTGGAGGCCGAGATGGGGCAATCCGGTTTCTTCGATGATCTGGAGCGGGGCAAGGCCGGCGGCGAGCGCCACGCGGCCCTGAACGAGCAGCTGGAAAAACTGTACGGCGAGTGGGAGGGGTTGTCGGCCTAGCCGCTGCCCTTCCTGATCCGTACGAGCCGTCCCGCCGAACCCGCCCCATGCTTACGGCAAGCTAACCACTACCGGCCCGCTTAGCGGCATCTCACTCCCCGTCCAACTGCACGACGTCCCGCTCGGATATCCCGGATAGGCGTAATTCACCGCAATCCACCTGTCCACCCCCCGCCTGGTCGAGATGAGCGGATAAAATTCCTGATTATGTATCAGAGGGTTGAAGCTGCCCGTAAAGACACTGAAATTCCACGTCCAGGTATCCCGAAGGTCCAATTTTTGTACGGTGGTTTTCAGGCTTGTTGCAAGCGAGTCTGGCATGGTATCCGCCAGCAGGTAGACCCTGCCGTAGCTGCCGGGCGGGATGCTGGCAAATTTCGCGCTGTAGTTGCTTACGGATGCCGGCGATCCGTTGAAGGCGGCATAGACATCGCCGAGTCCATGGGGAAACACATCCCAGTCGGCGCTGCCGTTGTGGTCGTTGTCCACGGCCGCAATCGCCTCCGGACTGCCGGCCGTCAGATAGGTTCCGTTGACGCAGGCATAATCCATGTTGTTGACCACATCCAAAGGCGTCGGTTCGGAGATGTCCCTGGATCCGAGCGCCACCGCGCCGATCTCGTTGCCCAGTTGCCCCTTGAAGACCAGCTGAATCACAATATCGGTGGCCCAGAGGGGGATGGGGGCTGATGAAAGGTCAAAGACCAGCTCGCCGGGGGTGGTTTTTGAGATGCCGCTGACGCCGTTCTTTTCCGGGAAAATGTGATACTGCCGTGGGCCGACAGTTACCGGAGATGACTGGAAAGGGTCTTCAAGGGCAAGAGTATACCTCACCACAAGTTGAAACGTGCCGTTGGCCATCTCTTCGCCGGTTGATGTCGTATTCCGGGCCTTGACGCGGATTTCATTGAAGCCGCCGTCGGGTGCGGTGATGGCGTAGATGCCTTTGGCCGGGAGGCTCAGCTCGATGCTGCCACGATAGAAATAATCAATCAGAGCCCCGGCATAGCCGACGGCGCGGGGAATCATCTTCTCCATGTAGTTCGCGTAGATTTTATCGTTTTCCAGCGTATATCCATTGGCTTTGCCCGCGGCCAGATATCTGTGGAATGCATTGGTTTGGGCAAGATAGGGTACCTCGGGGCTGCTGATATAGCTGCGTATCTTACCCGTTACAGGGTCTGTTTCCGAAAATTCGCTGACATCGGATAGCGCCGGGTAGTTATAGTTCCTGAAGATCGTGTTGATACTGAAGAGGTTTGCGTTGGAATACTCCGCGAGCCCGATGGGAGCGCTGGTCGTAACAGCCGGGTTTGAGCCATTGAATTTTTCAAAATCAAAGAGATTGGCGATGGGAATCGGCGCAGCGGGAAACAGCCCGGCTTGTTGTAACAGCGAGGGGTCGGGGGCGATCGGGCTGTTCAGTGCAGTGGTCAGTCGGGCGGAGTACTGCGCATTGAGTGGATCATCACTGGTGACGACTTTTTCCAGCCAAGGCTCGATGGTTTTGGAATCTATCCGGCCGGTATCCCTGGTGTTGTCGGGCAGACTCATCTCCGCCAGCAGATGCATGACTTGACCCACGGCCCTGAAGGAGTCGGCCAGATTCTGTTCGCGGAGCGTGGATGAGTCGGATATCAGTGATGTGTAGAAGTAGTGCCGCGCATCCTGCCAGGAATAGGCCCCGCCGGGTGATTGTCCGGCGAGCGCTTTTTGTGCCCAGACGACCGCCGGATCTCCGGTTGTCGTCATGCCAAACAGAGAACCGCTAAAGCCGCTATTGGCAACCGGATCAAGAACGTGGTTTTTCATGCGTGAACCCGGTTGGTCTTCCTGAGCCCCGCCATTTCTGAACCAATCGGCTATGGAATAACCGTTGACCAGGGCATCGGCATTCGCATAGCCAAAGTTGTCATTAAAGTAAGCCGCCAACCGGGGTGTCAGCAATTTTTGCGTGATGGCGCTACCGTTGATTGCCCGGTGAAGCTTCGCCCGATACGCGAAGCAGGGCGTCGCGCACAAGACAATCAATAGCATTCCACAGCCCAGCAAGCCTTTATGGGAATTCATGCGCGATCTCTCCAATGCGATTCAGTAGTAAAAAATCTCCTGATTTGTTCTAATCGGTCGCTAACGCCCATTCATCCTTCGACAAGCTCAGGACGAACGGTCGTTAGCTATGTAACAAGCAGATATTCCGTTCGTGGTGAGCCTGTCGAACCATGAACGGAATATCAGGAGACTTCTGGAAAAAAACAATTCCCGGTGTCCGTGCTGCCATTCCGCTCAGTAGCTGCGAATCCGCCAGATACCGTCATCGTCCTTGATAAAGACAATATCGTAGGCATGCAGCGCACCCTCTTCGAGAGTCGTCAATTCATACTTCGTTATCTCGCCGTCCATGCTGACGTTGGCCAGCCCTTGATGGGTGGCCAGGATGCTTGGCAAGAGCGGCGCCACCTCGGCAAAGACTGCCTGATATTTCGGTCGCATCATCGGGGTGAAATGTGCGAGGGGCGCTGTCGTCTCTCCGGCGGCAAGATCCGTAGTGACGGCCTGCCACTTGCTGCGGAGCAGATTGTCGAGTTGCCGGCGGGGAAGCACGCTGATCACCACCGAATCTGCATAGTTCTGTCCGTCCGGCCCGTTGACCTGGACCATGAACGTATAGCTGCCTTCGACGGGCAGGCGCATCAGGTAGGATGTGGGGGAGGAACCGGGAAGCTGGGATACTCCAATCGGGCCGCTGCTGTAGAGAGACGAGCTGCTGATGCTGAAGGGACTATCGACGGTCAGGGTGAGATTCAGGGGGGCGCCCCCCGATTCCACGCTGGGCGTGACGCGTATGTAGTTGCCGGTGTGCGCCGTGACCGTCCTGCTGGCCGTGCTGCTACGGCCATTGACGTCGCTGGCGATGACGGCGATGCTGTTCGTGCCCGGTAGCAGATCGATGTTATTGGCTGTGAAGCGGACCCCGCTGACAATGGCCGTGACACCGTTGACCACCACGCCGGTTTCAGCGCCGCTGCTGTTGAGCACCGTACCGGTCACATGGAGCGTGGGGCCGGTGATGTTGGCATTGTCCAGCGGTGTATCGATGGCGACTTCCAGGGAAGCCGGGACATTGGCGATACTGCCGATGCCGTGGGTCATTTCGGCGAATCTTCCGGCGAAGCCTTTCCGAATCATATCCAGGGTCTGGGCGGCCTGTCCCATAGTATCCCCATGTCTGACCAGCAGGATATAGCCGACATTGAACTGTTTTTGCGAAGTGCTGACATTCGGTACCCGCTCACCCTCGGCGGCGACGATATCAGCGATGCTGACGGTAGTGGCCGTTCCGCTGATGCCTGATCCGATAGAGGGGAGCGCGGTTTTGTTGACGGCCGGATTATCGATCAGCAGCATCGGGGAAACCTGCTCCTTGGGGAGCATCCCCATCAAATAGAGATCGAGGGGGCTGTAGGAGTTCATGACGCTGGCCGAGGTAAAGCTGCCGTTATTGTTATCGTTCCAGCCGTTGCCGTACATGACCGAACCCTGGCTGTCCAGAAGGTAGCTCCAGTGGGAGTTATCCAGGCCGAGCAGGGTCGTGCTGAGCGAGTTGTCGGGCAGTTTATATCTGACGTAGGCCCCAAAGCGATGGGCCAGTTCGTGGGAGAGGATTGTCAGGGTCTGGTTGAGCTGTCCGCCGGTGAGGTTGGCGGCCAGGGCCGTCACATTGCCCATGTCGATGGTGCCCTGGAGCCTGCTGTTACTGCCATACAGCGCGCTGTTGTCGAACAGGGGTTGGTTGATCCCCTGGGTATCGTTTTTGACCGCCATGTAGACCCCCTGGGCGTCATGGGCGGGCAGGGCGTAGTCGAAGGTGGAAAACATGACCAGGAAATCCATATTGTCACTGTGGTTCCTGATATATTCCTGGGCGATCTTCTGCCGGGGTACGCTGTTGATGGAGTTGTCGTGGCTGATGGTGTCGAAGTTGCCGGCAACCTCGATGATGGCGCTGCTGCCGACATCGGCAATGCTTGCGGCGATGAAGTCGGGGGTGGTAAAGGTGTTGTCGGCTGTCGCGGCCGATGCGCTGCTTGTGGATGAGGAGACGATGTAGTGATAGGTGGTGTTGGGCTTGAGTCCGGTCAGGACCAGGTTGTGGCTGGTCGTGGGAGATGTGCCGGAAACCGTGCTGCCGTAGCTGGCGGTTTCGCCATAATCAACACGGCTGTCGGCTGCTTGTGCGGTGCTCCAGCTGATGCGCGGCATGGCGACCGTAACGCTGCTGATCGACAGGCCGCTTGTTCCTCCGCCGATGACGAGATTGCGTACCTTCAGGGTTCCGTTCTTGATTGTCAGCGGGCCGTGCAATCGGGTGAATCCGCTTGTCGCGCTGTAGCTGGCGTCACTGTAGCCGCCGTTCAGGGAGATGCTGATCGGTCGATCGAGGAGCAGCGACTCGTTGAAAATTTTGTTTCGTGCCCGGATGGTGTCGCTGTCGTTGGCCTGGTTGCAGGCTTCCTGCAAGGATGAGATCTCGCTGCCGACGGGGGGATAGTCGGCAGCGTGGCTTAGGGTGGCCGCCAGAGAAGCTGACAACACAATCAGCCAACAGGTAATGCTGTAGCGGAGTCTACATAGTATCGACATGGTATTCCTCATCAGGCGCTATGATGACACAAGGCACAAAGCGTACCTCGATTTTCCGGGTTGCTTTGTGCCTTGTGTGTTTGTGGATGAATCTGCGTCCCGGCTTTATCCCCAGGTCAGGTAGCCGGACTCGTAGATATTACCCAAAACCTTGTGGCGCGGCATGACCCGCAGCATGAAACCGTGTCGGCCGCAGAAGCGGCATTCCATCTCGCCGCCGAACTGGTGGACGCCACCTCCCAGATCTTCCCGGTGTTCCAGCGGGACGATCTCGCCCCCCTGAATATTTCCCTTGGAATCCAACACGCCGAAGTATCCCTCCACCGAGACCTCATCGGCCGGGATATCGCCCAGAGCCACCCGCGCCGAGACCGGGACGCTGCTCCCTACAGCCACGGCATCGGAAACCTGCGCCTCGGCCTGCTCAATGCGGATTTGGGGCCAGGACTTGAAGATTTGTGTCTTCCAGCGGGCCAGATCCTTTGCCAGCTCAAGATCTTCGGCCACAAAGCGTTTCCACTGGCGGTAGGACGGGATATAGGACATCTCGGCGTATTCCTGGACCATGCGGTCGGTGGAAAATACCGGACAGAGGCTCTGCATGGAGGCCTTCATGGTGGCCACCCAGGCGCGGGGGACATTATCGCCGCCCCGGTCGTAGAAATGCGGCACAACCTCCTTTTCCAGCAGGTCATAAGTGGCGCGGCTCTCGATTTGGTTCTGGTACTCCACATCCGCGTAGACCTCGCCCTTGCCGATGGCCCAGCCGTTGTTGCCCTGGTACCCTTCACACCACCAGCCATCCAGGACACTCATGTTCAAGCCGCCGTTGAAGGCGACCTTCATACCGCTGGTGCCGCTGGCCTCCATCGGCCTGAGCGGCGTGTTGAGCCAGACGTCCACCCCCTGAACCAGGTGACGGGCCACCTCCATGTCGTAGTCCTCGATGAAGACGATCCGGTGGCGGAAACGGTCCTCGTGGGAGGCCTGCACCAGCTGGCGGATCAGCTCCTTGCCCTCATGGTCCTGGGGGTGGGCCTTGCCGGCAAAGATGATCTGCACCGGCATCTCGGGGTTGTTGAGGATGCGCGAGAGGCGGTCCAGGTCGCGTAGTAGCAGGGTACCGCGCTTGTAGGTGGCAAAGCGTCGGGCGAAACCGATGGTCAGGGTCTCGGGATCGAGGACCTCCTCGGCCGTGGCGATCTCCTTGGTGGTGGCGCCAACCTTGATCAGCTGGGCTTTCAGGCGCTTGCGGGCAAAATCGACCAGTTTTTCACGGCAGCTCTGCTGGGTGCGCCACAGTTCCGCATCGGGAATCTTGGAGATGCGGCGCCAAACCGAGTGATCGGTGGGATCCTCCATCCAGCGTGTGCCCAGATAGCGGATCAGCAGGCTGGTCATGTGGTTGGACATCCAGGTGCGTGTATGCACGCCGTTGGTGATGGAGTTGAGCGGCAGCTGCTCTTCGGGCAGCTCCGGCCAGACGTTCTTCCACATGGTGCGGGAGACCTCGCCATGCAGCTGGCTGACGCCGTTGGCATGCCCGGCCAGCTTGATGGCCAGCACCGCCATACAGAAGGTCTCCTGCTGGTTACGCACATCCTGGCGACCCAGGCCGAGGAACTCGTCCCGTGAAAGTCCCAGCGACCTGTAATAACGGTTGAAATATTTCTCCAGCAGTTCGGGCGCAAAGTGGTCGATACCGGCCTCCACCGGCGTATGGGTGGTAAAGACGTTGCCGGCGCTGACGATCTCGCGCCCCTCGGAGAAGGTGATGCCCCGCTTTTCCATCACCAGGCGGATGCGCTCCAGGGCCAGGAAGGCGGCATGCCCCTCGTTCATGTGGCAGACGTTGGGGATGATGCCCAGGGCGCGCAGGGCACGGATACCGCCGATACCCAGCAGGATCTCCTGGATCATGCGCATCTCTTTGTCGCCGAAGTAGAGTTGAGCCGTGATCAGGCGGTCCTCGGGCGAGTTGGACTCCAGGTTGGTGTCCAGCAAATAAAGCGGCACCCGGCCGACCTGCACGCGCCAGATATGGACGCGGAAATGGCGGCTGCCGAATTCCAGTTCGATCTCCAGCGGTTTACCGGCCTCATCCCGCTCAAGGATCAGAGGCAGGTTGTAGAAGTCGTTCTCGGGGTAATATTCCTGCTGCCATCCCTCGTTGTTGAGGTACTGGCGGAAATAGCCCTGGCGGTAGAGCAGACCCACGCCCACCAGGGGCAGCCCCAGGTCGCTGGCCGATTTGAGATGGTCGCCGGCCAGGATACCCAGGCCGCCGGAGTAGATCGGCAGCGACTCGTGCAGGCCGAACTCCATGGAGAAATAGGCCACCTTCATCTTTGAATCGCCGTTGGCGTTCTTCAGGAACCAGGTTTTCTCCTCCAGGTAGTCGGTGAGTTTTTCATCGACCATCTTGAGGTGGGCCATGAAGCCTTCGTCGGATTTGAGTGATTCCAGGGTGGTCTGTTGGAGAATGCCCAGCATCTCTACCGGGTTGTGGCGGGTGGATTGCCACAGGTCGGCATCCAGGCGGCGGAAAAGGTTGATGGCGTCCGGCTCCCAGCACCACCACAGGTTGTAGGCGATGCGTTGCAATGCGGACAGTTCTGCGCTTAACGACGGTACGACGGTGAACTTGTGCAGCATCTTCGTAAAATCCATGGAAACCCCTCTTCCTTTATAACGGCATGTGTGGTGTGACGCTTACCAAGCAACGGCTGTGCATTCACGTTGGTGATTGTACAGCTGCGGGAGGTCTTGTCAAGGTCAACAAAATTGGGCGGATTTTGAATGATATATTAAGAGGTTGGCGGTGGTGAGCGCAGCGGCGGAATTTAGAACAGGCCGTTCAAATTGACAGGAAATATATCATGAGTCACTACGCCCTTCGAATCCCAGATCTCACACTACAATTTCCCCGTTTTCGTCCAGATAACCGAAGCGTTGCATCACTTCCCGGTGATAATTGACAATTCGTTGCACCTGCGCTTCATTCAACTCTTCACGCCACGAACCGCTATCTCCCTTGCGGAAAAAACGGCCGGCTACCGGGCTTTTTTCCTTGAAGCCTTCCGCCTCTTCTTGCTGCTTCACGACATCGAACGAACTGAATTCCAATGCTTTTCGAATCTGTTCATCGCTGTGGGAAAGCCCGGCAAAGTGGGCCGCCCTGGCGAAGGTCTCTAGTGGCCGCGCCTTCATATCCTCATAACGGAGCAGGCAGACCGGAAACGGCGCTGCATCGATCCAGCTCAACACATGATCGCTCCAGGAAAAGAGCTTTTGGCACAACTGATCGTGCAACCGGTCGGTCTTACGACAAACGGCAAAGGCCTCATCCGCCATACAGGATATGGCGGTATCATAATTCAACCCATTGTGATGGGCAAAGGAAACGGCAACATCCAGGGGATTGCGAATGATGTAGAGCGAGCCGGCCGTGGCCGCTTGTGGAATCAACGGCATGCCATCCACCACAGCGGTATAGGCGTCGTGGATTTTCATGAAGAGCGTCTCCGTAGCATTTTCGGCAAGGTGGATATAAAGTTCGGGGCGCAGCCGCTCGATCTCGTCGGTAGTCAGATCCGACGCCTCATAGCCGATGTTCTGGTCGAAAACCTCCCTTGCGCAGGCGATGGGAAAGCTTTTCAGCTCATTGATGTTGGCCGGTGTATCGGTATTGCGCAGCAGGTTGGTCAGAAAGATGCGAAACCAGGTGTTGCCCGACTTTGGGTATGAGGCGAGCCAGATAATGCCACTCATGGCGCAAAACCCGTTTCGACCAGATCCATCAGCTCCTCCAGCAGAAAGCCTTTGTCCGGCCGGATGATACGGCTGACCGTCGCATTCGCCGCTACTGCCGCGCACTGCTTGAAATGCTCCTTCTTTCCGCCCAAACCTTCCAGCAAGCGGAGACGGTAGGTGTTGTCGATGACGGGATCGATCTTCTCTCCGCCCTTCAATGGGGTTATGTCCATCTTTTCCGTATTCGTCGTTTCAAGGACGAACACGGATTGTATGGGAACGGGGGTGTCCTGGAAGCCGCCGTCAACGGGAAGAAAATACTTTTCCAGATCCTTGCCCCAACGGACGCTTTTGAGCTGTTCCCTGCTGGTGTCCAGCTTTTTCAGGGCATCGGCCCACAATTTCAACCGGGGAAACCCGGGCATCACCGCCGGACAACCATTGTCCGTCGTGATAGCACATATGTCGTCGGCCAGGAAGGGGTAGCCGCGCTGATGAAAACCAGCGGCCAGAGTGGACTTGCCGATACCGGAAGGACCGGAAAAAATAACGCTTTGCCCGTTGACCACAATGGCGGCGGCATGGAGCACCAGGATGTTTCGCTGGTGGAGGAGGGCACCCATGGCTGACCCCATTAGAAAGACGAGGATGTCGTCTTCATGGGCACCAGCTTCCGGCAGAATGGTGATGCGGCAACCACTCTGCACAAAATAGCGGGCGACACCATCAACCCGCAGGAGGAACTCTCCAATCCCGGCCTGAAATCGCACTCCTTTGAACGGGGGATTCGTCAGGGTCTCGGGCACGCTTCCGTAGGCTATGACCACGTCCGGGATAGCATCGGGTTGGAGGTGAAGCGCGGGTGTGGCAGGCAGGGGAATGACCGAAGCAATGTTCAAGCCGAAGATATGATAAGTGTTATGCATGCAACGCTCTACTGATCCTCTGAAAAATGCCGTGCACTAACAAAGCAAGGTCTGATCACAAAATACAGACCAGATCGCCCAGTCCTCCGTCCCCGAGCTGACATCATGACGGTCCGGTGTATGCAGACAGTTCTACAGGGTAGATGTCTCCTGGTCCTGTCGTCCCTGAGTTTGTTCCCAGCTTCCTCAGTCGGGGCACCCCCCAGCTTTCTTTTGGGTTGGTAGTGTGATTTCCCATAGCTGCTGACTGATTATCCCTTGCCTCTGGGCCGCCGCTAAATAATGAACTCATCCTCTCCTCCTTGCGTTAAGTTTTCTTTCATTGGCGCAGGACCAGTTCTGTGCCTACCCGTTATTAGTGATAAGCGTAGAATACTTTTCTGACAAGTCAACCAGCTTCAACCATTCACTTAGATTCGTCACCGCCCGGTAGTTCATGTTAAACTGAAACCTTCTGGCGTCATCCATGCCACCATCCAGGTTTGATCTCAATTGCCCGCTTTGTTGCTTCCATCTATCCGTATCAATGTATTCACCTAGCGCAGGATGCAGGTCAGCGGCAGACAGTGAAGACAAATGCGTGGCTGCGACTTGGTTCGGCACGATTACCGACCCCATACCCTTCCCCTGTTTCCATGCCACCTGTTTCGGTACCACCCCGTCGATGGCCCGGCGATGCAGATAGCGCCCCATGCCGCGATAATAATTCTCTTTGGACGGGATGGAGAGAAAAAGCCGCACCAAGCGAATGTCCAAGAGGGGCCAGCGGTATTCGATCTTTCGCCCTGCCGCCATCAGGGTACAGTTTTCCATCCGCGTCGGGACAAACGGTTGCCAGCGTTTTTCCAGCGTGAACCGTTTGAGGTCAATATAACCTGCGTCAAAACGGGCAGTATCAAAATAGCGTTCTTCAAGATTGTAGCGTCTAACCAGATCATCACGGACAATCTGATGCGGCCAGCGTTGCTTGTATGCCTCATAAAAACGGGGGTTATAGACAGGAGTTGTGAAATTATGCGTTTGTCGCCGCCGCCATTCCATCTTGATCAGACGCAGGAAGCGATAAAGGGCATTGCCCTGCAAGACATGGAAAAGCTCCCGGTACCGCCGCTGCACAATCATTTCCATGGGAATCATGTAGCCGTGAATCGTCGTGCCGAATTCATCACCGCCAAAGCCGGATAAGAGTGTGCGGACACCCAGTTTTTCCGCCAGTGGGTAAAAAAATTCATGAAAGGTCGCGCTTCCGTGTTCCACGGGGTAGCCCAGAATGTCCAGCGAACACTTTAATGTATCCTGTTGGTTTTGTATGCGTTCATTAATGATGTGGTTGTCGGGAAGGTGGCAATAATCTATGACGGCCTGAATATACTGCGGTTCCAGTTCCGAAAAGGCAAAGGCAAACGTGTGCAGTCGAGGAAGTGATTCGCCGAGGAATTTTGCGGCAAAGGCGGTGATGGTGGAAGAGTCAATGCCACCGCTAAGCTCCGAGCCGATGGCAAAATCCGAATCGAGGCGGCAGCGGATTGCCTTTTCAAGTACGTCCCGGTAGGCGTCCACATAGTCGCTGGATTTGCCCAGCTTTAGCTCCGGCTCTGCGGAAAGGGTAAAGTACTGTTGCAACCGCAGCTGCTGCGGGGTGACGATCAGGGAGTGCGCCGGGGGGAGCTTCTTTATCCCGTGGTACGACGTACGGTCAAAGCTCCTGGAGAGATGGAGCAGATACTCTGCCACCCAGCGCTCGTCGATCTCAAACGGTACGCCGTCAACCTGCCGCAGGGCACTGACATTGGTGGCACAGACAAAAAGATCATCGCTCGCATAGTAGTAGAGCGGTTTTACCCCCATGTGGTCCCGGCCGCAGAAGACCTTGTTCTCTTTCCTGTCATGAATGACAAAGACAAAATCGCCGATCAGATGATCGACGCACGCTTCCCCCCACTTGAGGTAGCTGAAGAGGATCAGCTCTGTGTCACAGTAGCCTGCCAGCTCATTTAACGAGATCTCCAGCTTATTCGCCAGCTCCTCCCGATTGTCCAGCCGCGCCCAGGAGGCCGCCGCGCACCGGCTCTCGGCATGATACAGCGGCGTCGGCTCCAGCCGGGAGCGGCTCGTGTTCCAGTGCAGACACTGTACCAGCAAGGAGTTGTCGTCATCCGCCAGAAAGCCGCTCTTGTCGGGTGGCGCGCACGGCATGAGCCGGTTTATAACGGTCTGTGGGTTGATGCGCAGAGGCGGGGGAGCGGATTTGCGATTGAAGTAAAAGAAAAACATGGTGGCTGTCAGGTCTCCTGATGTTCATTTTGCAGCAGGCCGCTGAGCAGCAGCTGTGGTTTCATTGGCAGGGCGCAGACAGCGCCAGTTGAAGATCCAGTGGGACAGGGCTCGCAGGAAATACCGGTCGGCTGCAAGCAGGCAGTTTACGGACATTCGGAATTCATCTAGTCGGCAACCTGAACTATGCCTGCGGCATGAAGTTCTTGAAGAAAGATGAGCACGTCCTGTTCGCAGGTCTGTCGGTCCACGTCATAGTGGACCAGAAGCGCATCAATGAGAGCTGACACCTTGACGGGCGTTTCGATCATTTCCCAGATGCGGCTGCCGACCGGCTCAAGGCCGAAATACTGACCTTTTTCGATGCTCATCATCACCTTTTCGTTGTCAATATCGCTGGCTACAATGTCTTCGATATGGTTGACCGTACTATCCAATGTAATGCTATCCATTTTTATGCATGCTCCCTGATGTAGGTTTAGTTTTCTTTTAATACATTACTCAACGTTCGCACCGACATAGTCGGCGGTAACGCTTTTGTTTATACGGCCTGAGTCAGTATTTCCAAGCCGGTATTAGCAGCATCCGTTGCAGCATGGCCGGTATTCCGGCGACAAATGAATCCCGCAAAGCCTGTATCCATCCCGCAATAGAAACCGGGATTCCCTTGAGCACCTGCTGGAAGAGTCCCAGCAGCATAGTCTGCCGTCCGCGTAACAAAAACCCCACGCTCCGGGAGAGCATGGGGTTTCATTTGATCAGCTGGTTCATCTCGAAGATCGGTAAGAGCACCGCCATGACGACGATGCCGACCGCCACCCCCATGCCCAACACCAGGAGCGGCTCCAAAAGCCCCATCAACCGGGTCAGCCGGGAATTGAACTCCCGTTCATAGGCGATGCCGGCCTTGAGCAGCATGCTTTCCAAGTCCCCGCTCTTTTCACCCACGCCGGCCAGATGGACCAGCAACGGCGGGAAGAGCCGGCTTTTGCGCAGACTGCCCGAGAGGCTGCCACCCTGGGCGACCTCCTCCATGACCCCCTGTAGAAACGTGCGGTAAACCCGGTTGACCAGGACTTCGGAGGTGATTTCCAGGGCGCGGATGATCGGGACGCCGCTGGAGAGGAGCAGCCCGAGGACGCGGGCGAAACGGGAGAGGATCAGGCGTTGCAGCATACCGCCGGCCAGGGGCAATTTCAGCAGCAGGGCATCGCGCTTCAGGCGCAGATCGTCACGCAGCATGGCCTTGCGATAGAGCGGGATTGAGGCGACCCCCAAGCCAGCCGGAATCCACCACCAGCCGCGCAGGAAATGGGAGAGCTTGATCAGTGCCACGGTGATCAGCGGCAGGGCGGCCTTGCTGTCTTCGAAGATGACCACGATCTTGGGGATGACCACGGTCAGCAGGAAGATCATCACGCCGCCACCCACCAGCACCATCAGGATCGGGTAGGCCAGGGCCGAACTGACCCGGCTGCGCACCTGTTCCTGTTCTTCGAGAAAGTCGGCCAAACGCTCCAGGACCGCATCCAGGGCGCCGCTGGCCTCGCCGGCGGCCACCATGCTGATGTAGCTTTCGCCGAATACCCGCGGCTCGGCGGCAAAGGCCCGCGACAGGGAGGCCCCCTCGGCGATGTGGGCGCTGACCCGCGTCAAGACCCGTTTGAGCGCGCCATTCTCTTCCTGCTCGTGCAGCGAGCCCATGGCCTCGTACAGCGGCACCGACGAAGCGACCAGGGTGGCCAGGCGGCGGGTGAAGAGCGCCAGATCGGAGGCCGAAATGCCCCGTTTAAACGAAAACGAGCTTGCGGCGCCTTCGTCGCCACCCTCTTCGCGGATCTCGCGCAACATGAGCCCCTGGCTCTTGAGCTGCTGGAGCGCGTGGCGCTCGGAGTCCGCATCCAGGGTGCCGGCTACCGCTGCGCCGGTGGCGTTGTAGGCCTTATAGCGGAACGTCGGCATAGTCGTCCTGGGTTACGCGTAAGACCTCTTCGATGGTGGTGATGCCGGCGGCAGCCCGCCGCAGCCCGTCTTCACGCATGGTCTTCATACCGCGCGAGACCGCGTATTCCTTGATCTCGCCGGCATGGGCCCGGCGGATGATCATGGAGCAGAGTTCCTGATCCACCGGCATGATTTCGTAGATGGCTGTTCTGCCCAGGGTGCCCAGGCCGAAGCATTTGTCGCAACCGCGCCCCCGGTAGAGTGTTTCCGGCAGGGTGATGCCGGCATACTGGTCCACGGGACGGTATTCCTCGCGGCAGTGGGGGCAGATCACCCGCACCAGACGCTGGCCGACCACGGCCGCCAGGGAGGAGGCGATCATGAAGGGCTCGATGCCCATGTCCACCAGGCGGGTGACGGCCGTGGCGGCATCGTTGGTGTGCAGGGTCGAGAGCACCAGATGCCCGGTCAGGCTGGCCTGGATGGCGATCTCGGCCGTCTCGGCGTCGCGGATCTCGCCGACCATGATGATATCCGGGTCCTGGCGCAGGATCGAACGCAGGCCGGAGGCGAAGGTCAGCTCGATCTTCGGGTTGACCTGGATCTGGCCGATGCCCTTGATCTGGTATTCGATGGGGTCCTCGATGGTGATGATGTTCTTCTCGCTGGAGTTGACCCGGTTCAGGGAGGCGTAGAGCGTGGTCGATTTGCCGCTGCCGGTCGGGCCGGTAACCAGGATGATGCCGCTGGTGCGGACCAGCATGCGCTCCATGGTCTGTACGCCCGCCTCACCCAGGCCGATATCGGCCAGCGAGAGGATGCCCTTCTTCTTGTCCAAGAGACGCAGCACGGCCCGCTCGCCGTAGAAGGTCGGGATGATCGAGACACGGATGTCCACGTCGCGCCCGGCCACGATCACGCGGATGCGGCCGTCCTGGGGCAGGCGCTTCTCGGCGATGTTGAGTCCGGCCATGATCTTGATGCGGGAAATCAGGGCGTCCTGGATGATCTTGGGGGGGGTCAGTTTCTCGTAGAGCAGGCCGTCGATACGGAAGCGTACCAGCAGGTCCCGTTCGTAGGGCTCGACGTGGATATCGCTGACCCGCTCCTTGATCGCCTCGGAGAGGATCGAGTTGAGCAGCCGGATGACCGGGGCCTCGTCGGTCAGATCCAAGAGATCCTTGGGGTCGTTGAATTCGGTAGCCACGGTGGAGAGGTCTTCCCCCTCCAGTTCCTGGAGCACCTCGCGGGCCGTGCCGGACATGCCGGCATAGGCGTGGTTGATGGCATCGGTCAGGCTGGCGGCCGGGACGAGCACCGCCTCGACCGGTTTGTCGAAGGTCAGGCGCAGCTCATCCAGGGCCAGGAGCGCGGCCGGACTGGCGATGGCGACCCGGATGATACCCTCATGCTCCTCCAGCGGCAGGACCAGATTGCTGCGGGCAAAGCTCAAGGGGACCCTGGCCAGCAGGGCGCTGTCCACATCGCCGGTGCTGATGGCGGGCCGACAGGCGATCCCCAGCCGTGCAGCGGTGGCTTCAAGTTCCTCCGGTGGACGCAGGTCGCTCATTTCCCCGAGATCTCCTTCTGCACGTCCAGCGGCTTCATCTCTTTGGCGGCCTCGCCGAAGGTGGTTCGCAGCTCGTCGGTGATACTGATCAACGTGTCGTTATCCTTGACGATGCGCGGGATGAGCAGGATCATCAGGTTGGTCTTGGTTTTGGTTTTGTTTTTGGTCTTGAAGAGCCAGCCCAGGCCGGGGATGTCTCCCAGGAGGGGCACCTTGCTGACCGACTCGTTCTCCTGGTCCTGGATCAGGCCGCCGATGACGACCGTCTCGTTGTCTTTCACAACCACGCTGGTCTTGGCCGACCGTTTGGTGGTGGTGCGATCGGTCGAACCGGCGCCGACGATGACCGTGTCCTTGACCGCCGATATCTCCTGGTTGATATCCAGGCGGATATAGTCGCCTTCGCTGATCTGGGGCTTGATCTTGAGGTTGATACCGATGTCCTTGCGTTCGACGGATGTGGTGGAGAGGCCGGAGGAGATGGTCGAGGCCCCGCCGAAGGGGACGTTCTCACCGACGAAGATCTCGGCCTCCTTGTTGTCGGAGGTCAGGATGTTGGGGGTTGAAAGCACGTTGACCAGGCCGCTGGAGTCCAGAGCCTGCAACAGGGCCACACCAGTCACCGGCCGGGTACTGTTCTTGAGCTTGTCGCCGATCAGCGTGGAAATAGCCGAGCCGGTTGATGATGTTGATCCGAAGATTTGACCGAAGGTTCCGAAGGGGTCGTAAAGGCCGCCCCCCTGCAGATATTTACCCAGCGCCCCGGCGGCAACCGCGCCGGCTTGAACGCCCAGTGCCCTGCTCTTGTCCAGGGAAACCTCCGCGATCAGCACCTGCACAAATACCTGTTTGCTGCGGCGGTCCAGCTTCTTGATTACCTGGACCAGGTTGTTGTAGTCGTTGGGGGAGGCCATGATCACCAGGGAGTTGGAACCTTTGTCGGCCGTGACGGTGACCTTGCCGCTGTCAAAGGGGGATGTCTGGGGTACGGCCGCGCCCGGTTGGCCGGCGGTTGCTGCCGCAGTGAAACCCTTGACCACGCCGTCCAGTACCTTGGCCATCTCGGTGGCGTCCGTATTCTCCAGGTAATAGACGTTGACCTTGCTGCTGGCCTCGGGAGGCTGTACATCCAGCTTCGCCACCATCTCGCGTACATCTTTCTTGGCCGAGTCGTTACCAAAGACCAGCAGGGCGTTCAGGCGCGTGTCAACCAGGATGCTGGCCGTGCCGGCCGGTGCGGCGGTGCCCTGACCAGCCGGTTTTAGCTCGCCGCCGGCCAGCCACTGTTTGATGGTGTTGGCGGTTGTTTCGGCCGAGGCGTTCTTCAGGTAGATGATCTCGAACCCTTCCCGTGAACGTTCGGTATCGATAACCTGGAGAATCCCCTGCAGTTTGCGGATATTGAGCGAAGAGTCCACGATCAGGAGCAGGTTGCCGGGACCGAAGGCGGAGATGTGGCCGTCCTTGGAGATCATCGGTTGCAGAAAGGCCAGCGCCTCCTGGGCCGAGATGTTTTCCAGTTTGTTGACCTGGGCCACATAGGTTTCATTGACCGGTGCCTGCTGACCTTCGGGGAGCAGCGCAAAATTGGATTGCTTGGCGGTCCCCGAGGGGATGATCTTGGCGACCTTGCCGCTTTGCACCACCGCGAAACCTTTCAGTTCCAGCACGGAGACAAAGACGTTGTAGGCCTCTTCATTGGAGAGTTTGGAAGGCGAAAAAACCGAGATCTTTCCCTTGACCCGATCGTCGAGAACGAAATTCCTGCCGGTCAGGTCGCTGATGAACTTGACCATGGTGGAGATATCCACCTCGTTGAAATTAAGCACGACCCCTTTGCCGGCAGCCAGGGCCGGTGAGCTGCACAGGGCTCCCAGCAGCAGCAGTGCCCAAATCATGTGTTGTAGGTAGCGAGTCAAGTGTGCCTCCAGATTAGCGTATATCGTAATTGAATGTTGCCGGACGCCCGTCGCGAATCATGTCCAGCTTGAGCCGGCTTTGCCCCTTGAGGGCGATGAACGATTGCAGGGCCTTGTCGGGAGAGTCAATCGGAAAATCGTTCAGGCGCAAGAGGACATCGCCATTTTTTATGCCGATCATGGCAAAGACCCCGTTGGGTTTGACCTCCGAAGCGCGGAAGCCTTCCACCTTGCCGTCCTTCTGGCTGGGCAGCAGGCGGGCATCGCTCATGGCCTGGCTGATGTTGTCCAGGGCCGCATTCAGGGCCCGCTGATCGATGACAAAATTTCCGCCGCCCGTGTTGGCGACCGCCTGCCCCTGTTGCCCCATGGAGTGTTGTGCCGGGGCCGGAGTCGCCGATGGCGGTGTCATGGGAGTCAAGAGTTCGACCTTTTTGCCGTTAATGACGATAAAGGCCTGTTCACGGGTGACCTGAACCAGGCGCCCGGCATCGAAGACCATGTCTCCCAGGCGGAAGACCCGCTCCTCCTGCTTGGTGGTATTGCGTACCAGGGCGAAGGTCTCACGGAATGACCCGACGGCCGTACCGAGCAGCATCAGTTCGGCCGGGGCCGTTATTGGCGCGTTTTGTGCTGCGGTCGTGGCCGGGCTGTTCACGATCAGTGTCAGCGGTCCCTGGGTGGCCTTGCCGAACAGACCGTTGGCCAGTATGGGGGCATAGGTCGTCAGATCGTCGTTTCTTGGGGTGGGGGCAGCGGGTGTTGGGGAGCTTTTTCCTGTCGTGAAGGGCAGGGAGTGGTCAAGGCGGCGGGAGAGGCCGTGGGCGGTGATGGATGCCAAGATGGCGATGATGGCACATCCCAGGAGGATGTTTGTGATGGTGACAATACGTGGCATGGGACCTTTTCTTGTCTTCAGCTGCCGAACATACTTGACGAATATGGAGTGATTTCGTGGGCACAATAGCAAATATGGCCCTGTGCATCAAGCACTTTCCCGTGTAACCCCGTGTACGAAAGGAGATTGCACGGGCGTTTGCGCGGGACCGGGGTATTCCTGATTAACAACTCGTGCCGCTCAGCGAAAATCTCCCTCCCCTTCAAGGGGAGGGTTGGGGTAAATCGGGCTCCGAATCAAACCCATCCCCCTCCTGACCTCCCCCTTGAAGGGGGAGGAACGTACCGGCGGAAAAGCGACGCTTCAGGAGTGTAACAGACAGCCGCTCCGCTTAATATCGCCGGTAATGGCGGTCGCCCTTCTTCAGCATCCGGCGGAACTCCCAGGGGGGCTGGGGGTTCGTCTCCTGCCACAGCCCGCTGCGCCCGGCGCGGGCACGCTCCTCCGCAGTCAGGTACTGCGAGGCGTAGGGCCCCTGCAGATAGTGGCGATAGGCCCAGGCCATCCCCTCGGCCACCATCTCGCGGTTGATGTCCCGGCCGGCGTAGCGGATGACCGCCACCGGTCGCTGGTACTGGTCGATGTCCACCATCTCGGCCATGACCCGTTTTCCCAGGATCTTGGAGATCAGCGCCCGCTTGGCGGCCTCGCCGAAGGGTTGCCCGGGCTTGTCGGGTTTGGCGGTCTCGGGGGCGTCGATACCGTACAGGCGGGTCTTGAGCCGGCTTGACCCGCTCATCAGCAGGATCGTGTCGCCATCGTAGACCGTGCGCACGACCCCTTCAATCGTGCGGCCGGCTCGACACTCCGTCGTGGCCAGCAGGAGCAGGACGATCAGGGTGCACAACAGCCGCATCAGATCAGTTCCGTGTTGTAGTTGAATTCCGTAGTGCCGGGGATCTCCCGCCCGGCCCGGAAGGCCCCGATGATCTCATTCCAGGACTCGCGCGGCGCCTGGCGCAGGTCGATCAGGAACGATCCGCACCCCTTGGCGCGCAACTCGTTGTGCCGGGCGGTCAGGGAAAAGGGGGTGGCGGCCGTGATGGTCTGCAGGCCGTCACGGGTGGTGACGGTATAGGCCTCGCCCCGGTCCGAGTGCAGCGGGATATTGCTGTGCACGTCCTTGATGCGGATCTTGGTGGTCATGACCGGCAGGGGCGCATAGGCGATCAGCCTGCGCTCAATGGCGATATCGGCGGCCAGCAGGGCCGTCAGGTTGACGGCGTCATCCTCGATGTAGAGTGTGGCGGTTTCGGCCCCCAACTCGCGCCAGGCGGCCAGGGCCTGGGAGTTGAGTGAAAAGCAGCGGTGCCAGGTGGAGATGTGCAGCCCCTTCAGCCCGCGCAGGAGGGCAAAGTGCGACAGGTTGGCGACCTCGAAATTGCGGAAGCCGGCCCCGTACAGCTGGCGCAGGGTATCCTGGTAGAGCGGCATGTCGCGGTCGAAGATCATGAAGGGGAGTTGCCAGACCACCTGCGCTTCCGCGTCGCGCATGCGCGGCACATTGGCCGGCAGCTGGTGGATGGCGGCCTTGGAAAGCGGCAGAATCGTCAGGTCGGCCCCCTGTTGCAGGGGAAAGCGCCAGTCGCGGGGCAGATCCATGATCACGGCCAGGCTCTCCTTGGAAGCTGGGCGTGTGGTGGCGGATTGCAGGGAGCGCAGATCCGTGAGTGCCCGGCTGCGGGCGGCGGCGACCCGTTCGCGGGACGCGCCGGTCACGGAATCGGCCAGTTGGCGGTAGAACTGGCGGCGCAGTTCCTTGAAAATCGCCGCCGGTATCAGCACGGCCGGAAAATCGGGGGCCTCCAGTGCCTCCAGGCGGAAGGGTGTCTCGCCGGTTTTGGAGAACTGGCTCTGCAGGACGCCGGTCATGTCGCTGCTGCGGGCGGCTTCCAGCGTCCCCAGGGGGTAGCTGAACTTATGCTCGGAACCGGCCACGTCGGCGGTGATGCTCAATGTCGCCCCCTGAGCGGAGTCGAAGGGGGCGGAAATTCGCAAGCGGCAGGGCAACTTGTCCCCCTGCCCCGACTCCAACCGGCGCAGGCAGGCGTTTTCGCTGAGGGTGAAGGCCTCCCGCGAGGAAACCTTGTAGATCGAGTCGCCGATCTCGAAGCGGAAGGGTGTCTCCACCTCCACGCTGCTGCCTCCCTTGGCCTCCATGACCTTCTTGCGGTTGACGAACAGCTCGCGCACGGTCCAGGCCTGGCCGGCCATGTCGGTTTTGGGTTGTGCCCGCAGACGGTCGCCCACGTAGAGTGCATCCCGGCTGTCGAAGGTCAGGCGGTTGCCCTTGATACCCTTGATCTGGCCGATGAAGCGCCCGGTGCCCCCCTTCTGCCAGGGGTTGGCGATGTCTTCGGGCTGTTGGGAGGCCAGGAAACCCTTGGTGGGGGTGCGGCCGAAAGAGAACTTGAGGATCTCCTTGGCTGCCGAGAGGGCCTCCTTGCGGCCGCGCTCCGGCGCATCCAGCACCAGCCGGTAGGCCTCCACCACGCTGGCCACGTATTCGGCCGACTTCATGCGTCCTTCGATCTTGAGCGATTTCACCCCGGCCTGGACCAGCTCGGGGAGCATGTCGATGGCCGAGAGGTCGCTGGTGGAAAAGAAATGTCCCTGCTTGCCGCGGTGATCGTAGAGACGGCGGCAGGGCTGGGCGCAGCGCCCGCGATTGCCGCTATGACCGCCCAGATAGGAGGAGAAGAAGCATTGGCCGGAGATGGAGAAGCAGAGTGCCCCGTGCACGAAGGTCTCGATCTCCACCGGTGTGGCGGCGGCAATCGCGGCGACCTCATCCAGGGCCAGTTCGCGCGCCAGGACCGCCCGCTGGAAACCGAGCTCCTCCAACATGCGCACGCCGGCCGTATTATGAATCGTCATCTGGGTCGAGGCGTGCAGCGCTATGCCGGGGAAGTGATTGCGGATCAAGCGCGCGATGGCCAGATCCTGGACGATCACGCCATCGACGCGCATGGCATCCAGCGCCGCCAGGGTCTCCACCAGCTGGGGCAACTCCTGCTCCTTGACCAGGGTGTTGAGCGTGATGTAGATCTTGCGCCCCTGGCCATGGGCGTAGCCCAGCATGCGCTCCATCTGGGCCAGGCTGAAGTTCTTGGCCCGGGCGCGGGCGGAGAACTCGCGCAGTCCGGCGTAGACGGCATCGGCACCCATTTCCATGGCTGCGAAGAATGATTCCAGCGATCCGGCCGGGGCCAGCAGTTCGGGTTTGTTATGTTGATGGGACATAGCGACTCACATTTCGTTACGAAGTAGACGGTTACTCTATCCGCGAGCATCGTCAAAAGCAAGGTTTTCACGCGCCGAGGTGGGGGCAAAAAAACGGCATCCGGAGGGGGCGGTTGTAAACCTTCCTCCGGATGCCGAGTGTTACGGGGGCTAGTACGCTGTAACATCTAAATCTAACCCCCCTCAGTCCCCCCTTACCTAAGGGGGGAAGCCCTTCGACGTTGCTCAGGACAGGCCTTGAAGTCTCCCCTTAGATAAGGGAAGATTTAGAGGGGTTAGCAGCGAAATAATAAGCGTTACAGCGTGCTCGCGAGTTATACGCCTTCGGTCGCACGTTTCTGTTTTACGTTGAGCCGGTTGAGGGCATGGACGTAGGCCTTGGCCGAGGCTTCGATGATGTCGGTGGAAGAGCCTTTGCCGACCACGACGTGATTCCCCTCGCTCAGGCGCACGGTCACCTCGCCCTGGGCATCGGTTCCGCCGGTGATCGAGCCCACGTTGTACTGCATCAGTTTGGCCTTGGTCTTGGTCAGTTTCTTGATCGCCTTGAGGGCGGCGTCAACCGGGCCATCGCCTAGCTCGGCGGTGCGGACCGGTGTGCCGTCAATTTCCAGCTGCACCGTGGCGGTCGCCACGGCAAACGAGCCGCAGGTGACGGTGATGTGACCCAGCTTGAATTTGATGTCCTCGCGGGATTCATCGGCCACGATGGCGTCCAGATCCTCGTCGAAGACCTCCTTTTTCAGGTCGGCCAGGGCCTTGAAGCGATCGAAGGCGCGGTTGAGCTTTTCGTCATCCAGGTCATAACCCAGCTCTTCCAAGCGTTTCTTGAAGGCATGGCGGCCGGAGTGCTTGCCCAGCACCAGGGCGCTGGCCGACAGTCCCACCGACTCGGGGGTCATGATCTCATAGGTGGATTTGTCCATCATCATGCCGTGCTGGTGGATCCCGGCCTCATGGGCAAAGGCATTGGCGCCGACAATGGATTTGTTGGGCTGTACGCCGATACCGGTGATGGTGGAGAGCAGACGGCTGGAGGGGGTCAGCTGCTCCGTGGCCACGTTTGAGTAAAATGGCAGAATATCGCCGCGTGTCTTGAGGATCATGACGAACTCTTCCAGGGAACAGTTGCCGGCCCGCTCGCCGATGCCGTTGATGGTGCATTCCACCTGGCGTGCGCCGGCCTGAATGGCGGCGATGGAGTTGGCCACGGACAGTCCCAGGTCGTTGTGGCAGTGGACCGAGATGATGGCCTTGTCGATATTGGGCACGTTCTGCTTCAGGTACGAGATGATGTTGAAGTACTCGAAGGGGATCGTGTAGCCGACCGTGTCCGGGATATTGACCGTGGTCGCACCGGCGGCAATCACCGCCTCGACCACCTCGGCCAGAAACGGCAGCCGGGTCCGCACGGCATCCTCGCAGGAGAACTCCACGTTGGGTGTATAGGAAGCCGCCCGTTTGACCGCCTTGACCGCCGAGGCCAGTACCTTGGCCGGCTCCATCTGCAGTTTGTACTTCATGTGGATATCGGAGGTGGCGATAAAGGTGTGGATGCGCCCCTTTTCCCCGGCATACTTCAGCGCTTCCCAGGCCCGGTCGATGTCCTTTTCGCTGGAACGGCACAGGCCGGCGATCTGCGGTCCCTTGATGGTCTGAGCCACCAGCTTGACCGCTTCAAAGTCACCCTCCGAGGCGATTGGAAAGCCGGCCTCGATCACGTCCACGTTCATCTTCTGGAGCTGTTTGGCGATGCGCAGCTTTTCCTCGATGTTCATGCTGTTGCCGGGGGCCTGCTCGCCATCCCGCAGGGTTGTGTCGAAGATCGTGATGAGCTGTTTGTCTGCCTGTCCCTGTTTCTTTGCCGGTGTCTTTGCCATGGTTGTCTGCACTCCTTTCGTGCTGTGGTTCAGAAAATAAAAATGCCTCCGCCCCAAACAGGGGCGAAGGCATGAATGCGCTCGCGGTACCACCCTTTTCATCCGCACCGTTCGATTGTGTATGATACCTCGCTTGGCTGCGTTGTCAACGGCTCAACGTACTGTCTGTACGGATGGTCGTTTACTTCTTGCCTGCCGGGGTCTCAACCAAAATCCAAACCGGAAAAACGGACCTCATTAGCACCCTTGACGCGGGAGAACGGCTCCGACTACTTTTGTTCACCGGAACGGCTCCAAGGCGAGTTCATCATCCGTGCTTACCGGTTCGCACCACCCACCGGCTCTCTGAAAAGCCCGCAACGACTACTACTCCTCTTCACAGCCTTTGTTAATTTTTGCTATTTTAGAAAAAGCGGTCAGCTAAAGTCAAGCTGTTTTATTTTCAGGTCGTCCAAAATTTGATTTCCAAACAGTTTTCGTTGTTCACATACTCGGCCCTGCTTATGGGAGCTAAGCAAGTTGATAAAGCGGAACCATCTAACATAGCATTACAATGCCCTTCAAATAGAATAAATGATTTTTGGCTGGCCAAAAGAACTCTTGTCTCGAAATTGTAAACCATCTATCTTTGTCCCGCATTCATACCAAGCGGAGATCGCTCCGTCCCACGAGGAAGGTACTCATGAAACAACCGATTAAATCCCTTCTGCTGACCCTGCTGGTCTGCTCTTTTTCAGCCTCCAGCTATGCAGCGGAGCCCGCTGCAACCCAGCCCGCCTCTGCACCAGTCCCCACTCCGGCAGCTGCCCAGGCTGCACCTGCTGCACCGCAAAAACCGGCCGAGGCCACACCCGCGCAGCAGCCCGTACGCCTGGGACATGTGGATGTTGCCCGAATCAGCGCCGAATCCGAGACCGCTAAAGCCGGTAAGGCGCAGCTTGAGGAACTGAAGAAAAAATTGCAGGGCCAGATCGAGGCAAAGAAAAAGCAGCTGGATAAACAGCGGGCCGCTATCGAGGCGTCACTGAAAACGCTGAGCGCCCAGCAGCGGGAGGCCAAGGCCAAGGAGTTCCAAAAAAAGATCGAAGAATTCCAGAAGTTCGGTGCGAATGCTGAAAAACAGCTCCAGGCCCGACAGGAAGCCTTCGGCGACAAACTCTTCAAGGTGATTGAAGAGGCCAGTACCGAACTGGGTAAGGCCAAAGGCTTGGCCCTGGTCGTTATCAAGCGGGAGCTGCTCTATCTGGGCAACGGTGTCGATGCCCAGGATGTTACCGACGATGTGATCAAGAAGATCGACAAGAAGTAATTTTCAGCGGGATAAGGACGTGTTTGACAAGAAGACCTCTGAGGTTTCAGAAACCTGGGAGGTCTTCTTGTGTATGCGCCATGCTATTTTTTGATGATCAGGCTGGCGCCGGCCATCAGCAGGGCCACCCCCATGGCGCGCTTGCTGTCCAGGGGAATCGTGCGGAAGCCGAATAAACCGAAATGATCCAGCAGGACTCCGGTGGTCAGCTGGGCACAGATCACCGCCGCCATGGCCGCCGTCGTCCCGATGCGCGGGATGGCCACGATGGTCATGGTCACAAAAAAGGCGCCCAAAGCGCCGCCGGAGAGTTCCCACCAGGAGGCGTTGGCGACCCCTTTGAGGGAGCCCTTGCCGGCAACCAGCACCACCACCGCCAGCAGCAAGGTACCGACAGCAAAGGAGATGCAGGAACTCTCGATCGTGCCGACCTTCTGGGCCAGGCGGCCGTTGATGGAGGGTTGCACGGCGATGGCCAGGCCGCCGCAGAACATCAGGACCAGCAGCAGAACTTGATTCATCCGGATGACACCTTTCTTTACAACTGCAAACGGTTTTTTGGTCCACGAACCACACGAAACTACACGAAAGTAAAGCAGTACACCAAAACAGCACTTCATCAACCAGGCGGCCGCATACGTAGTGTTTGCATGGCATGACGATTTCGTTCGTGAATTTCGTGTCTTTCGTGGACAACAGTTTTTTCAAGGTTTCACCACTCAGGCTATGAGTGGTAAGGATCTCCCGATTGTCCGACAGGCTGCGGAGTGATCGGCGCCCGGTTCTCCACGGCAAAGACCTCGATGCCCGCCTTGCACTCCAGGGGGCAGACATTCTCGCAGATCCCGCAGCCGTTGCAGATCTCTTCCACCAGATAGGGTTCCCTGACCTGCTTGGGGAGGCCATCCAGCCCGATGACCGTGACTTCCCGGGAGCGGATGGCCTTTTCAGGGATCGGGCAGTGCTCTTCGCAGACCATGCAGTCGATCTTGCGGGCAAATGGCAGGCAGTGATTCTTGTCGAAGACCGCCTTGCCGATCACCTCGCGACGTTTAGCCTCCACCGGCAGCGCGGGGATCGCGCCGGTCGGGCAGACCTGGCCGCAAAGGGTGCAGTTGTATTCGCAGTACCCCAGGCGCGGGATCAACAGCGGGGTATAGAAGCCCTCGATGCCCGCCTGCCAGGCCGCCGGGTAGAGTGCGCTCTTCAGGCAGACCTTCATGCACTCCCCGCAACGCACACACCGCTTCAGAAACTCATCTTCGCTACGCACACCGGGCGGCCTGAGCAGTCGCGAGACCCGCTCGGGAGATCGAAAACGCGCCGGAATCGCCAGCAGCAGTCCGGCCGCCATCCCGCCCAGCACGACCCTGCGTTCCGGCAGCAGCGGACCGCCGTTTTTCCATGTCAGGGAGGGGCGGAAGGTGATTCTGTTCTGCGGGCAGTTGCGCTGGCAATCCATGCAGAGCAGACACTCCTCTTTGTCCAGGCGCTCCTCATCGAAGCTGGTCGGGCAGATCTGACGACAAGCCCCGCAATCGGCACACAGCACGCTCGGCAGCCGCTTGAAGGGCGAAAAACGCCCCAGCCACCCCAGCAGTGTCCCCAGCGGGCAGAGGTTACGGCACCAGTTGCGGGTCTCGAAACGCTCCAGGGCGATAACGGCCAGGAGCATTAGCGCCGAGAGCAGCGCCAGGGGGTAGATCGTATCCCGGAAGGGGAGCAGGTTGTCGCGCAGCAGGTTATAGGCCGGTTCCAGGAAATCGCGGCGCTCGCCGATCAGATGGTAGAGTGTGACCCACCCGTCCCGCGCCGCCAGCCCCAGCAGTGGATGGAGCATGAAGGTCAGGCCGCGCAGCAGGATGGCGATCGGATCGAGCAGGCCGCTCAGATTGAGATTGAACAGGGCCGCAAAGAGGAGTGGCAGCAGCAGCCAGTACTTGGTGTTGCCCTTGAGCGCCCTGAGTGGGGCGGTTTTGCGGATCCTGGTGGTCAGCAGATCGAGAAGTGTCCCCAGCGGACAGATCCAGCCGCAGAAAAAACGGCCCAGGAGCAGCGTCGCCAGGGTCATCAGCAGCGCCGGCACGAGCAGCCAGCTCCACGACTTTGCCGCCAGGAGATAGCTGAACAGCACCAGGGGATTGACCCGGAAGAAGGCGTTCACCGCCGCGTTGATCTCGTCACGGCCGCGGTACTCGGTCTGCAGGAAGAGGATCAGGAACAGGGCCAGGAAGAACAGCTGGCTGATGCGGGCCGGGGTTCGTTTCATGCGTCAGGCCTTGAGAACCCGGATTTTGCCCAGGTCCATCTCACCCAGGCCGCGCTTGTAGGCCGTCACCGTTACGGGGATATCGGCCGGTTTCAGGCCGAAGAGGGTGGTGGCGAAGGCATCGGCGGCCACCACATCCCTTGAGGCGATGACCTTGTTGAGCACCTTCACGTCGGCGATGTTGCCCCCTTGGGGGCCGTGGGCGGTCAGGATGCGGGTGGCGTCGATGATCGTCAGATGGCTCTTGAAATGGGCGTTCACATCGGCCAGGGCCACGTCCAGGCTGCGGTGGATGTAGCCGCGATTACCCCCCATGATGCCCATGATGTTCTTCAGGCCGAGCGTCAGCTTGGATAGGCCGTGGTGTTTGGCGATGGGGACATTGATGTAGACATCGGCCGAGAGCGCCTCGTCGTACAGTTCCCACTCCTTGAGAAACTGCCCGTTGAGGGCCACCTTGCGGAAGCGTTCCTCTTCGATATGTTTGCACTCCACATTTTTCATGCCTCTGAGGGCGTTTTGGATGCCGCTGCTGACATAGCAGCGCCGGGCGTCGTTGCAGGTGGAGTCGAAGACCTTGACCTTTTTCGCACCGGCCGCCAGGCATTCTTCCACCACCGCCCGCACCACCTGGGGATGGGTATTGGCGGCCAGTTCCGTGGAGCGGTCCCAGCCCATGTTGGGCTTGACCACCACCACATCTCCCGGCTTGACGAAGCGTTTCATGCCTCCCAGGGCATTGATCGCCCGGCGGGTGATGGCCGGGTAATCGCGCCCTTCCGCTACGGCAACCAGCGATTGCGGTGGTGCTGCCAGTGCTTCTCTGATCAGGGCGGGCGCCAGCAGGGATGCGGCGCCGGTGACTTTCAGAAATGTTCGTCTATCCATACTGACCTCCAACGTGATCGGATCTTGACTGCGCCATGTAGTGTACGCCAGTGGCGTTCTTTTTCAAGAAAAGAGAAGCCCCGTCGGTCAAAGCCCGACGGGGCAACGGACAAACGCTTTGGGGCACGGGCAGCTTGCCTGTGCTTCAAGCGGGGTTTAACCCCCGTTTGAATAGTCAGGCTGGAAGCCTGCCCCCCGTATATATGCAAAATCCATTCTGCGGCTTACGAACCAGGCCGGACTGCCGTCTAGCGGATGGCCAGTTTCCCCTTCAGGCTCAGGCTACCGGCTTTGATGGTCAACCTGTGCAGTATGGTCGGCAGACCGCTTGTGCCGCTGTAGTCCGCCTTCCAGCCACCCCAGAGGATGACGTTCCAGGCTTGGTTCATGTTCATGATCTCGGCCAGATTGGCGTCCAGCACCGTGATGGTGGTCGGGGTGCTTGAGGTGATCGAGTCATAGGCCAGTGCCAGTGAGGTAAATCCGCTTGAAGCGATGCGGGCCCTGTCGGCCGGATTGAAGCTGGCGCCGGCGGCTCGGTCGGTGTTCATGGTCACATCGCAGTTCTTGTCAAAAGCTGAGCAGGAGCTGTTCCAGCCGCCGAAAACGGAGATGCTGTTGGCGGTGGGGAGCAGGCCGACGGCCGTGTTGTAGGGGAAGGGCTGCGGACAGCTGCCGCTCGTGCAGGAGGAGTTGCCCAGCGAACTGGAAATGGTGACGCTGCCGTTGCCGCTGCCGGAGACGGTCAGCCGCAGCACCGGCTGGCCGGTGGTCGAGCAGCTAACTGTGGAAAAACTCTTCCAAGAGCAGCTCCAGTTCCAAGGGCCGCTGCCGCCGACAGTCGAGGCGTTGCCGATGGCACAGAGAGCGCTGCTCGGCTTGACAGAGGAGAAGCTGTTGTGGGCCGCCCCGCAGGCCGCCACGACATCGCTGTCCGTGAAATTGGCGGTAACGGTCATATCCGCCGACAGGTTGCTGATCACCAGTGCGTTCTCAGAGGTGGTTGCAAAACCGTTTGTGCCGGTCCAATTGAGAAAGTCGTAGGGGTAGCCTGCGACGACAGATACCGCCGATGATGGCACGCCCGGAAAAACATACTGCGGCGTGGTCCCGTAGAGCGTACCGGCGTTGCTGTTGCCTCTGACAAAGCTGACTGTGTAGCCTCTCAACAACACGGTCCGGGCGAGGGAGGGGATGCCGTTAACATAGACGGTTGCCCGGTAATGACCGGCCGGCAGGCCGCTGATGGGAGTGGAAAAGAATTTCGTATCTGACCAGGCCCAGGCGGGATTGGCGAGCAGGTACAGGCTCTGGTCGTTATCGATCCGTTGCAACTGCAGGAGCGGATAGCCGCTGGAGGAATTGGCGCTCCCTCCCGATGAGGCCTCGGAGTCGCCCCGCAGGCCGCTGCCGACGGCCATGAGCATATTGGGCAGTTGCGGATCGAAGGCCAGCCCGGACAGCACGGGACGGCGACTTTCCGGGAAGCCGAGTCCCGGATCGAACAACATGGCCGGTGAATGGTCGCTTCCAACAAAATTATGCCCCACGGAAATGAGTACCTTGCCGTTAAGCAGTAGTGTCGCCCTGAGATATCCGGCCCCTGTAGATGTTAAACTACCCGCCGCAGACCAGCTGTTGGAAAGGGGGTCATACAGCTCGGCAGTGGAGATAAAAGGACCACCACTCATGTTTCCTCCGCTGACCAGCACCTTGCCATTGGGCAGCAGGGTTGCCGTATGAAATCTGCGGGCTGTTGCCAATGAACCTGCCGGGGACCAGCTGCCGGTGGCGGGATCATACAGTTCAGCGGAGGCAATGGCGTTGCCGCCACTGTATCCAGCGGCCACCAGCACCTTGCCGTTGGGCAGCAGTGTGGCCGTGTGATCTTTACGCGGGGTGGTCAGGTTTCCCGTTGCGCTCCAGCTGTTTGAATATGGATTGTATTCCTCGGCGGAATAGCCGCTGGCGTTAGTGAGCCCGGCCGCCAGCACCCTGCCATTGGGGAGCAGCGTTGTTGTCTGGGATTCCCGTCCGGTAGGTGTCAGGCTTCCCGCCGGTGACCAGCTGTTCGTGGCCGGATCGTACAGTTCGGATGTGTAGAGGACGACCCCATTGCCTCCCCCGCTAATCAGTACCTTGCCGTTGGTGAGCAACGTGGCGGTATGGTTTTGGCGCGCGGTACCCAAGTTGCCCGCCGGGGACCAGCTTTTTGCGACCGGGTCATACAGTTCGGCAGAGGAAAGATAGCTGCCGTTGTATCCTCCCGTAACCAGCACCTTGCCGTTGGTCAGCAAGGTTGCCGTATGATAGCGGCGCGCGGTCGCCAGACTTCCGGCCGCCGACCAGCTGCCCGTGGATGGGTCGTACAGCTCGGCAGTAGACAGGTAGACGCCATTATATCCACCCGCAACCAATACCTTGCCGTCGGGCAGCAGCGTCGCCGAGTGATCTTCATGTGGCCCGGCCATACTCCCGGTCGATGTCCAACTGCTCACAGCCGGGTTATACAGCTCGTTCCTTGTCGGCCAGCCGCCGTTTGAACCGCCGCCGATGATGGCGACCGTTCCATCGGCCATGACGGTTGCGGTATGTTGAACCCGGGCCGCTGCCATGCTGCCGGCCGTAGCCCAGCTGTTCGTGATCGGGTCGTACAGCTCCGCGGCGGCCAGTCGATTGCCGGAGTTGTCACTGTTGCCGCCCGTCACCAGCACCCGGCCATTGGGCAGCAGGCTGGCGGTGTGGCCGGTGAGGGGGGTGATCAGGCTTCCGCCGGCTGACCAGCTGTTGGTTTGAGGATTGTAGAGCTCGCTTGTTGCGATAGGCGCATTGAGATTCCCCTGTCCGCCCGCCACCAGTACTGTGCCGTTGGGCAGCAGGGTTGCGGAGTGGAGGGCATGGGCGTTGGACATGCTTCCCGCACTGCTCCAGGCGTTCGTGACGGGATTGTACAGCTCGGCTGCCGTAACGAATAAGCCTCCGGCAACCAGGACCGCGCCGTCGGGGAGCAGGGTGGCGCTATGGTTGCTGTGCGCCGTCAGCATGGTCGCGGCCGGCGCCCAGCTGTTCAATGTGTAATCGTAAATCTCGGCACTGGTATATCCGGTAGCACCATCGGGTGTGCCGCCTGCAACCAGGACCCTGCCGTCCGCGAGCAGTGTGGCGCTGTGGTTGCTGCGGGGCAGCGACATGCCGGCTGCCCAGCTCCAGCTGTTGGCGGCCGGGTCGTAGATCTCGGTGCTTGCCACGCGTGCGCTTGCTCCCCATCCTCCAACTACCAAGACCTTGCCGTTGGGGAGCATGGTTGCCGTATGCATGCTGCGGACAGCAGCCAGATTCCCGGCGCTGGACCAACTGTTGCTGGCCGGATCATACAGGTCGGCCGTGGCGGTGGGGCCGGTAGAGGTGTTTCCGCCGGTTACCAGCAGTTTGCCGTTGTGCAGCAGCGTCGTGGTGTGATTGCTCTTTGGCCAGGTCTGCTGAGCCATTGGCGAGAAGGTCAGCAGATCGGCCCGGCAGGAGGCGTCGCTGCCGCCATAGAGCCCCTGGCAACTCCATTCCCAGGGGCCGCTGCCGCTGACAGCCGAAGCTGAACCGGACGAGCAGAGATTGGTCGGTGTCGAGGGGACGGCGCTGTTGTTGTCGCTGCCGCAGATGCCATTCTCAAGATGATCGATGAAGGTGACGTAGCCGGTGATATTCAGGGGGGGCATTGTATTCGTATAGGGGTTGACGGTGGATGAGCCTCCCGCCATATGCCATGAATCGAAGGTATATCTGTCGCTGGCCGGTATCGCGTTGAGACTTACCGTAGTGCCGACGGTGAAAGCCCGTGGTCCGCACTGTGAGCCGCCGCTCCCGCAGTTGATGCCGGCAGGGGTCGAGACGACAGTTCCGCCGGTCGGCCTGGGGTTGATGGTGATGGTGTTGGTGGCGGCCAGGCAGCTGCTGCTTGAAAGGAAAAATACCAGGAGTGAAATACAGGTGATGAGCTGGATCGATACAGAGTTAAACCGCGCGGCTGCTTTCATGGATGCCTCCCTGTTGCCGAAATGCTTCCCCCTGAAACATGCCTGCCCGGAATCATGCCGCGACAGTTTTCAATAATGTATCCATACCTGGTTGAGTGAGTGGTTGATGAGCCGTATCAATCGTGATTTTTTTGAAATTTGTGCTGTTCGTGGGCTGGAAGCTCTTTTAGTTAAAACTCCTTAGTATTTAACTGTATACCCGGACAAGGATAAGTCAATACAACTCTGAATTGCTCATTGTGTAACAAAAAAATGGCGCAGTCCCAATTGGGTGCGCCCTTGATGCCCTTAAATCAACTATTCCCCATCATCTCTTCATGGCCTGATCTCAACGATCGTGCCATTTGGCGCTAACCTGCCAATTTCCTCAATTTCTTCGTCTGTAACGGCAATACACCCTTTCGTCCAGTCAACCTCCGTGTGCAGATCGCCAACCCACGAGAAGCCATTCTTAATGCCGTGGATCATGATGTTGCCGCCCGGAGAAACGCCAAGTTGTTTTGCCCGTTTTTTGTCTTTCGCGTTTGGATAGGAAATATGCAGCGAAAGGTGATATTGGCTGTCCTTGTTTCTTGAATCGATAACGTAGGTTCCCTCCGGGGTTTTGTTATCGCCTTGCCGCTCTTTTGGGCCATCCGGGTTTCCCCCCAAGGCTATTTGGTAGCTCCTGAGCAGTTTGCCCTTTGAGGTCAAGCTCAATCGGCGATCTTTCTTTTCTATCAGAATCTTGTCCGCTGGTCCCTTGAGGATTGCAGCGCCCGCTTTTTTCAGTGTAACAATCTCATTCTCTTTGCCCGTAAGCTCTTCTTCAAGCGCCTCAATCCGTTTTTGCAGGGTAACAATCTCATTCCCCTTGCCGTGAAGCTCTTGTCGAAGCGCCTCAATCCGTGCCTGGTGCGCAGCAATCGTCGTGTCTTTGACAATGACATTGTTGATAGTAAATACCATCAACTCGCTGTCTTTTTTGTAGCCGCTCGCCGGGTAATCCTTGATGAGTTTCTGAAAACATTCCAAAGATTTCTGATAATCTTTTTGAGCATTCCCCGGATAGGCATAAATAATACCCATCTCGAAAAGAACCCTGTCTCCTGCCGTGGGATATCGTTCAATAATCTGCTGATATTTGCCCAGAGATGCCTGGTAGTCCCCCTGGCTGAAAGAATCATTCGCTTCCTTAAAGGTTATCCTGGCTCGCGAACCTTCGTTGAAATGGCTGCATCCGCAGAGCAGCATCGGTGCCAGTAGGATGCAGACGAAGAATAAGTTTAGATACTTACCGATCCTACGTTGCTCCTTACCGGGATTCGAATTCGTGTCCGTTTGTCCTATGTTTGATGATCGCAGAACCATTCCTCATCCTTTGACAGAAGCATCAGGAAGCGGCAGGATATCAAAATCCTGCCACTTCCTTTGCGGAGCACTAACGACAAAATTGCAGTTCCCCGTACAATCGGCTTACTTCTTCATTGATTTGCGGAAAATGTCGTCGGCCTTCTTTGCCTTTTCATCTGCGATCGCCGCCTTTTCATCAGCGATCTTCGCCCGTTCCTCTGCCATCTTGAGGGCATTTTCTGCCCGGGTTGCGGCAGCTTCTGCCTTTAATGTGGCCGCATCGGCAGCCGCCTTGGCAGCCTGCGCATCCTGCGCCGCCTGATCGGCTTTCGCACCAGTCATCATCTGTTGTGACTGAACTTTTTCAAGGTCACCTGTTGTTGCACAACCATTCAAGGCAGCAGCAAGAACAAGCATCATTGAGATCACCAAAAAACTCTTCATCGTGTATCACCTCCTTTCTACTTGGGTTTGCGGAGAGGATTATTCATCTCAACCGCTGTGCTGATTAATATCGATAGATAACGGATTCGATGTTGTCTTTTTGGAGGATCAGCCTGGATTCCTCCGACGCCTGCTTACTCGTGTCGAAGCTGCCCATCAGGACACGGTATAGCGGCCCTTTTCCGTCTTTGCGAATCGATGTCTCATATCCCCGCAGTTTCAGTTTCTCCGCAAGGGAAAGGGCATTTTTTTCCTCGGCAAATACCCCGGCCTGGAGAGCATAGCCCCTTGGATTTACTGGGCCGCCTGTCTTTGGGATTTCTATTTTTTCCTTAGCCGACCCTTTCAGATCCCTGTCCGCTGGCGTGCTTTCGTGTCGAGGTCTTGCAACGGTGGGCGTTGCGGCCACTCTTTCCAATTTGCCATCCAGTTCCAAATCGATTTTCAGGCGTTTAATTGCATCGTTGGCCTCTCTGATATTGCTGAAAGGGCCGGCGATCACACGGTAGCTGCCGTCCTTTGCTACCACCCTGGCCGGGATTTGTGGACCCTGGTGGTTGATAATGGCTGAAAGCCTCGTCGCATCGATTTCGTCACGCAGGTCAGCAGCTACAACAGACCACGCATCGGCTTTCAGTTCCGGTATTTCCGGTCTGCCATATAATTTGATCGGATGCTTGACCTCGATGGGTTCCGCAACTGCTTTGCCGTTTCCCTGCCTGATCTCGAAGATGGGGACAGGAATCCCGCGGGCCTCGGCCAAAACTTTCTTAATATTGCCCCAGTCCAGCGTACGCCCCGCTTCCTTTTCAATACGTCTCAATTTTGCATACATCTTGTCCAACTCGGCCGAGTCCAGGTTTTCCAAGGGCGCATGAACTTCCAGGTACAGCACTCCATTTTTTTGACCGACGAGATAGGGCTGGTCGACGATGTATACGGATGTTTTAACGGGAGTAGTCTCATAGAGCTGTTTCACGTCTTCCGGATAGAGTCGTATGCAGCCATTGGTTGCCCTGAGACCAATGCTGGCCGGTTTATTGGTGCCATGGATCAAATAACTCGACCGGCTCAAATAAAGCGCGCATTCTCCCAGGGGATTTTGAGGCCCGGGCAGAACCTTAGCGGGCAGAATATCTCCTTTTTTTCGATGAGACTCCGCAATCGAGGCGGGCACATGCCAGGTTGGCCGGAATGCCTTGCGTTCCACATGCATCTGACCCGTGGGTGAGGGGCGCTCTTCGGTACCGACACCCACCGGATAGGTCAGCACCGTCAGTGAGTCGCTGCCTCCCTTGAATTGAAAAAGCCTCATGGCGGCCAAGTTGATCACGATGTCTTTTCTGGGAGTGTCCGGCAGGATAAAGTTCAGCGGCAGCATGATACGTTCTCCCCCCTTGGGCGCCCACATGTCTACCCCCGGATTAACCGCACCGACTTCATTGATGCCCAGGCTGAAGTGGCGTGCAATATCCGGCAGCGTATCCCCTTTTTCAAGAGTGACGAACGCCGACCGGCCAATAACATCATCTCCTTTTGCAACTGAAAACCTGTTTTGTTCGATATGTTCTGCCAATTGTCGCGGCACAAGCGGGGATTCCTCAGGTACCCTTGTCATTGTCGTACATCCCTGGAGAGAAGATATGACGACAGAAAGAGCCATAAGGCGCAGCGTAGTGGATAAGAATGATGGTTTAGTGGCTCGGCACATGGGACAAATAAGGTCCTTTCAAAATAGGTGTAGCGGCCCTGCATTTGATTCTTCCCGGAGCAGTGTTCCGCTGCTGTTTGCCCGGAATCCTTCCCGCTGCCCACAAAAAAACCGGGTTGACGAATCTCGCTAGAGAAATTTCGGCAACCCGGCTGTCTCGGTGAGACCCTATGGGCTTTCCGCCCCACCCTCGCGGGCGGTTTAGTAGTATCGTGTATCTCGGGGTATGTGCAGCCCACAAACAAAAACAGCCGGGGCCGAATATCTTCTGGATATTTCGGCGACCCGGCTGTCTCTATGAGACCCTGTAGGCTTTCCGTCCCATTCTCGCGAATGGTTTAGTATTATCGTTTAACCATATGTAGTGAGCAGTGCTTAGTGCGCGAGCATCTTTGCCCCATCGAAGAGGCTTGTCAAGAAAAACTTAAAAACCAGAGTCTCTAGAAAGGAATGTCGTCGTCCTGGAACGGCGGTTCTTCATAGCTGCCGCCACCGCCTCCCGGCTGGGAAGGAGAGTCGTTGCCACGGCGGCTTTCGCCCTTGGGAGAGAGCATCTGCATCTTGTCACCGACGATATCGGTCGTGTAACGATCGTTGCCGCTCTTGTCCTGCCATTTTCTGGTCTGCAGGCGCCCTTCGATAAAGACGGTCTTCCCTTTGGAGAGGTATTCACCGGCGATCTCGGCCAGTTTGCCCCACAGGGTGATGTTGTGCCATTCGGTGCGCTCTTCCCACTCGCCTGATTTTCCCTTGAACTTTTCGCTGGTGGCCAGTGAAAAACTTGCCACGGCCTGTCCGGATGCCGTGTAGCGTACCTCCGGGTCCTTGCCCAGATTGCCGATCAACATCACTTTATTAAGGCTTGCCATCTACATACCCCCTTGCTCGTATCTGCCTATTATTGAAAAATTCCGGCACTTCTGAAAGTGCGGCGCAGGATACAACATCTTGCACGGCAGGGCAAGCGTCGACTCATTATTTGAGGAATCATAAAAAAAATACTTGCACAATGCCCGGAGTTTTGGTATTTAATTTCTTCTTAAATTTTGTTTTATGCGCTTGTAGCTCAGCTGGATAGAGCAACGGACTACGAATCCGTAGGTCGGGAGTTCGAATCTCTCCAAGCGCGCCATAAAAACAAGGGGTTGGGTCATGAGACCTGACCCCTTTTCTTTTTGCTTGATTGAGCCCTCATTAGATATTCATTTGACTCGCACCGCGAAAAATCGTAAATTACAGCGATTTTTTCAGGAGTTTTTTCATGGTGCGCGCATACCTCTACCTGTCGGTGTTCATCCCTGTAACCGCCCTGTTTGCCCTGAGTGCAAGCATCTGTACCCTGTTCGATTCCTCCGGCCGCTCCTATGCCGCCCATGCTCGCCTTTGGGCGCGCTTTGGCCTGGCCCTCAACCTGACCCCGGTGGAACTGCGCGGGGCCGAAAATCTGCCGGATGGGCCGTTTATCCTGATGAGCAACCATCAGAGCAACTTCGATATCCTGTCGCTGATCGCCACGATTCCGCGCCGGGTCTACTGGATTGCCAAGAAGGAACTCTTCGATATCCCGGTCTTCGGACCCTCCATGCGGCGCGGCGGCTATATCCCCCTGGATCGCAGCGACGGGCGCAAGGCGTTGAAAAGCATGGAAGAGGCCGCTGCCATCATTCGCCAGGGGAGCAGCGTGGTCATGTTCCCGGAGGGGACCCGCACCCGTGACGGGCGCCTGCTCCCCTTCAAACGCGGCGGCTTCATGCTGGCCGTCCGGGCCGGTGTGCCGGTCATCCCGGTCACCATCAACGGCAGCGGTCGGGTCAATCCCGGCGGGCTGATCAGGCTGTACAGCGGCAAGATCACCCTTACGCTCCACCCGCAGATCAACATACCGGAGGGGCTGAAAAAAAGCGCGGCCGAGGAATGGCTCATGGAGAGGGTGCGGGGGGCAATCGACTCCGTCCTGGAGGTCTGACATGTATGCAGGAGTGAAGTTCATAGCGCTGATCGTTGTCGGTTTGGCGGCCATCGCCTGGGGGTTACCGGCAGCCCATCGGCTGGGCAAACCCTTTGATATCGTAGCGGCGCTGGTGGTCCTGGTCGGCGTGATCACCGCCGCCATGGGCGTGCTGCTGACGATCATCCCAAATTTTTTCAGGTGAGACATGACTGAACGCATTACCAGCATAGCCGTCAACGCCGTTGTGATCGTCCTGATCTGCCTGCTGCTCTTTTTTGCCGGGACCTGGTGGCGCTTGCAGGACCAGTTTGCCCTGGGCGAGGCGGCCTTTCGGCGCGGCGATTTCACCGGTGCGGTGGCCGGGTACGAATCGGCCATCCATATGTATATTCCCTTCCATCCCAGCGTAGAAAAAGCGGCCCAACAGTTGTGGAGCATCGGCGAGACCACCGAACGCCAGGGTGACATCAAACGCGCCCTGATCGCCTACCGTGCCCTGCGCAGCTCGTTCTACGCCGATCGCTGGCTGGTGACTCCGGGCCAGGAGTGGATCGCCCGTTGCGACGCAAAGATCGCGGCCCTGGCGCCGCTCCAGAAAGACAGGTAATCGTGGACGAAATCTCTACAACAGCAGCACTTCAGATCATCGCTCTCGGCGGATTGGGCGAGATCGGCATGAACATGATGGCCTACCACTGCGGCGCGGATATCATCGTCGTGGATTGCGGCCTGATGTTCCCCGAGCCGGACATGTTGGGCATCGATTACGTGATCCCCGATATCAGCTGGCTGCGCGAGCGCAGCGACCAGGTGCGGGCCATCTGCCTGACCCACGGTCATGAGGACCACATCGGCGCCCTGCCGTTCGTGCTGCAGGAGCTGAACGTGCCGATCTACGGTACGGCCCTGACCCTGGGCTTCGTCAACGAAAAGCTCAAGGAATACAAGCTGGACGATCAGGTCGATCTGCGGGTCATAAAGCCCCGTGATACGGTGGAGCTGGGTTGTTTCAGCGTAGAGTTTCTGCGGGTGGCGCACTCCATCGTGGACGGCTGCGCCCTGGCCATCAGCACACCCGAGGGGGTCGTGATCCACACCGGCGATTTCAAGATCGACCAGACCCCGGTGGACGGCCAACTGACCGATCTGGCCTCCTTTGCCCGTTACGGCGAACAGGGCGTGCTGGCGCTGCTTTCCGACTCCACCAACGTGGAGCGCGAGGGGTTCACCCTTTCGGAAAAATCGGTTGGCGAGGCCTTCGACGAGATCTTTCCCACCTGCGAGGGTCGCATCATCGTGGCGGCCTTCTCCAGCAGCATCCACCGCGTGCAGCAGGTGGCCGACGCCGCTGCCCGCTGTGGCCGCAAGATCCTGCTCAACGGCCGTTCCATGGTGGCCAATGTGCGCATCGCCCGCGAACTGGGCTATCTGCACATCTCCGATGATCAGCTGATGGACCTGAAAGAGCTGCCGCGCATGCCCCGCGAACAGGTTTGCATGATCACCACCGGCAGCCAGGGCGAACCGCGCTCAAGTCTGATCCGCATCGCCATGGACGACCACAAGCAGATCAAGCTGGAGCGGGGCGATACGGTGATCCTCTCCTCGCGCGTCATCCCCGGCAACGAACGGACCATCTCCGAGCTGATCAACCATCTTTACCGGCGCGGCGCCGAGGTCTATCACGAAAAGACCTCCGAGGTTCATGTCTCCGGTCACGCCTGCCAGGAGGAGCTCAAGTTGATGCTCAACCTGACCCGGCCGCGTTTCTTCATGCCGATCCACGGTGAATACCGCCACCTGATGGTCCACTCCAAGCTGGCCCAGAAGACCGGCGTCCCCGCGGAGCGCTGCCTGCTGGCGACCAACGGCGACGTGGTCTCGTTCTACTCCGAGACGGCGGCGATCGTCGAGAAGGTCGAGTCGGGGCGGGTCTTTGTGGATGGCAAGGGGGTCGGCGATGTGGGCAATGTGGTGCTCCGGGACCGCAAGCACCTCTCCGAGGACGGCATGGTGGTGATCATCATCGGCATGAACAAGACTTCGGGCGGGATCATCTACGGTCCGGATATCGTCTCACGCGGTTTCGTATTCGAGGATGAGAGCCAGGAATATCTGGAAACGGCACGTTGTATTGTGGTGGAGGCCTTGAACGAGTTGAGTGAAGAGATGCGCTGCGATTGCGAAGAGGTCAATACCACCGTTCGCCAAGCCCTGCGGAGATTCTTCAAGAAAACCATCGAGCGCCGTCCGGTGATCCTGCCGGTGATCATGGAGATGTAGGAACGTTTCGGATCAGCCCCCTCTAAGATAAGCCTAAATCTAACCCCCCTCAGTCCCCCCTTACCTAAGGGGGGAAGCCCTTCGACGTCGCTCAGGACAGGCCTTGAAGTCTCCCCTTAGATAAGGGGAGATTTAGAGGGGTTAGCAGCGAAATGATAAGCGTTACAACGTACTAGTCCCCATCCTCATGATCGGAAGAACCCCGGCCGCCCCTTTTGCGGCTCAGCAGCAGTTGCAGCGACAGGTCCACCAACAGCAGGGCACTGACCGCCAAGAGATAGCCTGTGCGCCCCTCGAAATACCCCACACAGTTGAAGAACATGTAGAGCGCCACCATCAGCGGCAATAGTTTCCGCGTGGTGCGGACCCCGGCCTCGACGGCCTCGGCTTCATCCATGCCGGCCAACAGGCGCGGCGCCAGGAAATAACCGAGTGCCGTATCCACCAGCACCATCACGCTATTGAAGATAAAAATCGGCAGGTGATACTGTTCCACCGTTGCTGCCCTCCATGCAATATCCTGAAAAACTGTTGTCCACGAACTACACGAAAAACACGAACAAAGCAGGCAACTACCTATCGGCTGAATACCTTGATCATCCTGAAAAAAGCGTGTTTCACGCAAAGCTTGCCAAGAACGCGGAGTTAAATCATCCGGTTATCAGAATCCGTTTGGTTCGAATCTCTTTCATGGTAACTATTTGAATTTATTTGCGACATTCGCTTAGAAGCGCCTACTTCTGGTGCGTCTAAGCGAGAGTAGATGCATATTTTAAGATCAGATTGATTGTTCGTGAATTTCGTGTCGTTCGTGGAAAAGATGCTGCTTTTGGGTTCCACGCTATTTGCGCCGTGGCAGGCGTTTGTCCCCTACCCGGATGGTCACTTTCTCGCTGTCGAAATATTCCAGCAGCGGTATCAGGAACTTGCGCGACAGGCCGGTCAGTTCGCGGTATTCGGGGGGCGTAATCTCCCCCTTCTCCCGAAGATGGGTCAGCAGCTTCTCCCGCAGGCCAGTCAGCGCCGCGGAAGAATAGAACAGATCGCTGGAGATGCGCGCCACCTCGCCATTCCTGGCCAGCAGGGCCAGGTTGTCGCGCACGCACTTTTCGTCGCAGTGAAACTGTTCCATGATCTCCCTGACCGTGGGAGGTTCGATGCCCTTCTCGCTCAGCAACCCGGCCATCCTGCCCGACAGATCATCCAGCGGCGCATTTTTTCGAACAATCTTCCCACCCAGTTTGACGATGTCCCGATCAGGGACAACACTCCCCTCCCGTTCCAGGGCCGAGAGCAGCGGCGTGAAGAAACGCGGGTCGCTCCGTTTCGGCAGGCGCGTCTTGAGTTCTTCCTTGCCCATACCCTCCTTGAGGGGGTTGGCATCCAGAAAGGCAACCAGTTCGTCCAGCAACCCCTTTTTGAGGGTCTCAAAGGCGCTTCTGGCCAGGAACAGGCGTGGTTCGCGGCTTACCTGCAGCACCTCGCCGGAGGAGAGCAGCCCTGCCAGCGCGGCCTCTGCTGCCTTGCGCGGGCAACCGGAACGGAGCAGGAGATCATCGAAGCCGATGCCGGACAGCAGGCTTTGGGCGATGATCAGGGCGATTGTGCGACCGATCTCCTCCTGGCCGAAGGCCTCCAGCAGTTCCAGCGCCTCGCTGCTGCGCCGGCGGCGGCGTGGCGGGAAGGGGTCCAGCACGACCCCGCCGCCGACCGTTGTGGCCGGGGCCGACATGCGCAGGATGTAGCTGTCGCCGGAGAGCAGCAGGGCCGCTTCCTTCAGTCGCAGCTGGACATAGGCGCTCTCGCCCGGCTGAAGCACATCACGATCCAGCAGGATCACCTGGGCCGAAACCTCGTAGGTGGCCGAATGCAGCCGCAGGGTGGCGCGGTGCTTCAGCGGACGGGGCGCCGAGGCCAGGTAGTCCAGGCGCACATCCACGGCCTGGGTGGGGCGGAAGACCCCGCGCGGCACCAGCACGTCGCCGCGCCGGGCCTGGTCCAGATCGATACCCTGGATGTTGACCGCCAGGCGCTGTCCGGCTCGCCCAATCTCGGCCTTTGCGCTATGGGCCTGAATGCCGCGCACGCGCCCCTCGCGCCCCGAGGGGAGCAGTTCCAGCTCGTCGTTGACGCGGATCTCGCCCGAAAGCAGCGTACCGGTTACCACCGTCCCGAAACCGGCCACGGTGAAGACCCGGTCCACCGGCAGACGGAAACTCCCTTCGCGGCGCTTCTCGTCAACGCCGTTCGCCAGACGGGCCAATTCCGCGCGGAGCTGGTCCAGCCCTGCGCCGCTGCGTGACGAGACCGGAACAATCGGCGCCCCTTCCAGGAAGCTGCCGGCCACGAAATCCCGCACCTCTTCGGTCACCAGATCCAGCCACTCGCGCTCGACCAGATCGCATTTGGTCAGGGCCACCAGACCGTCTTTAACCCCCAGCAGGCGCAGGATATCCAGGTGCTCGCGGGTCTGGGGCATGATGCCCTCATCGGCGGCGATCACCAGCATGACCAGGTCCATGCCCCCTACACCGGCTACCATGGCGCGCACGAAGCGTTCGTGTCCCGGCACATCCACGATCCCGAAGCAGGTCCCGTCGGGCAGTTCCAGGTGGGCAAAGCCCAGTTCGATGGTGATGCCGCGGGCCTTTTCTTCCTTGAGTCGGTCGGTATCGATGCCGGTCAGGGCCTTGACCAGTGAGGTCTTGCCGTGGTCAATATGTCCGGCGGTGCCGAGGATCAGGTGTTTCATGAGCGTTTATGATCTCCTCAATTTTGAATAAATCCCACTGTTGCAGTCCCAGCAGCGCCGATCTAATACACCAGTTCGGAAAACGCTGGTTTGAGAAAGGGAAAGACCTTGTTACGGAGGTGCGGGAGTATCTCCTCATCGGATAGGTGGCGAAAATAGCTCCAACGGTACTCCTCGTGCCCATCGAAAATGAAGACATATTTTGGGTCGAGCCATACGGCATCTTCCTGGCGTTTGTGGGCAACCTCGTTCAAACGACGCATGAAGGGCAGATAGCTGATACTGTCCCATGGCGATCAGCGGGTTGGCGATGCCGTCGGACCAGAATTTGTCTCACAGAGAGTCTATTTTCGAGCGAAGAGTTTTGGAGAGCACTACTAATCCTTTCCAGCGGGGGATTGTTGCACGATTGCGGCAGATTTCATCTGCGATCAAATAACGGTCAAATAGAAAAATAGCAGATAGCCAAATCTAACCAACTGCAATAAAACATGTTTTAGTAAATTTGCTGTCGTGATGGCCGGACATGTTCACTCTTCCAGTCAAATAACGGTCAAATAAGATTCAGGCCCAGAATGGCAGATACCTGGCGTGCCGTCTGGAATCGTTTTCCGGGTCGGCCGGCTTGATCAGGCCTTCCGCCAGGGTGTCACGAATGATACGGGAGACCATGGCACGATTGGCGGCATCGATGCCAAAACGTTCACGAAGCGATGAATTGGTCATGAAATCTCGGTTGACACGTTTCAGACATGCGTGGAGGTAACAGGCCCTGCTTCGTTCCGGCCTGTCCATCTCGGCATAGGGGCGATAGCTGAAAAGGGTCGCCCTGGTGTGATCTTCGATTACTTCGAAAAGCGGGGCTGGCAGCTGGTAAAACTCTGATTGGAAAACTACCTTATCAACGCCGCTGCCGCGCTCTTCGCAGATGCCGACGCGGCGCATGAACGATGCCAATGCCTCATTGCGGGATTTGGGGGGGCTATCCAGGAAGCGTTCGGTTTTTACTAGTGGTATGCCGGGATTGGTAATTTCCATGCGATCAGGAAAGATCTCGATCATGGGACCTGCACCACGAATAAACAGATCCTGATGAATGATGGCATTAGCCACAAGTTCACGAACCGCCAGTTCGGGATACATGGGCACTGCTTTACGCAAGGCCTGTCCGATGACTTCGTTGGTCGGTAGAAGGTTCTTGATAAATCCGATCAGTCCTTCAAACCCGTTCGCGTATCCCTTTGCTCCGATCTGCTCGTGCTGGGTTTCAACCCTGCTTTGGCCTTTATACACAATGACCCGCACCGCCTTGCGTTTCAGATGTTTGAAGTCGTCCAGCCGCTTTGCACACAGGATTGCCCCTAAATTGGTGATATTCCAGCCGCCTGCATCGCATGGCAAAATCAGTGACTCATCTGCAAGGCGTTGCAGAATACCGTCACGGCCTTCCGGCAAGTCAAGTCCGATAAGATCGAAGAAGGCCGGATAATCAAGCCGTTTCAGAACATCTTCACTGGATACATGTTCGGCCGCAAGAAGATCTTCAAACGGTACCTGGTCAAAGATGCGCCATAGTTCACGCTCTTTTTCCGGGTAGTCTTTGAGTTTTTTCTTGTAGGAGCCGACCCGGATGAATTCCTGCCCCTGGAATTGAACCGGTTTGCTGGATGCCCTGACTATTTCGAGGATCACAATCGGAACGGCATGTATCTCAATCGCATGAAAGTGAAAATGTATCCGCGGCGAAAGAAGGCGCAGCAGCCAGCTTTCCAATTCTTCGTTTCCAACTTTGACCGTAGCAGGTTTGAACTTTGTGCCAACAATCTCGTGTGTCTCGTTAGTAACGCCCCAGACCAGGTATGCGGTTACCTTGCCGCATAACGCGGCGGAATTGCTCAACGCCGAGATGTATTCGCCGATTTGCTGCGGATCGTCATTATTCTCCTTGAATTCAAGCCACTCCGTCTCTTTGGGCAGGGCGCACAATTCCCGCAGGAGCCCGTGGAGGTATTCTGTTGTTCGATCAGCCGTCATATTGCTCTCCGCATATTGGCGCTGCCAACCGCCAGCCCATCAACTGCCCATGCTCCAGCTGTCATGCTACCAGCCTCCCGGTAAATTGGGTTTTCGTGCCAGAACAGAGCATAGTCGGCGAAACAGTGGGGGATACTGATTCAGAAACTTTTTCACGTCCCGTGGCAGACAGATCGATGTCCAGCTCTTTCGTGACCTGAGACGGATTGCGGACGTTCCATCCGGCCAGTGCAAGCCGCTTATCGATGAGTTCTTGTCTGGTCTGCTTCTCGGTTTTCATAGGGCTCCGGGATAACTACTGAACCCCGCTTATATACTCCATCCATCTAGCCACCGCAACTGGCAAACGCCAGTTCACTGGCGCATCGTCCGGCTTCATACAGGAGAAAGGCCAGAGTCGAAATCCTGTCCTTTGTGCTTTAAAATTGGGATGCGGCTTCCGCTTAAATTCCTCTGAGTAATCCCCCGGCTCTGCCGGGGGACCCCAAAGGTTTGACAGTTCCTGAAATATGTAGAAGCCTCCCTAACGTGAACCGCTCAAAGTACACGAAAAGGAGGCTTCAATGGACGACGCACAAAGTTTATGTCACACGAAATGGGATTGCAAGTATCATATTGTATGGGTCCCCAAATGTCGCCGCAAGGTGTTGTTTGGGCGAATCCGGCAATATCTTGCTGAACTGCTTCACAGTCTTGCAAGACAGAAAGAGTGCAAGATATTGGAAGGGCACCTGCAGCCCGATCATATTCACATATTGATATCGATCCCACCGAAATATTCCGTTGCACAGGTGATCGGTTTCATCAAGGGCAAGAGCGCAATCCATATTGCCCGAATGTACCTTGGCCAGAAGAAAAACTATACCGGTATGCATTTTTGGGCACGCGGATACTTTGTATCAACCGTAGGTGCTGACGAGGAAACGATTGCCAATTACATCAGGAACCAGGACGACGAAGACAAGCGTTTGGACCAACTAACATTTTTTACCGAAGGATGACCACCACAGGTGGTCAGATGATCTTTTGAACACACCGCTTCGAGCGGTTCACGATTTTGAAAGCCCCCGGCTCGGCCGGGGGATGCTTACTCCCCACACTCCGCCCTGACAATTCCACCCCCAAAACCTCAACCACCGCCAGATATACCTTTCCCATGTTCTCATCATCGAGACGCAGCAATGGACCGTCAATCAAGCGGTTATTGTCGATGGCCCGGAGTTGGTCCACGAGCAGATCGGAATCCTTGTTCAAACTCCCCTGGGCAGCGACGCGCAGGCGGAGCGGTTCGGCGTCGTCGATCAGGTTGGTGGTGAGTGGGATGACGAGGGTAGATGGATGGGCGGCGTCCAGCAGGGCCTGGTTTTGAAGGATCAGCACCGGCCTGATCTTGCCCGGCTCCGTGCCGCGTCCCGGATTGAGGTTGGCCAGCCAGATCTCGCCGTGGTTACGCATGGGGAGCATCCTCAATATCGTCGAATTCGGCATTCACCCGCATACTTTCCGCCCGGACCTTCAGACTGGCCTCCATCAGCCGCGCCCTGCGGCGCTGAGCCGCAACCGCCGCGTTCATCTGCTCCAGGGCCTTGCGCACATAGGCAGCCCTGGGGAGGTGCAGCTGTTCGGCAAAGGTGTCAACTTCATGCAACAGCTCATCGGGAAGTCGCAACGAAAGTGTAGTCATATATGTGCTCCTTTATGTAACTCATAGTGGAATGCTAGTATATGCACATGCGGTTGTCAATCGCCCTCTACCATCAACAGCGTTATTCGAGCATGAAGCTGCTTGAAACGCAGGCAGGACGCCCACGACCCTGTAACTCACTGAATACTGAACAAGAAAAAAGGACAGAATCGAAATCCTGTCCCTTTTGTCGGTCAGAGTACTCTGTTTATACCTTCCTGCTGAAACGGTAGCCCACGCCGCGCACAGTCTGGAAGTGGACCGGATGGGTCGGGTCGGGCTCGAAATACTTGCGCAAGCGGACGATGAAGTTGTCCAGGGTTCTGGTTTCGGTGTCGTTGGCATAGCCCCACACCGACTGGAGCAGCTCGCCGCGCGGGACGATCTCCCCTTCCTTCTGGAAAAAGAGCGACAGGACGCGCACCTCCATCTCGGTCAGATCGATCTCTCCCTGGGCGGTGCGGGCACGGTAGGAGAGCGGAAAGACCTCGTTGTTGCCGAAACGATAGCCCTCTTCGACCGGGTCGGGGCGATACCAGGACGAGCGCCGCAGCATCCCCTTGACCCGCAGCAGGAACTCCACCAGGTTGAAGGGTTTGGTCAGGTAGTCGTCGGCGCCGTTTTCCAGCCCCTCCACCCGGTCGCCATCCTCGGAGCGGGCGGTCAGCATCAGGATCGGCACGCGCGGGTCAAGGGTGCGAATGGCGCGGCAGACCTGAAAGCCATCCATGCCGGGCAGCATGACGTCCAGGATGATCAGGTCGAAATGCTCGACCTCCAGGGTGGCCAGGGCATTTTCCCCGCTCTCGAAATGACTGATGCGGCAGCCTTCCTCTTCCAGATTGAAACAGATGCCCCGCGCCAGATGGATCTCGTCCTCGACGAGCATGATGTGTGGTTTGTCACTCTGCATAGCCGTTACACCGCCGGTAGGTTGATGATAAAGGTACATCCCTGTCCGAGGCCGGCACTCTCCACCGCTACCTTGCCGCCATAACTGCGGATGATGGTGGCGACGATATGCAGCCCCAGCCCGGTTCCACGCACGTTTTCTCCCGTCGGATGGACGCGGTAGAACATCTCGAAGACATGTTTCAGTTCTTTTTTGTCCAGCCCCCGCCCCTTGTCCTGGATGCTCAGTCGCACCGAGTTCCCCGAGCGGTGGAGGCGGACGTTGATCTCCGGGCTGCCGGGGGAATAGAGCACGGCGTTTTCGAACAGGTTGCGCAACACCATGCCCATCTCCTCGGGATCAACCAGCAGCTTGATGGCTGCTTCCGCCTCCAGCGAGATGCTGCCCCCCTGGGGCAGGCTTTTTCGCTCACGCTCCACATACTCGGCCAGCATGGCCGACATGTCGGTCGGACGTCGTTCGGCCGGCTTGCGGCGTTGCTCCAGACGGGCCGCCATGAGCAGGTTGTTGATCAGGTAGTGCAGGCGGTCCGTGTCGGCCAGCATGGTGTCGACAAAGGCCTCCAGCTTCTCCTGGCCCGGGCGGCGCAGGCGGATGGTTTCAAGATGGAGCTGGATCGAGGCCAAGGGTGATTTCAGTTCGTGGGTGACCTGGGAGATGATCTCGCGCTGCTTGGAATACAGGTTGGATTGGCGGTTCCAGTAGACGAAGATGACATAGACGCCCACCAGTATGATCACCAGCAGCAGCAGCCCCTCGACCATGACCGGCCAGTTGAAACCGGTGCCGAGCAGTTCGGGGCGGTACTTTTCGGCCAGTTGCCGGAATTCGCGATGCTTGCCGACGAACCAGGTGATCCAGAGCACCACCAGGGTGATCCAGACCAGCTGAACGGCGATCAAGGCCATGACCGGATGAAATATCTTGCGCAGCAGCTTCATGAATCCCCTTTGGCGGTGACTGTCTCGGGCCGGAGGCCGTCTCGGATGGGCATCGAAGTCGTTTTCGGCAAAAAAAACTTCTAGCTTACTGATAATTCTGTTATAAACGCTGGGCGCTCAGGGCGCAAGAAAGAGTCTATCGGAGAAAATACAAGCCATGGCCAGTTTCGACTTTAAAAAATTACACCGTACCATGACCATCTACCGTGTCGTCCAGACCCTGTTGCTCTGCCTGCTGGTCTACGTCGCCTATGTCTTTCAGACCAAGTTTGCCATGTCCGGTACTCCGGAAAGGTTCATGGCCAGTATCAGGATCACCATCATCTGCCAGTTTCTGGCGATCTACCCGATCTACCGACTGGCCTGGCGCGATGCCGGCGTGGAGATCGAGGGGAGTGCCATCGGCCTGACCAAAGACGAACAGTCGGCACTGCGCAAGAAACGCCTGTTGGGCGACCTGTGGAAGTTCAGCGCCGTCGCCTTTTTCCTGGCCTTTGTAACCCTGGTGCCGGATGCGAAAAAGGCCGCCGGAGCCACCCCGGTGCTGGCCGCGACCCTGTTCTCGTTTCTGCTGATGTGCCTGAGCTACTTCCAGTGTTTCAACTTCAGCGCCAAGAAACGGATGAAACAGACCAGCTAAAAAAAGCTTTCACCACGGAGGACACGGAGGAATACAGAGGAAATCAAAAAAGCTTTTTGGGTTACCCCTTAAAGGACTTGATTTTGATTTTCAGGTTTCCTCCGTTTTTTAAGACCTCCGTGTCCTCGCTTAGAAGCGCCTACTTTTGGCCGTGGTAAGATCGCTTTTGACGTTTATCCAGCCTGCTCCCCGAAAAACTCTCCCATCTTTTTAAAGACCTCCACCGAATCACCCCTGACCAGCTCCGTATCCGGCAGCGAGCGCAGGAAAATCTTCCCGTACCCCTTGGTTGTTACCCGCCGGTCCAGGATCAGCACCGCCCCGCGGTCGTCACGGCTGCGTATCAGCCGGCCGAACCCCTGACGGAACTTGATCACCGCCTGGGGAATGGAAAACTCGCGGAACGAATCGCCCCCCTCGGCGTCGATCTGCTCGGAACGGGCCTGCTGGACCGGTTCGGTCGGCACCTGGAACGGCAGGCGGGCGATGATCACCAGGCGGAGCGCATCCCCCTTTACATCCACCCCCTCCCAGAAGGAATCGGTGCCGAACAGCACGGCATTGCCTTCCTTACGGAAATGGGCCAAGAGGGCATGGCGGCCGGTGTCGCCCTGCTTGAGCGCGGTAAGCCCCATTCGGGACAGGGCCGGCGCCAGGGTCGCATAAACCTTGTTGAGCAGGTCGTAGGAGGTAAACAGGATGAAGGCGCCCCCCTTGGAGACCTGCACGGCTTGCAGGATGCGCTCCTGCAGGGCCTCGCGGAAGCCGTGCGCCGTCGGTTCGGGCATGTCGTCCGGCACGGCCACGAAGACCTGCCTGGCATAGTCGAAGGGTGAGGCCAGCTGCAGCTCCTTCAGCCGCTCCTTGGGGAGCAGGCCGAAACCGGTGCGCTTTTTCAGGTACTTGAAATCACCCCCCACGGTCAGAGTGGCCGAGGTGACGATGATTGTCTTGAGCCGGTCCAGGATGGTTTCACGGACCTGGGACGAGATGTCCAGCGGCGCGGCGCACAGCCGGGCCTGCACGCCGCGCTGGCCGGAGGAGGTCTCGATCCAGCGGCAAAAACCTTCCGCTTCGGTAATGAAGAACAAGAGACCGTCGACCATGGCCTGCAGGCGCCCTTCGATACCCCCCGTATCCAGCAGCTGGTCGGCCAGTTTTTCCTTGAGCTTGTCGGGGAGGTCGCCGCAGCGGCGCAGCAGCGTGCGCAGGGCCGAGGTGTAATCACCCAGGGCATCGGCCAGGGCCTGCACGCGCTCGCGGCACTCCTGCCAGAAGGCCTTGCGTTGGACCTCGGGGGTAATGCGCAGCTTGCGTTCGCGGCCACCCTCGGCGCCGCTCTCGTGCTCGACGCTCAGGGCCAGCCAATCCATGGTCTGTTCGGTCAGGTGCGCCACGTCGTGGGCCTTGGGGAGCAGGTGGCTTTCCAAGAGGGCCGAGAGTTCCGTGTAGAGCGCCTCCATGGATTCGGGCAAGTCGCGCGTCAGGCGGCTGGAGATGCTCGTCAGCAGCCCGGCCCGGTTGCTCTTGGGGGGCACCAGGCGTTGCAGCTGTTTGAGGATCGCGCCCCGTGAAATGATCAGCGACAGGTGGCTGGTGGCCACATCCTCCAGGTGGTGCCCCTCGTCGAAGATCAGCCGTTCGAAGGGGGGCAGGATGGCGGTGGCGTCGTAGCCGGTCTCCTTGCGCAGGACGATGTCCGACAACAAGAGGGCGTGGTTGACCACCAGAATCCGGGCGGCCGAGGAGTCGCGACGGGCGCGGTAGAAGAAGCAGCGGTTGAAGTGTTTGCACTTGGAGCGGCTGCACTGGTCGGCCTCGCAGCAGACCTCTTCCCAGGTGCTTCCGCGCGGGGTAAAGGAAAGGTCGCTGCGGCAACCGTCCTGGCAGGACTTGCTCCATTCGATGATGCTGGTCAGCTCGGCCGTGGCCTCGTCCGGGAAGAGCGACGGTTCGGCCTCGGCATGCTCCAGCTTGCGCAGGCAGGCGTAGTTGCTGCGCCCCTTGACCAGGGCCGCCTTGAACTCCACCGAGGAATTCTTCGCCAGAAAGGGAAGATCCTTGCGGATCAGCTGTTCCTGCAGGTTGATGGTATTGGTGGAGATGACCACCCGTTGGTTGTTGCGCACGGCCCAGAGGATCGAGGGGACCAGATAGGCCAGGGACTTGCCGGTGCCGGTGCCGGCCTCCACCAGGACGACCTTGTCGTTGTTGAAGGCCTCGCTCACGGCACAGGCCATGCGCAGCTGCTCGTCGCGCTTTTCGTACCCTTTCAGGTGGGCCATCATGCCGTCGGCGGCGAAGACCCGGCCGATCTCGTCCAGGGAGAGCAGTTCCCCCTTTTGCTCGCTGTAGGGGGAAACCACCTGGTAACAGCGCTTGCAGTCGTTATCGATGATGGCGAAGCCGATGCCCTGGTTGCCGGCCACCGAGGCGATCTCCATGTCGGCCGCCGAAGGGGTCAGATCGCCGGAGGGGTGGTTATGTACCACCACGTCTCCACAGGCGGCACGGCTGAGGATGGCCGGCACGGCCTGCTTGGTCCCGCGGGCGATGGCCTCGGCTTCGTAGATGATCCCCTCCAGATTGCAGCGGGCAATGAAAAAGACCTCGTTGCCGGAGGCTTGGGTGATCTCGTGGCGCATCAGGGCGCGGCAATCTGCGGTAAAGTTGGTTTCCATAGGATCAGGTACCATAGCACACCGTCTGAAAAAAGGCACCGGGGAATCCCGCCCCATCTCCATACCCCCCTTGTATATGAAGAGGTTTGCGTAAGCGCCATTTGTTGTTATAGTTGCTCAACCTGCCATCATGTCGCAACTTCCGTGCGGGTTTGCCTGACATACTCCCCGGTACCAGCTGCAACTGCCGCTATTTTTGAATTTTCGGATCAATCGCGAGGGAATATGAGGCCGTTCGGACTCGAAAAGCTGAGTATTGAGGGACAGAGCCTGCGCAGCAAGCTCAGGGTCATCGCCCTGGTGCTCTTTGTTTTTCCCTTCACGATCATCATGTATATCTGCTACCAGCAGGGACTCTTTGCCAATCTGGAATCTCTGCACCTGTTCATCTTCCTCTGCATCGCCATCCTGGCGGTTTCGGGCATTCTGGTGCTGCGCCAGGCCTTCAACGTCTTCACCATGGTCTCCGTCGTCATGAAAAAAGCCGAGTCCGGCGAACTGCTGATGATGGATCTGCCCAAGGGCGCCTCGGAGTTCAAAGACATATCCGTCTCGTTCAACAAACTCATCAAACGGCTGGAAGATACGGGGAGCCATCTGGAACGGCTGGATGGCGAGCTCAAGGAGGTCTCCGGCGAGCGGATCAGGGTCATGGAGACCCTGACCCCCTTGAAAAAGGCGGTGGACATCATGCAGCTGGGCGTGACGATCACCGACATGCAGCGCCGGATCATCTACACCAACATTGCCGATGCCCGTTTGCACGGCTACGAGGTTGAGGAGCTGATCGACAAGGACGTGCGCATCTTTGCCCCCCCGGTCTATTACAAGGACCTCATGCCGGAAGATGTGCAGAGGATGGCCAACTGGAGCCGCGAAAGCGTCAACTGCCGCAAGGATGGCAGCCTGTTTCCCGTGCGGGTGACCTCCGATATCGTCAGGGAATGCAAGGAGGGCGTCTGGAACGACATTGCCGTTGTGACCACCTGCGAGGATATTTCCGAACGGAAACGCTCGGAAGAGGCCCTGCGTCTGCGACTGCGTGTGATCGAATCAAGCAGTAACGGCATCATGATCACCGATTCGACGGTCTCGGACAACCCGATCATCTATGTCAACCCGGCCTTTGAGCGGATCACCGGATATGCGTCGCAGGAAGCACTCGGTCGGAGCATGCTCTTTCTCCTTGGGGATGACCAGGAGCAGGTCGAATTCATGGAGATACAGGTCGCGCTGCACGAGCATCGCAAGGGGAATGCCGTGCTGCGCAACTACCGTAAAGAGGGCAGCCTGTTTTGGAGCGACCTGTCCGTCTCACCGGTGCAGGACGAGACCGGGCAGGTGGCCCACTTCGTCTGGATCATCAATGATGTCACCGAACGGGAACAGCATGCCGAATTGCTGGAGTATCAGGCCAACCACGACGCGCTGACCGGGCTGCCCAACCGCAATCTCCTGGCGGACCGCATCACCCAGACGCTGGCCAGCGCCCGCCGCTATAACGGGCAGGTTGCCGTTCTGTTTGTCGATCTGGATAACTTCAAATTCGTCAACGACAGCCTGGGGCATGCCCTGGGGGACCGCATGCTGATCATCCAGGCCGACCGGCTGAACAAGTCGATCCGCTCGGCGGACACGGTGGCCCGCTACGGCGGGGACGAGTTCGTCATCGTGGTTTCCAACCTGGAAAAGAGCGAGGACGCCGCTGCCGTGGCCCGTAACATCCAGCAGCTGATTTCCCGCCCCTTTACCCTTGACGGGCACGAATTCGGCATTACCTGCAGCATCGGTATCAGCATCTATCCCAAGGACGGGCAGGATGTGGATTCACTGCTCAAGAACGCGGACGCGGCCATGTATCGCGCCAAGGAGCAAAGCCGCAACACGTTCCAGTTCTATACCAGTGAGATGAACGACCGGGTGGTTGAACGCCTGCTCCTGGAACGGCATCTGCGTCATGCGCTGGAAATGGGGCAACTGGAGGTGTATTACCAACCCCAGATCGAGCTTGCCGGTGGCCGGATTATCGGGGTCGAGGCCCTCTTGCGCTGGCATAGCCCGGAACTGGGGCTGGTCTCCCCCTCCCGTTTCATACCGCTGGCGGAAGAGACCGGCCTGATCGTGCCGATCGGCGAATGGGTGCTGAGGAGCTGCTGCACGCAGAACAAGGCCTGGCAGGATGCCGGGCTTACTCCGCTGATCATTGCGGTCAACCTCTCGGCCCGCCAGCTGCAGAAAAAAGACCTGGCCGGCTTCATCAGGACACTGCTGCGGGAATCGGGGCTTGAGCCGCGCTACCTGGAGTTGGAGATCGTCGAAAGTATGGTCATGCAGGATGTGGAAGGTGTGGTGACAATCATGAAGGAGTTGAAGGGGCTGGGGGTCCAGCTGGCCATGGATGACTTCGGCACCGGTTATTCCAGCTTGAGTTACCTGAAGCGTTTCCCCTTCGATAAACTCAAGATCGACCTCTCCTTTGTCAGGGACATCACCATTGATCCCGAGAGCGCGGCGATTGCCCGGGCGATCATCGCCATGGCCCACAACCTGAACCTGCGTGCGATCGCCGAAGGGGTTGAAACGGAAGAACAGTTGGCCTATCTGCGTCTGCACGGTTGCGACGAGATCCAGGGCTTTTACGTCAGCCCACCGGTGACGGCCGAGGAGTTTGAACTGCTGCTCCGGGAAAATCGCTGGCTCAAGTCGCCCCCTATTCGGGGCAGCCAGCCCAGCCGGGAAACCGCTCTCAGCGGGGCGGCAAGCGAACCCTGACCCGGCCGAACACCCGTACCCCCCGCCCTAATTTATCAGCACGCCCACTACCCCTGCCCCTAAAATGACAATCATCGGGCTGATCTTGGTCCATTTGAAGAGTGCAAAGCCGATTGCCAGGACAAGAAACTCCTTTGCGCCGGAAAGCGATGAGACGCCCAGGTTCCAGGCCGCCGCTGCCACCAGTCCGACGACCGCCGGCAGAAGACCGTCCAGGCTGTTTTTGATCAGATCGATGTTCTTCAGGCGCTGATAGTTGCGGCCGATGACCAGCATCAGCAGGACGCAGGGGAGGAAGATGAAGACCGTCGCCACCAGCCCCCCTGTAAAACCGGCCGCCCGGAAGCCGGTGAAGGTGGCCAGCATGGCCAGCGGTCCGGGGGTCAATTGCGACAGGGCCAGGCCGTCCAGGAATTGCCGTTTCGTCAGCCAGCCGTACTGTTCGACCATGATGTGGTTGAGCAGGGGGATCAGCACATAGCCGCCCCCCACGAAGATCATCCCGATGCGCAGGTAGATCCAGGCCAGGGAAATCAATGAGGTCATGAGCCATGCCTCCGGCGATAGACGTTCAGCGCCAGGGACCAGGCGGCGCCCGCCAACAGGATCCAGGCCGCGTTCAGCTTGAGGAAGACGCTGGCCGCAAAGGCCGCCAGGGCCATGAGGAGGCTGGTGCTGCTTTTGATCTGCTTGCGCCCCATGTCGAGGGCCACAACCGCGATCAGGCCGATCACCACCGGGTTGGTCCCCTTGAGGGCGGCCTGCAACTGGGGCAGCTTGTGATAGGTGAAGTAGAGCCAGGAGAGCAGGGATACCAGCAAAAACGAGGGGGCGATGAAGCCGACGGCCGCGGTGATTCCGCCACGGATGCCGCGCAGATGGTGGCCGATAAAGGTACAGACATTCAGGGAAAAGGGGCCCAGGATCTGACCGAAGGCCAGGCCGTGCAGGAACTCCTCGGAGGAGATCCAACGCTTCTCCCGGACGCAGACCCGCTCCGTCAGGGCCACGATGGCCATGCCCCCGCCAAATCCGGTCAGGCCGATCTTGGCAAAGGTCAGGAAAATCTCGCCCAGCTGTACCCGCTTTTCGCTCGTCACCATGCTGCGGTTATAGCCTGACGATCGGGTGACGGCAAGGGAAAAGCGGGTTTAACGACTCGAATTGATTGCCTGAATCCGTGGCGACGTGGTAAAAAAGAAGACTCTGTCGGCCAAGAGCCACGACCACGTTTCCAAGGAGCCCCGCATGTCCTTCCGCACCATCGAATGGCGCAACGACACCGTCATCATGATCGACCAGACCCGACTGCCGGGCGAGGAGATCTACAACACCTATACCGATTTCAAGGCCGTGGCCGAGGCCATTCGCGGCATGATCATCCGTGGGGCCCCCGCCATCGGCGTGGCGGCGGCCATGGGCATCGCCCTGGGCGCGCGCGACATCACCGCCGATACCCATGAATCCTTCTTCCGTCAGCTGGAGAATGTCTGCGACGTCATGGCCCGTACCCGCCCCACGGCGGTCAACCTTTTCTGGGGCATCGAACGCATGAAGCGCGTGGCCGAGGCCAACCGGGACAAGAAGCTGGAGCAGATCAAGACTATCCTCAAGCAGGAGGCCATCCGCATCGAAGAGGAGGACCTGACCATCTGCCGCAACATCGGCAAATGGGGCGCCACCCTGATCCCCGAGGGGGCTACGGTCCTGACCCACTGCAATGCCGGCGGCCTGGCTACGGCCGGCTACGGCACCGCCCTGGGGGTGATCCGTGCCGCCCACGAGGCCGGCAAGAACATCCGCGTCTTCGCCGACGAGACCCGCCCCTGGCTGCAGGGGGCGCGCCTGACCGCCTGGGAACTGATGAAGGACAATATCCCCGCCACACTGATCTCCGACAACATGGCCGGTTTCTTCATGAGCCGCGGGGAAATCACCTGCTGTGTGGTCGGCGCCGACCGCATCGCCGCCAACGGCGACACGGCCAACAAGATCGGCACCTATTCCGTGGCCGTGCTGGCCAAGGAGAACAACATCCCCTTCTATGTGGCGGCGCCCGTCTCGACCCTGGACCTGACCCTCAGCGACGGCAGCAAGATCCCCATCGAAGAGCGCCCGGCCAGCGAAGTGACCCACATCAAGGGGGTTGCCATAGCGCCGGAGGGGATCGCCGTCCGCAACCCCTCCTTCGACGTGACCCCGGCCCGCTACATCACGGCCATCATCACCGAAAACGGCATCGTCAGGGACGACTTCCGCGCCGGTCTGCGCAAGATCGCCGGTAACTGAGATGCATCTGGATCGTTTCTTACAGGATTTCAGCCGCATCATGGCCCTGGGGGAGAGCGAAGGTCGCGCCGGGGAACTGGCTGAATTTCTTCAGGAGCATGGCTATCTGTACGGCAAACGTTCCGCCGACAACGTCCTGCTGATCCAGCCCTTCTTCCCGGTTGAAACGCTGCACCGCATCGTGGTCAGCGCGCTGTTGACCCCAGCGCCAGACATGGCGCTAAATACCTTCGAGCGCCTGGCAACGGTTATTGACCCGGCCGATCTGGCAGAGATCGCCCTGCGCAAGAAGCGTCTGGCCCAGTTCCTTCAAGTCTGCGGTTCGTCCCCCTTCCTGGTCAACCTGCTCTTCAAGACCCCCGACTCCTTTCACTGGCTGTTTCTGGAAAACGGCATCGAGATTTCCCGCTCCAGCGACGACATGCTGGTCGAGCTGCGCCGGCAGTTGGATGGCCAGCCCGACTTCACCGCTCTGCTCAAGACCCTGCGCTGTTTCAAACGGGCCGAAATCCTGCGTATCGCCAGCCGCGACCTGAACGGCCTGGCCCCGCTGGAGGAGGTGACCTCCGAGCTCTCCGGCCTGGCGGCGGTCTCCCTGCAGGTGGCCCACGACGTCTGTCGCCAATGTCTGATCCGCGAGCATGGCATCCCGTTGATGCAAGCGGAGAACGGTGCGCGTCCGGCCGAGATGACCGTGATCGGCATGGGCAAACTGGGTGGCAATGAACTCAACTTTTCCTCGGACATCGACATCATCTACTTCTACGAGTCGGACAAGGGCCAGACCAGCGGCGTCAAAGACGGTTCCGGCGGCACGAAGGGGATCATCTCCCTGCACGCCTTCTTCAACAAGCTGGGGGAGATGATCAGCAAGGCCCTCTCCCTGGTGACCGAGGACGGCTTTGTTTTCCGGGTTGACGTGGGCTTGCGTCCGGAGGGGAAGTCCGGGGACATGGCGGTTTCGCTGCGTTCAGCCGAGATCTACTACGAATCCTGGGGGCAGTCCTGGGAGCGGACCGCCATGCTCAAGGCGCGGCCGGTGGCCGGTTCCCTGGATCTGGGGGAGCAGCTGCTGAAGATGCTGCAACCCTTTTTGTACCGCAAATACCTGGATTATAACCTGATCGAGGATATGAAGAACATGAAGCAGAAGATCGATGCTTCGCTGACCCGCTCCCGGGAGGGGGAGATCAACCTCAAGCTGGGGCGGGGCGGTATCCGCGAGATCGAGTTTTTCATCCAGGCCCTGCAACTGGTCTACGCCGGCAAGAATCCCCGGCTGCGCGAGCGTAATTCGCTCAAGGCCCTGAACACACTGCTGGAGGCGCGGCTGATCAGCGACGATGACCACCGCAGACTCTCCGACGCCTACCGTTTCCTGCGCACGGTCGAGCACCGCATCCAGGTCGTGCAGGAGCGCCAGACCCACAACCTGCCCACCAAGGACGAAGAGATCCTGGCCCTTTCCCGGCGGAGCGGCTTCCTGCGCACGAACGGACTGGCCCGCTTTCTGGAGACCCTTGAAGGGCATCGCCGGGATGTATCGGCAATTTACGGCAACCTGTTCCTCTCCCGGGACGAGAAGCTGGAGCAGGACACGACTCCCGAGGTGCTCTTCTTTCTGGATCACAAGGCCGATGCCGACCTGGTCAAGGATATGCTGGCCGAACGGCGCTTCGAGAGCGTGGAGCGGGCCTATGATAACCTGCTTTCGCTGCGTGACGGCCCGGTCAGGGCCAATCTGACCGAACGCAGCCGCCGGCTTTTGGAAAAGATATCGCCCCTGCTCTTGCAGGAGGTCTTCGAATCCCCCGACCCGGACATGGCCTTGACCAATCTGGAGCGTTTCCTGACCATGATCGGCCGCCGCTCCTCCTACTACGCCCTGCTGGCCGAAAATCGAGAGACGCTCAAGCTCTTGGTGTCGCTGTTCGGCATGTCCGAGTTTCTCTCCAAGATCCTGATCGGCCACCCGGAACTGCTGGACAGTCTGGTCGCCCGTGGCGAGAGTTCGGCCATCAAGCCCCGCGAGGTCATGGCCCGTGAGCTGGCCACTCTGCTGGAGCAGAGCGACTACTTTGAGGAGCAGCTGGACGTTTTGCGGCGCTACCGCAACGAGGAATTCCTGCGCATCGGGCTGAACGACATCCATGGCCGATTGGGGCAGAGCGAGATTACCACCCAGCTGAGCCTTCTGGGCGAGATCTGTCTTGAGGCCGCCTTCCGGCTGGCCGTGCAGGATCTGCGGCGATTCGGCAAACCGGTCTATTGCCTGGAGGGGAGCGAGAGGCCAGCCAGCCTGGCGGTGATCGGCATGGGCAAGCTGGGCGGCGGCGACCTGAACTATCACTCGGACCTGGACATCATCTTCGTCTATGACCACCAGGGCACGACCGATGGCGACAAGCAGATCTCCAACCACGAATACTTCGCCAAGCTGGCCCAGAAGGTCATCTCGATCCTGACCATGCAGACCCGCGAGGGGTATGTGTACAAGATCGATACCCGTCTGCGCCCCTCGGGCAATGCCGGGCCGCTGGTCACCTCGCTGGAGTCGTTTTTGGACTATCACCGCAAGGAGGCCCAGATCTGGGAGCGCCAGGCCTTGACCAAGGCCCGCGTGGTACTGGGCGACCAGCTCTTGGCCAGCCAGTTGGACGATGTCATTCGCCAGACCGTCTACGGAGCATCCATCGACGATGACGGCCGCCGGGAGATCCACCGTCTGCGCATGCGCATGGAAAACGAACTGGCCCGGGAGACCGCCGATAGTTACAACATCAAGACCGGCCGGGGCGGCATGGTGGACGTGGAGTTCGCCGTGCAGTACCTGCAGCTCAAGCATGGCTGCGGTTACCCGGAGCTGCGCAGCAGCAATACGATCGTGGCGCTCAAGGAGATCCGCGCTCTGGGGCTGCTCCGCGAGGGTGACGCCGATACCTTGCTGAACGGCTACAAATTCCTGCGCAAGCTGGAGAACCGTCTGCGGATCATCCACGATTATTCGGTCAATGATCTGAGCGGCCCGAAAAGCTACATCAACAAGCTGGCCCGCCGGCTGGGCTACGACCCGAAACTGAAGAATCCCGGCGCGAGCCTGATCTGCGATTACGAGGAGACAACCGGCAGGATTCGCGACTGTTACGAGCGGATCCTGGGGGAGGGGACACCATGAATATCCGCAAGAAGTTTCTCGACTACGAGTATGAAGAGGTCCTGGATAGCAGGACCCGCGAATTGATCAGGGTCGGCTGTGCGGTTGCCGTGGGATGCCCCACCTGACTGAAGAAGCACTTCGCGGTCGCGAAGGAAGCCGGGGCCAGTCAGGCGGAGTTGCGTGAGGCGATGGCCTACGGTATCATCGCCCCCTCGGGGCGGGCCAAGAACTTTGCCCTGGGGATGCTGGACGAGCTGGAGGAATAACGCATTGCTGAATCTTGATCTTCCGTTCGTGGTGAGCCTGTCGAACCATAAACGGAAGATCGGCACAATTCGGGTCGCGAAGTGAACGTTTCTTGGCCGTGTTGATCCCCTAAACGGAGGATGAGGAGCCATGAGTAACCAGTGCGGGACATGCAAGCATGGTCACGACACAAAGGCGGGCGGCCAGAAGGTCTCGCCGGGGACGGTCTGGTGCGGCCAGCGCAACCTTCAGATGGGCAAGTTGCGGCAGATGCCCTGCTTCGTCCCCCCTCCCGGCACCCGTGCCCGACACTGCCTCGACTGCAAGCGGGCCAAGATGCTGAACCCCACCGGTGGTACCCCCCAACTCGGAAATATCTGGTGCGAAAAACGGCACGTGGAGATAAACAAGCAGCGCAGCATGGAATGCTTCGAGTGAAACGGCGGGTTACGTAACATTATATTCAAGGTAGACACTTCGTTACGCTTCTCAAGCAGACACAGTTTCAATCTGTTGCACTGCCATTCAAATTGGGCAATAATCATTTAAAATCATCCGCAACAATTATTACGGGGGCATAACATGCCAACAATTTCTGCTTTAGCCATTACGTCATTGAGTATCCCAGAAAGGATTCAACTGGTGGAAGACATCTGGGATAGTATTGCTGCTTATCCCGAAGCGGTTGAGGTTACAGAATTTCAAAAGGTCGAGCTGGACCAGCGTCTTGCAGATTTTGAAGCTAATCCTACCGCCGGCGATTCTTGGAACGAAGTGAGAAGCCGCCTGTGGCAACTGGTATAAAATTCAGGATTGTCGTTCGAGCGGAGGCGGAAGCTGATATGGCGGAAGCAGTTCGCTGGTATGAAGAGCAAAGCCCTGGTCTGGGCGCTGAATACTTGCGGGCGGTAGAAATCGGTATAGCTTCGGCCGGCCGCCATCCCTTGATATATGCCGCTGTATATCGCTCTGTGAGGCGGATATTGTTGCGTCGCTTCCCGTTTGCTCTTTTCTTTGTTGTCAAAGACGATGCTGTAGTTATTCTTGCCTGCCTTCATGGAAAAAGACACCCGGATCGTCTCAAATCGCGTGTGAGAAAAGTATCCATAAAATAACAACCAACGGGAAGAAGCAGGGCTGAATCCCTGATCTTCTTAGCTTTCTCAAAACAACAAAACGGGGAGTCGCTGAAATGGCGGCTCCCCGTTTTTATTGTACCTGCTCTTGGTTGTTACGTTTCTAGGAATGAACCGCCACCGGCTCTTGGAGCAGCAGCACCTGGCTGAGGACCTCGTCGATCTTGCCGACATCGACGGTGGTGTTGAAGCAGGGGCCGAAGGGGCGATCGTTGAGAATACCGATCACCGGCAGGGGGTAGCAGTCCTTGATGCCGGAGGTCAGGTCGCGCTCGCAGGCTACGGCCAGGACCAGCTTGGGACGCTTTTCCACGATGACCTTGCGAGCAAGGGTGCCACCGGTGGCAACCGAGATATCGATGTGGTATTTACGCCCCAGATCGACCAGTCCCTTGATGTTGCAGCGGCCGCAGAGGACGCACTTGTTGATGTCCCCGGTGACCTTGATCTCGCAGTCGAAGAGCTGGATACAGTGTGGCAGCAACACCAGGATCCGGTCCGGGCTGATCTTCACACGCTGGGAGATGACCAGGCTGTTGTTCATGGCGATAAACGACTGGCGGATACCGTCCTTGTCGAGGCCCAGCATGCGGCCGACGAACTCGATCACCGGCAGCAGGAACTTGATCACGATCAGCCGCATGAAGCGGGTAAAGAAGATGTCCTTGCCCAGGGCGGTGGTCAGCACCAGCAGGCCGGTGCCCAGGATGGCTACCCCGGAGAGTACGGCCACGACGATGCCGACAAGGTGCGGCAGGTTGGGGTGGATGTTGGCCAGGCCGCGGTTGGGAACCCACCAGGCCAGGAAGATCAGCCCGACCAGGATCAGGCAGGTCAAGCCCATCAGGGATATGAAGAGTCGCTTGCGCGGCGGCGCGACTGTTTCTTTAGCGGCACTCATGCTGGCGTACCTCCGGCTTGCTCGGAGGTGAAGAGCGCTCCGGCGGCTATGCTGCATCCGGCGAGAAAACTGGCGGCGTCCAGCCGTTTTTTCCCGGCCAGTTGCAACTCTTCGATAATCAGGCTTCCCTGTTGGCAGGCCACCTCGATACCCCGTTTATCGGCCCGCAAGACCGTGCCTGGCGGGCCGCTTCCCTCGGCGATTTTGCTGCGGTAGATCTTGACGGTCTGTCCATCCAAAGCTGTATAGGCCACCGGCCAGACCGCCAGGCCGCGCACCTGGTTGTGGATGCTGCGGGCATCGCGCTGCCAGTCGATGCGGCCGTCTTCCTTTTTCAGCATGGCCGCGTAACAGCTCTGGGCGGAATCCTGCTCCTGGGGCACGATCCTGCCGGCAACCAGCCCATCCAGGGTCTCGGACAGCAGTTCGGCTCCCATGACCGACATGCGGTCATGCAGGGAGACGATATTCTCATTCTCATCGAGTGGAGTGGCCTGCTTGAGCAGCATCGGCCCGGTATCCAGGCCGACATCCATCAGCATGGTGGTGACGCCGGTTTCCTGTTCGCCGTTGATGATGCACCAGTTGAGCGGCGCGGCCCCACGGTAGCGCGGCAACAGCGAGGCATGCACATTGATGCAGCCCAGGCGGGGGATCTCCAAGAGCGACTTGGGCAGGATCTGGCCAAAGGCGACGACAACGATCACATCGGGAGCCAGCTCACGCAGGGAGTCGATTACCTCCGGGGCACGCACCTTGGCCGGTTGATAGACCGGGATCTCGTGCCGCATGGCCAACTCCTTGACCGGCGGCGGCATCAACCGTTGTCCCCGTCCCTTGGGACGGTCGGGCTGGGTGACCACCCCTACGACCTGATCGCCGCGGTCGATGAGTTTTTGCAGTGTGGGACAGGCGAATTCGGGTGTTCCCATGAAGATGACGCGCAAAGCACTCATGGGGTTTCCTCATCCGCTTCGGCCAACATCCGCCGGGCCCGGCGCCTGAAGAGATCGCGCTTGAGCGGGGAGAGGTGGTCCACAAAGAGGATGCCGTCCAGGTGGTCGATCTCGTGCTGGAAAGCGATCGCTAAGAGTTCGTCAGCGCGCCAGGTCTGTTCGTTGCCCTCCAGGTCAAGCGCCTTGACCACGACCTGGGCGTGGCGTTTGACGTTAGCGGCATACTTGGGAACGGACAGGCAGCCCTCTTCCTCATAGGCTTCGCCCTCGGCGTGGACAATGACCGGATTTATGGCTACGATCAGCTCCGGCGCCTCATCCTTGCCGGCCACGTCAATGACGATGACACGCTGATGCACGCCGATCTGCGGCGCGGCCAGCCCGACACCCGGTGCGTCGTACATGGTCTCGGCCATGTCCCGTACCAGTTCACGGACAGTGTCGTTGATTACAACCACGGGAGCACATTTCTTCTTCAGTTCGGGATTGGGATAGGTCAGGATGGTGCGGATCATGGTCTTCCTTGGGGCATGGTTTCTATACGCTGAAACGCGGGCAACGCAATGCAAAACGCGCAGACTGCCGAGCGTTACATCAAGTGATCATTATCCACATCCTGTCATAAATAATCAAGAACTTCGCCTAAATAATTGAAAGTTTGTCGGAGGGGTTGTATAATCCCCCACCACTAACGCGCCAATCAAGGATAGATCTCATATGCGGAAACTCTTCACCTACACCATGTTGTTGGGCGCGGCCCTCCTGCTGACAGGCTTCAGCTGGAGCTTCGGCGGCGACGATCCCTGTAAGAACGCACTCGAACTGGCCGGTTCGCTGGAAGGTATCCGCGACGATGTTCAGCTGCGTCAGACCGAGGCCAAGATACTCTCGCTCTGTCCCGATGGCGGGGCCGGTCACTATGTCTCCGGCCTGCAACTGGAACGGATCGGCAATTTTGACGGCGCCATCAGCGAGTATCGCAAGGCCCTGCAACAGGAAAAATCTTTTCCGGCCGCCAGCGGCAACCTGGGGCTGCTCTATGCCCAGAAGGGGATGAACGACGAAGCCTCGGTCGAGCTGGCCCGAGCCCTTGCCTCGCGTCCCAACCCTGCCTACCACAAGGCCATGGGACGTATCCTGGCCGAGCGCAAGGTCTATCCCCTGGCCATCTACCATTATGGCGAGGCCGCCCGGGAGTTGCCCCGCGATGCCGCGCTGCTCAACGGTCTGGCGGATGCCTATGCCGCTAGCGGTCAGTCCGACAAGGCCCTGGAGGAATATCGCCGGGCAGTGGTGGCCGACCCCAACTCCGAGGCGGCTCACATCGGCATTGCCACCATTTATCTCGCCCGTAACGAGCAGGACAAGGCCCTGGAAGCCCTTAAAAAGGCTGAAACCGGTAATCCGCAGAACCGTGAGATCCACCTGAAATTGGCCGCCATCTATGAAAAGAGGGGTGACGCCAAGTCGGCGGAATACCAGTATCTGCTGGGGGGCAAACCCAAGGGGGCCGGCACTGCGGCCGCAACGCAAAAACCGACCGGGGACGAACCGCTCACGGGTGATCCCGCCAAGGATGTCGAGTCGATCAAGAGCGCCATCAAGAACAATCCGACCTCGGCGACCCTCTATGAAAAACTCGGCAACCTCTACCGTTCAGCCGGCAAGGAGAGCGAGGCCATCGCCGCCTACAAGGAGGCCGTTCATCTCAACAGCAGCAACCACGAGGTCTACCTGAATTTGGGAATCCTGCTGGAGAAACGCTCGTTACTGGACGAAGCCGTGGTGGCCTATAGACAGGCCCTCAGCATCAAGCCGGACTATGCCGATGCCCATCTGCGCCTGGCCGACCTGCGTAACAGCCGGGGACTCTCCCAGGAAGCGGTGATGCACTATGGTGAATTCCTCAAGCTCAAGCCGGACAGCCCGGATATCCAGTTAAAGCTGGCCCGCATCTTTGCCCGCAACAAGGAAAACGGGTTGGCGATCGATGCCTACGTCGCCTTTCTGAAATATGCACCCGACAACGTCGAGGCCAATCGTGAAATTGCCGCGCTGTACCGGGCCAAGGGCGATAACGACAAGGCGATTGAGCATTATACCAAGGTGCTGGCAAAGCAGAAAGACGACATGGATACCCGTAATGCCCTGGTGTCCATTTATGTCAAAAACAAGCAGTATGACGAGATCACCGGCTTGCTCAAGGGTACCGCCGAGCTGTTTCCCGACGATGCCAACAACCACTATAAACTCGGGCTGATTTACGAGTTCAAGAAGGATTACGATAACGCCATCGCCAGTTACAAGAAGGCCATTGAGGTGAAGGCGGACCATGCCCGTTCACTGAATGCCCTCGGCAGGCTCTACATGAAAACCGGCCGGATCGATGAAGCCAAGGCGATGCTTGAAGCCGCCAAAAAGGCCGATCCCACCCTGGAGGAAACCTCCGTACTGCTCAATAATATCGATGAATTCAATCCCGAGCCACGCAAGATATCCAAGATCAAGAAGAGTAAGTCTAAAAAAAGCAAGAAGAGTTCAAAAAGCAAGAAAACAAAAGTAACCAAGCAAACCAAGAAAACCGGAAAAAGTGCCGCAAAGAAGGGTAGCACGCAAAAAAAACAACCATAGGCCACCCCTCGGCTTTCGTGACGGCTGGGGCGTGATTTCCCATGCAGCACTAACCAGAATCCAGCACACTGTTTCAGACCACCGGACACTCTTATGACTGAAAACAGCACCTCCCGATCCTATTTTCCCCATATCATCCAAATAGATGCAAATCACTGGCGCTCCCTCGACCTGGGGGAGCTGTCGCGCCGCATAGCCGAGCGCTCCATCCCCGACATCATCTTCTATCGCCAACTGGCCCTGCGTATCAACCGTCGCCGAACAGACAAGAGTCTGCCGGTCCAGGCCGGCCAACTCAATATGTACGCCACCCTGCTCAAGGTCTTTCATCATCTGATCGATGAGATCGCCGAGAAGCAGAGGCCGGATGTGTTGGCGGACGCCTTGCGGCGTGCCGGACACGATCCGGTCGGCCAGACGGCCGGGGGAACGGCGGAGACGTTTGCACAACTGTTTCCGCCGGGTGACGCGCAGCTTGCCAACGGGGCAGAGTTGCTCCATTCCGACGCGCAACGGCGGGTGCTCCTGCGGGAGATCCTGCTTCTCAGGCTGGCCGCTGAAAATCCGGCTCTGGACAGCTTTCGCGAACTCCTGGACGACAGGCAGCTGGCCGCCGTCGCACCCGCATACCCGCGGGTGGTGGCTGACATGGAACAGGCCCTGGCCCATACGCCGCTATTGCCGGGACTGGAAATGACCCTCAGCCAGGCGTTGCGAGCGCCGATCCTGGCCAGTCCCGATTCGCTCTCCGGCCAGGTCGGCTATATCCGCGAGCAGTGGGCCTCCCTGATCCCTGCCGAACTGTTGTCGGAGCTGCTGATCTCCTTCGATATCCTGCTGGAGGAAGAACGCGCCTTCGGAGGCGGCGGGGGCGAGCCCGGTCCGCCACCGGTGATGGAATTCGGCCGGAGCGGAAGGGGCGGCGCCGGAGCGGGAGGGGCCGGTCATGGCGCCGATGGTAGCTCGATCTTCGGCGGCTACGAGTATCCCGAGTACGAGCAATTCTCGGCCGATGCCGACTGGATGTCCAATGTGGTCCTGATGGCCAAGATGGTCTACGTCTGGCTGCATCAGCTCTCCAAACAGTACGGCTACCCGATCACCCGCCTGGATCAGTTGCCGGATGCGGAACTCGACCGTTTGGCGGCCGGGGGCTTCACCGGTCTGTGGCTGATCGGCATCTGGGAACGCTCTCCGGCCTCCCAGCAGATCAAGCAGTTGTGCGGCAATCCCGAGGCCATCGCTTCGGCCTATTCACTCTACGACTACGAGATCGCCGCCGATCTGGGGGGCTGGGAAGCGCTGCACAACCTGAAGGAACGTGCCGCGCGGCGCGGTATCCGTCTGGCCAGCGACATGGTCCCCAACCATACCGGCATCTACTCCCGCTGGGTCATGCAGCACCCGGACTGGTTCGTCCAGACCGATTATCCCCCCTTTCCTACTTACCAGTTCAACGGCCAGGACCTCTCCTCCTCCGGCGATGTGGTCATACAGGTCGAGGATGGCTACTGGACCAAGACCGACGCCGCCGTCGTCTTCCGCCTGATCGAGCGCAACACGGGGCGTATTCGCTACATCTATCACGGCAATGACGGCACCTCGATCCCCTGGAACGACACGGCCCAGCTCAACTACCTGATCCCCGAGGTGCGCGAGGCGGTCATCCAGACCATCCTGCACGTGGCGCGCAGCTTCCCGATCATCCGTTTCGACGCGGCCATGACTCTGGCCAAGAAACACTTTCAGCGCCTCTGGTTCCCGGTGCGCGGCCTGGGGGGCGGCATTCCCTCCCGCGCCGGACACGGCATGAGCCGTGAGGAATTCGACACCGTCTTTCCGACCGAATTCTGGCGCGAGGTGGTTGACCGGGTGGCGGTGGAGGTGCCGGGGACGCTGCTTTTGGCCGAGGCCTTCTGGCTGATGGAGGGCTATTTTGTACGGACCCTGGGCATGCACCGCGTCTACAACAGCGCCTTCATGAACATGCTCAAGCAGGAAGAGAACGCCAAGTACCGCCAAACGATCAAGAATGTGCTGGAGTTCAATCCCGAGGTCTTGAAGCGCTTCGTCAACTTCATGAACAACCCGGACGAAAAGACCGCCGTGGAGCAGTTTGGCCGGGAAGGGAAGTATTTCGGGGCCTGCGTACTGCTGGCGACCATGCCGGGTCTGCCCATGTTCGGTCATGGCCAGATCGAGGGTTTCCACGAAAAATACGGCATGGAGTACAAGCAATCCTACTGGAACGAAGAGCCGGATGGCCACCTGATCTGGCTTCACGAACAGCGTATCTTTCCGCTGCTGCGCCGGCGCTGGCTCTTTTCCGGCTCGGAGAATTTCGTGTTGTACGATTTTTACGCCGGAGACAGCGTCGACGAGAACGTCTTCGCCTATTCCAACCGGGTCGGCGATCAGCGCGGCCTGGTGCTGTACCATAACCGTTACGCCACCACCAGCGGCTGGATCCGGGAATCGGCCGCCTTTGCGGTCGGGGGCGGCGACAATCCCGAGTTGCGCCGCACGACACTGAGCCAGGCCTTAAATCTTGTTGACGATGAACGGGTCTACTACGCCTTCCGCGATCACTCACAGGGGTTGGTCTTCCTGCGCAACAGCCGGGAACTGGCAACCAAGGGGCTGTATGCCGAACTGGGTGAATACGAATTCCACGTCTTTACCGACTTCCGCGAGATCCGTGACGATGCCGACGGCAGCTGGGGCCGGCTCTGCTCGGCCCTCAACGGCCGCGGTGTGGATAATCTGGAAGATGAGCTCAAACAGTTGCGCTATGCCGGACTGAACAGTGCTTTCCGGGAGCTGTTGGGAGTGGCGTCGGCGATTGATGGTGGCAGGGCCGGATACCGGAAAGAGCTGCTCTTTGCAGCGCGGGTCTTTTTGAACGCCCTGGCCGCAGAGAACGGTATCCGGGCCAGCAAGCAGGATCCAGCCCTGAAAGAACTGCCGGCCGCACTGGACGTCATGGCAACGCTCTCCAGCCACAAGCCCTCCGCCAAGGCCGCCGCCGGCCTGCTTTCGCGGTTGGTTGCCCGGTTGGCTACGCCCGCTGCCCGCCGGACCCTGTTGACCTGGCTGCTGCTCAAAGGCAGAAAGGTACAATTGGAGACCTTCGGCCTGGATTGCAGTCTGAAACAGACCGGCACAGAGAATACGGCCTACGACAAGCTGCATGATGTTCAGCTGCTGCAGGCGCTATTGGATTGGCACGGGGCGGGGAGTGCCGTGCCGGGCGACGATGCGCTGCACAGTGCCTTTGCAACGCCTGGCTGTCGTCAATTCATGCAGGTGCATGAGAGCGGAGGAACGGAGTGGTTCAACAAGGAGCACTTCGAGGAACTGCTGGATTGGTCTGCGATCATTGACCTTTTGGCGGGTGCCGCCTCTCAGCAGACCCCACGGGCACTGTCCGTCCGTCTCGGACGCCTGGCCGCCGACAACCTGCATTTGACCGAGCTGGCGGCTCATGCCGGTTACGCTGCAAAGTTGCTCATGACCCTGCTGGAACCGCAGGCTACGCTGCCCGTTGACAAGGCGCCTGCCGCGGACAGAAAGAAAAGCGTCAGGAAGAAGAGCGATGTACAACATACTGCTCGAACGCATACGCCAAAGACACCGGACCACAAAGTACCCCGCTGAGCCGGCGGTCCTGCCGGAGCTGTTCCGTGGCTATCCGCGCCTCAATCAGGCCCTCTGTCTCGAGGGGTGCCAGGCCTGCACCGATGTCTGCCCGATCGACGCGATCAGCACGGACAACGGGTTGGAGGTGGATCTGGGCAGATGTCTGTTCTGCCCGGAATGCAGCCGCGCCTGCCCGACCGGCGCGCTGGTCTTTGAGCGCGATGAAAAACTGGCCGTATCGCAAAGGGCCGATCTGCTGGTCCGCCAGGGCCAGGAACGCCGCCTGGCCCATGCCTTGGGCAAGGAACTGGTCGCGCTCTTCGGGCGCTCGTTCAAGCTGCGCGAGGTCAGCGCCGGCGGCTGCAACGCCTGCGAGGCCGACACCAACGTCCTCTCCACCGTCGGTTACGACCTGGGCCGTTTCGGGATCCAGTTCGTAGCCTCCCCCCGTCACGCCGACGGTCTCTACGTCACCGGGCCGGTCACCGAGAACATGCGCAGCGCCCTGCTCAAGACCTGGGAGGCGATTCCGGGCCCCAAGGTGGTCATCGCTGCCGGGGCCTGTGCCATCGGCGGCGGCCCCTATCGCGGCAATCCGGAGGTGCATGACGGCGTGGACAAATTCCTGCCGGTCGATCTGTACATCCCCGGTTGCCCACCCCACCCCCTGACTATCCTGGACGGCCTGCTGCGCCTGATCGGGCGCTTGTAAATCCCACCTCAACCCACGAATGGGGCGGTCTGACCAACCTGATTGGCCTTCATGTCACGCAATGGAGAGTGCTCCACGTTATTTTTATTTTGACATGGTGTGTATCCGTGTGTATGAATAATCTATGACCAGCAAAGAGATCATCAAACGACTTGAAAGCGAGGGTTGGTGCTGTGTGGGTGGTAAAGGCGACCACCAAAAGTACAAACACCCGTCAAAAGCTGGTCATGTAGTCGTGCCACATCCACGGAAAGACATCGCAACCGGAACCTTGCGCAACATTTACCGGCAAGCTGGTTGGGAATGGAGATAGTATGTTATACCCCGCATATATTCATATAGGAGACGAGCAACACGCCCATGGCGTAACTATCCCCGACTTTCCCGGCTGTTTCTCAGCCGCCGACGAGTGGGAGGATTTACCCCGCATGATTCAAGAGGCCGCGGAAGTCTATTTTGAAGGCGAAGATATACCCGTACCGGCACCAACAGCATTGGAACAATTGGCAGCTAACCCCGAATATCAAGGCGGGGTATGGCTCTTGGTAGACATCGATCTTGCCAAGCTCAAGGTTAAGGCCAAGCGGGTTAATATCACCATGTCGGAAAATCTTCTGCGTGAGATTGACCGGTACGCCGTGCAGTACCACATGACTCGTTCCGGCCTACTGGCCCAGGCTGCTGGACAATATATTCACCGCAAACAAGCGGCATAATCATATTTGATAAACAGGGGGCACTCTCCTGTAGCTCTGATACCGTTGTTACGCCGGGTCCTGCGCCATCAGCGGCGGCCACTATCGCGGCAACCCGGAGGTGCATGACGGCGTGACAAGTTCCTGCCGGTCGATCTGTACATCCCCGGTTGTCCCCCCCTGACCATCCTGGACGGCCTGCTGCGCCTGATCGGGCGGTTATAGGTTCAGTCTCAGACTACGAACAGGTTGGGGCATGGGCGTTTGTTGCCGCGACATGGTCCGTGTTCTTATTTGGCGTTGATGTCAATCAATCTATCGGGAAGGATGAGGAGGAAGACCCTCTTTGCTTTGAACTCGATTTGTACCATCTCGCGGACAAGTGTTTCAATTTGCTCCTCGTACCGCGGCTCGAACGAACGGAAAGGCGGCATTGGCGCGATGCTGACCACCAACGTGCAATCGCTGTAGTCTTTTTGGGCTTTCTTCCGACATGTTTCCAGCACCTGTGGAAGCAGCGCGTCGAAGTCCTCACCTGGTTTCCCTCCGTGAATCTTGCCATACCCTCGCTCCACGACCAGTCTAGCGTCTACGGCGTCTGCGGCACCATCATGAGGAGTCGTAATCTCGATGCGTTCAACCTCTTCTCCCATTTCATTGAACACCAATGCGTCGTATCCTTGATTTCCTAAGATCGACTGGATCTTGTAGCTGTCGGGATACTTCAATATTGCGAAACGACTCAGTGGCACGAGTTCGTCAAGGAACTCCTTGTACAAACCTTTCTTCTGAATTCCACGATGCAGCTCGGATTCATCGGCTTGGACAGCATTTTTTAGTCGAACCACAAACTCACGCAAGTCACTGGGAGAACGCGGCTGCTGAAATTCTGACGGTGTAATCATCTCGTTTTATTTCCTCCTACGGCTAACATCATGGGCGGTAAGCGTGGGACCTCCCTTATAAAAAAGGACACTCTCCGGCTAATCTGAAATACGGTGAGTGTCCTTATTGATGGTATCGCTCTGCTCTGGCTAGAACACCGAGAACTTGATGTAGTTGCGCGGATGCTCCTTGAAGTCCTTGACCAGCGCATCCACGTCATCGACCATGCGGCTCATGCGCTCATACAGCTCCTTCTCATTGACCAGCTTGCCGACCGTCCCCTCACCGTTTTTGACCCGCGCCGTAACTTCCTCGATGGACTTGACCGAATTATCCGCCCGGGTCAGCAGCGAGAGCCCCTTGTCGTAAAATTCGCGATCATTGAGCAAGAGCCCCAGGGTGCCGTCCTTGGAGGTGATCTTCTTGTTCAGCTCGCGCACATCGTCGGCGGCCTGATTGCTCTTTTCCGCCAGTGTCACCAACTTGTTGTAGAGCGTCGTGTCGTAGATCAGCTTATTCAGCGTGCCTTCGGAGTGTTGGATGTCCTGCAGGGTCTGATCGGCGCGGTTCAGGATTGTGATCAGCCTGTTGTACGGTTCGGGGCTGCGGGCCAGCTTGCCCAGGGAGCCTTCGCCGTGGTTGATGGTGACGGCCAAGTCGTTCAACTCGCCGGTGAGTTTGACGATGTTCTGATAGAGAGCCGGGTCGGTGGTCAATTTGCCCAGCGTCCCCTTGCCCTGGGTGATGTTGTCCACAATCCCGTTCAAGCGGTCAAAGGTCGTGCCGGCCTTCTGGACTACGTCGTCCAGCTTGGCGACCGTTGTCCCTTGCAGAAGCGTGACTGGAGTTTCCGAATACTGCTGCGAGGGTGAAATATCGACGTATTTCTCGCCCATCAAACCACGGGTCTTGATGGTGATCAGCGAGTCCGGGCCGATCTTGCGCAAGGCCTTACGGTCGGCTTCCAGCAGGATCTCGACCTTGTTGCTGTGCTTCGGGTCGGAGAAATCGATATGGGTGACCACACCCACATCCACGCCGGCCAGCCAGACCGGGGCGCCTTCCTTGAGGCCGGCCACGTCATCCATCATGATCCGCAGCTGTCCCTTGGTAACGAACATCTTGGTCTTCTCCCCCATCAGGAGCACGCCGCCCGCAATGCAGATCAGGGCCACCAGGATGAATACCCCGGCCCGGACCTGCGCCCAGCCTATTCGATTACTTCGTTCCATGTGATTACCGCCTGTTCATGGTCATGTTATACAAACAGCGACTCATCTGTCGGCTGCAAAAACTGTTGCACCTCGGGCAGCTTGCTCTGGCGCATCTCCTCTTCGGTCCCTTCGAAGATCATGCGGGCCTGGTGCAGAAAGGTGAAGCGTTGCGAGGTCATGAATGCGGTGGCCAGGTCATGGGTCACCATCAGGGTCGTTTTGCCCTCGGCTTGCAGGCGCTGCATCAGGTTGCAGATATTGTAGACGCCGATTGGATCGAGTCCGGTGGTCGGCTCGTCGAAGAAGATATAATCGGGGTCGGCCGCCAGGGCCCGGGCGATGGCGACCCGCTTCTTCATGCCCCCCGAAAGTTCGGCCGGGTAGAGGTCCAGGGCCGGTTCCACGCCGACGAAACGGAGTTTCTCCCGGACGATCTCTTCGATCTCGCCCTGGGACAGGCGACCCTCCTCGAACAAACGGTAACCGACATTCTCGCCCACGGTCATGGAGTCGAACAGCGCCCCACCCTGGAAAACGATGGCAATCCGTTTGCGGAGTTCCATAAATGCCGATTCCGGGACGCCGGTGATGCAGACATCACCGATACAGACCCGGCCGGAATCGGGCTGCAATAGCCCCAGCAGCAGCTTGAGAATGGTCGTTTTTCCCGCGCCGCTGACTCCCAGGATCGTCCGGTTGACGCCACGTTCAAGGCAGAAGTCAAAATTCTCCAGGATCCGCCGGCCGCCGATGGTGTAGGAGAGGTTCTCCATTCTGATGGAATCGGCGCTGCTCATGGGGAATCGATCCCTCCCATGCTCAGAATGATCTGCCATTGGTCCTCTGTAACCGGCTGGATCGAGAGGCGGCTGCGTTTGACCAGCGGCATGTCCGCTAGGAGCGGGTGCCCCTTGATGGCCTCCAGCGTGACCTGCTTTTGTAGCGGCGCCAAGTAGCGCACGTCCACCATGTACCAGATCGGGTTGCTCGTCGAGGCCTTGGGATCGAAATGTTCCCCCTGGGGATCGAGGGCGGTAAAGTCAGGGTATCCGCCCCGCACCACCTCGGCCATGCCGACCACTGCCGGCTCAGGGATGCTGCTGTGGTAAAACAGGATCCGGTCGCCGGGCTTGATGGAATCGCGGAGAAAATTGCGGGCCTGGAAGTTGCGCACGCCATCCCAATGTTCGGTCATATCCGGGCAATTTTTCAGATCGTCAAAAGAGAAACAGCCCGGTTCGGTTTTAAAAATCCAGAATGCCATTACATCACCTGAAGACGACGAAGAACTTGGACATGAAGAAATCGGACATCAGAATCAGCACCGACGACAAGACCACCGCCTGCTTGGCGGCATTGCCGACCCCCTCGGCGCCGCCACGGGTATTCAAACCGATGTAACAACCGGTCAGGGTGATGATCATCCCGAAAAAGGCCGGCTTGACCAGCCCCTCGATCAGGTCCTGGAAGACCATGAATTGCGGTAGCCCGGTGACGTACATGGTCGGATTGATGCCGTAACCGGCGGACATGATGTAGCCACCCACCAGCGAGATCAGGTCCGTCACGACCGTCAAAAGCGGCATGGCCAGGAGCATGGCCTTCATGCGCGGCACAACCAGGCGCTGAATGATATCGGTCCCTTCAACCCGCATGGCGTCCACCTGCTCGGTGACCACCATCGTGCCCAACTCGGCTGTGATGGCCGAACCGACCCGGCCGGCCACCATCAGCGAGGCCAGCACCGGTCCCAGCTCCTTGATCATGGTGGCGGCCACCATGCCACCCACATAACTGGTGGCGGCAAAGGGCTTGAGCTGGATCAACGCCTGCAGCGCCATGACCATGCCGGTGAAGAGACCGGTCAGGATACAGATGAACAGGGAGGAAAAACCGAGTTTATCGAATTGGATGGCAAAATCACGGTAATAGTAGGGGCGTCGGAACATGCGCAGGAGGCTGCGACCGCCCAGGAAGAAGTAGCCCTGCAGCTCGGCAAAGAACTGGAGCATTTTTTTGTCGATGACGGAAAGATTCACTCGGAACCCGGGACCCCTGCCATATCCATCTGCGGCAGGAAAATTAAGTGGTTGCAACCTGCGGCACTATATCAGGTAAGCAGGCGACTATTCAATTGAAATTAGCGCCACGAGGGAGCGGGCCTCCTGCGCTGGAATACGTGCTATCTGTCCTGAACATGCAGATTGTAACCGCGATGCCCAGAAGGCTCAGGCGATCTCCAAAACCAGGCGCAGGCCGAAGGCCTTTTCCAGCAGATCTTTCTTGGCGCTGGCCCCGAAGATCTCCACCGACATGTCCTCGCTCCCCGCCAGGCGCAGCGTGAAGAGCGTGCCGCCGAAGCTGCAGGAAAGCGACTGGACCGTTGCGCTCCTGCGCCGGTCCAGGCCGTCGGCCAGGCGCAGGATGCCCCCCAGACGTTCGACCCTGCGTCGGTCTCCTTCGGCGAGCGCCTGAAAGGTCTCGTGCTTGCGTTTGGGGAGCGATTTGCGGTGGTAGCGGGCGATCTGGGCAATCAGCTCCCGTTCGCGGGGGGAAAAACCGAACAGCTCGGCATGGCGGATGAGATGGTAGGAGTGTTTATGGTGACTGCTGTAGGCGATGAAGTAGCCGACGTCGTGCAGCAAGGCGGCGGCCTCCAGCAGCTTGCGGTCCGATTTTTTCAGGTTGAAGGGGGGGGCCAGGCTGTCGAACACGGACAGCGCCAAGCGGGCCACATGCAGGGAGTGGGGCTCGTCCACATGGCAGGATCTGACGAAATCCAGGGCCGACTCGCGCCAGCTCCGTGGCGCCGTGGCTGCCGGGATCAGGCCATGCTTCTCCATGGCCCGGATGATCAGCCCCTCGCGGATGCCGCGCTCATTGACCAGCAGCTGGTTGGCCCCGAAAAAACTCATCAGTTCTTCCACCACCGTAATTCCGGCCACGATGATATCGGCCCGGTCGGCATTCAGGCCGGGTACCAGGCGCCGCTCCGCCATGCTCTTGCGGGTCAGCATGGCCAGCAGATGGACAACCTCGGAACGGAGTACCTCATAGCCGTGGATCGAGGCATAGCTCTTGCCCAGGGCGCTCATGGCCATGGAGCCGATGGCGGTGACGGTGCCGCCCGATCCGATCAGGGTATGTAGCTGAACCTTGGAATGCTCCACGCGTTTTTTCAGCTCGGCACGCACATGACGCCGCAGCTTTTGCAGGTCGCCCTCCCGGGCCGGGTCATGCCCGAGAAAGCGCTCGCTCATCACGACCGCCCCCAGCTCAAGGGAGTAGCACTCCTCGATATGGTTCCCCAGGGCGGTGGTGATCTCCAGGCTGCCGCCGCCGATGTCGAATACGGCATAGCGTTTGTATTCCATGTCGAAATGGCGCTGGGCGGAGAGCATGGCCAGTTCGGCCTCCTCGATTCCGCTGATGACCCTGATCGGATGGCCGAATTCTGCTGTCAGGGCATTCAGCAGCTCTTCTCCATTACTGGCACTGCGCATGGCGCTGGTGGCAATCGCCTCGACCGCAGCCACTTTCAGTCCGGCGATCAGTTTGCGGAAGTGGCTGACCGCCGCCAGTGCCCGTGCCGAGGCCTCGAGCGAGATGGCGCCGGTTGCGGCCAGTTGTTCACCGAGTCGCACCGTGCTTTTCTCGTCATCCAGAACCTTGTAGCCCCCCTTATGGTCCGCTTCCACCACGATACAGCGGATCGAGTTGGTTCCGATATCCATGGCGGCCAGACGTCGTGCATTCATGTACGGGTGCTCCTCACAGGTTGAAGGTATACTGCGGTGGCCGTGTTGCGGTCGTTTCAGCGAAGCGTGCCAGATAGTCCGCCGTATCTTGCGCCAGGGCGGCATTGATTTCTGCGGTTTCCTGGGCCGGGATCTTCAGGGCATGGCACAGTACGCCAAACTCGACCATATCGTTCAGTTTCCCCAACAGGGTCTGATACTCTTTCAAGTTTTCCAGGGTGGCGCCGTAATCCCGTCCACAGACCTGCCCGACTGTCTCCAGCACATAACGCCACTTCTTGATCGCTATTCTGAGTGCATGCCGCGTTTCCGCATGCTCCGTGGTTGTGGCCTGCACAAGCAGGTCGTGTACGGCCTGATAGCGTTGGAGCGATGTTTGCGACAGATAGAGCGTCAGCTGTTGATCGTCACCGGGAATGCCGGCCAGATCCGCCACCGCCTCACGCAACAGCCGGTCCAGCTCATGCCGGGGCAGCCGCTTCAGAACGCTCGTGACCCTCCTCAGCTCCTCTTTTCTGGCTCCGGGAAGCATGCTGTTCAGGGTGGGAAGTGCCACGGGCAGCGACCCGAAGTAGATGATGGCCTCGTCGATGTTGCGCAGTCGCCCCACGGCCCTGGTTACCCGCCGGAGGGTCTTCGAGAGCCGCTTGACGCGCTTGCCGGTAATGAACGGTGCCAAGAGGCCCAGCGTTGCCCGCATGTGACGCGATGCCACCCGCAGGTCGTGGATGTCCTCGCCGTCGCCCTGTCGCAGCACCAGCTCCCGCAGATCACAGAATTCGCTCCACTGTGAAAACAGGACGGCACCGGCCTGCTCCCCCAAATTGTTACTCTGTGCGCTCTCGGTATTCACGGCTGACAATAATCCATGTTCATCTGAGTAAACCTCCGGCAGGCTGCAGGCGTGAGTAAGTATATGCCTTGCCGGAGGCATTGCAATAGTTGTGATTGATTTTGACGCTGGAGGTGAGAAGGTCGTGACTGCTGCGTGAGCTGTGTTGCTAGCGATGGGAGGGGAGCAGTCCCTTGGAAGCCAGCCAGGCATTGGTTGCGGGGGCCGCTGTGGAAGGATTATGGCAATAGGCGCTCAGGTCATCCAGGGTATCTATATCCCGGCGGGGTTCCAGGGTCTGATAGGACAGGCCATGGGTCGTACAGGCCGCCAGCGTCATTTCCAGCACACGGGGTGTGCTCCAGGGGATATTCTGAAAAATTATGTCATCGAAGCGGTCCTTCTTCGCGGCGACCAGGCAGTAGCCGCCGTCCAGGGCCGGCGCGAAAACCACGGCATGCTGTTCGATGGCTGTCTGGGCCGATCGCAGCAGCATGGCATCCATGCCGGGGATGTCGCTTCCGGTCAGGATCACCCCCCCAGCGCCGGCGGTGAATGCGTCTTCAAATGCGGCGCTCATGCGCTCGCCCAGGGATTCGCCTTGCTGCCTGATGACGGTTGCGGCGGCCTCGATCCACTCGCTCGGCAGCCCGGTGACGTCTTGGCCGTCGTGGTAGAGAAACAGCGGCATCCCGCAGGCCCGTACGTTGGCGATCAGGTCGGCAACCATGGCCCGGTAGAGATCGCAGGCGGCCTCGTTCCCCAGATCGCGGGCCAGGCGCGTCTTGACCCGCCCAGGAGCAGGGCAGCGCACGAAGATGCATACGACCGTCTGGTCAAGCCATGGGTTCATCGGTGTGGATCCTGTCCCGGCAACAGAGCTTACGCAGGCGCCGGGTGAGTCGGTAAGATTGATGTCAGCAGATGAATTCAATCGAGACGGGATAAACAAAAAGCCCTTCTGCGATCTGCAGAAGGGCTGAATTGTTTGGCGTCCCCTACCGGATTTGAACCGGTGTCGCCGCCGTGAAAGGGCGGTGTCCTGGGCCGGGCTAGACGAAGGGGACGTTTGTGCTAAAACCGCACCTGTTCCACCGAAGTGGTCCCTGGCCCAAAGCAGGCGCGATAGACTTGAATAAATACCGGAATAATTCTCAGGAGTCAACATTTTTTTTACGACAATGATAAAAAAATAAAAATTATCTAAAAGCCTCAGGAATATGCATGGCGGAATGCCGGCCGCTCTCGCTGTTCCAGCTTAGGAAATCACGATCCGTGCAAACCTGCGGCGACCGATCTGGACGACGTGCTCTCCGACGGCCGTCAACTCAAGATTGGTATCGGATACTTTTTCACCATCCAGCTTGACCCCGCCGCCGTCGATGGCACGACGCCCCTCACCGTTGGACTTGGTCAGGCCGGCCTCGGTCATGGCCTTGGCCAAGAGGACGCTGCCATCGAGCAGGTTGTAGCTGACCTGGGGCATCTCGTCCGGGATCTCGTTCTCCTTGAAGCGGCGGACAAAGTTTTCCTCGGCGGCCTCCCCGGCGCCTGGGCCGTGGAAGCGGGAGACGATCTCGCGCCCCAGGGCTTTTTTGGCCGCCATGGGATGCAGAGAGTGCTCTTTAAGTCCGGTCTTGAGCAGCTCCAGCTCGGCCAGGCTCATGTCGGAGAGCAGCTCGTAGTAGCGAATCATCAGCTCGTCGGAGATCGACATGATCTTGCCGAAGATCTCATCGGCCGGCTCGCTGATACCGATATAGTTACCCAGCGACTTGGACATCTTGTTGACCCCGTCCAGCCCTTCCAGGAGCGGCATGGTCAGGATGCACTGGGGCGACTGGCCCCATTCGCGCTGCAGTTCGCGCCCCATGAGCAGATTGAACTTTTGGTCGGTGCCGCCCAGTTCCACATCGGACTGGAGCGCTACCGAGTCGTAGCCCTGAATCAGGGGATAGAGGAACTCGTGGATGGCGATCGGTTGCTGTGTGTTGTAGCGCTTGTGGAAGTCGTCCCGCTCCAGCATGCGCGCCACGGTGTACTTGGAGGCCAGGCCGATCATGCCGCCGCAGCCCAGATCGTTCAGCCAGGAGGAGTTGAAGACGACCTTGGTCTTTTCGGGATCGAGGATCTTGAAGACCTGTTCCTTGTAGGTTTCGGCGTTTCTGAGGACATCTTCGCGGGTCAATACCTTGCGGGTCTCGGATTTGCCGGTCGGATCGCCGATCATGCCGGTGAAGTCGCCGATCAGGAAGTTGACCTCGTGCCCCAGTTGCTGGAACTGGCGCAACTTGTGGATCAGAACCGTATGCCCCAGGTGCAGGTCGGGGGCGGTGGGGTCGAAACCGGCCTTGATCTTGAGCGGAGTGCCGCTTTTGATGGATTTCTCCAGTTTATCTTCCAGTTCCTTCTCAATCAGGACTTCCACGGCGCCGCGTTTGATGACGGCCATCTGTTCTGCAACGGACATAATTACTCCTCAGATTTACACATCATACAAGCATTACCACAGAGGGCACGGAGGTCTAAAAGAGGAGGAAGGCATGCAAAACCTTTCCAGTTCTTCTCTTCGGTTTTCCTCTGTGTCCTCCGTGATAGCGCTTTGGTTTAGCAGTTAACCGCGATGCGCTCGATGCTGAGCGCTTTGCCGCTCTTCTCGTCGATACTTACGACGACGCCGTTCAGGCGCAGGTCCTTTTTGGGGACCTCGAACTTGACCGGCAACTGGGTCAGGAATTTGCGGATGGCCTCGTCCTTGCCGATGCCGATGACAGAATCGAAGCTGCCGGTCATGCCGGCGTCGGACATGTAGGCCGTACCCTGGGTCAGGATGCGCTCATCGGCCGTCTGGACGTGGGTATGGGTGCCGATCACGGCGCTGACCCGGCCATCCAGATACCATCCCAGGGAGACCTTCTCCGAGGTGGCCTCGGCGTGAAAGTCCACGAAGATCAGGGGGGTTTCCTTTTTCAGACGTTCGATCTCGCGGTCGGCGTAGCGGAAAGGGCACTCCAGGTATTTCATGAAGACCCGTCCCTCCAGGTTGAGCACCGCGATTTTGACCCCACCGGGGGTGGTAAAGAGGGCGCTACCGCTCCCCGGCACACCTTCCGGGTAATTGGCCGGACGAATGATGCGCGGATCTGCCAGGACCAGGGGAACCTGTTCCTTCTTGTCCCAGATGTGGTTGCCGCTGGTGATGCAATGCACCCCCATGTCGAAGAGCTCTTTGGCGGTGTCGAGCGTCAACCCGAAGCCGCCGGCGGCATTCTCTCCGTTGACGATCACCAGATCCACCGCGTGCCGGTCCACCAGGCGATCCAGTTCCCTGGAAAGCGCCTGGCGGCCCGGCTTGCCGATGATATCCCCTATGAATAAAATCTTAACTGGCATGACCTGTCATTTCTCTAATTCTAACCTCCCCCCGTCCCCCTCCTGAATCAGGAGGGGGTGCCGAAGTCGGGGGTGGTTGTTTCTAGCGGGCGTATTCGACGGCCCGTGTTTCTCTAATAACATTAACCTTGATCTGTCCGGGATAGGTCATCTCGGCTTCGATCTTCTTGGCGATATCGCGGGCCATGATTACGGCCGTGTCGTCGGTGACCTGATCGCTGGAAACCATGACGCGGATCTCGCGACCGGCCTGGATGGCGAAGGAGGACTGTACCCCGCCGAAGGAGGTGGCGATGCGCTCCAGGTCTTCGAGACGCTTGACATAGGTTTCCATCATCTCGCGCCGTGCGCCGGGGCGTGCGCCGGAGAGCGCATCGGCCGCTTGCACCAGGACCGCCAGCACGGTGCTCGGTTTCTCGTCCTCGTGGTGGGCCATGATGGCATGCACGATCTTGGGCGATTCACCGTATTTGCGCGCCAGCTCGGCGCCGATGACCGCGTGGGAACCTTCAACCTCGTGATCGACGGCCTTGCCCAGGTCGTGCAGCAGGCCGGCCCGCTTGGCCTGTTTGACGTTGATGCCCAGTTCGGCGGCCATGATTCCGCACAGGAAAGCCACTTCCAGCGAGTGCTGGTAAACGTTCTGGGTGTATGAGGTACGGTATTTGAGGCGGCCGATCAGCTTGAGCACCTCGGGGTGGATACCGTGTACGCCCAGGTCGAAGGCGGCCTGTTCGCCGGCCTCCTTGATGGTGAGTTCCACCTCTTCGGTGGCCTTGGCCACGACTTCTTCGATGCGGCCGGGGTGGATGCGGCCGTCGCCGATCAGTTTTTCCAGCGACAGGCGGGCCACTTCGCGGCGGACCGGGTTGAAGCCGGAGAGGATCACCGCTTCGGGTGTATCGTCGATAATCAGGTCGATGCCGGTAGCCGCTTCCAGGGCGCGGATGTTGCGGCCTTCGCGGCCGATGATTCTACCTTTCATTTCATCGGAAGGGAGCGGCACCACCGAGACGGTCCGCTCGGCCACGTATTCACCGGCATAGCGCTGGATGGCCAGGGCCATGATCTCCTTGGCTTTCTTGTCGGCTGTTTCGCGGGCTTCCTCTTCAATCTGCTTGATGATCTTGGCCGCGTCGTGCTTGGCCTCGTCCTCCATGACATGCATCAACTCTTTTTTGGCTTCCGTGGCCGACATGCCGGAGATGGTCTCCAGCTTTTGCATCTGAATGTCGGCTGCTTTCTTCAGCTCTTCTTCGCGTTGGGCAAGGGACTGTTCCTTGGTGGAAACGGTCTGCTCCTTCTTGAGAATATCCAGTTCCTTCTGGTCAAAGAGGGCCACCTTCTTGTCCAGATTCTCTTCCTTCTGCTGCAGGCGTTTTTCGAGACCCTGGAGATCTTTCTTCTTCTCCGTCATCTCCCGTTCATGACCGGCCTTGGCCTCCAGCGCGGCGTCCTTGGCCTTGAGTTCGGCCTCTTTGGTGATGGTGTCGGCCTCGCGCCGGGCATCATCGATCATCTTGGCAACAAGTTCTTCGGCCTGGCGCACGATGGAACCAGAATCCTTTTTGTTCACCCTGTTGCCCGCGAAATATGCGCCGGCGGCAACTGCCAGCAGTGCAACAACAATTCCGAGAATTTCCATATCAATAACCTCCTCTATATGAATCCGGGCCAGTAGGGTGGCTCCGGTTACTTCCCTTACCCCTGAAAAGGGTGATTGTCTCCGTCAAAATGTTATGTGAATAATCCGCTGGTCGGTAACGATCAACTCCATACGGATATCGTGTTCCTCGGCCGGGATCGGGCCGTCGATCAGCTGAAAATCGTGACAAAGTCCGACCAGGTGCGCCTTTCGTCCGGGATGCTGCAGAAATCGGTCGTAATAGCCCTTGCCGTAACCTATGCGGTGTCCGTTTGTGTCGAAGGCCACGCCGGGTACGACGATCAGGTCGGGTTCGTCGGCGTGGTGGTCGATGCCGGTCGGGCAGGGTTCCAGGATGCCGAAACTCCCCTCGGCCAGGTTGCCCAACTCTTCCACCTGGCGGAATACCATCCGTGCGCCGCAGACGGCCGGGTAGAGCACCCGTTTTCCGGCGGCAAAGGCCGCTTCGAGGATCGCCGTGGTGTCGGTCTCGTTGTGGGCCGGAGCATACAGGGCGATGCATTTTGCCCCTGAAAACTGTTCCAGCGCCATCAGTCGTTGTTGGGCCATATGGCTGGACGCGAGCCACTGATCGTGACTGAGCGCCCTGCGCCGGGCAAGTATCTGCTGGCGAAGCGATCGTTTGGGCATGGCCGTTGTCCCTTAAAGGGCACTAGAATAGAGTGTTTCCCGGTGATGGGTCCGGGGGTGGTCGATCAGGGAGGTGGCGGTGGGGAATGGCTCGTACGTGCCGCGGAATGAGGACGGTTCTCTGGTTCCTGTGCTTGAGCGATTCCCTCCTTTCCGTGATTGGATATATTCTGCGGTGTGCCGAAGCCGACAAAGGGACGAGGTTGCTGACGGCTCTGTAGTGACCGATTAATGCTGCGTGAATATATGATCAAGTCTCCCTGAAGAGACCATGTAAAACAAATAGCGTACTAACTCAGGCTGTTTCCAGCCGTTCAATCATGCCGCGCATTTTACCTTCAAGGGTGCTGTCCGCATCGCGTGCGGCACGAAGATCGAGCAACTCTTCGGTGGTATTGAGCAATGCCAGGGTCAGCACCAGTTGGGCATCGCCACTTTTGAGCGCACTGCCGATATCCTGCAACCTGGTATTGACAAAGCTTTCGACAGCATGAACCTTCTCAGCCGGAGCAGAACTCCTGACTGAAATTTCCCGCCCTAAAATCCTGACAGAGTGGGCTGTTTTCAAGGTTGCTAGATCCCTTCCAGCTTGCCGAGGATGGCATCGACGCGGGATCTGAGACCTTCCCGCTCGGCCTGAAGCTGGTGATTTTCTTCAGCAAGACGGTTGTTCTCATCTCTCAGGGCCGCATGTCGTTCAAGAAGGGTGTTGATTTTCTGTTCGAGTGTTTCCAGTAGTTCGTGGTTCATGGTATCGGTTTCCTTTCGGGGGACATTACTGTACTGATAGATTAAAGATAAGTCAAGTTCTAATAGTGTGAAATCGCAAGGTTCATGCGCTGCGCAGCGTCCAATGAAGCCTGCTTTGTCAGGCCTGGAAGAGGGCCTCTGTGAACTCGCGCGGGTTGAAATCGCGCAAATCGTCAATCGACTCGCCGACCCCTATGTAGCGCACCGGTAAGGAGAATTCATGGCTGACCGCCACGACGATGCCCCCTTTGGCGGTGCCGTCCAGCTTGGTCAGGGCGATGCCGGTTACCCCGGCGGCATCCTTGAAGAGTCGTGCCTGGGAGATGGCATTTTGTCCGGTGGCGGCATCCACCACCAGCAGGGTTTCGTGGGGAGCGCCGGGGATCTCGCGGTCGATGACGCGGCGGATCTTCTTCATCTCCTCCATCAGATTGACCTTGGTATGCAGGCGGCCGGCCGTGTCGACGATCAGGATGTCCACCTGGCGGGCAACCGCCGCCTTGCAGGCATCGAAGACGACCGCTGAGGGATCGGCGCCTTCCTTGTGGCGGATGACATCCACTCCCGAGCGTTCCCCCCAGGCTTCCAGCTGTTCGGCGGCTGCGGCGCGGAAGGTATCCGCGGCCGCCAGGAGCACCTTCTTGCCGTCGGCCGTAAATCTGGAGGCCAGTTTGCCGATGGTGGTGGTCTTGCCGACGCCGTTGACGCCGATCACCAGCAGTACGAAGGGTTGCGCACCGCCCATGTCGAGTACGCGGTGGTGGGCCTCCAGGCGGGCGAGGATCTCCTCCTTGAGCGCAGCGCGCAGCGCTTCGCCGTCTTTGAGCTCATTGCGTCCCAGGCGCTGTTCCAGGGTGCGGATCAGTTCGACGGTGGTCTTGACGCCGATATCGGAGGTGATCAGGATCTCCTCCAGCTCTTCGAGGGTGTCGGCATCGATCTCCTTCTTGCCGAGCACCAGGGCATCGATCCTGCCCACCAAACCGTCCTTGGTCTTCTTCAGCCCCAGCTTGAGGCGCTCGAAAAATCCCGGCTCCCCCTTGGGCTTTTCCTGGACAGTCGGAGTGGCGGGCGGCTGCTCGGCAGGGGGGCTCGTTGCCGGGCTTTCATCCGCCGGCTGAGAACCAACGCCGATCTTGTTCAACAGACCCCGGAAAAATCCTTTTTTTTCCTCTTCCATCATATCTCCTTCTTTAACTCGGCAACCGCATCGCGGAAGTTGTGCAGGGCCAGGCTGACCGGACACGAACGGCCGATGCTGGTGACCAGTGAATAGTCGTCATCGATGCAGCCGATGATCAGGTGGCAGTCGCTGGTGGAGATGACCACGTCATCGACGGCATCCACCCGTCCGCTGTTGTGCATCTCCTTGAGGCGGGCCAGGATGATCCCCTTGTGGGCGGCGATAAAGCGGATCTCGTACGGGTCGCAGTGGCAGTATTCCTGTACCGCTTCCCCCTCCCAGTCCACCAGGATTGCGCCGATGGCGTCGGGGGTCCGGTCGACCAGGGTCTTCAGAATGTTTATGTATGGCATGTCTCCTCCGCTCGTGAAGGGGGGCCTGACGGCATCCCGACCTGTTGTCTAGTGCAGGCGCACCGATACGACCTTCGATGCGCCCGGTTCTTCCATGGTGATGCCGTAGAGCATGTCGGCCACCTGCATGGTGGCCTTGTTATGGGTAATGATGATGAACTGGGACACCTCGCTCATCTCGCGGACCATGTCGTTGAAACGGCCGATGTTGGCGTCGTCCAGCGGGGCGTCCACCTCGTCCAGCAGGCAGAAGGGGGTCGGCTTGATCAGGAAGATCGAGAAGATCAGGGCCACGGCGGTCAGCGCTTTTTCGCCCCCCGACAACAGGGTCACATTCTGCAGCTTCTTGCCCGGCGGCTGGACGATGATGTCGATGCCGGTCTCCAGCAGATCCTCTTCATTGGTCAGGCGCAATTCGGCCCGTCCGCCGCAGAACAGGCGCGGAAAGACCTCCTGGAACTTGGCGTTGACCAGGTCGTAGGTTTCCTGGAAACGCTGGCGGGTGGTGCGGTTAATGCGCTGGATGGCCTGCTGGAGACCGCGCAGGGACTCTTCCAGGTCTTCCCGTTGCGCGGACAGGAAGGTAAAACGTTCCTCCATGCCGGCATACTCATCAATGGCCATCAGGTTGACCTCACCCATCTCGTCCAGCAGTCGCTGCAGCTCCAGCTGACGTGCCCGGCGGGAGGTTTCGTCAAACTCCACTGCTGTCAATCGCTCCAGTGCCTCGGCCATGCTGATGCGGCTCTTCTCCAGCAGCCCCTGCTCCAGGTGCTCGGCCTGCATGCTCAGGGTCGAGAAGCGCAGATTCAGTTCGGCCTGGGCCTGGCGCACGGCGTCACCCTCTTCGCGGAACTGCTTGGCCTCTGTCTCGGCGGTGCCCAATTCGCTGCCCGCCGCTTCATAGGTGTTGCGCAGCTCGGCCAGGCGGGCTTCAGCGGCCAGCTGGCGTTGCAAGAGCAGTTCCAGGCGCTGGCTCCCCTCGCGGATGGCGGTTTGCAGCTGGAGCCGGTCGGCACTCCCCTTCTCAGTATCATCACGGTCGACGGTCATGCGCCGGACAAGATCCGCGCTCTGGCGCTCCAGGTCGGTGATGCCGCGCAGATGCGCTTCATGCTGTTCGCGCAGGGTGGCCACCTGCACCCGGATGAGCGTCACCCGCTCACGGACAACGCTCAACTGCTCCCGGCGGCGGTCCAGTTCACTCTTCAGCCGGGCAACATCCTGCTCCAGCTCCTGGGAGGCGTCAGCGGTGGCGGCCAGCCGCTCGCCGGCTTGCTGCAGTTCGGCCTCCAAGGCCTCTTTTTCTTCCGTAAGATTGGCGGATTCCATGGTCTGAACCGCCAGTCGCTCATCCACACGGGCGATCTCGTCGGCGGCCTGCTGACGGTCCTTACGCAGTCCGGCCAGCTTGAGCTCCATCTGATGTAGCCGGGCGCCGGCGACCTTGAGTCCCTCGGCGGTCTCCTGGGAGTGGCGGCGCAGCTCGTCGCGCTCCTTGCCCAGGTCGGCCACGCTCTGTTCCAACAGGGCTACCTGATCTTCCAGATCCTTGATTTCCCGTTTTTTGTGAATGATCCCCTTCTGCACCTGATCGGTGGAACCGCCGCTGACGATGCCTCCCTGGGCCGCCATGTCGCCGCCCGGGGTGACGAAGGAGAGCCCCGGATAGGCGCGGGCCAGTTCAATGGCCTGACTGATGTCGTCCACCAGCATGACGGAGCCGAGCAGTTGGCGGATCAGTCCGCCGCAGGGGCCGGTGGCCTTGACCCGGTCTACCAGCGCAGTGGCGCCCGTCACAACCGGCAGCGCAGCCGGAGCGGATTCCAGCGGCAGGGCCAGGCCAACCCGGCCGGCATTCTTTTCCTTGAGAAAGCCCAACGCGCGCAGGGCCTGGGCATCATCGGCGCAGACAATGCATTGCAGGCGCTCGGCCAGGGCGGCCTCCACGGCCGCTTCCAACTCGGGCGCGGTTTCGATGGCGTCCGCCAGCAGGCCATCGAAGCCGGAACGAAGCTCCGTGGCTTTCATCAGGTTTTTGACGCCCACCCCGTAACCGGCAAACTGGGCCTCCAGTTCCTTCAGCGAGTGCAGACGCGAGCTGGTCCGGTTGAGTTCGTCGCGCCGCGACTGCCAGATCTTTTCCTGCTCCGGCAGCCGTTTCTTCAAGTCATCCTCTTGGCCGCGCAACCCGGCCAGCTCGATCCGGCAGCTCTCCTGTTCGCTCTGGGCCGTGAGCAGTTCCCCATCCAGCTCGTTGGCGCGCCGTCCGGCCAGTTCCAGGCGTTCGGCCAGCTGCAGCCCCTCGCGGCCATGGCGTTCCAGGCGCTCCGCCACACCCGTCAGACGCTTGCGGGCGTTCTCCTGGCGGCTTTTGAACTGGGCCGACTCGGACAAGGCCTCGAACAGCTCCTTGCGGCGTCCCTCCAAAAACCTCTGCAACTCCTCCTCGGACTGCTGCTGGCTGGCCAGATCGCTCTCCGCCTGCTGCAACTGCTCGGCTCTTTCGGCTGATTCCAGCGCCGAGCTATCACGGCGCAACTCCAGCAGTTCCCGTTGAGCGGCGCACTCCTTCAGGCGCTGCTCCAGTTCGCCGGCCTCGGATTCCAGCCGCGTCAGACGCCCCTCCAGGCCGGCCAGCTCCTTGCGTTGAAACTCCAGTCCGCTCTCGGCGGCGCTGAATTCGCTACGGATGCGGTAGATCTCTTCCTGGGCCGTTGTCAGCAGTTTCTCCGCCTCCAACAGCCCCAGACGGGCCCGTTCCACCCGGATGTCGCTCAAGGCCGATGAGGAGATCAGTCCGCGGATACGCTCATTGAGCGCGGCCAGCTCCCGTTCGCTGATGGCTGCTTGCAGTTGTGTCTCACGGTAGTCACGGGCGGTGAAGAGCAGTTCGATCTCGCGCAGTTCGTCGCGCTGCTCGCGGAATTTCTCGGCCTTTTTGGCCTGGCGCTGCAACGAGGCCAGCTGGCGGCGGATCTCCCCCAGTACATCCGCCAGGCGGGTCAGGTTCTGGCGGGTGGATTCGATCTTCTTCAGGGCCAGCTGTTTGCGTGATTTGAACTTGGTGACGCCGGCCGCCTCCTCGATCAGGAAGCGCCGCTCTTCGGGGCGCGAATGGAGGATCTGGCCGATCTTGCCCTGCTCGATGATCGAGTAGGCGCGGGTGCCGACCCCCGTATCCATGAACAGTTCGGTGATGTCCAGCAAGCGGCAGGGGGTCTTGTTGATCAGGTAGTCGCTGTCTCCGTCGCGGTACAGACGCCGGGTGAGCTGGATCTCGGCATAATCAAGATACTTGGCCGGCGCCCGGCCGTCCTCGGTGGAGAAGACCAGCGACACCTCGGCCACCCCCAGGGGGCGGCGGTTGTCGCTGCCGGCAAAGATCACGTCCTCCATGGATTTGCCGCGCAGATGCTTGGCGGACTGCTCCCCCATGCACCAGCGGATGGCATCCACGATGTTGGACTTGCCGCAGCCGTTGGGACCAACCACGCCGGTCACTCCCTGCTGGAAGTCGAGGATGACCTTGTCGGCAAAGGATTTGAAGCCTGATATTTCGAGCCGTTTGATCTTCACGGGATGCTGAGGGATGTTGATCGTATATGTGTAATGGGTGGCACCATGCTCATGTGTGATTGTGCTGTTGCAAACGCGATCGCCAATCGTTACTGCGTGCTCGCGTAGCCGGATTCCATGGAGGTGAGTCAACGGCAAAAAACAAACCAGTGAGTGATCAAAGCGGATTCGGATTTGTCGCTACTGACTGGCGAATGAAAATTGAGAGAATAACCGTCAATGAGCTTTATTGTCAATATATTGCGCAGTGGAACGGCCCGCTTGTCATAAGGAAGCTCGGTTCCTCTTCGGAAGTTGCACAATCGTTTCCCCATCACAACCCGATCACAACATGTTCCTGCTAGGGTGACCGTAGAATACCCATAAGGAGAAATCTGTCATGTGGAAAGAAGATGTGATCGATGTGAGCGTGACCCGGTTTTTTGAGACCTCGGCCCGGGTGGTCCTATCCCTTTTGATCGTTGCCATCCTGCTGGCCATTCTGGCCGGGATCGGCTGTACCTTTTACGACATGCGGCTGATTTTTCAGCAGAGCTTCCATGCAGCCTTCAAAACCATCATGGTGGATATGTTGACGGTGCTGGCCATCGTCGAGGTGCTGCGGACCGCTCTGGCCTATTTTACGGAAGGGCGGGTCAAGGTCACCTATATCATCGATACGGTCATCGTGACGGTACTAACCGAGGTGATGGCCTTCTGGTACAAGGAGATGGAATGGCAGGAGATCGGCATGATCATCTTGCTGGTGCTCTCTCTGGCCTGCATCAGGATCATCGCGGTCCGCTTTTCTCCGCGTCGCGTCAGGGAAGAGTTGTGATCGTCGCCCGTTGATCAGGAATTTTCAAAATATTCACCGGCCTGAAATATTGCTGTAACCTCACGATGCTAGGATGCCTTCCAAACAACATCAGGAGGGCATATGGGCGACAAGTCGGTCAGGTCGCGGGGTGAGCAGAACATTCGTCCGGTCGTTACGGCGGTTACGGCGGCGGCCGGTTTCATGCGTAGCATATCTATCAAGCGTTTCGCTCCACCGGATCGTCGGCGTGAGTTTGCGGTGCTGGAGCGGAATCAGGCCGCCCATCGCTCGCGGTGTCAGCTGTTCCGGGAAAAAGGGGCCGGCAATGTGCCGACGATCGTGCTGGGCGGTTTTGTTCCCGATGCCACCGAGACGGTGGAGTTTCAACGCAACCTGCTCCGGCAGCATGGCCCGATCTACTATATGAACTACTCCCGCAACGGCTTCTGCCGGGAGATGTTCAGCGCACAACTGAGTGACCTGATCGCATACCTGGCCCGTAAAGGACAGAGGCCCCTGATTATGGGAGTCAGCTTCGGTTGCGGCCTGCTGGCCAATTTCCTGCGCCATGCCGATGAACAGGTCCATGAAAGCATCCGCGGGGTGATCCTGGTCAGTCCGGTTATCACCACCGATGACCTGATCAGGCCGAGCGAGCAAAAACGCGACGGGGTCAGAATCCTGGAAAGCAACCTGAAAAAGATTGTGGCGGCCGATCCGAGCGATGAATCGGAGATTGCCAAACATGTCGAACGCTCACGACGCTGTTTCCAAGCCCTGTTCAACGCGGGTGCCGAGAACCGCAGACTGAGTGTCCGCCACCTGGCCATCCGCAAGAAGATCAACGATGTCATCGAAAAGACCACCGCCCGCGGAGGGTTTGAACGGGTCATGGCGCTGCGGGACTTCACTTTTCCCTTTCCGGGGAGTACGCTCTTTTCCGGCCCGCTGCTGGTGCTCTTGGCCGAAAACGAGTCCGAGATCCTGGTGCCCAATTCACCGACCCTGAAGCTGTTCAGCGACTCCGCGCTCTACAAGCGCATCTTTCCCTCCGGCCTGGTCAAGGCGGTGCGCTCCGCCGACCGTGAGGATGGCGTTGCCCATGCCTCGCTGATCTTCCATCATCAGGCCTACAACACGCTTCTGGAGGGCTGGTACGACAAGCTGCTCTATCCGCGCTTCCAGATGGCGGTCTAGATGGACGTGCTGACAGGCATACAACGCAGCCGCTTGCTGCAAGCTATCCTGCGCTCCCAGGCCGTCAAGCGGGCCGCCGCCTGCAACCGGCGCGACCCCTTGGAAGCCCAACGGCGGATCTTTCGGGAACTGCTTGAAAAAGCTGCCCCGACGCGCTTCGGTCATGAGTATGGCTTTGCCCGGCTGGCACGGTTGCCCTTTGATGAGGCCTATCGGCAGTACGTGAGTCGTGTGCCGATCCGTTCCTATCGGGATTTCATGCGGGATTATTTCTATCGCGACCAACCGGGCGTATTCGCCGGACATTCTGCGCCGGACCTGGATAACGTGACCTGGCCCGGCTCCATGCGCATGTTCTGCGAGACATCCGGGACGACCGCGCCGACCAAATTCATCCCCTTTTCCGATGAGATGTTTGCCGAGAACCGCCGGGCGGCCCTGGATATGATGGCCTGCTATCTGGCCGCACACCCCCAGTCACGGATAGTGGATGGCAAGATCCTCTACATGTCCGGCTCCACCAGCCTGACCCAGGTCCGGCGCGGGGTCTGGTCCGGGGATATGAGCGCCCTGACGCTCCGTTTCCGGCCACGCTACCTGACACCGTTCGTCGAGCCGGGGCGGGAGATTTCGGCATTGCCCTGGGAAGAAAAACTGCAGGCCATGGCCGAATTGTTGTTACGCGATGACCGCATTCGCGTCATCTCCGGTGTTCCCCCCTGGATCCTTCTGCTCTTGAAACGCTGTCAGGAGATCGCCGGCCGGCCGCTCGCGGAACTGCTGCCCAATCTTGAGCTGATCATCCACGGCGGCACCAGCCTCATGCCCTATCGGAGCGAATTCGAGCAGCTCTTTGCCGGTCGGTTGCCCAATCTGCTGGAACTGCTCCCCTCGTCCGAGGCCTTCATGGCCTTTCAGCAGCCGGGTGAGGCGTGCATGCGTCTGACCCCCTTTTACGGTGTCTTCTTCGAGTTCGTTTGTTTCGAGGATCTGGACCAGCAAGGCCAGCCGTCCGCCGGCGTCGCAGCCATCCCCCTGGAGCGGGTCGAAGTCGGGCAGCGCTACGCAATCATCCTCAGTACCTGCTCCGGGCTGTGGCGTTACCATATCGGCGATACGATCCGCTTCAGCGGCACAAGCCCTCATCTGATCGAGTTTACTGGCCGGGACCGTTTTCTGGACAAACTGGAGGAAAAGGTCACCCAGGGCGAGGTCGAACAGGCCGTAGCCACCCTCAACCGCTCCGGGCGTTGGAATGTGCGCGAGTTCATGGTCGGTGCCGATATTCCGGCCCGCAGGCACCTGTGGGTCCTGGCGGTGGGGAATGGAGAGGGACAAGGTGATGATGCCGCCCGGGTACTGGATACGGCCCTGCGCGCTCTGAACGCCGACTATGCCGCCTTCAGGAGCCAGGGGCGCATCCAGGCGCCGGATGTGGTGCTGGTCCCGGAAGATGGCATCTACCACTGGTCGCAAACGGAGCGGGGTAAACTGGGGGGACAGACCAAGATCCCGCACATCGACCCGACCCCGGATTCATCCATGATTACGAGTCTGCGCAGGTTCCACCTCTCCCCCGTCCTTCAGGAGCCGGACTTTGTCGGGAAGAGTGAGCTCGGCGCATGGCTCAACCAACATCTTGCAAACAACGGTTAAGGCAATGAGGCGGCGGAGCAAGATCAACGAGCGCATTATCGTGTTCAGTGTCTCGGCCGGTTCCGGCCATGTCCGGGCCGCCCAGGCGCTTCAGGCCGCCGCCGCTCGCTGGTACCCGGATGTGGAGCTTATGCACGTGGATCTGATGGAGCTGGTGCCCAAGCTGTTTCGCAGCATCTACACCGATACCTACATCAAGATGATTGAACAGCATCCCGCCCTGTGGGGCTATCTCTACCAGCGGACCGATCGCGACCGGATCGACTTGTCGCTCTCGCGGCTGCGCAGCGCCGTCGAAGGGCTCAACACCCGCAAGCTGAAACAGCTGCTGCACGACATGGCCCCCGATCATGTCATCTGCACCCACTTCCTGCCGGCCCAGCTGCTTTCCCGCCGGATCAGAAAAGGGAAATTCCATACACCGGTCTGGGTGCAGGTGACCGATTTTGATGTGCACGCCTTCTGGATGCAAAAAGGTATGTGTGGGTTCTTTGCCGCTCACGATGAGCTGGCTTGGCGCATGACAGAGCGGGGGATTCCTGGGGAACAGATTCATGTCAGCGGTATCCCGATCATGCCGGCCTTTGGGGATGCATTGTCGCGCGCGGTCTGTGCCCATGAACTGGGACTGGACCCGGCCCGCAAGACGGTGCTGCTGATGTCGGGCGGGGCGGGCGTCGGTGACAGTCTCAAGCTCGTCGAGCGTTTGCTGCACATGGAGGGCACCTTCCAGCTGGTCGCCATGGCCGGCAGGAATGAAAAACTGCTCAAGAAACTGGTCGCATTGGCTGAGCGCTATCCGGGGCGCCTCATGCCGTTGGGATTCATCGACACGATCGAGCGGGTCATGGCCGCCAGCGACCTGGCCATCAGCAAGCCCGGCGGCTTGACCTCAGCGGAATGCCTGGCCATGGGACTGCCGATGATCATCGTCTCGCCGATTCCGGGCCAGGAGGAGCGTAACGCCGATTACCTGCTGGAGTCCGGCGCGGCAGTGAAAGCCTGTGATGCCAACGCCCTGGTCTGGCGGGTGAACATGCTGCTCAACGAACCACAGCGCTTGAAGGTCATGGCTGACAATGCCCGACTCCTCGGCCGACCCGCTGCGGCCCGCACGGTTCTTGAGATCGTGCTTAACGGAACCAGCGGAGAGCATGCATGAAACCAGCCCGTCTTCCAGCCATGCTCCACATTCTGCTGCTGCTCGGCTGGGTCCTGATACTGGCCCTCTTCTTCGCCGAAACCGAAATCCAGATCGAGGGCGCCAACGGTTGGGCGGCCGCCTTGCCGACCTGGAGGATCGAAAAACATCTGCTGCTGGACATATTCTGGGGCGGACGGGCCATGACCGGCTACCATGCCTGGATATTCTCCTTCATGTTCCTGGTCTTCCATCTGCCCCAGATCGTGCAGGGCTGTTTCTCATGGAGAATCGAAGCCCGCTGCGTGGCAGCGCTGATGATCTTTTGGATCGCCGAGGACTTTCTCTGGTTTGTCTTCAACCCGGCCTTTGGCCTGGCCCGTTTCTCGCGGGAGCAGATCCCCTGGCATAAGCATTGGCTGCTGGGGGTGCCCACGGATTACCTGACCTACCTGCTGCTGGGCGGATTGTTGCTGGCCTGGTCGTTTCTCGGGCGATATTCCGAAAAAACCTCGTTGGCTAGGCATCGCTAGCTCTGCTGTGGAAGATTGTTACGATTGTGTAACAGTTCAGTCGCGATTATTGCAAAGCACTCGCTGGGCTCTATACTTCACCTTTACCCAATTATCATCTGGAGGATACCATGATTGTGTATGTCATGCGGCACGCCGAAGCGGTTGAGGGCGGCGATACCTTGCAGGACCAGTGGCGCTATCTGACCGAAAAAGGGCGCTCGGATGCGGAGAGCGTCAGCTCGGCAATGGCCGGGATCGGCCGCAAACCGCGCCTGACCATTACCAGTCCCCTGACCCGCGCCGTTCAGACCGCCGAGATCGCGGCGCTGCACGCCTGCCGGAAAAATGTGCTTGTGGCCAGTGAACTGCTTCTGCCGGGGGGAGATATCGGTGAACTGATTGCGCACATCAGGGGGTGCAAGGATGCCAAGCGGGTTATGCTGGTCGGCCACGAGCCGCAGCTTGGATTGTTGGTGGCCCGTTTGCTCGGTCGCGAGGATGCAGCCATCTCTCTGAAAAAAAGCGCCTGCGTGGCACTGGAACTTGAAGCGGACAAAGGTGACAAACCGGCAGATTTCCTCTGGTATTTGCTGCCCGGGAAAAAGAGCGTCACATCGCTTAAAAAGGCCTTTTCCCTCAAACGCTCACCAACCGTTCCCTGAGCGGAGCCGAAGGGAACCCATCCCCACCCCAACCCTCCCCTTGAAGGACCCTCTGGGGCCTGAAGGGAGTGAGTATTCTATTAGGCACCGACTGCCGACTGTTGTCTCTGCCCGTGCAATATGGTGCTGTAGGTCTCGTTGCTGTCGGGCGCCTGGTCCAGGGTGAAGCGGCGTGCGTTATTGCCCAGGCGCGCAATCCGCTGCGGATCGTGAATCAACGATCGGATGGCGGTGACCAGGTCGATGGTGCTGTCGGCCTTGAAGACCGCGCCGGTGTGGCCATTGATCATCAGCTCCCGTGGCCCACCCGCATCGGATACGATGACCGGCAGGCCGGATGCCTGGGCTTCCAGGACCACGTTGCCGAAGGTGTCGGTGGCGCTCGGAAAGACGAAGATGTCGGCCGAGGCATAGCCCCGTTGCAGGTTCTCTCCCGCCAGGTAGCCGGTAAACAGAGCCGGATAGCCGGCCAAGGCCGCCTGCATCTCTTCCCGGTAGGGACCATCCCCGATCACCGCCAGGGCAATTGCCGCCCCGCTCTCCACAAGCTCTCTGAAGGCCGTTGTTAATAATTCCAGCCCCTTTTCGCGGGAGACGCGTCCCACATACAGCAGGACAAGTGTGCCGAAACCGGCGCCCCGCTCTATCCAGAAGGTCGCATGACGCATATCCGGTGAATAGGCCTCAGTATCTACCCAGCGGGGGAGCGGCTTCATCCGTCCCGGCGGCAGGCCGTGTGCCGCCAGCTGCTCGCGGGTGCCGACCGACGGCACCATGACCTCTTCCATCTGGCCGTAGAACCAGATCATGTAACTCCAGGCAGCCTGCTCCAGGAATTCGTCATTGGTCAGGCTGCGCACGTACTGGGGGATATCGGTGTGGTAGGTGCCGGCAACGGGGATATTCATCATGCGGGCGATCAGCAGGCCCAGCAGACCGACGGTGCCGGGGGTGCTGATGTGGATGCGGGTAAAGCCCTCGCGCTCGATAAAATCCATCACCTCCAGGATCGGCGGGAAGTTGAGCTTCAGCTCGGGGTATTCCGGCAGCACAAAATCACCCACCGAGGGAAACTTTTTCACCCCTTCCAGGTCAGCTTCTTCGCCGGCGCCGGCAGTGATCACGGTCAGTTCCACACCGCGCATCCGGGCCGTACCGATCAGGCGCTTGATGGTGATGGCCACGCCGTTGATCTCGTCCAGGGTGTCGCTGAAGAGGGCGATCTTTTCAGCGGGTTGATCGTAGTGCATTTCGGGCAGGGCCTGGCCCAGCTCGCGGATCAGTTCCTTGCCCTTGTGCTGGTGGTGAAAGGCTAGGTAGTAGGGGGAGATCAGGGTGTGCACCAAACCGATCGTGCCGATCGTATTGAGGTAGTCGAAGAAACCGGCGCCCAGCGGCAACGACATGAGCCGGTTCGTGTAATGGAAGATCAAACGATTGGCCAGACGGCTGGTGACCGCAAAGATCTTGCGGTTATTGTCCGCATCGCGGATATCCGCCAAAAACTCCTTGTCGCCCAGCAGCAGTCGCGCCTCGCGGTCGAGGATCTCTTCAAAGCTCTTTCCGGCATGGTTGCGTGAGGCGGGCAGGTTCTTGAGGATGAACAGCCGCATCTTTTCGATGAAGCTGCCACGATCCTGACCGATGTTGAAAAAACGGTCCATCAGGGCGCTGATAAAGGGGGTCGCGCCGCGGCGCTGCCCGCCCAGACGCTCGCGGTAGAAACAGTGGGCAATGCCGTACAGGCTATGGGCCATGGTCAGCGGCCCGCCATCCTCTCCGTCGGCCCAACTCTCGATGACTGATTCGGTGAGCGATGAGACCAGGCGCTTGGTGAAGCCGTTGAAACGGTGGGCCCGGCAGCCGTTTTTTATCTCAAAGGTGGTAAAGAGCAACAGCGAGCGCTCAATGATCTCCAGGTTCAGTTTGTCATTCTGGGCATACAGCGGATGGGCCAGAAAATGGGCAATCCGTTCGGAGTGCAGGTAGGCGACCAGTTCGTAGACATTCTTGCGCAGCTCCAGGATCAAGGGGAATTGTGCTTCGGTGATATGCAACACCACCACATGCACCTTACAGCCGTTTTCCGGGAAATGGGCCGTTATCTCGGAACTGATGAATGTGTCGGGCAGATGGCCGATCTCCAGGGCGCCGTTGATGGCGTTGTGATCGGTGATGGTGACGAAGTCCATGCCGCGTTCGCGGGCGACCCGGTAGAGATGCTGGGGCGAGGTATAGCTCTCCGGGACATTGAACTTGCGCATGGCCCAGTAGGTGGGCTTGTTAGAGTGGCTGGAATGGACATGCAGGTCCGCTTTGTATGAGTTCATGCTATAGAGCTATAGCATGGCCATGTTACAGGCATGTTGTGGTCATGTAATTGTTGTGTAGAAATGAACGACCAGGGCTGAGGACAGATCTGAAGCAGGCCGCTTCAGGAACAGGTTGAACAGAACGTGGTATATTTGCTATCAATGGGAAGAGAACAGCATGGTGCCGCTCCGGCATTTTTGTGCATTCCGGCGCTACACCGTTATCGGATTCGGATGTACTGCACGGGAGGATGACCTGTGAACGTAAAACAACCCAGCACACCACCCAACAAACGGGCCTTGATTGCGCGACTGGTGATAATCGTGGTGGTTTCATTCGCGATTGGCGAGATCACAGATTATTCCGCCTTCCTGTTTCATACACAGAAATTCGGGCGACTTGAATTGGCGGAACATGCCCTTGAGCTGGTTTTGCTGTTCTTTTTTGTCTACCACTTCGTTACCAAGCCGATGTTCAAGGAAATATCCCGCCGCATTGCGGTGGAGGAACAGTTACGGAAATCCGAATCAGCCAACCGGGCCATCCTCGACGCGCTGCCCGATACCATTTTGCGTGTATCCGACGAAGGCATTCTGATCGATTATCGCATTGAAGCGGAAGATGTCATGAACCTGGACATCGGCAGCCATGTTCAGGCCATGTTTCCGGTCTCGGCGGAACGGGATGTGATGCGTTGTCTAGCAAGAACCCTGACAGGCGGTGAGATGCAGAAGCTGGAAGTCACGATCCCGAATGGTCCGGATGAACATCACCAGGAACTGCGCTTCGTGAGGTCGGGGGGCAACGAGGTCCTGATCATCATCAGCAATATCACCGAACGCAAACTCTATGAGGAAAAGCTGAAGTATGTCAGCACACATGACCCGCTGACGGAACTCTACAACCGGGCCTTTTACGAAACCCAGCTGGAACGTTTGGGAAAGAGCCGCCATTACCCGATCAGCATCATCGTCATCGACCTGGATGGTCTGAAGGATGTAAACGACACCTACGGCCATGCGGCGGGCGACAAGATGATCTGCAAGGCGGCCGATGTGCTCAAAAAGGCCTTCCGTGCCGATGATCTGGTAACCCGCACCGGGGGGGACGAGTTTACGATCCTGCTCATTGAGACGGATTTTCATGCCCTGGAGCTGGTTGTGAACCGTATCAATATCTGTCTTGTTGAAGTCAACAACTCTGAATCCACCGGCCAGCTCAGGTTCTCCCTGGGAACGGCGGTGGCCGAGTCGCGAGACACCTTTTATGAGGCGGTCAAGCTGGCGGACATAAGGATGTACGAAGACAAGGCCTCGCGCAAGTCAACGCGGCAACCGTTCGATAATCTCCCGTCCGCTACACCTGCCTGATTTGCAGGTGGCAAGATCGGAAAACGGTACTTCTGAGTTCAGTCGATAACAATTCATGACGTTAAAATCTCCGGCTTCCCCTTGAAAAGCTTATCATGATCATCCTGAAGCAATCTTGCCTCTCACCCTACTTGTCTTGACTCAACATAACGACGCCCCACATCAGAAGTTCGAAGTGGGGCGTTGCCTAATGAAATTCTGAACAGCAGTGCCGACCACGCACTGCAACTCATGACAAATTTTGATTATTGCTTGGTTCCGTCGAACGTCCCATGTGCTGTTAGGTCGGTGGGATCTGACAACGTCCCTGCGAAGGTACCCGTTGACGGGTCAATAGTTCCGATTACGTGAGAACCACCACTTGAGTAAATTTCGAAGGTATAATCGCTTTTCATTGTGCCAACCAGTGAACCTGATCCTCCAATTTTAGTATAAGTGCCTGAAATATTTCCAGTTGAAGAAATAGTTAACGTAAACGTTCCGTGATCTGATCCGGAAGAACTAGACGCAGACCATGTACCGGAATAGGTGCCGATAAAAAGTTGCATGATGCTTTCTTTAAAATGGGTCGCCGCGTTCAGTGCTGTCGGAAGTTTTGTTGCCGCATCAATCCCTAACTGCCCGAGAAGCGTTGCCAGATCAGTATCCGTTGCGGTAGCAAAATTTATAGTTTTACCTGCGGCAGCTGCGGTGACTGCTGGTGGGATTGTAAGGGAACCGGCAACAGATGCATCATCCAAGGCCAATAAAAATCTTATGATATTTAAAACTTCAGTTGTTGGATTCATGGATGCATCCCATGGATTTGCAACCAGATCTGCAGGAGTAATGATCCCCTTACCCGTCACCGAGCCGATTACAATGTCACCAACTTTAAAGGTAACGGTACTCCCTGTTAAATAACTGAATGATCCATCGGCTGCTGTGGTGCCGGAGTAATTGCCATAGGTGTATTTGAGCCCTTTTACCGGACCGTCAATAAATTTTCCCGTTGTTGCTTGAGGCGTATTTGAAGCAGTTCCACCAGATCCACTGCAAGCCGAAAGTATTACTACTGACAATAGTGCTGCTATTAAGACCATGAGACGTTTCATAGCGTTACCCTCCCCTGTAAGTTGAAAAACAAACCATCAAGGCCTTCGCTTACGTGGCAAAGGAGTTGTGTAGTGTCAAAGGCAGTTGGTCGATAGCATTGCGTTGCACGCCACGCTAAGTCCCTCGTGCACATTGAGACCTTCCGTTTTTGTTTGCGATGGGTACAAATCTTATGATCCGGGATCACAGCGTAGTTTGAGGATAGAACGGGTTACAGGCAAGGTCAACTCACCAAAATTGGGTATTTTTAAAGTTTATGTTTTAATGAAGTGTTGGTTGATGGCTTCGTGGATAGCCTGGGCACGGGAGTTTACATGGAGCTTGCGATAGATGCTCTTGATGTGGGCATGGACGGTATGGGTGCTGAGACAGAGCGCGTCGGCGATCCCCTTGTCATGGCGTCCCTGGTACAAGAGCTCAAGAATCTCGGTTTCCCGTCGGGAGAGAGGAGAAAGAGTGGCAGCCAATGTGCCTTCTTTCTGGAATGATTGGAACTCGCGGAGCACCTTGCGGGCGATGGAGAGAGACATGGGGGCACCACCTGCCTGTAATTCGTCGAGAGCGGCCATGACTTGGGCCGGTGGGGCCTCCTTGAGGATGTAGCCACATGCTCCCGCGCGTAGCGAGGCGAAAACCTGTTCTTCCTCATCCATGACTGTGTAGATCAGGATTTCCGTCGCCGGCACGCAGCAATTGATCGCTTCGACCGCCTCGGCACCTGAGATGCCGGGAAGTCCCAAGTCAAGGATCACCACGTCGGGGGGATTACCAACCATGAATTCCAAGGCCTGCTCGGTGCTCTCTAGGGCAGCTGTCACCGTGTATCGGGTCGTGCCGTCAAACAGTGACACCAGCCGCTCGCGGGTAGGAGCGTGGTCTTCGATGATCAGGAGGTGCAACGTGGCACGTTCATGAACAGTCATATATCGCACCTCATAGCCGTATTTATGCTAGCGGCAAACGCAGACTTATAGTGGTACCCTGGCCAGGTACAGAGGTTAGACTGAACTCAGCGCCTGCCTTTTTCGCCCGCTCCCGCATGTTGCGCAGTCCATTGCCCGGAGTGTTTGTCTCTGGTACAAAGCCGCGGCCATTATCACTGATCTCTATTTCCAGCCAGGGCTGGAACGTGCGGAACCAGATCCTGACGGCATCTGCCCCTGAATGTTTGAGTATATTGTGGCAAGCCTCCTGCGTGACGCACAAGATGGTCATGATGGTGCTTGATGACAGGCAGATATCCTCTTGTTCCGATTCCTCGATCGTGAGGTCTATCGCGCCGGACGAGAGCAAGTCGTGAGCATGGCGACGTATATGGGCGGTAAGTAGTTTGAGAGATTGGTTTTCGGGGTCAAGGGCGAGGATGATGTTACGCACCTCCCGTATTCCCCGGCGCGATGCCCGCTCGATCTGGTCGATAAACTCCAGTGCCGCTTCATGCGCAACGGTAGTGCCAATCAGGTGCCCGGCACGTTCGCTGAAGGCAATGATGCCGGTGAATTCCGAGCTGACTCCGTCGTGGATCTCACGTGCCAGCCGCACCCGTTCCCGCTCCAATTCCAGTGTTTTCTCCAGCTCGGCACTCTTTTGCAGCAACAGATAGTACTTGCTGACCATGGAGCCGGTATAAAAGTGAAAAACCGTACCCAGGATGGTAATAAGGGCAATATTGAGCCACTGGGTGGAGGGAGCGGACATGAGTCCATTGAGATGCAAAGCAAGACCAGTGGCAAGCGGTGCGGCTGCAAGGATCAGAAGCGTGTACACGTTGAAGCCGAAGGCGTTGCCTGCCACGCCGGCATAGAGTAGGTAGAAGACCCAGAGAAACGAGGAGGGGGAGCCGCTCATGTAGACGATCAGGCAGCAGAGTCCCACCACCAGGGTTGGCAGGTAAACGCCGGTAAATCGCCACGCTCCAAAGCCTTTCCAGCAGAGATAGGGAACAATCCCCAAGGTTACATGCAGGGTTACGAGCAGGGTAAACTTTCCAAAGGTGATACCGGTGACCCGGTTAACGGCCGGAGAGCTGAACACGAACCCCATGATGACGATCAGGCTACCATAAACCGGCACGACCAAACGTGCCTCCATGTCGCGATACTCCTGTCGGACATGGGGTAGTGAAAGGAATCCTTTGATGAACTCGTTATCCATGCGAGTGTTCCCGTTATGTGGAAATATTGGAGAGACAATAATAAAATTTAACGAAATTACGCAACATTATTTTTCACAAAGCTAATGGGTAATTGTTTATAAACCGGAAAATGCGTTAGATAAGCGGATGAGGGCTTACTTATTGGTTTGAGGGCGGAGAAATAGTCTGCCTTACAGAAGTTGAACAGGTAGCGTCAATGGTGCTTTTGTCTATAAACCATGCGAGCTAGCGGACAGGGTGATTATATAGATTCGGAAAGATCGTGAATGGGGCGAATAATTCAACTGTAGAGTTGCTCCTTTGTTGTTTTTACCTGAAAAACAGACTCTCTACCCCCAATGTCCGCCGCAGATCCCACAGATTCATGAACAGGGCATCGAAACGTCCCTGCCGCACCTGCTCCTCTTCACGTTCCCAGAAAAACAGGCGGCTGGCAGGATAGAGATAGCCGAAGGGATAGGCGGTCAGACTGGGGCGATGGCGAGCAATCTGAGTCACGGAATAACGGTAGATTGCTTCCTGTTCTCGAACCAGGGTCTGGGCCTGTTGCCGCACCAGGCGCGCTTGTGCCAGCAAGGCTTCCGAGCCGGCTGGAGTGCCGATGCTACCGGCTTGTTCTCTCCGTTTGGCCAACAGGGCCCGCAATGTCAATGCGCGCTGGCTGGCCCGTAGGGCCGTTACCCGCAGGGCCCGTTCAAGTTCTGTCAGCAACCCGAACTGCGTCTCTTTGATTTGTCCCGCCTTGTGCAGTTCCTCGATCTTCCCCCCCAGCCGCTCTACCAGCGCTCCCATCCGCATGGCATATCCCTCAAGATCCGCTATTGGCCGAGCCAGAGTCAGGGTCGCCTGGCTGACTGTCGCTTTGTTCAGCAGCCACCCGTAACGGAAGGCCGGTTCCGGTTGAAACGGTTTGTCAAAGGGGTGCGGCAACTCCGAGAAGGGGGTCAGGGCCGCCATGAAACGGAGCAGCTCCCGCTCTTTCAGGTAGCTGTTCTGGAGTGCCAGCGCCTGTTCCAGCAAGCGTCGCAACTCTTGATTAGCGTGCAGTTCCGTCAGCCGCGACAGGGGCGACGTCGGCCGTTGTCTGCCGTTATCCGTCAAACGCCACGCCCAGCGGGCGATGCTCCAGTCGATCAGCCAGTAGCCCCACTCCCAACCGGATGAGAAGGTCAGGTGACCGCTCAGGTTGAGACGGGCCATGGTCTCCATGTCGCTCCACCGGCTATCCAGGTACGGCAAGATCAGGAGCGGCACGGAGGTATCGAACCCGACCCAGTAGGACGACTCGGGCCAGTACCAGGTTTCGCGCCGCCTGCTTTCGTCCGTGGCGGCCTCAAGCATGAAGCGCTGGTTCTGATTGCCGTACACCGGGGCTTTGGATTCGGAGGCCGAGTAGCACATGACGGTGTGAATCATGATGCCGCTGTTGGGGAGTTTTGGGCGTCGCACCTTGGCGCCGTCCTGTGAACAGATCACGTGGGTGGCGTAGAGCAGGCGCGCCCCGTAGCGTTTTGCCACCTGCTGCTCGATGTGCATCTGAACGTCGGGCAGCAGGCGGTCCAGGAAGGGGAGGTGTTCCCCCAAGGTTACATCCAGGCTGACATAATCCCAGGGCGCCTGAAAGAGCCAGGCCAGCGTGTCATCGACCTGCTGCTGGTATGACGGATAAGGTCGCAAGAGGGCGATGGCCTGAAAGGCCTGCTGCTGGATCATGGAGAGCGATATCTCGATGCCGCAGCGGATGCCCCGTTGGTGGGCATACTCCACGATACGGCGGGCGTGGCTTGGCCACGTCCGCCGATTCACATCGCGCAGCAGAAAGAACTGGAAGGTGTTCTGCCCGTTACGCGCCAGCCAGTCGATATACTCTTTCACTTCCTCGAAGGCATGGGGAAGCGCGGGATCGTGGAGTTGTTCCGTCAGTTCGATCGGGTGCAGGGTGTGCAGGTGAAAACCACGCTTTTCAAAACGCGGAGTGGCGGCAAACGAGAAGCGTGCCGGGAGCGGCCAGTTATGCCGGGATGGCAGGAGAGTTTCCCGGGGGTGGTAGAACCTCAGTCCGAGTTTTTCCTGCAACAGGCCGTAGAGCCCGGCGGCGACACCTTCCGGGGTGCCGGTTGCCAAGCTCAGGGTAATGGTGCCCCCGCTCCCGCTTGATTGCCAGCCATAGGAGGCGTCCGGCACGGCCGTACAGAGGTAGGGGCGGGCGGAAGGGGTGGGGACGCACTGTTCCCGGTTGGCGACGACATCGGGCAGCCTGATCCGCACTTGGCAGGCCCGGGCATTGTGTGCCACCAGCGCGGCCGGAAACGAACGCCGCATGAGATCCGCCGCATCGGCGATGGCCCGCGCTGCGGTGGGATCAAAACAGAGACGTTCCGTTGCATCGATTTATATGGTCAGGGGGCGGGCCGCCCGGGCGGGATGGGCCAAGAAACTCAGCGCCAGACTTGTCAGGGCGATACGACAGAGCATTCTCAATCGTGGTTTGCTCTTTTTGGATTCGTCTGCCACCATCACGAATAGATTACTCCTGAAATCGTGGAAGAATACCCGCTTTCGACATGTCCGTGCGTGGCAAGTTGGTAACGATTTGGTTACGGAAGCCCCCATCGAGGCCGGGTAGCGCTGCCGTGACAAAACAGTAACCTACCTTTTACACCCGCTTCCGAAAACATCTGCTACGTTGACAGTAATCGCAGGGCGTCCGAGTGGAAAGGACGAGATCGGGATCAAACCGAAAGAGGCATAATCTGTCGATGGTGAATGTACTATTCGAAAGGAGTCCGGCATGAATGTTTCACATTTCAACACGAACACACTTACCAAAAACGCCATTAGCGCATTGAAGAACGCCTACGACAAGAGCAGCGACAAAGCGGTGAAAGAATCGATCGTTACCGCCTTCAAGGCCATTATCCAGCTGCATTATGAGCTTGAATCAAAAAACGGCTCGGGCAAGAACCCGGCCGGCGATAGCGACTTTGACGCGAGTGAGTATTGCGCGGCGGTCTAGCCGCATTGGGCAGATAGAAGGAAATAGCCGTTGACGGGAGCGGTGCAAAGCGAGGAGTCAGTTATGCCGTTCAATAAGGATACCTATGCGGAAATCGGCCGTAAGCTCAGGGAACTCCCCCCGGAAGAATCCGAGCCCAGTTATGAATGGGAGGAGCTTGTGGAAAATCTCTGCTCCTCGGATGACAGCGGGCTGCATGACATCGGTCTCAAAGAACTGGATGAATTGAAACAGAAACACGCTCTTGCCGACGAAAGGGAGCTCAGAAGGAAACCTTCACCCTCCTGATTCCCTTCAAAGATTGTAAAACCCTAGCGCGTGCCTTGCGATAACTCCTGATAGGAGTCGCGCAAGGCACGCAATTTGTGTATCTGTGTGTCCAGTTCTGCAAAATCGCCCCACAGCGCCTGACGGCAGCAATCGAGCAGAAACCTTGCCCAAGCACGCATGTCTAGCACAACCCCGCGGCAATCGTGCTGTTAACGGCAACACCAGTGTGGTCCGACAGGTTCATCGGTCGATGGCAGGCCCCACAAAAGGTTCCGTCCTGCAATTTTGCCCAGAGTACCAGATTCTCGGTATCACACCAGTCGCAGCACCAGAAATAGTAGTCTTCATTGAGTCTGATTTTCATAGTTTGTTCCCCCTTAATTTTTTCCTCAGTATAGACAATCAGTATTACAACCGTGTGTAGGTCGTATAAAATCTTTGTAAATTAACTCGACACAGTTGGCGGGGGAAATGCAATTTCTACAGAATCTTTATCTGTCCGCAACACGATTGTAACAATTGTATGTTACAAGTAACGTCATGGTCGAATGTACCGAAACCAAAGCGGAATAATGGGCAGGAGCCTGCATGAAGAGAGTGTTGATTATCGAGGACGAAAAAGATTTGGCTGAGTTGCTGGCCTTCAATCTTGAGAAGGAAGGTTACAATGCCACCTGCGTCCACGACGGCAAGCTGGGGCTGGAACGGGCCGCCGCCGATCTGCCCGATCTGATCCTGCTGGATCTGATGCTGCCGGGCATATTGGGGACCGAGGTCTGCAAGGCGCTGCGCAAGGACCAGCGCACCGCCCAGATACCGATCATCATGATTACGGCCAAGGGTGACGAAATCGACCGCGTGGTCGGCTTCGAGGTCGGCGCCGATGATTATATCGTCAAGCCGTTTTCCATGCGCGAGGTGGCCCTACGGGTCAAGGCCGTCATGAGGCGCTTCGAGCCCGGAGCTCAAGCGCCGCTGGCGGAGCTCTTTTCTATCGGCGATATCGTTATCGATACGCAGCGTCATATGGTGATGAGTGCCGGTCTGGAAATCGAGTTGACCAGCACGGAGTTCAAACTGCTGCTCTATCTGGCGGAGAAAAAAGGGTGTGTGCAGAGTCGCGAACAACTGTTGCAGAAGGTCTGGGGCTACAACAATACCGCGGACACTCGAACGGTTGACACCCATGTTACCCGCCTGCGCGGCAAGCTTGGCGCCCCGGGCGACATTATCAAGACCGTACGCGGTTTCGGCTACAAGATCGAGGAGTAACCATGGGATTTAGAGCCAAGCTGGTACTGTCCTACATCGTCCTGATCGCCTTGATCAGCGCGAGCTATTATCTCTATTTCAATCATTCCCTGGAAAGTGAAATGATTGCCGAGAGCCGGGCCAACCTGGCCAACCAGACCCAGCTGGCTCGCCTGCTGGTGATGGGTGACAAACAGCTCAAATCGCCCCAGCAGTTGGCCGAATCCATCGGGACAGTCATCAAGTCCCGGGTGACCTTGATCGCACCAAACGGTAGGGTGATCGGTGATTCGGATGTGGGGCCTGCCCGCCTGGGACAGATGGAAAATCACCTGCAACGCCCCGAGGTACTGGAGGCGCTGAAGAGCGGCAGCGGAAGCGCCCTGCGTTATTCGGATACCCTGCGGACCGCGATGCTCTACTCGGCCATGACCTACGGCATCGGCACCACGGAGGGCATCGTGCGCCTGGCCATGCCCCTGGAATACCTGACCTCGGCCCGCAACACCCTGCATGGCATTGTCGGCGGGGCAACGGGGGTGACCGTGCTGATTGCCCTCCTGTTCAGCTATTTCCTCTCCAATCTGACCTCCAAACCGCTGCGCGATATGGCCGATGCCGCCGCGCGCATCGGCCATGGGGTCAGCAAGGCCAGGATCCCGGTGGAGTCCAACGATGAGATCGGCATGCTGGCCTCGGTGCTGAACGACATGTCGGAACGGATCGAAGATCAGGTGTTGCGTCTTTCAGCCGAAAAGCAGCGTCTTGACACGATCCTGCGCAGCATGGGCGAAGGGGTCATGGTGACGGCCTCCGATGGTGTCATCACCCTGGTCAACCCGGCCTTCCACCGTCTCTTTGCAATCAACGGCGAGGTTGAAGGAAAAAATCTGGTAGAGATCTCGCGCCATCCCGATCTGTTGGAGGCCTATAAGGATCTTGTCAAGCCGGATGTGAATGACCTGGTCCGGGAGATTGCCATCCAACCCAACGATATTACCCTTTTGACGCACTGGGTGCCGTTGAATGTGGATGGTGTCCGACAGGGGATCGTCGCGGTATTCCACGATATCAGCGACCTGAAGCGGGCGGAAAACATGCGCCGTGATTTTGTCGCCAATGTCTCCCACGAACTGCGCACGCCGGTGACGATCATCAAGGGCTATGCCGAGACCCTGCTGGACGGCACCCTGGAATCCGATCCGCTCCGTGCCACCCGTTTCGTGGAGATCATCGCCAACCACTCGGAACGGTTGACCAACCTGATCAACGATATCCTGACCCTCTCCAGCCTGGAAACAAAAGAGGCCATTTTGGAGCTCAATCCCCTGGATGCATCCGGGACGATTGCGAAGGCCTGCATGCTGCTCCAGGAGCGGGCGCTTCAAAAGAGTATCGCAATTATCAATGAAACCATTGGTGCTGCCCTGCCGCGCGTGATGGCGGATCAGGGGCGGCTGGAACAGGTCGTGGTCAATCTGCTGGAAAACGCCATCAAATATACCCCCGCCGGCGGTTCCATCCGCTTGTTTACGGAGGATGAGGATGCCTGCATCCGGGTTTCGGTGGCCGACAGCGGCATCGGCATCCCCTACAAGGATCTGCCACGCATCTTCGAGCGCTTTTACCGGGTGGATGAGGCCAGAACACGCGAACAGGGCGGCACCGGCCTGGGGCTGGCGATTGTCAAACATATCGTCCAGTTGCACGGCGGAAGCGTTGCCGTAACCAGCGAGCCGGGCAAGGGGTCGGTGTTTTCGTTTACGCTGCAGAAGGCGTAACAGCAGTTTTTTTGTTCAATCTTTCTTCGCGGTAGCATTCATCCAACTTCAAGGGCTTCCCATGTGGGGAAGCCCTTGATTATCCTTCTTTTCCTTACTACAAAACTCCTTTCGTTACCTCGCCCGACTATGCTATACACAATTCATCTTTCCGCTCTGTTTGTAACAGGGAGAATACATCATGGCAGTTGTAACCGATGAAATTATATCGACAATAACCGGGCGTGTGGTGGAGGCGATCCATCCCGAAAAGATCATTCTGTTTGGTTCTCGTGCCTGGGGAAAGCCTGACGAGGCAAGCGACATCGACCTGTTCGTCGTCGTTGCCGATTCGGATCTTCCGTCCTATCGCCGCTCCGTTCCCGTTTACCGCGCTCTTCGCGGTATTGGATTTCCCGTGGATGTTGTCGTGCAGACCCGTGAAGAGGTCAATCTGAGCAGAAATGTCAGGAGTTCTCTGGCATGGCGGGTCATGGAAGAAGGCCGGGTCGTTTATGGATAGGTCAAATGTCACGGAAGCGAAGCAGTGGCTGATCAAAGCCGACCACGATCTGCAATCTGCCAAACGTCTTATGGAGGGTGAATCACCGTTGCTGGATACTGCGGTATATCATTGTCAGCAGGCTGCGGAAAAATCGCTAAAAGCCTTTCTCGCATTGAACGACGTGCCTATTCAGCGCATCCATATTCTCGGTATGCTGGTTGAACAGTGTATGGAATTCGATAATTCTTTTCAGGAATTGCGGGAAATTGCCGATGTTCTCACCCCGTTTGCAGTCATGTTCCGATATCCGGGGGATTATGAAGAACCTGCTTTGGTCGATGCGGAAGATGCATTGGAATCTGCCGGAGTAGTCTTTGATTTTGTAGTGAGAAGAATGCCCCAAGAGACTGTCGGGTCGTAAGGTGCAGCGCCGGTTAATGGCTGCATGGCAGTTCGCCGCTGTTGCAAGGGATACGTCGGGCGGCGTAGATAATAGCCAGCTGATTTCGAAGATAATCAATTACTCTCATCCTCAACACTTTCCGCCTGCCCGGTGAACCGGTCCATTCTCTCGTAACAATTTAACCCACCTTTTTCCTCCCCGTAACAAGGCTGTAACAATGATCTGCTATGGTAGTGACAGATTCGTTACAAACCAAAGGGAGGAACATACCAATGTTCAAAAGATCCATTCTGGCCGCGCTGTTCGTGGCGGTCACCGCTCTGGCGGCCCAGGCCGCGCCTACCAAAGTCGATAGCAAGATTGCCAAGTATAAATCCGCATCCGGTGTGGCCGGCAACCTGGGCAGTATCGGTTCCGACTCCCTCAACAACCTGATGACCTACTGGGCCGAAGGCTTCAAGAAAAAGTATCCCAACGTCAACATCCAGATCGAAGGCAAGGGCTCCAGTACGGCACCCCCGGCCCTGATTGCCGGCACCGCCCAACTCGGCCCCATGTCCCGTGAAATGAAGAGCTCCGAGATCGAGGCATTTGAAAAGAAGTATGGTTACAAACCGACTAAAATCGGTGTAGCGCTCGACTCCTTGGCGGTATTTGTCAATAAGGACAATCCGATCAAAAGCCTGTCCCTTGACAAGGTCGATGCCATCTTCTCGAAAACCCACAAACGGGGCGGCGCCGACATCACCACCTGGGGACAGTTGGGTGTAACCGGCAAATTGGCCGCCATGCCGATCAGTCTTTATGGTCGTAACTCCGCTTCCGGCACCTATGGCTATTTCAAGGAGCACGCCCTGAGCAAGGGCGACTTCAAAAACAGCGTCAAGGAGCAACCCGGCTCCGCTTCCGTCGTAGAAGGTGTTGCCAAGGATATCGGCGGCATCGGCTACTCCGGCATCGGTTACGCCACCTCCGGTGTACGTGCAGTACCCCTGTCAGATAAACAAGGGGGCAAAGTTGCCGAAGCCTCCTATGCCAACGTACTGAACAGTTCCTACCCCATGAGCCGCATGCTCTACATCTATGTCGCCAAGAAACCGGGCCAGCCTCTGCCCAAGGTTGTAGAAGAATTCCTTCGTTATGCTCTCTCCAAGGAGGGTCAGGAAATCGTCGTAAAGGATGGCTACGATCCGCTGACCGCCAAACTTGTTGATGCTCAGTTGAAGGCGCTCAAGTAATCCTTTCCCCGCATATTGTCATCCAGTACCCCCTCCCTCCGGGGAGGGGATTTTTTCGTAATAACTCAGGTTATCATGGCAAAAACTTTCATCGATAAATCCCGGCGCAACGACCGTCTTGCCGAAGTGCTGATCCGCATCGGCGGCGTTATGGTCATCGTCTCGGTTGTTTGGATCCTGGTAATGATCTCCCGGGTCGCCCTGCCGCTTTTTTACCCCGCTTCCGCCAAAATTGCCGCTACCATGAAGCTGCCTGCCCTTATCCCGGTTGATCAGATCCTGGCAATCGGTTCTGAAGAGAACCAGCAGGGTGCCTTCATTCTCGATCAAAGTGGCACCTTTCATTTTCTGAAGGTCGCCGATGGCTCACTCTCCGCCAGTATCAAGACGCCGACAGTACCGACGGGAGCTGTTCGCGTCGTTTCCGCGGAATCCATCGGCAAATCAGCCTACAATCTGCTCTGGGACAACGGCGCCATCAGCTCGGTTACTGTTGCACTTGCTTCAACCAAGGATGCAGAAGGCACGATATCTCTCACTCAAGATGTTACCTCTCGGGATGAGCTCTCTTTCGCTGCTTCCACTGGCATTGTACAGTCATTTGCCCGCACAATCGAAGGCAAGGGTGCGGTGCGGGTCGACCGTCTGGCCGGAGACCGCCTGCGGATTACCCATCAGCTGGTGGAAAAGGACCTGCTCGACAACGAAAAACGGAGCACGACCACAACAGATATCACCGATCAGCTGCCGGGGCATCTGAGCGTTGTCGTCGTTGATACGAAGGGTCATTATCTGTATGCCGGCACTGACAACGGTTGGCTGTTGCGTTGGGACATCTCAGAGCCGGGACAGATCCGCCTGCTGGATAGTGCCGCGGCTTCTGGAAGCCAGCAGGCCATTACCTCCCTGGCGCTGGTGCTGGGTGACGTATCGCTTGCCGTCGGTGATGCCGGAGGTATGCTTTCAACCTGGTTTCCCGTCAAGGTAGCCGGTAGTGGCGATGACCGGCGTCTGACCCGTATCCACACGCTGCGCCCCACCCGTGGCAAGCTCTCCCTGATCATCGCCTCGCCGCGGGACAAGACCCTCTACACGGCAGATAGCGGCGAGATCCATGTTGATCACATGACTTCGGAGCGCAACCTGCTGACGATCAAGATCGTCACGCCGGTCACCCACGCAGCTCTGTCACCCAAAGGCAACACATTGTCGGCCTTGGATAACAATCGTATGTTGACGGTCTGGAAGATGACGATCCCCCATCCGGAGATCGCACTTGGCACACTCTTCGGCAAGGTCTGGTACGAAGGCTATGACAAACCGGAATATGCCTGGCAGTCCTCGGCAGCAAACGACGACTTTGAACCAAAACTGAGCCTGGTTCCGCTGGTCTTCGGCACCATCAAGGCAACGTTGTTTGCCATGCAGTTCGCCGTGCCGCTGGCGCTGTTGGCGGCGCTCTACACCAGCCAGTTCATGTCACCGAAACTGAAGGGGCGCGTCAAACCGGTGGTGGAGATCATGGCCGCCATCCCCTCGGTGGTGATCGGTTTCCTGGCCGGACTCTGGCTGGCGCCGTTGATCGACAAGAGTATCCTGACGGTATTTTTGAGCATCGTGATCGTGCCGCTGATGCTGCTGGTGACGATCTTCTTCTGGAAACGGATCCGGACGGCGTCGCTGCTGCAGCGGACTACGCGCGGCCACGAATTCGTTGCCATGATCCCGGTGGTGATCCTGGGGATCTACCTGGCCTTTCTGCTGAGCGGATTGGCCGAGATGCATCTGTTCGCCGGGGACTTCAAACAGTGGCTGTACAGCACGCTGGGGGTCCGTTACGACCAGCGCAACAGCATCATCATCGCCATCGCCCTGGGCTTTGCCGTGATTCCGATCATCTTTACCATCGCCGAGGATGCCATCTCCAATGTGCCGCGCAACCTGACCGCCGCCTCCTTGGCCCTGGGTGCCAGCCGCTGGCAGACCGCCTGGCGGGTGGTGCTTCCCTCGGCGCTGCCGGGGGTCTTTTCGGCGGTCATGATCGGTTTCGGTCGCGCCATCGGCGAGACCATGATCGTGTTGATGGCCACCGGCAACACCCCCATCATGAGCTGGAGCCTGTTTAACGGCCTGCGTTCCCTCTCCGCCAACATCGCGGTCGAGATACCCGAAGCGCCTCTCAACAGTTCACTCTACCGGGTGCTGTTCCTCTCGGCGGTGTTGCTGTTCATCTTCACTTTCATCATCAACACCGTGGCCGAGGCGCTGCGGCAGAGGTTCCGCAAGAAGTACGGACGGTATTAATGTGTTCCCCCCTTTGAAAAAGGGGGGTCAGGGGGGATTTGCTTTTGACGTCAAAGACGAAATCCCCCTCAATCCCCCTTTTATAAAGGGGGACTTTAAAGCAAGAGGTTACTCAATGAAGTTGTTCTGGAAAACAGGCGAACCGTATGTGCTGGCCACCGGCGCTGCCCTGGCGATCATCCTGGTCATGAGTCTGACGCTGGTCGGCGTGGTCATGTCCAACGGCTTGGGTTATTTCTGGCCGCGGGCCTTGGTCCGCTTTGAGCTGAAAGACGGCACGTCGCTGCTCGGGCAGGTGGTGCAGCAGGAGAAAAATCCCGTCAGCGGAGCGCGCCGCTTGCAGCTGAAGGTTGCCAACCGTGATGTGTTCGGCCAGGATTTCCGCTGGGTTGAAGAAGGCGAGATAGCATCCCGCACCCTGCCGAGCGATGCCGTGCTGCTTGAGCGCCGCGAGAACGGCAATTATTTCGGCTTTCTGAAAGGGGTAACGGCGGAAGGGGTGGCGCTGACCGGCTCGACACCGTTGGAACAGCTGGTGCAAGCCCGTAAACTGGTGGCAACCAGGGTCGCCGAAACCCGCGCCATCAAGAAAGAGATGTCGAACCTGAACACCAGCGCCGAGCGCATGAGGTTGAAACTGCTCAAGCTCGAATACAACGGCAAGGACAAAAACGCGCTCCAGATCGGTGAGTTAAGCGCGGCCCGCGAAAAGACCCTGGCTGAATTCACCCGTCTCAACGAGCAGTCCAGCGCAACCCAGGCCGAGATCGCCCGCATCACCGCCCAGTTCAGCGATGTAAGCGGCGGCAGCAAGGAGATCGCCCTGATGGATATCGTTGCCCTGCAACGCCCCAACAGCATGTCGTTTCTGGCCAAGTGCGGGGCGTATCTGGAACGGGTCCGCGAACTGCTCCTGGATGACCCGCGCGAATCAAACACCGAGGGGGGGCTCTTTCCGGCCATCTTCGGCACGGTCATGATGGTGCTGCTGATGAGCGTCTTCTCGCTCCCCTTCGGGGTGATCGCCGCCATCTACCTGCGCGAATACGCCCGGGACAATCTGTTGACCCGCATGGTGCGTATCGCCGTCAACAATCTGGCCGGGGTCCCCTCCATCGTCTACGGTGTCTTCGGTCTCGGTTTCTTCGTCTACGGTATCGGCGGCAGCATCGACTCCCTGTTCTTCCCCGAGCGGCTGCCGACGCCGACCTTCGGTACCGGCGGTATTCTCTGGTCGAGCCTGACCCTGGCGCTGTTGAGCGTGCCGGTGGTGATTGTCGCCACCGAGGAATCGCTGGCCTCGATCCCCAAGGGCATTCGCGAAGGATCACTGGCCCTGGGCGCCACCAAATTTCAGACCCTGATGAAGATCCTGCTCCCCATGGCCACCCCCGGCATTATGACCGGTCTGATCCTCTCCATGGCGCGGGCGGCCGGCGAGGTAGCGCCGCTGATGATCGTCGGGGTGGTCAAGCTGGCGCCGACGCTCCCCTTTGACACGAATTTCCCATTTTTTCACATGGATCGAAAATTCATGCACCTGGGCTTCCATATCTACGATGTCGGCTTCCAGTCACCCAATGTGGAAGCGGCCAAGCCGATGGTCTACGTCACCACCATGCTGCTCCTGGCGATCGTGATCCTGGCCAGCAGCACCGCCATCTATCTGCGTAACCGGATGCGCGGCAAATATACGACTTCGACGTTTTAAAATCTCTGTCCACGAAAGTCACGAAATACACGAACGAAACAGGCTGAGACACTTTGATTTATTTTCGTGATGGTTCGTGTTTTTCGTGGACCCGACTTCGTCTTCAGGTTTAAAGGAATGAACATGTCACAAACTCAGGAACAAAGCGGAAACGCACCCATACTCACAGTCTCCGATCTCAACCTCCACTATGGCGAGGCCCATGCCCTGAAGGGGATTAACCTGGAGATGGCCCGTCACCAGGTGACCGCCTTCATTGGACCATCGGGGTGCGGTAAATCGACGCTGTTGCGCTGTTTCAATCGGATGAACGATCTGGTGGAGAGCGCCCGGATCACGGGAAGCATCCGCTTCAACGGCGCCGAGGTCAACGAACCCTCCACCGATGTCATCTCGCTCAGGCGCAGGATCGGCATGGTCTTTCAGCAATCCAACCCGTTTCCCAAATCGATCTACGAGAACATCGTCTATGGCCTGCGCATTGCCGGCGTCAACGACAAGAACACTCTGGACGAAGCGGTCGAGCGCAGCCTGAAGAGCGCTGCCATCTGGAACGAGGTCAAGGACCGTCTGCATGATTCGGCCTTGGGGCTTTCCGGCGGTCAGGCCCAGCGTATCTGTATCGCCCGTGCCATTGCGGTCAATCCCGAGATCATCCTGATGGATGAACCCTGCTCGGCGCTCGATCCGATCTCGACTCTCAAGATTGAGGAGTTGATTGAAGAGCTGAAAGACAAGTACACTATCGTCATCGTCACCCATAACATGCAACAGGCCGCCCGGGTGTCGGACGTGACCGCCTTCTTTTATCTGGGGGAATTGATCGAAGCCGGCGGAACGCGCAAGATATTTACCAACCCGGAGAAGAAGCAGACGGAAGATTACATCACCGGCAGGTTCGGGTAGATAATTACAATTTGAATCATTTCAACACATAATCAAAAAGCAAGGCAAAACCGGTCTCACGCAACGACGCGACGACGCAACGAGAGGCTTAAAACAAATAGTTGGTTTATGGTTTTAAACGTTGCGTCGTTGCGTCGTCGCGTGAAATATGATTTAGATCTTGCTCGTCCGGATGAGGAGAAATAATGGAACGTGAACATATCAGTACGGCATTCGATATCGAGTTGAATGATCTGCGGCAAAGCATCCTGGTCATGGGGGGCAAGGTGGAGTTGATGATCGCCAACTCGGTCAAGTCGCTGGTGGATCGGGATACCCCGCTGGCCGAGCGCACCATTGCCCTTGATCATGAGGTCAATAACGCCGAGGTCGAGATCGACGAGCGCTGTCTGGAACTGTTGGCACTGCGCCAACCGGCGGCCCGGGACCTGCGCTTCATCACCATCGCGCTCAAGATTGTTACCGACCTGGAACGCATGGGAGACCAGTGCGCCAACATCGCCAAACGTGTCCGGGAGCTGAACGAAGATCCGCCGCTCAAGCCGTATATCGACATCCCCCGTATGGCTCACTGGGCCGAGACCATGGTCAAGGAGGCCTTGGATGCCTTTGTGCGGGGCGACGCGGAGCTGGCCGTCAAGGTCTGCAAGGACGATAGTTTCGTGGATGATCTCAACATCCAGATCCAGCGGGAGCTGCTGACCTTTATGATCGAGGACCCAACCACGATCTCCCGCGCCATGAAGCTCAACTATATCTCGAAGTCCTTGGAACGGATCGCCGATCATGCCACCAACATCGCCGAGATGGTGATCTTCATGGTCAAGGGCAAGGACATCAGGCACACCATCGCATAGGGTAAGCAGCATCAGGGCCGGCTCCGCGGCTCAATGGAATACAAACGACAATAGCCACATCGCAAGATGTGGCTATTGTCGTCTTCGAAACCGAGAATTTTCCCGTGCAGAGGCTCGTGCCGAGCAGGGACAAAACATTGCTAATTGACAAGTTACAAATCGCTGGTATTAATATTAATATCGTTCAACGTTTCGCAACATGGCTGCGGCCAAAATTCGTCACAGCATTCTGCCCGGCTTCTGGAGCTGCCGAGCGGAATTTTGCTGCGTGATGCAGGGTTGCAAATGTCAAAAGGAGAACGGAAAATGAAAATCTCTAGAATCTCTTACGGGGACTATGGCAACCGTACCCATGCAGACCTAACGTTGCGCCTTTTCTGTTGTGTATTGTTCCTCCTGTTCGTAGGAGTCGGGTCGGTATTCGGGGCTGAAGTTGAGGTTGACGCGGGCGGGGAACTCACGGAACTTCCTCTGGAGCGTCTGCTGGACGTTTCCGTAGTTTCCGCGTCACGCAAGACCCAGGTTCTCGCGGATGTGACCTCGGCGATATTTGTCATCAGCCAGGAGGATATCCGTCACTCGGGGGCCACGAGCATTCCCGATCTGCTCAGGATGGTTCCGGGAGTCCAGGTGGCAAGCATCGATGGTAACTCATGGGCCGTTTCGATTCGCGGCTTCAGTGGGACTTTTGCCAATAAGCTGTTGGTGATGATCGACGGCCGTTCGGTCTACACTCCCCTCTTTGGCGGCGTGTTCTGGGATGTGCAGGATACCCTGCTCGATAACATCGAGCGCATCGAGGTTATTCGCGGTTCGGGTGGTACGATGTGGGGCGCCAATGCGGTCAACGGGGTCATCAACATCATCACCAAGAATTCTCAGGATACGAAAGGTGGTATGATTTCCGGCCTGATCGGGAACCGCGAACGGGGGACCATCGAGGCACGCTACGGTTCGGCAATCGGCGACAATACAAGTTACCGCCTGTTCGTCAAGCATCTCGATCGGGGCGACAGCTATGCGACTACGGGTTCGGCCGATGATTCCATGCAGATTACCCGTGGCGGGTTCCGTATGGATAGCGCCCCCGGCGACAAAATGCATCTGACCCTGCAGGGGGATCTATACGGCGGCACGGTGCACAACACAGTTACCATCCCGAGCACCACCCTACCGTTCAGCAGTACAGTATCCCAGCCCACCGACCTTTTCGGCGGCAATTTCCTCTCCCGCATGGACTGGTTACAGTCGGAATCATCCAAATTCTCCCTGCAGCTGTATTATGACAGGACCAGTCGGGATCTATCGCTTGTCAAGGAAGACCGCGACACGGTCGATTTCGATTTGCAGCACAACCTCCGCCTGGGGAAAATGAATGAGCTCACCTGGGGAGCCGGTTACCGGTTTTTGCATGATCAGACCGCCGGCACCAATGGGGCCTTGGTGCTGACCCCCGACAAGCGCTCTGACAACCTGTTCAATATGTTCTTGCAGGATGAAATCACCCTGTTGCCGGAAAAGCTTCGCCTTACCTTGGGGAGCAAGCTTGAGCACAATGAGTATACCGGTTGGGAGTTGCAGCCATCGGCACGGCTCTTGTGGACACCACGTAAAGGGTACAGCGTCTGGGCCGCGGTGACGCGTTCGGTTCGGACCCCGACGCGGGCTGAGCAGGATGCGGAAATAGGCCGCGCTTTCGTCCCCGCGGCCCTGCCATTGCGACCGCTTCCGACGACAATCGCCTTGGTCGGAAACCGGAGTGTCAAGGCCGAGACACTCCTGGCCTATGAACTTGGATTTCGCGCCGACCTGAGTGAAGTTTTCTCCGTGGATATCTCATCATTTTTCAATCGCTATCGTGACATCATTGGTACGCAGCCTGGTCCGCCGATAGTCCAGGGGGGGACACAGGTCTTTGTCCCGCTGAATATCGGCAATTTCCATTCCTATGACAGCAGCGGCGGCGAAATTTCTTTACAGTGGCAGCCCCGCGAATGGTGGAAGATCAAGGGAGGGTACTCCTTTATCCGCTTCTTCGGCAAAAATGTGTATGACAGTCAGGCAGCCAAGGCAACGCCGACACACCAGGCCACACTCCGTTCCATGCTGGCGATCGGCAGGGACATCGATTTTGATCTCTGGGCACGTTACGTCGACGACAACCGCTATGCTTTGGACTCGGGAGTCCTTGTCATTCCAGCCTATATTGCCCTGGATAGCCGCGTGGCTTGGCGGCCGATGGCAGGACTCGAGCTTTCGGTGGTGGGGCAGAACCTGCTCACAAACCGACATCTCGAAACTGCATCGGATCTTACCGTTATACGGCATGAAGTGGGTCGCTCAGTCTACGGGAAAGTGATATGGGCTTTCTAATCATTATGGTACAGTCGGCAGTGCGCCGACAGGCATATGGCCGTATCAGGCGCGTAGCCGTCGGGGTGGCGGCAACCCTGTTACTCTGTCTCCCGAATGCGGGACACGCGGGAACCCTATCGGGTGAATACAGCCTGAAAGCGGCCTTTATCTACAATTTTGCCAAGTATGTCGAATGGCCCGACAGTGTCTTCAAGGGTAAACGGGAGTTCTGTATCGGTACCCTGGGACGCAGCCAGATTGACAGGGAACTGGCCGAGTTGGGCGGCAAGAGCGTTCATGGGCGGAGCATCGTGTTTCGTCAGTTTAACTCGCCCGAAGAGGCGTCACAATGCCAGGTTCTTTTTATCAGCCGTTCCGAGTTGCCTCGCCTGGAGTTGATTCTGGATTATCTCAATGAAGCGCCGGTGTTGACCGTCGCCGATCGTGATGATTTTTGCAGAAATGGAGGAATGCTGTCACTTGTAGTTGAGAATAGTAAGATTGCTTTTGATGTAAATATCAGGGAGACGCTGCGCGCCAGACTGAAACCGAACCCACAGTTGCTGAGATTGACGAGAAGAATTTATGGCCGATAAATCCGGACGGAATCAGGCTGTCCGGCAGATGCGCGCTCCCCTTTCGCCCGGAACGGCACACTGCTCTGCGCCCATGATCAACCAGGCGACTACCTCATGAAATTGATTGAGGGTATCAAGGATATCTCGATCCGCAGGAAGCTGACCCTGATGCTGGTTGTTACCAGTGCCATGGTTCTGGCCCTGGTGATGTTCACCTTCACGCTCTACGAGGCGATTACCACTGCCGAGGCGATCAGGGACGAGGCATCGGCTACTGCATCCATCATCGCCCGGAATGCCGATTTTGCACTTCTCTTCGGGGACAGGAGGGATGGAAATGCTGTCCTTCAGGAACTGAGGGCATCCACGAACATACTCTCGGCCTATATTGTCACCAGTAACGGCTCATTGTTTGCCGGTTACGAATCCGACAAGCCGCATACCAGAAAAGAACTCCCGAATATCCAGCGGGATTCCCAGCGTGTTGGAGTCTGGGATTGGTATGATGAGATCGATGTGATGAAACCGGTGGTCGACAAGGATGGCAAAATCTTGGGACAGGTGCTGATTGTTGCATCCGTCGATAAAGTATTCATCAAGTTGCAGCAGTTTTTGTTGCTCGTGTTGATCATATTTATCCTGGCTCTGGTTGTGGTCTATTTCATTGCCGGTTTTGTGCAGAAGGTAATTTCAGAGCCGATCCGGCACATGTCCGAATCCATGCAGTCCATTACCACCTCCCGTAATTACACCGCCCGGTTGAATCCATCCCGTAAAGATGAGTTGGGAACCCTGATGCGCTGTTTCGATGAAATGATCGACCGGCTCCAGGTACAGGAAGAACGGCTGCATTTGTACAATCAGGACCTGGAACAGCAGGTTCAGGTCCGTACGGCCCAGTTGACCGAAAGCAATGCCTCGTTGCTGAAGGCCAAGGAAGAAGCTGAAAAGGCCAATATTGCCAAATCCCAGTTTTTGGCAAATATGAGCCACGAAATCCGGACCCCGATGAACGGGGTGCTCGGCATGGCGGAACTGCTGCTGAATTCCAAACTGAACGAGCAGCAGCGCCGACAGCTGCAATTGGTGAAACTGTCGGGAGAATCACTACTCTCCATTATCAACGACATACTTGATTATTCAAAGATAGAAGCCGGCAGGTTTGAACTGGAAAACTACGTATTTAACATCCACGAAGCTGTCGCGGATGCGGTAGAGCTGTTGGCGGATCAGGCCGCGCGCAAGGGTTTGAAACTCGTCAGCCTTATCAATGCCGACGTCCCGCTGTTTGCCGAGGGTGATGCCGTCAGGTTGCGGCAAATACTGGTCAATATCCTGGGCAATGCCATTAAGTTCACGGAGATTGGCCAGGTCACCTTGCGGGTTGAGCTTCTTGAAAAGAGCGATGACGTGCTGCGCTTCGGTTTTTCCGTCAGCGACACCGGTATCGGAATCAGTCGGGAGGCTCTGGAACAGATCTTTACCAGGTTTTCGCAGGCGGATAGCACCATGACGCGCCGTTTTGGCGGAACCGGTCTCGGGTTGACCATAGCGCAACAACTCTGTCAGATGATGGGCGGTAACATCGATGTTGAAAGTACCCCCAACAAGGGGAGTATTTTCCGCTTCTCGGTTATGCTGGGCCGTGGCCCGGCTGCTCACTGTGCGGACCCCCGTTCAAACCCTTTGGAAACGGTGCGGGTCTTGATTGTTGATGATAATGAGAACAGTCGGGAACACCTCCTGCAATTCGTGAATTCTTGGGGAATGCGCGGGCAAACCGCCGCGTGCGGAAAAGAAGCGCTGCGCCTGTTTCGAGATGCCGGGGACGATCCCTATCGCTACGTGATTCTGGATATGGAGTTGCATTCGTCGGAAATGGACGGCATTCAGACCGCTCGGGCCCTCAGGGAGGCTGCTGTTGGGAGTGACCCGCGCATAATCTTGCTGACTCCGAACGCCGGAAGCAGCGATACCCCGGACAGTTCGACGGCGGGCGTCGATATTTCTCTGGTAAAACCGGTTCGGCAGTCCTACCTACTCAACAGTTTGCTGGCTATCCATAACAACCTGCTCGGAGCCGTGCCGTCTCAAAAGGGGCATCTCAGCAGATACCATTTCAGGTCAGATATACTGTTGGTGGAAGACGCACCGGTTAATCTCGAGGTGGGACTGGGGATGCTCGAAGCCCTTGGATGCCGTGTCGATACGGCTTGCAATGGGGTGGAGGCCCTGGAGGCCCTGAGCAAGAAATCCTATGACGCGGTGTTGATGGATTGTCAGATGCCGATGATGGATGGGTATGAGGCTACCCGCCGAATCCGAGAGATGGAGAAGCAATCTGTTGGTGCTGCAGGCGATGGCAGGTTCGGTATGCATCATACCATAATCGCCCTTACGGCCCACGCCATGCAGGGGGAGCGGCAGATCTGTCTGGATGCCGGCATGGATGATTATCTGTCGAAACCATTCAGCATGGATGGGTTGGGAGAGGTTCTCTCCCGTTGGCTGCCGGCCTCGGAAGCGGAAGGCGGTTCCAGGGATGATGTGCCGGATCCGCGTACGAAGACGGCCATGGCCGCCCTGTCTTCTCCCGCGCTCACCCCTGTTCAGGGCCGGATCGACACGGCATATCTGGATGTCATACGCGCCATGCAGCGTCCGGGCAAGGCTGATCTACTGAAGACAATTATCGGCCAGTATATTGAAGATGGTGTTTGCCAGATTGAGATCATGCGCCAAGGGTATGCCGGCGGGGATACCGCCGCCGTACGGGGGGCGAGTCATCGACTCAAGTCCAGCAGCGCGAATCTGGGCGCTCTTTGGTTGGCGGAGGATTGCAAGGAGCTGGAATACATCTGTAAGGAAGGGCGGTTGCCTGACGACACGACCCTTATCACGAAGATAGAGGCGGGATACCGTGAGGCCAGGATACAGCTTGAGGCATTTCAGGAAGGACTCATTGCGTAACATGTGGAGTTTTTGATGATCTTACTGCCCATGATGGAAGAAAACCGGGAACAAGCGGATCAGGTTGCTCTGTCCCCTCCCAAAGAGGATCTGACCATGACACCAGAATTATATAACATCCAGAAACTTGTCTTGATCGTCGATGATGATCCAAGTATCCGCCTGTTGCTGGGTGAGGCGTTGGAGGCAGCCGGATTCAGGGTTGAAATGGCCGAAGACGGGGAACAGGCCTTGGCATTTATGTCAGAGTATGTCCCGGACCTGGTCATGCTGGATGTTTTGATGCCCGGCATGGACGGTTTTGAGGTGTGCTCACATATTCGCGAAAATCCCGAACGATTTGATACCCCGATTGTGATGATCACCGGGAACAAGGATCTGTCATCAATTCAGCGGGCTTATGACCTGGGTGTCACCGATTTCATTACCAAACCGATCCCTTGGGAGGTGATCGGCTACCGGATCAACTTCATCATCCGTGCCACGGGGGCCTTTTCCGAGTTGAAACGGAGTGAGGAGCGTCTTGCACATGCCCAGCGCATCGCCAAAATCGGCAGTTGGGAATGGCAGTTGAAGTCGGACAAGATCTGGTTTTCCGATGAAGCGTTACGGATATTTCGTTTGGATCCCGCCTGCCACGACATGTCCTATCAATCGTTCATTACCAGCATTCATCCCGTCGATCGCAGGAGGGTTGGAGATGCGGTGACCGATGCCATCGAACATTCCGGTTCGTGCAGTGTCGATCATCAGCTGTTTCCGGTGGACGGTCAGGCCTGTTATGTCCATACCGAGGCGGTGATTGTCAGGAATTGGAATGGCACGCCGATCCGTCTGGAAGGGACCATTCAGGACATCACCGAGAGAAAACTGGCCGAGCTCGAACTGGCCACGGCCAAGGAAGCCGCCGAGGCGGCCAACATCGCCAAAAGCCGCTTCCTGGCCATGATGAGTCACGAGATCCGTACCCCGATGAACGGTATCATCGGATTGACCGAACTGTTGTTGGATACGGACCTTGCCGAGGAACAGCGTGAATATGCCCGGCTGGTGCAGCTGTCAGGCAAAAATCTGATTGAATTGATCAGCAATATTCTCGATCTCTCCAAGATCGAGGCGCACAAAATCGAGCTTGAAGCGCGAGATTTTGATCTTGAGGCGGAAATTGCCGATATCGTCTCTATACTTTCTGCCCGCGCGCATGATAAGGGGCTGGAGCTTGAGCTGCTGATCGACGACGATGTCCCGCTACGGTTGAAGGGGGACTCGGGACGGATACGCCAGATCATCACCAATCTGCTCGATAACGCGATCAAGTTCACCGAACAGGGATTCGTCAAGCTGCATATCTGCAAAGAGGCGGAAAATGAGCGGCAAACGACGCTCAGATTTGAACTCCGTGACAGCGGGATCGGTATTTCGGCGGACAAGCTGGAGACAATATTCGAGCCGTTCACCCAGGCCGATGGTTCCACTACCCGTAAATACGGAGGGACGGGATTGGGGCTGACCATCGCGCGACAGCTTGCCGAGATGATGGGCGGGACGATCGGCGTGGAGAGTGTGGTCGGGGACGGGACTATTTTCTGGTTTACCGCAGTGCTGAGAAAACAGTTCAAACCGCTGCTGACCCCGCGTGACAACCCGGTTTCAAACAATAACACGGGGATACCCCTGGCAAAGGCAGCAAGCGACAACGACATTCGTCTCCTGCTGGCCGAAGATGACCCAACCAATCAGTTTGTGACAAAGATGATTGTTTCAAAGTTCGGCTACAAGATGGATGTGGTCAATAATGGCAGCGAAGCGCTCAAGGTGCTGGAAGAAAATGATTATACGCTGGTGCTGATGGATTGCATGATGCCGGTGATGAACGGATTTGAGGCGACGGCGGTCATACGCGACCATGCTTCGCCGGTCAGAAACCACGCCATACCGGTAATTGCCTTGACGGCCAACGCATTTAAGGAAGATCAGGAACGCTGCCTGGCGGTCGGCATGAATGACTATCTGAGTAAACCCATTAATGTTGACGAGCTACTGGCGATGCTGGAAAAGTGGATTGCACATGCTTCCGGCCAGGGTACGGCCAATCAGTAAACGGCAGCGTTTCCGCGGGAATGTGTAAGATCACACGAGGAGCTATCATGTCCATACAAGAACAGATCGACCGGTTTCTCTCTGCCACTGCCTTCGGGGTGGTGGGCGCATCCTCCAACCGGCAGAAATTCGGCAACCGGATACTGCGCTGCTATATGCAGCACGGCAAACGTGCCATTCCGGTCAATCCCAACGAGACCGAGATTGAGGGGCTTGCCTGCGTGAAGGATGTGGAGAATCTGCCAGCGGAGGTGAAGAGCATCTCCATGATCACCCCTCCGGCGGTGACGGAGCAGCTCGTGCCGCGGGCCATTGCCCAGGGGATTGAAAACATCTGGATGCAGCCGGGGGCCGAGAGTCCGGCCGCCGTGGCACTCTGTCGTGAGAAGGGGATCAATGTCATCGCCGACGGGAGTTGTCTGTTGGTGGTGCTGGGATTTCATGACCACTAATGAAAACTATTGCGGAGGCCGTCTGCGGCGTTGCGCGGTGCTCGCAACCTCGACATACTATGTGTATGCCTCGCTTGCTGCGCTCCGTGCGCCTGGCATCCGGCCTTCCTCATGACGTTTTCTCAATCATTCAGGCCGGGTTTTTCAAGGACTCCAGTTCGTCCCAGCGCAGATAGGCCGTCTCCAGCTCCTGCTCGATGGCGGCCAGGCGGGCATTGATCGAACTTATCTCCGTCCCGGCATTCTTATAAAATTCCGGATCGGAGAGGCGTGTGTGCAGCTGTCCCTGTTCCTCCTCCAGTCCGGCGATCAACCCCGGCAGCCCTTCCAGCTCCCGCTCTTCCTTGAAAGAAAGCTTGCGGGGGCGCTCCTTCTGGGGCCGGCTCTTTTCCGGCGCGGCTCGCTCGACAACCGGTTCAGCCGCGATCTCGCCCGCCGCTTGCTGTAGCCAATCGTCGTAGCCCCCCACAAATTCCCGTACAGTTCCATCCCCGCTCAGTACCAGTGTGCTGGTGACCACGTGATTGAGAAACTCACGATCGTGACTGACCAGCAGCAGGGTGCCTGAGTACTCCAGCAGCAGGTCCTCCAGCAGGTCGAGGGTCTCGGCGTCCAGGTCGTTGGTCGGTTCATCCATCACTAGGATGTTGGATGGCTTGGTGAAGAGCTTGGCCAGCAGCAGGCGGTTGCGCTCGCCGCCGGAGAGGATGCTGACCGGCGAGCGGGCCCGTTCCGGCGAGAAGAGGAAGTCCTGCAGATAGCCGATGATGTGGCGCGACGTACCGTTGATGACCAGGGTGTCGTTTCCCTCGCCGACATTATCCTGTACGCTCTTGTCCAGATTGAGCTGTTCACGCAGCTGGTCGAAATAGATCACTTCGCGGCGTGTTCCCAGCCTGATTTCTCCCTCTTGCGGTTGCAGCTCCCCCAACAGCAGGCGCAGCAGGGTGGTCTTGCCCGAACCGTTGGGGCCGATGATGCCGATCCGGTCGCCGCGCATGATCGTGGTGGAGAGCTCCTTGATGATCGGCCGGTTGTCATAGGAGAAGGAGACCTTCTCGGCCTCGGCCACTAGTGCGCCGGAACGGTCGGCCTCCTGCATCTGGATCTTGGCCGTCCCCTGCCGTGTCCGCCGCTGGCGGGATTCTTCGCGCAGTCTCTTCAGCGCCCGGACGCGCCCTTCGTTCCTCGTGCGGCGGGCCTTGATCCCCTGGCGGACCCAGGCTTCCTCCTGGGCCAGCTTCTTGTCGAAGAGTGCCTGACGGGTGATCTCCGCCTCCAGGAGCGCCTCACGCCGTTCCACGAACTCGTCGTAGCCGCAGGAAAAGGCGTACAGACGCCCACGGTCCAGCTCGGCCACCCGGTTGGCAAGGCGCCGGGCAAAGGCGCGGTCGTGGGTCACGAACAGCACGGTCTTGACCGATTTGGCCAGAAATTCCTCCAGCCAGAGGATGGTGTCGATGTCCAGGTGGTTGGTCGGCTCGTCCAGGATGAGGATGTCCGGCGCGGAAATCAGGGCCCGTGCCAAGAGCGCCCGACGTTTGGTGCCGCCCGACAGAGCCGCAAACTCCTCCTCGGCATCCAGGTCCAGGCGCTTGAGTACCCGCTCCACCTCCTGATGCAGCGACCAGCCGCCATTCTCCTCCAGGCGGTGTTGCAGCTCCTCCAACCTGGTTAGCAAGGCCTCGCTCCCCTCCATGGAAAGCTGGTGTGCCACGTGGTGGTATTCGGCCAAAAGCTCTGCGGCATTGCCCATGCCGGAGGCGACCACGTCGAAGACCGTGCCGGCCAGTCCCAACGGCACATCCTGGGCAACCTGGGCCACCTTCAGTCCTTGCTGGCGCTGAATCTCGCCCCCCTCGGGGGGCAGCTCTCCGCCGATCAGTTTTAAAAACGTCGATTTGCCGCTGCCGTTGCGCCCCATCAGGCACAGGCGGTCGCCCGGTTCGATCTGCAGGTTGATGCCGTCGAAGAGCGGCGGGCCGCCGAAGGCCAGGGTGATGTTGCGGAGCGATATGAGTGCCATGGATTTACTTTTCTCCTACCCATAAGAATCTTGGAATTTGTTTTCCGTCCACGGTCACATCCTCCAGGAACATGGCCAGCGGCCGCACCCAGAGTGAGCCGTCGCCGTACAGCTTACGGTAGACGACCATCTGCTCTTCGGTCTCGCTGTGACGGGCGCTGCCGATGACCTCGTAATCGTTGCCCTTGTAATGCCGGTAACGGCCGTTAGGGATCATTGCCCCTCCGGCGTTTCATGGGCTTTGCACCCGTGGACCCGTTCGTAGGCGCGGCAGAAGGGGCAGATCTGCCCTTCGACACCTTTGACGAAACGATAGGCCAAACCCTCTTGCGTGCGACGGGCCGTGCGGCAGACCGGGCAGAATTCGCAGACCCTGGCCATGGCCCGCTCCAGCTGTGTAATCTCGACTTCGCTCATGAAGGTCCTTGGTTGATTCCTGGAGAGTGTTTCAATAATAAGCCGACTTGAACTGCGCCATCTTCCACTTTTTAGCGGCATCCGTCAACCCATGCGGGTCACAATTTCGATTGCCTCACGGCATTCGGCATGCTATCAAATTCAGTTCAATTTCAACGTATGAGGTCACAGAGCAATGATCCATCTCTCCAATATCACCCGCCAGCACGGCTCGCAGGTCCTGTTCCGTGACGCCAGCTTCCAGATCCTGCCCGGTTCGCGCTCCGGCCTTGTCGGCCCCAACGGTGCCGGCAAGACCACCATCTTTCGGATCATCACCGGTGAGGAGGAGCCTGACAGCGGCGAGATGACCTGTGCCAAGCGCACGACGATCGGCTATTTCTCCCAGGATGTGGGGGATATGTCCGGGCGTTCGGCTCTGGAGGAGGTCATGGCCGGCTCCAGCGCCACCATGCAGCTGGCGGAAGAGTTGCAGCGGATGGAATCGGCCATGTGCGATCCGATGGACGACGATGCCATGGCAGCCCTGCTGGAACGCTACGGTGTGGCCCAGGAAGAATACGAACATCGCGGCGGCTACGACCTGGATACCCGCGCCCAGACCGTGCTGACCGGACTGGGGATCGGGCCGGACCGCTACAACCACCCGGTGGAATCCTTCAGCGGCGGCTGGAAGATGCGCATCGCCCTGGCCAAGATTCTGACCCTCAAGCCGGATGTGCTCCTGCTGGACGAGCCGACCAACCATCTGGATGTGGAGTCGATCATCTGGCTGGAGGAGTGGCTGGCGAGCGAGTTTGACGGGGCGCTCTTGATGACCAGCCACGACCGCGATTTCATGAACCGTATCGTTACCCGCATCATCGAGGTGGCCAACAAGACCGTTACCACCTATGGCGGCAATTACGATTTCTACGAGCGGGAGCGCGATATCCGTCACGAACAGCTCTTGGCCAGCCACAAGCGCCAGCAGGATATGCTGGCCAAGGAGGAGGAGTTCATCGCCCGCTTCGCGGCCCGTGCCTCCCATGCCGCCCAGGTGCAGTCCCGGGTCAAGAAGATCGACAAGATCGAGCGTATCGAGATCCCGCCTGAGGAGCGCACGGTCAAGTTTGAATTCAACGAGCCGCCCCGTAGCGGTGACGATGTGGTGGTCATGGAGGGGCTGGGCAAGGTCTGGCAGACACCCGACGGTCGTGAGCATCCGGTCTTCAGCGGGGTCTCCGGCGTGGTCCGCCGAGGGAACAAGATCGCCGTGGTGGGGGTCAATGGGGCCGGGAAATCGACCCTGCTCAAGATCCTGGCCGGCCAGACCGAGCCGACCACCGGCAGCTTCAACCTGGGCGCCAATGTGGAGGTGGGCTACTTCAGCCAGCATGCCCTGGAGGTGCTCGATCCGCGTAAGACCGTCTTCGAGACGCTTCAGGATGCCATGCCGTTGGCGAACATCGGTGTGATCCGCAACCTGCTGGGGGCCTTCCTCTTTTCGGGCGACAGCGTGGACAAGCGCATCGAAAACCTGTCCGGCGGCGAGAAGAGCCGCGTGGTTTTGGCGACGCTCCTGGCGCGGCCGCTCAACCTGCTGATCCTGGACGAACCGACCAACCATCTGGATATCCGCTCACGTGAGATTCTGCTGGATGCGCTCAAAAACTTCGCCGGCACCGTCGTCGTGGTCAGCCATGACCGTCACTTTTTGCGCCACCTGGTGGATCGGGTATTCGAGATCGACCACGGCGAGATGCGGGTCTATGACGGCACCTACGAGTATTATTTGCATAAGGTTCATGGTGAGGAAATGCCCCATCCCTGAAAAAATAAAACTTTTTTGTCTAATTAATTAGTTTGACATTGCCCAAACAACACTGTAGGTTAGTAAAACGTCACTGGATAGTCCCGTGACAAACTTAAAGAGAAGTATCAGGAGAAAGAAGAACATGGTAAACGGAACTGTAAAATGGTTTAACGACAGCAAGGGGTTTGGGTTTCTTGAGCAGGAAGGTGGCGATGATGTATTCGTTCACTTCTCCGCAATCGCGGGAGACGGGTTTAAATCCCTGGCTGAAGGCGATAGCGTGACTTTTGAATTGGTCAAAGGCCCGAAAGGCCTGCAGGCCGCTAACGTAGTGCGCGTGTAATTCACGTCTGCGTTTTAGCATTAAGAGGCCCCGGAGAAATCCGGGGCCTTTTTGTTGTTCAATCCAGAAGAAGAGGATGCACAGATATGGCCCAGCCAGCAACCATTTACCGCGTCGCTATTCAACTGTCGGATATTGATCGCGGTCTGTACGAGCCATTGCAGATTACCGTGGCTCGGCACCCGTCGGAAACGGAAGAACGATTATTGGCCCGCATTCTGGCCTATGCGCTTTTTTACGAGCCGGAGCTGACCTTTACCAAGGGCGTCGGAGCGGGAGATGAGCCGGATCTCTGGATCAAGGGACCGGATGGGCGTGTCAAAAGCTGGATCGAGGTCGGGCTTCCCGACGCCGAACGTCTGATCAAGGCCAGTCGCCATTCCGAGCAGGTTGTCCTGTGTGCCTTTGGCTCTGCCTTGTCGGTCTGGGAAAAACAGCAGCTGCCCAAGCTGGCCGGCATCGCCAATCTGACGGTCATCAGCCTGGAACAGACATTTCTGAAACAATTGACCGGGCGTCTGCAACGCTCGATCAACTGGTCGCTGACCGTGACCGAAGGTACGATCTATCTGGCCATCGACGGCGAAACCCTGGAGTCTTCCGTAACCCGGCTGATGGGGCCTGAAACAAACCAAGGAAAATAAGCGCCATGACAAATCTGATATCCGCAGCCGGCCTGAAAAGGCTGGAGGACGAGTACCACTACCTGTGGCGGGTGGAGCGCCCCAAGGTCTGCCAGGGGGTTTCCGATGCGGCCGCCGAAGGAGACCGTTCCGAAAATGCCGAATACATCTACGGTAAGAAACGTCTGCGCGAGATTGATCACAAGCTGAAACATCTCGGCGCCCGGCTCAAGGTGCTCAAGGTGGCCACACCGCCTGTTAATCCAACCGTTGTCTCGTTCGGCTGCTGGGTTGGCTATGAAGATGAGTCCGGCGATAGCCGCTGCTACCAGCTGGTCGGCCCGGACGAGATCGATGTGACCGAAGGGAAGATCAGCATCGATTCACCGGTCGGACAGGCACTCTTGCACAAAAGGCTGGATGAAGAGGTCTTTATCAAGCGCCCCAACGGCAACCTGACGGTTTACATCACCTCCATCAGCGCTACCCGCCCATAAAAAACAGCGCCATCTCCCCAAGGAAATGGCGCTGTATCCTTCCGACTCTAAAATCAAACAAGGCACATCTAATACATTAAAATAAGTAACAAATCTTATTAACGGACCTGCCCGGAAAAGGGTGAAATCCGCGTTGATTCGCTGAATCCGCGTCATCCGCGGTCAATTGCATTTCTACAGGCTCAACTCGGCGTGGCCGTGGTAGAGCTCATCCCGTTCCCGATTCACATCGGCACTCTCCAGATACTCCTCAAAGCCCATGGTGCGGTCGATGACGCCGCCGGGGGTGATCTCGATGATCCGGTTGGCAATCGTCGATACGAATTCGTGGTCGTGGGATGCGAAGAGGATTACCTCCGTGTAGGCGATCAAACCATCATTCAGGGCGGTGATCGATTCCAGGTCCAGGTGGTTGGTTGGCTCGTCCAGGATCAGGGTGTTGGCTCCGGTCAGCATCATACGGGAGAGCATACAGCGGACCTTCTCGCCACCGGAGAGGACCGAACATTTTTTGGTGGCTTCATCGCCGGAAAAGAGCATCCTGCCCAGGAAGCCGCGGGCAAAGGTCTCGCCCTCGGTGGGGGGAGAGAACTGCCCCAGCCACTCGATCAGGTTCAGATCGTTCTCGAAGTACGAGCTGTTTTCTTTGGGGAAATAGGCGTTGGTGATGGTCACGCCCCAACGGAAACTGCCGCTGTCCGGCTCCAGCTCACCGGCCAGGATCTGGAACAGCGTCGTACGGGCCAGGCTGTTGCTCCCCACGAAGGCGATCTTGTCGTTCTTGCGGACGATCAGGTCAAAGTTGTCCAGCACCTTGACCCCATCGATCTCCTTGGTAAGTCCCTGGATCTCCAGGATGATGTCGCCGCAAGCGCGTTCCGGCTTGAAGACCACATGGGGGTACTTGCGCGAGGAGGTCGGCATATCCTCCAGGGTCAGCTTGTCCAGCAACTTCTTGCGTGAGGTGGCCTGTTTGGCCTTGGAGGCGTTGGAGGAGAAACGCTGAATAAAGGCCTTCAATTCTTCGGCCTTCTCGGATAGCTTGCGGTTCTCGTTCTGCTTCTGTTTCAGGTTCAACTGGCTGGCATGGTACCAGAAATCGTAGTTGCCGACGTAGACCGTGATGCGGCCGAAATCGATGTCAGCCGTATGGGTACAGACCTGGTTGAGGAAGTGGCGGTCATGGGATACGACGATGACCGTATTGGGGAAGCGGTAGAGGAAATCCTCCAGCCAGGTGATCGATTTCAGGTCCAGGTTGTTGGTCGGTTCGTCCAGGAGCAGTACATCCGGGCTGCCGAACAGCGCCTGGGCCAGCAGTACCCGCACCTTGTCGCCCGCCTCCAGCTCTTTCATCTTCTTATGGCGCAAATCTTCAGGGATGCCCAATCCGTTGAGCAGTACCGCTGCCTCCGACTCGGCCTCATAGCCGTTCATCTCGGCGAATTCGGCCTCCAGCTCGGCTGAGCGGGTGCCGTCTGCCTCGGAAAAATCAGGCTTGGCATAGATCGCATCGCGTTCGACCATGACCTTGTAGAGCTGTTCATGTCCCATGATAACGGTATTGAAGACGGTTTCCTCGTCAAAGGCAAACTGATCCTGGCGGAGCACCGCCATGCGTTCCCGCGGGCCCAGGACGATCTCGCCCTTGTCAGCCTCAATCTCGCCGGCCAGGATCTTGAGAAAGGTCGATTTTCCGGCGCCGTTGGCACCGATCAGGCCATAGCAGTTGCCGGGGGTGAACTTGATGTTGACGTCCTTGAAGAGGACCCGCTTGCCGTAGGAGAGGGAGACGTTGGATGCAGAGATCATGTGTTGATAGTTCCTTTCAGACAAATAAAAAACCACAGGGGCGCTCCCTGCGGTTCAGGTAATGAATATATATAGCATTAACCGTTTACCCTCGGCAATGTCTTTCTTCGCCGAACCGGTCTGGCGAGTGGGCGTCGTTGTCTCTAATGAGCCGTGCCTGCCCCAAATCAGGTACTAGGTAAGGTGGCAGGATTAGGCGTCGCGGCCGGAGAAGTACGCATCGAACAGTATCCGCGGTCGATCCGCTTGATGAGGCTGAAACGGAATAAGTCGGCACCGAACTTGCTGACTGTGCTATATGTCGTAAAAATTGAAAGGAGATTCCGCATGAAGAAAATCTTGCTGGTCCTTGTTATAACCGTTATGGCGGCCGCCTCATCCGTGCAGGCGGAGGTGAATGTCAACGTCAATGTTGGTGTGCCGGTTCCGCGAGTGGTTGTGTCGGCTCCCCCGGCAGTCCTTTTTAATGGGGCGCCACTCTTTATCTCCCCCCCGTCGCTCGGTTTTTATGTCGGTGTCAGCACCCCCTACGACATCATCTTTAGTTCTGATTATTACTACCTGTACTACGGCAACAGCTGGCGCCGTTCCCGTAGCCACAACGGTCCCTGGGAAGAGGTCCCCTACCGGCTGCTGCCGCCGGGTATCCGCAAGCATCGTATTGAAGAGATTCGTTCCTATCGTGAGCGGGAGTATCGTGTCTATCGCGACCAACGGGATCACTATCGCGGTCGCAGCTTCCGTCCCGACCATGAGCGCCGGGAAGAGTTGAAAGAAGATCGCCGCCATGACAAGCAGGAATGGAAAGAAGAGCGTAAACGCGACAAGGAAGAGATGAAGTATGAGCGCAAGCGCGACAAGGAAGAACGCAAGGAAGAACGGCGGGAAGACAGGGAACATGGCCGGCACGGCCGTGATTAAGTAGATGTGATAGGAGCGGGGGGCGCTGCCCCCCGTTTTTGTGTGCGCAACACGACAAGCATCAAGAACCTTCGACGATCCCCTCCGCTACTGCAAACTCCAGAAATTCACCGGCCTCGGCCGCCGGTATGCCCAAGCGCTCAGCGACGCTCCCGGCCGGTGTTGACCCATCCAGTTGTTCCAATAGCTTGAAGTAGGCTTCGCTGACGGATTCCGTACAGACCCCCTCACGAGTCGGATAGATGATCGCCCATGAAGGGCAGCGTTGCAAGCCGTCAGTGAGGCCTTGCACATTGACCGCCCCCGCCTCGAGGATCTCCAGGATCTCGTAGTTAAAAGTCGCCAGCCGGGCAGCAGCCGTTCGACGAAGGGGCGCCTGCAACAGCTGCCGCGCGCTCCGCTTGCCCTTGACAGGAGGGGCAGGCGGGGTCATCAGAGCGGCGGCGTACTGGTAGTGATAATCCACCAGGTCGAGCAGCGCCGGCAGGAAGCGCTTCAGGCGTTTGGGTGTGAACAGCTGGCTCAGGAATCTTCTCTGTAACTGCCAGATCTGCTCATCGGTCAGATCGGCCTCGCTAAGCCCCTCCCCGCTCTCGGCTGTCAGCCATTCCCCAAAGCGTTGCAGGAATTCGGCGGGTCGCTGGCCGAGCGCGTGGAGCATGCCGTTGAACCAGGCCACGGCCTTGCCGCGGGTGTAGAAGATGTCGCAGGCCGTTGCCAATAGTCGTGCCGCAGCCATCTCCGCGGCGCTGAAACTGGGGGAGTCGATCAGGGTGTAGGGGGGCTCCGGCAGATAATGCAGGCCAATGGAGTCCGCGCGTGCCGCCAGCGCCGTGCCGGGCAGAATCGCCAGCGGGAAGATGTCCAGGTGGTTGGGGTAGAGCCCCAGGGCAAAGTCCAGGCTCTGACGGAAGCCGGTCAGGGTGTCACCCGGCAGACCGTACATCAGGTCGAAACCGAACACGGCCCCGCTATCGTTCAAGAGCATGGTCCGGCTGACAAAATCGTCCCGTCGAAAGGCCCGCCCGACCTGTTTCAGTACCCGTGGATCGGCGCTTTGCAGGCCGATCTGCAAGGAACAGGTGATCCCGGCGAAGAGCTCGGCCATCTCGCGGTCGATGAACTCGCTGCGCACCTCGAAGTGAAAATGGATCTGCGGGGCGATGCGCCTGATCATGCGCAGGATTGTCTTGGCGCGTTTCTGATCCTGGTTGAAGGTCGAATCCAGCACGAAGATCTGGCTGACGCCCTGACTGGCGAAGTGCCGCAACTCGGCCTCGACACGTTCCAGCGAAAAGCGTCGCACACCGTGGCGGTCGCGGGAGTCGAAGCAGAAATCGCAGGCAAAGCCGCAGCCGCGCGACAGTTGCCAGAGGATGCCGGGATAGCGTCCGGTGTCGATGATCTTGTTCAGCCAGGGGGAGGGGATCTCGTCCAGGTTGGCCAGCGGTAGCGCCGGGAGCAGGGCGATGTCACTGCCCGAGCGGGTGGTAACGCCGGGGATGCCGGAAACATCGCCGCCCTGCGACAGTCGTTCACAGACACGCGCAAAGGGCCCTTCCCCTTCGCCGCTGATCACAAAATCAAAGCCGCTCCCGGCCAGTATGCCGCGCGGGTCGGCGGTCGCCTCCGGGCCCCCGGCAAAGATGATCACCCCCGGCAGACAACGGCGCAGCTCATCAGCCAGCTCTTGACACATCCGACGGTTCCAGACATACAGCGAGAAGCCGATGGCAGCCGGTCGAAAGTTCACAATTTCGGCCAGAGACGCGGCGCAGGGCTGGTCAAGGTAGAAGTCCGTACGCATGGTTTCCATCTCGGCCAGCTGGGGATCAGTAGTCAGGTAGCTTTGCAGGAAGGCATTGGCCAGTGGCAGCGACTGGGGGGATTGATAGGGGTGAACGGCAACCAGGGCTATGCGCATGATGCCTCCTGCGCACTGACCGGCAGCAGCCAGACATAGGGTGTCATGCCGTAGTTCCAGGCCAGGCAGAGTCGCCGGTAGCCGGAGAAGAGCAGCGCTTCACCGCCGCACTGCAGGATGATCGGCGCCGGAAGTGTCAGGGCACCTTGGCGCTGCAGGGCCTCTTCCATCAGGGAATAGTTTCTGCGGTAGCCCCGTTTGGCCTTGGCCAGATAGCGGGCATAATCGTCATAGCTGCTGTAGGAGAGCGCCACCGGTATGCCATTGATCCGTTCCGAACGCGGGTAAGCAGTCAGGCATCCGGCCTCCAGGCCGTCCAGGACGTTTTCCCAGGCGATACCGTGGCGCTGGTAGAAGCCCTGCTTATCCGGGTGACCGGTAAACTCCCACGTTTCGGTGGTGATGTCCGGTTTAACCCAGCTGATGGAAAGGGTGGAACTGGAGCGCATCTCAATCCACCGTTGCCCGTAGTTTTTTGCGTTGCGACATGATCTTCTTCTCGCTCAGGCGCTGCTCCTTGGCCCGTTTCGGTACCCTGGTGGCAATCCGTTTCTTCTCTTTGCGTTCCCGTCGGATCAGGAGTGCCTGAAGCCGCTCCATGGCCTTCTCGCGGTTTTGCAGCTGCGAACGGCTCTCGGAGGCCTGGGCGACGATGCCGGTCGGCAGGTGGCGGATGCGCACCGCCGAATCGGTGGTGTTGCGGTGTTGCCCCCCCGGGCCGGAGGCGCGGTAGAACTCGACGCGTATGTCCGTATCTTTTATTTCAACTGTCATGTCGGCTTGACTCACGCATCCTCAGAATTGATCACGAAACCTGATCAAGAGATAGAAACAGCCCACACCCCCCGCCAGCATCAGCAGGTCGCGGAACCAGGGAATCGGCAGGTCGAGCATGGAGTAGATCACCGGATCGAGGATCGCCGAGGTCAACAGGCCAATCGCCCCCCAGTTGAGCAGTTTTTTCATGGTAGTCGGCCTCCCTTCAGCATGCGGGTCAGTATGCGGTCCAGGGAGGAGGCGAAACGCTGGCGGTCGGTGTTGCTGAACTGCCCCGGCCCCCCCTGGATCATGCCCGCCCCGCGCAATTCCTGCATCAGGTCGCGCATGGAGAGGCGTTCGCCCACATTTTCCTCGCTATACAGTTCGCCGCGCGGATCGAGCCCCAGGGCGCCCTTCTCGACGATACGGGCCGCCAGCGGAATGTCGGCGGTGATCACCAGATCGCGGGGCGTGGCGTGTTCAACGATGTAATCATCGGCCACGTCAAAACCGTCGGCTACCACGACGGAGCTGATCAGCCGGGAGTGGTGCTTGGCCAAACCGGTGTTGGCCACCAGACAGACCGGGATTTCCAGGCGTTCGGAGGCCCGGAAGACGATCTCCTTGATGACCCTGGGGCAGGCATCGGCGTCAATCCAGATTTTCATGTTTGTAGCGATCCTCCCCGCAGCTGTCAAGCAATAGAAAACCCCGCAGGAATGGGTCCGGCGGGGTTTTTATCCTTCCGTGCACAATAGTGATCAGACCTGAACGACTTCCTTGACGCCGGGAACCTTCTCTTTCATGGCCCGCTCGATACCCATTTTGAGGGTCATGGTGGACATGGGGCAACTGCCGCAGGCACCTTTCAGACGTACCTTGACGATGCCGTCTTCGGTCACTTCCACCAGTTCCACATCACCGCCATCGGCCTGCAGGCCGGGGCGCACCATTTCAAGGACTTTCAGTACTTCTTCTTTCATGAATCATTCTCCTTTGGAGGGTTATATGTTCATCGCAAAAAACGGACGTATCCGTAGTATTCGTGATGAAGAATCATGTTTCAGCCAGCGGCAGACCGGGCTGGGTCAGGTGTTCCGGACGCATGGCCCGCTCCAGTTCCGCTTCGGGCATCAGTCCCCGAGCCAGTACGATCTCGCGGATGGAGCGCCCCGTGGCAACCGACTCCTTGGCCACTTCGGCGGCGGCGTTGTAGCCGATGGAGGGGGCCAGAACCGTCACCAGTCCCAGGGAATCCTCCAAATAGCGCCGGCAACGTGTCTCATTGGCTACGATTCCAGTAATACATGAATCGGTGAATTTCTGCACGCAATTCTTGAGCAGTTCCGTGGAAAACAGGAGGTTATAGGCGATCAGGGGCATCATCACGTTCAACTCCAACTGGCCGGCCTGGGTCGCCAGCATGACCGCCTGGTCACACCCCATGACCTGGAAACAGACCATGTTGGTCATCTCGGCCATGGAGGGGTTGATCTTGCCCGGCATGATCGACGATCCGGGCTGCACCGCCGGCAGGCGGATCTCGTCCAGACCGGTACGGGGGCCGGACGAGAGCAGGCGCAGGTCATTGGCGATACGCCCCAGGGTGACCGCCGTGCGGCGCAGGGCCGAGGAGAGCGCCAGGAAGGGGTCCATGTTCTGCATGGCCTCGAACAGGTCGGGGGCGGCGGTCAGCGGGAAGCCGGTGGCAAGCGCCAGCTCCTCGATGATCGCGGTGATGTAGGCCGGTTCGGCGTTCAGTCCGCTACCGACGGCGGTGCCGCCGATACCCAGCTCCAGCAGGGCCGGAATGCACGATTCCAACCCTTCACGGTTCCTGCGAATGGCCGCGGCATAGGCGTTAAACTCCTGTCCCAGACGGATCGGTACGGCGTCCTGTAGATGGGTGCGCCCGGATTTGAGGATTTGGTCGAACTCGCCGCCCTTGGCCGCCAGGGCCTGCTCCAACCCTTCCAGGATCTCCAGGAGCGGATCGATGGTCTCCAGCGCGGCCAGACGGATGGCGCTGGGAATGACATCGTTGGTGGACTGGGCCATATTGACATGATCGTTGGGATGCAGGGTCGCGAAATCGCCCCGCTGCCGCCCGAGCAGCTCCAGGGCGCGGTTGGCCAGCACCTCGTTGACGTTCATGTTGTGAGAAGTGCCCGCCCCGGCCTGGAAGGGATCGACCACGAACTGGTCGGCCAGCCCGCCGGCCAGCACCTCATCGGCGGCTGCCACGATGGCGTTGCCGATCCCGGCCGGCAGCCTGCCGGTAGCCATATTGGCCTGGGCGGCGCATTTTTTGATGATCACCACGGCCCAGACAAAGGCCGGGTGGGGTTTAAGGCCCGAGATGGGGAAATTTTGCAGGGCCCGCGCCGTCTGGGCGCCGTAGTAGGCCGCTGCCGGGACCTCCATCTCGCCCAGGGAGTCTTTTTCAATACGGGTGGTTCGTTCCACGGCATCCTCCTGAAATTTTCGTTTCAATCATTTTTCCTATTGATCAGATTCACGATCACTTTGACGATGGTGTCCTTCTCATCGGGCCGGCTCTCGGCGATGAGGAGCGTCAGGGCTACCAGGGCATTGTCGGCCAGGCGCTTGCTTCCGTCGGAACGGTAGAGGATACCGTTCATGCCGAGGAAGTAGATGAACAGGGCGGCGGCGATCCGTTTGTTGCCGTCGCTGAAGGCGTGGTTTTTGACGACGAAGTAGAGCAGGTTGGCCCCCTTTTCCTCGATGCTCGGGTACAGCTCCTCACCGCCGAAGGTCTGGTAGATGGCTCCCAGGGCGCTCTTGAAACCCTGGTCCTTCTCGATGCCGAACAGCCCGTCGAACTCTCCCTTCATGGAGGCGACAATCCCGATGGCTTCGTCGTACGCGATGACGTGCAGCGCCTGACGGGTGGTTTCCTCGATGATCAATGTGCCGTGATCGTAGCGGTCCAGCAGATTCAGGGCGTATGCGTAGTCGCTGATGACACGCAGGACGTCCTTGCCGGTTTCGCTGACCAGTTCCTGGTTGGCCAGGGTGCGGGCCAACAGTTCCACGGTCCGGCGCATTTCGGTCAGCTTTTCGGCCTGCTCGCGTAAGCGTTGTTCGTTGACCGTGTAGCCTTTGACGATGTGACTTTTTAGAACCCTGCTGGCCCACTGGCGAAAACGAGTACCCTGTTGTGACTTGACCCGGTAGCCGACGGAGATGATTACGTCGAGGTTGTAGAGAACTACCGGTTTGTCAGAAAATGCAATGTGCATATTTTGCACATTGCTTTTTTCATCCAACTCCCCTTCTGCAAAAACATTGCGTATGTGTTTAGTAATAACGCTACGCTCACGTTGAAACAATTCAGCTAACTGTTTTTGGCTTAACCAGACAGTGTCATGTTCGAGGTGAACGTCAAGAGCTGTTTTACCGTCCGGGCTTTGGTAGAGGATGATGGCGTTGTCAGGAGTGGTCATGGTTTTCTCCAAAACATATTGACAGCAACGGTATGAGCATATGGGCTTGCAGAACATCCGGTCGGAAGAGAGCAAATCTGGTTGTGAACGATCAATATTGTTGGTATTCTCGCTGCTTGTTTTTAGCACACAATCGTGCCGACAAAAAGCAGATCATTTTACGTGCGAATATCGACCTTTCAGGAGGCTCCATGCAGATAAAGTTTGGCACCGACGGCTGGCGTGGCGTGATTGCCCGCGATTTCACCTTTGACAACCTCTCCTTGGTGGCGCAGGCCACCATGGATTATCTCAATCGCGAAGGGGTGGGTGACAAGCCCCTGGTGATCGGCTACGACCGCCGTTTTCTGTCCCGAGATTTTGCCCGGCGGGTGGCGGAGGTGGCCGTGGGAAACGGTATCCATGTCCGCCTGACGGACGGCTATGCGCCGACGCCGGCTGTTTCCTGGGCGGTGCACGAGATGGGGGCCGGAGCCGGGGTGATGATTACGGCCAGCCATAATCCCCAGGAATACAACGGTTTCAAGGTCAAGGAGGCTTATGGCGGTTCGGCGCGTCCCTCCACCACAAAGATCCTGGAAGAGATCGTCGCCTACAACGTGGCCAATGGCCGGCGGGTGGTGGAGTGCCCCTTTGAAGAGGCCCAGCGCAAGGGAATGATCCAGATCTTCGATCCCTGCGAGAGCTACTTCCACCAGATCAACCGCTATGTGGATCTGAACCTGATCGCCAAGGCCGGTATCGCGGCAGTGGTCGATCCGATGTACGGTGCCGGTAGCGGTTTTATCCCGCGCCTGCTGAACAATGTCGACGAGATTCACAACATAGAGAACCCCTCCTTTGGCGGGGTGCCGCCCGAACCGATCGGCGAGAACCTCCAGGAACTTTGCGGGTTGCTGAAGACAAGCAAATACCGGGTCGGCCTGGCGCTGGACGGCGACGCCGACCGGATTGGCGCCGTGGACGAGAACGGCGAGTTCTTCTCGTCCCACTGCATCTTCACCGTCATCCTGCGGCACCTGATCGAACACAAACAGCTGCGCGGCGGGGTGGTCAAGACCGTTTCCACCACCCGCATGATCGACCTGCTGGCGGAAAAATACGGCCTGCCGCTCTTTGAGACCCCCATCGGCTTCAAGCATATCTGTGAACTGATGCTCTCCGGGGATATCCTGATGGGTGGCGAGGAGTCGGGCGGCCTGGGGGTCAAGGGGCATATCCCCGAGCGGGACGGTATCCTGATGGGGCTGCTGCTCTTGGAGGCCATGGCGGTCAGCGGCAAGGGCTTGCGGCAACTGCTGGATGAGACCATGGCTGAAATCGGGCAATTCTTCTACCGGCGTATCGACCGGCGTATCGAGGACGGCGCCAAGGCCGAGCTGATTGACCGGCTGAAGAGTCAGCCCCCGGCCGAAATCGACGGCAGAAAAGTGGTCGGGACCAACTTCAGCGACGGCTTCAAATTCATCTTTGAAAACGGCGATTGGCTGTTGATCCGCCCCTCGGGCACCGAACCGGTACTTCGTCTGTACAGCGAAGCGGCCTCGGTCAACCAGGTGGATCGTCTCTTGCGCGCCGCCGGTGTCATCGCCGGGCTGTAGCCGTGCGGAGCGGGCACATTCAGGCGCTGTCATCTAGCTGGGTGGTTCGCTTTTCACAAGGTCGCAAACCGGTCTCCATCCGTCGTAACGTATTTCGTCTCTCCATGCCGGTGCTGCTCTCGTCCCTCTTCCAGCGCCTGGTCTCGATCGTCGATATCTTCCTGACCGGCGGCTTGGGGGCCGCCGCCATTGCCGCCACCGGACTCGGTCAGTTGCTGATCTTCGTCACCATGACCGTTTTCTGGGGACTCGCCACCGGGACCACGGTGGTCATCGCCCATCTATGGGGCGCCGGCCGGCGTGAGGAGGCCGGTCGGGCGGCGACCGTCTCCTGTTTGGCCTGTCTGGTAATGACGCTTATCTGCAGCGTAGTCGGCTCCGTCTGGGGCTCCGACATGGCCCGTCTGATGGGGGCCGCTCCCGACGTGCAGGCCCTGGCGGCCGAGTATACCCGGCTGATCTTCCTCTGGCTGATCTGGACCACCGGCCTGAACTGCCTCTCGGCAATCATGCACGGCGCCGGGGATACCCGTACTCCAATGGAGGCGATCCTCCTGGTCAACATCCTGCACGTCCTCTTAGCCTGGCCGCTGATTTACGGCAGGTGGGGACTGCCTCCCCTGGGGGTCAAGGGGGCGGCCATCGCCATCAACAGTTCCGAGTTCGTCGGCTTCAGCTATCTGTTGATTCAGGCGCTGCGCAAAAAGTACCTCTCTTTCAGTCGTCCCGATTTCCCGCTCTTCGGCCGGATCTGGCGCGTGGGGTGGCCGGTGGCCCTGGAACGCGTCGCCCAGCAGAGCGGCCAGCTCTTCTATTCCAGCTTCATCATCGGCTACGGCACGAGCGCCTATGCCGCCCACCAGATCGGTCTCTCCATCGAATCGCTCTCCTTTATGCCGGGTGCCGGCATGGGCATCGCCGCCGCCACGCTGATGGGGCAGTCCCTGGGCGCCGGCAAGATCCGCCGTGCCCGGATCAGCCACGCCGAGGCTCTGCGCATGGCCGTGGCGGTCATGAGCGTCATGGCCATGCTCTTCTTTTTCGCCCCCCACTACCTGATGGCCCTGTTTACCAGCGATCCGGAGGTCATCGCCAAGGGGAGCGTCTTTCTCAGGCTGGTGGCCTTCGCCCAGGTGCCCCTGGCCATCTCCTTCGTCTATGCCGGCAGTCTGCGCGGAACCGGGGATACCTTCTACGTCTTTATCGTGACGCTGGTCGCCATGTGGGGGATCCGGGTGGCGCTCTCCTGGGTGGCGGCAAAATGGCTGCATCTCTCGCTGTATATGGTTTGGGGAGTGTTTCTGATCGACTGGTATTTCCGGGGGGCGGCCTTCGCCTGGCGCTACCGGCGCCGGGATCTGCACGGTGTGGTGCTTTAAACGCGGTTAGTGGAGTTGCGATCTCTTGACGACACCGCCTTCGACATCGGCCAGGGGGTGAGAGACGATGAAGGCGCTCTGGTCCAGTTCTCTCGTGATGGTCTTGATCTTTCCGATTTCCAGCTTGGTAACGACGCAGTAAAGAATATTACGCTCGGCTCCGCTGTGTCCGCCGTAGCCCCTGTAGATTGTCACGCCGCGATTCAGCTCGCGGGTGATCCGTTCGCGGATCAGGTCACTGTAGTCTGAGATTATCGTGACAGCGGTGTATTCCTCGATGCCGTAGATAACAAAATTGAGGGTCTTTGCCGCTGTCACGTAGGTGAGGATCGAGTAGAGGGCTGGATTGACCCCCAATATTGACATGGCTACCAGGAACAGCAGCACGTTAAACACGAGAATCACATCTCCAACCTTCAATAGATCTGTGCGCTTGCTGATCAGTAGCGCCGCAATCTCGGTACCGTCAAGGACCGCTCCACCTCTGACAGCCAGGCCGATGCCCGCGCCGATAAAAAATCCACCGAAGACAGCGGTTAATAACAGGTCCGGCGTTACATCCGGGTAGTGTATCGTTGCCAGAACAGCGGACAGGCCGGCAATCGCCAGAATGCTGCGTATTGCGAACGCCCGTCCGATCTGGTGGTATCCCAAGGCAATAAACGGCAGATTGATCAGCGGCAGCCAGATTGAAAGAGACAGACTGGTCGTTTTGGCCAGCAGCATGGAGACACCGGTCACGCCGCCATCGATGAAATTGCTGGAGAGCAGAAAACCGTGCAACCCCATACCGGCGGAGAGAATTCCCAGCATGATCAGTACGAAATTATACAGTTCCCGCTTTAAACGACTCATACCAGCCCCATGGTGAGCACCTAGGCCCGTTCCAGACCCGCGAAACGTAGCAGCAGCTTCTTCGGCCCGACCGAACTGAACCAGACGATGACCTTTTGACCTTCGCCGTCCCCTTCAATCCTTCTGATCGTTCCGACGCCGAACTTGGCGTGACGTACCTTCATGCCGATGGAGACCCCTGCGTGCTCTTCGGGCGGTTCGGGGACGATCTCGACATCATTGAAGGCCGAGGCAATGGAGGCGAGGTTGTGGGCGGCTGGCTGTGGAAGCTGTTCCCTTCGACTCCGCTCAGGGAACGACCTTTGACTATGCTCAGGGAACGGGGCGGCGACTGAACGGAGTCCAAGGCCGACCTGATCCCCCCCCCCGTCATCCAGCAACTCCCCCGGTATCTCCTTCAGAAAACGCGACGGCTGGTTGGACTGTTCCTGGCCGAAGAGATAACGCCGTCGGGCGTTGAGCAGGTAGAGACGCTCCCGGGCGCGGGTCATGCCGACGTAGCAGAGCCGACGCTCTTCTTCCATGCCGTCCAGGTCGTCCAGGGCGCGAACGTGGGGAAAGAGGCGTTCCTCCATGCCGATCATGAAGACCGCCTTGAACTCCAGCCCCTTGGCGGCGTGCAGGGTCATCAGGGTCACCGACGGTTTGCCGGTCTCCCCCTGTTCCAGGTCCGAGACCAGCGAGACCTGCTCCAAAAATTCGGACAGTCCCGCTTCCGGGTTTTTCTCGCAAAACTCCTCCATGGCGGCCAGGAGCTGTTCAAGGTTCTCCAGGCGCTCGGAATCATCCGGATCGCGGCTCTCCTTCAGGCGCGACAGATAGCCGCTCTCCTGCATGACGGTCTGGGCCAGTTGCGGCAGTTCGAGGGTGACTGATTGCGCGCGGAAGCCATTCAGCATTTCCGTAAAACCGGCCAGTCTGCCGCGCGGTCCGGCCGTCAGGACTCCCTCTTGGGCGGCCTGCTGCATGGCCTCGCTGAAGGTTATGCCCTGGCGGCCGGCCAGCTCGGCAACCCTGTCGATCGTGGTGTGGCCGATACCGCGCGCCGGCACATTGATGATCCTCTTCAGGGAAACCTCGTCGGCCGGATTGTCTAGTACGCGCAGGTAGGCCAGGATGTCCTTGACCTCCATGCGGGCATAGAAGCGGACGCCGCCGACGATGTGGTAGGGGAGCGCCTCGCCCACCAGCGACTCCTCCACCAGACGCGACTGGGCGTTGGTGCGGTAGAAGACGGCCACCTCCTCCAGCGGCAGACCACCTGCCCGGAGTCTGCCGATCTCGCGGCAGACGAAACGTGCCTCTTCGCGGTCCGACTCGACCCGCTCGTAGCGGATGCGCTCGCCGGCGGGGTTCTCGGTCCAGAGGGTCTTCCCCTTGCGGCCATAGTTCTGTTTGACGACCGCACCGGCCGCCGCCAGGATGGTGGCGGTGGAGCGGTAGTTCTGCTCCAGGCGGATGACCTTGACGCCGGGGAAGTCCTTCTCGAACTCCAGGATATTGCGGATGTCGGCCCCACGCCAGGAATAGATCGACTGGTCGTCGTCCCCCACCACGCACAGGTTGCGGCGCTCCCCGGCCAGCAGGCGGATCAGGTTGTACTGGACCGGGTTGGTGTCCTGATACTCATCCACCAGGATCCACTGGAAGCGTTCTTGATACTGGCGGCGCACCTCGGGGAACTGTTCCAGCAGGCGCACGGTCTGGATCAGCATATCGCCGAAGTCCAGGGCGTTGCATTTCTTCAGCCGCTCCTGGTAGGCGGCGTAGATCTGGACGACCTTGGCGTTGTAGATGTCGCCGGTCGCGACCGAGTCGATATCTTCCGGGAACAGACCGCGGTTTTTGTAGTCGTCGATGCGTGCCCCGATCGCCTTGGGGGCGAACTTCTTCTCGTCCAGGTCCATCTCCTTGAGGATGTCCTTGAGCAGGCGTTCCGAGTCGCGATCATCATAGATGGCAAAGGAGGATTGGAAACCGAGGTGATGGATATCGCGGCGCAGGATCCGGCCGCAGGCGGCGTGGAAGGTGGCGATCAACGGTGCGTCGCCTCCGCCCAGCAGGCGCTGGACCCGCTCGGCCATCTCGCGGGCGGCCTTGTTGGTAAAGGTCACCGCCAGGATGTTCCAGGGGCGGATATGGTGATTGTTGATCAGGTTGGCGATGCGGTGGGTGATGACGCGGGTCTTGCCCGAGCCGGCCCCGGCCAGGATCAGAAGTGGTCCTTCGCCATGCAGCACGGCATCTTTCTGGGGCGGGTTGAGATGTTTTGTAAAATCCATGTCGTCAGTTTTAGACGTTCAGGGCGGCAGCGTCAAGGGGATTGAAACGAAACAGGGCCGAAAGGTTTGCCCTTCCGGCCCTGTACGTTTCAGTATCCGTGATTTTCTCAGATCTGTTCGAAATAGGCCTGGGGATGCTTGCAGACCGGGCACATTCCGGGGGCCTGCGTCCCTTCGTGGATGTGGCCGCAGTTCATGCATTTCCAGCTGGCCTTCTCCGTGCTGGAGAAGATCGTCCCGGCTTCCAGCTCTGCCAGCAGGGCGCTGTAGCGCTCCTGGTGATGTTTCTCGATCTTGCCGATGGCCTCGAACATGTAGGCAATCTCCGTGAAGCCTTCTTCACGGGCCTCCTGCGCCATACGCGGATACATGTCGCTGTATTCGTCGGTCTCGCCGGCAGCGGCGGCGCGCAGGTTATCGGCGGTGCTGCCGATCCCGGCCAGCTGTTTGAAATGGAGCTTGGCATGCTCCTTTTCATTGTCGGCGGTCTCCTGGAAGATGGCGGCGATCTTCTCGTAGCCCTCCTTCTTGGCGACCGAGGCAAAGTAGGTGTACTTGTTGCGGGCCTGGGATTCGCCGGCAAACGCGTCCATAAGGTTCTTTTCCGTTTTTGTTCCCTTAATGTCAGCCATGGGCTCTCTCTCCTGAAAGATGATCTGGGTAAGCGCTTCTTGGGAACGAATCATAGCCTGTATGAATGTCCTGTCAACTCTTTCCGTTTATGGACGGCACAGCTCGACACCGCTCAAGTTTATTTTCAGATGCAGTGGCAAAGCACGGGAGGGATGGTTATAGTGTAGCCATGGAACTTGAAGAAGAACAGCTGGTCAGCGATGCGGAGCGCTGGCGGGAGCTACCTTACGCCGCCTTTAGCGAGCGGGTTTTGGTCGGACTGAACGAGCGCCAGGCCCGTCAATGGGCCTTGGTGCTGGATTCACGAGCGATCCCCTGTCTGATTGAGGCCCGTGAAGACGGCTGTTACCTGCTGGTGCCCCCGGCGGATTACGAACGCGCCCTTTTTGAGTTGCGTTGCTACGTCCGTGAGAACAAGTTTTGGCCGCCGGCGCTGCCCCAGGCAGGTCCCCTGTTTGAAAACAGCCTGGCCACCATCTCCGTGCTGATTCTGCTGGCCACCTTTCACAACCTGACCCGGATCGACGTGGCGCTGCCCGGCCTGCCCATGCCCGACTGGGTCGAGCTCGGTGCCGCCCAGGCGGATAAGATTCTAGGGGGCGAGTGGTGGCGGCTGGTGACCGCGTTGACCCTGCACGCCGATTGGGCCCATCTCTCCGGCAATCTGGCCATCGGCGGAATCTTCGTGATCTTTCTCTGCCGGGAGCTCGGCTCGGGCCTGGCCTGGAGTCTGCTCCTGAGCGCCGGGGTGCTCGGCAATCTGGTCAATGCCTGTCTACAGCCTCCCGGGCATAGTTCCCTGGGCGCCTCCACCGCCGTATTCGGAGCGGTCGGCATCCTGGCCGCGCTCACTCTAGTGCGCTATGGGCATCAGCAGCGGCGGCGCTGGTTGCTCCCCGTGGCCGGCGCCCTAGCGCTTCTGGCCATGCTGGGAACGGAAGGGAAAAACACCGATCTGGGGGCGCATCTGTTCGGATTTGTCTACGGCAGCTGTCTCGGGGTGATTACGGAATACCTGATCGGCCGCCGGGGGCGTCCCGGAGCCGTGCTGAATGGGCTACTGGCGTTGCTCTGCATTGCCGGCGTGCTGGGTGCCTGGTGGCTGGCGTTGTTGCCGCACTGATTGCCTGCTGGCCTGTAAAGGGCACAAACCGCTCGCTGAGAGGTTTAACCGTTCGCCCTGAGCCTGTCGAAGGGGTGGGCGGTTAAGCCATTCATGCTTCGACAGGCTCAGCACGAACGGCTTAACTGAATCGTTAGTGCAGTTATAGAATGCAAAAAAGCCCGGCTGTAGACCGGGCTTTTTTGTGGCTGGCAGTGAGACGCCTGTGTCAGGCGTACATTTTGAAGGCCTCGTGCAGCACGCGGACGGCAAGTTCGGTGTACTTCTCGTCAATTGCCACCGCTACCTTGATCTCGGATGTGGAGATCATCTGGATATTGATGTTGTTGTATGCCAGCGCCGAAAACATGCGTGCCGCCACGCCGGCGTGATTCTTCATGCCCAGGCCGACGATGGAAACCTTGCTGATATTTTTATCGGCAATCACCTCCCGCGCGTGGAGTTCCTCGGCAATCTTCCTGGTGATCTGGTGGGCCTTGTCCAGGTCGGTCTTCGAGACCGAGAAGGTCAGATCGGCCAGTCCGGCCTGACTGACGTTCTGAACGATCATGTCAACCGAAATACCCGTATCCGCCAGGGCGGTCAGTACCCTGGCCGCCGTGCCTGGTGTATCGGGCACTCCCAGCACGGCAATCTTGGCCTCGTTTTTATCATAGACAATCCCTGTTACTACAACACCTTCCATGGTGATATCCTCCCCGGTTACCAACGTGCCGCGCTCGTTGCTGAAGCTTGAGCGGACATGAATCGTAACATTATGGTTTTTCGCATATTCAATGGCGCGGATCTGGACACCGCGCGCCCCCTGGCTGGCGAGTTCCAGCATCTCGTCATAGGAAATTACCTCGATCTTGCGGGCGTCGCTGCAGACTGCCGGATCCGCGGAGAAGATCCCCTCCACATCCGAATACAGTTCGCACTGTTCCGCACCCAGGGCATGGGCCAGGGCCACGGCCGATGTGTCGCCACCGCCGCGTCCGAGTGTGGTGATGTTTCCGGCCCTGTCGATCCCCTGAAAACCGGCCACGATGACAATGGCGCCCAGTTTAAGATCCGCGTTGATTTTTTCGGGATCGATGTATTCGATGGAGGCCTTGGTATGCCGCGCGTCGGTGATGATCGGCACCTGCCACCCCAGGTAGGTCCTGGTCTTGTAGCCCATGGCGGTGATGCAGAGCGCCAGAAGACCGACGGAAACCTGTTCGCCGGCCGAGATCAAGAGGTCGAATTCGCGCCCCTCCTGGCCGGGGCACATCTCGTGGGCCATCTCGATCAGGCGGTTGGTCTCGCCGGCCCTGGCGGAGATGACGACCACCACGTCGTTATGGTCGTTGTATGAATCAATGACGCGCTGGGCAACTTTCTTGATCTGATCCGGTGTTGTTACCGCGGTGCCACCGTATTTCTGGACAACACGAGCCATGTCATTCTCCCGCTAAAGGTTATTGTCTGAACGATGTCGGCGAAAAAATGCCCAGCCGCAGGACTGGGCATAGGAACAGTATACCTGGTGATTTCTGCTAGATCAATCCATGGGCAACCATGGCGTTGGCAACCTTGATAAAACCGCAGATATTGGCCCCCAGGACATAGTTGCCCGGAGCGCCGTATTCTTCCGCTGTCTCAAAACAGTTACGGTGGATATTGACCATGATGTCTTCCAGTTTTTTCTCGGTGAATTCGAAACTCCATGAATCGCGACCCGCATTCTGCTGCATTTCCAATGCCGAGGTGGCCACGCCGCCGGCATTGGCGGCTTTGCCCGGCCCATAGGCGATCTTGGCATCCAGAAATACCTTGACCCCTTCCGGGGTGGTCGGCATGTTGGCCCCTTCGCCGACTGCGATACAGCCGTTTTTGACCAGGTTGGCGGCGTCCTTGCCGTTGATCTCGTTCTGTGTAGCGGATGGCATGGCGACCTGGCAGGGAATCTCCCAGATATTGCCCTTGGCAATGTATTTCGCATCCTTGTGCTTTTCCACGTAATCGGAGATGCGTCGCCGTTCGACCTCCTTGAGCTGTTTGATCAGGTCCAGATCGAGCCCCTTCTCATGATAGATGACGCCGTTGGAGTCGGAGCAGGCAACACATGTTCCACCCAGCTGGTGGATCTTTTCAATGGTGTAGATGGCCACGTTGCCCGAGCCGGAGACCAGGCAGGTCTTGCCTTCGAAGGAGTCCTTGCGGGCCTTGAGCATCTCGTTGACAAAGAAGGTTGCGCCGTAACCGGTGGCCTCGGTACGCACCAGTGAACCACCCCAGGTAAGGCCCTTGCCGGTCAGTACACCCGGCTCGTAACGGTTGGTGATTCGTTTGTACTGTCCGAACATGTAGCCGATTTCCCGGCCGCCCACGCCGATATCACCGGCCGGAACGTCGGTATGCTCACCCAGGTGGCGATAGAGTTCGGTCATGAAGCTCTGGCAGAAACGCATGACTTCGTCGTCGGATTTACCTTTGGGATCGAAGTCGGAACCGCCTTTGCCGCCGCCGATCGGCAGACCGGTCAGGGAGTTCTTGAAGATTTGCTCAAAACCGAGGAACTTGATGATGCCGAGGTACACGGAAGGGTGGAAACGGAGGCCGCCTTTGTAAGGGCCCAGGGAACTGTTGAACTCGACCCGGAAGCCGCGGTTGATATGGACCTTACCCTTATCATCCTGCCAGGGTACCCGAAAAATGATCTGGCGCTCAGGTTCACAGATGCGTTCAATGATCTTGCGTTCCAGGTACTGGGGGTTTTTGACCACAACCGGTCCGAGGGATTCCAGAACCTCGAGCACCGCCTGATGAAATTCGGTTTCACCGGGGTTGCGTTTCAGCACTTCCTGATAAATTCCATCAATCTTTTCATCCAGCTTTGACATCTTAGTGCCTCCTGATTAAATTTTAAGCTGATCTAGCACATAAAATAAACATTTGCAATTTAAATGGGCATAAGGTATCTGCTTTGTGCGCTGTGCGGCTTATTTTGACTAGTAATTATGCAAATAGTGTTTGCGTGGAATGGTGTGGAATCTTCGCCGTACCGTTGAACGGTAATAACAGATAAGCAGTTGACCTCTCGGGTAAAGCTGCTAGTATATCGCGGAGATTTGCTGCCTGTGCAGAGGGCATATCGCCGTAAAATTATGCAACGTAGTTCGTGCGATTTTTATATGAATAAAAACGGATTAAGCGCTGGCAAATAAGTTTAATTTTTATTTTGGGCGGTTACGGGCGTGCAGCCAAATTACCAACGATAAATATTTAATTTGGCCAAAACGGCATGCTTTCTGCTTTTGCTTTACATGCTCTTGTGATTGCACAGGATTTTGGGCATAGAGGCCCGGCATGAAATGCGTGCCGGGTTTTTTTTATTTGTTATTCTGTTCAGGAGATCTCCCCCCATGCTCATCGTCGTTTGTATCAAACAGGTTCCCGACACCACTCAGGTTCAGATCGATCCCGTCACCAACACCCTGGTACGTGACGGTATCCCCTTCATCGTCAACCCCTATGATACCCACGCCCTGGAAGAGGCCCTGCGCCTCAAGGATCGTTTCGGCTGCAAGGTGGCTGCCATCTCCATGGGGCCGCCCAACGCCGAGGCGACCTTGAAAAAGGCCCTGGCCCTGGGAGTCGACCACGCCATCTTGCTCTCCGATCGCGTCTTTGGCGGGGCCGACACCCTGGCCACCAGCAATGTGCTCTCGGCCGCCATCCGCAAGCTGCATGCGGAGGTGGAACAGGTCGGCCTGGTGTTGTGCGGTAAACAGACCATCGATGGAGACACGGCCCAGGTCGGCCCCGGCATTGCCAGCCGCCTGGAGTACCAGCAACTGACCCTGGTGGACAAGATCGTCAATCTGGACCTTGTCGGTAACAAGATTCGTGTCAGCCGCAAGCTGGAAGGGCGTCACGAGATCGTCGAAGCGCCGCTGCCGGCCATGTTGACCGTTGTCCGCGAACTGAACCGTCCCCGCTATCCCAAGGTGCCCATGCGCTTGGCAGCTGCCGGAGCCACTGTCCAGGTCTGGAACAATCAGTTCCTCAAGTTGGATGAACAGCGTATCGGCCTGAAAGGCTCCCCGACCTGGGTATCCAAGATCTTCTCCCCCGAACGCGCCCAAGGCGAGATCCTGGGAGACGGATATGCCGACCCGGAGGGGACGGCCGGGATGCTGATCGATAAACTGCTGGCCAAGGATATGTTGCCAATTTAACTTCATGCGTAAAGGTTGTTACATGACTGATCCCAAACCCAAGATCAAGAAACCCCGCGGCGTTGCCCGTTTGCTGGAAGGCAAGTGCATCGCCTGCGGTGCCAGATGCCAGAGTGCCTGCCCGGTCAATGCCGTCGATATGACCGAGAGTGGCGAACCGATCGTCCTGAGCGACAAATGCATCGGCTGCCTGAAGTGCGTCAAGATCTGTCCGGCTTCGGCCCTGGAGATGTACTTCACCCCCGAGGAACAGAAGATCCTGGCCGACTTGGCCGCTTCCGCCCTCCCGGTCGAAGAGGAAATCGACGAAGAGGCCGCTGCCCTGGCCAAGAAACTGGCCCAGTACCGTGGTGTCTGGGTCTTCGTCGAACAGACCGAAGGTGAACCGGCCAAGGTCTCCTGGGAACTGCTGGGGGTCGGCCAGGAGCTGGCGGCCTCTTTAGGGGTCGAACTCTGCGCCATGGTCATCGGCGATCAGGTCGAACATCTCTGCACTGAGGCCTTTGCCTATGGCGCATCGAAGGTCTATCTGCTGGATGCCCCACTCTACCGCCATTACCGCACTGAAGCCTACGTCGAGGCCTGCTGTCACCTGATCGAGACCTACAAACCGGAGGTGATCCTGATGGGGGCCACCGGCATGGGGCGCGATCTGGCCGGCGCCGTAGCCACGCGGGTCGCTACCGGGCTGACCGCCGACTGCACCGGTCTGGCCATCGATGATAAGCGCAATCTGATGCAGACCCGACCGGCTTTCGGCGGCAACATCATGGCCACGATCATGTGCGACAAGTTTCGCCCCCAGATGTCCACCGTCCGCCCCAACGTCATGCCGATGCCGGAACGGCGGGATGGTGCCCAGGGCACGGTTGTCCGCGACCCGTTTGTTGTCCCGGAAGAGAATATCCTCACCAAGGTCATTGAAATCATCCGCGACGCACACAGCAAGAGCGCCGTCGATATCACCGGTGCCGAATTCATCATCTCCGGCGGTCGCGGCATGATGGGGCCGGACAACTTCGCCATGCTGCAGGAATTGGCTGACGAGCTGGGCGGTGTGGTCGGCGCCTCCCGCAGTGCCGTCGATGCAGGCTGGATGCCGGGCGATCGCCAGGTCGGCCAGACCGGCAAGACCGTCCGCCCCAAGATCTACATCGCCTGCGGCATCTCCGGCGCCATCCAGCACCTGGTCGGGATGCAGGATTCGGACATCGTTATCGCCATCAACCGCGACAAGAACGCCCCGATCTTCGAGGTGGCGACCTATGGCATCGTCGGCGACCTGTTCCAGGTGGTGCCGGCCATGACCAGGAAGATTCGCGAACTGAAGCAGCAGAACAAATAAAAAAACATACATCCGTGCTAACTTGAGGTTTTGAAATGACACCTAATCCGCTCATATTCACCCCGCTTCTGTGCGTCGCCCTGGCCGTATTTGCCTGGGGATGCTGGAAAAGGCTCAGCCTGATCTCCCTGGGACAGAGTGAGGATCGCTTTGACAACATCGGCCGGCGCTTCGGCGAGATGCTGTTGTATGCCTTCGGACAGAAACGTGTCCTGGCCAAGCCTTTCGGCATCAACCACTTCGTGATCTTCTGGTCGTTCCTCATCCTGCTGGTGGCCAACTGCGAGTTTATCCTGAACGGGCTTTTTCCCCAGACGATCAAGTTGGTCAAGCTTCCTTTTGAGCTGTATGTCCCGCTGGCCTTCATGATCGACATCGCCTCGCTCCTGGCACTGCTGGCGGTATGCGTGGCAGCCGTCCGACGGCTGGTCGCCCCCCCCTACCCGGAGGCTCGCACCGTGGAGGCCTTTATTATCCTGGGCCTGATCGCAACACTCATGCTGGCCTCTTTCGGCCTCAACGCATCGGAACTGGCGGCGGTCATGTTCAAATCCGACGCCGACCCGGTTTCGTTTCTCGGTGCTGCTCGACGGGTCATGCCGGTTTCAGGACGGATCGCCGGCCTGCTGCCCCAGATGTATCTGGGAACCATCCATAGCGGGGCCTGGTGGGCTCATGCCGTGGCCCTGCTGGCCTTTATCTGTTATCTGCCGAACAGCAAGCACATGCATATCCTGACCGCCATTCCCAACTGTTTCTTTCGCCGCCTGGGGAAAGCCAATACCCAGCCTCGCGAGGAGTTCAGCATCGGCAAGAGCTTTGGCGTTGGCAACGTGGATCGTTACAGCTGGAAGGATCTGCTGGACAGCTTCGCCTGCACCGAGTGCGGCCGTTGTCAGAAGGTCTGCCCGGCCAGCATCACCGGCAAGCCGCTCAACCCGCGCGCCGTGGTCCACGACATCAAGGTCAATCTCCTGGAAAACGGCAAGCGCCTGAAACAGGGGCAGCAGCCGGAGCTTCCGCTGATCGGCGCCCAGGGTGAGGGAAGCGTCTCCGAAGAGGCCATCTGGGGCTGCACCACCTGCGGGGCCTGTATGCAGGTCTGTCCGGTCTTTATCGAGCAGATGCCCAAGATCATCGGCCTGCGACGGCACCTGGTGGAGACGGAGGCCCAATTCCCCGAAGAGTTATTGAATCTGTTCGAGAATATGGAGGGTCGCAGCAATCCCTGGGGGATCGCCCCTTCGGAGCGCACCAAGTGGTGCAGCCAGCTGGAGGTGAAGCCTTTCGACAAGGATACGACCGAGTATCTGTTCTATGTCGGTTGCGCTGGTTCCTTTGACTCCCGCAACAAGCATGTCAGTGTCTCCGTGGCGCAGTTGCTGGACAAGGCCGGCGTCTCCTGGGGCATTTTGGGCAAGGATGAAAAATGCTGCGGCGACAGCGTGCGCCGGCTGGGCAACGAATATGTCTTCGACCGGATGGCGCGGGAGAATGCGGACATCTTCAGGGAACGCGGGGTGAAAAAGATCATCACCCAATGTCCGCATTGTTTCTCGACCCTCAAAAACGATTATCGTCAATACGGCCTGGAGCTGGAGGTGATCCACCACAGTGAACTGCTGCGCAATCTGGTACAGGACGGACGCCTGCCGCTGGACAAGACCAGCAATGAGCTGGGCGCCACTGTCTACCACGATTCCTGCTACCTGGGACGGCACAACGACGTTTACGAGGCGCCACGCCAGGTGATCGAGATGGCCACCGGTTCCGCGCCGGCCGAGATGGAACGCAACCGCAACAGCGCCTTCTGCTGCGGCGCCGGCGGCGGCAGGATGTGGATGGAGGAGCATACCGGCGAACGTATCAACCTGACCCGCGTCAAAGAGGCGCTGGAGGAGAAGCCGGACACGATCTGCGTGGCCTGCCCCTACTGTCTGACCATGTTCGAGGACGGCCTCAAGGATGTGAATGCGCAAGGGGTCCGGGTTCGCGACGTGGCCGAGGTCATGGCCGAGGCGCTACTACGCTAGTCCCGTTCAAAAGTAAAAATTGTCTGAATTACAACGGCCCCGGCATGCAAACCGGGGCCGTTTGCGTTTAGCTGGTATGTTCAATGCAAGATCCAGGTGTCCGATATCACTGGGAGGAAACAAGATATGAAAAACATACTGATCTGCGATGACGAACCGATTATCAGGATGAACCTGAAGGCCATGTTGTCCGAGCTGGGATTTGACAGTGTGCTTGAGTGTGGAGACGGTAAAAGTGCTGTGGAATTGGCCCTGTCCAGCTATCCCGACCTGGCGATACTGGATGTCTCCATGCCGCAGATGGATGGTATTACGGCTGCCAACGAGATCGGAAAAAAGCTGAAGATACCGATCCTGCTGCTGACAAATGCACATGACGCCGCGACTGCCAAACGTGCATCCGAATGCGGAATTGCCGCTTTTTTAACCAAGCCGCTCCGCAAGCAGGATCTGTTGCCGGCCATAGAGATCGCCCTGCACCATGTGGAGCAGGTGGAGGAATTGAAGGAGAAGATCGAAGATCTGCGCGAAACCATCGAGAACCGCAAGATCATTGAAAAGGCCAAAGGGATGCTGATGGAGAAAAATCGCCTTTCGGAGGCCGACGCCTACCGCACCATGCAAAAACTGGCCATGGATAAGCGTAAGAACCTGCGGCAGGTGGCGGACGGGATCATAAAGGCGGGATAATCTCGGGGCGAACGGATGTTAACGACATGCCTGTCTGATCTACCGTTCGTGGTGAGCCTGTCGAACCATGAGCGGGAGCTCAGTACTACTTGGAAAGATTTGTTTTGACGTTCTCCGCGTCTCCGCGTGAGGATGGTTTTAATCCGTACTACCTCCTCAGCAAGGGACTGGCCGAGATCAGCTTATCCGTCACGAGTTCGATTTCGGAAATGATCGTTTTGTCCATCTTCTTTATCCAGCGCCGCGGGATGCTGTCCATGCCGTAGTAAGCCCCGGCCAGCATCCCGCAGATCGCGCCGGTTGTGTCGGAATCAGCCCCTTGATTGACGGTTCCCACCAGGCATTCCTCAAAACTTCTCCCCCGGAAAAACCAGTGCAGGACGGTCTGAAATGTATCCACCACATAGCCGGTGGCCAGGCCGCGATAGGGTTCAAAGGCAAAGGTCGGGAAGCGGGCCACCAAGCCATTGACCTGTTTGCGCAAGCGGCTCTTTTCCGCTCCGCAGATGGCCTGATGTAACAACTGGCCCAGGCAGACGCAGGCGGCGTCCGAGACCGGGTTGTTATGGGTGATGTGGGCCTGCTCTAGTGCATATTTATTGAGCAAATGTTCGTCGGGCAGAGAAAACAGCGCTACCGGAAGCATGCGCATGGCCGCGCCGTTGCCGGCATCCCATTCGTTGGGCGGCATCTCCAGCGTGCCATGCAGCATGTAGGCGCGGATCCCCTTGCGGCAGGTGTCGCCGCAATCTACCGGCCGGGATTTGAGCCAGGTCGCAAAGTTCTCGGCAATCGCTTCCCTTGACCAGGCCTGGTTCTTGACAATTGCCCGGGCGATACAGAGTGCCATGTCCGTGTCGTCGGTCACCTGCCCCGGCTTCAGCCGCAGCCAGCCGCCACCGATGATATCCCGGAATGTGCCGTATTTTGCGGCAATCTCGGTTGTCGTCATGAACTCAAGCGTGGCGCCCAGGGCGTCGCCGATGGCCATGCCGATGAAGGCTGCCCGGGCGCGATCGCGGATTTCATCGAGGTTGTAGCTGTTGAACATGAGCTGCCTTTCCTGAAAACATTTCAACCCGCAGCCAGTGAGACATGCAATTCATGCACCACTCATCTGCACAATTTTGATGCAAAGTGGTGGTGTGAGAAACCCTGGCAGCGCATACCTCGACCGGTAAACAACGGCTAACATGCAGTATTTATGTGGATATTTGTGATTTGTCCCTAAGCTGGCACACATTATGCCTATAGACCGATGAAGGCAATGGCGCCCACGGAATTAATTTCCCGTGGGCGTTTTTCGTTTAGATCACTTTACCTGTCTATCAGGGGTATGGAAGGAGCATGAATATGGCAACTGCATGCGAGATGAAGAGCAAGATCCAGGGGCATCCCTGCTTCGGCGGCAATCACCACAAGAATGGCCGCATGCACCTGGCCGTGGCGCCCAAGTGCAATATCAAGTGTGGCTACTGTACACGCAAACATGATTGTGCCAATGAGTCCCGTCCCGGCGTGACCAGCCGCCTGCTGACTCCTCAGGAGGCCATTGAGAAGGTTCGCGAGGTCATGGCCAGTCCGGTGGTTGGGCCGATCATCAAGGTGATCGGCATTGCCGGACCGGGAGACCCGCTGGCCAACGAGGAGACTTTTGAAACATTCGAGCTGGTCAAGAAGGAGTTCCCGCACCTGATGCTCTGCATGAGCACCAACGGCCTGCTCCTGCCCGAGTCCATCGACCGCCTGTACGCGCTGGGGCTGCACAGCCTGACGGTTACGATCAATGCCGTTGACCCCGAGGTGGGGGCGCAAATCTATCGTCATGTCATCTATCACGGCCAGCATTATAGCGGTGTCGAGGGGGCCAGAATCCTCATTGAAAATCAGTTTGCAGGTCTGAAGCGCGCCGGCGAGCTGGGCTTGACCATCAAGGTCAATTCAGTACTGGTGCCGGGCGTCAACGACGACCAGCTGCCGCTGATCGCCAAGCGGGTCAAGGAACTGGGCGCCTTTGTCATGAACATCATGCCGATCATCCCCCAGGCTGATTTCGCCCATATCGTGCCGCCCAGCGAGGAGCGCATCAGCCAGCTGCGCAAGGCCAACGAGGGCATTATCGGCCAATTTGCCCACTGTAAACAGTGCCGCGCCGATGCAATCGGACTGATCGGCCAGGATCTCAACATGACCACTGCCGAGGCGGCCTGCCCGACGCCATGACCATCGAATCTTTTCGTACAGATGATGTGGCGGCATTTCTGAAGCTGGCCAACGAGGAGGGGTGGGTGGCCGAGCCGTGGGAGTTTGAGTTTCTGCTGGCGAAATTTCCGGAAGGATGCTTTTGTGTGCGGGATCTGGACGGCCGGGGTAGTGCCTTTGTGACCACGTTGCGCCATGAAAAGAGCGGCTGGATCGGTAATCTGATTGTCGCGCCACAGTTTCGCGGCCAGGGACTCGGCGATGCGCTCTTCAGGCAGGCCGTGGAGGCGCTGCGCGCGGCGGGGGTGAAGACATTCTGGCTGACGGCCTCGGAGGCAGGCCAGGCCCTCTATGAAAAATACGGATTCAAGAGCATCGATACGGTGGTCCGCTGGAGCGGTGCCGGGCGCCAGCGGCATGTGGCGCCTGCCCGACTCAGGGGGGGATTCGGATCTTCCACCTCGGTCAGCAGTATTGATTGTCAGGCCTGGGGGGACCGGCGTGATGCGCTCCTGGCCGCCACCATCGGCCGGGGGGAACTGTTGCTAGAAGAAACGGGTTTTGCGGTGATCCAGGGATGTGGTTCGTCCATGCAGCTGGGTCCCTTCTCCGCGCTGGAGAGCGCTTCCGCGGAATATCTGTGCGATGTTGCGCTTGGCTCTGTGAGTAGTGACCGGCGCGTCTACATTGACGCGCCGCTCTCCAATTGCTCTGCGGTGGAGATCTTCAGTCGCCGGGGGATGCAGATCACCGGCAAAACGGAATTGATGTATGCGGGAGATAAGCCGATCTATCGGTCGGAACTGCTCTATGGCCTGGCGACGATGGGCAGTTGCGGATAGCTGAAGGCGTCACTTTCCTCTGATCAGATCTGCTCCGTTTCTATCGCCTGGGGAACATGTGCATACGGTTCCCAGAAACGGCAGGTGTTGCGTCCGGCTTTCTTGGCTGCGTACATGGCGCTGTCGGATGCAATCTCCAGCTCCTTCATTTCGGTGCCGTTCTCGGGAAAGATACTGACACCGATACTTACCGTCACCTTTGCCACCCCATCCGTCAGATGAAATGGAAGTGTAAACTCCTGAAGCAGTTCTTCCGTAATGGCGGCCAGCTGTTCCTTGTTCCCGCAGTCGGTAAAGATAATACAGAACTCATCTCCCCCCTGGCGGCTGATAGTGTCGAGATCGCGTTTGCAGCAGGCCTTGATTCTTTCCGCGGCGTCACGCAGTACCAGATCTCCCGCTTCATGCCCGAAGGTGTCATTGATCTCCTTGAAATTATCCAGATCCAGGGTTATCAGACCGAACTGCAAGCCGTAACGCCGGGACTTGGCAATGCACTGTTCCAGACGGTCTTCGAACAACCTGCGGTTGGCCAGGCCGGTAAGTGAATCGTGGAAGGCCATGTCGCGGATGGTTTGCTCGTTTCTGATGCGCTCGGTGATGTCACGGACTATTTCGATCGTTCCGGTGACGGTGCCGTGGGAATCGCGCAGCAACGAAACGGTTGTTTCGATATGAAAGGTTTCCCCGTCGCGTTGATACTGGCGACTAGCTGAATGGACCTGACCGTCCTTTAGGGCCAGCATGGTCGGACATTCGGGGCAGGGGGTGTCAAAACCGAAAACATCATAGCAGAGTGCACCGGTCTTATCGCCGAACATCTTTGTCATGACCCGGTTTTGGTATTGGATCTTGAAGTCCAGGTCCTTGATGGCGAGCCCCTCACCCAGACACTCGACCACGGTGCGGAATTTTCGCTGTTCATCCTCCAGCCGTTGTCGATCGCAAAAGGTTTCCGCACAACGTTTGATGGCCCAGAGCAGTTTCTCGAATTCGAGCGGTTTCAGAAAATAATCATTGAATCCGAGCTCGATTGCCGAAATGAGACAGTTGGTTTCCTGGTTTGCCGATGTGGCGATAATCTGGGTGTTTTTATCGATTTTCCTGATCCGCTCCACCAGCTCAAGGCCGTCCATGCCCGGCATACAGATGTCGGTGACAATAACCGAGTAGCGGTTTTCTTCGAATCGGGCCAGCGCGTCGTCGCCGTTGGAGGCCGTATCGACAATAGCGCCGTATTTGGTGAGGATGCGCGAGAGCAGCGTTGAGGAGAGGGGATCGTCCTCGACGATCAGGAGTCGAAGCCCCTGCAGGGAAATATCTGAAGCCGGTTTCATAGAATCTCCTCAGCTAGCGGATTGATCGTTTCGGATGCCGCTGCGGGCACCTGAAATGGCAACTCAAGATGAAATGTGCTGCCTTTGTGCGGGGTGCTCTCGACCCAAATCCGGCCACCCATCAAGTCGGCCAGTCTGCGGCAGATGGTTAATCCCAGTCCGGTGCCGCCGAATTTGCGGGTACTGGAGGAATCCGCCTGTTCAAAAGGGTTGAAAATCCTGGCGACGACCTCGGCTTCCATGCCGATGCCGGTGTCGGCAACGCTGAAATGCAGGAGCTGCCGCCCGTTGTGGGTGCCGACTGGTGACACCGCCATGGTGATACTCCCCTCCGAGGTAAACTTGACGGCATTATTGAGCAGATTAAACAGGATCTGCCGCAGGCGGGTCTGGTCACCGATAACAATTTGGGGAACATTTTCATCGATTTCAAGGGAAACGGCAAGATTTTTCCTGGCGATGCGCGGTTTCTCGCTCTCTTTGACGGCCTTCAGGCATAGCTGCGGGCTGAACTCGCCCTCCACCAGCCTGATCTTACCGGCATCGATCTTGGAAAAATCGAGGATGTCGCTGATGATCGCCAGCAGGTTGCTTCCCGAGGTCTGGATGCATTCCAGGTACTCGCGCTGTTCATCGGTCACATCCGTGTAGCAGAGCAGTTGCGCCATGCCGAGGATGCCGTTCATCGGCGTGCGCAGCTCGTGGCCCATGTTGGTCAGGAACTCGCTCTTGGCCAGATTGGCGGCCTCGGCCCGCTGCTTCAGTTCAATGGTCTGTCGCAAATCCAACTCGCGCTGACGGATGGCGCGGACCACCACCAGCATGCCCGCCAGCAGTGTCAGCATGGTTAATGATGCCAGGGCGCCGATCCAGATGGCGGCAAGACGCCAGTTGGCCAGAACATGCTCTTCCGTGACGGAGATGTTGACGATCAGCGGATAGTTTCGCACCAGCCGGACGGCACCCAGGCGGGCCACGGAGCGGTTGTCTTCGGCCACCACATTGATGACGTCATGATCCTTCTTCAGTTGTTCGATGACGGTATATGTTGCATCGCTCTTGTTAATCTTTCCGATCAGTTCGTTCTTCAACGGCCAGCGGGTCAACAGGGAAAGATCCCGGCGATACAGCGACAACGTAGCGCCCGGCCCCAGATTCTTGCCCAGTTGCCCGTAGAAGCTGGAAGAAACATCAACCGATATGCCGACCAGCACCAGCCCCAGCATTGCGCCGTCACGGTCGTTTATCCGCCGGCCGACATACATGATCCATGTCCCGGTGCCCTTGTCGCGCACCGGGATGCTGACAAAGTCCCCTGCATCGGATCGACGGACATGTTCACGGTAGTAATCCTGGTCGGCCAGGTTGATGGGAGGTGTTGGGCGGGAGGAATTGATGATGTCTCCGCTTTTGGTAACAACCGATGCCACATCGATCAGGGGTAGGAGCTCGATCTTGTCCCGCAGCATCTGCTGGATTGCTTTTGACCCCAGTTTTTGCCGGAACTGATCGGAGTTGTCGGCTCCCTCCCGCTGGATGCGCTCGGCGATTGTATCCAGTACCAGATAGGCCGAGGCCATGGTCTGATTGGTTTGTTCCGCCAGGGTCAGCGAATAGTTGTCCAACTGTTTGCGCCAGGCCGCGATCTCGTGCCTCCGCAGAACCACAATCGCACTGCTTGCCGAGATGGCAACCGCAATGATCAGCAGTGCAGTCAGGATGATGAAAAGTTTGCTGACCTCGATTTTTCTTATGATTCGGAACATACCAGCGCCTCGTTTTCCTGCCTGTCTGACTGATAAATGCTTTCCTTGAGCAATTCAACCAGTTCACTGACGATCACCGGCTTTGCCAGATAACCATCGAAACCGATCTGGAGAAGGCGTTCCCGATCGTCCTTGAGCGCATGGGCGGTCAGGGCGATGATCGGGATGCCGCTCGTCTGGGCCTGCTCCTCCTTGCGAATCTGCTGCAGGACCTCTTCGCCCCCCATGACCGGCATCTGGATATCCATCAGGATACAATCGAAACGTCCCTTGCGCCAGGCTTCAAGCGTTTGAACGCCGTCACTGCTGCAGACGACCTCGTGTCCCATCTTGCGCAGGACGGAGCTGATAAAACGTTGATTAACGGGATTATCCTCGGCCACCAAAATCGAGTAGGCTTGTCCATCCCAGGGACAGTGCTCGGCAGGGCTGTCAGTTGCCGCTTCCTGTTGTTGACCGACCTGGAAGGGGAGCGAAACGCGGAAGACACTCCCCTGGCCGGGGGTGCTCTCGACCAGGATACTGCCCCCCATCAGCTCGACCAGTCTGTTGCAGATGGTCAGCCCCAGACCGGTGCCGCCGTATCGGCGCGTGGTCGAGGAATCTGCCTGGGTGAAGGCGCTGAAGATCTTGGCCAACTGTTCTGGAGCCATGCCGATGCCGCTGTCTTCCACGCTGATCTGGACAATCACGGCATCCAGCAGCCGGTGTTCAAGTTCCACGGAGATGCTGATGCCCCCCTGGGCGGTAAACTTGATGGCATTGCCCAGCAGGTTGAGGATGATCTGCTTGAAACGGAGCTGGTCACCGCACACAATTTCGGGAACGTCCTCGGCAATATCAATGGTAATCGTGAGGTGTTTGTTGCGGATGACCGACAGTTGGGTGTTGAGTACCTCGTTGACGGCGTCTTCCAGGGAAAAGTCGGCCTGCTCCAGCTCGATCACGCCGGATTCGATCTTGGAAAGGTCGAGGATGTCGTTGATCAGGGTCAACAGGCTGCGCCCGGATGTGTTGATGTGTCCCAGGTACTCCTGCTGTTCTTCGTTCAGCTCGGTCATTGCCAGCAGCTGTGTCATGCCGATGATCCCGTTCATCGGGGTGCGGATCTCGTGGCTCATATTGGCCAGAAACTCGGACTTGGCCCGGTTGGCGCTTTCGGCGGCATCCCGGGCGTTGCGCATCAGCTCTTCATTGGATATCTGTTGGGTGATCAGCGTGTTATACACACGCGCCAGCTCCCCGATCTCATCTTTGGTGTCAAATTCAGGCGGCAGACGGGTACCGCCATATTCAGGCGTTGCCAGATAGCGGGTCATTCTGCCGAGCGGTGACAGGTAAATCTGCATCATATACCAGATGCCGCTGATCACCAGGAGTACGACGAGTGTCAGGCCGGCAACGTAATAACGGTGAGCTGTTGCGAGGGGCGCAAAGGCCTCCTCGACGGGGTAGTTGGCCCCCAGGATCCAGCCGGTGCTTTGCAGGCGCTTGAAAGACGCCAGGACGTGCAGGCCGCGTGAATTGACGGTTTCACCGCTTCCCTCGAATCCGGCGATGGCCTTGTCATACATGAGGTTTGCACCGGGTGAAACATCCTGTTTCATGATCCGCGAACGGTCCGGGTGCATGATCATGGTACGGTTGCTCGTGAACAGGAACACATAGCCGTTTTTGCCGCTTTTCATCGTGGCCAGGTCGGCCAGGATGTTGTTCTGACCGAGCAGATCGAAGCTTCCGGCCAGTACGGCGATGATGCGACCCTGTCGATCACGGACCGGTGCCGTCAGAATGACGGCCGGATGCCCCGCGTTGTGGGTTGAAATATAGGGTTCAGAGATATGCGGTTTTCCCGTGGTGATCGTCGTATGGAAATAGGAGCGAAACGAGATGTCCCGGCCCCGTCGGCCCGGCAAAAAGGGGCTTTCGGCGATGATGTGTCCGTCTGCCGAAAAGAGGAACAGGGCGTTGTCGAAAAACGACGAGAGTGCAAATCGGGAATCAAGGAAAGCCTGGGCCTGGTTGGGGTGCGCGATAATATCCGTTTCAAGGTGCTCAGCCGTACTGACCAGGGCGTCCTGGACGAGTCCAAGTTTGTCGTCCAAGCTCTGTGCCAGGGACATAACCTGCGAGTACTGCGCGGTATGGACGGTCTCTCTGATCGTCTGTTCCAGGTAGAGTTCACCAAGATAGCCGCAGACGAAACTGAACAGGATAAACAGCAGGGTTACCGCAACGGCGGTCCTTATTTTCAGGCTGTGGGTTTTGAATGAGAATCGTGAGGGCATGACGGGCCTCAAATAATGAGAAATAATTATAAATATACTCCAACGAGAGGATATTGCAACCACACATCGGGGATCAGACTCCGGCATGGCACAGCAGATGCATTGTAGTTTCCCCAGCTAGATCTGCACACGGCAACGACGCCGCGTCCTCACTGGGGGCGCGGCGTTTTTGCACATCGGGGGGCGTTATGACATGCACAGAAAACAGGCAAACTATCATCATCGATGACACCACCCTGCGTGACGGTGAGCAGACCGCCGGGGTGGTCTTTTCCAAACGTGAGAAGATCGCCATCGCCCGCATGTTGGATTCCATCGGTGTGGGAGAGATCGAATGCGGTATCCCGGCCATGGGGAGTGAAGAACAGGCCGGTATCCGGGCACTGGTTGATCTGGGGCTCTCGGCCCGTCTGATCACCTGGAACCGGGCGCTGGTGCCCGAAATAGAGGCCAGCATCGCCTGCGGGGTGCGGGCGGTTGATATCTCACTCTCGGTTTCCGACCAGATGATGACCCACAAGTTGAGAAAAGACCGGGCAGCGGTCAAGGAACAACTCAAGGTGGCCCTCGGTTTCGCCAAGCAGCATGACCTCTACGTATCGGTGGGCGGTGAGGACGCCAGTCGGGCGGAGATGGGATTTCTGGTGGAGTTGATGGAGATTACCCGTTCGCTGGGTGGGGACCGTTTCCGTTTCTGTGACACGCTGGGGATCATGGATCCCTTCAGCATCTACGACAAGGTTGCCTACCTGCGGCGGGCGGTTCCCGAGGTTGATATCGAGGTCCATACCCACAACGATCTGGGGATGGCCACTGCCAATGCCATTGCCGGCATCCGTGCCGGTGCGCGCTTTGTCAACACCACCATCAACGGCCTGGGGGAGCGTGCCGGCAACGCGGCACTGGAGGAAGTAATCATGGGGCTCAAACATGCCTGCGGAATCGAAACCGGTATCGACACGCACCGTTTCCGGGAGATGTCGCTCTTTGTCGCCAAGGCCTCCCACCGGCCGCTCTCGGTCTCCAAGCCGGTGGTCGGTGAACGGGTCTTTGCCCACGAATCGGGGTTGCACGCCGATGGTGTCATCAAGGACCCCCATAACTACGAGGGCTTTGACCCGGCCGAAGTCGGTTTGACCCGCAGTATCGTGGTCGGCAAGCACTCCGGCACCAGTGGCCTGATCGAACGCTATCGCTGCATGGGTATTGCCATTGACCGCGCACGGGCCGAACCGATCCTGGATCGGGCACGAGCCATGTCGTGCAGGCGCAAGCGGGATCTTTCCAACTGCGAATTGATGGCCATCTATATGGAAAATGAAACACTGCCCAAGGCAGCCTAACCCTTTGACTCCGCTCAGGGTGCGGTTGGTGGGCGGAGTCGAACCAAAGGAGAGTAACTCATGTGTGAAGCGGGAACATCATTTGTGGCGGTTGCCGATGCGGCGAAACTTTTGGAAACGACCGAGATGCGGGTCTTGATGATGCTCAAGAAAAACGAGTTGCAGGGCAAGGTCGAGGATGAGGTCTGGTATGTGGATCGGGCCTCTTTGCTGCTCTGCGGCAAACCCAAGGCCGCGGATATTGTCAAACCGGGCTGTGGCGGTGGTTGCGGGGGCTGCGGCGGACATTAATGTCATGTACCAGGAATGCGAGGTAGCCATGTCCATTATCGTGAAGGCATCTGATCTGAAATTCAAATACCCGCGCTATGTCGCCACACGGGATGAGCCCAAGTTTACCGGTCTGCCCGATCCCGCGCCCTTCAATCGCGACGACCTGTACGAGATCCTGCCCATGTTATCGGCGGTCATGGATGAATTGGGAAGCGACGATGGCGAACATCTGCATCTTCTGGAGGATCTGCTCAACGACATGCCGCGTTTCATCGGCAGCCGCGAGGAGGTTTTCGACTATCTGCAAGGATCGGCACGGGAATGTTTGAGATGGTAGTGACGTTCCAAGGCCGCGAGTTTATCGGGATCTGACCACCTGGACCTGCACACCGTTGACTGCGGCTGTACGGGCGGCGGCTTCGGCTTCAGCCAGGGTCGCAAAGCTGCCGAAGCGGATTATGTGCACTGTTGTGGTCACCTGTATTGGTTCGAGATGAACCTTGATCCCTTTTGCTGTAAAGCGGCTGACTTGCTTGTCGGTATATTTCTGTGACAGGTAAGCCCCGGCATGGATGACGTAGTTGCCTCCGACGGAGACACTGTAGGAGGCGGGTTCAATGGTGCGGGCAAGGGTCAGGGATTGTTTGAGCTCTTTGCCGGTAAAGGGACCGAGCTTTACGCGTTGAAGATGCATGATGGCGTTTACGGGTATAATGGCCGGCTCATAACCAAGTCGCCGGGTTTTAGCCGTGATGGCATTGCAGTCGGCCGCCTGTCGACATGTCAAAGATTCAAGGACAAATTCTTTGTCTGGCTCCTGGTGCTTCGGCGCTAAAACAGGTGCCGGGGCGTGCCTGGCAGGCTCTGCCTGAACGGCCGTTGTTTTGCTCCGCAGTGTGAAATTGACTCCATAGATGAACTCGCCGTCGGCAGTCATGGTCAGTTCCACGGGCGCCGTACCCATCAGCCCCAGTTTTTCCAGCTGTCCGGGCGAAATTCGGGCCTTGTAGCGCCCCGGTCGGACGGCCTGGATGATGTAGTAGCCGTCGGAGGAGCTGCGTCCGTTGACGGCCACGTTGCCCCGCTCATCCACCAACTCGACCAGTGCGTTGCCGATGCCGCGTGTCGCCTCCCCCTCCCGCAAAAACACCATCCCATCCACTTCGCCGGTCATAACCACCGGGAAATCCAAGCTCTGAACCTTGCCCGGCCTGGGCAGGATCCGCATCCCCGGAACAGTCGGAAGCCATTGGGGGTCTTCCAGGGTGGCTGTGTCCAGGGCAATGTCGATGTACTGTCTGGGTGTCAGGCGCGTCAGATAGGCCAGGCCATCGGCATCGCTGCGGACCGGATGGCGATTTCCCTCGTTGATGGTGAAGCCCACCCCCTCAATCGGTTTCTCCCCTGGATCGAACGCGCCGTTTTGGTTGGCATCCAGAAAAACGCGGGCCGACATCGCCCCGGAGCCTGCTATCGGCTGCCAGTCGGCCAGCCATGTGCCGCTGCGAGGTTCGCGCCCCAGAGCCATGAAAATCTGCATCCCCACGGCATAATCGCCGGTGTCGATATAGCTGCCGTTCAGCCCCACGCCGAAACTGCCGAAGTTGTGGGTTACACCGGCGCTAAGGGTCGTCTGGCCCGGGTCCAGAACATGCAGTACGCCCAAGCTCAAGCGGCTGGCTTGACCGAAGTTCAGGTCGCCGGTCACGGCCAGGCTGGCAATCTTTACCTCGGGTGCCAGCAGATAGGTCACTTGGCTGTTCAGGTTGATGCCTGCCACATGGCGGCTCAACTGCATGTTGCCACCGGACGTCGTGATGTTCAGGCGCTTGTTCCAGGAAAGCGAGTTGGTCAGATTGGTCCCGAGCAGGTTCAGTGAGATGCGCCCTTGAAGATCGAGAGTCTCGATCCTGCTGCGGGTCTCTTCGCGGGTAAAGTCGAGCGCCACCGGCAACTGGAGCCTTTCCCCGAGCGGCAAGGCGCCATAGAGGCGGGCTCGGTCGCGAAACTTGATCTGATCACTGCTGGCAGGGAAAAAGTCGCTGATAAAACTTTTGCTCAACCCGGTATGGGTGAGGTCGAGGGAATACCTCCACAGCCGTGTCTTCAAGCCGATTTCGTAGAGTGATTCCCCCTGTTCGGCCTGGACATAGTCGCCGTTTAGCAGCATGCCCAAAAAAGATGTGCGCAGGCCCAGATTGTAGAAGCGCCGCTCCTCCCGGATATCGGTCAGGTAGCTGCTGACCATACCGCCGGTGAGCGCCAGTTGTTTGATCAAGCCGAGATCGAACTGGCTGGAACCGCGCAGATGCCCGTTGTCATCGCGCTGCCCGCCCACGGTGTAGATAAATTCGCCCGGTTTGGTGAGGGTCTGGTCGAAGATGAAGAGTTGCCGCTCCACTCGTGTCTGCCCCAGCGGGCCGTTGAACAACAGGCGGAATTCGTTCACGCCATAGACCAGAGGCTGGTCGGCAAACTCATAGCGCCCGTCGGGACGGGACTGCTGGAAACCGATCAGGGCGTCGTTGAAATAGAGCGTCACATCCCAGCCGGGGGGCAGATCGCCGCGCAGGGTGTGCAGGCCGTAGCTGGCAGACTGGGTCAGGGGGCGGTTGCTGAGCATCAGGCCGTTGCCGCTGCCGCTGCCGCGCAGCACGTTGTTCAGTGCCGGAACCCCCAAGTTGCCCAGGATGAGCGAGCGGGCATGCAGAGGACCGAGCAGTCCGGCGTCCGGATCGTTGCGGGAGATGGTCAGGCGGTAGTCGGGTTTATCTTTGGCCTTGCTGGTTGCCAGATAAAGCGCCCCTTCCATTCCCAGCAGGTCGCCGGTCAGGTAGGCGGAATAGTCCCAGTTGTTTTTGAAGGTATGGCCCCCCTGGTATCCGAAGCCCAGGGTCTGGTCGATGAAGGGAGCGCTCAGCAGACGGTAGTCCGGCGCTGCACGGGGATAACCGGGGTCTTGGTAGCTGCCTCCGCGCTGTCCCACACCACGTGCGGAGCGTTCGCGCTCCAGGCGGTTTTGCAGCGGCAGTTTCTCGCGGGGGACCACATCCATGATCAGGGACGAAAGATCGATGTGCAGATCTATCGGCAGCCAGCGTTGCAGCAGACGGCTGGCCACATAGATGTCGTCATCCACCCAGCGTACTTGGGACGGGGCGAAGGTCTCGCTGCCGCTAACCAGGGTCACCGTGCTGGTCGCCAGATCGAGGCGGAAACCCCGCTCCTGGTGCAATATAAAACCCGAAGCCACACGAGCACTCGGGTCAACGGTGATACCAAGGGTTAAGATACGGGTCAGTTCGCCCAAGGGGACTAGCAGGTCATTGCCGGACTCATAGACAACCAGGGAATCGGCCAGGGTGGACTGGTCCAGGCGTACCTCGAAGATCAGCAGGTTGGGGGTGCCGGCGACGCTCGGGGTGGTGGTTGTCGCTGCCGGCGCCGCCGGGACGAGCATAACGGTCAACGCGCACAGCACAATGAGGAAAACGAGACATTGCAGCAACGGAAACTGCCGGAAAACTGCCCTGCGGGCAGCGCAGTTTGTCACGGCACCGCTAGTTTCGCCTCAGCCATGACCTTACCACCGGCCTCGGGACGATCAATATAGCGCAGGGTCAATGTACCGTTTTTTAATGCCATGCCTTCGGGCAGTTTGATCGGTAGCTTGTTTTTGCGCAGGGCATTCGGCACGTATACCGCCACTCCGCCTACCTTGGCTACCTCAAACGGGCTACCGCCGGCCGGGGTGAACGTCGCGATCAGATCGCCGTAGACCGAACGGTTGCCGTCACGCCTGATCGTGAAAGCGAAGAACAGGGCCTTGTCCGCGCCCGATTCCAACGTCAGATCGGTCAGCGTGGTTGTCACCTTGGTTTCGCCGTGACGTACGATCACCGGGATCGATGCCCCCACCAGGGCCTGCAGGACAATGGCGATTTCACCCTTCTCCGGTTTGGCCAGGTTTTCCAGGTTGGCTGCCCCTTCGGCATCCGCCACGCGGTCGAACTGCAGGTGCGAACGGTATTCGCCCGGCGCCAGTCCGGCCGGTTTGCGTACCATGATCCGCACCGTCTGCGCTTTGCCCGGCTGCAGGGTCACCTGGCGCGGCGAATAGCGCAGCAGGTCGCTGGCGAACTGCTCTCCGGCCTGCGCCTTGTCGGCCGCCACGATCTCACCGGTCTCGGTCATACGCCGGTTGAAGATGCCGATACGGTAGGTCTCGGGCTTGTCGCCGTTATTGATCAGCTCCACTTGGGCGCTACGGGCCTTGCTCTCCAGCACGATGCGGGTAGGATAGATCATCAGGCCGGCGCAGACGCTCTGCGGCCCCCACAAAATGAGCAGCAGCAGGATGGCTGCACGGGAGATCCAACCAAGGTATGCCAGTCGTTTCATCTGCATGAATACACCTCCTGAAAGACACCAGTATATGTTTACGGGTACGTAACGGTTACGGAATAAGTGCCGGAATAGTTGCCGGGGGCCTGGTTATTACCCACCGTCAGTGTGGCGCCAACTTTCAAGGTATCACTGTTGGAGAATAGGTTGAGCAGGGGGAGGATTCCTGTACTGGAATTCCCAGAATTATTGACCGAATAGGGCAAAAAACTGCCGACCGACATACTGTGAGCGCCGCTTGTTAAGGTAGTGCCCGACACTGGACTGATGGAATAGTATAATGTCAAAAGGCAGTCAAGGTTGAGTGGGGGAGTGGGAACGCATTTAACCGTGAAGCTGGCCTGATGGTAGGTAGGGGCGTTGCTCATAAGCACCACCCCCCCGGTTTTCGTGCGTGTGCCGGGGTCAGTGCTGGAGGGGGCAATTATTACCGTGCCGCCGCTACCGGCAATCAGCGATCCGAAGGCCAGGGATTTATCGTTGACAATGGATAAGCTGAAGGCGTCCGCCGGTGACGCGGCCGCTGCAACGAAAAAGATCGCCATTAACAACCCAAACGGTGTGGCGATCCGGTGTCTACAGAAGTATCTGGTCAATCAAGCCACCCTTCAACTCCCCCTCAGCGCTCTACTCCTGACGCAATGATACCGAAAAAAGTCATGGATGCAAGCTGGATTACGCCTGCCGCCTCAATTGTAAGCAATAATTGCATATACTTTGCCTTTGCCGGTGCCATCCTCTTCGGTATGCGTAATGGATAGGTTGATCCCCTGCCCGCTGCTCAAAATGCCGTTCATGCCGCCACCCGACGACGCCAGGGCCAGCACCAGCGAGGCCCTGGGGGTAGAATCGCTGGTTGAAATAACGATGGTTGAGCCTCGCAACCAGATAGAGCTCAACGTGATCTCGTCCAGTGCTCCAACACCATTGTCGGATGCGCCGCCAGGTATTCTCAGGGCGAACTCCCCGCTGCTGGTTCTTCTCAGCAGTTCCGCTGCCGCATCGCTTGCTACGTTGGTGGGGGAGATAATTTCGGCACTGACCGTGGCGATGGAAGTGGCGGCAGGCGCCTGAAAGACAGTCAGCACTCCGGCAAACAGGAGTGCTGACATGATAATGACCGCACGTTGCGTATTCATAATACACCTACGGTGAATTAGTTATATGCCACGGTCAAACTGATGCCGCCCGAATTGGTATAGATGCCTGAAGGTGTTGTTGCGGTAATGGGCAATGAACCGCCGACACCGAGAGTTTCACCAGCTTCCGGCATGGTTCCCGTTGTAGCAATACCAGCTCCGCCAGATTTTGAAGGTACATAAACCCCGGTAAGGGTTACGGTAAGTTCATCTGATGCTCCGTTAACAAGAGTAATCGTGCCGGTACCACCACTGATGGAATAGGTCAGGCCGGACTCACCAGCGACCGTAAACGTGGCACGTGAAGGTGCATTAGCAGCGCCATTTGCGGTAACCAAGTCCACACCGGTACCATCAGAAGTACGTGCGCCATCTGCGGCAGCGATAGAAATCGTCTCCGCTGCGGCACTTGCTAGTCTGCCAAAATTCAGATGGGTCACTCGCTCCAATGTAATTGGTTTTACTATAACAGCCTGGGTATTTGCTGTTGCAGTTGCAGTTTGAGCCGCCAGTGCCATCCCGCTCGATCCCAATACCAATCCTGCTACCAATAATGCTGTAAGTGTTCTCATGACCGTTCCCCTTTCTGCATGATCTTGTCCGGCAAATCAACCGCTTCCCGGGTCACGTCGTGCCCTTATCAGTAGTGTGCCAAGCCGGTACAGAATAAATCCCTTTAACTAATATACAGCAGGACGCGTGCCAAATATGAAAACCACCTAATACTAAAGGGTATTATGAAGTTGTGGTCGAAGCGGGAAAATAAATACTGTCTCCAGGGGGTACACACGTACCACCTGAGGACAGTTCATTGGTGAACCGGCAGACCATGTCTCAGCGATAGAAACTGTTGCGACTGACTTTGAGCAGAGTGGCGGCTTTGGACTTGTTGCCCTGGCACCATTCCAGAGTAATATCAAGTACTCGGCGGGTGATCGCTTCCATGGAGACCATGTTGGGAGGAAGAGCAAAGTAATAGGTTATGGCGCTGTTGGCCGGCAAGTCAGCGGCGATATCCGACTCGTTGCTAACCGTATCCCGGCAGGTGCATATGGAGAGGTGCTCGGGTTGAATCAGGCCGTCACACACGATGGCGGCGCGCTCCAGGCAGTTACGTAGTTCCCGGACGTTGCCGGGCCAACGATAGTTCAGCATTTCATCGAGGGCCTGCTGCGAGATACCGGGCAGCGCTTTTCCCTGATGTTGCCGAAAGATATCGAGGAAGTGCCCAACGAGAAGCGTGATGTCGTCACGTCGCTCACGAAGCGGCGGGATGGTGATGGGATACACGTTAATGCGGTGGAAAAGATCTTCCCGGAAGCGGCCTATGGCAACCATTTCAGGGAGATCCCGGTTGGTGGCGACGATTACTCGACATTCGACCGGAATGGACTCGTTGGACCCGACCTTTTCAAAGGTGCGCCCTTCGAGAACACGCAACAGCTTGGCTTGCAGCCCGAGCGGCATATCGCCGATTTCGTCAAGCAGGAGGGTGCCCCCGCGTGCCTGGCTGAATTTTCCCTCCCGTTCGTGCTCGGCGCCGGTGAACGCGCCCCGCACATGGCCGAATAACTCGCTCTCAAGCAACGCTTCTGGAATGGAGGCGCAGTTGATCGCCACGAATCCTTTCGGCGTGCCGCCACCTGCAAAATGGATGGCGCGGGAAAGCACCTCCTTGCCGCTGCCGCTTTCACCATAGATGATGACTGTTGTCTGGGGCGAGGCGGCGACCCGCAGTGCCAATTCCAGTGCTTTTTTCATCACCGGACAGGTAGTAATGATGTTCTGAAAGCTGAATCTGTCTTGCAATGCCGCTTTGAACTCCAGATTTTTTGCTTCGAGGGACGCCGTACACTGCTGAAGTTTTTCGTGTAGCTCCCACGTATCCGCATGCCGCCTGAGCTTGAGCAGGTTGTTCACCCGCAATTGAAGCTCGATCGTATCGACCGGTTTGGGAAGAAAGTCATTGGCTCCGGCCTGGAGGCAACGTATTTTTACATCCCTGTCCTGGCGGGCGCTCAACATGATTACGGGGATCTGGCTTATATCGGCGGTGTCTTTCAGGATAGCGCAGGTTTCGGCGCCATCGATGTCCGGCAGCAGCATGTCGAGAAGGACGAGATCGGGTTTCAGCTCCCTGGCCAGCTCGATAGCCTCCTTGCCGTTTCCGGCCGTATACAGGGTGTAACTGTTGCCGGAGAACACACGAGACAAGGTCGTCAGATTCAACTGATCATTATCCACGATAAGTATTTTATACATCTCGTTTGTCATTTGAATTACCTGTCCCATCGATATAATCGGCCCGCAGCAAGGTACTCGGAAATACTAAATCCTCCCACCTACATGAGTGTAGTCAGTTTACTAAAAAACGCATAATAAGCAACCTGGCATTGCGATGCTGTTGTGGTTTCCGGCCTTGAAGCATGTTACTTGAAAGTTGGCGTGGGGATTGCTGTCGTTATGATCGTATTTGATAATCTGAATCAACGTGGAGGAAAGGAAAACGGCATGCTTGAGACGGAAGGCGATATCTGGAAGTTTGCCCCATCCGGTGTTATCGCCATCACCACCAACGGTTCGCTGACCCGTGATGGCCGGGCAATTTTCGGCCGGGGGGTGGCCAGGCAGGCCGCCCTCCGTTTTCCTGAGCTTGCCGAAACATTGGGACGCTTACTGGCGAAGGAGGGGAACCATGTTTTCGATCTGGGTCATGGAATCGTCAGCTTTCCGGTGGAGGAAACCCCCTGGTCACTCCCCGACCTGCGCATTATTGCCCGCTCGGCGGAAGAACTGCGCTGTCTGGTGGATCGTTCTAGATGGCGGGGAGTCATCGTCCCGCGTCCCGGTTGCGGTGGCGGGGGGCTGGCCTGGAAGGATGTCCGGCCTGTTTTGGTGCCCTGGTTTGACGAAAGGTTCATTGTCATCAGCACTCCGTGAGTGCGGATTGTTTCTGCTGGTCAAAGAAAAAGCTGCATCGAACTGCTCTCCCGTTACTCCACCCGGTCCAGGCTGAGCGCGAAGGTCAGATCCAATCCCGCCAAAGGATGATTGCCGTCCAGGGTCACATCGCAATCACTCACGGCGGTCACCACCATCACTCGGGATGCTCCCCCCTTGAACTCAATGCTCAATTTTTGACCAATGACGATCTCTTTTCCGGCAGGAAAGGACTGACGGCCGACGCGGATGATGTTTTCCTCTCTGCGCGGGCCATAGGCATCCTCGGCCGGAAGCAGGATGTTTTTTACCTCACCGGTCCGCATACCGATGATCGCCTGCTCAAGTGCCGGAAAAACCTGTCCTCCACCGATGGTGAAGGTCTGTGGACCATGCTCGTCGGTACTGTGAAAAATCCGGCCGTTGTCCAATGTGGCGATATACCTGATGGTGACGCTGCTGCCGATCTCTGCCCGTACCATGAAATTCTCCTGTAGCTATTCAGTATGTCCAGTCTTACCAGCCCGCTTTTGCAAAACCTGATCCACCTCAAACAGAGCACATAACTTCCCCCAACCTCCTCTTATCTTAAGGGGGGAGCAAAAGCAACGTCAGCATCAAATTCTCAAACACGCCTGAATACCGCCATACTCGCTTCATTGCGTCTCTCCCCTTAACTAAGGAGGAGGACAGGAGGGGTTAGCCTTGCCAGCTCCATCTTGAAGGTCAATTCATCACATGTATTTGTTTTAAAGTAACAACCGTATGTGACTACTTCCCGTGCAGCATGCTGATTTCTGCCAAAAGTTACGGCAGAAAATCCCCCAATTTTTTCATAACAAACCAAAACAAACAGTAATAACAGCATATTATAATCTGCTGGATTTTGGCACGCGTTATGTAATAATAAATATAGCGATGGCTGATGAGCAATTATTTCAAAGCAGTTTGCCCCCTGAAACACTCACACAACGGAGTCTCTGAATATGAAAGACAATAGAAAGGGCATCGGGCTCACCGGTAACCTCTGGCTCAATCGGGCCGATAACAAGTTTCTGGGAGGCGACCGCATTCATCTGCTGGAACAGATCGACGAGCTGGGGTCGATCACTAAAGCCGCCAAAGCCGTCGGTATTAGCTACAAGACCGCCTGGGATACGATCAACATGATCAATAACCTGGCTGAAAAACCGCTGGTCGATCGCCTGACCGGCGGCAAGGGGGGCGGCGGCACCAGCTTGACCGCCGAAGGCAAGAAAGTTATTGAGCAGTTCAAAACCATCCAGGAAGAACACCGCAAATTCCTGGACAACCTGGAGGGGAGGCTGGGAGATAGCGACAGCCTGTACCAATTTTTAAGGAGGATTTCCATGAAAGTCAGCGCACGCAACACATTTGCCGGAAGTGTCACCAAGATTACCAAGGGGGCGGTCAATGCCGAAGTCACCTTGTCGCTCAAAGGGGGCATTCCCCTGATCGCCGTCGTTACCAACGGTGCCATCGACAACCTGGGTCTGCAAGTCGGGGCCGAGGCCTATGCCATCATCAAGGCCAGTTCGGTCATCATCGGTACCGACCTGCACGATGCCAAGGTCAGCGCCCGCAATATCTTTTGCGGCACGATTGCAAAAATTGTCGAAGGTCCGGTCAACACCGAGGTGGATGTGGAGATCGGCGGCGGCAACACCGTCAGTGCCGTCATCACCCACGACAGTGCAACCCGGCTTGAACTGAAGGTCGGCGGCCACGCCTGCGCCCTGTTCAAGGCTTCCAGTGTCATCATCGGCGTCAGCTGATTCGAATCGGATACGCACGAGGGACATCAACGGCGCTGTCCCCTCATCTCGCTGATCGTTGTCTGTTTAAACTAAACCGCGCCGGGGGAAAGACTCACATGAAAAACACCATCAAGCTAATAGTAACTCTGCTTTGTTTACTGTTTTTGGCATCGCCGTCCTTGGCGGGCGATATCAATCTCTCTGTCGCCGCCAGTCTGAAAGAGGTCATCAACGAACTGTCCGCCGGCTTTGCCAAAAAACATCCCGGCGTGAAGTTCGTCAAAAACTATGGCGCCTCCGGAATGTTGGCCAAGCAGATCGAAAACGGTGCCCCGTGTGACCTGTTCATATCCGCCAACCTGGAATGGATGGAATATCTGAAGAACAGAAGACTGGTCGATAACGCCACGATTGATACCTTTACCTACAACACCCTGGTATTCGCCGGTGCACCCGGCAAGGCCTCTTCGATGCAGGATCTGATACGGCTGGGGCGGATCGCAATCGGCAGCCCCAAGAGCGTGCCGGCCGGTGAATATGCCGTGGAAGCCTTAAAGAAGGCCGGTCTCGACAAGCAGCTTGAAAAAAAACTGGTCATGGCCAAGGATGTGCGCGAATGCCTGTTGTATGCCGAACGGGGTGAGGTGGACGGCGCCTTTGTCTACAGGACCGACGCGCTCCTGGCCAAACAGGCAAAGATACTCTTTAGCGTCCCTCAGGAACTCTATCCTTGGGTAACCTACCCCATGTCGTTAACAGTCGCTGGTGCAAAAAACAAAGATGCAGTTGCCTTTATTGGTTATCTGCACAGTAAAGATACCAAGTTGTTGCTGGCCAGGTATGGGTTTGCTGCGCGCGACTAGTACTTTGTAACATCAAAATCTAACCCCCATCAATCCCCCCTTACCGTAAGGGGGGAAGCCTCTTACCAGCTGCTGTCTCTTCGCTACCACATACATGCAGCTCCCCGGATAAACGCTGATCCCTTGTAGCTGATTAATTTTTGCGCATCTGCCTGCGCCGCTGGCGCATCTCACCCCTAAAATATCTTCCTGGCGCGCCACTTTTGTGTGCAATGTTTTGTAACTAGTTGTTATATATTGATTTTAAAATGTTGGCACGACACATGCTAAAGCAATAACATCCATCTGCCACGGTTCATGCAAAAGGCGGAATCCATAAGAAGATCCAGGCAACGGCGCCTCCACAAAAAAGGGGGCGCCTTTTTATTTGCCTCCGTAAAACAAAATAGTTCGTTAACGAAAATGCTTCTGCAACGATCCGCAGAAAATTTTCTAACTGACTAAAACCCCACGGGCCACGGATTGGTGGCGAAAGGAGCATCACATGAGACAGATAGCAATTTACGGCAAGGGCGGCATCGGCAAATCGACAACCACACAGAACACGGTAGCTGGTCTGGCCTCACTCGGCAAAAAGGTCATGATCGTCGGCTGCGACCCCAAAGCGGACTCTACCCGTTTGATCCTGCATGCCAAGGCCCAGAATACGGTTATGGATCTGGTGCGTGAACTGGGAACGGTTGAGGACCTGGAGCTGGATGATGTCATGAAGGTCGGCTACGGCGACATCAAATGTGTTGAGTCCGGTGGACCTGAGCCGGGTGTCGGTTGCGCCGGTCGTGGTGTTATCACCGCCATCAATTTCTTGGAAGAAAATGGCGCTTATACGGATGATCTGGACTTCGTCTTCTACGACGTTCTGGGCGACGTTGTCTGCGGCGGGTTCGCTATGCCGATCCGTGAAGGTAAGGCTGAAGAAATCTATATCGTCACCTCCGGTGAGATGATGGCCATGTACGCTGCCAACAACATCTCCAAGGGTATTCTCAAATACGCATCATCCGGTAAGGTTCGTCTGGCCGGTCTGATCTGTAACGCACGTAAGACCGACATGGAGTTCGAGCTGATTTCCGAACTGGCTCGTCGCCTCGGCACCCAGATGATCCACTTCGTTCCCCGCGACAATCAGGTTCAGAGAGCCGAGCTGCGCAGGATGACGGTTATCGAGTACTCCCCCGAGCATCCGCAGGCGAAAGAGTACCTGACCCTGGCCCAGAAGATTGCCGACAACAAGATGCTGGTCGTTCCGACTCCGCTGGAGATGGAAGAACTGGAAGAGCTGCTGATGAAGTTCGGCATCATGGAAGAGGAAGACGAGTCGATCGTCGGCGTGGCTGAGGCAGCCTAAAGATTTCGTCCCCCTTTGACAAAGGGGGATTCAGGGGGATTTGGAGTTGCTGTTTGAGATTCAAATCCCCCCCAGCCCCCCTTGTGCAAAGGGGGGAGTCCTCTTACATAAAAGGAGTTTTCCATGTCAGACAAGATACGAAAAATAGAAGGCATCACCAAGGAATCGACGGAGGCTCTGATTGCCGAGACCCTGTCGGCCTATCCCGAGAAGGCCAAGAAAAAGCGCGCACCCCATCTGGGTGCCAATGACCAGGGCTCCGGTTCGGCCTGCGTCAAATCCAACAAAAAGACCGTTCCCGGCGTAATGAGTGCCCGCGGTTGTGCCTATGCCGGTGCCAAGGGTGTTGTTTGGGGCCCGATCCGCGACATGGTCCACGTTTCCCACGGCCCGGTCGGCTGCGGTTGGTACTCCTGGGGCACACGTCGTAACCTGATGAGCGGTATCACCGGTGTAACCAGCTTTCCGATGCAGTTCACCTCCGATTTCCAGGAAAAGGATATCGTTTACGGCGGTGACAAGAAACTGAAGACCCTGCTGGAAGAGGCCCACGATCTCTTCCCGCTGGCCAAGGGAATCTCGGTCCTCTCCGAGTGTCCGGTCGGTCTGATTGGTGACGATATCAACTCGGTTGCCAAAAAGTCCTCAAAAGAATTGGATATCCCGATCATCCCCTGTAACTGTGAAGGTTTCCGCGGTGTCTCCCAGTCGCTGGGTCACCATATTTCCAACGACACGATTCGCGACTACATCATCGGCACCCGAGAATTTGCTGAGCCCGAGTCACCCTACGACATCGCCCTGATCGGCGATTACAACATCGGCGGCGACGTCTGGTCGGCCAAGCCGCTCCTGGAAGAGATCGGTCTGAACGTCAAGGCGGTCTGGACCGGCGACGGCGAACTCGAAAAGATCGCCGCCACGCACAAGGTCAAGCTGAACCTGATCCACTGCTATCGCTCGATGAACTACATGTGCAAGGTTATGGAAGAGAAGTACGGCATCCCCTGGCACGAGTTCAACTTCTTCGGTCCGACCAAGATCAGGCAATCGCTGCGTGCCATCGGCGCCCTGTTCGACGAGACCATTCAGGCCAAGGTGGAGGCGGTCATCGCCAAGTACGATCCGCTCATGCAGGCGGTCATCGATGAGTACAAGCCGCGTCTGGACGGCAAAAAGGTCATGCTGCTGGTCGGTGGTCTCCGCCCGCGCCACACCATCGGCGCCTATGAGGATCTGGGTATGGACTGCGTCGGCTCCGGGTACGAATTTGCCCACAACGACGACTACGACCGTACCGCCCCGGAGATGCCCGACGCCACGGTCGTCTACGATGACCCGTCCGAGTACGAGTTTGAAAAGTTTGCCGATGCCCTCAAACCGGACCTGATCGGTTCCGGCATCAAGGAGAAATACGTCTTCCAGAAAATGGGCATCCCCTTCCGCCAGATGCATAGTTGGGACTACTCCGGCCCCTACCACGGTTACAAGGGCTTCGAGATCTTTGCCCGCGACGTGGATATGGCGGTCAATAGTCCGACCTGGAAACTGGTCAAAGCACCGTTCTAGGTAATACGGCGCCCGCTTTTGCGCCATCCCGGCGGTGGTCTTCGGACTCCTCTTGTGCGGCGTAGCGCTGCTACGCCTCCGCGGGAGTCCTTGTCCACCACCGACCTGGCATCAAAATCGAACGCCGGCAGGTAACTACAAAATCTACCGTGATAGAGATTGCTATCCGGAGAGGAGATAACAAATGTCAAACATACTAGGACTTGAAGTTAAAAAGATCGTCGAGACCCCACCCGAAGAGGTGGAGCGGGTTAAAGAGTGGATCAACACTGATGAGTATAGAGAAAAGAACTTTGCCCGTCAGGCGCTGGTGATCAACCCGGCTCACGCCTGTCAGCCGCTGGGAGCACAGCTGGCGGCCCACGGTTTTGAAGGAACCCTCCCCTTTGTACACGGTTCCCAGGGGTGCGCTTCCTACTATCGTTCAACCCTCAACCGTCATTTCCGTGAACCGGCTCCGGCGGTATCCGACTCCATGACCGAAGACGGTGCGGTGTTCGGTGGACAGAACAATCTGCACGAGGGGCTAGAGAACGCCTACAGCATCTACAAGCCCAAGATGATCGCGGTCTTCACCTCCTGCATGCCCGAGGTCATCGGTGACGACCTGACCGCCTTCCTCAAGAACGCCAAGCAGAAAGGTCTGGTGCCCAAGGAGTTGCCGATTCCTTACGCCAACACCCCCAGTTTCAACGGCACCCATATTCATGGCTATGACTCCATGCTGGTTTCGATCCTGCAGACCCTGACTGAAGGGAAACAGATCGAGGGGCGCTGTACGGGTAAGCTGAACCTGGTTGCCGGCTGTGACTTCAATACCGGTGACTATCGTGAATACAAGCGCATCCTGGAGGCCTTCGGCATCCCCTATACGATCCTGGGCGATATCTCCGACACCTTCGATTCACCCTGCGACGGCAGCTATCACATCTACGCCGGAGGAACCAAGCTGGATGACGCCGCCGACTCGATCAACGGCAAGGCCACCATCTCCGTCGGTCCCTATGCCACACCCAAGACTTTCGGCTTCATCAAGGACAACTATTCCGGCAAGCACGTTTCCCTGCCGATGCCGATGGGAATCGCCAAAACCGATGCCTTGATCATGAAGATCGCCGAACTGTTCGGCAAGGAAGTACCGGCATCCCTGAAGAATGAGCGCGGCCGCGCGGTGGATGCAGTCACCGACTCTCACCAGTATATGCATGGCAAGAAGTTTGCCGTCTACGGCGACCCGGATTACCTGATGGGCTATGTATCCTTCCTGCTGGAGATGGGGGCCCGCCCGCACCACATCCTCTGCAGCCGCGGCAGCAAGAAGGCCGAGAAGGAGTTGCAGGCGCTGTTGGACGCTTCCATGTACGGCAAGGATTGCAAGATCTACATGAACAAGGACCTCTGGCATCTGCGTTCCCTGCTGATGACCGATCCGGTCGATGCCATTATTGGCGACAGCCATGGCAAGTTTGCCGCCCGTGACGCCAAGATTCCGCTGTTCCGCTTCGGTTTCCCGGTCTTCGATCGGGTCAACAAGCACCGCTACCCGATCATCGGCTATCAGGGGGTCGTCAACATGGTGACCGAGATCTGCAACAAGTTCATCGATATCAAGGACGAAACCTGTGAAGATCAGTATTTTGAACTGATGCGTTGATCGAAGTTCGCAATTTCCGTCGGTACTGAAGTGACAAGGCCGGAGGGGGCAACCCTTCCGGCTTTCGTTATGGCGGTCGAGCATGTCCGCAACCAATGCGGGAGGCAGGGGAGGATCTTTTTCTTGAACTGTGCCAGAAATTCTTATACAACGGCACGATACGGAAACAGACTACGGAATATATCGTCAAGGAGCCTGATGTGAACAGCAGCAATCTCTACATTCTGATTGCAGAGGACGAGCCCAGTCATGCCGTGGTTATTCGTCGCAGCCTTGCGAGGGAATATCCGGCTGCCCGCATCGAGGTTGTCACCAGTATCCACGAGTACCGGGAGAGTATTGCCGCAGCCACGCCGTCGATTGCGTTGGTGGACCTGAATCTCAGCGATGGTTCCGCGCTGGAACTGTTGACGGATTCGGGCGCTCCGCCCGCCTTTCCGGTTGTCATCATGAGCAGCTATGCCAGTAAACAGGTGGCCATAAATGCCGTCAAAGCCGGCGCAATGGAGCTGGTCATCAAATCGCCGGAACTGTTTTTTTCCCTGGCCAAGCTGGTTGAAAAAACGGTCCGCGCCTGGGAATCGCGCCAGGCTCCCCAAAATCCTGCTGAGCCTTGCTCGTAGCCCTTTTATAATTCCACATTGCATTCAATATGATACGTGTTGGAGGGTAGGCTTCCAGCCTGCCTATTCAAGCGGGGTTGAACCCCGCTTGAAGCACAGGCAAGATGCCTGCGCTCCAGATAATCTACAAGTTGATTGCGACTTGGAATAACAATCCCTTGTACAGACACGATCAGGCGGCCTCCCAGGGGCTGCCTGTTTTTTTATCTGCTGTGTGATCTTTTCTTGGTGTGAGATGTTTATGACGTCACACGTATTAAATCTGCATATAAAATAAGCAATGCTGCGTCGAGGAGGTCGGTAGTAAAATAATAAACCGATTAAAATCGGTATGTTGTAATCGGTGGTCGAATTGGCACAGCCCGTGCTAATACCCATACCAACAAGTGCATAGTATGCAATGGCAACGGCGCCATCCACATTCATCCCGTATGAAATGGAGCGCCGTTTTTCGTTGTCGGCACAAAAAAACGAAGCGTAACAAAAGGACACGAACATGGCCAAGCCCGACTGGTACGATACCGACAATTGCGAAACCCACGATAAAGGCGCGCCCAAGTTCTGTAAAAAATCCGAACCGGGCGAAGGAACCGAGCGCTCCTGTGCCTATGACGGCGCCCGCGTGGTGCTGATGCCGATTACCGACGTGATCCACCTGGTGCATGGCCCGATCGCCTGTGCCGGGAACTCCTGGGACAACCGCGGAGCCCGTTCATCCGACTCACAGCTCTACCGGCGCGGTTTTACCACCGAGATGCTGGAAAACGATGTCATCTTCGGCGGCGAGAAAAAGCTCTACAAGGCAATTCTCGATCTGGCCGGACGTTACAGCGAGGCCAAGGCGATCTTTGTCTACGCCACCTGCGTGACCGCCATGACCGGCGACGATGTGGAGGCGGTCTGCGCGGCAGCCGGCACGAAGGTCGCCATCCCGGTGATTCCGGTCAATACCCCCGGCTTCATCGGCGACAAGAACATCGGCAACCGCCTGGCCGGCGAGATCCTCTTCAAGTACGTGATCGGCACGACTGAACCGCCGATTTTGGGGGAATATCCGATCAACCTGATCGGCGAATACAACATTGCCGGCGATTTGTGGGGCATGCTGCCGCTCTTCGATCGGTTGGGGATCCAGATTCTCTCCTGCTTCAGCGGCGATGCCAAATTCGAGGAGCTGCGCTACGCCCACCGGGCCAAGCTCAATATCATTATCTGCTCCAAGTCGTTGACCAACCTGGCCAAGAAGATGCAGAAAAACTACGGCATGCCCTATCTGGAGGAGTCCTTCTACGGCATGACCGATACGGCCAAGGCACTGCGCGACATCGCCCGCGAACTGGACAATATCGTCAACGGTCTGGAGAAACGAGTCATGCAGGACCGGGTGGAGCGTTTGATCGAGGAGGAAGAGGCCAAATGCCGGGCGGCCATCGCACCCTACCGGGCACGTCTGGAAGGGAAGCGGGCGGTGCTCTTCACCGGCGGCGTCAAGACCTGGTCGATGGTCAACTCGCTCAACGAACTGGGAGTCGAGATCCTGGCGGCCGGGACGCAGAACTCGACCCTGGAGGACTTCTACCGCATGAAGGGGCTCATGCACCAGGATGCCCGGATCATTGAGGATACCTCCACGGCCGGCCTACTGGCGGTCATGGCCGAGAAGATGCCCGACCTGATCGTGGCCGGCGGCAAGACCAAGTTCCTGGCCCTGAAGACCAAGACCCCCTTCCTGGATATCAATCATGGGCGCTCCCACCCCTATGCCGGCTACGAGGGGATGGTCACCTTTGCCAAACAGCTGGACATGACGGTCAACAACCCGATCTGGCCGGTGCTGAATGCCCCGGCCCCCTGGGAGAAATGTGGGGGCGACCGGCCTATCGCACCTACGGAAGATTATGTGACGGCGGCGTTGAATCACGCCGAGGCCTTTCTGGCCGAGGATATATCGCTTTCGCGGGTTAAGGTGCCCGGCAAGGTCGCCACGGTCAATCCGCAGAAGAATTCACCCGCTCTGGGGGCCACCATGGCTTATCTGGGGATCGACAATATGCTGGGTCTGCTGCACGGCGCCCAGGGGTGCTCGACTTTTATCCGCCTGCAGCTCTCGCGGCACTACAAGGAGTCCATCGCCCTGAATGCCACGGCCATGAGCGAGGACAGCGCCATCTTCGGCGGCTGGGAGAACCTGAAAAAGGGGATCGGCCGGGTGATCGAGAAGTTTCATCCCCAGGTGGTAGGGGTGATGACAACCGGGCTGACCGAGACCATGGGTGATGATGTCAACAGCGCCATCAAGCAGTTCCGCGAGGAACATCCGGAACATGATGCTGTCCCGATCATCTGGGCCTCGACACCCGATTACTGCGGATCGCTGCAGGAAGGGTACGCCGCCGCCGTGGAATCAATCGTTTCCAGTCTGGTGGAGGGTGGTACGACGGTGACGGACCAAGTCAACCTGCTCCCGGGCAGCCACCTGACCCCGGCCGATGTGGAGGAATTGAAGGAGCTGGTCGAATCCTTCGGCCTGACCGTACTGACCATACCGGACATTTCCAATGCCATGGACGGTCATATCGATGAGGTGGTCTCGCCGCTCTCAACCGGCGGGATTACGGTGGAGGAGATCAGAAAGGCCGGGCGCAGTGTCGCCACCCTGTATGTGGGCGATTCGTTGGCCAAGGCCGCTCTCAGGCTGAAGGAAAAGTTCGCCATCCCGGCCTACGGTTTTACCTCCCTGACCGGTCTGGCCGAGAGCGATCGCTTCATGGAGGTGCTCTCAGCCATCAGCGGTCGACCGATCCCGGACAAACAGCGCCGCTGGCGCTCGCGCCTGATGGACGCCATGGTGGACAGCCATTACCAGTTCGGCACCAAACAGGTGGCCATCGCCCTGGAGTCGGACAACCTCAAGACCATGACCCGCTTCCTGGCCGGTATGGGCTGCCGGATCCAGGCGGCGCTCTCCGCCACCCGTACCCGGGGGTTGGATGGCCTGCCCTGCGAGAATGTCTCCGTGGGCGATTTGGAGGACCTGGAGACGGCGGCCATCGGCGCCGACCTGATCGTGGCCAATTCCAACGGCCGCCAGGCGGCCGGCAAGCTGAAGATCGGCGCCCATCTGCGGTCCGGCCTGCCGGTCTTTGACCGCCTGGGAGCCCATCAAAAGGTCTGGGTTGGCTATCGCGGCACGCTGAACCTGGTCTTCGAGACCGCCAATCTGTTCCAGGCTAACGCCAAAGAGGCCCAGAAGCTGGCGCATAATTAATGACCGTAGGGGCGACTGGCCGGGTCGCCCCTACATTGAAAAGGAGTCCAACATGAAAATCGCATTTACCACATCCACCGGTGAAACCATCGATCAGCATTTCGGCCAGTGCCAGAGCTTCCACATCTGGGAGGTCGGTCCCGATCAGGCCGCTTTTCTGGAGGCGGTCAGCGTCGGCGAACATGGCGGGGACGAGGAGGATCGCATCGCCGCCCGGGCGCAGTTGCTGTCCGAGTGCGCCATTGTCTACACCATGCAGATCGGTGGTCCGGCGGCGGCCAAGCTGGTGGCACTCAAGATCCATCCCATGAAGACCAACAGTGAGGTCAACCTGAAGGAAACCGTGGAGCGCTTTCAGGAGGTGTTGCGCGGCAATCCGCCACCCTGGCTGAGAAAGGCGATGAACAAGGGTACCGCACCATCATTTACCGAAGAGTAGCATAGGCGCGGGCACGGCGTGCCGTCTCCCGGAGTACGGACAAACAGGGCACCCATCAGGAAATGCCCAACAACACATAACGGAGGAAGAGGACATGGCTTACATCACAGGATTAACACGCGACAAACATGAATGGACCCCCCAGTTTATAACATCGATCGACGAAGAAACCTGCATCGGCTGTGGACGCTGCTACAAGGTCTGCGCTCACGATGTGCTGGCCTTTGAAGAACTGGATGGTGACGACTCGGCCAAGATGTACATGCGGGTAGCCAACCCGGGCAACTGTATCGGCTGCCAGGCCTGTGAACGTACCTGCTCGAAGAAATGTTTCGCATTCGAACCGGTCGTGGCGTAGGGAACGGGTTATTTCGGGGCCTGGCGGCACGTGCTGCCGGGCCCCGGATGATCTCGCTCCGTGAGATAGTACGTAGTGGAGGTGCAGCATGCTGATTGCAGTCGCATCCAAGGATGGCAGAGAGATCAACCAGCACTTCGGCCACGCCGAACGCTTTCTGATCTATGATGTGGCGGATGGTGATGCCAAGCTGGTGGACGAGAAGAAGGTGGATCGCTATTGCAGCTTCGATCCCGAGCACCCCCTGCGCGGCCATGTGCTGAAAGGGATTGCCGAGGCGCTCGACGGGTGCCGGGCGGTCGTAACCGCCCAGATGGGGGAGCATCCCAAGGGTGAACTTGAAAAGCTGGGGGTCGAACCGTTCGTGGTCAGCGGGCCGATCAAGAGTACGCTGGTGGAACTGGCCAAGATCCTATAAACCAAGAAAAAACAGTTGCACGCGGAGACGCGGAGAACGCGGAGTAAAATCAGGCAATTAACCAAAACAACCCAACACCTGATTGGGGTAGTCAACGTTTTCTATAACTACTTGAATCTCTCCGCGAACTCCGCGTCTCCGCGTGAGTAACTGCCGTTTGTAGGATAAAATATCAACTGTTATCTTCACAACGAGGTGATGACCCGTCATGCACAACGGTTCCTTCAACAACTGCAACCTGCCCCCCTGGGTCATCGCCTCGCGCCATTTCAACGACAACCCGCAACCACTGGAGATTCAGGGGGTCAAGGAGGGCAACCGCTTTCTGTTTCAGAAACTGGCCGCTATTGCTTCCCAGGAAGAGCGGGCCCTGGTCTTCAATGACTTCATGTCGGTCAAGTTTCAGCTGCACCATTGGCAGGATCAGACCGAGGCCGCCGGCAGGAGCATCAAGAACAGTTACCTGCGCTTCCTGCGCGGCTGGATGATGGATTCCAACTCTATCGAGGGAGCGGTACTCAAGCGCTGGGTGGAGAGCCGCATGGGCATCACCCCCACCTACCATCGCGCCCGTATTTCCGGCATTCACAGCCAGGCCTATTTCCAGTTCTCCGTGGATGTCATGAAGGGGAGCGCCCGCACCAACGCCATCCAGTCCCAGCTGGATATCCTCTACGAGTACTGCCAGTTCGAGATCGCCAAAAAATACCCCCACACCCACCATATCATGCTCTATCGCGGCACCTACGACGCCAGCGAGCATGATCTCATCGAGCAGATCGACCGCCGCGAACAGATCGTCCGGCTGAACAACCTGGTGTCGTTCACCTCCGACGAGGAGCGGGCCTGGGAATTCGGCTCCACGGTCTGGGAGGTGCGCGTACCACTCAGCAAGGTCTTCTTTTACAATGATCTGTTGCCCGGCAGCATCATGAAGGGCGAGGGAGAGTATCTGGTCATTGGCGGCGAATACCGGGTGCGGCAGGTGATGTGTACGGTGTAGGGCTCGCGTGTTACCGAGGTCTCAAGGGAACTACGGATCGCCTGATTCCGTTTGGATTCACCGCATAAGTTGATTCGGGAAAAGTGAATTGTTGAAGTTTCATCTCTGTGTCCTCGGTGACCTCTGTGGCAAGCGCCGTTTTTATTCGCTTGAAGCGATTTCAGGTTTACCGTAAACTGGCATCTCACCGCAGAATGGGTGAGATTTTTTTATGCAAGGGAGAACTGTTCATATGACCATAGCCGCTCAGGTTGCGCAGATTGCCGCCGATGCCCGCGAGGCATCCCTGGCCATGGCACGTCTTTCGGCCACCGCCAAAAACGATATGCTGCTGGCCATGGCCGCCGCACTGCAGGGGCAGGCGGCCCATCTGATCGCTGAAAATGCCAGGGATCTGGAAACGGGCCGGCAGAAAGGGCTTTCCGCCGCCATGCTGGATCGCCTGATGCTGGATGAAAAACGTATTGCCGGGATTGCCTCGGCCCTGCACGAGGTGGCTGCCCTGCCCGACCCGGTCGGGGAAGTGACCAAGATGTGGAAACGCCCCAACGATCTGATGGTGGGCAAGATGCGCATCCCTTTGGGGACCATCGGCATCATCTACGAAGCGCGCCCCAACGTCACCGCCGATGCCGCGGCTCTCTGTCTCAAGGCCGGCAATGCCGTGATTCTGCGGGGTGGCTCCGAGGCGATCCATTCCAATCGCGCCATTGCCGAGGTTCTGCAGGGGGTGATGAAGAAAATGGGCATCCCCGTGGCGGCTTTGTCGCTGATCCCGTTCACCGAGCGTGAAGGAGTGCTGGAGATGCTCAAGCAGGAGGAATTCATCGACCTGATCATCCCGCGCGGCGGAGAAAGTCTGATCCGCTTCGTGGTGGAGAACTCGCGCATCCCGGTCATCAAGCACTACAAGGGGGTTTGCCACATCTTTGTGGACGAGAGCGCCGACTTTGACATGGCCGAGCGAATCATCGCCAATTCCAAGGCTCAGCGCCCCGGTGTCTGCAACGCGCTGGAGACCCTGCTGATCCACAAATCCGTGGCCGCCGCTTTCGTTCCGCGCATCGCCGCGACCCTGGGCAAGTTACAGGTCGAGTTGCGCGGAGATGAGCAGTTCAGGAGCTACGCCCCCAGTGCGACAGCGGCCACGGAAGCTGACTGGCAGGCCGAGTACCTGGAACTGATCCTGGCCTGCCGGGTAGTGGATGATATGGATGCCGCCATCGCCCACATCAATCGTTACGGCTCCCTGCATACCGAGTCGATCATCACCAGTGATTACAGCCGCGCCCAGCGTTTCATCCGCGAGGTCAACTCGTCCTGCGTGATGGTCAATGCCTCGACCCGTTTTGCCGACGGTAACCAGCTCGGCCTGGGGGCCGAGATCGGTATTTCCACTACCAAGCTGCACTCCTTCGGTCCCATGGGGCTGGAGGATCTGACCACCACCAAGTTCATCGTCTATGGCGACGGGCAGGTGCGGGCGTAGGACCCGCTTCTGCTGAAGGGCGAAATCCGCCCATGATGTAAGCTGATCCAGCCACATACCGCAGGTTCTGAATGATGCCGCCCCGCTATACGGAGCGGCATCATTCGTTTTAGAAACAATTTATATAATGATCGATGTTAATAATCAGTTTGATGGCGCTAACAAAAATATAAACAATAATTAATAACAATATCGATAAATTACAAAATCAAAATAATATAAAATTGTTTTGAAATATTTTTGTAATTGTGTTTATTATTGGCATGGAAAAAGTGGTCTGACTAAACCTCGTAATATACGTCACTTATATGAATACTATCTGGAGATGGAATGGCGCAGCCGGCACATAAAATGGAGCATGACGGATTTGTGGGGGCGGTCAGCGGCATGTCGCTGGCCGACATCATTCAGGTCAAGGGTAATAATCGTTATTCCGGGAGCTTGGTTATTGAGCATCTTGGCAAGAGCGGTATGGTTTTTCTCAGGGAAGGCGAGATTGTGCATGCCGAGCAGGGTGAACTTGCGGGGGAAGAGGCCTTTTATGCCATCATGGGGTGGGCCGGCGGCACCTTCCGCAGCGAGCCGAAGGTCTCCACCACCAGTAGAACCATCAATCAGGTCATGGGCTTTCTGTTGCTCGAGGCCTTCCGGCGCATGGATGAGTCGAAAAATACAGCACAGCCCACGCAGCAGGTGGTGACGAACTCCGGCAAGGAGGGTGACAGTGTGAGTGACATTACCATGAAGTTGAGGGCCATACCCGATGTGGAGCATGCGCTGGTCATGACCAAGGACGGTAACGTTGTCGACGATGTTTCCTATGAAGCGGAGTTCCTGGGGGCGCACGGCCTGTTTCTGGCGCTGTTTGCCGGGCAGGTAGGGGCGCAGTTCGGTGTCGGCGAGAGCAAATCGGTTACGGTGCATGGAAACGACCAGCACCTGTTTCTGTTTGACTCCAAGCGCCATCACCTCTGTGTCTCCGCCAAGGGTGGCGCCAATGTGACCGCCCTCGATGGGGAAATCCGCCGGGCGCTGGCGCAGAAATAGGGGGAAGACATGCAGACGATCATGCTTGGATTGGCGGCGGTGCCGGGGGTCATGGGCGGGATGCTCTCCGATGAACGGGGCAATATTCTGGCGAACTCATTCCCGCCGCTTTTTGACCAGGGGATGCTCAGGGGGGCGGCGGAGCTGCTGCAGGATAACACGATCGGTCTGCAGGAGGCCACCGGTGGGGTAAAGCTCTTTGACATGCGTTTCGAGTTGGGCAGGATTATCATCAAGTCTTTGCCGCGCATGTTTTTGGTATTGCTCTGCCAGCCGTCGGTCAATGTGCAGCTGCTGCTTATTTCCATGAATGTAGCCATAAAAAAGATTGAAAAAATGGCCGTCGACAACCCGCAGGTCCCGGCGGTGCAACAGGCGCCGCCGCAGGTTCAGGCCCCGCACCCCGCGTTGCACACTCTTCGTCCGCTGGTCGCGGCTCCCGTCCACTCGGATTACCGGGCGCTGACCGATGATAAGGGAGTGCTGCTGACCTGCGAGATTATCAAGAAGACCGCCGGGACATTCTGGGACTCGATGTCGGATCAGGCCAGCATCAACCGGAATACCGCCTTTGAGATCAGCAGTTTCTTCAAAACCGGCCCCTTTAAAAAGCTGACCATTACCAATCGTGCCTCCGGGGGGAACAAGTCGGTCCCTGTGACAGTGATCGAGCACGACCGGGATCATGTCTATGACGGCAAGGTGCTTGTAACCCTGGCCTTGGCGGAATTGCTCAAGGTTGGCGAAGGGGACCAGATTCGGGCGGAGGCCGTGATTGGTGGTGGGTTATTCGGATGGGAAGGGATCTGATGGCACGATAACGGGTTTTTGCGCTTCAAACTCAGTAAATGCTTGCCAGTGCAACGAAAACCTGTCATTATGCACAATACTTTAGGACGGGTCTTGAACCCGTCCTTTTATTTTGCGAGATTGAGGAGTTTTACCCATGCAGGAGCGCATCAGAAATATCGCCATCATCGCCCACGTTGACCATGGCAAGACCACGTTGGTTGACGCCATGCTCAAGCACGCCGGAGTGTACCGTGAAAACGAAGCAATAACCGAGCGCGTGATGGATAGCAACGATCTGGAAAAGGAACGCGGCATCACCATTCTGGCCAAGAGCCTCTCCATCCATCACGGCCAGTATAAGATCAATATCGTCGATACCCCCGGCCATGCCGACTTCGGTGGCGAGGTGGAGCGCGTGTTGAAGATGGTTGACTCGGTTCTGCTGCTGGTGGATGCCCTGGATGGTCCCATGCCTCAGACCCGTTTCGTATTGAAGAAATCCCTCGACCTCGGCCTGAAGCCGATCGTCGTCATCAACAAGATCGACCGCCCCGGCAGCCGTCCCGATGAAGTCCTCAACATGGTCTTCGACCTGTTTTGCGAGCTGAACGCCTCGGATGAACAGCTGGACTTCCCGGTGGTCTATACCAGCGCCAAGATGGGCTACGCCAAGCTGGATGTGAATATCGAATCGTCCAGCATGGAGCCGCTTTTTGCGGTGGTGGAATCCAATGTCCGCCCCCCCAAGGGCGATGCCAAGGCCCCCTTCCAGATGCTAATCGCCAACATCGATTACAACGATTATATCGGTCGCATGGCGACCGGCCGTATCTTCAACGGTTCGGTCAAGGCCGGTGAAACCGTGGCCATGATCAAGGCCGACGGCTCCATTACCAAGGGCCGCATTACCAAGCTGCTCGGCTACGAAGGACTCAAGCAGGTCGATATCGAAGAGGCCGGTACCGGTGATATTGTGACTGTGGCCGGATTTGAAGATGTCAGCATCGGTGAGACCCTGGCCTCGGCCGAAAACCCCATCGCGGTTCCCTATGTTTGCATCGACGAGCCGACCCTCTCGATGAACTTCATCGTCAATACCTCCCCCTTTGCCGGACGTGAGGGGAAATGGGTTACCTCGCGCAACATCCGCGAGCGACTGACCAAGGAGCTGCGTACTAACGTCTCCCTGCGGGTCGAAGATACCGATTCACCGGATACCTTCAAGGTCTCCGGACGAGGCGAACTGCACCTGTCGATTCTGATCGAGAATATGCGTCGCGAAGGTTTCGAGCTGGCCGTATCCAAGCCGGAAGTTATCATCCGCGTCAAGGACGGCGTCAAGACCGAGCCGATGGAATATCTGGTTGTGGACGTGGCCTCCGAATTTCAGGGCGCCATCATCGAGAAAATGGGACCGCGCAAGGGTGAAATGGTGGCCATGGCTCCCATGGGCGAGATGGTCCGCCTGGAGTTCATCATCCCGGCCCGTGGCCTGATCGGCCTGCGTGGGGAGGTCCTCACCGACACCCGCGGTACGGCGGTCATGACCCATACCTTTCACGAATATGCCGCCTACAAGGGTGATATCCCCGGCCGCAAGAACGGTGTCCTGATGGCCATGGAGCATGGCGAGACAACCGCCTACTCGCTGGACGCCCTGCAGCCGCGCGGCATTCTCTTCATCGGAGCCGGTGTCGAGGTATACGGCGGCATGATCATCGGTCAGCACGCCAAGGACAACGACCTGGACGTCAACCCCTGCAAGGGTAAAAAACTGACCAACGTACGTGCTTCGGGCACTGACGACGCCATCAAGCTGACCCCGCCGCGTCTCCTGACCCTGGAGCAGGCGCTGGAATTCATCGATGACGACGAGTTGGTTGAAGTTACACCTGTCTCGATCCGTCTGCGCAAGAAGGAGCTGGATCCGACCAAACGCAAGCGTTCTTCCAAGGGATAATCTGTTTTTTAATGCTGTCCGAGAGGCCGGGGCGACTGCCCCGGCCTTTTTTTGTCTCCGGCTTCTGTCAGAAAGCCAGACTGGCGGTCAGGCTGATGCCGTTGATGTTTGTGTTGGGTTCGCGCTGGGCAGGTTGTTGCTGTTCCGAGGGCTTGAGTTGGTCTATGGGGGCGTTGTAGGCAACGGTGAAACGCGCGCAGCCGCATTGAATGAGCAGGTCGCCCTTCTCATCGAGCCTCAGCAGGCTTTTCCGTGAATTGGCCGAAGGGGCTGGGGTGTGTTGGGTTGTTGCGGTTGGGGAGCGGAAGAGGAAGATTGCTTCCGCCCCTGAGGAGGGAACTGTCGTAAGGATGAGGGGAAGTATGAGTAGGGCGGATCGTAGCGGATACTTCAGGTGATTCAGTAGTCGGGCGCTCAGCATATCTCTCCCCTTTCGGCTGCGTTACGCTGGTTGCGCAACGAGCGGCGACAAAAAAAGGCCGCCAATATCGTTGAGATATTTCGGCGACCCGGCTGTCTCGGGGAGACCCTTAGGCTTTCCGTCCCATCCTTGCGGATGGTTTAGTATTATCGATATTCTCGCTATTTAACTGTACCTGGAATGAAAAGCATTTTTTATACCTAAAACAGAATATTTATAACTATGCGCTATTACTGATATGTTTTTTAAGGCTGCTTTTTGCGGACCATGACGGTTACGCGAATTAGCCGAATTATGTCACGGCGGGTGACAGTTTCCGTCGGGGTCTATGCCGAATTCCGCCCTGTCGCTGACTGCGAAGTAATCAGGTGATTTTTGACGGGTTGGATGGTATAGTTCCGGCCAAATTATTCAGACATTCCAAGCGGAGAACTTCCTATGGCACAGCAAAAGATCTATCTGGTTGGCGCCGGTATGGCGGGCTGGGAGGGCTTCAGTTCCAAGGCCTTGGAGATCATCGACAAGACCGAGGTGCTGATCGGGCATCAGCGTCATCTGGATATCTTTCCAGCGTTCAACGGCCAGAAGCGTGAACTGGGCGACTTGTCTGAGCTCCTCGATTTTCTTCAGCATACAGACAAGCGGGTTACGCTGCTGGCCTCGGGCGATCCGACCTTTTTCGGTATCTCGCGCTTCCTGCTGCGCAATCTGCCCAAGGACCGTATCGAAATATTTACCAATGTCACCAGCATGCAGTATGCCTTCTCGCGGATCAAGGAGCCTTGGGATGACGCCATCTTCGTCTCGGTTCATGGTCGCGGGATGCATGCAGCGGTGGATAAGATCGTTGCCGCCGAAAAGGCCTGTGTCCTGACTGACAAGGTCAATACGCCGGCCGCCATTGCCCGGGAGCTCATGGAGCGCGGCGCCGAGGGATACGAGGCCTGGCTCTGCGAAGACCTGGGGTTACCCACGGAAAAGTTCACTCGCAGCGACCTGCGCGGCCTGCTGGAGCTGAAACCCTCGGATCTGAATATCCTGATCCTGATCAGGACCTACGAGCCGAATCTGGTGCAATATCCGCTGATCGGCATCGACGATGAAGAATTTCAGACGACCAAGAAGCTGATTACCAAACAGGAAGTGCGGGCGGTGACTCTTTCCAAGTTGCAGTTGCAGGACGATTTGACCATGTGGGATATCGGAGCCGGCAGCTGTTCCGTCTCCATCGAGGCCTCCAATCTGATGCCCAATGGCCGCATCTTTGCCGTGGAGAGAAATCCGCAGTGTGTCGGATTCATCCGCGAAAACCTGAAAAAATTCTGCACCCGCAATGTGAAGCTGATCGAGGCCTATGCCCCGGAAGGGCTGGAGGATTTGCCCGATCCCGACCGGGTCTTCATCGGCGGGGCCGGCGGTCAGTTGGAAGAGATCATCGATGCGGTTGACAAGCGCCTCAAGGCCGATGGCATGATTGTGCTGAACGCAGTGACCCTGGATACCCTGACCAAGTCGGTGGAGTTCCTGGAGGATCACGGCTATACCGTGGAGGCGAGCTGCGTCAATATCGCCAAGACCCGCCGATTGACCGAGTACAAGATGTTCGAGGCTCAGAACCCGGTCTACATCATCAGCGCCTGGAAAGGGGAAGCTTAGTGGCAACCATCTATGCCGTCGGGGTCGGTCCCGGTGATCCCGAACTCTTGACCAGGAAGGCCGAGCGCATCCTGCGCCAGTCAGACGTGATTCTGGCACCGGTCTCCAACCCGCGTGAAAGCAGCGTTGCCCTGGGCACGGTGCGGGAGTTCCTGGACGAGGAACGCCAGGAAATCATTATCCACCAGTTCCCCATGACCTCTGACAGGGCGCGGCTTGTCCCGGCCTGGCAGGAGGCCGCCGCACTGATTGCCGGCAGGGTGCTGGCCGGCAAGGATGTGGCTTTTATCACCATCGGCGACCCGTTGCTCTATTCGACCTTCATCTATCTGCTGCGGATCTTCCGTGAAGAGTACCCGCAGATCGCCATAGAGATCGTGCCCGGCATTTCCAGCATCAATACCTCGACGGCCGTGGCCGGTGTCTCATTGGCCGAGGCGGATGAGCGGATCGCCATTATTCCTGCAACCGCCGGTATGGATCAGGTCCGTGCCGCTCTGGAACAGTACGATACGGTGGTCTTGCTGAAGGTCAAGCCGCTCTTTGGAGAAATTCTCGAGCTTCTCAGTCAGACCGGCCGGGAGCGGAGTACCCTGTTCGTGGAGCGGGTCGGCAGCGCCCGGCAGATGGTCCTGACCGATTATGAAGAGATGCGTGCCCATACCCCGGACTATCTTTCGCTGATGGTCGTTAAAAAAGCGGAGCATCCCCTCTTCTAGGCCACGTTGCAGCTGCATCAGATACGACAACGCCCTTCCGGATTCTTTCGGAAGGGCGTTGTCGTATCTGGTCGTTGACCGTCGGGGTGGTTAGAGTGTACTTCCCTTGGCGGGAACAATTTCATCGGCGGGATTGACCGGTTTCTCCAGCACAGGCACCCGTGTGACCGCGGGTGCATCCAGCGGCGCAGCCGGTGTGCTCGGAGCGGTGACAACAGGCGCTTGTGCAGCCGGCGTGGCGGGCTGCATCACTTCAGGGGCCGGCTTGATCGTCGCTGGAGCCGGTTGGACAGGGCGCGGCGTCTCGCTGATCGGAGCGGAATTCTTGCGTTCCTTGTCGTTATCATATTTCAGAAATGAAATCATTTCATCAAACTGACGCCCGTAGACCTCCGGTTCCTGGGTCTCCCTGAAGAGGAGGTCCTTGCGTTTCTGGTCCAGGGTGCGCCTGATCCCTTCGATGGTCTTAAATTTAACCTCGGTACTGCTGGTCAGGTTGGCCTCTGCCTCATTGAAGTCGGGATATTCCAGGTTGATCAGCGGCTCGTAATTCAGGAAACGCTGGCGGAAGTTCGGGTATTCCCACAGGACGGTACCATTGGCATCCAGGATCTGGGCCGACATGATCAGGTAGTTGTAGTCGCTGGTCAGGGATTTCATCTGCCCGAGTGAGGCGACACTGTCCGTTTTTGTCAGGCCGCTGACCACCAGCAGCATAACGGCATCCAGATTGTTCTTCTGGATATAGTCGCGCAGTTCTTCGTTTTTCCAGAAATATTTGTTGTAGAGGATGGTCGCGTCATTACGCCGTTCACGTCGGGAATAGAGCTTGCCGAAGATGTTCTGGGGATCGCCATCCAGGAGCGCGATCGTATAGAAATTCCCGGTCGCCTTGAGTTTGCGGACAAATTGTTGTTCGTATTTGCGGTTCGTTTCCGCTACGAGTGAGAGCAGTTGATCTTTTTGAGGGTGGCGAATGTCGGAATCGGCATCTACGATGATGGGAGCAACGCCGAGCACCCTGACCCTGTCGGCAAAGTTCTCGGTGGGAACGTTGAAATGGTTCTGCGAGCATCCCGTGACGACGGTGGCAAGCAACAGACACAGCAAGAGCACTCTTTTCATGTGGCCTCCTGGAAGACGGCAAACGATGCCGGATATAATTTGTCCTTTATATAGCAGATGCCACCCCTGTTTTCCAGATAAATCAAGCCCCTGAGCCGGAACTGCCGGCATGTTCGGGAGGCATATTTGATTGACAACCGGTAGCTTCTTTCGTATTCTCGCCTGCATAAAACCTGCTTATCGAGAGTGGTGGAGGGAAAGGCCCTGCGAAACCACAGCAACCGGCCATTGGGGCGTCAGGTGCTAATTCCTGCCGAAAGGCAAAGATGAGAGGTGTGCTGTGAACAGTCGTTTCAGCCCCTTCTCTATTTGTGCGAAGGGGCTTTTTTGATGTCAGTCGGTATTGTGGCCGAACAATCCAAAACATTTGACGCGGGTATCCGGCTGGACAGCGGACGAATCCTTGCGCCAATCACCCTCGCCTACGAAACCTACGGAACCCTGAATCCCGACGCATCCAACGCCATCCTGGTCGAGCACGCCTGGACCGGCAACGCCCATCTGGCCGGGAAGCTGAGCAGCGACGATCCCAAACCGGGATGGTGGGATGCCATCGTCGGGCCCGGCAAACTCCTCGACACCGAACGTTATTTTGTCATCTGCTCCAATGTAATCGGTTCCTGTTACGGCTCCACCGGTCCGGCCTCCATCAATCCGAAAACCGGCAAACGCTACAACCTGAGTTTCCCGGTCGTCACCGTGCGGGATATGGTCCGGGCCCAGAAGCTGTTGATCGATGCACTCGGCATACGGCGCCTGCTGTGTGTGATGGGGGGCAGCATGGGGGGCATGCAGGCCATGGAGTGGGCCACCCAGCACCCGGACTCGATTGCCTCGGCCATCGTGCTGGCCGCTACGCCGCGCCCCTCTCCCCAGGCGATCTCCCTGAACGCCGTGGCCCGTTGGGCGATCTTCAATGATCCCACCTGGCGCAAGGGAGAATACAAGCATAATCCCAAGGATGGCCTGGCGCTGGCCCGTGGTATCGGCCACATCACCTTCCTCTCCGATGAATCGATGAATGCCAAGTTCGGGCGGCGTTTTTCCGCCAAGGACGGCCAGTTTGATTTCTTCGGCCAGTTCGAGGTGGAACGTTATCTGAACTACAACGGTTACAGCTTCGTTGACCGTTTTGATGCCAACTCATTTCTCTATTTGGCCAAGTCGCTGGATCTTTATGATGTGGCCTGGGGCTATGAATCCATGGCCGAGGCCTTTGGCGCGGTCAGCGCCCCGCTCCAGTTTTTCGCATTTACCTCGGACTGGCTCTACCCCCCCTATCAGACCGAAGAGATGGTCACCTGTCTGACCGGTTTGGGTAAGTCCGCCGAATACCACCTGATCGAATCGGCCTACGGCCATGACGCCTTTCTGCTGGAACATGAGACCTTTGCCCCCCTGGTGCGCAGATTCCTCGACACCGCTTCGGGTACTGCCCGATGATCAGCGTGCGGGATGAGGTGCGTAACAGTCAGGTTTATCGGCGCTTGCGGCACCAGGTTGGCAAGGCCGTAGCGGATTTCGGCATGATCAGGGAAGGGGACCGGGTCGCGGTCGGTCTTTCAGGGGGCAAGGATTCGTACTGCCTGTTGATGATGCTGGGGGAGTTGCAGCGCAGGGCTCCGATACGCTTCGAGTTGACGGCACTTACCGTGGATGCCGGATATCCCGGTTTCAATACGGCGGCCATCTCCCGCTTCTGCATTGACAACGGGTTCCGCCACCAGGTCATCGCAACCACCCATTACGACATCATCCGCGAGAAGCTTCGCCCCGGTTCATCCTTCTGTTCGCTCTGCGCCCGCCTGAAGCGGGGCACGCTCTATGGCGAGATCCGTCAGATGGGATACAGCAAGTTGGCTCTCGGCCATCATCGGGATGACTTTATTGAGACCCTGCTCCTCAACCAGTTCTTCGTCGGTTCGCTCAAGGCCATGTCGCCCTGCATGCTGGCCGACAGTGGTGACGTCACCGTTATCCGTCCGCTGGTCTATGCCGCCGAGAAAGATACCATCAGCCTGGCGGCCGAGGCCGGATTACCGGTGGTCTCCTGCTCTTGTCCGGTCGCCGGCTCTCCCGATTTGCAGCGGCAACGGATGAAGGAGCTTTTGACCTCACTGGAGAAGGACATTCCCCATGTGAAAAACAGCCTGCTCAAGGCACTTTCAAACGTGCATCCCCGCCATCTTCTTGATGGGCGACTTCAGATCCGGCCGCCGGTGCTCGCTGCGCTCGGCAACCCTGGCGATCCGCCGGGGCAAACCGACTGACAGGTCTCCCAGAAAATCCATTAACGCCACATATCCGCCGTAGACAACGATGATCAGCCCCAACAGTACGATCGGTTCCATGTCATGCCTCCTTGGACTTTTGGAAAGGCTAGCACATGGTTCTGACACAATAAGTCGCTCAGTATTCAGGGGCGTGATTGCGGTTTACAGGTAGTCGAAAATATTCTTGAATGGGTGGAAAGACACCCTTCCGGCGGGCCTTACTCCAGACGGCTCACAGCATGGCGTCGATGGTATCAAAATCGATGTACTGTTCGGCCATGGAGTTGATCAGCTCGATCTTTTCCAGGTCATCCGGGCCGATCTTGGAGACGTGCTCGCGCAGCAGCGAAAAAACAACCGAGGAGGTTTCCTCGATCCGTATGTAGGGTATACGGCTGTCCTCCAGGATCTGCTGGGTAATCTTGGACATGGGGGCGTGGCCGCTGATCACCAGACCGGTCAGGCGCTTCTTGAAGTCGGGGATATGGTGCAGTGAGGAGGCCGTCACGATCAGCTCGTCACGCGAGCTGGTGACGATCAAGAGTGTCGAGTCTCCCAGGTGATCGATGACGCGCTGGGAGGACGATGCGCCCAGCTGGATCGTATGACAGATGCGGCTCCGTTCGGAGGGATCGCCCATCAGCGGCAGCTCCAGCAATTCGGACACATGTTGCAGGGTCGGGTCGGCCAGGATCGGCGAAAAATCGAATGCGCTGGTAACCAGCAGGTTTTTGCCGCTAAAGGCCTTGCGCAGGTAGGAGAGCGACCTTTCCCGTTTCTCCGGGACCAGTTTGTTGATCATGATCAGGCGCACATCGGCCTTGGCCTCTTTATACAGGGCCAGGTTGAGTTCCACGGCATCGATCACGCTGCCGATACCGCCACCGGTTACCATCAAGACCGGGGCGCCCGTAAGCGCGGCCGTGCGGGCATTGTTCATCCCGACCACCGAGCCGACTCCACCATGCCCGGCTCCCTCGATGATCAGGAAATCATTTTTCTTTTCGAGCTGTTCAATGGCCTTGAGGATCACATCGCGGGGATAGTCCGGAGAGATCTCGCCATCCAGAAAGCGGCGGGTCATGCCGGGGGTCAGGGTCATGGGGGACATGAGCTGCGCATCCGCATCCAGGTCATAGACCCCGGCGATCATGGCCGCATCCATGTCCATGGTCAGCCCCTTGTATGCGATGCACTTGGGACCGATCGGCTTAATGAAGCCGACCCGCTGATACTTCTTGCTGGCCAGATGCATAAGTGACAGGCTGATGGTGGTCTTGCCGCAGTGTTGTCCGGTGGCACCGATAAAGATTTTTTTGCACATATATTCTCAGATCCTCGTTAGATGGCGCTGCTTCAGGGGGATTGATTCTCCAGGTATTGGTTGAAACGATCCTCTCCGGAGTGGAAGCGGAGAAAACGTATCCCCATGCCGCTCTTTTTGACAAGATGAAAAAGGTTCTGGGGTACCTTCTTGGCCCACATGACGCGGGCCTCAAGTTCCACCTTGTTGTTTTCTACCTCGAATTCGATTCTGATCTTGGTGTTGGGGGGGCAGATATTGGCCGTCTTGATGAACATGCCGGTCAGGGATACGTCTTCGGTAAATGCCACCCTGTTTGCTTCCTCAATGCCAAAACGCACCGTCAGCCGTTTTTTATGCCGTACAATATCCCGCTTATCCGCAGCCATCAGATTTTACCCCCGTGTAACGACAAGTGTAGCGATCAGATGCTGAATGCCAGAAATATACCATAATTCTCACTAAGTGGTAGCAGTTTGCGAAACAACCATGCCGGCATGGGCGTATTCCCCTGTTGGGATAAATTGGATTGACAGGGAGACGTCAATAATCTAGTTTAGCCAAAATCGCTGGGGGAGTTTCGACTGAGAGCGGCAAGACGGCCGCGACCCTTAGTACCTGATCCGGGTAATGCCGGCGTAGGGAAGCGCAATTGACCGACACTCACAAGCCGCTTCCGCGGCTTTTTTTATTTATCAGTGCACATATTCATTATTCATGGGCAGGGAGGCAGGCATGAAGGTCACAATAAACGGTGATTTCACCGATATCAACGACGGCAGCACCGTCGCCGAACTGCTGGAATTTCTCCAGATCGGTCGGGAGCGGGTGGCGGTCGAGATCGGCTTGGAGATCATCCCGAAGGCCTGCTACGCGAGCCATATCATTCAGGAAGATGACAAGATCGAAATAGTTCACTTCGTGGGGGGCGGCTGATACACCGCGCTGCCCCTATAGAACGTCTATCCAAGTAACTGAACGAAAAGGAGTGCCCTTATATGAGTACGCAACGTGATGCGATGGTTATCGCCGGCCGCGAGTTCAATTCCCGCTTGATGGTGGGTACCGGCAAATACGCCAGCTTTCAGCAGATGGTACAGGCCCTGGAGGTCTCGGGAGCCGAGATTATCACCGTGGCGGTTCGGCGGGTGAACATATCCGACCGCAACAAGGAATCATTGCTGGATCACATCGACCTGAAAAAGTACACCCTGCTGCCCAATACCGCCGGTTGCTACACGGCCGATGACGCGGTTCGCACCTGCCGTCTGGCCCGGGAAGCCGGCTTATCGGACTTCGTCAAGCTTGAGGTTCTCGGGGATGAGAAGACGCTCTTCCCCGATAACGAAGAACTGCTCAAGGCCGCCAAGATACTGGTCGCCGAAGGGTTTACCGTGCTCCCCTACTGCAGCGACGATGTAACCGTCTGCCGCAAACTGGAGGATCTGGGGTGTGCGGCGGTTATGCCGTTGGGAGCGCCCATCGGCAGCGGCCTGGGCATCCGTAATCCCTACAATATCCGCATTATCCTGGAAAACATCAAGATACCGGTCATTGTGGATGCGGGAGTCGGTTGCGCCTCGGATGCGGCGATTGCCATGGAGTTGGGCTGCGACGGCGTCCTGATGAACACGGCTATTGCCGGAGCCCAGGACCCGATCGCCATGGCCCGTGCCATGAAGCTGGCCGTGGAGGCCGGTCGTCTCTCCTACAAGGCCGGCCGTATCCCCCGTAAGCTGTATGCGAATGCCTCCAGCCCGATCGAGGGCCTGCTTGCTTGATTTCAGTCTCTATCTGATAACCGACAGGATGCAGACAGCTGGCCGCTCACTCCCTGATGTTGTCGGGGAGGCCCTGCGAGGCGGTCTGCGGGCGGTACAGCTGCGCGAAAAGGATCTGCCTGCCGGCCGTGTGTTTGAGCTGGCCGGCGAATTGCGCCGGCTTACCCAGGCCTATGGTGCAAAACTGCTGATCAACGATCGTGTCGACGTTGCCCTGACGGTGGATGCCGATGGGGTGCATCTGGGGAAGGCTGGTCTGCCGGTGGTCGAGGCGCGCCGTATCCTGGGGAGCGAACGGCTGATCGGTTATTCGGCCCACGGCGCGGATGAAGCCCTGCAGGCGCAGCGTGCCGGTGCCGATTTCGTGACCCTGGGGCCGGTCTATCAGACCCCCTCCAAGGCCCAGTACGGTGAACCGCTCGGATTGGACGTGTTTGCTGAAGCAACCCGCCTGCTGAGCATCCCGGTGTTTGCCCTGGGCGGGGTAAAACTCGCCTCTATTGACGAACTCATGTCCCGTGGTGCCCGTGGCATCGCCCTGATCTCGGCCATCCTCAGCGCCCCGAACCCGGCACTTGAAACGGAAGCGCTGTTGCGGAGCATTGCACGCCATGATGTCTAATACACCAGCCCTGAGAAACCCACTAGCCCCGGGAAACCGGGATACGTGCGTTAACGAACCTATTTCCTGCGATAACCCGCAGAAAACAGGTTCTAATGCACTAGCCCCGAAAAGCTGGGATAAGTGCGTTAACGAAGCTGCATCCTGTGAAAAACTACAGGATACAGCTTCTAACGCACTAATCCATCACGAGTTGCGCATTCATTCCTACGGCCAGTATCTGCGGCGCCGTTTCGGCTGTCGGGTCAGCAAGGTCAACGTGGATGCCGGTTTCACCTGCCCCAACCGCGATGGCAGCAAGGGCACCGGCGGCTGCATCTACTGCAATAACGTCTCCTTTTCCCCCAAGGAAACCCAGTCGATGATCCCCCTGGAAGAGCAGATGGCAGCCGGCATGGCCTATCATCGTACGCGTCTCGGCTCCGAAAAATTCATCGTCTATTTTCAGAAGTATACCAACACCTATGGTTCCGTGGATCTGCTGGCCGACCTGTACCGGCGGGCCCTGAGCCATCCCGATGTGGTCGGCATTTCAGTCGGCACCCGGCCGGACGCACTTTCCGCGGAAGCGTTGGAACTCTTGACGGAGATTGCCCGTACGCACTACGTCTGTCTGGAGCTGGGTCTGCAATCCATGGATGATGCCATTTTGTCCCGCATCAACCGGGGACATACGCTGGATGAATTTCTGGAAACCGTGCACCGGGCGGCGGGACATGGTTTTGATATCTGTGCCCATCTGATCTACGGTTTTCCTGGAGAACGGGCGGAAGATTTCTTGAAAACGGCCGATCTGATTGCATCGTTGCCGATTGACTCGATCAAGTTGCACCAGCTGCACGCCGTGGAAGGGACCGCGCTGGCGGCGATGTTCCGTCGTGGCGAATTCGTGCCGCTCTCGCTGGATGAATATGTGACTACAGCGGCGGATTTTTTGGAGCGACTGCCGGCGCGGGTCACGGTTCAGCGCCTGTATGGCTCGGCTCCGCTGGCAATTGGCGTCGCTCCGCGCTGGGGGTTGAAGAACAACCAGATGTGGTTTGCGGTGATTAATGAGTTACGCAGGCGCGGCACCTGGCAGGGGTGCCGCCTGGAGTAGGAATTCGGGGAAGGCTTGCTCTAGGTTGCGATGATGTAACGGTTCTTGCCGCCATTTTTTGCATGCAGCAGGGCTTGGTTGACCCTGGCGATGCAGTCGTGGACATTCTGGGCCGGGTTGTGCTCGCAGATGCCGACACTGACGGTAATATGGATGCCGGGCTTATTGGCCTTGAACTCCGTCATGGATACGGATTCAAGAACCTTTTTTGCTACGGGGAGCGAACACTCAGCCGCGGTTTCCGGTAGCAGGATCAGGAATTCATCCCCCCCCCAGCGGGCACAGATGTCCTCGTTGCGGACGCAACTCCTCAAGACGCGTGCGATTTCCACCAGGACATCGTCGCCGGAGTTGTAGCCGTAGGTGTCGTTAACCTTTTTGAAAGCGTCGATATTAATCAACAAAACGGTGAAGGGGTGCTGGTGGCGCTGTGAGCGGGTGGCCTCCCGGTCAATCTTTTCCATGATGTCGCGGCGGTTGGCCAGTCCGGTCATCCCGTCAATCCTGCTGGCAAGATCCAACGAACGGACCATGTTCACCAGCTCGGTCTTGAGCTGCTCGTTCTCGATACGAAGCTTGTTGGCCCGCAGTTCCAGCTTTTTATAACAGATGCTCAGATGGGTAAACTCATCCAAAAGGATGTTATCCGCATAACGCACGTCAGCGATGACCTTTTCGAAGCGGTCCACATCGCTGCATGTTGCAGAATCCTTCATATCGCCGTTAGGTTTCATCGTTCCCTCCTGGTACAGTCCCCAGATTATAAATTTCAATGCATGCCTGAATCAGCGATTGTGTCGCCGCGCCTGTTCATATCCAGATTCCGCAGACAGACGCAGGCCAATTATTAAATAGCTGCAATATGTTAGCACAGTATGCCGGTAGCTTGTCAAAGGCTAATGGGCGCAGCAGGCGGAGAAAGTGCTTTTTTGCATGGGGTGACAATGCTATAGTACCGCTCCGTAATTAATACGCAAGCCCCATGGGTCAAAAACATAAGGAGTATTTCATGTCCGCAATCCGTGTTCGTTTCGCGCCCAGCCCGACCGGCTACCTGCATGTGGGTGGTGCCCGTACCGCTCTCTTCAACTGGCTTCTGGCCCGCAAAACAGGGGGCACCTTTATCCTGCGCATTGAGGATACCGACGTGGAGCGCTCCACCAAGGAGTCGGTGGAGGCTATCCTGCAGGGAATGGAGTGGCTCGGCCTGGACTGGGATGAGGGCCCCTTTTATCAGTCCGATAGCTTTGAACTGTACAAGGAGTATGTCCAGAAGATGCTGGATGACGGCAAGGCCTACAAGTGTTACTGCACCGCCGATGAACTGAATGAAAAACGTGATCTGGCCATGCAGGAAGGACGTAAGCCCAAGTACGACGGCACCTGCCGCGAGCGGACCGATCAACCCGACGCTCCCTATGTCGTCCGCTTTCGCGCCCCCCAGGGGGGAGAAGTGGCCTTCGACGATCTGATCAAGGGGCGCATTGCCTTTCCGGCCGAAGAACTGGACGACCTGATCATCCAGCGTACGGATGGCACACCAACCTATAACTTTTGCGTGGTGATCGATGACGCCAGCATGCGCATTACCACCGTTATCCGCGGCGATGACCATGTCAACAATACCCCGCGCCAGATCCAGCTCTACCAGGCGCTCGGTTTTCCGGTGCCGCAGTTTGCCCACGTGCCGATGATCCTGGGCAGCGACAAGGCCCGTCTCTCCAAACGCCATGGTGCCACCAGCGTAATCGCCTATCGCGACATGGGCTACCTGCCCGAGGCGCTGATGAATTATCTGGTGCGTCTGGGGTGGAGTCATGGCGATGATGAGATCTTTTCGCGCGAAGAGATGATCCAGAAGTTTGATATCGGCGGTGTGGGGCGTTCGGCCAGCGTCTTCAATACCGACAAGCTCAACTGGCTGAATGCCCACTATATCAAGGCTGCTGACCCGGAACACTTGGCCGATCTGCTGCTGCCCCATCTCTCCAGCCGTGGTGTCAGTACCGTGGTCGGTCCGGGGCTGGTTCCGGTTGTCGAGACCTTGCAGGAACGGGCTCAGACTCTGGAAGAAATGGCCGAACGGGCCGTTTTCTATTACAATGCCCCCCAGGCCTACGATGAGGCGGCCCTGGGCAAGTTTGACAAGGCGCATCTGGCGCAGGTCTTTGCGGTTGTTGCTGAAAAGCTTACGGCTACGGGGGCAGCTTCTGCCGCCGAGTTTGACCAGATCTTCAAAGAAATCTGCACGGAAAATGGCTGGAAGATGCCGCAGGTCGGCCAGCCGGTGCGTATCGCACTTTCGGGCGGCACCCAGGCACCCGGTATCGGGCAGATCGTGGCTGTCCTGGGCATCGAGGAAGCCGTGCGGCGGATCAATGCGGCCCGTGAGTTCGTCGCTGCGTAAGCGGCTCGAGCGGAAAACTCACGATCAGATCTACCTACAAAATAACCCGGCCTGGTCCGGGTTATTTTGCGCCTGATCAGCCAAGGGCGCTGTTTTGTGATACAGTTCTCCCATGAGCCAGACCATCACCATAGCGCCGGTCACCCGCATCGAAGGTCACGCCCGCATCAGCATCCAACTGGATGACGCCGGACAGGTGGAGCAGGCACGTCTGCAAGTCCAGGAATTCCGGGGATTCGAGGCTTTTTGCGTTGGCCGCCCCTTCTGGGAAATGCCGGCCATCACCTCCCGCATCTGCGGCATCTGCCCGGTCAGTCATGCCCTGGCCGCGGCTCAGACCGGTGAGCGCATCCTGGGTATGGAAGCACCGCCCGCCGCCCGCCGTTTGCGCGCGCTGCTCTCCCTCTCCCAGCTGGTTCTCAGCCATTCCCTGAGTTTCTTTCATCTTTCCGCTCCGGACATCGTGCTCGGCCTGGATGCCGATCCGGCCGAACGCAACATCGTCGGCCTGGCCAAACAGAGACCGGAAATCATCCGTAACGGCGTTCGGCTGCGTCAGATCGGGCAGGAGATCGTCAACCGGATCGGCGGGGGCACGCTGCATCCCGGGCATATCGTTGTCGGCGGAATGCGGGAACCCCTCAGTGAAGAGGGGCGCGCCGCCATTGCGGCACAACTTTCGGAAGCCCTGGAACTGGTCCTGTTCGCCCAGTCAGTCTGGGAGGAACACCGGGCACGCTTCTTGGCGGAGATGGGCGCAGGTGAAGCCTTTCCCGGTCTTTCTCTGGGGCTGGTCGGGCAGGATGGCGTTCTCGACCATCTCAGTGGCCGGCTCCGTTTTGTGGACGGGACGGGTGAGCTGGTGGGCGAAGTCGCGCCCGAGGCCTTTGGCCAGGTCTTGCGCGAGACGATTGCGGGCGACAGTTACATGAAACCGACCGAGTGCATGGTTGGCGACACCTCGCTCTACCGGGTCGGCCCTTTGGCCCGGCTGCTGGTCGCGCCCTATGGTCATGCGCCCCGGGCCGAGCTGGCACGGCAGGAATTTCTGGCCTCCGGGTGTGCCGCCGGCAGCCTTGGTTATCACCAGGCCCGCCTGATCGAGATGCTCTATGCCGTGGAGCGCATGGTCCAATTGTTGGACGACCCGGCCATCTGCGATACGCATGTTCTGGCTGCTGGAGAAGTGAGCAACCTGGCGGGGATCGGCGTGACGGAAGCTCCGCGCGGGACACTGATCCATCACTATCAGGTGGACCGGCACGGTCTGTTGACCGGGGTCAATCTGATCGTCGCCACCGGCCACAACAGTCGGGCCATGGACCGTACCATTACTGCAATCGCCAGGGAGCACATCCGTGGTGACCGGCTGACGGAAGGGATGCTCAATCGTGTCGAACACGGCATCCGGCTCTACGACCCGTGTCTCTCCTGTGCCACCCATCTCCACGGCCGTCTGGGGATGCGGGTCGAGCTGCTGGCACCCGGCGGGAAGGTGCTGGACAGTGCGGTGATTTGAGGCAATGCTGGATACAGTAGAACCCGAGCGGCAGCGATGCCGCTCTTTTTGTTTGTGTGGTATTTGATGGGGTGATTTGGTATAACCATCCGATACTTTTGACCAAGCAGGTGGAAAGCGTGAACTCAAAGGCCCACAGTTTATGAAACTTGCCATCATTTCACCGGTAAAATCCCTCAGCAAGGCCTACCTCAAACAGAGCCTCAAGCGTGAACAGATTGAACTGTTCAAGGTCAGCCTGGCTCGCCTGTTCGAGCGTATCCGCACGGACGAGCACGAAGAACACCTCAAGAATATCGTCTCCGACTTTCTCAAGGACACCTGGTACAAGCAGACCAACGAGATCAACACCAGCGGCCGCGCCGATCTGGTGATTCATAACGGTACAACATCGGCTACACCGGTCGGCGTGCTGATTGAGGTCAAGCGCCCCACCAACAAGAACGAGATGATTTCGCCCGAGCGCCCTAACGCCAAGGCGCTGCACGAACTGCTGCATTACTACATGCAGGAACGTTATATCAGGGACAACAAGGAGATCCGTCACCTCATCGTCTGCAATATTCACGAATGGTACATCTTCGACGCCGTTGATTTCGAAAGGTTCTTCTTCCACAATCAGAAGCTGGCTAAGTCTTACAAAGACTGGAACGACGGCCTGCTGGTCAGCACCAACACCGACTGGTTCTACCAGGAGATTGCCAAACCCTTTATTGAGAAAGAGCTGGACGAACTCCCCTGCACGTACTTTAACCTCAAGGATTTTGAGCGGCTTATCCGCAATCCCGCCAGGCAAGAAGACAGTAAACTGATCGCCCTTTACAAGATTCTTTCCCCACCGCATCTGCTCAAACAGAGCTTCGCCAACGACAGCAACTCCCTCAACAGAGAGTTTTACAGCGAGCTGCTGCACATCCTTGGTCTGGAAGAGGTCAAGGAGAAGGGCAAAAAGCTGATCCGCCGCAAGCCGGAGGGGAACCGCAATGACGGTTCGCTGCTGGAGAATACCTGCAACTTTCTCAAAACCCGTGGGCGGCTATCGGTTCTCTCCAACCTGCAACAGTATGGCGTGGATGCGGACGAGCAATGTTTTAGCGTCGCCCTGGAACTCTGCATCACCTGGCTGAACCGCCTCCTGTTCCTGAAACTCCTGGAGGGGCAGTTGATCGGCTACCACAAGGGTGATCGCAGCTATGCCTTCCTCAACAGCAGCCGGATCGGGGATTTTGACGAACTGAACGAGCTGTTTTTCGAGGTGTTGGCGGTCAGGATTGATGAGCGCAGCGAATCGGTACGCTCCAAGTTCGGTAACATTCCCTACCTGAACAGCTCCCTGTTCGAGGAAAGCGACCTGGAGCGGGCCACCATGCGGATCAACGAGCTGAAGAACCGGCTCGATCTGCCACTGCATGGCGCAACGGTGTTGAAGGCGGCCAACGGCAAACGCCTTGCCGGCAGTAAAAGCACCCTTGGCTATCTGTTTGAATTCCTGGACGCCTACGATTTCGGGGCGGAGGGGAACTCCGATATCCAGGAACAGAATAAGAGCATCATCAACGCCTCGGTATTGGGATTGATCTTCGAAAAGATCAATGGCTACAAGGACGGCTCCTTCTTTACTCCCGGCTTCATTACCATGTACATCAGTCGCGAAACCATTCGCCGGGCGGTATTGCGCAGGTTCAACGAGACCTACGGCTGGAACTGCACTAATCTCACCGAACTGTACAACGACCTCTATCGCCAGCGTATCCCGTTGGGCGAGGCAAACGCGCTGGTCAACAGCCTAAAGATCTGCGATCCGGCGGTCGGTTCGGGACATTTCCTGGTTTCGGCATTGAACGAGCTTATCGCCGTCAAGAGCGAACTGCGGATACTGGCCGACAGCGACGGCAAGCTGCTGCGCTGCGATGTCACCATCGAGAACGACGAGCTGATTGTCACCACGGATGACCAGATCTTCGAGTACCACTACAGGGACGCCGAGTCCCAGCGGATACAGGAAACGCTCTTCCACGAAAAAGAGACCATTATTGAAAACTGCCTCTTCGGAGTGGATATCAACCCCAAGTCGGTCGCCATCTGTCGTCTGCGCCTCTGGATAGAACTGCTGAAAAACGCCTATTACCGGCGCGATGACGTAGGGGCGACCGGCCGGTCGCCCCTACAGTTGGAAACCCTCCCCAACATCGATATCAATATCAAGTGCGGTAACTCGCTGGTCAGCCGCTTTGCCATCAGCGGCAATCCTAATATCCTGCCAGGCGACAGAAAAAAGCTGAAGGAACTGACCGAGCGTTACCGTCGTCATGTCTTTGATTACAAGCTTTCGCCAGCAAATAAGGCCCAATTGCGTAAGGAGATCGATAACCTCAAACACTCCCTGGAGAACTTCGGCCTGCCCAACGACAAGGATTTGATTGCGCTCTGGAAGGGTAAGGATGAGCTAGCCCAGCTCTCGCTGTTCGGCTTTGACAAAAAGGAGCAGGAACGTCGCAAAAAACTGGATGAAAAGGTTACTGAGCTAGAGAAACGTTTTGAGGAGAAACAACGGCTGGTCTATAGCAACGCCTTTGAATGGCGCTTTGAGTTTCCCGAAGTACTGGACGATGAAGGTGAGTTTGTCGGATTTGATGCCATCATCGGCAATCCGCCCTATATCCGTCAAGAGTCCATTAAGGAACAGAAACCGGCCTTTATGGAGATGTTCGGCGCCTTCTACTGCGGTACGGCCGATATCTACACCTACTTCTACAAGACCGGTCTGAATCTGCTCAAAACCGGTTCCACTCTTTGTTACATTGCACCAAACAAATTCATGCGCGCCGGATACGGCAAAAACACTCGCGAACTGCTGAGCACCCAGGCCAGGCCGTTGATGGTGCTGGATTTTGGTGACCTGCCCATATTTGACGAGGCCACCACCTATCCCTCGATTGTGCTGGTGGAGAAGGCAACCCCCCTCACTCCCCCCTTGTCAGGGGGGAGGCGCAAATCGACCGTGCAAGGCTCCCTCCTTGACAAGGGAGGGCGGGGGGAGGGTTCGTTCTTCACCGCCACCTTCACCAATACCGAACAGTTGACCCGCTTTGACGAAACCCTTGCCACCATTGGTTTTACCATGCCGGTTGAGGCGCTAAGAAGCGAAGGGTGGAACTTGGAGCGCCCTGAAGTACTGGCCTTGATGGACAAACTGCGCGCTACTGGCACACCGCTGGGTGAGTATGTGGATGGACGCTTTTATAGAGGTATAACTACTGGACTTAACGAAGCATTTGTTATTGACTCTGTTACAAAAGCTAAATTGATAGCCGAGGATCCAGCAAGTGTAGAGGTAATAAAACCTTGGCTAAGGGGGCGAGATATACGGAAATGGAGAGCTCAATCTTCTGAAATATATTGTCTGTATATTCCTTGGCATTTTGAAATTGAAAAATACCCTGCAGTACTGAACCACATAAATCAATTTAGACCCCAGCTAGAGAACAGGAACGCATCTGAGAGAGATCGTTATGAGTGGTATGCATTGCAAAGGTATGCAGCAGATTATTATCTGGAGTTTAATAAGCCAAAAATCATATCAACAAAAATATCAATCCGTCCCACATTTTCTTTTGATACCACAGGGTGTTATTTAGGAAATACTTCATATTTCATATCTATAAATTCACAAGACATATGTTTACTGGCATTATTAAACTCAAAACTATTTGATTCTTATGCAAGAAGAACATTTGCAGGAAAACAAAATGGTTACTTTGAAGTTCAGCCAGAAGGTTTAGAAGCTTTCCCCATCCCACCCGCCACCGATGCCCAGAAAGCTCCCATCATCGAGCGTGTCCAGAAAATCCTCGCGGCTCCCGACAGCCCCGACGTTCCTCAGCTCGAAGCCGAGATCGACAGCCTTGTCTATGAACTCTACGGCCTGACCGAAGCGGAGATTGCGCTGGTGGAGGGGACAAAATGAAAAATATCCCGACAACTGCTAACACCGATATTGCTGAAAAAACCGTACGCTACCACGGAATCCGCGATGAGCTCCTGACCGCCAGAAAACAGGCGCGCCAGGCGATTAATGACACGATGGTACAGGCCTATTGGCAGGTCGGGCGGCTCATTGTGGAGGATGAACAAGCTGGGCAGGCACGGGCCGAGTACGGTAAGGGGGTGCTCGACGATCTTTCCCTGCGTCTGACCAGTGAGTTCGGCAAGGGATTTACCTCCTCCAATCTTCGAAACTTCAGGCAGTTTTACTTGTCTTTCACCAGGGAAGAAATTTGCGACACAGCGTGTAGCAAATTGACGTGGTCCCATTTCCGCCTTCTGATGAGGGTGGAGCACGTCGAGGCTCGAACCTGGTACGCCAACGAAGCCGCAAGCCAGGGGTGGAGCGTTCGGGCGCTTGCTGGCTAGTCAAGACAAGGAAGATGTACGCGCTGAGGCCGACGCCAATGACTGACCGGTTGTAGCGTTATTATCTATTACGCAAGATAATAAACATTGAAATAAAAAATAACTCTAAATAATCAATGTGATAGAGGAACCGTTATTATCTTTCTGGTCACTTGAGGTCGCCGAGCAAGGTGTCGGGAGTACAAGGTACGACACGGCGTCTGACTGCCGAACTTGCCACGCGTCGTAACGACCGAGTTGATTTTCTCGGATAAGAATATCCTCGCCGCTCTCGACAGCCCCGATGTGCCGCAGCTTGAAGGCGAGATCGACTATCTGGTTTATGAACTCTACGGCCTGACTGAAGAGGAGATCGCGCAGGTGGAGGGGAAAATATGACAAAGTTAAAAGCCACCCGTAGCAGGACCAAAGCTCCCGCTGACTCCGCTGGCAGCGACCTCTCGCCACTGATTACCGAACTCCGCACTCTTATCCAGTCCGCACGCCATGCCGTCGCTACCACCGTCAACACGCTGCAGGTACTGACCAATTTCGAGATCGGTCGGCGAATCGTCGAGCATGAGCAGAAGGGAGCAGAGCGGGCTGAATATGGGAAAGAGCTGCTGAAGGAGCTTTCCATGCGGCTGACAGAGGAGTTCGGAACTGGTTTTTCTCCCACCAATCTGAGGCTGATACGACAATTTTTCATTGAATATCGGGATCGGATTTGTCAGACACCGTCTGACCTTTTTACCCTCGGGCAGATTTGTCAGACAGTGTCTGATAAATTGCATGCCGGGGCAATTATGCAGACACCGTCTGCACAATTCACAATTGCCCAGACAGCGTCTGGGCAATCCGGCAAACCACCATTTACGCTTAGCTGGTCCCATTATGTCCTGCTGCTCACCATCAAAAACCCCGAGGAACGCAGTTTCTACGAAATCGAAGCCTTTCAGTCAGACTGGTCTTTCCGAGAACTGAAACGCCAGGTCGCCTCCTGTCTCTATGAGCGGCTCGCCCTCAGCAAAGACAAGGAAAGTGTCCGCCGGCTTGCCGACGAGGGGCAGATCCTCGTCACGGCGGCGGACATCCTCAAAGAGCCGTACGTCCTTGAATTCCTCGGCCTCGACGAGAAGGCGGGCTATTCCGAATCCGATCTGGAAAGCGCCATCATCGATCAGCTCGAACAGTTCCTGCTGGAGCTGGGCAAGGGTTTTCTCTTCGAGGCCCGCCAGAAGCGTTTCACCTTCGATGAGGACCACTTTTTCGTTGATCTCGTCTTCTACAACCGTCTGCTGCGCTGCTATGTGCTCATCGACCTCAAGTTGGACAAACTGAGCCACCAAGATCTGGGGCAGATGCAAATGTACGTGAACTACTTCGACCGCTACGTTAAAACCCCCGACGAGAATCCCACCATCGGTATTCTGCTCTGCAAACGAAAGAAGCAGGCGGTCGTTGAGCTGACCCTGCCGGCAGACGCCAACATCCACGCCCGCGAATACAGTCTCTACCTGCCCTCGAAAGAACTGTTGCAGCAGAAGCTGGTGGAATGGGTGCGGGAGCAGGAGGTGGCCTATGGAGCCGGAATTGATCTCTGAGAAGACATGCTTCACCCTGAAGACCGACTATACCCCGCGCGGCGACCAACCCCAGGCTATCCAGGAACTGGTGGAAGGGATCGAACGCGGCGACCAGCACCAGACCCTGCTGGGGGTTACCGGTTCGGGCAAGACCTTTACCGTGGCCAATGTCATCGCCCGGACCGGCCGGCCGGCGCTGGTGCTGGCTCCCAACAAGACTCTGGCCGCCCAGCTCTACGACGAGTTCAAGGAACTCTTCCCGGACAATGCCGTGGAGTATTTCGTCTCCTATTACGACTATTTCCAGCCCGAGGCCTACCTCCCCAGCACCGATACCTTCATCGAGAAGGACTCCTCGATCAATGACGAGATCGACAAGATGCGCCATTCGGCCACCCGTTCGTTGCTGACTCGTCGGGACGTGATCATCGTGGCTTCGGTCTCCTGCATCTACGGTATCGGCTCGCCCGAAGCCTACCAGGCCCTGCACATCTTTTTCCGCCAGGGGGAGGAGTATGGTCGCGACACCCTGCTCAGGAAGCTGGTGGAGATCCAGTACGAGCGCAACGATACGGACTTCCATCGCGGGACGTTCCGGGTGCGGGGCGATGTGGTCGAGGTCTTTCCGGCCTATGACAACGACAAGGCCTTGCGGATCGAGTTCTTCGGCGACGAGGTGGAGGCGATCAGCGAAATTGATCCGTTGCGGGGTGTGCTGCTCAACAAGCTGGCCAAATGCGCCATCTACCCGGCCTCCCATTATGTCTCGACGCGTGAGACCCTGGAAAGGGCGGTCGAACAGATCCGGGTCGACCTGGGGGAGCGTATCCGCTGGTTCCGGGAGCAAAACATGCTCTTGGAGGCCCAGCGCATCGAGCAGCGCACCTTCTTCGATATCGAGATGATGGAAGAGATGGGCTTCTGCCAGGGGATCGAGAACTACTCGCGCTACTTTGACGGCCGGCAGGCCGGTGAGGCCGGCTATACCCTGATCGACTACTTCCCCGATGATTTCGTGCTCTTCGTGGATGAGTCCCATATCACCATTCCCCAGATCGGCGGCATGTATCGCGGCGACCGCTCGCGCAAAGAGACCCTGGTCCAGTACGGATTCCGCCTGCCGGCGGCTCTCGACAATCGTCCGCTGAACTTTCAGGAGTTCGAGGCGCGCATCCACCAGGCGGTCTATGTTTCGGCCACCCCGGCCGATTTCGAGATGGAGCGTAGCGGCGGCGTGTTTGTCGAGCAGGTCATCCGTCCGACCGGGCTGGTGGACCCGGTCATTGAGGTCCGACCGGTGACGGCGGGCAGGCAAGTTCAAATCCCCTCCAGCCCCCCTGAAGGCGAAATCCCCCTAAATCCCCCTTTGCTAAAGGGGGACTTCACATCTCCCCCCTTTGCTAAAGGGGGGCCGGGGGGGATTTACGGCCAGGTGGACGATCTGCTGCATGAGGTGCGCGAGACCGTGGCCCGTGGCGAGCGGGTGCTGGTGACGACGCTCACCAAGCGCATGGCCGAGGAGTTGACCAACTACTACCGCGAACTGGGGGTGCGGGTGAAGTACCTGCATTCCGATATCGTCACCATTGAGAGAATGCAGATCCTGCGCGACCTGCGCATGGGCGAGTTCGACGTGTTGGTGGGGATCAACCTGCTGCGCGAAGGGCTGGATCTGCCCGAGGTCTCGCTGGTGGCGATACTGGACGCCGACAAGGAGGGTTTCCTCCGTTCGGCCCGTTCCCTGATCCAGACCTGCGGCCGCGCTGCCCGCAACGTCAACGGCCGGGTGCTGATGTACGCCGATAGTGTTACCCGCTCCATGCAGGCCTGCATCGAAGAGACCGAGCGCCGTCGCGCCAAGCAGCTGGCCTGGAATGCCGAGCACGGCATCACGCCCGAGACAATCAAGAAGGGTATCCGCAGCATTCTGGAGTCCATCGAGGAGAAGGATTATTTCACCCCGCCGGGTGGCGTGGCTGAATCGGGCGAGGAATATATTGCGCCCAAGGATATCCCCAAACTGGTCAAAAAACTACGCAAGGAGATGCTGGTGGCAGCCAAGGCGCTGGATTTCGAAACGGCTGCCCGGCTGCGCGACCGGGTCAAGAAACTGGAAGGAATGGAGCTGGCACTGCGCTGAGGTATACCCTGAATCTGTGACGCCTCCGTGCCTCCATGTGCCCGGAACGCCTCTAGCTTCAAGTTTTCATGAGTATGTGACCGTACAGCGAAGCATACCTGACACGACAGGATGGTAGCGGCACGGACGACGGGCCGCTCCGGCATTTTTGCGCATTCCGGCGCTACATCGTCACAGATTCAGATATACGATTACGGATAGAATTTGATTGAGAAAAAGCGGCGCTTTGGGTACTCTTTAGCGCTGGTGTTGCAGCAGATTGAATCTCAGTGGTTAGAAGGATCCAGTGATGGCTGATACAAACAACGACCCGCTCAAGCGGGTTGAAGATCAATTAAAAAAATGTGTCAAATGCGGCGCCTGCCGCGCCAACTGTCCGGCCTTTACCGCCTTCGGGCGTGAGCCGGCCGTGGCGCGCGGCAAGATTGCCCTGGCACAGCACATACTTAAAGATGACATCACCCTGGATGACCAGACCTATCTGGCCATGTCGAAATGCCTGTTGTGCGGCAGCTGCGTGGAGAAGTGTCCCAACGAGGTGCCCACCGATGAGATTGTCATCGCCGCCCGGGAAGCTTTGGCCCGGAAGCGTGGACTGACGACCTTCCATGCGGCGGTCGGCCAGGTCATCAAGAACCGTTCCCGCATGAAGATGGGGGCCAAGCTGGCCTCCCTGCTGGGTCCGCTGTTCTTCAAGAAGGTCCCCGAGACATCCGGTCTGCGGCTCCGCTTTCCGATGCCGTTCGTGGGTGGCGGACGCCATATCCCGGCCATCGCCAAAAAGCCGTTCATGGATCGCCACCCCGAGGTGATTCCGGGCGAGCCGGGCAAGCCGCGGATCATCTTCTTCGTCGGCTGCATGACCAACTTCGTCTATACCGAGATCGGCGAAGCCACGCTGGCCCTCTTCCGTCACCTGGGCTGCACGGTGATCATCCCCAAGGGGCAGCAGTGCTGCGGTCTGCCGGGCATGTCCGGCGGTGATATCGACACGGTGCGGGATCTGGCCGAGAAGAACCTGGCCGAGTTGGAACGCTACGAGGCCGACTACGTCATGAGCGCCTGCGCTACCTGCGGTGGCGCCCTGCATCGCCTCTATCCGTTGGTGGTCGGCAAGCGCAACCCCGAGTTGAAGGCTCGTCTGGAAGCGTTGGCGGCCAAGACCGTGGATGCGTCGCAACTGCTGCATAAGTTGGGCTTGAATCCCGCCGAGACCGGGGCAGGCGATGCGATGCGCATCACCTATCACGACCCCTGTCATCTGCGTACCCGTGGCTTGACGAAGCAGCCGCGCGAATTGTTGAAGGGCACACCGGGAGTAGAGCTGACCGAGATGGAGGGGGCCGATCGCTGCTGCGGGCTGGGCGGCACCTTCAATGTCTATCACTACGGATCGTCCATGACCATCAACGAGTCCAAGAGCCGGGCGATCATCGCCAGCGGAGCCCAAGCGGTCGCCACCGGTTGCCCGGGCTGTATGATGCAACTCTCCGATGGTCTCAAACAGCACGGCTCGCAGGTCCAGGTGCTGCATACCCTGCAGCTGCTGGCACGCCGGTTGAAACTCGTTCGATAGGGAGAGCGGTCGGGCTGATTTTTGCCACTGCCCGGGCGCACCCTGACGCGGGATTTTCAAACGCGAAATCATTACGAATTTCGCTGATTTTCTTTATCCTTGATAAATTTTTTTTATTGACATTATACGCCAAATTGTATACAACCCCCCGCATAAAAACTGGTTTTATTTCTGGCAGGAGTATGGATGAGCGACTACAATATCGGAGCAAAAATAAAGAAGCTCCGTCTTGCAAAAAAGCTGACTCTTCAGGCCGTGGCCAGGGAAACCGGTTTCTCCCCCGCACTTATCTCGCAGATTGAAAACAATAATGTATCGCCTCCCATAGCCACCCTCTCCCGCATCGCCAAGTTTTTTGATGTCAAGATCGGTCTGTTTTTTGCGGATGATGAAGAGGAGTGCCGCTACGAAATCGTGCGTGCCCATGAGCGCAAGGCCATTCCACGGGTGATCTCGCGGGCCGGTACCAGCCAGGGCTATTCCTACGAATCGCTCTCCTTCCATAAGCAGAACAAGAAGATGGAGCCGTTTCTCCTCTCCATAACCGAAAAGGCCCTGGAGGAGAATACCTACAGCCACGACGGCGAGGAGTTTCTCTTTGTCATGAAGGGGACTGCCGAACTGTTGCTGGATGACCGTCGGATTGCCCTCTATGAAGGGGACTGTGTCTATTTCGATTCGGCCCTCAAACATCGTCTGCTTTCGAAAGACGGTGAAGAGGTCAAGGTGCTGGCGGTGGTTGCGCGCTAGTACCCCTTCAAAATCTGTTTTTTCATAGGTTGATCCAATAGAGTTCCATATCAAGTAGAGGAAGGATGGTTGAGATGTCCCCAAAAGCGATTAAACCCTCGTTGAAAAACCCGTTTGCACCCACTGAAACCGTTGACTTTACCATTCCCGGTGAAATCCCCGGCAAGAAGGGGGGCTACGAAGAGGCGATGAAGGAAGGTTACGACCTGATCAAGCGCCCGGTCAAGTCGGTCAGTATTGCCCAGATCGAAAAGCAGCACTTTAAAAAGCGCATGACCGTCTGGGAGCGCATTCGCGTGCTGACGGAAAACGAACCCAATATCCTTTTCCAGAACTGGGGCAAGAACCTGGACGGCGCCTCTCTGGTGACGGGGATTCTCAATATCAATGGCCGCGATGTGGCGATCTATGGCCACGATTTTACGGTGCGCGCCGGTTCCATCGATGCCACCAACGGCCGCAAGCTGGCCCTGCTGTTCGAAATGGCCGGTGAAAAAGGTATTCCGCTGATCGGCATGAACGACTCCGCCGGCGCTTTCGTGCCGGCCGGCGTTGGCGGCCTGGACGGCTATGCCGAGGCCTTTACCGCGCTGCGCAAGATCAGTGGCGTTGTACCCAGCATCATGTGCATGTTCGGCTTCAATGCCGGTGGCGGCAGCTACCTTCCCCGCCAGGGCAGTTTCGTGATCCAGCCCCAGGACACCTTCTTCGGTCTGACCGGTCCGGGAGTGGTCAAGTCGGTTCTGGGCGAGGATGTGACACCCGAAGATCTGGGCGGTCCCAAGGTCCACGGACAGTCCGGGGTTGCCGACCTGACGGTCGAGGACGAGGTGGATGCGCTGCGCACCGCTCTGCAGCTGCTCTCCTACCTGCCGGACAACAACAGCGTCATGGCGCCGTTCCAGAAGACCAGCGATCCCCTGGATCGCAAGACCTGGGAGATCAACACCCTCTTGAAGAAGGCCTTCAACTCACCGACCGGCTTTAACACTCCCTTCGATGTCTCAATCATGATCCAGCAGATCTGCGACCATGGTGACTATTTCGAACTGCAGCGTGACCGCGCCCGCGAGGCGGTTACCGCTCTCGGCCGTCTGGGCGGCAATGTGGTCGGTTTCGTGGCTAACAACAGTGCGGTGGCCTCCGGCCAGATCTCGGTGGATTCCGCCTACAAGATCGCCCGCTTCAACCGTTTCTGCAATATCTACAACATCCCGATGATCTTCATGGAAGACACCACCGGCTTCCTGCCGGGACGTGAGCAGGAAGGTCGCGGCATCGTTCAGGCCGGTCGCGCCATGCTGGATTCGATCGTCGATATCAGGACGCCGCGCATCCTCTTGATCATCCGCAACGCCTACGGCGGGGCCTATGCCTCCTACAACAACTATCCCACCGGCGCGGACCTGGTACTGGCGCTGCCGACCACCCGCCTGGCGGTTATGGGACCGGCCGGCAAGGAGTTCGTCTACAAGGATGAACTGCGCAAGCTGCGTGGAGCCATCAAAGAACGGGTCAAGCACGGTGTCAAGGAACGGGTCGCAGCCGGCATGGAAGCGGGCGAAGCGACCAAGGACGCCGAGAAGGACGCCGCTGACTGGTTGAGGGTCGAGGAAGCCGCCTTAAACCTGCGCTATGAAAAAGAACTGATGAATCCGAAAGAAGGTCTGGCCCTGGGCTCCATTTCGTCTCTGGTCATGCCCACCGATCTGCGTAAGGTGCTGGGGGAGAACATGAACTTCTTCCTGCGTCACTACAAGCCCGGTCCGATGCAGGCCGTTCAGCGCGAGTTCCACTAATTTCATTCATTTCAGATTGGAGATATAGAGACCATGCCACAGCCAGACTACTACAAGCATAACCCCCTGATCCACCGTGATCGCCGATTGAGCAAGGCCGACTCCGAGTGGGTGCGTTCCTTTTCCTGTGAGGATCTCAAGCCGCTGATCGTGTGCCGTGGCCCGATCCGTAAGGAAGCCATGGATGTCTATGAAGAGATGGGCATCTCTCACTACGGGATCCTGGTTTCCGAAAAGGATTCGATTGTCTATCCCAATGCCCTGGCTCCCGAACTGCGTCAACTGACCGATTCACGCCGGGTCCACCGGGTTCCCGATTACAGCGGCGCCAGCAAAGAAGAGCGGGTTGAGCGTATCAACCAGATCATCTGCATGGCCCATGATAACGGTTACGACTCGATTTTTGCCGGTTACGGCTTCATGGCCGAGGACGAGGAATTTGTTGCCGCTATCGAACAGGCCGGTCTCAAATTTATCGGCCCCTGTGCCGCCACCCAGGCCCGGGCAGGCAAGAAGGATGAAGCCAAGCGTACCGCCCTGCAGGTGAATGTCAGTGTTACCCCCGGTGTTGACAATGTTACCGCCCGGACCCTGCTCACCAAATTCCCGACCCGTGAAAAACTGCTCCAGCTGGTCGAGGCCGAAGGTCTGGCCTGCGATAAAAAGGTGCTGGCGGACAAGGGCATCGCTATTGAAGTACTGGCCGATCATATCCTGATGGCCTCCTACGCCAAGGGTATCGACCTGTTCAGCATCGAGGAGCTGTGTGCCCAGGTGCAGACCGAGGTCACCGAACTGTTCAGCAAATACCCGCAGAGCCGCTTCCGTATCAAGGCCATCGGCGGTGGTGGCGGTAAGGGACAGCGTATCATCGGGGCATCGCTGCTGGCGGTCAAAAATGCCGACGAGAAGGCGATTGCCAAGGCCGCCGCCGAGGCTCCGGCCATGGTGCGCGAGGTACTCAACGAGGTCAAGGCCAATGGCGTTGGCGACAATAAGAACGTGCTGATCGAACTGAACATCGAGCAGACCCGTCATAACGAGATTCAGCTGCTGGGGAATGGTGAATGGTGTGTATCCCTGGGCGGTCGTGACTGCTCGCTGCAGATGCACGAGCAGAAGCTTCTGGAAGTCTCGGTTACCCAGGAAGGGTTGACGGCTGCCATTGCCAGGGCCAAGGCCGCCGGCCGCAAGGCCGAAGTCACGGCGCTGGAAAGCGATTTGAAAGTGCTCCAGCGGATGGAAGAGGAGTCGGCCCGTTTCGGTCAGGCGGTCGGTCTTGATTCGGCCTCAACCTTTGAATGCATCGTTGACCGGGACCGTCACTTCTTCATGGAGGTCAACACCCGTATCCAGGTCGAGCATCGCGTTACGGAACTCTGCTACAGCCTCAAGTTCACCAACCCCAAGGACAAGAAGGATTTCTTCATCGTCGAGTCTCTGGTCGAGGCCATGGCACTTCTGGCGCGCCATAAGGAACGCCTGCCCAAGCCGGAGCGGATGGTGCGTTTCAATGCCTCGGTCGAGGCCCGCCTGAATGCGACCGACGCATCACTTTCGCCCCATGCCGGTGGCATGATCCGTTACTGGTCGAAACCGATCGAAGGCGAAGTTCGCGACGATCAGGGCATCTGCATGACCAACCCGGATACCAATATCTTCATGAAGTATAAAGTAGCCGGCGCCTATGACTCCAACATCGCCCTGCTGCTTACCAAGGGAGATGACCGTCTGGCCAGTTACGAGCGCCTCTCGGATGTTCTCTGCGCCACCACGCTGAACGGCAGCGCATTGGCAACAAATCTTGAATTTCATTATGGATTGGTGAATTGGTTTCTGGGCCGGAATGTCATGGCCAAGCCGACCACCCGTTTCGTGGTCCCCTATCTGGCCCTGGTGGGTACCCTCAAGGAAGAGGCCAATAAACTGGATGTGGTCTATGCCTTCTTCCAGATGAAAAAACAGTATGCCAAGCTGATCTCCGAGCAGTATGCCGATCAGCCGGACGTGTGCGCCAAGGAACTGAAAAACATGTCGGCCCTGCTTGATCGCAAGGGGACCCTGATTACGCGTCCCATGGAGCGCCTGCTTGCTGAACCGCACCTGCTTTCCGGCTGGCTGAGCGTGAATACGAAGAATTTCCGGATTGACAACGGCAAGGTCATCTGGCTCAGAAATCCGCTGGGTGTACTCAATGAAACCTACGAATTCCTGCATATGAATTTCCGCCCGCACAAGCCGGCGGCTGAAATCATCTGGGATCACGACAACGAACTGTTACAGCAGTCGTTGCACTTCTACCGTACCCTGCGTGAGAAACTCGGGCTGGAGCGGGATGAGTATTTCAAACTCAATGAACTGGTCAAGAAGGAAGAGCCTCAGGCTGGTTTTGACGCCGAAACCTGGGCGCAGATCCGCTCCGCTCACTTCGGCTACGAGGCCGGACTTGAGTTGTTGGGCATGCTCTTCCTGATCGGCGAGAACACCAAGTTCTGGGATATGAAGGTGTTGGATGACCTGGAGGTGGTGATTCCCGATTATCTGACCGATCCCGACCTGCAGGCCAGGACGAAAAAAATTCTGGTACCACCGCCCTCAACCAAGGCGGACGAGATTGTTGCCGTCTGTGGCGGCATGTATTATGGTCAGGAAGCGCCGGGACTGCCGGCCTTCATCTCCGAAGGGATGCATTTTGAGAAGGATCAGCCGCTCTACATCATCGAAGTCATGAAGATGTTCAACACGATTCGGGCACCTTTCTCAGGGACCATCGACAAGATCATCATGGAAGGCGGCGACGGCACAATTGTCCAGAAGGGGCAGCCGCTCTTCAAGATTACGCCGGACGAGAAGTTTGAGGAAGTCGACCAGAAAGAGATTGAACGTGAAAAGCGTGAGTGTACGAACAAGTACCTTACGGCAGTTCTGTAATACTGTTAGCAGGTACTGAGACAAATGACGAGGCCAGGGTGGGGAGTGTATCTTCTCCCCTGGCCTTTTTTAACGGTATGATGTATTAGCTTTAATTACAAATTTGTTAAAGGGGCCATTAGATGAGCATCCAGGAACGAAAAGAGAAGTGGAAAGCAGTTGTCGCAAAAAATATTGCCAGGTCACCGGAGCGGATGGAAAAGTTCCTGACGACCTCCAACATAGAACTGGAGCGTTGCTTCACCCCCGGATTCGACTACCCCGGCTATGAAGAACAGCTCGGCTTTCCGGGCGAATACCCCTACACCCGCGGCGTGCAGCCGACCATGTATCGCGGCCGCTTCTGGACCATGCGCCAGTACGCCGGCTTCGGCACGGCCAAGGAATCCAACGAGCGCTACAAATACCTGCTCTCGGCCGGCCAGACCGGTCTCTCGGTGGCCTTCGACCTGCCGACCCAGATGGGCTACGACTCGGATGCCGCCATGAGCCAGGGCGAAGTCGGCAAGGTCGGTGTGGCCATCGACTCGCTGGCCGATATGGAGATCCTCTTCGACGGCATTCCGCTGGATACGGTTTCCACCTCCATGACCATCAACTCCACCGCCGCCATCCTGCTCTGCATGTACATCGCCGTCGCCGAAAAGCAGGGGGTTTCGGCCGAGAAGATCTCCGGCACCATCCAGAACGACATCCTCAAGGAGTACATGGCCCGCGGCACCTATATCTATCCGCCCAAGGAATCCATGCGGATCATCACCGACATCTTCGCCTACTGCAAGGATAACGTCCCCAAGTGGAACACCATCTCCATTTCCGGCTACCACATCCGCGAGGCCGGTTCCAGCGCCGTACAGGAAGTCGCCTTTACCCTGGCCGACGGTATCGCCTACGTGGAAGCCGCCATCAAGGCCGGCTTGGCGGTGGACGATTTCGCGCCACGTTTGGCCTTCTTCTTCAACGCCCACAACAACCTCTTTGAAGAGGTCGCCAAATTCCGTGCCGCTCGCCGTATCTGGGCCAAGATCATGAAAGAGCGCTTCGGCGCCAAGGATCCCAAGTCCCAGATGCTGCGCTTCCATACCCAGACCGCCGGTTGTACCCTGACGGCCCAGCAGCCGGACAACAACATCATGCGCGTCACCATCCAGGCGCTGTCGGCGGTGTTGGGTGGAACCCAATCCCTGCACACCAACTCCCGCGACGAGGCCCTGGCACTGCCGACGGAAGACTCGGTTCGCATCGCCCTGCGTACCCAGCAGGTAATTGCCTATGAATCGGGCGCAGCCGATTCCATCGACCCTCTGGCCGGCTCTTTCCTGGTGGAGTCCCTGACCGATCAGATCGAAAAGGCGGCTCTTGAATACATCGACAAGATCGACCAGTTGGGTGGCGCTGTCGAGGCCATCTCGCGCGGATTCCAGCAGAAGGAGATCCAGGATTCGGCCTATGCCTACCAGAAGGCCATTGAAAAGGAAGAGCTGATCATCGTCGGTGTCAACAAGTTCACCGTTCAGGAACCGCCCCCAACCGGACTGCTCAAGGTCAAGGAAGAGGTGGAGGTCTCCCAGAAGAAGTCACTGGGTGAGATGAAGGCCGGGCGTGATGCAGCGGCGGTGCAGGCCGCGCTGGCAGCCCTGCGGAGCGCGGCACAGGGAAGCGACAACCTGATGCCTTTCATTCTGTCGGCGGTCAAGTCCTATGCCACGCTGGGTGAAATCGCGGACGTGTTCAGGGATGTATTCGGTAAACACACCGAGACAGTTGTGCTTTAAATAATATTTCAAAGAGCTCGGAGGTTTTAGAAACCTCTGAGCTCTGCCGAGTTTGGAGGGAGCTGCATGCTCACAAAAATCAATCATATCGGTATAGCGGTCAAATCCCTTGAGGAGACACTCCCTTTCTACCGTGACAATCTCGGAATGGAAGTAAGGGGGATCGAAGAGGTTGCGGAACAGAAGGTCCGGGTTGCCATGTTGCAGATCGGTGAATCCATGATCGAGCTGCTGGAGCCGACCTCAGAGGATAGCCCGATTGCAAAGTTTATGGAGAAAAACGCTCCTGGCATTCATCACGTGGCTTATGAGGTGCATGATATCGAGGCGGCCATCGCCCGACTGACGGCAGATGGAGCCCGGATGATCGATGAAAAGCCGCGCAGCGGGGCCCACGGTACACGCATCGCCTTTATACATCCCAAGAGCAGTAAAGGTGTGCTGACGGAACTGTGTCAGTCTGGTCATTAGTCGAGTTGGAAGTATTTTAGTGGGTGCTGTACGGAAATGGGTTCCGCCAATACACGTAGCCAGCGGCTCAGGGGCGGAAAACAAATTATACTTATTCTCGCAGATACAGTGCGTTACATCGTTAGGAGGTTTTTTTTCCTTGACAATCGTTTGATTTATTGTATATTTCAAACACCTTTTTAAAACATAGCTGAAACAAACGATCTTCTACTAGTAGCTAACCGACTGAAATCAAAGTGCTTTGCGAATTTATTCGCAAGCTAACGAAACCGGGAGCGAAACCACTGTGAAACGTTTCAGAGTAGATAATGAAAAGTGAGCTGTATGTATTTACCTTTGGGTTGCCCGGTTGTTTGGGTGGCTCAGGGGTATTTGTGTTTTGAGGTTAAGTCGTTAGCCAGATTCAACGTGGAAGCCAATTCTCAAGGAAGGGTGGTGAACGGGAATCCAGATAATTTGATGGTTATCAATTGGTTGTTAGCAGAAGCAGCAACGCATTCAATAAAAATGAAGGAGGCACACATGAGTTTGAAGAAAACAGTAGCAATCGTAGCAGCAGCAGGCGCCCTGGCCGCTATCTCGGTCCCGGCGATGGCATTGGAGAACGAGTTCCACGGTTCTTACACATTTAACGGGCTTTTCTCCAACTTCCAGGACGGTGGTTCCGGGGATTTTAATCCGGCTGCTAAAAGAGACAAGAACAAGATGAATAACTATTTTGAACAGCGCGGCCGTATTCAGTACATCGCCAGGGTAAGCGATGACCTGAAATTGGTCACCCAGTTCGAACTGGATACCCGCTTCGGCGGCATCACCGACGGCAAGTATACTAATAGCAGCGATGCAGGTGTGCTTGATGCTGACGGTATTTCACTCGAGACCAAGCATGTTTATCTCGACTTCAACCTGGGCAACAACTTTAATCTCAAGACCGGTATCATGCCCTACAAGGATACTCTCAAGGGTACCTTTATTGACGCCGACGTACCGGCTGTTGTAGCAACGACTTCACTGGGCGCCTTTACCAACGTGTTGGGCTTCTCGCGTTTCGCAGAGAGCCAGCAAAACGGAACCGCTGTTGGTCGTCTCGGCGATAGGGCAGCAGACCTGTTCCTCACGGACAATATTTTCGCAATCAACAAGGACACAAAGGCTGCGTTCTCCTACTACTTCCTGGCCGATTACCGTGTTGCTGAGGCTGAGACCCATGCCCATACCTTTGGTCTGAGCGGTGAGACAAAGCTGGGCCCTGTGACTTTGAGCGGTTTTGGCGCCATGCAGGCTGGCCAGCAGAAAGTTGCTACCGGCAATAGCATCGGTTTGCACGGATATGCTGCCAACATTGCCGCCAAGGCTGCTGTCGGCCCCGGCACTTTTAAAACGGCTTTCTTGTTCACTTCCGGTAACAACAACACTGCACCGGATGCACAGTATCGTGGTTGGGCAAACAGCGGCGTACAGAGCTACAACGAGAGCGGCATGATGATCCTTGTTCGCAACACCGCCAACAGCCCAACAACCACGGACCGTTACGTGCGTCGCGTGATCAGCAACGTTGCCCTGGCTTCCCTGGGCTATGATGCCAACCTGACCGACAAGGTGTTTCTGAATACCAACGTTGGTATGGCTTGGGCTCCTGCTTCCGCAGGCGCACCGCTCTACGGGAACGTTGCTGGTAATAACAATGCCGGTGACCTGCTGGGCACCGAGTTTAACATTGAGTCCGGCTACAAGGTCAACAGCAGCCTGACCCTGCGTGCACAGGCGGCCTATCTTGTTCTGGGTAGCTACTTCAAGGGCGCTGCCTCCAACAGCACCGCTGCCTCGGTTAAGGATCCGGAAAACCCCTACACCATGCGTCTTCTGGCTTCTTTCAGGTTCTAAGACGTCGCGGTTGATGTGAATTAAAGGGGCGCGGGAGTAATCCCGCCCCCAACATCTTAACTATTGAAATAGGGAGAAACTACTATGAAAAAAATTGCTGTTTTGATGATCGCTGTATTCGGCATGGCCGTTGCTGCTCCCGTTTTTGCTGCTGAAATGACTAAAGAGCAGAAAGACCAGTGTCTGTTGGCCTCCAAAGGATGCGCGGGTGAGGCTAATACTATTCAGCAGAAGATTAAAAAGCTTCAGGCTGAAATCAAAAAAGGCAACAAAGTATACTCGGCTGACGAAATCAAGAAACTCAACGCAAAGTTGAAAGAAGCCGAAAGAATTCTCGACGAGCTGTTGGAAAACAGAGCGCCGGGCGCAGGCATGTAAGCGTTGCTGTAAATTCTATACAGCTGGCTTATACTAGTATAGTATCCTTGGCGGGCCGAACGGCCCGCCTTTTTTTTTGACATGCCGAGGAGATTTTGCAATAATCCGCCGGACGTTAGTTGCCTGGGAGGCTGCATGAAAAAGATACTCTTGATAACACTATCATTCTTGCTGTTATGCATGGCGTCAGTGCAGGCAGCCCAAATCCGGGTTTTTGTGGCGGATATGAACGCCATCGGTGTGCAGAACAGGGACGAAATGAAGAGCACGCTGCAGATGCTGCTGTCATCGCGTTTGAATAATGACAAGATCATGGCCGTTGGCAGCGCCGCCGAGGCGGATGCCGTGGTGAGTGGTACCTATGTTACCATCGGCAAGGTCTTCAGTGTGGATGCCCTGGCCAGGACATCCAGCGGCAAGACACTGACCCGTGCCTTTGTTCAGGGCGAGAGCCAGGATGAACTGATCCCTGCCGTGGGCAAGCTGGCCGACAAACTTTCTTCTGAACTAATCAAGCTCTATGCCGCTGGCCCGGCTCCCACAACGTTGCCGGCCCAAGCTCCTCTGGCGGCGCCTAAATCGGATTTTATCAAGAGTGAAGCGCAGGTGCGCCCTGCGCCCGTAGCCGAATTTATCAGGCCGACAGAGTACGACCGCAGCAGCAGTGGTGGCTGGCAGAGCAAACGATTACATGGCGCGGCCAATCTGATGGCGATCGGCAAAAACCTGCCCGATGGTGGCCGCGAGATCTTCCTGGCGGAGAACCGCCGCCTCTCCTATTACCAGCAAGGGGCTGGCATGAAGCTGGTGGCCGAGACTGAACTTTCGAATTCGGAGAAGATTATTGCGCTGGATACCATAGAAGGCAGCGATGGCAATCTTGATATCTATGTCAGCATCGTGAGATCGGACGAACTGGCTTCCCAGGTCTGGCAGGTCAAAGGTGACAAGTTGCTACGGGTCGCGGAAAACCTGCCCTATTTCTTCCGCAGTTTCAATCTGGCCGGTGGTCCCAAAAAGCTCTATGCACAGTCCATGGGGCGAGATGCAGATTTCTATGGTGATATTGCCGAGGCCACTCGCAGCGGCCAGACTATTGTGCTTAAAAACAGCATAAAAATGCCGCGCTACGGAGATCTCTACAGCTTTAATCAGTTCCGTGATCAGGACGGCAAGACCTTTACGGTGGTAATCAATCCCGATGGCTACCTGATCGTGTATGATCAAGGATTGAGCGAGGTCTGGCGCAGCAATGACAAATTTGGCGGATCAGAACTTTTCTTTCAGAAAGAGGACGCCAATCCACGGGTGACGGGGGATAAGTTCCGCTCGATCTTCATGAATCAGCGGGTTCAGGTGACCAGTAAGAGCGAGGTCCTGATCGGCAAGAGCGAAGGCTTTTGGGTGATGGGCGATGCGCGCCTATTCAAGAAGGGCTCCGTATACTGTATGACCTGGAACGGTTCCAGTCTGGAAGAGAAGTGGCATACCCGCGACACCCAGAACTACATGCCGGATTATTTCTTTGACGAGGGGCGCAACGAACTGCTGATCCTCCAGACTGTCCAGCGTCCGGGCATTACAGGGCGTGGTGCATCGGCCCTGGCAATAAAGAAGGTTGAATGAACATTCCGTCACTAGACATATCCCTGCCACGTGGGGTGAGCGACTTTTTACCCGATGCGGCCGACAAGATCGGTTACATCGAGGGCAGGATCCGGCGCGTATTCGAAATGTGGGGCTTTCGACGAGTTATCACCCCAAAACTCGAATATGAAGATGTCCTCTCGATTGGCCTGGGAGACGAACTGAAGGGTAAAACCTACCGTTTCGATGATCGCCAGAGCGGTCGCTTGCTGGCATTCCCACCCGATATCACTCCACAGGTCGCCCGTATCGTGGCCACGCGTTTGAACGGATGGCCGCTACCGCATCGCATCAGCTACAGCGGCCGGGTGCTGCGCCAGACCGAGATCCAGGCCGGACGCAGCCGGGAGATCTTCCAGTCGGGCGTGGAGCTGATCGGCCTTGACTCACCCGAGGCGGACGCCGAGATGGTCGCCATGGCGGTAGAAGCCTTGCAGAGTTTGGGACTCGACAATTTCAAGATCGATCTGGGCCAGGTAGAGTTCTGTCGGGGCATCATGGCGGCTTCCGGCCTTCAGGGACAGCCGTTGCAGGAACTGCAGCAGGCGGTCGCCCGCAAGGATTCTTCGGCCGTTGCCAGGTTGCTGGCCGAAAACAGCGTCCCCGAGAGTTCCCAGCGAGAAATATCCGCCCTGCCGCGCCTTTTTGGTGCTTGCGGCGAAGTGCTGGATGAAGCCCGGCGGGTTGTGACGAACAGCAGATCACGCGCGGCGCTGGATAACCTGTGCCAAGTGCTGGACATCCTTGAGATCCACGGCGTACTCGGGCATCTGACCATCGACCTGGGGGAGACGCGCGGCTTGGATTACCACACGGGCATCACCTTCGAAGGCTTTGTCTCCGGGCTGGGCGAACCGGTCTGCAGCGGCGGGCGTTACGACAACCTGACCGCACGCTATGGCTTTCAGGCGCCGGCCACCGGGTTTACCTTCAATGTGCTGAGTCTGTTGCAGGCACTGCAGCGGCGACCGGAGTTGGAGGCCAGTACCTCGCGGGATTTTCTGCTGTTCAATTGTCGGGTTGACCGCCGCGAGGCTCTTGAAGTCGCGCACCTTCTCCGCACGCAGGGCTATACCGCCGCCCGTGATATTATCCGGCGCGACTACGACAGCTCACTGGAATATGCCCGTCGCATGAATATCCGCTGTATGCTGGTCATTGGTGAGGATTCCGCTGATGGCGGTTACTTCGCCGTGCGTATACGGGATGGACGTAGGATTCCCCTCTCCAGGGGACAGCTTCACCAGCACGAATTGATGAAATATATTGAAGAAAGCCAGGGAGACGAGTAGCTATGGCAAACGTAGTAGTGGTTGGAGCGCAGTGGGGCGATGAGGGCAAAGGCAAGGTCGTCGATATCTATACGGAGCATGCCGATGATATCGTGCGCTACCAGGGGGGCAACAATGCCGGACACACCCTGGTGGTGGGTAACGAGAAGGTCGTGCTGCACTTGATTCCGTCAGGTATCCTGCATGAAGGTAAACGCTGTATTATCGGCAACGGCGTGGTTCTTGACCCCGAAGTATTCATCAAGGAAATCGTCAAACTCAAGTCATCCGGCCGGATCAAGGATGATAGCTGTCTGCTGCTGTCCGAATCGCTGCATATCATTATGCCGTATCACAAGCGCATCGACATCGCTCGTGAAGCCAAAAGCGGCGACAAGAAGATCGGGACCACCGGCCGTGGAATCGGCCCCTGTTACGAGGACAAGATTGGTCGTCGCGGAATCCGCCTGATGGATCTGCTCAACGAAGAGGTCTTTGCCCGCAAGCTCAAGGAATTTCTGGTCGAGAAGAACTTTCTGCTCGAACAGCTCTTGGGCGAGGCACCCTGCGTTTTTGAAGAGATTCTGGCCGAATATCGCGGTTATGCGGAGATTCTGAAAAAGTACGTAGCTGACACCTCACTGGTTTTGGGCAATGATATCAAGGGCGGTAAAAAGGTGCTTTTCGAGGGAGCCCAGGGGACACTCTTGGATGTGGATCATGGTACCTATCCCTATGTCACCTCGTCATCCACCTGTGCCGGTGGCGCTTGTACCGGATCGGGCGCCAGCCCGCGCGACATCCATGAAATTATCGGCATTTCAAAGGCCTATGTAACCAGGGTGGGCAGTGGACCGTTTCCAACCGAGTTGCTGGATGAGACCGGCGAACAACTACGCCAGACTGGCGGAGAGTTCGGGGCTACCACCGGCCGTCCCCGCCGTTGCGGATGGTTTGATGCCATGGTGGTTCGTTATGCCGTACGGGTCAACGGCCTGACCGGCATCGCCCTGACCAAGCTGGATGTGCTCTCCGACTTTGATACGGTCAAGGTCTGTACCGGTTACCTGTATGAAGGGAAGATGCTGGAGAGCCTGCCGGCCGCCCTGGAGGTTTTTGAAAACTGTCAGCCGGTGTATGAGGAGCTGCCTGGGTGGAGAACTGACATTACCGCTGCAAAAAGCTTCGAGGAACTCCCCGAAAATGCCCGTGCCTATGTGCATCGTCTGCAAGAACTGGCCGGATGCCAGATCGTGATGGTTTCGGTCGGTCCGCGCCGCGACCAGACGATCACGCTCAGGAATCCGTTCGCGTAAGCGTCGTAACATATGACAGAAGTAAAAAGGGGTGTCTCCAATCGAGGCACCCCTTTTGTTGTAACAGCACAGTATCAAACAAGAGACTACGGAAACAGCGCCAGGCCTTCCAGTGCCATGCTTTCCGGGAATCCGCAGACAAGATTCATATTCTGCACGGCTTGCCCCGAAGCACCCTTGACCAGGTTGTCAATGGCGGACACGATGATGATCCGCCCGGTGCGCTGGTCAACCAATGGCGCGATATCGCAGAAGTTGGAGCCGCGAACAAAGGCCGTGCTGGGCAGGTTTCCCGGTGGGAGCACCCGCACGAACGGTTCGCCGTCGTAATACTCCTGATACAGTTGGACCAGCTTCTCCGTGGAGGTCGCTTTGTGTGGCGTGGCATAGATCGTGGAGAGGATGCCACGGTCCATGGGCACCAGATGGGGTGTGAAGGTAATCACCAGTTGTTCACCCGCCAGAAGCGACAATTCCTGCTCTATTTCCGGGGTATGGCGATGGACGCCACCCACACCATAGGCCTTGTACCCCTCATTGATCTCGCAATAGAGGCTGTCGACCTTGGCCGACCTGCCGGCGCCGGTTACTCCCGAGGCGGAATCGGCAATGATGCTTTTGGTATCGATCAAGCCCTTCTTGAGCAGCGGGGCCAGGCCGAGGATGATGCTGGTCGGATAACAGCCCGGATTGGCCACCAGCCGGGCGCCCTTGATCTTTGCCCGACGGAGTTCCGGCAGTCCGTAAACTGCCTTTTTCAGGTTGGCCGGGTTGAGATGCGGCTCATACCAGGCGCCATACACCGCCGGATCGCTTAAGCGGTAGTCGGCGGATAGGTCGATGACGTGTTTGCCAAGTTTCAGAAAGGTCGGCACTACCTCCATGGCTGCTTTATGGGGTAAGGCGGTAAAGATCAGGTCGGCCTTCTCGGCAACCCGCACCGGTTCGAGATTCTCCAGGATCAGATCACAACGTCCCCGCAGGGTTGGAAAAATATCGGAAATCCTGCGGCCGGCACTCTGCTCCGACGTCAGGCAGGTGACCGCTACCTCCGGGTGGCGGTACAGCAGGCGGATCAGCTCCAAACCGGTGTAGCCGCTGGCCCCGACGATTGCTACATTCAGCATTGTATCCCCTCCAGTTTTGATGAGCTTGTAAGTCCTGTCCACTCTAGTGCAGCCTCAGGGCCGTGTCAACCGTTTAGCCGTTGGATTTTCAGCCACATTCACCGCTTGACCTGCTGGAAAAGTTAAGGTTTACTGGTGCCAGCCATGAGTAAACTCACCGGAAATATGCAGCTGGTATCGGAGCAGGGTCGGGAACTGACCAGTCTGCGCGTAATAAATGAACTTGAAACAACTGAAAAGGAACGCATCTATACCAGCATCATACCGCCGCGATTATTTGAATTGCTGAATATTTCGCCCCAGACACACTGTGGTGTGGATGGCCTGCGGCGCGTTTCCATCGTTGCACCTCGCGGTATGGGGCTGGCGCGGATAGAGGTCAGGAACCATCCCGCCGACCCCCATACGGTCTTTTTTCTGGATATTACCGACACACAGTATCACCAGATGGAACTTTCCTTCTGCATCATCAGCGATCCGACATCTGCGCGCTTTGCCGTGGACGTGGACCGCAACGGCAAGGACAATTGTTTTACCACCCTTGGCCGCAATATCCCCGAGGAGATCAAGGCCATGCAGGCCGGGCTTTATCCCAATCAGGCCTGCCGCGGTCTGCGCATGTTCGGCGAGTTTTTCACGCGCTTTGAGCGTTTTGTCGATTCCCTGGGGATGGATATGATCGTGGCCGAGCCGTTGACCTACGATAATGCCATCCGTTATGAAAAGTACGGTTTCGATTATCTCAACGGCCGGAGGCTGATGGAGCAGATCGATCGGGAATTCTCAGCGACCGGCCGGCTTACGGCCAGGCTTGACGGCTCTACGCCCTTTCGTATGCCGGGTATGGAAAAAAGTGCCCACGGCAGGAGTTGGGCGATCCATGACGGGATCATGGATGAGCCCTGGGAGGATGTCAGTATCTACAAGCTGATCGGGATAGATGCCGCAGTGAACACATTTACGGGCATAGGATAATCTGCTATGGTGCCTATAATTTGAAAGTAATAATGAGGGAGGAGAAGGATATGTCTCAAGCGATTGCTGTTACGATGGGAAAGCTTCTCGACGACATGGCGTTACGCTACCCGGACAACGAGGCGCTGGTCTATCACGAACGTGGCTTGCGCTACACCTATCGGGAATTCAACCAGGTCTGTCGTGAGGTCGCCAAGGGATTGCTCAAGCTGGGCATCCGCAAGGGAGACAATATCTCCATCTGGGCCTACAACGTCCCGGAATGGGTGGTACTGCAGTTTGCCTCGGCCAAGATCGGAGCCATTCTGGTTACCGTCAACACCAGTTATAAATCCTCCGAGCTGGAATATATCCTCAACCAGTCCGATTCCACGACGCTCTTCATGGTCAAATCCTTCAAGGATACGGACTATGTGGCCACCCTGGGCGAGGTCGTGCCGGAACTGGCCTCAAGCACGGTCGGGCAGTTGAACAGTCCCAAGCTGCCCTTTCTGAAGCAGGTAGTCTTTATCGGCGAAGAAACGCCGCCTGGCATGCTCAACTTCGACCGGCTGACGGAGCTTGGTCAGGAAATCAGCGACGCTGAATTGCGTGCCGTTGAGGAAAGCCTGGATTGTCACGACACGATCAACATGCAGTACACCTCGGGCACCACCGGTTTCCCCAAGGGGGTCATGCTGACTCACTTCAACCTGATCAACAATGGTTTCAATATCGGCGAGTGCATGAAGTTCAGTGACCAGGATCGCCTCTGCATCCCGGTCCCCTTCTTTCACTGCTTCGGCAGTGTGCTGGCTGTCATGGCCAGTGTCAGCCACGCCACAGCCATGGTGCCGGTGGAGGTATTTGATCCGCTCAAGGTCCTGCAGACCATTGAAAAGGAGCGCTGTACCGCCGTGCATGGCGTGCCGACCATGTTCATCGCCGAGCTTGAGCATCCGGACTTCAGTACGTTTGACCTGACCAGTCTGCGCACCGGCATCATGGCCGGCTCCGTCTGTCCGATCGAGGTCATGAAGCGTGTCGTCAAGGATATGCACATCACTGAAATAACCAGTGTCTATGGCCAGACCGAATCTTCCCCCGGCATTACCCAGACACGCACCGAGGATTCCATCGAACTGCGCGTGGCCACCGTGGGACGGGCGCTTCCTGGCGCAGAGGTAAAGATCGTCGATATCGAGAGCGGAGCCACCCTGCCGCCGGGCAAACAGGGCGAACTCTGTGCCCGTGGCTATATGGTCATGAAGGGCTATTACAAGATGCCCGAAGAGACTGCCCGGGTCATCGATGGGGATGGCTGGTTGCATACGGGTGATCTGGCCATCATGGACGAGAACGGTTACTGCAAGATCACCGGGCGCATCAAGCAGATGATCATCCGGGGGGGCGAAAACATCTACCCCAAGGAGATCGAGGAATTCCTCTATACCCATCCCAAGGTCTCCGATGTCCAGATCTACGGTGTGCCGGACAGAAAGTACGGCGAGCAGGTTATGGCCTCGATCATCCTCAAGAAGGGGGTGGAAATGAGTGAGGATGAGGTGCGGGAGTTCTGTCGGGGCAAGATTGCAAACTACAAGATTCCCCGATATGTCAAATTCGTGGATTCGTTTCCCATGACCGCCAGCGGCAAGATCCAGAAGTTCAAGATGCGGGACTTGGCGATCAAGGAGTTGCAGCTCGACGAGATGACTGGAGCAGCCTGATCAATTATATATGGGATACGTGCGCTGCCGTCATTTGTCTGTAAGCTCAAATGAGCATGATACGACCTGTCTCCAGTCCTAAACTCATTTTAAGCTATGGACAGATCACTCGGCGCACTTCACCATCTGCTGCTGCAAATATGTGATGATCGTAGTTTCGAACGCACGCACAACATCAACATCTTCATTTGCGAGCGGTGCCGCGTTTTTTAGACGTTGACGTAATAGCAATCTACCCTCCTTGTCTTGGGCAAGTTTAACCGCAAGAGCAACAAAGTGCTCCATATTATTAGCAATGGTCTCGGTAATTCCGATGCGTTTCAGTAGGCCGGATGCCAACCGCTGCCGAAGCGCGTCTCCCTCGATAGTGACAACCGGCAAACCGCAGTGGACAGCCTGCCAGGCGGTAGTGAAGCCGGAGAAGGCGGGTGTGTCAAGGTAGACATCCATTTCTTCTAGCAGGCTCCAAAACTGGTCGCCTGGAATCCAGTCAGCCCAGGTGATATATTCATTCGGATCAAGCCCCCTTGCGATGAAGGCAGCGGAGATTCTTTTTTCCACGATTGCGGAGGCCCAGGGCAGCTTGAGATCTTTTACGAACCAGAAATGACAGGAGTCAGCCTTGCCGGCAATTTCCGCATAGAGATCATCATAGGCCGGATCAAACTTCATCGCACGCTGGCAAACAAGAAAACGAGTCATAGAACGATCATCCGGCAGATTGATGCTGGCCGTATCCAGCGGGGTGTTTCCAAAAGACATCAAACAGCTGCAGGCACCGGTACCAGGTAACAACACTAAGCGCTCACGGTAATGATCGCGGGCAGCCTCTCCTTCAAACAGTTCCCCGGATAAAAACAAATCTATTTCTGGAAGTCCTGAAGTGATCGGGTGCCCCCAGGTCGTGACCTGCAACGGAGCAAGACGTAACAATGCCAACCCAAACGTGACGGGATCCATGGCCAAATCCGGATAGAAGATGACATCCGGCGCATCGTTCTTCAATAGAGCGAGCCAGTCCTTCGGTCCCTGCTCCAGTCGGTCAACAATGGAACGAGCGTAGTCTGTTTCACTGTCACACATGGTATCCGTATGGTACACAACGATCTCGAAGCGGGTTCGATCCAAGCGTTGTAACAGCCCTTTCAGCAGTACATACCATACCGAATGTCGACGAACATGTGCGGAAACGATTCCGAGCCGTAGTCGCCCAGACTGGCGCGCTTCGGCGAGGGGTAATGGGTCTTGTGGATGAAAATCCAGCCATTCGCGGCGTGCTTTGGCGGCAAGGTCACCGTATCGGGATAAAACCTCTCGATGGCTACCGGGGCGATAGGAAAGAAAAAACGGTAGCCGGGCGGAAATCGCTTTTCCAAGAGTTTTCCAGTTGTCTGAGTTGGCGAATTTTATCAGTTCGCTGATTGCCTGGTCGAAATCTGCTGACACCCGCTCAGATTCGGCTTTGGTTGCAACTACTGCCGGAAGCGTCGCCATGACAAGGTGAATCATCGAATCAGCCATGCCGGGTTGTGTACTCAACGCAGCTCGATATGCTGTCATTGCTTCGTTTAAACGTCCTTGCAAGACAAGTGTGTTGCCCAGATTTGTATGAAGACCGGCATGGGTCGGGTCGTTTTTCAGCGCTGCCTTATAAACATGCTCCGCATCCTCTATACGACAGAGCCCCTCAAGTACGTTGCCAAGTTTATTTGCGGTCTCACTATGATTCGGATTTAAATTGGCGGCATGTGAGAGCGCACGAAACGCCTCATCGAGTCTTCCCAGATTAAACAAAACTGAACCAAGGTTCAGCTGAGCTTCGGCATTGTTGGGATCGATTGCGATAGATTGTTTATAGTAAGCGAGCGCTTCCTCGTGATGATCAAGATCCTTGAAGGCATTGCCAAGATTGTTGTAGGCCATGGCAAGGCCTGGGTTCAGGGCGAGTGCCGCATGATATTCCTCGATTGCTTCCTTGATGTTGTTCCGGGCTCGTAAAATATTGCCGAGATTGTTGTGGGCCAATGCATAGTCGGAATGTAAGCGTAGCGCAGTTCTGACTGAAGATTCCGCTTCAGCAAGCAGCCCGATCTCTTTCTGAATAACACCCATGTTATTATGCAGTTCGGGGTCGTTATAGCGCAGGTCGAGCGCCTTTTGATAAGCCGCCTGGGCCTTAAGATATTTATTTTGTTTTTGTAGAGCATACCCCAGTACTTTCCAGCCAAAACTCTGCTCTGGAAACTTGGCCGTAAACCGCCGCGCGGCTATTTCCAGCTCAATCGGATTCTCACTGTTATACAGTGCAATCAGCCTGTCTGCTTCCTGCTTTAGTTTTTTATCGAGTTTATTCGCCATGTGATCTCTTTCAGTGGTAGCGTGATTCAAAATAATTTCTGAAAAAAATATAGCAATAATTTCCATCGTACAAAAAGCCGTTGAAAATTTCTTTTAACTTGCTGAAGCGGGAAAGTAAAGAGCAGTTGAAGGGCGGCTGAATGACTCTATTTTTTAAAAACGAAAAGGGGAAATCCTGGTGGATTTCCCCTTGTATCGATTGCTGTTGTACTTCCCGGTTTAACGCTTGGAGAACTGGAAGCGGGCGCGAGCTGCTTTGCGGCCGTATTTCTTACGCTCTTTCACGCGGGAATCGCGGGTGATGAAGCCGGCTTTTTTCAGGTTGCCGCGCAGTTCGGGATCACATGCCAAGAGGGCCTTGGTGATGCCGTGGCGGATTGCGCCAGCCTGGCCTGAGTCGCCGCCGCCCTTGACGGTTACGAAGATGTCGAACTTGCCGATGTTCTCGGTAAGTTCCAGTGACTGGCGAGCCACCATCTTTGATGTGTCACGGCCGAAGTACTCATCCAGTGATTTGTTGTTGACGGTAATTGCGCCGGCACCCGGTTTGAGCCATACCCTGGCTATTGATGTCTTGCGCTTGCCTGTTCCGTAAAAGCTTACAGCTGCCATATCGTGCCTCTCCTCGGAGAATTAAAGTGTCAGATTCTTGGGCTGCTGGGCGTCGTGCGGATGGCTGGCGCCAGCATAGATTTTGAGTTTCTTGAGCATGTGCCGCGAGAGCTTGTTCTTGGGAAGCATACCCTTGACAGCCCGCTTGATGAGATCGGCAGGTGCTTTTTCCAGAAGCTTACCGGCGGTGATCTCCTTGAGGCCACCCGTGAAACCGGAGTGGTTGTAGTAGATCTTGTCAGCCAGCTTGCGGCCGGTCAGGGCGATCTTCTCGGCGTTGATGACGATGACGAAGTCACCGGTGTCGACGCTGGGTGTGAAGATTGCCTTGTTTTTACCACGCAGAACTCCGGCCACCTGGGTGGCAAGTCTTCCGAGAACCGCATCCTGAGCATCGACCACATACCAGTCGCGTTTTACATTTTCGATTTTTGCAACTTCTGTTTTCATTAGTTTCCTCACGTGCTGCACGACCTGCACACGTCAGGTCATGGTTTTTATTGAAGAGGTGTAAATTACTTAAACCGGCGCGGCATGTCAAGAAAAAAAATAAATCTCCTGCGCTGCGGGGTGAACAAGGTTGTCATGCCCGCTGTTTCATGGTACAAAGCCTGCTGCAATAGTACCTTATGTAACGGAGTTTGACACAATGAAAATCAGCGTTGCAGATGTGGAGCATGTCGCTCGACTGGCCCGCCTGGAGTTGAGTGAAGAGGAGAAAAATCTCTTCGCCGGTCAGATGGGGGCCATCCTTGGTTATGTGGAAAAACTTAAGGAACTGGATACGGAGGGGATTCTGCCGACCTCCCATGCCGTCCCGATGGAGAATTCCTTTCGGGAGGACGCTACCTGTCCGTCCATTGGCATCGAGAAGGCCTTGGCCAATGCGCCGGACCGGGTGGAGAGCTTTTATCGGGTGCCCAAAGTCATCGAATAACAACTTTAGATATGAATCGGAGATCGTGTCCGTATGGATATAGTGGATCAGAGCATACATGAATTACATCAAACATTGAAGTCGCGGGAGGTCTCCTCGGTTGAGGCGACCAAGGCCCTGCTGGCCCGCATAGAAAACCTGGAGCCGCAGATCGGCTCGTTTATCACGGTTACGCCCGAACAGGCGCTGGCCGACGCCGCGGCGGCCGACAAACGCATTGCGGCCGGTCAGATGGACCTGTTGACCGGAATACCTGTGGCCCTCAAGGATATCTTCCTGACCGAGGGGATTCGCACCACCTGTGGCTCACGCATCCTCAGCAATTTCGTGCCCCCCTACAGTGCCACCGCCTGGGACAAACTCAAGGAGCGCGGCATGGTTTTGTTGGGTAAACTCAATCAGGACGAGTTCGCCATGGGGTCGTCCAACGAATCCAGTGCCTTCGGCATGGCCCGCAATCCCTGGGATACGAGCTGCATCCCGGGCGGTTCCTCGGGCGGTTCGGCCACCGCCATCGCCGCCCGCCAGGCCACGGTCACCCTGGGAACCGATACGGGCGGTTCCATTCGTCAGCCGGCCTCGCACTGTGGTTGCGTCGGCCTCAAGCCGACCTACGGCCGGGTGTCCCGCTACGGTGTCATCGCCTATGCCTCCTCTCTGGACCAGGTCGGCCCCCTGACCCGTGATGTAACCGACAGCGCCATCATGCTGGGGGCCTTGGCCGGTCACGACCCCAAGGATTCCACCAGCGTCAATATCCCGGTACCGGATTATACCGCCGCCCTGACCGGCAACATTGCCGGGCTGCGGATCGGTCTGCCCAAGGAATATTTCATCGCCGGCCTTGATCCGGATGTTCAGCACTCCATGGATGCGGCTATCGCAACCCTGCGCGGGCTGGGCGCCGAGTTCGTCGATATTTCACTCCCCAATACCGACTATGCCGTGGCCACCTACTACCTGATCGCCACTGCCGAGGCCAGCTCCAACCTGGCGCGCTACGACGGCGTCCGTTTCGGCCACCGCGCCGAGGCCAGCGAAGGGCTGCTGGAGATGTATACCAAGAGCCGCAGTCAGGGGTTCGGAGCCGAGGTCAAGCGCCGCATCATGCTCGGCACCTATGCGCTCTCCTCCGGCTACTATGATGCCTACTACGTCAAGGCCCAGAAGGTGCGGACCCTGATCATGCAGGACTTCATCCGGGCCTTCGAGGGTGTGGATGTGATCCTGACCCCGGTGGCGCCGACCCCGGCCTTCAAGATCGGCGAAAAAGTCGCCGACCCCTTGCAGATGTATCTCTCCGATATCTTTACAATTCCGGTCAATCTGGCCGGCACCTGCGCCCTGTCGGTTCCGGCCGGGTTCTCGGCCTCCGGTCTGCCCATCGGTCTGCAACTGATCGGCAAGCCCTTTGGCGAAGAAACCATCCTGCGTGCCGCCCACGCCTTCGAACAGGCAACGGAGTGGCACACCCGAAAGGCGGTGATCTGATGCGTTACCAACCCGTCATCGGTCTCGAAGTTCACGTCCAGCTCAAGACCGATTCCAAGATTTTTTGCGGCTGTTCCACAGCCTTCGGCTCCGAGCCCAATTCCCAGACCTGTCCGGTCTGTCTGGGGTTGCCCGGAGCCCTGCCGGTATTGAACAAGAAGGTGGTCGACTTCGCCATCAAGGCCGGCCTCTCCACCAACTGTTCCATCACCCCGCGCAGTATCTTCGCCCGCAAGAATTACTTCTATCCCGACCTGCCCAAGGGCTATCAGATCAGCCAGTTCGAGGATCCCATCTGCCAGCACGGCTGGCTGGATATCCAGGTCGAGGGGCAGGAAGTCAAGCGCATCGGCATCACCCGCATTCATATGGAGGAAGACGCCGGCAAGCTGGTGCATGGCGATGTCTCCGGTCTTGAGGAGGGTTCGGGAGTCGATTTGAACCGGGCCTGTACTCCGCTTCTGGAAGTCGTTTCCGAACCGGATCTGCGCAGTTCGGATGAAGCGGTCGCCTATCTGAAACAGCTGCACCAGATCGTGACCTGGCTCGGCATCTGCGACGGCAACATGGAGGAAGGCAGCTTCCGTTGCGATGCCAATGTGTCGGTCATGCCGCTGGGGTCGGATACGCTCGGTACACGGGCCGAGATCAAGAACGTCAACTCCTTCCGCTTCGTCAAACAGGCCATCGAGTACGAGATTCAGCGTCAGATCGAGCTGATCGAAGATGGCGGACGGGTGGTGCAGGAGACGCGCCTCTTCGATCCCAACTCCGGTAAGACCCGTTCCATGCGCGGTAAGGAAGAAGCCCACGATTATCGTTATTTTCCCGATCCCGATCTGGTACCGCTGGTGATCGACCAGGCCTGGATCGAACGGACGCGGGGCGAGTTGCCCGAGTTGCCCGAGCAGAGGCGGCAGCGTTTCATGAACGACTTTGCCCTGCCGGCCTACGATGCCGAGGTGCTGACCGCCAGTCGCGGGTTGGCTGACTACTTCGAGTCGTGCGTGGCCCTGCATGCCAATGCCAAGGCGATCTCCAACTGGCTGATGGGCGAGATCACCCGCGCTCTGAATGATAACTCTCTATCGATCGAGGCCTGTCCGCTAGTGCCGAGCCGCTTGGTGGATCTGATCAAGCTGATCGAGGGGGGGACCATCTCCGGCAAGATTGCCAAAACGGTCTTCGACGAGATGTGGCGAAGCGGCAAGGAGCCGGCGGTCATCGTCCAGGAACAGGGCCTACTGCAGGTCTCCGATACGGGTGCCATCGAAGCGATCATCGATGAAATCCTGACCAGGGAGGCCGGGCAGGTGGCCGAATACCGCTCGGGCAAGGACAAACTCTTCGGCTTCTTTGTCGGGCAGGTCATGAAGGCCAGCAAAGGCAAGGCTAATCCGGGCGTGGTAAATGAGCTGTTGCTGAGCAAACTCAAGGGGTAATCAGTGGAGGTTGTATGAGCGCAACTGTCGTGATTGTCGATGATGCCGTCTTTATGCGTAACATCCTGCGGGCCATTATCAAGGATAAGGGCTATAACGTAATCGCCGAGGCGGCCAGCGGCATCGAGGCCATGAAGAGCCTTCACGACCATGACCCGGACATTGTGATCCTGGACATCATCCTGCCGGACGCCAACGGGCTCGATTTGCTGGAGTCGATCCTCAAGGTGCGACCCCGGACCAAGGTGGTGATCTGCTCCTCCATCAGTCAGGAGCCGATCATCAAAAAGGCCCTGGATCATGGGGCCAAGGCTTTTATTCAAAAGCCCTTCACGCCGGAAAAGGTTCTTGAGGCCCTGGAGGGTCTGGAGGCGTAGCCCATGGACATGTCGGCGTATCGGGATCTGTTCGTTAGCGAGTCCCGCAACCATCTCAACGCGTTTAACGAACTGATCGTGCAACTGGAGGAAACTGCATCCGACCAGGCGGCGATCAACGAGATCTTTCGCCATGCCCATTCCCTCAAGGGGATGGCGGCAACCATGCAGTACGATGCGGTTACGGAGCTGGCCCACCGCATGGAAGACCTGCTTGGCCGGGTACGCAACAACGAAATCGTTTTTTGTCCTGCCCTGGCCGATCTGCTTCTGGAGGGGAGTGATCTCCTCTCCGGCATGGTGACGGCCATCGAAAACGGGGACCAGCAACAACCGAATGCGGCCAGCCTGATCGAGCGCCTGGTATCATTTACTCCCCCCCCTACAGCCAGTGGGCCGCCGCCGGAAGCCGTGCCGGTCGACGGTGCCCCCGAATCCCCGGCAGCGGACTCCCCGCCGGACAAACACAGGTTCCGCCAATCGGACTCTTTTAAAAGTGTCCGAGTCAAAACCGATACACTTGATCGTTTGGTAAACATCACCGGCGAGTTGATTACGACCCGTCATCGCCTGATGGATCGGGCCCGCCGCTATGCCGTTCCGGCGTTGAGCGAGCCGCTCCATCACCTTGCGGGGCTTCTGCGTGAACTGCGTGACGAGGTCTTCAAGGCCCGCATGCTCCCTTTTGCGGTTGTTGCGGAGCGTTTTCCCCGCATGTTGCGTGATTTGGCCCGTAAGCAGGATAAGGAGATCACCCTGCAGGTCGAGGGGCGCGAGATCGAGCTTGACCGGGGGATACTGGAAGAGATCACCGAGCCCCTGGTTCATATCCTGCGTAATGCCGTTGACCACGGTATTGAGAGCCCCGATGATCGCCGCGCGGCAGGCAAGCCGCCGGTTGGTGTCGTTACCATCAGCGTTGCCAGGGACAAGGACCATGTGGATATCTGCGTTGCCGATGATGGTCGCGGGATGGATCCGGCGCGGCTCGCCCAAAAGGCGGTTGAAAAAAAGATCCTCACCGCGGCGCAGGCCTATAATATTTCCCCTCAGGCGGCCCTGATGCTGGTCTGTGCCCCCGGTTTTTCAACGGCCACCCAGGTCAGCGATGTCTCCGGGCGGGGGGTCGGCATGGATGTGGTCAAAACCGCGGTTCACGTCTTGGGGGGCACCCTGACAATCGAGTCGCAGGCCGGGCACGGCAGCCGTTTTATCATGAGGCTGCCCATTACGGTCTCCATCATCCATGCGTTGCTGGTGGAGTGCGGCCATCTCACGCTGGCTTTCCCGGTCAATACGATTGCCCGCACCATCGAACTCAGGCGCGGTGATATCTTTGAGGAGGCCGGTCGCAAGGTCTTTGCGCTGGATGGCCGGCACGTGCCGCTCAAGAGCCTGAACCGTCTGCTGAACCAGCCGCCGCCCCATGCGTCGAGCCCGATTGTGCCGGCCGTGGTGAGTGAGGCCGGCGGCAGTATGGTCGGACTGGTCACCGACCGGTTTCTGGGTCAGGAGGAGATATTCGTCAAGCCGCTCGGACTGCCCTTGAGCCGCATGAAGAAGCTCAGCGGCGGAATCATTACCGGTGACGGGCGGATCGTATTCGTGGTGGATGTCAGCACCCTTGTATGATGTTTTCTGAATCCGTGATGCTTCCGTGCCTCCATTTGCCCGGAACGCCTATAGCTTCAAGCTTTCATACGCAAGTGACCGTACAGCGAAGGATACCCGACAAAACAGGTTTGTACCGGCACGGACGACGGGCCGCTCCGGCATTTCGCGCATTCCGGCGCTACAGCATCACGAATTCAGAATTCTGAATTCGTGGCATCACACGATCTTCAAAAGCGGTTGCGATAGCGGTGTGCTTATGGCACCATGAGCGACCGTGACACAATGCTGAAGTAAAAAAGGCGTCCAATATGCAACGAGTGATACGTGTGGCGATGGTGCTGCTGATGCTGACGATGGTTTCCGCACCTGTCTGGGCCGCCGAAAAGAAGGCCTCTTTGAAGGATGTGGTTGCGGCCCTGGAAAAGGGGTATGCCTCTTTGCAGGATGTGCAGGCCGACTTTGTCCAGAAGACGGTCATTGCCGGCATCAACCGCGAACAGAAGGGGAGCGGCGAGCTGTTTTTGAAAAAACCGGCCTCCACGGCCGCCATGTTCCGTTTCAACTATGCAAAGCCGAAACAGCAGATTGTCTCCAACGGCAAGCAGGTCTGGTTCTATCTGCCCGAGAACAAGCAGGTCATGGTTTCCCCGGTGGCCGATATGTTCAAGGGGGGCAATTCGATTGCCCTGAACTATCTGACCGGCCTGGGTCATGTCTCCCGTGATTTCAGCGCCAGCTTTGCACGCGAACCCCAGGATAAAAACGGCAATTATCAGCTGGAACTGCTGCCGAAAAGTCCGTCGCCCGTCTTGGCAAAGCTGCAGTTGACCGTCTCGGGCGCCGCGGTGGAGCATTTCATGCGCGACAACAGTGTGCAGGATATCTTTCCCGTGATCGCCTCGGTCATTCACGATGCCGGCGGCAATCAGACCCGCATCGACTATAGCCGCGTCAGGGTCAACAAGGGGCTGGCTAACAGCCGCTTCAGTTTCAAGGTCCCGCCAGGGGTCGAGGTCATAAAACCGTAAGTCAGAAGCTTTCAACACGGAGACACGAAGAACGTCAACGACAAGGCTGTGTTGTAGGGATACATGAAGATAACAGGGATCAGAGCCTCACATCCCGTATGGTGTGAAACACTCTTACGTCGTTATCCTGATTATCCCGTCCATCCTTGTTACTGAAGTTTCTTTCCATGTCTCCGTGGTTCAAATTAATGGAGGTTTGTCATGCCGTCGTTTGATATTGTCTCAAAGGTTGATATGCAGGAGGTCGATAACGCCGTCAATCAGGCGGTCAAGGAGATCGGCCAGCGCTACGATTTCAAGGGTTCGAAAAGCCAGATCACCCCTGAAAAAGACTCGGTCAAGATCCTGGCCGACGATGATTATAAGCTGAAAGCCGTGGTGGATGTACTGCAGTCCAAGTTTCTCAAACGCAACATCTCCATCAAGGCCCTGCAGTACGGCAAGGTCGAGCCGGCCTCGGGCGGTCTGGTGCGCCAGATGATCACGGTTCAGCAGGGCATTTCCAAGGAGAAGGGCAAGGAGATCATTGCCGTGATCAAGGAAAGCAAACTCAAGGTGCAGGCCCAGATCCAGGACGACCAGGTGCGGGTGACCGGCAAGAACCGTGACGACCTGCAGGATGCGATTCAGCTGCTCAAGGGCAAGGATCTGGATGTGGAAATGCAGTTTACCAATTTCAGGGAATAATCGAGTGAGGATACATTGAGCGATACCGTAAAACAGAAGGTCAGCATGGTCAGCCTGGGCTGCCCGAAGAATCTGGTGGATGCCGAGGTCATGCTGGGGGTGCTTTCCAAGCAGGATTACGAGATCACCACCGACGAGAAGGATGCCGATGTCATCATCGTCAATACCTGCTCCTTTATCAAGGAGGCCAAACAGGAGAGCATCGATGCCATCCTCGATCTGGCCGAACGCAAGCACGACGGCCGTTGTCATACCCTGATCGTCTCCGGCTGTCTGCCCCAGCGCTATCAGGAAGAGCTGGCCCAGGAGCTGCCCGAGGTCGATATCTTCATCGGCACCGGCGACTACCCCCGCATTGCCGAGATACTGGCCGAGAAGGGTGGCACCGAGGCCCAGTTGCGCTATGTGGGTGACCCGGATTACATCTATGACGAGTCCCTGCCGCGCCTCAATTCATCGCCGGCCTGGTATTCCTACCTGAAGATCGGCGAAGGGTGCTCCAACTGCTGCTCCTACTGCATCATCCCGCAGCTGCGCGGCGCCTACCGCTCCCGTCCGCTGGATGCCCTGGTGGCCGAGGCCGAAGTTCTGGTCGCGCGCGGGGTCAAGGAGATCAACGTCATCTCCCAGGACATCACCCGCTACGGCAGCGACATGACCGACGGCTCCACGCTGGAGACACTGGTGCGCCGTCTGGCCGCCATCGATGGTCTGCGCTGGATCCGTCTGCTGTATGCCTATCCCGACGGTATCACCGACAGCCTGATCGAGTTGATCCGCGATGAGCCCAAGGTCTGCAAGTATCTGGACATTCCGATCCAGCACATCAGTGATCCCGTGCTCAAGGCCATGAAACGCCGCAGCAGCGAACAGCAGATCCGTGATCTGATCGCCAAACTGCGCACCCGGATTCCCGACATTACCCTGCGTACCTCGCTGATTGTCGGTTTCCCCGGCGAAACGGTCGACGATTTCAACAGCCTGATGCAGTTTGTCGAGCAGACCCAGTTCGACCGTCTGGGAGTCTTCTGTTATTCCCGTGAGGAGGGGACTCCGGCGGCCAACATGCCTGAACAGGTCTCGGAACGGGTCAAGCGTGAGCGTTACCGCAAGCTGATGCGCGCCCAGGCCCGACTCTCGTTCCGCCGTAATCGTGCCCTGATCGGCCAGACCGAGCAGGTGGTGGTCGAAGGGTACAGTGAAGAAACCGAGTTGCTCCTCAAGGGGCGTTCATCGCGCCAGGCCCCGGATATCGACGGTCAGGTCTATATTACCGCCGGGACCGCCGATGTGGGTGACATTGTTACCCTGCGCATAACCGACTCTTCCGACTATGATCTGATCGGCGAGATCGTCGACTAGTCCGGCTTTTGGCTTGACAAGCGGTCGCTTTTCTGCAATATTTTGCCGCCTTTTTCCGTATAAATTGACAGGCAACCCACGGGAGTACATACATGGCAACAAAGCCGACCAAGCATAAGTGGCAGGAAATTGAGGATATTCTCCTTCGGATGAAAGAGGATACCCTGCGTGAAATAAGCAAATCACTCAAAAACGGGGCCGATACGGCCCTGAGCGGTGAACCGAGCGGCGATATCTATGATCAGGCTTCCTCCGAGCGGGACCGGGAGCTCGGTCTGTTACTGGGCGACCGTGAGCGGGAGAAGGTGCATGCCATCGACGAGGCGCTCTTGCGTATCGAAGAGGAAGAATACGGCATCTGCGAAGAGTGCGAGGAAGAGATTCCTCTGGGCAGGTTGAAGGCCATGCCCTTTGCGCGGCACTGCGTCAAATGCAAATCGGACCTGGAAAAGCTCCAGGCCCAGACCAAGCGCTTCGAGGAAGAGCGGGCCTACCGCGAAATACCTCTCGGCTCCGAAGAAGAAGACGCCTAACGGCCGCGCCCGGCCAGGGCGGAGACGACTTTCAGCAGCATTCCCCGACGAAGCAGCATGGCATCGTGGGGGCAGAGCTCACGGCAGCACCAACAGCGAATACAGCGCCCATGATCAACGGTCAGGGCGCTGTTTTTTATTTCAATGGCCAGGGGCGGACAGGCATCCCGGCAGATGCCGCACAGCACGCAACGCTGCTTGTCGGCGACCGGGAACGAGGTCAGCTGGCGCTTGAGGACTGTCTTGAGGAACTTGGGCAGGCCGAACTGTACGTCCATGCCACCCGGCAGCCGAAATGGTCTGCCAGGGAACTCCTCCAGGGGGACGCCGCACACTTCCAGCTCCGTCCAGGAACTTCCCTCCAGCCCCATACGCCGCGCCTCGCGTTCCGTATGCAGCAAATCGGCGGGGATGCCGGCTAGGCGTCCCGCAACCATATCGAGCGCCACGGGATTTTCGCCTGCAATCAGCGCCCCTACTTGCAGCGGATCTCCGCTCCCCGGTCCGTTGCCCTCCATGGCGACGATCGCATCCACAATATTCAAGACCGGTTTTTTTAGCAGATAGATCTCCAGCAGCAGCCGGGCGAATTGCTCCCGCGCCGCGCCGGCCTTGAGGTGCCAGCCGGCCTTCTCGGCGCCGACCACGGCCCCGAAGAGATTCTTCACGGCGCAGGTCATGGTCATCATCTCATGGGTCTTGAGCTTGGGGAGGTTGATGACCTTGTCGGCCTCCCAATAGGCCCGGGCCAGGGTGATGCGCCGAAAGGTGCCGGTTCCCGGAAGATCGACCGTGTTGTTGAATTCGACCAGCTCGGCGCCGCTCTCCGCTGCTGCCCGGGCGATGCCGCTCTTGTCGGCCACCCGCTGAAAGCCCCCCATGCCGGGGCTGTCGCCGATCACGACCCGGCCGCCCGCTTCGCGGACCAGCTCGGCCACCACGCGCACCACGGCCGGATGGGTGGTGACGGCCTGCTCGGGAGACTTAATCGAGAGCATATTCGGTTTGAGCAGGATCAGTTCGCCGGGTTTGACGAAGGCCTTGATCCCGCCCAGCGGTTCGAGCAGTCGCAGCATGGCCTCCCGCAGTTGGGGGAGTTCGTAGTTATCGCATCTGGCAAGTGCTATCCGGTTCATTGTGTCCCTTGTGTGATTCATTGAAAAACGCAGCTACGTGTGTACCTCAAACTATCCCATGGTGCCGTCGCGTGCAAGGGGAGTATGGGGAAAAATAAAAAAATGAACATGCTGATAAAAAAATATTGACTTGTTGAGAAGGCTGGGGTATATATCAATTCTTTCGAGCCGCTAGCTCAGTCGGTAGAGCACCTGACTTTTAATCAGGTGGTCGTTGGTTCGACCCCAACGCGGCTCACCAAACATTACGGGGATTACGATTTTATCGTAATCCCCTTTTTGTTGCCTTGTTTCCACTACGGTACATGGGGGGGGGCATTCCGGCATCTATTTCGTTGGTGCTCCCTCAAGAAATATGTGATCTTTGCGGTCTCCATGATTTGCTCCACCACCTTGCTAGGCACTTGTATACAATTGTTGCGTTGTTGACATGACTTTGATATAAGCTTTAGATTATGGCAAAGTACGTTCATGAAATACGCGATCCAGTCCATGTCTTTATTCGGATCAATTCGATTGAGCGCAATATTCTTAACTCACGCCCCTTCCAAAGATTGCGCTATATCCATCAATTAGCATTGTCCTATCTCGTCTACCCAGGGGCAACGCATAAACGTTTTGAACATTCATTAGGGGTGATGGAACTCGCAGGTCGAGTCTACGACGTTGTAACTGCTCCTGAAAATATCAAACACTCCTCTGTAAAAGATGTTGTCCCGCTTCCGTCTGCTCATGAACACGGATATTGGCGCGTAGTCATTCGTATGGCGGCACTATTTCATGATGTTGGGCACCTACCCTTTTCACATGCTGCTGAAGAAGAACTATTACCCTCAGGCTGGGACCATGAACGATTAACACTTGAGATAATTAAAAGTCCCGAAATGCATGATATATGGGAATCACTGAAAGTTAATCCAAATGATGTCGCGAAGCTTGCTGTAGGACCGAAAAAATATAAGGAAGCAAGATTCTCAGATTGGGAAGCAATTCTTTCGGAGATTATCGTAGGGGATGCTTTTGGAGTTGACCGCATGGATTACTTGCTTCGTGATTCACATCACGCAGGAGTTTCATATGGTAAATTTGATCATTATCGACTAATTGATACAATTAGAATACTACCTAAAAGCGATGACGATTCTTCCGAACCAACTTTAGGCATAGAGGAAGGTGGCATTCATTCAGCAGAGGCGCTTCTTCTTGCAAGATATTTTATGTATACCCAGTTATATTTTCACCCTGTTCGACGAATTTATGACATTCACTTAAAAGATTTTTTGAAAAATTGGCTACCTGACGGACTTTTTTCAACAAACGTCTCTGATTTACTTGATTTGACAGACAATGAAGTAACAGCTGGATTTCTTAAGGCGGCGAGAGAAAAAGACTCTTCAGGGCATGAAGCAGCGAAGTGTATAGTAAATAGAGAACATTATCGTCTTCTTTACCAACGAAATCCTGCAGACGTTGCAAGAAATCCGGACTGCGGGAAATCAATTTATAAAGCAGCATGTGCTTTTTTTGGCGAATCATCGATAAAGATCAGCTCATATAAGCAAAAAGGATCAGGTATTGATTTTCCTGTCCTCATGAATGACAACCGGATAGTCTCGTCTCTTGAAATGTCCGATGCATTGAGAAATATGCCTGTCGTCGCTATTGATCATGTATTTGTCAGTACGGAGCGGCGAAAAGAAGCGGAAAAGTGGTTATCAGAAAATCGCGATGCTATTGTTGCCCTACTGGAGGAGGAATAAAATGGAAAGGCTACAACGGTCAGCTGTTATGCTGTCGCTAATTGAGAAACTCAAAGCGAATGGTAGTTGGTGTGGAGAAACACATATTCAAAAAGCTACATATTTTCTTAAAGATTTGCTTAAAGTACCTCTTGATTATGAGTTTATATTGTATAAACATGGCCCATACTCATTTGATTTGTCTGATGAGATGACAGCTATGCGTGCAGACTCTCTTATAAAGCTCCAGCCGATGCATCCTTATGGACCCAGTTATACGCTTGGTGATGGTAGCTCACTTATCAAGGAAAGGTTCCCTAAGACTACGATTAAATATATGAAACAGATTGAATTCGTAGCAAATAAACTTGGTCCTAACAATGTAGCATCACTGGAAAGATTAGCTACTGCACTTTATGTTACGTTAAATGAAGAAATGTGTGATACGGATAAGCGAGCGCAGTGTATTACAGAAATTAAACCTCATATTCGCTTTGAAGATGCTCGTGAAGCAGTAGCGACTGTTGATTGTATAATTGAAGAAGCAAAGCAATTTCATTGAGCCCTTAGTTTGTCTTTGTTTTTATGTATAAGCTTGGCTGGTAGAGCAGTCGACTCTTAATCTACAGGTCGTTGGTTCGACCCCAACGCGGCTCACCCAAACAATACGTAAATTACGATGTTATCGTGATCCCCTTTTTGTTGTCTTGTCGCCGCGTCGGTCCAATGACGGTCCATGTTACTCTTTGTATTTACTTTCGATCTATCTTAGAATATATTTTGATAAAGTTGAGTGGTTACGTATAAGTGCACTGAATTGCAATGAAAATGTTAGTCTGGTGATACATGAGCAAACATTTTGCCCGCCCTCTTGATACCCTCGATTTAGCATACAGTTTTTTAACTGATGCACTTGGTTTCCCCAAAAATGCTCATACAGGGGATGTCGCAATCCGTATTTCAAGTGCAGAGCTGCTTATTTTTTCTAAAAGATTGACGCCAACTTTAACAAGTGCCACTAACAGGCACCCCACTAACAAATCTGATAGAGATAGACAGTATCTAAGGAAAGCTATTTTCGAAGATCTTATATCAAAAGATCGACTTGAATCCGATGATGATATTGAAATGGGTATTGGTGGTGCTAGGCCAATGCACATCCTCCCAAGGCAAGAGAAGAAAGCATTCATCATAACAGGTTTGCCCGCATCAGGTAAATCTACAATTGCTAATAAGATAGCGGACTTGAACGGAGCCTATATTTTAGACTCAGATTATGCGAAACGAAAATTTCCTGAATTCAAATATGAATTTGGTGCTGACTTAGTTCACGAGGAATCTTCTCTTGTTGTTTGGGGAATGGAAACAGAAGAATTTAAAGATGAACCTTGCTTATTTCAATATTGCGTTCTGAAGGGGAATAATATGGTGATACCAAAAATCGGTCACGATGTTAAGTCTCTCGAAGAACTAAAAATGACCTTGATCGATTATGGATATGAAGTGCACCTTACATTGGTAAGTCTTGGTCGGGTTGAATCAACAAGAAGAGCGCTTGGGAGATTTTCTAGTACAAACAGATATGTTCCTCTATCGCTAATTTTTGATGGATACAGTAACGATCCAATACTTTCGTATTACAGAACAAAACATAGTGGTTGGACTTCTACAGGAAAGCTTTCAACCAATGTAGCTGTAGGATCTAATCCTTTAATAGTAGAGACTGATGCAGTGAATCCGGCTAGTTTATTTGCTTAATATTAATAGCGGAGGAATTATGTTAAAAAATAGAATGCATTCAAAAATAACTCTTATAAAATCAAGGGCTAAAAAACGTAAAATCGTACACGATAAAATAATGCACGAAAATCATGCTGGTATGATAAATAGAAAATTGGTTCGTAAAGAAGGTATGGTTCAAACAATAAAGTATACAGCTACTAGAAGTGAAAATATATCAATAATGTATAAATCAGACATTACTGATACTACTTCTGCAATAAATAGTATAAAAATATATTCAATGAATGAGCTTAGACAGAAATATTCTAGCTTTAGTTGAAAGCAGCCAAGGAAGTGCTAACCATAGAATAACTTATACAATTTATTAGAGTCTTTCCTATTGTTTCCTAATCCCCCCTCAGCTAGTCAGCTGAGGGGGGATTCTCGTCTTTGGCCATTAACTGGATATATTTACGTCAAGCTGTACCTACCGTTCATTCCTGGTATCACGGATCATGTTATTTTGTCGGAATCTACCCCCTGACCTCCACCATCACGTCATACAGGGTGCTGCCCCGCCCTGCATCGGTCAGGCGCTGGGAGGTCAAGGCGTTTACCCCGCGCGCTCCGGGGATGAACTCGCGCCACCAGACCCCTTCCGTAACGACAGTCCCGGCCGGGACCCGCTCGGACAACTGCAGGGTAAATTCGACCTCTCCCAATCCGTTCCAGGCCACTACCTGCTGACCATCCACTATTGCCCGTCTTTCGGCATCGACGGAGCTCATCATCAGCAGCATACACCCCTGGCGGGCACGCAATCCGTCCTGCTCGTAGAAACTGGAGTTGAGGGCAAAGGGGGTCGTGGCAGGTTGCAGGCGCAGCGGGAAACCGTCACCCGCCGCATGGGTCGCCAACAGCCGTGGCAACGCTTCCGTCTCACGCGGGTTGTGAATCTCGATCAACCCCGAGGGGGTCTGCCAACGTTGCTGCGGATCGAGCGGCGGCGTCAGGCGGACCGGCTCACCCTGGCGCAGCCTGGTGGTGGTCTCTGTGTCCCGCCAGGGTGTCTCGAAGGCCAACAGCTGCTCTATCAGATCGTCCGCCGATTGGCGGAAGAAGGCTTCGTCCCAGCCCATGCCGTCGGCCAGCAGGCTGAAGACCTCCCAATTGCTTTTCGATTCTCCTATAGGGGGGATGGCGGCAGAGCAGCGCTGGCTGGTATAGCTGCCGTAACAGCGGAACAGGTCGGGCTGTTCCAAGGACGTGGTGGCTGGCAGGACGATGTCGGCGTAACGGGCCGTGTCGGTCAGAAAACGCTCGTGGACCACGGTGAAGAGATCTTCGCGGCTCAGCCCGCGAATGACCGCGTTCTGGTCGGGGGCGATGCTGGCCGGGTTGGAGTGGTAGACGTACAAAGACCTGACCGGTGGACCATCCAGATCGTTCAAGGCCTGGCCGAGCTGATTCATGCTGACCCATCTGGTCGGGGCAGTCATGAAATCCTCGCGCGTCACCCTGTGTAATGGAAATGCGCCACCCGTGGATGTGCCGGGGAAGACGCCGCCTCCCGGTCGTTGCCAGGCGCCGCTGATGGCGGGCAGGCAGCCGATGGTACGCACGGTCATGGCGCCGTTGCCGTAGCGGGTCAGGCCGCTCCCCAGGCGGATGAAGGGCGCCCTGGCCGCGGCATAGGCCCGGGCCATCCGCTCGATGGTCGCGGGCGACAGCCCGCAGACGGGTGACATCTGTTCCGGTGAGCAGTCGGGCAGAATCTGCTCCGCCAGCCGGTCAAAGCCCTGCACGTTGGCGGCGATAAAATCTTTGTCAACCAGCCTCTCGCGCAGCATGACGTGCATCATCCCCAGCGCCAGGGCACCGTCGCCGCCGGGACGCACGATGAAGGCCTCGTCAACGGCATCGCAGGTGGGTGTGCGATAGGTATCGATGGCCCAGACCGTAGCACCGCGCCGACCGGCGGCTCGGGTGTCGCGCATGGCGTGGATGCTGGTGGCCACGGCGTTGATGCCCCACAGGATCACCAGGTCGCTCTGCTCCATCTCGGCCGGTTCCATGGCCGGTGTATCGCCCATGAGCGCCTTCCAGCCGGCATCCTTGGCCGGTGAGCAGATGGTTCGCTCCAGCCGCGAAGCACCCAGGCGGTGAAAGAAGGGATGGCCGCTGTTGCGCTGGACCAGTCCCATGGTACCTGCATAGGAGTAAGGCAGGATGCACTCGCCCCCCTGCTCGGCGATCAGCTCTTTCCAGCGGCCGCAGATGCGTTGGATCGCCTCCGGCCAGCCGATCGGCGTAAACTGCCCTGAGCCTTTGGGGCCGCTGCGCAGGAGCGGGGTCGTCAGGCGGCGCGGGGAGTGCACCGTATCTTCGTAGTGCAGCATCTTGGGGCAGAGCAAACCGCGGGTGATGGGGTGCTCGGGGTCGCCGGTCACGCGAACCGCGCGGTCGTTTTCGACCTCCACCAGCAGGCCGCAGGTGTCGGGGCAATCATAGGGGCATACGGAGCGATGTATGGTCATGGAATCCTCATGTTGTCACGTAGCAGGTGGTGGCAGCGGCGCGGCCTGGTTATGAAATTGCCCAATTCCAACTGCAAGCTGCACGCAGTCCTTGAAAATTTTGTCGTAGTTATGAAGCCCATCGTTGGTTAGCACAGTGCTACTAATGATAAATCTTGGTTTTTTAGCTACTTGAACTCCGTTATAGGCCATGACAATATATTTTATTAGATCAGTTAAGTCCTCAGAGTCATCAAATGTACTCGGGAGCGCAACCCATAAAATGTTCGGCGTAAGTGCTAATGCAAATATCCCAATATTATTGTCTTCACCAACTGTAACTACTGGACTTTCCGTTAATATGAATCTGTATGGAAAAGCATCGTCAATGGCTATCATTTGCCATTTAAAGCTCAAAATGTCAGATATCCGCTCCTTGTCAGTGATAAGTGACAACAACAGCGCTCTTACCTCATTTTCGCAGTAATTCGTATTGTTGAAGATACTATTGCAAGTTTTCCACGTATGTCTTGAGTCAGGTGTGGCAGCAGCTTTGATGTCTGATAATGTATTTGAGACAATCAATCTCATCTCTGATTCCAAAGTTTTCAACTGCTCTGGGTTCCTATGTAATAGAGAGTTTATGTAAACCGCCCAACTCCATTTTTCCTTCTCTGTGAGATCTGATAAATTTGAATTGTTCAGAATCTTCACATATGTTCTTGCAGCATTGTCATCAATTTTGGCAAGTTGATTTTCGATAAAATCAGGTAGATGGGCTCGTTCGAATATATCCTTTTTTAGGGTGTACAGGTGATTTTCAAAGCAGACTTGGGAAGGATGTTTCCTTTTTGCCTCAATGTTGCCACATCCGTCTTTTCGATAAAGTAGCAATGTTCCACTATGATCTCTCCAGGAATTCAAGTGGAACTTCGGTATGTAGTGATGTTTTATTTTGACCTGATGTTGCATCAGTACTCCTCTAACACGTTGATTCACAGTTTTCCGTTATAAGAAACTTGAGTGAGTCACTTGTCGCCGGTACACCGATTGGGAGAATTTGCAACCCGCCTTTTTGGCACATTGCGGTTATCAGCCCCAATATTCTCTAAACATGTCGCGAATCTACAAGAAAATTTGCCTAGCCGCAAGAAATGCATTATAACGAATCGTTGCAAGATACGCACATTCGCAGCGCATGATCGGGAGGCACCCATGACGAATCAGCCGGAAATTCTCCATTACGCAGTCTCCGTGGTCGGAAAGGACCGTACCGGCATCGTGGCCGGAATCGCCGAGGTACTCTTCCGCCTGGGGTGCAATATCGCCGACTCCAGCTGCACCATGCTGGCCGGAGAGTTCGCCATGATCCTGATCGTCTCGCACCCGCGCCCTTTCAGCAAAACCAGGCTGCACGAGGAATTGGAACCAATCTGTGATGGCCTGGGGATGTCGTTGGCGGTGCGCGCTCTGCACGCGGATGAAGTGGTGCGCCAGGAGAGCAGCAACGAAATCTGCATGATCTCGGTCTACGGGGCCGACCAGCCCGGCATCGTCTACCGCGTTACCCGCGAGTTGGCCGAACTGGGGGTCAATATTACGGATCTCAATACCAAGCTGATCGGTACGCCCGAGGAACCGGTCTATGTGATGATGCTGGAAGCGACCATTCCCGAAGAACAGACGCCGGAAGGGTTGGAGGGGCTGCTGGGGGATCTGAAAAAGGAGCTGAACGTGGAAATCGGTGTCCGTATCGTTACGCCGGTGTCCTTCTGACCTATGCCGAATCAACCAATTCTACGCTATCCGCACCCGGTGTTAAAAAAGGTCTGCCATCGGGTGGAGTGCATCGATACGACAATTCAGGCTCTGATTGCCGACCTGTTGGACACCATGCATGCCGGCCCCGGTTCGGTGGGGGTGGCTGCGCCGCAGATCGGCGTGACTCTGCGAGTCTGCGTGGTGGATGTGTCGGCCAGCCGGCAGGGCAAGGACAATCACCACGGACAACTCTGCATGATCAACCCGGAGATCGTTGCCCGCGAGGGGGCGGCCATCATGCGCGAAGGGTGCATGAGTGTGCCGGATTACACCGGCGATGTGGAGCGCTCCACGGCCATCACCGTCCGCTTCAGCGAACCGGACGGTAACCTGCGCGAGATCGCGGCCAGCGGGTTTGAAGCGGTTGCCATCCAGCATGAGATGGACCATCTGGACGGGATCCTCTTCCTGGATCGCATCATGAGTATCAAGACCGGGCTGTTCAGGAGAAAGAGTTACTCGTAAAACGGAGAAACCATGGCTGAACTGCTGACAAAAAAAGAACAGCGCGATCTGCTGAAGATCGCCCGCGACACGATCACCTCATATGTGTCCAGCGCCGCGATACCGGCTGTGGTGAGTGCCGCCAAGGGGTTGAATCTGGAGTCGGGCTGTTTTGTGACCATCAAGCAGCAGGGGCACTTGCGCGGCTGCATTGGCAACTTCGTCTCCGACAAGCCGCTCTACCGCCTGGTGCAGGAGATGGCCGTTTCCGCCGCCACCCGTGATCCCCGCTTCTACCCGATGAAGTCGCAGGATCTCAATGAGTTTGAGCTGGAGATATCCGTGCTCTCGCCGCTGGTACCGATCTCCTCGGTAGCGGAGATTCAGGTCGGCAAGCATGGCATCTATCTGGTGAAAAACGGTTCGCGAGGCGTGCTGCTGCCGCAGGTGGCCACGGAATACGGCTGGGACCGGGAGACCTTCCTGAAGCATACCTGCCTCAAGGCCGGTCTGGCGGAAAACGCCTGGCAGAAGGATTGCGAGATCTACATCTTCAGTGCGCTGGTGTTCGGGGAGAAATAAGCATACATCGTTGTGCGGATTGATTGCATTCAGCACTATTGAATAGAACACAAAAGCAAAAACATTTTTACAGGGATGAACAGGATGGACAGGATAAAACCTTTAAACCTATAAAAAACAGTTGCACGCGGAGACGCGGAGAACGCGGAGCAAAACCGGATAATTACATCTAAGCCACTATTACCTGATTGGTGAAGGTTTTTATCGACGTAACGTAGTGAATTTCTCCGCGAACTCCGCGTGAGTAACTGCCGTTTTAAGGTTGATTCCTTAAACACGTAACGTTGGCGAGTTGATTCGCATCAAACGATTGCTCTCTCCGTGAACTCCGTTTCTCCGTGTTATTCCAGTGATCGTAAACAAAAAAAGGATGGGCCGTGATGGCCCATCCTTTTTTCATTGTATCCTGCGGCTGAATCTAGGCCAGCGCGGCGTGGGCTGCTGCCAGGCGGGCGATGGGTACCCGGAAGGGGGAGCAGGAAACGTAATCCAGGCCGATGTTGTGGCAGAAGATGACCGAGGCCGGATCGCCGCCATGCTCACCACAGATGCCGAGCTTGATCCCCTGGCGGGTTTCTCGACCCAGCTGGCAGGCCATCTTGACCAGTTTGCCGACGCCGGCCTGATCCAGCGAGACAAAGGGATCTTCCGGCAGGATGCCGTGATCCACGTAGAACGGCAGGAACTTGCCGGCATCGTCGCGGGAGAGACCGAAGGTGGTCTGGGTCAGGTCGTTGGTGCCGAAGGAGAAAAATTCCGCTTCCTGGGCGATCTCGTCGGCGGTCAGGGCGGCGCGGGGCAGCTCGATCATGGTGCCGATCAGGTACTCGATCTTGACACCGTACTTGGCGATGACTTCTTCACAGATCCCTACGGCGTTCTGCTTGAGCACTTGCAGTTCGCTGACCGTGGCGATCAGCGGGATCATGATTTCGGGTACGATGCTGAAACCCTCGTTTTTGACCAGCTCGCAGGCGGCTTCCATGATGGCCCGCACCTGCATGTTGTAGATCTCCGGATAGGTGATCCCCAGGCGGCAGCCGCGGTGGCCGAGCATGGGGTTGAACTCGTGCAGCAGTTCGATCTTGTGTTTGACGGAGTTGACGGTGACCTTCATGGTCTTGGCCAGGTCCTCGATATCCTTCTCTTCCTGGGGCAGGAATTCGTGCAGCGGCGGATCGAGCAAGCGGATGGTGACCGGCAGTCCCTTCATCTCGCGGAACAGACCGACGAAATCGCCTTTCTGCATGGGCTCGATCTTGGCCAGTGCCTTTTCACGCCCTTCCAGCTCCTCGGAGAGGATCATTTCGCGCACCGCCGCGATGCGCTCGGCATCGAAGAACATATGTTCGGTACGGCAGAGGCCGATCCCTTCGGCGCCGAACTCGCGGGCAACCTTGGCGTCATGGGGCGTATCGGCATTGGTGCGGACCTTCATGGTGCGGAACTTGTCCACCCAGCCCATCAGGGTTCCAAAATCGCCCGTCAGCTGGACCGGAACGGTCGGGACAGCGCCCAGGATGACTTCGCCGCTGGAGCCGTCCAGGGTGATGATGTCGCCCTTTTTGACCACTACGCCGTTTTTGGCGGTTAAGATGCCCTCGCGATAATCGACCTTGATGTCGCCACAGCCCGCTACGCAGCATTTACCCATGCCGCGCGCAACAACCGCCGCATGGGAGGTCATGCCTCCGCGGGCGGTCAGGATGCCCTGGGCGGCGTGCATGCCGTGGATATCCTCGGGCGAGGTCTCGATGCGTACCAGGATGACCTTCTTGCCGATCTTGGCTTCGGCCTCGGCCTCGTCGGCGGTAAAGATGACTTCACCGGAGACGGCGCCGGGAGATGCCGGCAGACCCTTGGCGATGATATTCTTGACCGCCTTGGGATCGAGAGAGGGGTGCAGCAGCTGATCGAGCTGGCTGGGAGCCACGCGCAGGACCGCGGTCTTCTCGTCGATCAAGCCTTCCTTGACCATGTCGACGGCGGTCTTGATGGCTGCCGGCGCGGTGCGCTTGCCGTTGCGGGTCTGCAGCATGTAGAGTACGCCGGTCTCGATGGTGAACTCGATGTCCTGCATATCCTTGTAATGCTTCTCCAGGATGCTGCGGATATTGACCAGTTGGGCGTAACACTCGGGCATGACCTCTTCCATGGAGGGGAGTTTGCCGTCCTTGTCCTTGACCCGGTTGATCGGCTGGGGGGTGCGGATACCGGCCACCACGTCCTCGCCCTGGGCATTGACCAGGAATTCGCCGTAGAAGTAGTTCTCGCCGGTGGAAGGGTCACGGGTGAAGGCCACGCCGGTGGCGCAGTCGTTGCCCATGTTGCCGAAGACCATCGACTGAACGTTGACGGCGGTGCCCCACTCGGCGGGGATGTTGTTGAGTTTGCGGTAGGTGATGGCGCGCTGATTCATCCATGAGCCGAAAACGGCCCCGATGGCGCCCCACAGCTGTTCCTGGGGATCTTCGGGAAAGGACTGTCCCAGTTCCTGCTTGATGGTCGCCTTGAAGAGAGCCACCAGCTCTTTCCAGTCGGCGGCGGTCAGCTCCGTATCCAGGTGGACGCCCTTTTCCTCTTTCTTCTGCTCCAGCAGGTGATCGAGGATCTCCTTTTCCATGCCCATGACCACGTCGGAATACATCTGCACAAAACGGCGGTAGGCGTCGTAGGCGAAGCGTTCATCGCCGCTCTGGGCGATGATGCCCTGCACGGTGGTGTCGTTGAGGCCGAGGTTGAGAACCGTGTCCATCATGCCGGGCATGGAGGCCCGGGCGCCGGAACGGACTGAGACAAGCAGGGGATTTTGGGCATCGCCGAACTTCTTGCCCATCAGTTCTTCGATTTTCTTGAGATTGGCGGCTACTTCCGCGGTGAGTGATTCGGGGTACTTCTGATCGTTTTTGTAGAACTCGGTGCATACCTCTGTTGTAATTGTAAAACCCGGTGGAACCGGCAGGCCGATACTGGACATCTCGGCCAGATTGGCTCCCTTGCCCCCCAACAGGTTTTTCATGTCGGCCCGACCTTCGGCCTGGCCATTTCCAAAGAAATACACGAACTTCTGCGCCATTGTACTGCCTCCTCTGTCATAGATAACGTTACAGCAATTTAGACTCGCTAAAAACGTTTAATTCATAATAAAAATAACAGGTTACAGTTGTAGACTATAGCGCAGATTTTCAAAATAACAACCATAAATATGAGGCTGTTACGAAACTTTTCATTGTGACGCCCTTGCGGTAAGCCCGGGGCAGGCCGCCAAACAACTGCTCAGAGTACAGTCGGGCTAACTGTCCCGAGTGCAGTCGCTGGGGGGCAAGAGGTTCGCGTAACAGCCTCGTTGGAGAGAAAAATTACTATTTCGTATCCCAACTGGTGATGTCGGCGTTTTTGCCTTCGCCCCCCTTGGCGCCGTCGGCCCCGTAGGAAAACAGGTCGTAATCGCCATGCTCTCCCGGCGATACGTAGAGGTAGTCATTACCCCAGGCATCCTTGGGCACGGACTTGCTGTCCAGATAACCGCCCTCCTTGTAGGTTTTGGGGATGACGCCAACGGTCGGCTTGGTCACCAGCGCATTCAGACCCTGTTCGGTGCTGGGATAGGAGCCATTATCCAGTTTGTAGAGCTTGAGTGCCGACTCCAGCCCCTTGAGTTGAATGGTGGTTGTCTTGATCTTGGCGTCGTCTGTGCGCCCCATCAGCTTGGGACCGACCAGCGCCGCCAGCATGGCCAGAATTACGATGACGACCATGATCTCGATCAGGGTAAAACCGCCTCTGTTGTTGAGTCGCTTCATGAACAACATCCTCCATAGCGTATGAATTTTACTAGTGCTGAATGATACATGAAGGGTCTGGCGTGGACAAGGGTTTTCGGTTTAGGGGGAGTGGGGTGAAAGGAATAACCTGAATAGTACTGATCTCCCGTTCATGGTTCGACAGGCTCACCACGAACGGTAGATCAAACAGTTAGGTAGCTAAAATCCGTTCACCCTGAGCCTGTCGAAGCCTGTCCTGAGCATGTCGAAGGGGGCGGGGCGGCACTCAACGGCTGTTGTCAGCGACCCTGTAGCGCTGGTTGCTTCGGGAAAGAAATCCCTCCCGTTCCATATCCTCCAGGTTTCTCTCCACGTCCCCCGGGTCAACGCCCAATTGCAAAGCCAGTTCTGCCGCCGAACAGCCCGGCTGCGCCATCACCGCCCGCAGCAGGCCACTCCTCAGCTGGCGGTTCGATCCTTCAAAACGGGATTGGCGTACATGGTGGCTGCTGCGGCGGCCCGGATTGGGATGGAGCTGTTTGAGCCAGACGCCGAAATCCATCAGGGCGTAGTACCACTGGCGGGGATTGTGCCGGTCGAGTGTGGCGGCGACCAGCGGCATGATCTCGCGGTCAGTGACCTTGTCGCGGCCATGAAAGAAGAAGTGGATGAAGAGTGCGCGGATGTTGGTCTCGATGAGCGGTTCGGCGATGCCGAAGGCAAAGGCGGCTACGGCGCGGGCCGTATAGGGGCCGATGCCGGGCAGGCTCTCCAGTTCCTCCACCGTACGGGGAAACTGTCCCTTGAAACGGCTTTCGATCTCTTCGGCAGACCGCTTCAACGCCAGGGCCCGGCGGTTGTAACCGAGGCCTTGCCAGACCCGCAGGACATCCGCCAGCGGCGCCAAGGCCAGGGCCGCGGGGGTGGGAAATGCGGACAAAAACTCGTCATACTTGATCCTGACCCGTTCCACCTGGGTCTGCTGGAGCATGATTTCGGATACCAGGATGGCGTAGGGATCCCGGGTCGTACGCCAGGGCATGGGGCGGGGATTGCTGTGGTAATACTCCAGGATGGTTTCCCGGAAGACAGCCATGCTGCTGGGGGAGAGTCTACCTGATTTGTGATAGCGTTGGGTCAGTTTCAGCGGATCAAGCAAGCTGTTCCCGCCACAGATCCAAGGCCGTCAGGGCTCGTTCAGCCAGCAGGCCGCGTTTTTCTTTCTTCTTGACCCGGCCGGCCAAGTCGGGGAACAGGCCGTAGTTGACATTCATCGGCTGGAAATGACGGGCATCGGCATTGGTGATGTGCCCAATCAACGCCCCCAGGGCGGTCTCGGCCGGCGGGAGCGGCGGTGCTGCGTCAGCCGTCAGGAAGGCGGCGTTGATGCCGGCCAGAAAGCCGCTAGCGGCCGATTCCACATAGCCTTCCACGCCGGTGATCTGCCCGGCGAAGATGATTCGCGGATCGCTCTTCAACTGCTGAGTCGGCAGTAACAGCGCCGGGGAGTTGATGAAGGTGTTGCGGTGCATGGAACCGAGGCGAACGAAGTCCGTCTGTTCCAGGCCCGGTATCAGCCTAAAGACGCGACGCTGTTCTCCGTAGGTCAGTTTGGTCTGGAAGCCGACCAGGTTATACATCGTCTTTTCCCGATTTTCGGCGCGCAGCTGGATGACCGCATGAGGCTCCCGGCCGCTGCGCGGGTCCGTCAGTCCGACCGGTTTCATCGGGCCGAAGCGCAAGGTTTCCACTCCCCGCTCGGCCATGGTCTCCACCGGCATGCACCCCTCGAAATGGATCACCTTTTCAAAATCACGGCTGGGAACCTTCTCGGCCGCAACCAGCTCCTCCACAAAGCGCAGGTAGTCGGCTTCATCGAGCGGGCAGTTGAGATAGTCGTCACCGTCACCCTTGCCGTAGCGGGAGGCGGCGAAGACCTTGTCCATGTCGAGGGAATCGGCGGAAACTATCGGGGCAATGGCATCGTAGAAGTAGAGCCGCTCACCGGTCAGGCGTGAAAGGGAGCCGGCCAGGGCGTCACTGGTCAGCGGGCCGGAGGCGATCACGACGATCCCTTCGGCAGGTATGTCGCTGACTTCGCCCTGTGTCAGGGTAATCAGCGGGTGGCTGGTGATCTTGTGGGTGACGTAGTCGGAGAAAAGCTGGCGGTCCACGGCCAGCGCGCCGCCGGCCGGCACGCGGGTCGCCTCGGCCGCTTCCATGACCAGTGAGCCGCAACGGCGCAGCTCCTCTTTCAGCAGGCCGACGGCATTCTCCAGGGAGTCGCCGCGCAGGGAGTTGGAACAGACCAGTTCGGCCAGTCCGGGCAGGTGATGAGCCGGTGAAAAACGCTCGGGTTTCATTTCGTGCAGAGTGACGCTGATACCGCGCTGCGCGGCCTGCCAGGCCGCTTCACAGCCGGCCAGGCCGCCGCCGATGATAGTGATAGTTTTCAATTATTTATTTTCCTTGCCGCCTTCTTTGAAGTCGCACCCTTCTTTGGGACATTTGAGGAACTCCCCCTCGCGCTTGAGGTTACGCTTGATCAGCAGCGGGAAGCCGCATTTGGGGCAGGGTCTCTCGACCGGTGGATCCCAGAGGGCAAACTTGCACTGGGGATAGCGGTTGCAGGAGAAGAACATCTTGCCGTAGCGGGATTTCTTTTCTGTCAGCTCGCCCTCTTTGCACTCCGGGCAGACCACGCCGGTGCTCTTAGGCTTGACCAGCGGCTGGATGTTCTTGCAGGCCGGATAGCCCGAACAGGCCAGGTATTTCCCAAAGCGGCCATCCTTGATCAGCATCGGCTGTCCGCACTTTTCGCACTTTTCTTCCGAGAGCACCGGCTCGACGACCTCGCCACCCTCCTGATCCACGTTGCGGGTATACTTGCACCCTTCCTTGAAGCCGGAACAGGCGATGAACTTGCCGCGCTTGCCCAGTTTTACCACCAGCGGCTGTCCGCACTCCGGGCACTTCTCGTCGGTGGCTTCTGTGGTCAGATCGGATTTCTGTACTTCGCCATCCTTCTGTTTGAGCAGCGCCACGAATGGTTCCCAGAAATTCTTGAGCAGCGGCTTCCACTGTTTCTCGCCGCGCGAGACCTGATCCAGCTCTTCCTCCAGCCCGGCGGTAAAGTTGTAATCCACATACTGGGAGAAGTGGGCGGTCAACAGGTCGCTGACCACCATGCCCACATCCTCGGGGAAGAAGCGTTTCTTGTCCAGGCGGGTATATTTGCGCTCCACCAGGGTGTTCATGATCGAGGCATAGGTCGATGGCCGGCCGATGCCGAACTCTTCCAGGGTCTTGACCAGGGTAGCCTCGGTATAGCGTGGCGGCGGCTGGGTGAAGTGCTGTTCGGGAAGCACTTCATGCAGCTTGAGAGGCGCCCCTTCGGTCATGGCCGGCAAGAGCCCTTCCTTCTCCTCATCTTGGTCGTCCAGCCCTTCGATATACAGTTTCATGAAGCCGGGGAAGCGGATGACCGTACCGGCGGCGCGCAAGCCGCAGCGCTTGGCGCCGGCGAATGGTCCGCTGGTCGGTGCGTTGGCCAGGTCGGCCGTGATGTCCACGGAGGTCTGGTCGAGGAGTGCTTCGGCCATCTGGCAGGCCACGGTACGCTTCCAGATCAGTTCATAGAGTTTGTGCAGGTCCGGCGTCAGAAACTTCTTCATCTCGGCCGGGGTCTTGGCGATATAGGTCGGCCGAACCGCCTCGTGAGCCTCCTGGGCGTTCTTGGTCTTGGTCTTGAAGATGCGCGGTTTTGCAAGTGCATACTCTTTGCCGTAGGCGGCCGAGATGACATCGTGCGCCTCGCTCAGGGCCTGGGTCGAAAGGTTGACGCTGTCGGTACGCATGTAGGTGATCAGACCGACCGTCCCCTCGGCGCCGATATCGATGCCTTCATAGAGCTTCTGGGCGGTGGACATGGTCTTCTTGGCCGAGAATCCCAGTTTGCGCGAGGCCTCCTGTTGCAGGGTCGAGGTGGTGAATGGCGGCGACGGATTGCGCTTCTTTTCGGTCTTGGTAATCTTTGCCACCTGGTAACTGCCCGATTGAAGAGCCGTTTTCAACCCGGTTGCGATCTCTTCGCCGGGGATGTCGAACTTGCCCAGGCGCTTGCCACCTACGTCCACCAGGGCGGCCTTGAACTCCTGGCCGGGAGCCACACCCAAGCGGGCGGCGATGGTCCAGTATTCCTGTTCGATAAAGGCCTGGATCTCCTTTTCCCGTTCGCAGACCAAGCGCAGGGCTACCGATTGGACCCGGCCCGCCGACAGGCCGTAGCGGATCTTCTTCCAGAGGAAGGGGGACAGGTTGAAGCCAACCAGGTAGTCCAGTACCGAACGGGCCTGCTGGGCATCGACCAGTTCAACGGCAATCGAACGGGGATTCTGAACGGCGTGAACGATGGCGTCCTTGGTGATCTCATGGAACACGACCCGCTGGATCTCGATGCCGGGCTTTTTCTTGTCCAGCCCCAGGGCTGCCAGCAGATGCCAGGAAATGGCTTCCCCTTCACGGTCGGGGTCAGTTGCCAGCAGCAGTCGGTCGGCCCCCTTGAGGGCCTTTTTGATGGCATCGATGTGTTTTTGGCTCTCGGGCAGCACATGGTACTTGGGCTCGAAGTCATTGGCGATATCCACCGAACCCTGTTTGCTGGGCAGGGCACGAACATGGCCGAAGGAGGCCAGAACCTTGTAGTCAGGTCCGAGGAATTTCTCGATGGTTTTGGCCTTGGCGGGCGATTCGACGATAACAAGGTTGTGCGACATAACGATGCGGTATCCTTGGCGTTTTATAATGTTGTCAGCTGATGGAATAATGGGTGCCGGGGAGCGGTGTAATCGCCCCCTTGAGCTCAAGGTGAAGTAACATAGAGGAAACCTCAGCGGCTGTCAATTCAGTTTGGGCGATGATGTCGTCGATATGCAGCGGCGAGCGGGCCAGTACTTCATAGATGGCCGCTTCCTTTGGTGTCAGGGAAAAACTGCGCACTGCCGGCTGCAGACCGGCGCTCTCCGGCATCTCCGCAAATCCGGGCAGTTCTTCCAGGATGTCTTCGACGCAATCGACCAGTTTTGCGCCCTGCTTGATCAAACGGTTACTGCCCCGGCTGGTGGCAAAGCTGATATTGCCCGGAACGGCAAAGACATCGCGCCCCTGTTCCAGGGCATACTGGGCGGTGATCAGCGATCCGCTCTTCTCGGCCGCCTCCACCACCAGCACGCCCCGGGAAAGGCCGCTGATGATCCGGTTGCGGCGGGGAAAGTTCTCGGCCAGCGGCAGGGTACCCAGGGGAAACTCGGAAACCAGCCCTCCTCGTTCGGCCATCTCCTGGAAGAGTTTGCGGTTTTCGGGAGGATAAACCTGGTCGATGCCGCAGCCCAGGACACCGATCGTTCGGCCGTTTGCCGCCAATGCCCCCTTGTGGGCGGCGGTATCGACGCCCCGCGCCATGCCCGAAATCACCGTCACCCCATGTGCGGCCAGGGATTCGGCCAGGCGGGCCGTGGTCTGTAGACCATAGGCGGTGGCCCGTCGAGAACCGACAATGGCGACGGCGGTTTCATGGCAGCGCAGCTCACCCCGTACATAGAGGAAGGGTGGGGGATCGGGGATCTCGAAGAGTGACTTGGGATAGTCGGTCGAGGTGAACGTCACCAGGCGGGCTCCGCTGGTGGCCAGGCGGAAGCACTCGGCCTCGGCAAAAGCTCGCCATGAACCGCCGGCGATGGTCTCCTGTATGGCCGGAGTGACTCCGCGCACCTGTGCCAGCGCATCCGCGGGCGCCGCTAGCGCGGCGGCAGGGGTTTCAAAGCGCTCCAGCAGCCTGCGGAAGGTGACATTGCCGATGCCGGGGATCGCTTTCAGTCCTATCCAGTGCAGCTCTTCCATCACTACGAGATTCTCCAGGGGCTCAGCTCAAAGCGGACAAAAAAAGACCGGCAAAGGGCCGGTCTTTTCTCGTGCATGAGGGTCTCTTATTTGGGGTGGCTTACCAGACGGTCGCCCCGGTAAATGGCATCGATGCTTTTGACAACCAGCGCGGTGGCGGTCTTTTTCCCGGTTTCCAGGATGACCAGCGCACCCAGCAGCTCCTGGGGAAGTTTCTCCGTGTAGCCGGTGGAGGAGCTGCCGTCGATCGTGACATCGCGGACGATATAGAGCATGTTGCCCGGCTCCGCGCCCTGTTCGCTGCCCAGGTCGATATAGACGATGTCCCCCGAGGCGATGATGCTGCTCCCGCTGTAACTGTCAACCAGATACCCTTTCAGTTCCCGTGAGGGCACCTTGAGCGATATTTCCCGCCGTTTATTGTCACGGGCAGGCTGGAGATAGGATCCGGGGGTGATCTCCTGGTTGGTTTTGATGATGATCGCGCGCGAGGTACTCTTCTCAAGGTCGGTCAACTGGATCATGCCCAGGGGGATGATCTTGGTCCCCAGGATCTCGTTGCTGACCGGATGGCTGACGGTGCCGTCCTTGCGGAAGACGCCGAATTTCTCACCCCCCTTGGCGCCTCGCTCCTTGCCGATATTGGTGTAGACCATATCGTCGTCTCCGGCGATGTTGCGGTTGTTGTGAATACCGATAATAGTGCCGGCTGGGTTGGTGCCGTTTTCGAGGATGAAACCTTCGCTGCCCAGTACGGAATAGGTCCGCTCCTTAGTGATATCGGCCAGGTTGTCGGTGCTAACCGTTGCGCCGCCGACGGTTGTGATGGCACCCTTTTCTTCTTTGGGTATAAACTCAAGCCGGTCGGGGAACACGCGCACTCGCTGCCCGGGGTAAATCAGGTGCGGGTTGGTGATCTGGCTGTTTTTTGCCCACATGTTCGGCCAGTAGCGGGGATCCTTGATGAAGCGCTCCGAAAGTCCCCACAGCGTATCACCCTGTTTGATGACATAGATGGTCGGCTCTTCCTGTTCCGCTGCCACGGCCAGGCAGGGGATACACAGCGCCATCAGCAGTACGAGCAGTTTCAGTTTGTATTTCATAGGCACCTCGGTGTTTCACTCATGAGATAGTCGCAGGTCTGTTTGCGGAGTTCAATTGGCGGTCAGTCGTTCACGGGCCTTTGCCGCAGCCGGGCTGCTGGGGTAGGACTTGATCAGGCTCTCGAAAATGGCGTTGGCCTTGTCCTTCTCTTTCGTCGCCGCCAGGGAATAGCCCAGTTTCAGCAGGGCATCGGGCGCCTTGGGGCTGTTCGGGTAGCTGCCGGCGACCTTGAGGAAGATCTCCTTGGCCTTGGGCAGTTCGGAGAGGCTGTAGTGGCATTCGCCGATCCAGTAGAGGGCATTGGCGGCATATTCGCTTTGGGGAGCATTTTTCAGGAAGGTTTCGAAGGCGGCGATGGCTCCGCGGAAATTGTTGGCACTGTAGAGCCCGAAGGCCTTGACATACTCGGCCGGCAGCCCGCTATCCTTACCTTTGCTGGGCGGTTCCGGGTTGACGACCTCTATCTTGGAAGGAGTGCCCTGCTGCGACAGCAGCATAAATCTGGCCGTGAGTTCATCCTGGGATTTGCGCAATTCGCGGATGGTCTCCTCAAGGCGCTTGATATCCGTGGCAGTCACCTTTGCCCGGTCATTCTGGGATTGGATCTCCCCGGCCAGTTCGTTGGCCCGCTGGTCGCCGTTCCTGGCTGACTGGATCAGGTGCTCGACCTTGGCTTCCGTCTCGGATTGGCGCTTGAGTAGCAGATCATTGGCGGCGCAGCCGGTCAGGGCGAGACAACTTACGAGGAATGCGATCCACCTGCTGCCGGTTACCATAATTCCCCCATTTGATGGATGTTTTTCATAATTAAAGCGATAAGCGGAGCTTTGTCAAGTGAAAGCTGGCTTTATTTATGAGAGCGGCCACGAGGGAAGCGGCATTTATCGCTGCCTGGGGCAGGCTGAGCAGGTTTCGGTTTAATTGACATATATTATATGCTAGCATCCCCATCCCAGAAAGATTACTAACCTGAACCGGAAACTCCCTTGAACAAACTCGAACTGCTGGCCCCGGCCGGCAACATGGAAAAACTGAAAATTGCCCTGCACTATGGCGCTGACGCGGTCTATCTGGGCGGGCACTCCTTTGGCCTGCGCAACATGGCCGACAACTTTACCCTGGAGGAGATGGGAGCGGCGCTGGATCTCTGCCACCGGCAGGGGGTGAAGGCCTACCTGACGATCAACAGCTACCCGCGCAATGAAATGATGCCTGCCTTGGAAGAGTACCTGAAGAGCGTGGCGCCGCTCCCCTTCGATGCCTATATCGTGGCCGACCCGGGGGTGATCGAACTGCTGCGCAACATCTCTCCCGAGCGTGAACTGCACCTCTCCACCCAGGCCAATACCATCAACCTGCACAGCGCCCGTTTCTGGCAGCGCCAGGGTGTCAGCCGCATCAACATGGCCCGTGAGATGAGTCTGGAGAACATCCGCCAGACGGTGGCCGCGGTCCCCGGCATGGAGTTCGAGGCCTTTGTACATGGCGCCCTGTGTATCTCCTACTCCGGTCGCTGCCTGATCTCCAGCATGCTGACCGGTCGGGATGCCAACCAGGGCGAATGCACCCAACCCTGCCGCTGGAACTACCATCTGGTGGAGGAATCCCGTCCCGGCGAATATTTCCCGGTGCTGGAGGACGAAAACGGCACCTTTATCTTCAACTCGCGCGACCTGTGCCTGCTGGAGCAGATTCCGGCCCTGGTGGAGTCTGGCGTGGCCTCGTTGAAGATCGAGGGGCGCATGAAAGGGATCAACTACGTGGCCTCGGTGCTGCGGGTCTATCGCCAGGCCCTGGATGAATATCTGGCCGACCCGGCCGCGTGGCACTGCCGTCAGGAGTGGATGGACGAACTGGCCAAGTTGAGTCATCGCGGCTATACCACCGGCTTTCTGTTCGGAGAACCGCGCGCGGTCGGGCAGGAGTATGACTCGGCCTATATCCGCAGCCACGAGTTCGTCGGCCTGGTGGAAGAACGGCGTGGGGACGGGACCAGCCTGATCGGGGTCCGCAACCGGATCCGTATCGGTGACGAGCTGGAATTTATCGGCCCGGGCATGCGTTCGGCCCGGCTGACCGTTGAGCATTTGCGCCTGCTCGATCAAGAGGGTGAGGAGAGCCAGGTCGAGGCTGTCAACCCCAACCAGCGGATTTTGATGGAGCTCCCCTTTGCCGCGGAAGCGGGCGACCTGATCCGTCGCGAAAAAGCGGGTGCCCCATGAGAGACCACAAGTTTATCGTCAAGAACGCTTCCGGGGCGTGGCTGCGTGACCTGCTGATCCTGGTCGTGATCCTGGGGATCCCCTTTTTCCAGTACCTGGGGGGCTTGCCCCTGATCGATCCGGATGAAGGGCGCTATGCCGAGATCCCCCGCGAGATGCTGGAGCGGAGGGACTTGATCACCCCGACCCTCAACTACGTCAAATATTTCGAGAAGCCACCGCTGTTGTACTGGATCAATGCCGCCTCGCTGAAGATCTTCGGCCAGAATGAATTCGCCGCTCGTTTCCCCTCGGCCCTCTGCGGCCTGCTGACCGTCCTGGCGACCTATATCATTGCCCGCCGGCTCTACGGCCGCCGCAGCGCGCTGATCTCGGCCCTGATTCTGGGCACATCGGCCGGTTTTGTGCTCCAGTCGCGCATCATCCTGACCGATATGCTCTTGACCTTTTGCCTGACGGCGGCTCTGGGTGCCTTTATCGTGGCCGCCCAGCGCGAGGGGCGTCGTTCACAGGCGTTGCCCTGGTATCTGTTCTATCTCTTCTGCGCCCTGGCGACCCTTGCCAAGGGGTTGATCGGCATGGTCTTCCCGGCCGGCATAGTCTTTTTCTATCTGCTGCTGAGCAAGCGCTGGCGACTGCTCAGGGATATGCGTCTAATCCCCGGCCTGCTGCTGTTCCTGGCCGTAGCGGTGCCCTGGTTTGTGGCGGTTTCGCTGAAAAACCCCGAATTCGCCCGTTTCTTCTTCATCCACGAACACTTCGAGCGTTTCACCAGCACGGTGCATGGCCGCTACCAACCCTTCTGGTTCTTTGTGCCGGTGCTGCTCGGCACCATGCTGCCCTGGTCGTTCTTTATCCCCGGCGCGCTGGTCAGGGCCTGGCACGACCGGCATCGCGACGAGGGCCAGGCCGGCATCTATCTGCTGATCTGGACCGCGCTGATCTTTCTGTTCTTTTCAAAATCCAACTCCAAGCTGATTCCCTACATCCTGCCGATCTTCCCGTCCCTGGCCATGCTGATCGGGCATCGCATCGACGTCTTGGTGGACGGTCGCGGCCGGGAGATGCGGGGGACGGCGATTGCGCTGGGGCTGGTCCTGGTCCTGCTGGGGGCTGCAGCCCTGGGCTATGCCCGTTTGCCCCAGATTGTGGGTTTTCTGATCTCTCAAGTTCCCGGCTGGAGCGGGCCGTTGTCGCAATTTGTCCAGCACGCCCCCAGCTTTTCCCTGCTGGCGGCTGTGACGCTGGGCGTCCTGTTTCTCCTGCAGGGGTTGGGCACCTTGTGGTGTGCCGGCCGGCATCCCTTGGCCATGCTGATCGTACTCGGCTTGGCGGCCTTCATGCTCGAAACGATTGTGCCGCGAACCATAATGCCCGAGATTACCCGCGCCGAATCTCCCCGCGAACTGGCTCTGCAGGCTGCTGCTCTGGCCGGGCCGGAGAGCCGCATCGTCACCTTTGGTCCCATGCAGGCGGTCTCCTGGTATACCGGCCGGCGGGTGCTGGTGACCGGGGAGCGGGATGAACTGGAGTTCGGCAGTCGCCAGGGCGACCAGTCGGCCTGGTTCCCCGACCAGCAGGCTTTGCTTGGCCTGTGGGGCGGCGAGAAGCAGGTCCTCTTGTTTCTCAAGAAAAATGAGTTGGAACGTCTCCAGCCGTCGCTGAAACCCGCGCCCGTCATCCGGGGCGAAAGCGGACGGAATCTGTTGATCAGCAACCAGTGACACATAACCTCTCAAGGAGTATTTGAAATCATGCGCGCAACATTTCTCCCCTTTTCCACTCCCACCATCGAGGAGGCCGAGATAAACGAGGTGGTTGACTCGCTCAAATCGGGCTGGATTACCACCGGCCCCAAGGTCAAGCGCTTTGAAGAGGCCTTCAAGGAGTACGTGGGTGCCCCCTATGCCATACCGCTCAGCTCCGCCACCGCCGGTCTGCACCTGACCCTGCTGGCTTTGGGGATCAAGGAGGGGGATGAGATCATCACCACCCCGATGACCTTTGCCTCCACGGTCAGCATGATCATCCTCTGCGGCGGCACGCCGGTGCTGGCGGATATCGAGGAGGGGACGCTCAATATCGATGTGAATGAAGTTCGCAAGAAAATCACTCCCCGCACGCGGGCCATCATCCCGGTGCACTTCGCCGGTCAGTCCTGCGATATGGATCCGCTCTTCGCCCTGGCCAGGGAGTTCAAGCTGACGATCATCGAGGATGCGGCCCACGCCGCCGGAACCGAGTACAAGGGCCAACGCATCGGGTCGCTTCCGTCGATCTCGATATTTTCCTTCCATCCCAACAAGAACATCACCACCGGTGAGGGGGGCATGGTCTGTACCGCCGACGAGAGCCTGGCCGAGGAGATCTCACTGCTCAAGTTTCACGGCATGAGCCGCGAGGCCTGGAAGCGCTTTGCCGCCAGTGGCACCCCCAATTACGATATCCTCATGCCCGGTTTCAAGTACAATATGATGGATATCCAGGCCGCTATCGGCATCCACCAGCTCCCCAAGCTGGACCATTTCATCGACCTGCGCCGCGACATCGCCGAATACTATAACCGGGAGTTGGCCGGGGTGGAGGAGTTGGCCCTGCCCAGCTACGCGCCCTACGAACAGCGCCACGCCTGGCACCTCTACACGCCGCTGGTCAGGATCGAGCGGCTGACGATCGACCGCGATCGCTTCATGGAGGAGTTGAAGAAGCACAACATCGGCTCCGGCCTGCACTACAAGGCCATCCACCACCACGCTTGGTACCGTCAGCACCTGAACCTGCCCGACAGTGCGTTGCCCAATGCCAGCTACGCCTCGGAGCGGATCCTCTCCCTGCCGCTCTTCCCCAAGATGAGCATGGACGATGCCAAGGACGTGGTCGAGGCGGTCAAGGCCGTTATTGCAACACACAGGAGATAATCAAAAGAACATGAGCAACAGCGACTTACGTAAACTTCCCCCCCAGAGCCTTGAGGCGGAGATGTCCATCCTGGGCGGGATCCTGATCGATAACGACGCCATCAACCGGGTGCTGGAGGTGCTCACGGCGGAAGATTTCTACCGCGAGAGCCACCGCAAGATCTTCCAGGCCATGATGAGACTGTCCGATCTGCGCGAACCGTGCGACCTGATCACCATGACCGACATGCTCAAGAAGGCCGGCGAGCTGGAAGAGGTCGGCGGGGCGGCCTATCTGGCGACCCTGGTGGATTATGTCCCCACGGCGGCCAATATCTCCTACTACTGCAAGATGGTGAAGGAGAAGTCCACCAATCGCAAACTGATCAGCGTGGCGACCGAGATCGTCAGCCGCGGCTACGACGAACAGGCCGATGTGGAGGATCTGCTGGACATGGCCCAGAAGGAGATCTACGAGATCTCCGAGAACAAGTCGCGCCCCCAGTACGTGCCGGTACAGGCGGTCCTCAAGGAAGCCTTCAACATCCTCAAGAGCCTGCACGACCAGAAGGAGCATGTCACCGGCGTGCCCACCGGCTATGTGGACCTGGACCACAAGACGGCCGGCTTCCAGCCCGGCAACCTGATCATCGTCGCCGCCCGCCCCGCCATGGGCAAGACCACCCTGGCCCTGAACATCGCCCAGTACGCCAGCGCCGAGAGCAAAAAGAAGGTGCCCTGCGTGATCTTCTCGCTGGAGATGGGCAAGGAGGAGCTGGTGATGCGCTTTCTGGCCTCCATCGCCCGGGTCGACTTCGGCAGGATGCGCACCGGCCACTTCCATGACTCGGACTGGCCGCGCCTGACCCGCGCCGCCGGTATCCTGCACGACGCCAAGATCTTCATCGACGACAGCCCCTCGATCACCGTGCTGGAACTGCGTTCCAAGGCGCGCCGTCTGAAGAGCGAGCACGATATCGGTCTGATCATCGTCGACTATCTGCAGCTGATGAAGGGGAGCAACAACCCGGAGTCCCGCCAGCAGGAGATCTCGGAGATCTCCCGTTCGCTCAAGGGATTGGCCAAGGAGCTGAACGTGCCGGTGATCGCGCTCTCCCAGCTCAACCGTGAACTGGAAAAACGCGCCGACAAACGCCCGATGATGAGCGACTTGCGTGAGTCGGGAGCCATCGAGCAGGATGCCGACATTATCATGTTCGTCTACCGTGAGGCGGTCTACTGCGAGGATTGCCGCAAACCGGACACCGTCTGCAACAAGGGGCACGAGCGCAATGCCGAGATCATCATCGGCAAGCAGCGTAACGGCGCCCTGGGTACCATCGAGCTGACCTTTATCGGCGAGCATACCCGTTTCGAGAACCGCAGCGACCGCAGTGATACATAACCCAGAAAAAAGCATTTGAAACACGGAGAAACGGAGAACACGGAGAACACGGAGAAACCATAAAAGCTGTCAGGGTAACATCAAGGGCTTAGTTTTTTGGTTCACCCCAAAGACTTTTTAGACCTGTCACTTCATTTCTTCGTTCTCTGTGTACTCCGTTTCTCCGTGTTATTCCGACTGCCGTTTATAAGATCATAGATACACAACAGGTGACGGAGGGCAGCATGTCCGGTCTCAACAAAGGCACACTTGGCGACATTCTTTCCGCTTCCCAGATCATCACGCCCCACGATGTAGCCGCGGCGCTCGACGAACAGAAACGGGCCGGCTGCCGTTTCGGCGAGGCGCTGGTAAACCTGGGCATCGTCACCCAGGAGGATATCGACTGGGCCCTCTCCAACCAGCTGGACATCCCCTATATCCGCCTCAAGCAGGATATGATCGACCCGGCGGCCACAGCGCTGATACCGGGCACCCTGGCCCGCACCTATAACTGCATCCCCCTGATTCGTGCCGGTAACGAGTTGAACATCGCCATGGCGGATCCGCTCAACCGGCCGGCCGTTGAGGCGATTGAACGCGCCAGCGGCTGCAGCGTCAACATCTCGGTAGCCTTGCTGCGCGAGATCCGCGAGATGATCGACGCCTTCTACGGCTGCGACCAAAAGGAGAGCATGGGGCTGGATTCCCCGGCCTTTCCCCCGGAAACCCTGGCAACGATCAATGCCGACCTGAGTGGCGGGCTCCTGCTAGACAACCTGCTGATCTACATCCTGCAGAACCGGGTCAGCTCGCTCTCTCTGCAACCGTTCGGGGATCAGCTGCTGGTCCGCGCCAAACGGGGCGCTACGGTCAGCAGCATCGGGACCCTGGCGCCCAATCATTATCCCGAATTCGCCCTGCGCCTGCGCAAGTCCGCCTCTGTCATGCCGTCCGGCGCCAGGGCCGGCAGCGGTCTGTTACCCTTCAGCCATCAATCCCTAAATGTTACCTTCCAGATCGCCATGCTGCAGGGGGTTGGTGGCGACCTGATCACGATCCGCCTGCAAACCGATACGCAGATTCCGGCCCGCCTGGTTGAACTCCATCTGCCAAAAGCGCAGGAAGCTGCCTTTACAGCCCTGGCGCGGGCCGGGCGCGGCGTGACCTTCTTTGCCTCCCACAATGCCCGCGAGCGGGACCGTCTCATGGATTTGATGCTGGAGGAGATGGATACGACCGGCAAAAATGTCATCATCCTCGGTGAAGGGCCGGGAGGGATGGGGAAACGTTTCCCCCATATTCCCTTGCCCGAGTCGGCCGGGGAGGTGGCCCGTCTGATCATGGACAGCCTCGATCATGACCCGGACATCCTGGTGATCGCCGATGCCACTGAAGGGCCGTCCTTCAGTGCCGCCTGCCGGGCCGCCATGCGCGGCAAACTGGTGCTGGCGGGTCTGGATATTCAGGGCACACGCAATGCACTGCAACAGCTGCTGCTGCATCAACAGCGAAACCGTTTCCTGCCGGTCTTTGTCAATGGGGTCGTTTCGCTGGCCAGTATTCAGCTGCTCTGTCCCGCCTGCCGCGAGGAGTACACACCACAGCGGGAGGAACTGGTCGCCATGCGCCTGGAACAGGCGCCAGCCGCGTTCTACCGTGCGCGCGGTTGCGACGCCTGCGGTCAGCGGGGGGGCAGCGAACGGCGCTTCCTGGTGGATGTGCTCCCTTTCGACGACCATTTTCTGCGGCTGTTCGAGCAAGCCATTGATCCGGCCGCCCTGGACAGCCATCTCCGGCGTAGCGGCCGGAGCGGGATTGACGGCGAAGGTCTGGAACTGCTGAAACAAGGCCAGGTTTCGCCGGAAGAGTTTATCGCATCAATCATCCTCTAGCAGGGAGTCACCCTCATGGCACGCATCGACGGATTATTCAAAATGATGAAAGAGCAGGGGGCTTCCGACCTGCACCTCTCCACCGGTAATCCCCCCATCTTTCGTTTGCATGGCGAGATGGAACGGCTCAACTTCAAGGAACTGGCCCACGATGAGCTGAAGTCGATCCTCTTCGAGATCCTCAGCGAACAGCAACGCGAGCATTTCGAAGAGCACAACGACCTCGATTTCGCCTATTCCGTACCGGGGTTGGCCCGCTTCCGAGGCAACATCCTCATGCAGCATCGTGGTATTGCGGCGGTCTTCCGCATCATTCCCGATATAATTCTCTCCTCCGACGAGCTGGGACTGCCGGAGGGGGTGCGGCGCATGACCCGCTACAAGAAGGGGCTGGTGCTGGTGACCGGACCGACCGGTTCGGGCAAGTCCACCACCCTGGCGGCCATGATCGATCTGATCAATTCCACGCGCAAGGAGCATATCCTGACCCTGGAGGACCCGCTGGAGTTCATTCACCAGAACAAGCTGTCGCTGATCAACCAGCGCCAGATCGGGGCCCACACCGACAGTTTCGCCTCCGCCCTGCGGGCGGCCCTGCGCGAGGATCCGGATATCATCCTGGTCGGAGAGATGCGCGACCTGATCACCATCCAGCTGGCCATGAGCGCCGCCGAAACCGGCCACCTGGTCTTCGGCACCCTGCACACCAATACGGCCGCCAAGACCATCGACCGCATCATCGATGTTTTTCCCACCGACCAGCAGGAGCAGGTACGGGCCATGCTCTCCGAGTCGCTGAAAGGGGTCGTCTGCCAGCAACTGCTCAAGACCGTTGACGGCAAGGGGCGTGTCCCGGCCCTGGAGATCATGGTCGGTACCGCCGCCATCTCCAACCTGATCCGCGAGGGGAAGACCTTCCAGATCCCCTCCATCATCCAGACCGCCAAAAAGGACGGCATGCAGCTGATGGATCAGCATCTGCTGGACCTGCTCAAGACCAAAAGAGTCAACCCGGAAGAGGCCTACCGTTGTGCCATCGACAAGAAACAGTTCGAGCAGTACCTGCCCCAGGGCGGGGCGGCTGGATAGTGAGTATAACCTGACAGGCCCTGCGAGGCTTGTTCTGTGCGGTGAACCATAATGGTCGGGGGGGCGACTTACTCGACAACAGTACAATTGGGGAGTGATCATGAACTTCAATCATTTCGACGAACGGGGCAATGCGGTAATGGTGGATGTCTCCGCCAAGCAGGCGACCCTGCGCACCGCCATCGCCGAGGCGATCGTGCACATGTCGCCGCAACTGCTGGCAGCCATCAACAGCGGCGGCGTGGCCAAGGGGGATGTGCTGGGGGTGGCCAGGCTGGCCGGCATCCAGGCCGCCAAGCGGACGCCGGAGCTGATCCCGCTCTCCCACCCCCTGGCGATTCACCATGTGGCGGTGGATTTCGAGCAGGACGCAGCCAGCGGCACGATCTCGATCAGATGCACGGTGCGGGCCATGGAACGAACCGGGGTCGAGATGGAGGCCATGACCGGCGCGTCTCTGGCGGCCCTGACGATCTATGATATGTGCAAGGGGAGCGACAAGTCGATCGGCATCGAGCAGATCCGGCTGCTCTACAAGGAAGGCGGCAAGAGCGGCGTCTACCGGCGGGAGGAGGGACTATGAACCAGATCCGAGCGGCGATATTGACCCTGTCAGACAAGGGGTCGCGGGGCGAGCGGGTTGACGGTAGTGGTCCGGCGCTGTCGGCCTGGCTGGCCGAACGCGGAGTGCGCACGGTGCATGCCCAGGTCATCGCGGATGAGTATGAGCAGATCGTGCAGCTGCTGACCGATTGGGCCGACCGGGATATGGCCGACCTGATCCTGACCACCGGCGGCACCGGGGTTTCGCCCCGTGATGTGACCCCCGAGGCAACCATGCAGGTCTGCGGCCGGATGATCCCCGGCATCGGCGAGCTGATGCGCCTGGAGAGCCTGAAGATCACCCCTATGGCGGCCCTGTCGCGGGCCGTGGCCGGTATCCGCAAGCAGTCGCTGATCATCAATCTGCCCGGCAGCCCCAAGGGGGCGCTGGAAAACCTGGCGGCGGTCTGGCCGGTCATCGGTCACGGGGTGGAGAAGATTCGCGGCGGGCAGGAGGATTGCGCGGGGAGGTTCGACAGGTAGGGTGCTATAAACCCCAAGCAGTACATCTCTTGTTATTAGGTTTGATATGTACTATGTTATGTACATACCCATCAAGGAGACCATGGCTATGAATGCTCTGACCTATACATATACGCGACAGCACCTGGCCGATGTCATGCGTTCGGTGAATGAAGATCACGTTCCTGTTGTGGTGACCAGTCAGCGCGGCAAGCCGGTGGTCATACTTTCGCTTGACGATTACCACGCCTTTGAAGAAACGGCATACCTGCTTCGAAATCCGCAAGGGGCCAAGCGGCTGCTTGATTCGGTTGAGGAACTGCGTGGGGGAGGCGGCCACGTCAGAGAGTTGACGGAATGATGATCAAATTTTCCACCGCGGCGTGGGAAGATTATCTTTACTGGCAAGCAACCGACAAGGCCATGCTCAAGCGGATTAATAATCTTATTCGGGATATTCAGCGTGAGCCATTTGCCGGGATTGGTAAACCCGAACCGCTCAAGCATCAGCTGGCCGGGTTTTGGTCGCGCAGAATAGACAGCTGCCACCGTTTGGTGTATGCGGTCGAAGGTGATACCCTGCTGATTGCGCAGTGCCGCGATCATTATTGAAAATGGATTGAATATGAGGTTCCCAGAATACCGACAGGCAGGGAGATCAACCTGGAACACATGAATACATCAAAGGCTTTTTTACAGGGATGTACAGGATGAACAGGATAAAAGTTCTTTAGTTTTGCCCGAAGATGAATTTGCAGTTATCCTGCATATCCTGTTTATCCTTGTAGTCATAAGTGTTCCGGCTCACAATTCCGCTGCAAAACAAAAAAGCCCGACAGGTACTTCGACCTGCCGGGCTTTTTCTTTCATTTACAACGCCACCGCCAGTGCCTCGGACGCTTCGTTGACGAAGATGAACTCCAGCTCCTTGCGCACATTTTCGGGGATATCCTCCAGGTCATCCCGGTTGCGCTCCGGCGCCACGATCTTGCTGACCCCGGCCCGATGGGCGGCCAGCACCTTTTCCTTCAGCCCGCCAATGGCCAAAACCCGGCCGGTGAGGGTGATTTCGCCGGTCATGGCCACGCTGCGCTTGGCCGGTTTGCCGGTCAAGAGCGATACCAGCGCCGTGACCATGGTTACCCCCGCCGAGGGGCCGTCCTTGGGGATGGCGCCCGAAGGGACGTGGATATGGATGGTCTTGTTCTCGAAGGACTCCGGAGCAATGCCGAAATCGGCGGCATGGGCCTCAATGTAGGAAAGCGCCGCCCGGGCCGATTCCTTCATCACATCGCCCAGGGAACCGGTCAGGATCAGCTCGGCCTTGCCCGGCATGGAGGTGGCCTCGACAAAGAGGATGTCGCCGCCGGTCTCGGTCCAGGCCATGCCGGTGACTACGCCGATCCGGTCGTCCTCGGCCGCTACCTCGTTGTGAAACTTGCGCGGTCCGAGCAGTTCTGCCACCACCTCGGGTGTAATCAGGGTGCGCGGCTCCTTCTTCTGGGTGATTTCCTTGGCCACCTTGCGGCAGATGGAGCCGACCGTGCGCTGCAGGTTACGCACGCCGGCCTCGCGGGTGTATTCGCCGATGATCCTGATGATGGCCTCGTCGCTGAACTCCAGCGGATAGTTAGCCAGTCCGTTCTCCTCGATCTCGCGCTTGAGGATGAAGTTGCGCGAAATGTGCAGCTTCTCTTCTGTACTGTAACCGGCCAGGCGGATGACCTCCATGCGGTCCTTGAGCGGGCCGGGGATCGGGTCGAGCTGATTGGCGGTGGTGATGAACATCACCTTGGAGAGGTCGAAGGGGACATCCAGGTAATGATCCTGAAAAGAAAAATTCTGTTCCGGGTCCAGGACCTCCAAGAGGGCGCTGGAGGGGTCGCCACGAAAATCCTGGCCCAGCTTGTCGATCTCGTCCAGCATGAAGACCGGGTTGTTGGAACCGCAACGGAAGAGCTCCTTGATGATCCGGCCCGGCAGGGCGCCGATGTAGGTGCGGCGGTGACCGCGAATCTCGGCCTCGTCGCGCATGCCCCCCAGGGAGATGCGGATGAACGTGCGCCCCATGGAGCGGGCAATCGACCTGCCCAGGCTGGTCTTGCCCACACCGGGAGGGCCGACCAGACACAAGACCGGACCCTTCATGTTTTCCTTCAGTGAGCGTACCGCCAGGAATTCCAGGATGCGTTCCTTGACTTTCTTCAGGTTGTAGTGGTCTTCGTTGAGGATTTCCTCGGCCTTGATCATATCCAGGCAGTCCTCGGTGCTCTTGTTCCAGGGCATGCCGGCCAGGTAATCCAGGTAGGTGCGCGAGACGTTGTGCTCGGGTGAGGCCGGGTTGATGCGTTCCAGACGCTTGAGCTCCTTGTCGGCGATCTTTTTGACATCCTCGGGCAGGCCGGCCTCGTCGATCAATTTGCGTAGCTCGTTCATGTCGGAGGTCTTCGGGTCTTCCTCGCCCAGTTCCTCCTGGATATGTTTCATCTGCTCCCGCAGGATGTATTCCTTCTGGTTCTTGCCGACCTTGCGGTTGACCTCGGAGTTGACCTCGTTTTTGACCTGCATGCTCTGGACTTCATTGGTCAGATAGACATAGACCTTCTTGAGGCGCTCCAGGGGATCGACAGTTTCCAGCAGACCCTGCAGGTCGGCCAGCGACAGGTTAACGTAGAGTGCCACCAGGTCCGAGAGGCGCGCCGGATTGTCGATGTAGTCGATCATCTTCATCACGTCGTCCGGCAGGGGTTTGCCGTGGGAGAGGGAGATCTTCAGCAGGGCATTCAGGCTTTGCACCAGGGCTTCGGAGACCAGGTTCTTTTCCACGAATTCGCGCACTACCTCGCAGTGGGCCAGGATGATGGCACCGGACGGCTCTGTGTCCAGTATGCGCAGGCGATTGAGGCCCTCCAGGGTTACCTTGAATTTGCCATCGCCGATCTTCTTGATCTGATTTACCCTGCAGAGGGTACCGATTTCGCTGATATCGCCCAGCTGATCGACCACCGAGCCGACCGGCCGGCGAAGCACCACGGCGACCATTTTGTCGTAGCGGTCGGCCTCGGTAAAGGTCTGCAGGTCACGGTCGTTGACAAAGAGCGGGAAGACCATATAGGGAAAGGGAACCATCTCCTGCTGGATGTACAACGGCAGTTTTTCGGGTACGTCTATTTCGGAGTGGGGCATGGAACGGATTCCTTTGCTGGCTGGATATGAGGAGCTCAAGATAGCATAATCGCTGACGGAATCAAAGCGTTACAGCGGCTCTCCCTGGCGCAGGTTGACATTCAACACCCGCACCGTGGCCGCGCTGCCGGTCAGCTCGCGGTAGATCACCATCAGGAAGCGGATCGTCACCAGGCGGCGGATGGCGCTCAGGGTTGCGCGGCGGATATGGCCCAGGTAGCGCTCCAGCAGGCGGCTCGGCGTCAGCCCTTCGGCAATCCCGAGCGGGAAGGTGCTCCACTGCACCGAAAAAACGGAGCAGTCCTCCAGCAGTACCTGCTGGCAGGCGATCTCCTGATTGTGACGATCGTTGCGCATTGGCGCATTCTGCCATCAAAAATTGATATTGCAATCAGATTTCCGCTGTGGCACCTTCCCCGCTCACGCTGGAGCAGCCAAGCCGTAGAAACCCCTATATTGCTTAGGGCAGGCTTTCAGCCCGCCCTAAGCAGATGCACGATGCCTGCGCTCCGAAAAATGCCCTGTTGCTTGCCATCGGCAATTTATATGGCACACTTGATTCCTCATAAAAACTTAACACAGGCATGCGTCTTACTCAGATCCATTTCCGCTACAAGCGATAGTAAGAAACAAGGAGGGCTGGTAATGAAGAAGATAGGAGTAGTACTCTCGGGCTGCGGGGTGCGCGACGGCAGCGAGATTCATGAAGCGGTTTTTGCCCTGCTGGCCATCGACCAGCACGGGTGCGAAGCGGTCTGCATGGCGCCCAATGCGGATTTTGCCGTGACCGACCACCTGACCATGCAGGAGAGTGGTGCAAAACGTAATATCCTGGTGGAATCGGCCCGCATCGCCCGCGGCAATATCCGCGACATCAAGGATGTTACGGCGCTCGACCTGGACGCGGTCGTTTTTCCGGGGGGCTTTGGCGCCGCCAAGAACCTGTGCGATTTTGCGCTGAAGGGCGCCGCCGCCTCGGTCCACCCCGAGGTCGGGAGACTGCTCAAGGAAATGGCCGCTGCCGGAAAACCGATCGGCGCCATCTGCATTGCTCCGGCCCTGATTGCGGCGGTACTGGGCAGGGAATACGCACCCAGTCTGACCATCGGCAACGACGCCGGCACGGCTGCCGAGATCGAGAAGACCGGGGCGCGGCACGAGGAGTGTCCGGTCAGCGAGATCGTGGTGGACACGAAGAACAAGATCGTCAGTACTCCGGCCTACATGCTGGCCGAGCACATCTCCCAGGCTTACGAGGGAATCGAGAAGTGCGTCAAGGAAGTCATCAAGCTGATCTGAACGGATCACTCCCATTACTTACGTAAGGGCGAAGTCAGGTCTGCTTCGCCCTTCTGTTTTCAAAGGACATCACCCGGATGAAACTCGCCCTGTTCGCCCTCTTTGTTGCCATCACCGCCTTCACCTACTGGTTGCGTCACATCAATCTGCGCTACCTGAAACTGCACGGTTCAACGGTGCCGGAAGGGTTCGAGGGGGCTATCGACGGGGAGGCGCTGCATAACAGTACCGCCTACACCCTTGACTCCAGCCGGCTGGGGCTCTGGGAATCTCTCTTTGATAATCTGCTTCTGATCCTGTTCCTCTTCGGCGGGATCATGGCTGTCTATGACCGCTTGATCGGCGGGTTGAGCGTTTCGCCCATCGCCTCGGCGGTGTTCTTCTTTCTGCTGATGACCTGTTGTCAAACCCTGCTGGGGATCCCCTTCGATCTGTACGGAACCTTTGTAATCGAGTCGCGCTACGGCTTCAACACCACCACGCTCCGTCTCTGGTGGGCTGATTTTCTCAAGTCCCAGGCCATCGGCGCCGTACTGCTGACGGTCCTGATCGGTGTCATCTTCTGGTTGATTCAGTGGAGTCCACAGCGCTGGTGGCTCTGGGGCTGGGGATTCATGGCCGTTTTCAGCCTGTTCATGATGTTCATCTCGCCCTATCTGATTGAGCCGCTGTTCAACAGGTACGAGCCGGTTACGGAAGCGGGGCTGGAGGATGATATTCGTTGCATGATGGAGCGGGCCGGACTCAAGGTTGGTCGGGTGCTGCAGATGGACGCGTCAAAACGCAGCAAACACTCCAATGCCTACTTCACCGGCATCGGCAAGGTCAAGCGCATTGTGCTGTACGATACCTTGATCAAGCAGATGAGCCACGCCGAGATCGTGGCGGTACTGGCCCACGAGATCGGGCACTGGAAGAAGGGGCATATCTGGAAACGTTTACTGTGGGCCGAGATTCTGGCCCTGGCGGGGTCGTGGGTCAGTTTCAAATTGCTGGCGTGGCCCGGGTTGCCGGGGCTTCTGGGGTTGCCGGCCGAGATTTCATTGCCGGCGCGGATGGTGCTGCTCGGTTTTCTGACCTCGCTGGTCATGTTCCCCGTGACCCCTTTTTTGGCTTGGCGCTCGCGCTGTCAGGAGCGGGAGGCCGACCGCTTTGCCGCCGATCTGACCGGCAGACCGCAGGATCTGGCCTCGGCCCTGGTCAAGATGTCGGCCGAGAACCTCTCCAACCTCTTTCCCCATCCCTTCTACGCGGCCTTCTACTACAGTCATCCGCCAACCGTGGAGCGGGTCAGGAGCTTGCGGGAGCTGGCGGCAGGTGACGATCACCAGTCCGTCCCATCGCCGCGTCTGCCCGCGACGCAGTGATACCGGGCACGTTTTTGCTCCTCGGAAAGCGGTTTCTGGATGATATTGCGTCGTTCCGGGCCGTCGTAGGCCCCGCCCCCGTCTCCACGGATCGGATCTGATCCGACCTTGACCCATGCGTCGGAGCGCCGGAAGGCCAGTACGGCTCCGGCCGCGATCAGGCGTTTGAGGTCGCGGGCATCCACATATTCCACGGAATCGTAATGGGACATGACAGCAATCTTCATGGAGTACCTCCCGGATTGCGGGTGCGGGCGGGCCTTATGCTTTGGAATACAGTACGGCTACGCCTTTTGCCGTGCCTTTTCCCGCTGCTACCCAGCCGTGGGGTTGGCTTGAATCGTAGTAGATGCTGTCTCCGGGCTGCATGCGGATGATCTCGTTGTTGTAGTGAAAATCCAGTTCCCCCTCGGTGACATAGAGGAACTCCTCATCGCCGTCATGCTTGAAATAAAGCTTCTCATTCCAGTCGCGTTTTTCAAACTCGACCAGAAACGGTTCCATATGTTTGTGGCGCAGCCCCTGAGCCAGGGAGTGATAGGTATAGGGGCGGGAATCGTCACTGCTTGGCGAGCGGGGTGCGGTCTCGTCATTTTTGAGATCCTCCCGCCGGGTTAAAACATATTTTTGGCGGTTGCCCTCGTCCTCGAAGAAATAGTGGATGCCGACCTTGAGACCCTTGGCAACCTTGAGCAGTGTTGCCAACGGTGGCACGACCAGCTCGTTTTCAATCTGTGACAGAAGCGGTTTCGAGAGGGAGGTCAGGGCGGACAGTTCCTGCAAGGTTAGTCGTTTCTGATGACGCAAACTCCTGATTTTTTCTCCAATGCGAAACTCCCTGATCTGTGCCTTGATATCGCCCATCCCTGCTCCCCCTACCTGTCGGTCTTGTAATAAATTCATTGCAACATGGGTGAATTTTTACATAAACCAGCCCGCTATTCAATAACATTATTATGCTGGGTAAAACAGCACGTCACCAGAAGCTGCGCACAATGAATTCCGTTGACATAACGTCTAAATGTAGCTAGTGTTTTAGCTCTTTTACCATATTTATACGGCGGTCTCCGGTACCTAAACTATGCACGCACTACATCGCTCATTAAAGGCAATCCTTGTTGGCCTGCTCGTTATTTCCTGCATGGCGGGCTGTTCCGGCAAAAACGAATCACCACTCTTCTTTGAATCGAATCGCAAGGCGGGCCAGGCCGAGGCGCCGGTTAAGGATGTGCCGGCAGAGTTGCTCTCCACCCAGAAGGCCTTCAGCGCGGTGGCCAAGCAGGTCACCCCCTGCGTCGTCAATATTTCCACCATCAGCAAGAAGAAGATCGTCCAGCCCTTCTTTGAAATGAACCCCTTCTTCGAGGATTTCTTCGGCGCTCCCCAAACCAGGCGGGACAAGAGCCTGGGCTCCGGTTTTATCATCAGCAAGGATGGCTATATTGTCACCAACGACCATGTGGTGCGGGATGCCGAGAGCGTGCAGGTCAAACTCTCCAACGACAAGGTCTATGATGCCAGGGTAGTGGGCGGCGATCCGAAGACTGATATTGCCGTAATCAAGATCAAGGCCAGCGATCTGCCGGTGGCGGTCCTGGGCGATTCGGAAAAACTGGAGGTCGGTCAGTGGGCCATCGCCATTGGTAACCCGTTTGGCCTTGAACGCTCCATGACGGTGGGGGTGGTTTCCGCCACCGGCCGCTCCAATGTGGGCATCGAAACCTACGAAAACTTTATTCAGACCGATGCCTCTATCAATCCCGGCAACTCGGGCGGTCCGCTTTTGAATATCCACGGCGAAGTGGTCGGTATCAATACCGCGATCGTTGCGGCGGGCCAGGGCATCGGCTTTGCCATCCCGATTGCCATGGCCAAACCGGTCTTTACCCAGATCCTGCAAAAGGGGAGTGTCAGCCGCGGCTACCTGGGAGTAACGATTCAGCCGGTAACCGAGGATCTGGCACGCTCATTCGGACTGAAACAGGCCGGGGGAGCCCTGGTCAATGATGTCCTCAAGGGCGGGCCGGCGGAAAAGGGCGGCATACGTCAGGGGGATGTGATCATCGCCTTCAACGGAACGACGGTCAAGGACCCCTCCCACCTGCAACGGCTCGTGGCGGAACACGGCGTCGGTAAATCGGCCAAGGTGACGGTCTTTCGTGATGGGAAGACGGTGGAGCTTGCCGTGACCCTTTCCAACATGGAGGCGGCTCCCCGGCAGCAGCGCGAGTCGAGCGGTGCGGGAGAGCAGGGGGGCCAGGGCGATCTGCTGGGTCTGGTCGTTGATGATGCCGAGCAGGGAGGCGTGGTGGTGGTCGATGTGGGGCGCGGCTCTGCCGCTGCCGAAGCGGGCATACGTCGTGGTGATGTGATTGTCTCGCTCAACCGGAAAAAGGTCTCAAACAGCGCAGAATATCAACGCATTGTTCAGCAGGCCGGTCGTGGGGGGAGTCTGACCATTCTGGTCCGGCGTGGTGACGCAAGTATCTACTTTGCATTACGGATTAAATAACGACGCGTAAGGAAAGAGCAACCATGGCAATGATTGATAATCCTGATCTTGCAAAACGGCTGGCACGGGCCATATTATCCGATGTGGCCATGTACAACCCGGAGAAGGTTGAAACCGGTATCAAGAACGACAATATCTTCGATGTTCTCAAGGAAGAGCTGGAGGAGGGACGTCAGCACTTCTATTCGCGGGTCTCTTCCGACCTGAATCCCGATGCCATCTACGATATAGCCGTCGTGGATGTGCTCATCAAGCGGGCCGGCAAGATCGAGTCGTCCATTTGGTGATTTCGGTTTCAGCGCACTGTTTTTCGGCGGGCGTACCCGAAAGGGTGCGCCTTTGCTGTTTGGTACGCCGGGAGTACCGGCGGCGTTTTTTGGAAAACAACATCACTTCACGTATCCCGTGTAGCGGGAATAGGATCTATTGCAATGCGAACTGAACTGTTTACCTATCCTTCTGATTGTGGGCCGATGCGCCTTGACCTGTTCATCAGCAGCCAGCTGGAGGGCGAAACCAGGGCCGCCGTCCAACGTCTGATCGAGGCTGAAAACGTCCTGGTGGATGGCCAGCCGGTCCGCTCTTCGCACAAACTCAAGGGGGGCGAAGAGGTAATAGTCGAGATACCGTTACCCGTGGCGGCGGAACCGCAGCCCGAAGCGATCCCCTTGGAAGTGCTCTACGAGGATCATGACCTGATCGTCATCAATAAGCCGGCCGGCATGGTGGTGCACCCCGGAGCGGGCAACAGCGGCGGCACCCTGGTAAATGCATTGCTGGCCCACTGCACCGATCTGTCGGGCATCGGCGGTGAGCTGCGCCCCGGCATTGTGCACCGCCTGGATAAGGGCACCAGCGGGGTGCTGGTGGCCGCCAAGAACGACCGCGCCCATCAGGCGCTTTCGGCCCAGTTCCATGTTCATAGCGTCAAGCGCATCTATCAGGCGCTGGTCTTCGGCAGCCCGGCGGAGGACAACGGCAAGATCGAGGGCATCATCGGCCGCCACCCACGGAACGCCTGCGCCAATCGGG